>PJTO01000012.1_pt1 | contig 384987 bp, 345 predicted proteins | sample 1512101 | NCBI WGS metagenome assembly PJTO01 (sample SAMN08177690, study PRJNA422409) | Soil metagenome, whole genome shotgun sequencing project.
AGAGATCGATACCCGCCTTGCTTATCTAGGTACTGCTTAACTACCGAGAGCTTGAACCGCTCATCGTACTTCGCCATGAAAAAACCCCAAAAGTTGGTGTCCAACTTTTGGGGTTCAGTTCACGAAGTCCGCTTTCCTGTTGAGTCGCTTACGAATTAACGCTTGTCGATCCCCGGCACATCACGCACCGGCGAACCCACGAACAGCTGACGCGGACGACCGATCTTCTGTTCCGGATCGGCGATCATTTCGTTCCACTGGGCGATCCAGCCGATGGTACGGGCCATTGCGAAGATACCGGTGAACAGCGAGACCGGGATGCCCAGGGCCGACTGCACGATACCCGAGTAGAAGTCGACGTTCGGGTACAGCTTGCGCGAGACGAAGTATTCGTCGTTCAGCGCAATCTTTTCCAGTTCCATCGCCAGCTTGAACAGCGGGTCGTCCTGCAGGCCCAGCTCGTTCAGCACTTCGTGGCAGGTTTCGCGCATCAGCTTGGCGCGCGGGTCGAAGTTCTTGTAGACGCGGTGACCGAAGCCCATCAGCTTCACGCCCGAGTTCTTGTCCTTGACCTTCTCGATGAAGGCCGGGATGTTCTCGACCGAGCCGATTTCCTTCAGCATGGTCAGTGCGGCTTCGTTGGCGCCGCCGTGCGCCGGGCCCCACAGGCAGGCGATGCCGGCAGCGATACAGGCGAACGGGTTGGCGCCCGACGAGCCGGCCAGGCGGACGGTCGAGGTCGATGCGTTCTGCTCGTGGTCGGCGTGCAGGATCAGGATGCGGTCCAGGGCGCGCACCAGCACGTCGTTGACCTTGTACTCTTCGCACGGGTTGGCGAACATCATGTGCATGAAGTTCGCGCTGTACGACAGGTCGTTGCGCGGGTACATGAACGGCTGGCCGACCGAGTACTTGTATGCCATGGCGACCAGGGTCGGCAGCTTGGCGATCAGGCGGATGGCCGAGATTTCGCGCTGCTTCGGATCGTTGATGTCGAGCGAGTCGTGGTAGAACGAAGCCAGCGCGCCGACGGTGCCGACCAGGACCGACATCGGGTGCGCGTCGCGACGGAAGCCGCGGAAGAAGAAGTTCATCTGCTCGTGAATCATCGTGTGACGGGTCACGGTGTCGTCGAACTTGGCCTTCTGTTCGGCGTTCGGCAGTTCGCCGTTCAGCAGCAGGTAGCAGGTTTCCAGGAAGTCGCAGTTGACGGCCAGCTGCTCGATCGGGTAACCGCGGTACAGCAGTTCGCCCTTGTCACCATCGATGTAGGTGATGCTCGAGTTGCACGAGGCAGTCGACATGAAGCCAGGGTCGTAGGTGAACTTGCCGGTCTGGCCGTACAGCTTGCGGATGTCGATGACGTCCGGGCCGATGGTGCCTTTGTAGATCGGCATGTCGACCGACGGGCTGCCGTCGGAGAACGACAGGGTGGCTTTGGTATCAGAGATATTCATGGCACTTCCTTCTTGTGGGAGTGGATCTAAAAACAGTTACGAATTCTGGCTGTAGGTCTCGAACTACGCCTGCCGCAGGCGCGCCAGCAAGGCGCGCACGTGCGGCTGGTCGACCTCGCCTTCAGGCTCGGTCCGGCCCAGCAGCAGGTTCATCAGCGGGTTGTCCGCCAGGTCCAGCAAGCGGGTCAGCGCATCGACGTCCTCGTCGCTCAATTCTTCTTCATGCGCATCCAGGAAGCGCGTGAGGATCAAATCGTTTTCGAGCAGGCCGCGGCGGGCACGCCAGCGCAGGCGGGCACGATTGGCGGGGTCGGATTGATGCGTTTTCACTAGAGTCCGTTGTTGGGTCAACATCATACTCCGCATGCCGATATTAGGCAGTACGGTACTTTTACTGTATTTGCGGCATCTTTATATACAGATGCCGCGAGTTGCTGCTATGTGCATACTTGGGTTGACCGCGTGGGCAGGAAACCTGCCCACCCTACGGATATCGTGGATCTCGTAGGGTGGGCGGCTTGTCCGCCCACGCGGTACACACGTATGCGGGGCGAAACGCGCTTTAAATCGCGCGACGGACCAGCAGTTCCTTGATCTTGCCGATCGCCTTGTTCGGATTCAGGCCCTTCGGGCACACGTCCGTGCAATTCATGATCGAGTGGCAGCGGAACAGGCGGTACGGGTCTTCCAGGTTGTCCAGGCGCTCGTTGGTGGCTTCGTCGCGCGAGTCGGCGATGAAGCGGTAGGCCTGCAGCAGGCCGGCCGGGCCGACGAACTTGTCCGGGTTCCACCAGAACGACGGGCACGAGGTCGAGCAGCAGGCGCACAGGATGCACTCGTACAGGCCGTCGAGCTCTTCGCGCTCTTCCGGCGACTGCAGACGCTCTTTCTCCGGCTTGATCGAGTCGTTGATCAGGTAGGGCTTGATCGAGTGGTACTGCTTGAAGAAGTTGGTCATGTCGACGATCAGGTCGCGCACCACCGGCAGGCCCGGCAGAGGACGCAGCACGATCGGCTGGGTCAGCTCGTTCAGGTTGGTGGTGCAGGCCAGGCCGTTCTTGCCGTTGATGTTCATTGCGTCCGAACCGCACACGCCTTCGCGGCAGGAGCGGCGCAGGGCCAGCGAGTCATCGACGTCGGACTTGATGCGCTGCAGGACGTCGAGCAGCATCTTGTCGGTGTCTTGCAGCTCGACGGTGACGTCTTGCATGTAAGGCTTCGAATCCTTGTCCGGATCGTAGCGGTAGATCTTCAGTTGGACGGTGCGTGCCATGTTTTTACCTGTCTTATCGGGCCGCGATCAAAAACGCGGCCCTTCGAAAAATTAGAAAGTACGGGCCTTCGGCTTGAAGGTGTCGACGGTCAGCGGCTTCTGCACCACCGGCTTGTATTCCAGGCGGTTGCCTTCCGAGAAGAACAGGGTGTGCTTCATCCAGTTCTCGTCGTCGCGGTTCGGGAAGTCGCTGTGGGCGTGGGCGCCGCGCGATTCCGGACGGGCAGCTGCCGACACGATGGTTGCCTTCGCGGTCTCGATCAGGTTGTCGAGTTCCAGCGCTTCCACGCGGGCGGTGTTGAACACCTTCGACTTGTCCTTGAACGAGACGTGCTTGCGGCGCTCGTCGAGCTTCATGATTTCCTTGACGCCGGTCTCCAGCAGTTCCTGGGTACGGAACACGCCGCAGTACTTCTGCATGGTGGCGCGGATGTCGTTGGCGACGTGCTGGACCTTCTCGCCGCCGGTCGAGGTCTCGAGACGGTTCAGGCGGTCCATGCCGAAGTCGGCGGCGTCCTTCGGCAGCGGCTTGTTGACCTTCTGCTTCAGGTTCGATGCGACAACGTGGTTGCCGGCCGCGCGGCCGAACACCACCAGGTCGAGCAGCGAGTTGGTGCCGAGGCGGTTGGCGCCGTGGACCGAGACGCAGGCGCATTCGCCGATCGCGTACAGGCCGTTGACGATCTTCTGGCCGCCGGTGCCGTCAGGTGCGACGACCTGGCCGTGGATGTTGGTCGGGATGCCGCCCATCTGGTAGTGGATGGTCGGGACGACCGGGATCGGTTCCTTGGTGGCGTCGACGTTGGCGAACTTGTGGCCGATTTCCAGGATCGACGGCAGGCGCTTCTCGATGGTGTCCTTGCCGATGTGGCGCAGGTCCAGCAGCACGTGGTCCTTGTTCGGACCGCAGCCGCGGCCTTCCTTGATCTCCTGGTCCATCGAACGCGAGACGAAGTCGCGCGGCGCCAGGTCCTTCAGGGTCGGCGCGTAGCGCTCCATGAAGCGTTCGCCGTTCGAGTTGATCAGGATACCGCCCTCGCCGCGCACGCCCTCGGTGATGAGAACGCCCGCGCCGGACACGCCGGTCGGGTGGAACTGCCAGAACTCCATGTCCTGCAGCGGCAGGCCGGCGCGTGCGGCCATGCCCATGCCGTCGCCGGTGTTGATGAAGGCGTTGGTCGATGCGGCGAAGATGCGGCCTGCGCCGCCGGTGGCGAAGATGGTGGTCTTCGCTTCCAGGATCATCACGTCGCCGGTTTCCATTTCCAGGGCCAGCACGCCGAGCACGTCGCCGTCGGCGTCGCGGATCAGGTCGAGGGCCATCCACTCGACGAAGAAGTGGGTGCGGGCACGGACGTTACGCTGGTACAAGGTGTGCAGCAGCGCGTGGCCGGTACGGTCGGCCGCGGCGCAGGCGCGCTGGACCGGCTTTTCGCCGAAGTTCGCAGTGTGGCCGCCGAACGGACGCTGGTAGATGGTGCCGTCCGGGTTGCGGTCGAACGGCATGCCGAAGTGTTCGAGTTCGTACACGACCTTCGGGGCTTCGCGGCACATGAATTCGATTGCATCCTGGTCGCCCAGGTAATCGCCACCCTTGACGGTGTCGAACATGTGCCAGTACCAGTCGTCTTCGCTCATGTTGCCCAGCGAAGCACCGATGCCGCCCTGGGCAGCCACGGTGTGCGAACGGGTCGGGAACACTTTCGACAGCACCGCGACGTTCAGGCCGGCTTCGGCCAGTTGCAGCGATGCGCGCATGCCGGAACCACCGGCGCCAACGATGACCGCGTCAAAGCGGCGGGTAGGGATTGCAGTTTTGATTGCTGCCACGATTACACACTCCAGAGAATTTGCACGGTCCAGGCGGCGCAGGCGAGCAGCCAGAAGATCGTCGCCAGCATCAGGAACAGACGCAGGCCTGCCGATTTGATGTAGTCCATCCAGATGTCACGGATGCCGACCCAGGCGTGGTAGAACAGGCCCAGGAAGGTCACCAGCGCGAACAGCTTGAACCACTGGCGGGCGAACAGGCCGGCCCAGCCTTCATACGTGAAATTCTGGCCGGTCAGGAAGGAGACCAGCAGGACGACCGTGAACACGGCCATGACGATGGCGGTGACGCGCTGCGCCAGCCAGTCCTTGACGCCGTAGTGGGCGCCGACGACGAGGCGGCGCGGTCCGATATTATTCTTGTTTGCCATGATTAAAACACTCCGAACAGTTTCAGGGCGACCAGCGCGGTCAGCACCAGGCTGATGATCAGCACCCAGCGCGCGGTCTTCTGTGCAGCATCCTTGTCCAGGGCCAGGTGGTTATCCATGAACAGGTGGCGCACGCCGGCGACGAAGTGGTGCAGGTAAGCCCAGGACAGGCCCAGAATGATGATTTTCGCGAACGGATTGCCCACGACGCCACGGAAGTGCTCGAACGAGATTTCCGACATCAGGCTTTCCTGCAGCAGGTACAGCAGGAACGGCAGGAACAGGAACAGACCGGCGCCGCTGACGCGGTGCAGGATCGACACGATGGCCGATGGCGGCATGCGATATTTACCTGTGATATCACCAATGCCAACGTTGCGGAACTCCGGCCGCCCTTTTTTTGCAGCTTCTCTCACGGCTTCGGACATGAAACACCTCCCTCTATGACGACAGTTTTTTAATGAACCCTTCATTTTCGCCGATTTTGTGACGGGGTACCAAGCATCCAGGGGTGGAGAACCGGGGCATCCCTGCGGCGAACCGGGCACTGTTCGTCGCGTACGCAAAACCAACTTATTTTAATCGCTTGGAGCGATCGCTGCAGAGGGCCGCTTGGTCCGCCACAGTTGGCGCCTATTCTTCGGCGCCCCCACGGTCATCTCTTATGACAACTCGTTCTGGTAATGGTGGCGGGCGGTCGAATAAATTCCGCGCCGCAACTCCACCGGCTTGTCTCCATAACTGAACGACACCCTATCCGCGCACAGCAGCGGCGTGCCTTCCGGCACTTTCAGGTGCTCCGCGGCGGCCGCATCCGCCGCCACCGCGCGGATCTTCTCGGTCGCCCGGATCATGCGGGTGCCGAATTCGGACTCGAACAGTCCGTACATCGGCCCCTTGTACTCCATCAGGCGCTCCGCCGTCAGGCCCTTGAACAGCTGGCCCGGCAGCCACAGCTCTTCCAGGATGGTCGGCACCCCGTCGAAGGACTGCACGCGCTTGATGTAGACCACGGCGTCGCCCGACTTCAGCTCGAGCAGGCGCGCGACCTCGGCCGTGGCGCGGATGCGCAGCACGGCGATGAAGCGGCTCTCGGGATGGTGGGGAACGCCCTCGTCGGGCATCAGGCGCAGGAAGCGGAAGTGGGCGCGCTCCTCGGCATGGGTCGCCACGAAGGTGCCCTTGCCCTGGCGGCGCACCACCAGGTTCTCGGCCGCCAGCTCGTCGATGGCCTTGCGCACCGTGCCCTGGCTGACCTTGAAGCGCCCCGCCAGCTCGACTTCGCTCGGCATCAGCTCGCCCGGCTTCCACTCGCCCGACTGCAGGCTTTGCGTGATCAGGGCCTTGATCTGCTGGTACAACGGGCGGAACGACGGCGATGCGTCGGTACCGCTTGCATCGCTGCTGTTGGGCGAAAGGGGGTTCATAGACCACGATTTCACCACAAAACAACCCCCTACGTCCAGTATATGACTCCCAAGACATGTGTCTTATATAAGACATATGATATGAATTGACAGATAGAACAGTCGAGGCATAAACTCGTGGCCGGCCTGGACCTCCGCGCCTGTCTTCGACCATGCGCGCGATATCCAATTGACACGGTGCGCTTTTGGTATCATTGCAGTTTCCCCAAACTCGCACCCTCGGCTCGACCGTTTTCATTCCCTTTTTGGAGATTCATCATGGCTAAAACCCCAATGCGCGTCGCCGTTACCGGCGCGGCCGGCCAGATCGGCTATTCCCTGCTGTTCCGCATCGCCAACGGCGACATGCTGGGCAAGGACCAGCCGGTCATCCTGCAGCTGCTCGAGATCGACAACGAGAAGGCACAGAAGGCGCTCAAGGGCGTCATGATGGAAATCGACGACTGCGCATTCCCGCTGCTGGCCGGCATGACCGCCCACGCCGACCCGATGACCGCCTTCAAGGACGCCGACGTGGCCCTGCTGGTCGGCGCCCGTCCGCGCGGCCCGGGCATGGAGCGCAAGGACCTGCTGGAAGCCAACGCCCAGATCTTCACCGTGCAGGGCAAGGCCCTGGACGCCGTCGCTTCGCGTGACGTGAAAGTGCTGGTGGTCGGCAACCCGGCCAACACCAACGCCTACATCGCCATGAAGTCGGCCCCGAACCTGCCGGCCAAGAACTTCACCGCCATGCTGCGCCTGGACCACAACCGCGCCCTGTCGCAGGTTGCCGCCAAGCTGAACAAGCCGGTCGGCTCGATCGAGAAGATGGTCGTGTGGGGCAACCACTCGCCGACCATGTACGCCGACTACCGCTTCGCCACCGCTGACGGCGCATCGGTCAAGGAAGCGATCAACGACGACGTCTGGAACCGCGACACCTTCCTGCCGACCGTCGGCAAGCGCGGCGCCGCCATCATCGACGCCCGCGGCGCATCGTCGGCTGCCTCGGCCGCCAACGCAGCGATCGACCACGTGCGCGACTGGGTGCTGGGCACCAATGGCAAGTGGACCACCATGGGCATCCCGTCGGACGGTTCGTACGGCATTCCGGAAGGCACCATGTTCGGCTTCCCGGTGACCACCGAAAACGGCGAATACAAGATCGTCCAGGGCCTGGACATCGACGCCTTCTCGCAGGAACGCATCAACCTGACGCTGAAAGAGCTCGAAGAAGAGAAAGCCGGCGTCGCTCACCTGCTCGCCTAAGCAACAAACCCGGCGTGGCCATCCGGCCGCGCCAAACGTGCCATGCCGGCCCGCCGGCATGGCCGAATCGTTTCAAGACATACCATGCATCCTTCCGAGGTTTTATTCCAGGGCAAACGCCAGCCGCTCCTCCTCCCCGCCTGCGACCACTACGCCGGCTCGGAGAAGCTGATGCGCAAATCGATGGCCCTGCAACAAGAGCTTGGGCCGGTCTTCGACATCACCTTCGACTGCGAAGATGGCGCCGTCGCGGGTAGCGAAGCGGCGCACGCCACGCTGGTGGCGAGCCTTGTCAACAGCAGCGACAACCGTTTCAACCGCATCGGCGTGCGGCTGCACGACACCGGCAGCGCGCACTTCGCGAACGACGTCGCCACCATCGTCGGCAGCAGCGCCGAGCGCCTCGCCTACGTGGTGCTGCCCAAGGTCGAAAGCGCCGACGAGGTGATCCGCGCCATCGACCTGATCAACGAACACGCCGTCAAGGCCGGCCGCAACGATCTTCCCGTGCACGTGCTGATCGAGACCCATTGCGCCCTGCGCGAAGCCTACGACATCGCCGCCCTGCCCCAGGTCGAATGCCTGTCCTTCGGCATCATGGACTTCGTCTCGGCCCACTACGGCGCGGTGCCGGCCAGCGCCATGCGCACGCCCGGCCAGTTCACGCACCCGCTGGTGGTGCGTGCCAAGCTGGAGATGGTGGCGGCCTGCCATGCGCACGGCAAGGTGGCCTCGCACAATGTCACCACCGATATCAAGGACAGTGCCGTGGTCGCCAACGACGCCCAGCGCGCCGGCGCCGAATTCGGCTTCACCCGGATGTGGAGCATCCACCCGGACCAGATCAAGCCGATCCTGAAGGCCTTCACACCGCGCCTGTCGGAAGTGAACGAAGCCACCAATATCTTGACCGAGGCCATGGCGGCGCAATGGGGGCCGATCGCGCAACACGGCCGCTTGCACGACCGCGCGAGCTACCGATATTATTGGACCGTGTTGCAGCGCGCAAAACTGGCTGGCCTGGCGCTGCCGGAAGCCGCTGCGGCAATCGTCAACCTCACGGATTCCAACTAATGGCCACCCTCCTCTCCCGCATCCTTGCCGCCGGCGCATTCGCGTTCGCGGCCGCCGGCATCTGCACCAGCGCAGCCGCCGCCCCCGAAAAACAACCGAAGGCCGACAAGGTCGTGAAGGCCAAGGCGAAGGCCAAGCCGGCATCGAAGGCCAAGAAAGTGGCCGCCGGTGCCGCCGCGGCCGCAGTCGTCGCCGCGCCGGTCTATGGCGCCGATGTCATCGACGAACCGGACATCACCGACACGGTCGTCACCGACTATGCTTGCGAACTTGGCAACAAGATCACGATCTACACGAACGCGACGGACAATGCGCACATCGCCCTGCGCTGGAAGAAGCGCCTGCACCGCCTGAGCCGCGTGGGCACCACCACCGGCGCCCAGCGCTTCGAGAACCCGCACTGGGGCCTGATCTGGATCGGCATCCCGGCCAAGGGCATGCTGCTGGATTCGAAGCTGAACCGCCAGCTGGCCAACGAATGCAAGAACGCCGAGCAGGCGGCGCCGGTGGTCGCGACGCTGCCTGCCGAAAAGAATGGCTGATCCGCGGCTGAACCCCGTCGGATCACCTGTATAGCAGTACCGGAATAACAACATATCCCCACTGAAGGAGAGATTATGTCTCGCAACACCCTGAACACGCTGAAGGAATTCCCGGTCGGCGCCGGCCAGAACGGCCAGTACTACTCGCTGCCGGCACTGGGCGAAGCCCTCGGTGTGAACCTGTCGCGCCTGCCGGTGTCGATCCGTATCGTCCTCGAGTCCGTCCTGCGTAACTGCGACGGCAAGAAGGTCACCGAAGAGCACATCAAGCAGCTGGCCAACTGGGGCCCGACCGCCGAGCGCACCGAAGAAATCCCCTTCGTCGTGGCCCGCGTCGTGCTGCAGGACTTCACCGGCGTGCCGCTGCTGGCCGACCTGGCCGCGATGCGCAACGTCGCCGCCAAGACCGGCGCCGATCCGAAGAAGATCGAGCCGCTGGTGCCGGTCGACCTGGTGGTCGACCACTCGGTCACCATCGACCACTTCCGCGAGCCGGGCGCGCTGGACCTGAACATGAAGCTGGAATTCCAGCGCAACAACGAGCGCTACCAGTTCATGAAGTGGGGCATGCAGGCCTTCGATACCTTCGGCGTCGTGCCGCCGGGCTTCGGCATCGTCCACCAGGTCAACCTGGAATACCTGGCGCGCGGCGTCATGAAGCAAGGCGACGTGTTCTACCCGGACACCCTGGTGGGCACCGACTCGCACACCACCATGATCAACGGCGTCGGCGTGGTCGGCTGGGGCGTGGGCGGCATCGAAGCCGAGGCAGGCATGCTGGGCCAGCCGGTCTACTTCCTGACCCCGGACGTCATCGGCGTCAACCTGACCGGCAAGCTGCGCGAAGGCTGCACCGCGACCGACCTGGTGCTGACCATCACCGAACTGCTGCGTAAAGAGAAGGTCGTCGGCAAGTTCGTCGAGTTCTTCGGCGCCGGCACCCGCTCGCTGTCGACCACCGACCGCGCCACCATCGCCAACATGGCCCCGGAATACGGCGCGACCATGGGCTTCTTCCCGGTGGACGAAGCGACCGTCGACTACTTCCGCGGCACCGGCCGTACCGAAGAAGAACTGGCCGCCTTCGAAGGCTACTTCAAGGCCCAGGGCATGTTCGGCGTCCCGCAAGCCGGCGAGATCGACTACACCCGCGTGGTGGAACTGGACCTGTCGACCGTCACCCCGTCGCTGGCCGGCCCGAAGCGCCCGCAAGACCGTATCGAACTGGGTCACGTGAAGAACACCTTCACCGAACTGTTCAGCAAGCCGACCACCCAGAACGGCTTCAACAAGTCGCCGGACGAGCTGCACAAGGTCTACGAGACCACCAACGGCGTGCGCGTGAAGAACGGCGACGTCCTGATCGCCGCGATCACCTCGTGCACCAACACCTCGAACCCGAGCGTGCTGCTGGCTGCCGGCCTGCTGGCCAAGAAGGCGGTCGAGCGTGGATTGAGCGTGGCGCCGCACATCAAGTCCTCGCTGGCCCCTGGCTCGCGCGTGGTCACCGAGTACCTGACCGCCGCCGGCCTGCTGCCTTACCTGGACAAGCTGGGCTTCGGCGTGACCGCCTACGGCTGCACCACCTGCATCGGTAACGCCGGCGACCTGACCCCGGAACTGAACGCCGCGATCGTCGAGAACGACATCGTCGCCTCGGCCGTCCTGTCGGGCAACCGCAACTTCGAAGCACGTATCCACCCGAACATCCGTTCGAACTTCCTGGCCTCGCCGCCGCTGGTCGTCGCCTACGCGATCGCCGGCAACATGACCAAGGACCTGATGAGCGAGCCGCTGGGCAAGGACCAGAACGGCGTCGACGTCTACCTGGGCGACGTGTGGCCGACTTCGCAGGAAGTGGGCGAACTGATGCGCTTCGCGATGAACTCGGAAGTCTTCCGCAAGAACTACGCCGACGTGAAGGGCAACCCGGGCGAACTGTGGCAGCGCGTGTCCTCGACCGAAGGCCAGGTCTACAACTGGCCTGAGTCGACCTACATCGCCGAGCCGCCGTTCTTCAGCGACTTCGAGATGACCCCGAAGGCAGCCGCCACCGGCATCCAGGGCGCGCGCGCACTGGGCGTGTTCGGCGACTCGATCACCACCGACCACATCTCGCCGGCCGGTTCGATCAAGGAAGACGGTCCGGCAGGCAAGTGGCTGAAGGACCATGGCGTCCTGAAGGCGGACTTCAACTCCTACGGCTCGCGCCGCGGCAACCACGAGATCATGATGCGCGGCACCTTCGCCAACGTGCGCATCAAGAACAAGATGATCCCGGCCAAGCCGGACGGTTCGGCGGTCGAAGGCGGCATCACCATCCACCAGCCGTCGGGCGAACAGCTGTCGATCTACGACGCAGCGATGAAGTACATCGCCGAAGGTACCCCGACCATGATCTTCGGCGGCGAAGAGTACGGCACCGGCTCGTCGCGCGACTGGGCAGCCAAGGGCACCCAGCTGCTGGGCGTGAAGGCCGTGATCTGCCGTTCGTTCGAGCGCATCCACCGCTCGAACCTGGTGGGCATGGGCGTGCTGCCGCTGCAGTTCATCGGCAACGACAGCGTTGAAAGCCTGGGCATCACCGGCAAGGAAACCTACGACCTGAAGGGCCTGGAAGGCGAGATCAAGCCGCAACAACTGGCGACCCTGGTGATCCACCGCGAAGGCGGCGAATCGCAGGAAGTGCAAGTACTGCTGCGTATCGACACCCCGATCGAAGTCGACTACTACAAGCATGGCGGCATCCTGCCGTTCGTACTGCGCCAGCTGCTGGCTGCGTAATTGACGGGGCCCGCGCCAGCGGGCTGCTGACAAAAAAAGGCCGGAGCCCGCACGGGTTCCGGCCTTTTGTCCGTCAAAAGCGGTTCACGTTTACAATGCTGAACCGATTTTTTTCGCTTCACTATGCCAAACCCCATCGTTTTCCATTCGAGCAAGGCTTTCCCAGGCAAGATCGCCGCTGTGGTCCTCTTCGCCTTGTGCTTCCTCTGCGCGAGCGCGAGCGCGCAGCCGCAGCCGGTGCGCGTCGGCCTCGATGCCGAATTCGGGCTGGATAACAGCACCTCGGCCCAGGCCGTCGAGCTGGGCATGCGCACCGCCATCGCCGAGATCAACCGCGCCGGTGGCGTATTGAAGGGCAGGCCGATCGAGCTGGTCACCAAGGATCACCGCTCGATCCCGGCGCGCGGCATCCGCAATATCGAGGAATTCGCGCGCATGCCCGACCTGGTCGCCGTGTTCGGCGGCCGCTTCAGTCCCGTCATCATCGAAGAATTGCCGACCCTGAAAGCGACCAAGACCCTGTTCATGGCGACATGGTCCTCGGCCGACGGAATCATCGACAACGGCATGAAGCCGAATTACGTGTACCGCCTGTCGCTGCGCGACAGCCTGGCCATGCCCAAGCTGCTGCAGACGGCCCACAAGCGCGGCTTGCGCAAGGTCGGTCTGCTGCTGACCAACACCTCCTGGGGACGGAGCAACCTGGCTGCCGCCGAAAAGTTTGCCGAAGCAAACAAGGACATCGCGATCGTGCAGACCGCCTGGTACAACTGGCGCGACCAGACCCTGGTGGCCAAGTACAACGCGCTGCGCAGCGCCGGCGCCCAGGTGGTCGTGCTGGTCGCCAACGACGACGAGGCGGCCGTGCTGGTGCGCGAAGTGGCCGCGCTGCCGAAGACCGAGCGCGTGCCGATCCTGAGCCACTGGGGCGTCACCGGGGGCGAATTCGTGCAGCAGGCGGGACCTGCCCTGAACCTCGTCGACTTTTCCGTGGTCCAGACCTTTTCCTTCTTCAAGGCCGACCCGATCCAGCTCGGGCGCTTCATGCGCAACGCCGCCACCGTGTCGAAGGTGCGCAGGATCGAGGACATCCAGGGACCGGTGGGCGTGGCCCACGCCTACGACCTGATGCACATCCTGGCCAAGGCGATCGACCAGGCCGGCAGCACCGACAGGAAGGCCGTGCGCGACGCCCTGGAAAAGCTGCGCCCCTATCGCGGCCTGGTGAAGAACTACGCCCCGGCTTTCACCCCGACCCGCCATGAGGCGCTGAGCGCGCGCGAACTCCTGATCGCACGCTACCGCGCGGATGGCGTGATCGTGCCGACCGACGACTGATGATGGCGCTGTGGTCGACGTCCCGCACTGCGAGCCTGACGCAGCGTTTTGCCCTCGCCTCCGCGATCCTGGCCGGCGTGGCCGTGCTGCTGGTGGCGGCAGCCTCGTTCTGGCTGGTCAATCGCCAGCATGATGCCGCGGTGGCGCTGCTGCAGCAGCGCGAAGCGGCCTTCAACGCCAGAAGCGTCGGCAATACCCTCAGGACCCTTGTCACGCGCATGGGCGAAGTGGCGGACAGTCCCATCCTGGCGACCGGCCTGGTCGACAGCGCGGGCAAGGAAACCTATCTGGCGCCCTTCCTCGGCGGCCTGCGCCAGATCGCGGGCATCCCGGTCCAGGTCATGTTCACCGATTTCGAAGGCAAGGCGGTGGCCGGCAATGGCCTCGAGCGCTTCGACCAGGAGCAGCTGGCCTGGCTGCGCGACCGCATCGACCGCGGCGTGGACCAGGCGGCCATCTTCGTGCAGCCGCAAGGCGCGGAGCTGGTCGGCGTCAGCCTGCTGCGCTACTCGCGCACCAATACCCCCGAGGGCGCCCTGGTCTACAAGGTCAGGATGCAGGACCTGCACCCGAACCCTTCGTCGACCCTGACCTGGAAGGGCCAGGCCTTGGCGGCGCCGGCGGAGCACATCCTGGAGATGCCGGTGACGGTGCCGGCCCAGCTTGCGCACCTGGGACTGATGCTGCGCGTGGACGCGTCCGGGCTCGACGACATCCTGGAGGAACCCTCGTCCCAGTATGGCCTGATCGGCTCGATCGCCGCGCTGATAGCCCTCGGGGTGTTCCTGCTGGGCTCGCGCTTGTCCCTCGGCCTGACCCAGGACTTGCGCAAGCTCGAGCGCTTCGCCGGCAGGTTCGGCGAAGAAGGCATCACCGAGCACCGCGCCGAACTGGCCGGCAGCAGCGAAACGGTCACCCTGGCGCGCTCGATCAACCAGATGCTCGACCGCCTCCATGAACAGCAGGAGCACCTGCAACAGGAGCACCGGCGCAAGGACGAGTTCCTGGCCATGCTGGCGCACGAACTGCGCAATCCGCTCGCGCCGATCAGCAGCGCCGCCCAGCTCCTGCGCATGCTGTTCGCGGGCGAACCCCGGGTCAGGCAGGCGAGCGAAGTCATTTCCCGTCAGGTCACGCACATGACCCACCTGGTCGACGACCTGCTGGACGTGTCGCGCGTCACGCGTGGCCTGGCCACGATCGACAAGACCGAGGTGGAACTGGGCGAGGTGCTGCGCGAAGCGGTCGAGCAGGTCACCCCTGTGATCAACGCCCGCGGGCACCGCCTGACGCTGGACGGTTCACCCGACCCGCTGCTGGTCAGCGGCGACCGCACCCGCCTGATCCAGGTCGCGGCCAACCTGCTCAGCAACGCCGCCAAATACACGCCGGAGGGCGGACAGCTGCGCGTCTCGCTGCGCCGGCACGAGGGGAGCGCGGTCCTCGAGGTGCAGGACAACGGGATCGGCATCGGTCCGGAGCTGTTGCCGGTCGTGTTCGACCTGTTCACCCAGGGCCAGCGCACGCCCGACCGTGCGCAGGGCGGGCTCGGCCTGGGTCTGGCGCTGGTGAAGAAGCTGGTCGAGCTGCACGGCGGCGCGGTCGAAGCCCGCAGCGGCGGCGCCGACCAGGGCAGCACCTTCATCGTTCGCCTGCCGCTGCTTCCGGCCTTTCATGTCGCGGCCAGCGCGACCGCCACCGCCATTGCTGCGGGCTCGGCCACCGGGCAGCCTCGCCGCATCCTGGTGGTGGACGACAACGCCGACGCCGCCAACACCCTCGCGCTGCTGCTCCAGAGCACCGGGCACGTGGTCACGACCGAGCACTCGGCACGGGCGGGACTGGCGGCGGCCGGGCGCGAGGAATTCGACGTCATCCTGCTCGACATCGGCTTGCCGGACATGAGCGGGCACGAGCTCGCCAAGGCCCTGCGGCAGCAGCCGCGCAGCGCCGGGGCCCTGCTCGTCGCCGTCAGCGGTTACGGCCAGGAACAGGATCGCCGCATGTCGCTGCAGGCCGGCTTCGCTGCCCACCTGGTCAAGCCCGTCGTGGCGGAAGAACTGCTCGCGACCATCGCCGGCGCCAGGGGGATGCCGACGGCGCACCCATCGACGAAGTAAAAGGCCGAAACCCGAAAAGGCGGATCCTGAAAAGGTTCCGCCTTTTGCTTTTTGCCGTGCCGGTATCGCCGCATCGCCCCGCAAGGACCGCCAGGCAAAGCCTGAGCGGTGCGCGAGGCAATGGCAAGGAAATCGTACTAGCCTGTCGCCGTCATGAACCACCGGGAGAGTTCCCATGAACGAGCGAAAGCTGATTGGCGTGAGCTTCTGCCTCACATATGTCGTGTTGACCGCCGCCTGCTTTGCCCTTGTGCGGTTTGGCGTCGTCACGAACTGCTACGCGCAGGCGTATGTCCTCGAGCTTCCGATCTGGATCCAGCTCGCTGTCGCGAAAGCGATCGGCCTGTACCCTGTGCTGCAAGAGCTGAGCACACTGACGCATTGGGGCGTCCCCTACGCGATCGTGTATGTCGGTTCGCTCTATCCCCTGTACCGGCTCGGCTGCTGGGTCGCGCGCATCGACGAAGAAGCACTGGCAAGCGAAGAATCTTCACGCCCGCGCCCCCATCCAGAGCTCGAGAAGAACTGCGAGCGGCGCGCTGAAGAAATTTATTGAAACAAGCGTTCTGTACGTCCACGCACCGAGGGAGTGGGCGATCAGGAGGATGATGGCTTATCGGGAAAGCAGACAGCACGCAGGTCTGTCCCTCATTCCAAGCGGAGGCCAACATGCTCTATACCATTGCAATCATCCTTCTCGTTCTGTGGGTGCTCGGTATGGTTACTTCGGTAGCCGGCGGACTGATTCACCTCCTTCTCGTCGCCGCCGCCGTCGTCATCCTGATTCGCCTGTTCACCGGCAGAAAAGTGCTCTGACGCAGGACGTCATGACGTGACAAAGCCGGAATCCCCGGGGATTCCGGCTATCCCTACGTCTCCGCCCACATCCGGAGCAGGTTGTGATAGTGCCCGGTGATGCCGACGACGGCCTCGGTCTCGCCATGCGCCGCCCGCAGCTTCTGGATGTTGGTGTCCAGCTCGAACAGCATGGCCCGCTTCGCGTCGTCGCGCACCATGCTCTGGGTCCAGAGGAAGGACGCCACCCGCTCCCCGCCCGTCACCGGCAGCACCTGGTGCACGCTCCCTGACGGATACACGATGGCGTCGCCCGCCGGCAGCTTCACTTCATGCGTGCCGTAGGCATCCACCACCACCAGCTCGCCGCCTTCGTAATCGTCCGGGTCGCTTAAGAAAACAGTGGTCGACACGTCCGCCCGCAGCGGCGGCAAGCCGCCACGCTGAGGCCGGATCGCCCCGTCCACGTGCAGGCCGTAGTGCTCTCCCCCGCCGTAGGCGTTGAAGTAAGGCGCCAGGATCCGCAAGGGCAGCACGCTCGAGAAGAATAGCGGATTGTTCATGAGCGCCTGGCTCACCGTCTGCCCCAGCTCCACCGCCAAGGGCGATCCTTCCTTGAGCTGGCGGTTGCGCTTGACCTGGGCGCCCTGTGAGCCGACGCTTTCCCGTCCGTCCACCCATTCCGGCGCCCCCTCCATGCGAGCACGGATCGCAGCGACCTGCTCGCGCGTGAGTACGCCCGGAATGTGCAGCATCATGATGTGAGTCCTCGTAAAAGAAAAAAGCCCTCCCGATCATATCAGGAGGGCGAAGTCCGGTTGCCCGGCGGGGGTGGTACCCGATATCAGAACTTGAGGTTGGCCGTCAGGGTGGCCGAGCGGCCCGGGCCCACGCCGGCGTAGTGCGGCGACGAGACGCGGTCGAAGTACAGCTTGTCCGTCAGGTTCTGGATGTTCAGCTGGAAGGATACGTTCGGGTTCAGCACGTAGGTCGCCATCGCGTCGAAGCGGGTATAGCTCGGCGAATACTTGGTGTTGTTCACGTTGGCGAACTGGCGGTCCACGAAGTTGGCGCCGCCGCCGATCGTCAGGACGCGGCTCACCGCATAGGTGGTCCACAGCGAGGCGCTGTGCTTCGGCGTGGTCGGGAAGGCGTTGCCGTTGAACGGCGACGGGGTCCAGACCGGGTTCGCGGTCGTGCCGGTGTTGGCGAAGCCGTTGTCGGCGACGATGCCGTCCAGGTAGGTGTAGCCGCCGAACACGGTCCAGGCGTTGGTGATGCGGCCCGACAGGCCGAACTCGACGCCCTTCATCTCCTTGCGGCCCACGTTCTGGCTGGTGCCGTCCGGTGCGGTGACGCGGGCATTGTCCATGTCGTTCTTGAACACCGCGGCGCTCACCGACAGGCGGCCGCCCGGCAGCACTTCCCACTTGGTGCCCAGCTCGATGCTGCGGCTGGTCTGCGGCTGCAGGTTCTGGACCGCCACGCTCAGGGCATCGAGGCCGTCGCCGCCGTCATTGCCCGGCGGGGTGGCCGAGGTCGCCCACGACAGGTAGATGCTGCCGTTCGCCTTCGGCTTGTACACCAGGCCGGCCTGGTAGGTATCGAAGCTCGATTCGACGCGGGCACGGGTGGCCGCGCCGCCAGCAGTGGCCGGCGAGGTGTAAAGGGAGCTCGAGAAGTCGTCCCAGCGCGCGCCCAGGTTCAGCAGCCACTGCGGGCTGAACTCGATGGTGTCGAAGCCGTACACGGCGCGGGTGCGGGTCACGACGTCGGTCCTGGCCGGCGACACGCTGCGGGTGGTCAGCCACGGGTCGTAGGGGTTCGGGTTGACCAGGGTGGTGCAGTTGTACAGGGTAGTGGCGCCTGCGGTCGGGCAGTTGAAGTTGCCAGTGAGCGGGTTGTTGGTGCCCGGCGTGAACACGTAAGTGCCGCGGTCGGTATTCTCGCGCGAGAACTCGACGCCGACGTTGAAGCTGTGCTTGATACCGGCGGTGGCGAAGTTGCCAGTCAGGCTGGTCGCGTTGGCCAGGGTCCGGGTGTCGACCAGGCGGGTGTTGGCGCGGCGCCAGACGGTGCCGTAGCGGACGGTGTTGCCCTTCGAGTCGTCCGGCTGGGTGTAGACGTAGTCCTGGCCGGTCTTGCCCCAGCGGGTGACGTTGCGGATCGCGAGATTCGGGCTGAATTCGTGGCGCAGGTCGACGGTGGCGACGTCGGTCTCGGTGTCGCGGAAATCGCGGTTCTTCAGGCCGTAGAAGGCTTCGCGATCGACCGTGAACGGAGTGCCGCCGCCGTTCTTGGCGACGTCCGGGCCGCTGGTGACCGGGTTGTTGAACGGGATGCCGGTATCCGGGATCTCGCTGCTCTGCATGTGGTAGTAGCTCAGGATCGCGCGGGTCGGGCCGTTCAGGCCGAAGGTGACGGTGGGCGCGATGCCCCAGCGCTCGCCGCCCACGACGTCGCGGCCGGCGACGTCGTTATTGTGGACCATGGCGTTCAGGCGGAAGCCCGTGTTTTCGCCGATGACGCGGTTGATGTCGGCGGTGGCGCGGCCGTACTTGTCGCTGCCCAGGCCCACGGTGGCGTTGCTGAAGTTGCTGTCCTTGGCGGTCTTGGTGACGATGTTGATGCCGCCGCCGGCCGAGGAACGGCCGCCCAGCGCCGAGTTCGGGCCCTTGACCACTTCGACCTGCTCGATCGCGAAGATCTCGCGCGACTGCGAGCCGGAATCGCGCACGCCGTCGATATAGGTGTCGGTCTGGGCGTTGTAGCCGCGGATGAACAGGTTGTCGCCCACCGGGTTGCCGCCTTCGGAAGCGCCGATGGTGATGCCCGGGACGGTGCGCAGCGCGTCGGTGAGCGACACGGCGCCGGTCTGCGAAATGGTTTCAGAAGTCACGACGGTGACCGACTTCGGGGTGTCGAGCAGCGGCGCGGTGAACTTGTCCGAGCTCGATTTTACCGGGCCTTGCACGGCGCGGTCGTGGCCCGCATTGACGACCACCTTGGGCAGGCTGGCGCCTTCGGCCAGTTCGGGCGCTTCTTCCACACCCGTGGCATGCGCCAGCGGCATGGCCAGCGTGGCCAGCACAGCCATTGCGGAGGCCGACATGAGGGGAGCGGAAGGACGGGAGTGTTTCTTGCTCTTGATATAAGTCATTTTATTCTTGGGGTCAGAGAAAGGCGCCGGGCCTAAAGCAAACGTTAATGAGAACGATTCGCATTATCCTTTCTATTTAGGCTTTTTGCAAGCAGCGCCTCTCCTCTTCCCAAGAAGGCCTTGTGTTCATGGCATGTGGCCGAATCAACTACAATACCGGAGATATGGGTTTATCATGACCTTGACCATTATTTGAAAAGAGAGACCCCTAGCGCCATGCGTCGTCCTTCCAAAGATTCAACCCCTAAACTCTCCGCCGAAAGCCAGCGTCTCGTCAGCATTGCGCAAGCCATCATGCAGGCCGCCAGCCGCGTTGAAGAACGGACCTGGGAGCACCAACTGGACACGCAACTGCAGAAGCTGCTCAAGACCAACCACCAGGACAGCATCGATGCCGCGCTGAACGCCCTGTTCAAGGACGATCTCGCCTCCTACGACGTGCTGATGGATGCGGTCGAGGCCGTGAGCGAATCGGCCAGCATGGTCGAGCAGCAGGACAGCGGCGACGTCACCTGGCAGGCCCTGCTGGTGGCCGCGCCGGTGCTCGCCTGGACCCGCTTCAACATCGCCTCGGGCAATATCCCGGCCGAGATGCTGAGCACGCTGCAGGCGCACTTCTCGGCCCACCTGCTGGCCGAAGGCACCCGCATCGCGATGGCGCCCACGCTGTACTCGATCGACCAGCTGCCGCGCACCCATGCCGAAACCTATGCGCTGACGCACAAGCTGGCCGCCGCCGCGCACAAGGGCGGCACGGTCAAGCCGGCCGCGCGCGTGGAAGAAACCGCGCCCTTCCTGGCCGACACCCGCTACCTGCTGGTGGCGATCGTTGCACCGCAGGGCGCGCCGATGTTCCGCTGGCAGGAGCCACAGCACCATATCGGTTTCGCCGAGGAGCGCAACCGCGCGCTGGAACAATGGCGTACCCAGGGCACGGCCAACATCGCGCGCCTGCTGCCGGGCTGCGGCGTCGAGCTGCTGCTGCCGGAAGCCTATTACGTGGCCTGCCGCGAAGCCGACAAGCTGATCCGCCCAATCTCGATCCGCGCCGCCGTCCACTACCTGACCCACACGCTGGGCGTGGAGCCTTCGGACCTGCGCGCCGTGGTCGCAGGCTTCGGCGAGGAGTCGGCCGACATCCAGATCGACGAATACCGCGTCTCCTTCACCATGCGCCAGGACAGCGACGTCATGTACGGCATCGTCTGGCCGTTGTATGGCCAGGAAGACGAGAACGGTACCCCGATGGAAGGCCCGTTCGCCACCGGCCCTGCCCCGCTGACCCCGATCAACGAGATCGTGGCCCACCTGAACGAGGCCGGCATCGCCCACATCAAGCGCATCAACGAACGCTACCCCGCCGAATACTGCGACGACTGCGGCGGTCCGCTGTTCGCCGACCCGACGGGCGAGCTGGTGCATGCCGAGATGCCGGAAGATACGCCGCCGGGGAGCGAGCACTTCCACTAAGCCGGTTCATGTGCTTTTCATGGGGGCGGCGCGGCCGCCCCCATGTTCCGTCATGCTAGAGTCTCAGCATCCTGCTGCTGAACAATAAACATACGGAGACTTCCCTGATGCCGCGCCCCGCCGTCCGCCTCGCCCTCGCCACCCTCGCCCTCTGCACCGCCAGCCTCGCCCTCGCCGCCCCGGCGACATCCCCTCAGCAAGCGCGCAGCACCAGCATCAAGTCCACATTCAACTACCTCAGCTTCCTGCCGAAGTCGTATTCGAGCAAAGGAGAAAAAGTCCCGCTGATTGTCTTCCTGCACGGTTCCGGCGAGCGCGGTACCGACCTGAACAAGGTAAAAGCCTGGGGCCCGCCGGCCATCGTCGAGAAGGACCCGGACTTTCCCTTCATGGTCGTCTCGCCGCAGGTGGCGGAAGGCGAATGGTGGGATTCCTACCGTCTGAAGTCGATGCTCGACGACGTCCTCAAGCGCTACAACGTCGACCCCAAGCGGGTCTACCTGACCGGCATCAGCATGGGCGGCTACGGCGCCTGGGATTTTGCCTCGCGCTATCCGGACTACTTCGCCGCAGTGGCCCCGATCTGCGGCGGCGGCATCCCGCGCCTGGCCGGGCGGATGAAGGACATTCCGGTCTGGGCCTTCCACGGCCTGAAGGACGACGCGGTGCCGGAGCAGGAATCGGCGCGCATGGTAGAGGCGCTCAAGGCCCAGGGCGGCAAGGTGAAGTACACGGTGCTGCCGGAAGCCGGCCACATCGAGGCATGGGTGCATGCCTACGGCGAGGCCGGGCTGTTCGAGTGGTTCGCGCAGCAGCGCCGCCAGTGAGTTTCGGCGAAGCCAGCCGAGCCTTCAGCGCGGCAGGCTGGCGATGACCTTGCTGGCGAAGTCGGCCGGGTTGCCGGCGTGCCAGCGCCACACGATCACCAGGTCGTGGTCGGGCGACACGACGATGGTATTGCTGCCCGCGCCCAGTGCGGCATAGGCATTCGCCGGCAGTCCCGGCAGGTTCTTGCCCTTGGTATTCAGCCACCACAGGTAGCCATAATCCGGACCATGCGCGCTTGGCGTGAGCGCTTCCTTCACGTAGGACGCCGGCAGCACCTGCTTGCCCTGCCACTCGCCGCCGCGCAGCCACAGGTAGCCGAAGCGCGCCATGTCCCAGGAATTGATCCACATGCCGCCACCCCAGCGCGTGCCGCCGCTGACGGAAGGCAGTTGCTTGCCGTTCAGTTCGACATAGCTGTTATGGTAGGGCACCCACTTCCAGCTGTTGGAGGCGCCGATCGGGTCCATCACCTGCTGCTTGAATACCTGCGGCACCGACTGATCGAACACGCGCAGCAGCGACAAGGCGAAGCGGTTGATGCGCACGTCGTTGTACTCGTAGAAGCTGCCCGGGGCCTGCAGGGCGCGCGGCTTGCGCTCGCCGGCGCCGAAGGCGTCCTTGCCGACGAAGTCGGCGTTCTTGCCCCACAGGCTGCCCTCCCACTCGGTTTCCTGCTGCAGGTGCTGCTTCCAGGTGACTTGCGCATTACGGCTCGATGCATAGCCGCCGTCGACGACACGCTTGCCCACGGGTTCGTCGACCGCGATGCGTCCGTCGCGCACGGCGACGCCGGCAACCGTTGCCAGCATGCTCTTGGCCACCGAATAGGTCGGGTCCACAAACTGCGTGTCGCCGAACTCGGCAACCACATAGCCCTTGTAGATCACCAGCCCGTTGGTGCGGGCGCGCTCGGTCGGCATCGAGCCCAGGCGCGTCCCGAAAGTGGCTTCCTGGTCCGAGAAATCCACCGCGCGGGTGGTCTCGCGCGTTTGCGCGAACTGCACCGCGGCGGCCAGGGCCTTGGCGTCGATGCCGAGTTCGGCGGGCGACTTGCGGGACCACTCGCCGGCGGGCGGAAAATACGTCGACGATGCAGGGGTGCTGGCCGTTGCGGCGCAACCGGCGAGCGTCGGCAGCAGCGTGGCCAGGCCCAGCGCCAGGACGCCGCGGCGTGAAAGCTGAATCATGAATCGGTCCACTGAGAATATGGAAAACGGATCAGGCTGGAGTTGTAGTAGCGCTTGTCGCCGCTGACCTCCTGGCCGATCCAGTCGGGCCTGTCGAACACCGTGTCCTCGGAGGGCAGCTCGATCTCGGCCACTACCAGGCCGGCGTTCTCGCCCAGGAATTCGTCGACTTCCCAGGTGAAGCCGGCGTGCTCGATGCGGCGCCGGTATTTTTCGACGAGCGGGCGCTCGCACAGGGTGTCGAGCAGCTCCCGCGCCTCAGGCAGGGGAATCGGATATTCCCACTCGCCGCGGCGCACGCCGCTGCCCTTGCTCTTGATGGTGAGCGCTCCTGTCTCGCCCTCGATGCGCACGCGCACCGTGCGCTCCGGGTCGGAACACAGGTAGCCCTGGCGCAGCAGCACGGGCTCCCCGAGCTGGCGCCAGCCATCGCCGCTGAGCAGGAACTTGCGTTCGATCTCGACGCCCATGGCCTGCCTTCAGTCCAGCGTCTGAAGGATCGGCGTCAGGATCGCCGCGCCCAGCGCCGCGCTGCGCGCGCCGTTCCAGCCGGTGTGCGGATCCGGCAGGTTGGCGTTGTCCTTGAAGGGCATTTCCAGGGTCAGCGACAGGCACTTGAAGGTGTGGCCGATGTACTTCGAGGCCAGGGTCAGCAGTTCTTCGTTGTACTTGCTGGCCGCGTAGCCGTAGACGTTCTGGAAGTCCGGGCTGGCCGCCATGTAGCGCCCGATGAAGGCATTCTGCTCGTCCAGGCGCTCCGGGGTGAAGTCGGACAGCATCTCGCTGCCCGCCACGAAGTTGTACGGCAGCGCTTCGTCGCCGTGGATGTCGAAGAACATGTCGACGCCCGTTTCGTGGATCTTGTTCTTCACGCACAGTACTTCCGGGCTGCGCTCCAGCGAAGGCGTCATCCATTCGCGGTTGAGGTTGGCGCCGGCCGCATTGGTGCGCAGGTTGCCGCGTACCGAGCCGTCCGGGTTCATGTTCGGCACGATATAGAACACGGCGCGCTCGAGGAGCTTGCGCGACACCGGGTTGGCGTTGTCCAGCAGCGCATCCATCATGCCTTCCACGAACCATTCGGCCATGGTCTCGCCCGGATGCTGGCGCGCAATCACCCAGATCTTCTTTTCCGCCTGCGGGTTGCCGATCACGACCAGGTTCATGTCGCGGCCGTCGATCGTGGTGCCGATGTCGTGCACCCGCGCGATCGGGTTCTCGGCCACTTCGCCCAGCAGGCGCAGGTGGCGCTCCCAGGTGTAGGGCTCGAAGTAGGCGTAGTAGATGCTGTCGAGTTCCGGCGTGTGGTTGATCGTCATCACCTGGCCATCGAAACTGGTCGGCACGCGGAACCAGTTCTCGGTGTCGTAGCTGGCGGCGACCTGGTAGTCCTCGAAGCCCTTCGGGTAGGTAGCCTGGCCGGCGTTCAGGAAGCGGATCGCGCAGGCCTGGCCGCGCGCGCCCTGCAGGCGGAAGTGAAACCACTGGTGGATATCGGCGTGCGAATCCGCGCGCAGGTTCAGGTTGATTGCCTTGGGGCCGTCGGCGCGCACGACCTCGATGGCGCCGGAGTCGAAGGCCTGGCTGATTTTGATGGGCATGGCGGATCCTTCTTTGTCGGTTCAAGAGAAGCGCATGATACTGCACAGATGCGTGCAGGGATGCGTGCAGCGATGCGCCACGTGAGGCGAGCGGACGAGGCCAGGCGCTGCCGTGCCCTGCCCGGCTGCGCCGGTGGTCTACCGTAGCGCGATTACTGCGCGTCGAGGTCGATCAGGTCCTTGCTGTACATCAGCATGATCTGGCGCATCAGTTCGACATTGCTGCGGTCCAGCACCACGGTCAGGTCTTCCTTGGCGTTCGACGCGAAGTTCATGCGCAGCGTGCCGGGCAATTCCTTGCACTGCACGAACTCGGCGCGCGGAGTGTAGGGATGGTCCCAGTCCTGCTGGCTCACCGGCGCGCAGGGCGGCGGCGGCACCAGGTTAGGGTCACGATTGACCGGCAGGTGCTTGAGCAGCCAGAACACGATGCTTGCCGGAACATAGAGCTGGACGTCGCTGGCGCCCTTGCAGGCAAACTTGACCAGCAACAGGTTGCCGACGCGATCGCAGGACATGGCCATGCTCTTGACTTGACGAATTACCGCAGGTTTCACGACGATATTCCTAGGGAAAAGGTTGAAAAAGGCGCAGCGATTCTACCGCATCCCATTGCCGTGTCACAAACAAAACGGGGAGCTCGCGCTCCCCGTGTCGGTTCTGCCACTGGCTCCCGCCTTGCAGGAGCCCTGACATTACTCTTTCGAGCCGCGGCCGCCGCCCTGCGAGTTGCGGCCGCCTTTTGCGGAGGCTGCACGCGACGGGCCACCCGAGCCGGCATTCGCCGACTGACGGTTGCCGTGGCTCATGCTGCCGGCACGGCGGGCTTCTTCCGAGGTGAACTCGTGGGCCGTACCCTTGGCGTGGGCGGCCTTGCCGCCCTGGCTGGCGATTTCGCGCTGGCGGGCCGGATCCATCGAAGCGAAACCGCGGTTGCGGGTGCCGCTGCTCTGGCTGTTGCCGCCCTGATTGCTGCCTTGCTTGTTACCTTGATTGCTTGAGGCCATGATGATCTTCTCCCTTGTACGCTTTATGAACCGCCGCGTCCTGCGGCAGGCTGTTGCCGGGCAAACTCGAAGCCCGATGAGTGACCGGCGAAATCATCTTAGGTAGCACTGATGAATGCTGGTATAGGACGCTTTCAGATGACTTTGTAGGAATTCACGCGACAGAAAATGCATTAATGAAAATGTACTTCCAGTAGTCAACAAGCCCTTCAGTATCCGTCCTACACAGCCCCCCTACCCCTTCCTATACTGTATTGGCGTGAACGCGCGCATCATGGCGCTACAAGACGGCGTGCGTGCGCCGCACCGACACAGCGAAAGGAGTCGATATGGACGCGAACCAACGTAGCGAGGTCAACAACCAGACCAATAACGGCGCGAACGAAAAATGGACACCCGGCGCCAAGGGCAATACCACCAGCGGCCCCTTGGACCATACCTATCCGCAGGGTCCGGGCCAGCAGGGGACCATCCGCGGCGAGAACGAAATGCATCCTGACCAGGATCCGTCGCACATGGACCGGCAGGAAGTGGCCGCCGAAGACGGCGGCCGCGCCGACTACGAGACCACCCTGCCCGGTGCCGTCCCCGACGACCTGCCGGGCGGCTCGATGCAGAGCCAGCAGACCGGCGGCTCGGGCCCGCAGCAAGGCATCACCGACAGCCACCAGCGTCAAATGGAACAGCGATCCGGCGCCTGGGGGCTGCTGGAGCAGCCGGTCGGCCACCGCGACAAGCATTCCGGCACCGACCTGCGCGCCCACCCGGCCAACCAGCAGGGCCACAGCCAGGACGTGCATGCGATGAATCCCCACGATCCGGCCCAACCCGAACTGCAGGGCGGCTCGCTCGGACGCCACCACGGCGTCGCGCCCGGCACCTACCAGTCCCAGGGCACGAGCGCCGAAGTCGGCTACGGCAACCGGCAAAGCGCGGCGGGCAAGGTCGAAGGCACCGGCATGGCGGTCGGGCCGCATCCCGTGAACCAGCAAAGGAGCAAGGAATGAACCAGCAAAACGACCAGAACCGGCAATCGAGCACCGACCGCAACGGTTCGCAAACCGGACCGGCGGGCAGCGAAGGCAAGGCCGAGCCGCACAAGTCGAACGACGTGAGCGGCGGCCTGCCGCGCAGCCCGGGCAACAGCGGCCCGCGCACCGAGGACGAGGGCTGGAAGCCGGGCCAGAGCGTGAAGGCGGAAAAGAACCCGGTGCACGAGTCGAACGACGTCGCCGGCGGCCTGCCCAAGAGCCCGGCCGGTGCGAACCGCCTGGCGGGCGACCGCAAGATGGACGACGACACCGGTTTTTCGCGCCAGTAAGCCACCATCGGGGGGCGGCCCTGCCGCCCCTTCCGCTCCGCTGGTCCCATCCGGGCCGAACATTGATGCACCTCCAAGCCGCAAGATCCTGACGGAACCCATCCGTTCCCGCTCGACTCCAACCGCACTCAACACGTTCCGTTCTCCGCATGTCGCGGTGGCGGCGCACGTGTATGGAAAGTATGCGGAGACGAATCATGACGGAAGACGCAACGCTCGCGGTTTCGGTGGTGGTGCCCGCCTGTGGCCGCATGGACCTGCTCGACCGCTGCCTGGACGCGCTGATGCGCCAGCAGTTCGATCCGCACCAGGTCGAAATCATCGTCGTCGACGATGAGCCCAACCACAACACCCTGCACCTGGTCGCCGGCTGGCGCACCCGCACGCTCGAGCGCGGCCCGCGCCTGTCCTACGTCGCCAACCCGGGGCCGGTCGGGCCGGCATCGAGCCGCAACCGCGGCTGGCGCGCCGCGCGCGCGCCCATCGTTGCCTTCACGACCGACGACGCGGTGCCGGAGCCGGGCTGGCTGGCCGAGGGCCTGGCCGCCTTCCGCGACGACGCCGACGTGGTCTGCGGACGCATCCAGACTCCGGTCCCGGCCCGTCCCACCGAATACCAGCGCAGTGCCCACGGGCACGAGGCCGCCGACTTCACCAGCGCCAGCTGCTTCTTCCGCAAGACCGCGCTCGAGCGCCTCGACGGCTTCGACGAGCGCTTCAGCGTGCCGCGCGGCGGCGATGCGGACATGTATTTCCGGCTGCTGGAACACGGCGTGAGCATCGTGCGGGCGCCGCGCGCCCTGGTAGTCCACCCGGTCCGCCCCGCGCCCTGGGGCGCGAGCCTGCTGCAGATCCGCCATGCGGTGTTCGACGCCCTGCTCTACAAGAAGCATCCGGCCCTGTACCGCCAGAAGGTCGAGGCGCGCCCGCGCTGGGACCACTACGCGATCGTCGGCGTGCTGCTGCTCGCCCTGGCCGGGCTGCTGGCCGGCCTGCCGCTGCTGACCGGCCTGGCCTTCGCGGGATGGCTGCTGCTCACCGGCCGCCTGTGTGCGCACCGGCTGCGCGGCGTCGCGCACACGCCGGCGCACGTGGCCGACATCGTCATCACCTCGGCGCTGCTGCCGCCGCTGGCCGTGTTCTGGCGCCTGGCCGGCGCGGTGCGCTACCGCGTCCGTTTCGCCTGAGGCCGCCATGCGCAGACTGAAGGTCCTCACCTGGCACACCCACGGCAGCTACCTGCACTACCTGTCGCACGCGCCGCACGATTTCTACGTCCTGTCCAAGCCGGGCTGCCCACCCGGCTATGGCGGCCGCTGCGGCAGCATGCCCTGGCGCGACAACGTGCATGACATCCCAGTCGAGCACGCGCGCCACCACGAATTCGACTGCATCCTGTTCCAGGACGACCACCAGTGGGAGAAAGACCAGTACGAGTACCTGGCGCCGGCACAGCGGGCGCTGCCGCGCATCTACCTCGAACACGATCCACCGCTGGCCCACCCCACCAACACACGCCATCCGGTCGACGATCCGGGCGTGCTGCTGGTGCACGTCACTCCGTTCAACGCCCTCATGTGGGACAGCGGGCGCACGCCCGTGCGCGTGATCGAGCATGGCGTGCCGGCGCCGCACGAGCTGCACTACAGCGGCGAGCTGGCGCGCGGCCTGGTGGTCACCAACCACCTGGCCCGGCGCGGCCGGCGCATGGGGCCCGACCTGTTTCTGCAGGCGCGCCGGACGGTGCCGCTCGACCTGGTCGGCATGGCCGCGCAGGAACTCGGCGGGCTCGGCGAGATCGAGCATGCCCAGCTGCCCGCCTTCATGGCGCGCTACCGCTTCCTGTTCAGCCCGATCCGCTATTCGAGCCTGGGCCTGGGCGTCATCGAGGCCATGATGGCCGGGCTCCCGGTAGTCAGCTTCGCCACCACCGAAATGGCCACCGTCATCGAGAACGGCGTGTCCGGCTATACGGCGACCTCGCTGGAACCGCTGCTCGGGCACATGCAGGCCCTGCTCGACGATCCGGGACTGGCCCGCCACCTCGGCGAAGGCGCCCGCCGTACCGCACGCGACCGCTTTTCGATCGGCCGCTTCAGCAGCGACTGGGATGCCGCGCTGCGCCACGTCACCGGCCTGGGCACGGCCCGGCAGGAGCATGTATGAAACTCGATGAAGTCCAGGCCGCGGCGAACGTGGCAGCAATGGCAGCGGCACAGGCAGCGGCGCTCCCCCCGCCATCCCTTGCCGCGGGCGGTGCCGGTGCACGCCGCATCGCCATCATCAGCGACCACGCGTCGCCGCTGGCCGCACCCGGCAGCATCGACTGCGGCGGTCAGAACGTCTACGTGGCCCAGCTCGCTCGCGAACTGGCGCGCGCCGGGCACCTGGTCGACGTGTTCACGCGCCGCGACGCCCCCGAGCAGCGCCAGGTCGTGCCCTGGCTGGAAAACATCCGCGTCATCCACGTGCCGGCCGGGCCGCCGCGCTACGTGCCGAAGGAACAGCTGCTGCCGCACATCGATGCGTTCTCGCGCTACGTCACGCGCTTCGCGCGGCGCCAGCCGGCTGCCTACGGCATCGCGCACGCCAACTTCTTCATGTCGGGCATGGTCGCCCAGCACCTGAAGGCTGCTCTCGGACTGCCCTTCGTCATCACTTTCCATGCGCTGGGCAGGGTCCGGCGCCTGGCGCAGGGCACGGCCGACACTTTCCCCACCGAGCGCATGCGCATCGAAGCCGCGCTGATGCGCGCGGCCGACCGCATCATCGCCGAATGCCCGCAAGACCGCTACGACATGGAACGGCTCTACGGCGCGCCACTCTCGCGTATCGCCATCACGCCCTGCGGCTTCGCGCCCGACGAACTGTGGCCGGTGCCGATGCTTGAAGCGCGCGCCCGCCTGGGCCTCGACGAAGGCCGCTTCGTCGTGCTCCAGCTCGGCCGCATGGTGCCGCGCAAGGGCGTCGACACCGTCATCCAGGGGGTGGCCATGCTGCGCCACCGCTACGGCGTCGACGCGCAGCTGCTGGTGGTGGGCGGCGACATCAGCGGCCACAGCGGCGCCGGCAGCGGCGACGGCCTCGAGCTGGCGCGCCTGCGCAGTGTCGCGGCCGACCTCGGCATCGCGACACACGTGCGCTTCACGGGCCAGCAGCCGCGCGCCGTGCTGCGCGACTACTACAGCGCCGCCAACGTCTTCGCCAGCACGCCCTGGTACGAACCCTTCGGCATCACGCCGGTCGAGGCGATGGCCTGCGCCCGTCCCGTGATCGGCGCCGAGGTGGGCGGCATCAAGAGCACCGTCAACGACAGCGTGACCGGCTTCCTGATCCCCTCGCGCGATCCGGCGGCGCTGGCCGACCGGCTGGCGCGCCTGCACCGCCATCCCGAGCTGGCGCGCGCAATGGGCGAGGCCGGGCGCCGCCGCGCCTGCGAACACTACACCTGGCGCCACGTCGCCACCCAGCTGGCCGCCATCTACGCCGACGTGCTCGATGCCACCCGGCCTGCGGCAGAGGCCGCAGCCTATCCCAACTAAGTCACCTTGAGGAGCCCATGAGTAACTCGACGCAGCAGCATCCTTCCCTGCAAGGCAAGGTCGTACTGGTGACCGGCGCCGCCAGCGGCCTGGGCGCTGCCCTCGCACGCCGCCTGGCCGCCTCCGGCGCCAGCATCTTCGGGGTCGACCGGCAGGCCGCGCGCCTGGCCGACAACATGGCGCAGCTGCGCGAACTGGGCGTGCAGGCGCACGCGCTGGGCGTCGACATCGCCGACCCCACCGTGGCGCCGCGCGTGGTGGCGCATGCCGTCGACGTGCTGGGCCGCCTCGACATCCTCGTCAACAATGCCGGCACCGACGTCACCCTGCCGATCGCCGAACTCGCGGACCAGGACTGGCTGCGCGTGGTGGGCACCAACCTGACGGCGCCCTTCCTGCTGTCCAAGTACGCGTCCGAGGCCATGCGTCGCCATGGCGGCGGCCACATCGTCAACATCGCCTCCACCGCCGCCAAGCGCGCCTGGCCCAACGCCAGCGCCTACCACGCCAGCAAATGGGGCCTGCTGGGCCTGTCGCACGCCCTGCACGCCGAACTGCGTCCGGAAAACATCCGCGTCACCGCCGTGATCGCCGGTGGCATGCGCACGCCCTTCCTGCTCGACCGTTTCCCCGACCTCGACGCCGACAGCTTGCAAGACCCGGCCGACGTCGCCGAGGCCATCCATTCCGTGCTGGTGCTGCCGCCCGCCACGGTGGTCGCCGAACTCACGGTCCTGCCGCTGCGCGAAACCTCCTGGCCATGAAAGCGATCTTCCTCGACAAGGATGGCACCCTGGTCGACGACCTGCCCTACAACGTCGAGCCGCGCCGGATCCAGCTGGTGAGCGGCGCCGGCGCCGCCCTGCGGCTGCTGGCCCGGCTCGACTACCGCTTCTTTGTCGTGACCAACCAGTCCGGCATCGCGCACGGCTGCTTCGGCGAAGCCGCCATGGGCCCGGTCGCCGACCGCCTGGCCGACCTGCTGTTTCGCGAGAACCTGTCGCTGGACGGCTTTTATTACTGCCCGCACCACCCGCTGGGCACGGTCGGCAGCTACGCCGTGGTGTGCGCCTGCCGCAAGCCCTCGCCGGGCATGCTCATCAAGGCAGCCCACGATCATGACATCAACCTGCGCGAATCCTGGATGATCGGCGACATCCTGCACGACGTCGAAGCCGGCAACCGCGCCGGCTGCCGCACGCTCCTGATCGACAACGGCAACGAAACCGAATGGCGGCTCGGCCCGCGCCGCGTGCCCACCCGGATGGCGCCCGACCTGTATGCGGCGGCCGTGCTGATCGCCTCGCACGAGGAGGCGCGACAGTGAGACTGGTTCACGCGGAGGCGCCCATGAGCGCCCAGTCGTCACGGCCCTGGCAGGCCGCACGGCGCATCCTGTGCGTCCGGCTCGATTCGATCGGCGACGTGCTCATGTGCACGCCGGCGATCCGGGCCCTGCGCCAGTCCCTGCCGGGCTGCCACCTGACCCTGCTCAGCTCCCCGTCGGGCGCGGCGGTGGCGCCGTACGTTCCCGAGCTCGACGCTGCGATCGGTTTTCGCGCCCCGTGGATGAAGCACGACCACCCCATGGGCGCGCAAGCGCTGCAGGAATGCGCCGCGCAGCTCGCTGCCCAGCGCTTCGATGCCGCCGTCATGTTTACGTCGTACTCGCAAAGCCCCCTGCCCGCCGCGATGCTGTGCCAGCTGGCGGGCATTCCCTTGCGCCTGGCCTCCTGCCGCGAAAACCCTTACCAGCTGCTCACCCACTGGGTGCCGGAGCGCGAGCGCGAACGGGCGACCCGCCACGAAGTGCAGCGCCAGCTCGACCTGGTCGCCGACGTCGGCTGCACCACGTCCGACACCTCGCTCTCCTTCGCCGTCGCCGCGGCTCACGCCGCGCGCGTCAGTGCCATGCTGGATGAAGGGGCGGTCGATCCGGCAGCGCCCTACCTGGTGCTGCATGCGGGGGCGAGCGCCGCCTCGCGCCGCTATCCCATCCGCCACTGGCTGGTCTTGATCGGCATGCTGCACAGGCAGTTCAAGCACAAGATCATCCTCACCGGCGACGGCAACGACGTGGAGGCGCTGCGCCCGCTCACCGACGGCTGGCGCAGCCCGGCGCATTCCCTGATCGGCAAGCTCGGACTGGGGGAACTGGGTGCGCTGATCCGCGGCGCAAGCCTGCTCATCACCGGCAACACCGGCCCGGCGCACATCGCGGCCGCCGTCGGCACGCCGCTGGTCGACCTGTATGCGCTGACCAATCCCCAGCACACCCCGTGGCGCGTGGCGCACCGCCTGCTGTTCCACGACGTCAGCTGCCGCAACTGCCTGCGCAGCAGCTGCCCGCAGGGTCACCATGCCTGCCTGGATTCCGTGGCGCCGCGCACCGTGCTGGAGGCCGCCGTCGAGCTGCTGGCTGCCGCCCCGCACAGGCCGGCGCGCACCGACGACGCGACGCTTGCCTTCGCCTAGATCAGGCCGTATTGACGTAGGCCGTCTGTGAAAGCGCAAAAAACTGAGCACAAACCTATTACAAAAACTCAAGTATTCGGACGAGCTCTGATATAATTTCAGAGTTCGTCGGGGCGTAGCGCAGCCTGGTAGCGTACCTGCATGGGGTGCAGGGGGTCGGAGGTTCGAATCCTCTCGCCCCGACCAACAAATCAATCAAGCAGGGCCAACCATCGGTTGGCCTTTTGCTTTTCCGCGTCACCCATGCGCTGTCACCAAGCATGGCGGTGCCGATTCCCGCCATCCCGTGATCGTCAGGCCGTCCCGAACTCGTTCGGTCAACAGCCCATGCTATGCTTGAGTTCAAAGGCATTGCTGCGTTCAGCAAGACTCAACCACGCATCGAGGAGAGATATGAAAGACGTCAAAGTAGATGTTCGCGTCAACGTCACCGTCGACCCTGCAAGCGTTCTGCTTGTGCTTGCGACGGCAACCATGGGCTTGTTCTTCTATAAGCAAAACAAGCAACAGAAGTCGCTACCGAACGCATCCTGATGATGTAATGGATGCGCCCGCGCCTGGCGCGGCAGTGTGAAGCACCAGGGCGGTTTGCCATGCGGATCCGGAGCCCTCGTCATCAAGGGCTTGCGTGCCGGCAGTCGCGTCTGCTTGCTGCTGCAGAAACTCCCGCGACGCCGCCTCGGGCGCCACCAGCTACCCTACAGTCCGCGCAACGCCATCGGGATCACCGGCACCTTGCTGCGCTCAACGATCCTGGCGCCCCCTCTGCCGTGTCCATGACCCAGCAAACTTCTTTAGTAGCTCCAGGTCATAGGACGCATAGTCTACTGGCATGCTCTGCCGTGATACGCTGATTTCAAAAGCCGGAGGCTGGACGGGGGAATCCGGCATGAACGGCGTTGACGTGTAATAGATGAGCCATCGTTTTGGGTATTCGGCTCGCGGCAACTCTTCCCCGGATGTCGGGGGGACCCATTCCGCGCTCAAGACCCCGCGCCCACAAGCAGTCTTGCCGGATTCGATCGTGAACGTATCGCCGGGTTTCAGTTTCCCCTTGAATGAGCGCTCAACGCGAAACCTGGCGCGCTCTACGACGGATGTAAAACGGGGGAATGTCTTATCTGAGACCGATACATTTCTGACGTCGCTGACAAGCGCAACGACCACAAATTCCGCATTGTCGAAATTCGACTTCACGCGCTTTGGCGAGTCTTCCCAAAACTCAGGTGCAACTGGCCCGCAGGCCATGACGCCAGACGATGCAGAGCAGGACAGGACAGCAGCAAAAATGAATGGTCGCATCATCGGCCTCCTTGCGCATGCGGATGAGGATAAGATTCAATAATCGTCCAAGGTCCACGCACGATCACCGTGGGCCTGCCTATTTCCACTCGCCCCTCAGTTCCAGCACCTGCTGCTGCAGATACTCCGGCGACGCCGCCTCCGGCGCCACCGGCTGCCCCACCGCCAGCGCCAGCTTCGAGCGGATGCCGCGCGCGAACGAGCGCTCGAACACGTTCGACTTATCGCGCGTGAACACGCTGCCCCACAGCCCGCGCAAGGCCATCGGAATCACCGGCACCTTGCTGCGTTCGACGATCTTGGCAATCCCGCTGCGGAACTCGTTGATCTCGCCGGTGTGGGTCAGCTTCCCTTCCGGGAAGATGCACACCAGTTCGCCCTGGTGCAGCGCTTCCGCAATGTCCACAAAGGCGCGCTCCATCATGAACGGGTCCTCCTTGGCCGGCGCGATCGGGATCGCCTTGGCCGCGCGGAAGATCCAGCGCAGGAAGGGCGTCCTGAAGATGCGGTGGTCCATCACGAAACGGATCGGGCGCGGGCTGGCGGCGCCGATGACGAGCGCGTCGACATAGCTCACGTGGTTGCAGACCAGCACCGCCGGGCCCTGCTCGGGAATGCGGTCGGCGTCGATGGTGCGCACGCGGTAGCCGGTGTGGATCAGCATCCAGGCCAGGAAGCGCATCAGGAATTCCGGCACCAGCGAGAAGATGTACACCGCCACGCAGGCGTTCAGAAGCGCCGTCACCAGGAACATCTCCGGAATCGTGAAGCCCTGGCCCAGCAGCACGATGGCCAGGCCGGCGGCGGCCACCATGAACAGCGCATTCAGGATGTTCATGCCGGCGATGGTGCGCGAGACGTGCCTCTGGTCGCAGCGGGTCTGGATCAGGGCGAACAGCGGCACGATGAACAGGCCGCCGAACACGCCTATCAGCACCAGGTCGAGCATGATGCGCCATGCGCCCGGCAGGCCGAGCAGCGTGAGGGCGCCCACGGTCGCGGCGCCGTTGAGCTCCGCATAGGCGACGCTCGCGAAATACAGGTCGATGCCGAACACCGACAGGCCGATCGAGCCGAACGGCACCAGGCCGATCTCCACCTTGCGGCCCGACAGCTTCTCGCACAGCAGCGAGCCGGCGCCGATCCCGAGCGAGAACACGGTCAGGAGCAGCATGATCACGCTGTGGTCGCCGTGCAGGTAATCCTTGGCGTACAGCGGGAACTGCGACAGCACCAGCGCGCCGTAGAACCAGAACCAGGAATTGCCCAGCATCGACAGGAACACGGTACGGTTCTGGCTCGAGAACTTCAGGTTGCGGATCGATTCGGCGAAGGGGTTGCGGCTGATTTTCAGGTCCGGCACCGGCGCCGGCGAGGGCGGAATGCGCCAGCTGGCGGCCAAGCCCAGCACCGCGCACAGCAGCGTGCCGCCGGCGACCAGTTCGATACCCCAGGGTTTCACGCCGACCAGCAAGGTGCCCGCGACCTCGCCCAGCAGGATGCCGACGAAGGTCCCCATCTCGATCACGCCGTTGCCGCCCACCAGCTCGTCGGACTTCAGGTGCTGCGGCAGGTAGGCGTACTTGACCGGACCGAACAGGGTCGAGTGCAGGCCCATGCCGACCACGGCGGCGATCAGGACCCACAGCGTATGGGTCAGCCAGCCGATGCCGGCCACCAGCATGATGGCGATTTCCAGCAGCTTGACGAACCTGGCCATGCGCCCCTTGTCGAACTTGTCGGCGATCTGGCCGGAGGTCGCCGAGAACAGCACGAAGGGCAGGATGAACAGGCCGGCGATCAGGTTGTTCAGCATGCCCGGGTCGGCCGTGGTCCAGTTCGCCGTGTCGAAGGTCAGCGCAACCAGCAGCGCGGTCTTGAACAGGTTGTCGTTGAAGGCGCCAAAGAACTGGGTCCAGAAGAAGGGGCCGAAACGGCGCTGGGTCAGCAGGGAAAACTGGCTCGGTTGGCTCATGCGGGTTGGCTCGTGAACATTGGAAGGCGTAATCTACAACAGCGCACGGGGTGGATTACCCTGTTTTATTGTTGCGTTGCCGATATTAATTCCTAAAGTGGCGGCTGGCGATACCGGATGGGTAAAAAGCATAGACCGCCGAACGGTTCAAGCGGCGCGCCATGTCAACCGGAGGCATTGATAAACTTGATTGAAACGTCTCAAGCACTCGACCATACAACACGATTGTGCAGCGCAGCGCAGGTAGAATCCGCGGATGACTTCTTCCGACTTCCTCCTCCGCTACGCCAGCGTGACAACCGCGCTGTTCGACCACATCGAACACGACATGCTGGCCCTGTCCTGTGCCTTCATCGACGATGACGACACCGTGCCACCAGCCTGGCAGGATGCCCTGCCCCCGCATGCGATGCAGCCGCTCGGCCTACCCCAGGCCTAAAAGCTGGGCAAAAAAAATGATTCGATTCTGCAAGCAATGCCGCAAAATCGAATCATGTTGCAGCCGCCAGTCGGCGGCGGCATTCGTCCTCAGGCCAGGGTTTCCAGGCGAATACGCGTGACCTTGCCGATCACCGCCGGAAGCTTCTCGATCTTCTCGATCGCCGCGATGATGTTCTTCTCGCGGGTCTGGTGGGTCAGCAGGATGATGTCGAGGTTGACCTGGTCGCCCGGCTCCTTCTGCAGCACAGCATCGATCGAGATGCCGGCATCGGCCAGGATGCGGGTCAGGTCGGCCATCACGCCGAGCTGGTCCTTCACATACACGCGCAGGTAGTAGCTGGTGGTGATCTCGGCCATCGGCACGATGGCGACATCGGTCATCTCGTTCGGCTGGAAGGCCAGGTGCGGCACGCGGCAGTACGGATCGACGGTCGCCAGGCGGGTGACGTCGACCAGGTCGGCGATCACCGCCGAGGCAGTCGGTTCGGAACCCGCGCCCTTGCCGTAGTACAGCGAGGCACCGACCGCGTCGGCCTGCACCAGCACCGCGTTCATCGCGCCTTCCACATTGGCGATCAGGCGCGCCGCCGGAATCAGGGTCGGGTGCACGCGCAGCTCGATCCCTTCGCCGCCTTCCGTATGGGTGCGGCGCGCGATGCCCAGCAGCTTGATGCGGTAGCCGAGCTGTTCGGCGTAGCGGATGTCGCGGGCCTGCAGCTGGCTGATGCCCTCGATGTAGGCCTTGTCGAACTGCACTGGGATGCCGAAGGCGATCGCCGACATGATGGTGAGCTTGTGCGCCGCGTCCACGCCCTCGATGTCGAAGGTCGGGTCGGCCTCGGCATAGCCCAGCTCCTGGGCCTGCTCCAGCACGGTGGCGAAGTCCAGCCCCTTCTCGCGCATTTCCGAGAGGATGAAATTGGTGGTGCCGTTGATGATGCCGGCCACCGATTCGATGCGGTTGGCAGTCAGGCCCTCGCGCAGCGCCTTGATGATCGGCACGCCGCCGGCGACCGCCGCCTCGAAGGCCACCATCACGCCCTTTTCCTGGGCCGCGGCGAAGATTTCGTTGCCGTGCAGGGCCAGCAGCGCCTTGTTCGCGGTCACCACATGCTTGCCGTTGGCAATCGCCTTGAGCACCAGTTCACGCGGCAAGTCGTAGCCACCGATCAGTTCGACAACGATGTCGATGTCCGGATGGTTCACCACGGCGAAGGGGTCGCCGACGACTTCCACGCCGGCGCCGACGATCCCGCGCGCCTTCTCCAGGTTACGCGCCGCCACCATCGTAATCTCAATACCGCGGCCGGCGCGGCGGCGGATATCCTCCTGGTTGCGTTGAAGAACGTTGAAGGTGCCGGCGCCGACGGTGCCGATGCCCAGGAGGCCTACTTTGATGGGTTTCATGATCTCGTATCTCGTTATGTTCAACCTGAGGGTTTAGAGGGTGTGAAAAAACGGCCAGGGCAAGTGGTGCGGCAATCCGACGCCGAGTCGAAGACAGTACGATAGTACGGCGAGACGAGGCAACGCAGCCATGGACGAATTTTTCGCTCCCTCAGCGCGCGTGGCGCCGTCGGTAGCCGTCAAGGAAGCGCGCAATGCGTCCGCAGGCATCCGTCAGGTCGTCGGAATTGGGCAGGAACACCAGCCGGAAATGGTCCGGGGCGATCCAGTTGAAGCCGGTGCCTTGCACCAGCAGCACTTTTTCCTCGGACAGCAGTTCGCAGATGAACTGCTGGTCGTCCGCGATCGGGTACATCTTCGGGTCGAGGCGTGGGAACATGTACAGCGCCGCTTTTGGCTTGACGCAGGACACGCCCGGAATATCGGTGAGCAGCTTGTGCGCGAGGTCGCGCTGTTTCAGCAGGCGCCCGCCGGGGCCGACCAGGTCGGCAATGCTCTGGTAGCCGCCTAAGGCGGTCTGGATCGCGAACTGGCCCGGCGCGTTGGCGCACAGGCGCATCGAGGCCAGCATGTTCAGGCCCTCGATATAGCCCCTGGCGTGGCGCTTGTCGCCCGAGACCACCATCCAGCCGGCGCGGTAGCCGCAGGAACGGTAGTTCTTCGACAGGCCGTTCAAGGTCAGGAACAGCACGTCGTCGGCCAGCGAGGCGATCGAGACGTGCTCTGCGCCGTCGTACAGGGTCTTGTCGTAGATCTCGTCGGCGTAGATGATCAGGCCGTGCTGGCGCGCCAGTTCGACGATCTCGAGCAGCACCTCGCGGTGGTACAGGGCGCCGGTCGGGTTGTTCGGGTTGATGACCACGATCGCGCGCGTGTTCGGCGTGATTCTCTTGCGCATGTCCTCGATGTCGGGCAGCCAGCCGGCCTGCTCGTCGCAGACGTAGTGCACCGGGTTGCCGCCCGCCAGGCTCACCGCCGCGGTCCACAGGGGATAATCGGGCGCCGGCACCAGCACTTCGTCGCCGTTGTTCAGCAGGCCCTGCATGGCCATCACGATCAGTTCCGACGCGCCGTTGCCCAGGTAGATGTCGTCGATGCCGACACCCTCGATATTCTTGCTTTGGGTATAGTGCATTACCGCCTTGCGCGGTGCGAACATGCCCTTGGAGTCGGTGTAGCCGGCCGCGCCGTGCATGTTGCGGATCATGTCGTGCACGATCTCGTCGGGCGGATCGAAGCCGAACACGGCCAGGTTGCCGATGTTCAGCTTGATGATCTTCTGGCCGTCGTCTTCCATCTCGCGGGCCTTTTCCAGGGCCGGGCCGCGGATTTCGTAGCAGACGTCGTCCAGCTTGTTCGATTTCAGGATCGGTCGCAAAGTATCCCCTGTGAGCTAGGTCTCGCGCCTGCACATTTGTTGCAGTGCGAAAAATACCCATTCTGCCGAAAGCGCCCGATTTAAGCAACCTCACCCCTTCCCGGCCAAATAAAATCCTGCCAAATGGCACGTAAAAGATCGCAGCTTGCCGTCCACCGTTCCGGCGTGCGGGGCGGCCCGGCTCTCCGGTTACAATGGATGTTTCGATGTCATTGCCATCCGCGCTACGATGAAGCTCCATTCCGACAATACCCAGCAATACCAGACCGTCACCGGCTATGACGCCAGCGGTGTCGAGATCAACGCCCAGCGTTTCAACTTCAGCCTGACCGTCATGCCGGAAGTGCCGCCGCGTCCCTGGAACGTGACCCGTTTCGAAGACCTGAGCGCCGCCCATTTCGAGGAAATCGCCAGGGAGGCTCCCGACGTCGTGGTGCTCGGCACCGGCGAGCGCCAGCGTTTCGTCCACCCGAAACTGGTGGCCAGCCTGTCGAGCATGCACGTCGGCGTGGACTGCATGGACAACCAGGCCGCCTGCCGCACCTATAACGTGCTGATGGGCGAAGGCCGCAAGGTCACGCTGGCCCTCATCATCGGCAGCGGCGCCTGATTCCCCGCCCTGCCGCGCCGGACGCGCGCCGCCCCCTGCCGCGGTGTGCCTCCGCTCGTGCCATTTTCGTCGCTCCCATCAAGCCACCATACATATGAACCCATCGGCTTTCGCCTTCATCATCACCGGCGTCATCCTGAACGCCGCCGCCCAGCTGCTGCTCAAGGCCGGCACCAACGCCCTCGGCGGCGCCATCCACCTCACCCGCGACAACTGGTTCATGACCGGCCTCAAGGTCGCCACCCAGTGGCCGATCGTGGTCGGCATGCTGTGCTACGGCGTATCGCTGGTGGTCTGGATCCTGGGCCTGTCGCGCACCGACGTCACGGTCGCCTATCCGATGCTCTCGCTCGGCTACGTGATCGGCGCGGTGGGCGCCTGGATGTTCCTCGGCGAAGTCATCTCGCCGCAGCGCATGCTGGCGCTCGGCGTGATCGTGCTGGGCGTGGTGCTGCTAGCGCGCAGCTAAATATTTCCGTTTTGCATCTTGAAGAAATGAAAACGCCCGCCATATCGCGGGGTGAAACCTGCACTATCGGTGTAAATACGGACTAGCAAGGCGCGGCCGCGCCGATTATCATTCCGGTATCCGCTGCCCTGCAGGGACCCGGCGCCAGTGCGCCATGACACCAGGAGAATCCCGTGGCCGAGAGCCAAACCGCCGCTACCATCGACAACTTTTCCGCCCCCATGACGGGAGGCCAGACCTTCGAGCTGGCTGGTCGTCCGGCAAAGTACACCGTGCTGTATTTTTATCCCAAGGACAATACGCCGGGCTGCACCACCGAGAGCATCGCGTTCCGCGAGGCCTATCCGGAGTTCCAGGCCGCGCATGCCGAAATCTACGGCATCAGCCGCGATTCCCTGCGCTCGCACGAAAACTTCAAGGGCAAGCTGGGCCTGCCCTTCGAACTGATCTCGGATCCGGAAGAAGCGGTGTGCCAGCAGTTCGGTGTCATGAAGATGAAAAACATGTACGGCAAACAAGTGCGCGGCATTGAGCGCAGTACGTTTATCATTGACGCTCAAGGCCGATTGGTGAAAGAATGGCGTGGCGTGAAAGTCAACGACCACGTGGCCGAAGTGCTGGAATTTCTGAAGAGCCAGCCCTGAAAACGGATGGCTCCAGCAACCCAGTTACCGATAACTTTGCTGGACATTGCCACCTATTTTGAGTCACCGCGTATCTCATCAGCATTATTCTTCCCGCTGCTGCCGGACCGGCATCCTCCGGCTGCAGCTCTCAAGCTGGCATCGCCAGCCACCGCACCACCCCCAAGTAGCATCGTTTTCGTGCAGCGGCGCGCTCCGTGCTGCGCCCGCACGTCCTATTAAGTCCTTTTTCGAATCGAGAACCTGATGCCACTGCCAAAAATGCCAACCAAGCCAGCGACCATGCTGCTGGCAAAAGATTACCCCAAGGCCGAACCGGGCAAGTCGCCCGTGCGCCCGGCGTCTGCGACGGCCGACGCCGAACTCGAAGAACTGATCAGCGGCCAGGCCGTGCCGACGCCGAAGGCGACCCGGGCACGCAAGGCCAAGGCCGCCGCCGCCGCCCCTGCCGCCAATGATGCCGCCCTTGCCGGCACTGCTGCAGGCACGACCGGCACCGCCCCCGTCGACGTCGTCGGCGCACCCGCCGCCGAAGCGCCTGCCGGCGAAGCGCCGCTGGCCAAGGGCCCGGCGCGCAAGTCGAAGGACGGCGTCGGCGCACGCCTGCGCGAGCTCGATGCCGACCAGCCGCATCCGGCCATGCACAAGCCGGTCGAAGTCAACGTCAAGTCGTCCACCAGCCGCAAGGCCGACAAGAGCGGCACCACCAAGGTCTTCGTGCTCGATACCAACGTCCTGATGCACGACCCGACCTCGCTGTTCCGCTTCGAGGAACACGACGTCTACCTGCCCATGATGACGCTCGAGGAACTCGACAACCACAAGAAAGGCATGTCGGAAGTCGCCCGCAATGCCCGCCAGGTGGCGCGCACCCTCGACGCCCTGATCGCCAACGTCGACGACGACGCGATCGAGGCCGGCATCCCGCTGGCCAAGCTGGGCAACAAGGATGCCAGGGGGCGCCTGTACTTCCAGACCAACCTCGATTCCGCGCCGCTGCCCGAAGGCCTGCCCGAGGGCAAGGCCGACAACCAGATCCTGGGCGTCGTCCGCGCACTCGAAGACCGGATGGACGGCCGCGCCATCGTGCTGGTGTCGAAAGACATCAACATGCGCATCAAGGCGCGTGCGCTGGGCCTGCCGGCCGAGGATTACTTCAACGACCATGTGCTGGAAGACACCGACCTGCTGTACTCGGGCATCGTCCAGCTGCCGGACGATTTCTGGAACAAGCACGGCAAGGACATGGAGTCCTGGCAGGAAAACAAGAACGGCAATTCGGCCACCTATTACCGCGTGACCGGTCCGGTGATCCCGACCCTCTTGGTGAACCAGTTCGTGTTCATCGAGCCGCGCAACGGCGAAGCGCCCTTCTATGGCCAGGTAAAACAGATCAACGGCAAGACCGCGGTGTTCCAGACCCTGCGCGACTACAGCCACAACAAGAACAACGTGTGGGGCATCACGGCGCGCAACCGCGAGCAGAACTTCGCGCTCAACCTCCTGATGAACCCGGAGTGCGACTTCGTCACCCTGCTGGGACAGGCCGGTACCGGCAAGACCCTGCTGGCGCTGGCCGCGGGCCTGGCCCAGGTGCTGGAGACCAAGCAGTACAACGAGATCATCGTCACCCGCGTCACGGTGCCGGTGGGCGAGGACATCGGCTTCCTGCCGGGTACCGAGGAAGAGAAGATGTCGCCGTGGATGGGCGCTTTCGACGACAACCTCGAAGTGCTGATGAAGTCGGACAGCGACGGCGGCGACTGGGGCCGCGCCGCGACCCAGGACCTGATCCGCTCGCGCATCAAGATCAAGTCCCTGAACTTCATGCGCGGCCGTACTTTCGTGAACAAGTTCCTCATCATCGACGAGGCGCAGAACCTGACGCCGAAGCAGATGAAGACCCTGGTCACGCGCGCCGGTCCCGGCACCAAGATCCTGTGCCTGGGTAACATCGCCCAGATCGACACGCCTTACCTCACCGAAGGCTCGAGCGGCCTGACCTACGTGGTCGACCGCTTCAAGGGCTGGAGCCACAGCGGCCATGTCACCCTGGCGCGCGGCGAACGCTCGCGCCTGGCGGACCACGCCAGCGACGTGCTGTAAGCCATTCGTCAACCATCGCCTGCCGGCTGAAGGCAGGCGGCATCCGGAACGCTCGCCACCTGGCGGGCGTTTTTCATTTCCAGCTGCTATTCATCCCGCATGATCTTCCTGCTGAAACTCCTGCTCGTACCAATCCTGATCGCCCTCGTCACCCTGGCCGGCCGCCGCTGGGGGCCGGGCGTGGCCGGCTGGCTGTCCGCCTTCCCCATCGTCTCCGGCCCGATCCTGCTAGTGATCTCGCTCGAACAGGGTCCGGCCTTCGCGGCCAGCGCGGCGGGCAATACGCTGCTGGCGGTGCTGGCCATCCTGGTCTTCAGCATCGTTTATGCGCGCTGCGCCCGGCTCGGCATGGGGCGCGCATTGAGCGCCGCACTGCTCGCCTATGGGCTGGCCGTGCTGGCGCTGCGGGCCGTGTCGCTGCCGCTTTGGCTTGGCTTCGCCGCCGTCGTGATCGCGCTCTTGGGGTCGCCGCGCCTGTTCGGTCCGGCCCCGGCGCAGGCTGCCGCCGTCAAACCGGCCAATGACCTGCCCTGGCGCATGCTGGCCGGCGCCCTGCTGTCGCTGAGCGTCAGCTATGCCGCCGCGAGCCTCGGGCCGCGCCTGTCCGGCCTGTTCGCGATGTTCCCCGTGATGAGCACGGTGCTGGTCGGCTTCTCGCACCGTGCGAACGGGCCGGGCTTCGCAGTGGCGCTGCTGCGCGGCATGGTCAACGGCTACTATGCCTTTGCCGTGTTCTGCCTGGCGCTGTCGCTGCTGCTGGGTTCGCAGCCGATCGGCCTGGCCTTCCTGCTGGCGACCGGCACCGCACTGGTGGTGCAGCTGGGTGTCAAATGGGGCATGCAGCGTCTTTGCGCGCCGCAGCGTGCCGGCGGCCAGAAGGCAGCATAGAATAGCCGCGTTCATCCACCGAGGAGAGTCCGATGCCGCACATGCTGTTGATCCATGAACCCGTCGGCCAGCGCGCCACCCGCAGCGAGGCCGAGGGTCGCGCCGTCTACGAGCGCATGCTGCGCTGGGGCGAAGACCTGCGCAGCCGCGGCCTGCTGCTGGGGGCGGAATCGCTGGCCTCGCAAGACAAGGCGGTGCGCGTGAGCGTCCCATCCCGGGGCGCCGGACCGGGGAAGGCGCGCATCGTCGACGGCCCGTTCGCCGAAGCCAAGGAGATGGTCGGCGGCTTCTTCCTGGTCAATGTCGACACCCGCGAAGAAGCGGTCGCGCTGGCGCAGCAGTGTCCAGCGGCGGAGTGGGCGACGGTGGAGGTGCGCGCCCTGGCGCCCTGCTTCGACCGCTAAGAAAAACATTTTCATCCGCGATGTCGAATGAGGCACGCTCCGTTCGTCGTAGCAGATGGAAGCCCTCCCAACGCTTCCATCCCCACGACAAGGAGACCGCCATGCGTTTCATGATCATCGTCAAGGCCACCCCCGACACGGAAGCCGGCATCATGCCCGCCCAATCCCTGTTCGACGCCATGACCGCGTACAACCAGGAGCTGGCCCGTGCCGGCGTCCTGCTCGACGCCAACGGCCTGCGCCCCAGCCGCGACGGCTGGCGCATCCGCTACGACGAAGGGCGTCGCACCGTCACCGACGGCCCCTTCGCCGACACCAAGGAGCTGATCGCCGGCTACACCTTGATAGGGGTGCGCTCGCGCGAGGAGGCGATGGAGTGGTCGCGCCGCTTCCCCAATCCGCACGGCGAGTTCGCCAAGGCCGACATCGAAGTCCGCCAGCTCTACGAGCCGGCCGACCTGCCCTCTTGACGCCCCCACATAAGGAAAAGAGCATGAAAAAGCAGATCGCCATCACCCTCCCGGTCCAAGACCTCGAACGCAGCAAAACCTTCTTCGCCGGACTGGGCTTCGGCTTCGACGAGCGCTTCAGCAGCCCGCACGGCGCCGGCATGATCGTGTCCAACGACATCACCGTGATGCTCGCCTCCGAAGACATGGCCCGGACCCTGTGCGCCAAGCCGCTGGCCGATCCGCGCAGCAGCAGGATCGCGCTCCTGTGCCTGTTCTGCGACAGCCGGGCCGAGGTCGACGCCGTCGCAAGCAAGGCCCTGGCCCTCGGCGCCACCCTGCCGGAGCCGGTGGAAGACCACGGCTTCATGTACCAGCACGGCTTCGAAGACCTCGACGGCCACATGTGGGCGCTGACCTACATCGAGAGCATGCCCGAGCAGCAGGCCGCCGCCTGAGCAGACAAGGAGAGCACCATGAACAAGCAGATCTACGTGAACCTTCCGGTGAAGGACCTGGAACGCAGCAAGGCCTTCTTCGGCGCGCTGGGTTTCGGATTCAACCCGCAGTTCACCGACCAGAACGCCGCCTGCATGATCGTCAGCGAGGACATCTATGTGATGCTGCTGACCGAGCCCTTCTTCCAGGGCTTCACCAACAAGCCGGTCGCCGATGCGCGCAAGTCGACCGAAGTGCTGCTGTGCCTGTCCTGCGACAGCCGCGCCGCCGTCGACGACATGGCCGCCAGGGCGAAAGCCGCCGGCGGCAGCTGGCCGAACCCGCCGAAGGACCACGGCTTCATGTACCAGCACGGCTTCGAAGACCTCGACGGCCACATGTGGGAGCTGGCCTATATGGAAGGCATGCCGGCGCAGGCGGAAGACGCGGCAGCGCAGATTTAATGGACGCCCAGGTCGAACGCAGCATCGCCGCTGTCTGGCGCATCGAGTCGGCCAGGATCGTGGCGGTCCTGGCGCGCATGGTGCGCGACGTCGGCCTGGCCGAGGAGCTGGCCCAGGACGCCCTGGTGGCGGCCCTCGAGCACTGGCCGCGCCAGGGCATCCCGGACAATCCCGGCGCCTGGCTCACGACCACGGCCAGGCACGCCGCGCTCGACCGCCTGCGCCGCGACCGCCTGCTCCAGCAGAAGCTGGAGCAGATCGGCCTCGACCTCGAAGCCCAGGAGGCATCCATTGTGCCCGATTTCGTCGACAGCCTGGATGCCGCCCGCAACGATGTGATAGGCGACGACCTGCTGCGCCTGATGTTCACCGCCTGCCACCCGGTGCTCTCGCTCGACGCGCGCCTGGCGCTCACGCTCAAGCTGCTGGGCGGCCTGTCCACCCAGGAGATCGCACGCGCCTTCCTGGTGCCGGAGGCCACCATGGCGCAGCGCATCGTGCGCGCCAAGCGTACCCTGGGTGAAGCGCGCGTCCCCTTCGAGCTGCCGCCGCCGAACGAGCTGGGCGAACGCCTCGGCGCGGTGCTGGAAGCCGTTTACCTGATCTTCAACGAAGGCTATACCGCGACCGCGGGCGAGAAATGGATGCGCCCTGCCCTCGTGGACGAAGCCCTGCGCCTGGGCCGCATGCTGGCCGAGCTGGCCCCTGGCGAGCCGGAGGCGCACGGCCTGGTCGCGCTGATGGAACTGCAGGCCTCGCGCATGGGAGCGCGCCTCGACGCCGAAGGGCGCCCGGTGCTGCTGCTCGAGCAGGACCGTTCGCGCTGGGACGGGGTGCTGGTGCGGCGCGGCCTGGCGGCGCTCGAGCGCGCCGCGCAGCTGGGCCTGGCGCGCGGCCCCTACCTGCTGCAGGCCGGGATCGCAGCCTGCCACGCCCGCGCCCGCGTCGCCGGGGACACCGACTGGCGCGCGATCGCGGCGCTGTACGGCGAGCTGGCACAAGTCCAGCCTTCTCCGGTGGTCGAACTGAACCGCGCGGTGGCCGTCGGCATGGCCGACGGTCCCGCGGCCGGCCTGGTGCTGGCCGACGCGCTGGCGCTGGGCGGCAAGCTGGCCGGCTACCACTGGCTGCCGAGCGTGCGCGCCGACCTGCTCGCCAAGCTGGGCCGGGTCGAGGAAGCGCGCGGCGAATTCGAACGCGCCGCCGCCATGACCGCCAACGGCCGCGAGCGCGAACTGCTGCTCGAACGCGCGCGCGCGCTGCGCTCCTGAATGAAACAGCCCAGTGGGCCAGTGGCGCACGGGGCTGGCGATGGAGGTTTAAGGGCTCAGCGGACGATGCAGTCGGGTCCCTGGCCCTGGTCCGGCCCGTTGGCGGCCGCCGGTCCGCCCACGCTGCCGGCGTCGAAGCTTGGTGGCGGCACGAACTGGATGCCCGGGTTGGCCGGCACGATCACCGGCGGCTGGTTCATGTTCGGCACGTAGCCGAACTGGCCGGCCTGGAAGCCGAGCGCGCCGCCGTTGTTGGTCACGACGATGGCGCCGTCGGTCACGTTCAGGTGCAGGCCCGGCGGCAAAGCCGGCGCCGGGGCGCCCTGTACGGGCAGCGGCACGTACTGCGCAACGAAGGTGGTGCCGCGGATGCCGATGGTCGCGGTCGGCGTCTTCAGCGAGAACTTCTCCTTGTTGCGCTTGCCCATCAGGCCGGTGATCGAGCGCAGGCCGCCCTTCACCAGGCTGTAGCTGGCACTGTCGCCTTCCGGCTTGCCCTCGTCGAAGGAAAAATTCTCGACCTTGAAGGTGGTGCCGGGGCGCAGCGTGATCTCGCTGTTGTCGATGAACTTGATCTGCGCATAGGTGTTCTTTTCCGACACCAGCGTATCGCCGCTCTCGACCTCGGACTTCAGGCCCAGCACCTTGACGCTGCCGTCGGCCTTCTTCGCCATCAGCGGGCCGCTCAGGCGCGCCACCACGCCTGCGACCTGCGCGGCCCAGGCGGCATTGCCGGTGACGAGCAGCGCCGCGAACAGCAGCGTGCCCAGGACCCGCTTAGTTGCAGTACATTTTTGTGGCTGGTTTTTCATTCTTTGCTCCAGTGTTCGTACCTGCCGCCGGACCGGCCCCCTGCTCCGACTGCTCCGACGGCTTGGCGCCTTCGCCATCCTGCTTGCCGGCGGCCGGCGTGGCGGCCGGCAGCTTCTCCTGCGCCGGGGTGCGCGTATTGACCAGGTTGACCGTGGTCTGCTGGACCTGGGCCACCGGCTTCTTCGACTCACCCTGGCTCGGGGCCGGGTTGAACACGGCGCAGCGCGCGTCGAGCGGGTGGGTGGCGCAGAAGTCGGGCTTCGGCAGCACCGCCTCGCAGCCTTGCAGGGTCGGGTTCGCCGCGCACTGTTCCAGGCGCGGCAGGATCGCCGCGCAGCCCGGCTGGGTCGGGCCCAGGATGCACTGCTGCATGCTCGGCAGCACCGCGCTGCAACCGGCCAGGGCCTTGTTCGCCTCGCATTGCGCCAAGGTCGGCAGGATGCCGGCGCAGGACGGATCGTTCTTGTTGACCAGGCAGGCGTTGAAGGCCCGCTGCATGACCACATTGCAGCCCAGCCTGCCGGGGTTGGCGCGGCAGCTGTCCACCGACGGCAGTACCTGGGTGCAGCCCTGGGCATCCGGATTGCCCACGCAGGCGTGGGTGGCCTGTTCGATCACGCCACTGCAGCCCGCGGTGGCCGGGTTGGCCAGGCAGACGCTCAGCGGCGGCGGCGTGGGATCGGGCTGCACGGGATCGGGCTTCACGGGATCAGGCTTCACGGGATCAGGCTGCACGGGATCAGGCTGCACGGGATCAGGCTGCACGGGATCAGGCTGCATGGGATCGGGCTGCACGGGATCGGGCTTCACGGGATCGGGCTGCACGGGGTCAGGCTGCACGGGATCTGGCTGCACGGGATCTGGCTGCACGGGATCGGGCTGCACGGGATCGGGCTTCACGGGATCGGGCTTCACAGGATCGGGCTGCTGGGTTCCCGGCTTCGTTTGCACGACTTCCAGCGTGCCGACCACGCTGCCCTCGGGGTAGCTCACCTGGCCGCCGGTCAGGCGCACCTTGCCCGACGCGGACGCCACCCGGCCGGCCGGGCCGATGGTCAGCGCGCCGTCGTTGGCGGCCAGCAGCGTGATATTGCCGCTGTCGGTACCGACCCGGCCCTGGATGTTCAAGGGACTGTGCGTGACCAGGCGGATGTCGCCGCTGCCGGTCCTGACGCCATCCAGCGGCCCTGAACCAGGGCCGACGGTCAGGCCGCCGGTGCTCTCGATCGAAATCGCACCGCCGTTGCCCACGCCTTCCTGGGCCACGTTGCCCACGACGAGGGCGCGGTCGTTCACGATGTTGATCGGCGCAGTGCCGCTCGCCGTGTTCTTCGCGCTCAGCAGGAAGTTGGTGCTGGTGCGCAGCGCACGGTCGGCTTCGCCGATGCCGCCGCGCGCCTGGATCGACAGGACGTTCGCGCTGAGCCCGCCCGTTCCCTTGACCGATGCGACCTCGGCCACGATCGCCACCGGCGCGGCCACCGGCGCATCGACCTCGAGATGCTCGCCCGTGAGGGTGATGTCGTTCTGCGAGGCGAGGCCGGCCTGTTCGCCGACGCTGCCGATGCGCAGATTGCCGGTCCAGCGGACACGCAGGCCGGCGCCGCCGGCGCTGCCGGTGGCGTTGCCGGCCAGGGTACCGATCTGGTTATTGCCCAGCAGGTTCGCACTATTGGCTTCCACCAGCAGTTGCGGCGTCTTGATGACCTTGTTCGCCTGCTGGATGTCGCCGCTGGTGCGCAGCGTGACGCGGCTGTTGGAAGTGATGTCGGCGGTGAGCGTCATGCCGGCGCTGCCCGCATGGATGTCGATCTCGCCCGACTTCAGCGCGCCGTCGACGACCACGCGGCCGGCGCCGCCGATGCCGATCTTGCGGCCGGCATCGATCGCGCCGGCGCTGCCGACCTGGAACAGGCCGCCCGGTGCGTGCAGGGTGGCCAGGAACCGGCTGGTCGCGCCGTTCAGGAGCACGGGCGCGTTCAGGTACACGCTGCCGGCGCTATCGATGACCAGGTTGCCGTCCAGGGTCAGCGGATTGTTGATCACGATCTCGCCGGTATGGCCGCTGTTGCCGATATTGATCTCGTAGGCCCTGAAGGCGCCGAGGCGGCCAGGAGCCAGCGTCAGTGCGCCATTGACCTCGGCGGCGTTGACGAAGATGCTGGTGCCATTATCGACGGTGTTGAAGGAGACGACCGGCAGCGTACTGCCGATGCCGCCGATCATGCCGGCCAGCGTCATCCGGTTCGACTTCAGGTCGATATAGTCCGGGCTCGCAAGCTGGCTGCCGGCAAGCAGGTTGATGTGGTTCTTCGCACGCAGGTCGATGCTGCCCGTGGTCGAGGTCAGCGCCGCGCCGACGGTCAGCTCGTTGCCCGCCTCGGCGCGCACGTCGTGCGGCGTGGTGAGGTTCTCCAGGATCTTCAGGTCCTTGGTCGCGTGCAGCACGATGTCGGCATTGGTGGCGGTCAGCGTGCTGGCCTTGATGTAGGTGGTGTCGCCGGTGGAGACGCCATCGGCGACCATGATGTTGTCCGGGTCGATCAGCCAGCTGCCCTTGCGCCCGCCCGACGCGCCGCCGCCGGCATCCACGCGCACGCCGTCGATGTCGAGCCGGCGGCCCGAGGTTTCGACCAGGCCGCCCTTGCCCGCGCCGGCACCGCGCGCCGAGATGCTGCCATGCGCCGCCGTGGCGCCGTCCGACCACAGCACGACCTTGCCGCCCTCGCCGTTCGCGGTGGCGTCGGCGCGGATGCTCGCATCCTTGCCGAAGCTGGTCTGCTGCGCGTTCGGCACGGCGGCATTCCTGCCCTGGTAATCGCCGCCCACCAGCACGGTGCCGCCCTGGGCGGCGCCGCTGGCGTCGACCTGCGCATTCCCGTTCAGGCTGACGCGTTCGCCCAGCAGCTGGATCTCGCCGCCCTTGCCGCTGCCTTGCGCGCTGGTGACGCTGCCCCCTTCCAGCACGGTTTCCCTGCTGGCCTTCAGGACGATCCTGCCGTCCTGGCCCACCACCGCGCTGTCGGCGTTGACCACGCCGCGCTGGTTCACCAGGGCGCCGTAGATGCCGACGCGGCCTCCCTGCGCCACCACCTGGCCCAGGTTGATGGCCTGGTCGTTCGGCGCCGACACCACCACGCTCAGGTCGGGGTTGCCGGCATCGACCAGCTGCACGCTGCGGCCGGCCGCCAGCACCACCTCGCCGTTCGGGGCGGTGATGACGCCGCTGTTCTCGACCTTCGGGGCGACCAGGAACACCTTGCCGCCGCTCGGGGTCGTGATCGCGCCTTCGTTGCGGACGTTCCCCACGTTGGGAGCGGCGCTGAAATTCTTCTTCCCGGCCAGGAAGTCGCTGTCGCTCATGTCCAGCGTCGAGGCCACCAGGCCGTTCACGTCCACGCGCGCGCCGTGCCCGAAGACCACGCCGTTCGGGTTGATCAGGAAGACCTTGCCGTTCGACTGCAGCGCGCCGAGGATGCGGCTGGGGTCCTGGCCGACGATGCGGTTCAGCACCGCGCTGTCGCTGCCTTGCTGGATGAAGCGCGCGATCTCGCCGGCGTTCACCGAGAAGCTCTGCCAGTTGATGATGGTCCCGGGGGTGTTCGTGATCGAGAACACGTTGCCGTCCTGGGAGAAGCTCGCCTGGCCCGCCACCACCTTGGGCAGGGTCGGGGCCGCGGCGCTCGTCGCCACGCCGCCGAAGCAGGCGGCGACGCACAGCGCCGCCCGGCTGAGTCGAATAAGTCCGTTCCTCATGAAATTCTCCTAGTAGGCCAGGCCGACGCGCAGGTGCAGCCTGTCCTTGTCGGCGCCGCCCAGGGCGCCCTCTTTCACCACCTTGCCGTAATCGGCCTGCAGGCTGGCCGCGCGCCCCACCGAGAAGCGCAGTCCGACGCCGGCGCCGGCAATGGCGGTGCTGCGCAGTTCGCCCGGCAGCGCCTTGTTGCGCTTGCCGTAGGCGCTGTCGTAGAAGCCCAGCAGGCGGCACTGCCAGCCGCTGCGGCTGCACAGGTTCGGCGTATACACTTCCAGGTTCAGGCCCAGGCCCGAGTCGCTTGCCAGGGCGCGCTCGTCGAAGCCGCGCACGCTGGTCGAGCCGCCGGCGCCGAACTGCTCGCCCGGCACCAGGGCGTCCGGCGAATACTGGCCGTTGGCCAGCACGCGGCCCAGCCAGTCGCCGGCGCCGATGCTGCTGCTCCAGGCGCCGGCCAGGCGCAGGGCGGTGTAGCCGGCCTTGGCGCCCGAGCGCGCCGCGCTGAAATCTTCCTGCGCACCGCGCGAGCCGCCGGGGAGGTTGCGCAGCAGGGTTGCCGAGACGTTCACTTCGCTGTTGTCCAGCACCGCGCGGCCGAGGTAGCCGATGCTGAGCGGGCGCACGGTGACGTTGTTGCCGAAGTCCTGGTTGAAGAACATGACGCTGTTCTTGTAGGCCTTCACTTCCAGGCCGGCCACCAGGCGGCCTTCGAGATCGCGTCCGCCCAGGCTGCGCTTGTCCAGCACCTTGCTGTAGCGGGCGCCGTAGACCGCGCCGCGCCCGCTCACCGCCAGGTCGAACAGGCCGGCGCTGACCACGCCCGAATCGACGTCGGAATAGCTGGCATAGAGGTCGAGGGCGGCGCCTTGCGCGTACAAGGGCACGTGATAGCCCAGGCCCCAGACCGCGACCTGCGACGGCTCCTCGACCGTGGTGGTGTACTGCAGGCTGCCGACGTGGTCGCGGCCCCACAGGTTGGCGTGCTGCAGCACCAGGCCGGCGTGGGTCTTGCCGGTCTCGCCCGTGCCGGTGTTGTCGAAGTTGGCCATGACGGTCCAGGGGCGCTCTTCGGCGACTTCGATGCGCGCGTCCACCGTGTCCGCCCCGGCCTGGTCCTGCGCGCCGCTCCCGAGGCTCAGCTTGAGCTTCCTGGCCGGGTTCTCGTTGGCCAGCTTCAGGTTGGCCGAGACGCGCGCCAGGTTCGGGGTCTCGCCTTCGCGCAGGGCCGGCAGGCTGCGGCGGATGTTCGCGGTGCCGAAGCTGCTGTTGCCTTCCACCGTGATCCTGCCGATCCGCGTCTGCAGCACATGCAGGCGCACCACCCCGCCGTCGAGCTCCTGCTCCGGCAGTTGCACCGTGACCAGGTTGTAGCCGCGCGCGTGGTAGAGCGCTTCGAGCGCCTCCAGGGCGCGCTGGACGTCGCCGAAATCGCGTCCCTTGCCGGTAAACGGCGCCACCGCACCCTCGATCTCGGCAGCGCCGAGCAGGGTGTTCCCGCTGACGTCGAAACGCTGGACGTCGAAGCGGACGATGTCGTCGGTACTGCCGGCGGCACCGGGTTCCTGGCCCCAGGCGCTGGCCACGGCCATGGCAAGCACTGAGCCTGCAAGCAGGCGCGCAAAGCGTTGTTTCATCGGATTTGCTTTATAGACTGTTGTTTTTATAAGTTTTTCTTATGAATCATGGACATGCGATGGCCGCACAAGGGCCATAGTCGATGGGCAGTGTAACGAGCTTTTTGTTGCAATGGAGAAAAACTAGAACATCAACGGAAACTTCCCCCACACAAAGGGGAACATTCCGTTGCTTTAGTGACACACTACTTGGTGTCGAAGCGCGTCACCCCATCCCATTCCAGGCCGGGGGGATGGTCGCGGTAGTGATCGATGCGCTCCAGGTACAGGGTGTACAGGACGCGCCCGGGATGGGCGCTGGCCAGCGCCCGGATCGCCGCCTGCGCGGCATCCCAGTCTTGTGCGCGCAGCAGCGTCAGCGCCGCGTCCCACTGTGCCAGCTCGTCGATGACGGCGGGCGCCAGCTCCGCGGGCTTGCCGAGCGGTTCGTAGATCGCGACCGGCTCGTTCTTGCCCTTCACCCGCACCCGGTCGAGCTCGCGGTAGACGAATTCCGGCGCCGCCAGCCTGGTGGCGGCGCCGACCGCGATGCCGACGCCGTAGACCTTGGTGATGCCTTCCAGGCGCGCCCCGAGGTTCACGGCGTCGCCCATGACGGTATAGGCGCGGCGGATGTTGGAACCCATGTCGCCGACGTGCATGATGCCGGAATTCAGGCCGATGCCGATCTTCAGTTCCGGCCAGCCGCGCGCCAGGAAGTCGCGGTTCAGGCGCGCGGCGCTGGCCTGCATCAGGAGCGAGGTGGCCACCGCGCGGCTGGCATGGTCGGCAAACGCGACCGGCGCGCCCCAGAAGGCCATCACGGCATCGCCGATGTACTTGTCGAGCGTGCCCTGGTGGCTGGAGCGGATGTCCTCGGACATCGCGGTGAGGTAGAGGTTGATGTACTCGCGCAGCTCCTTCGGGGAGAGGCCCTCGGAGATGGTGGTGAAGCCGCGCACGTCGACGAACATGACGGTCAGCTCGCGGCTCTCGCCATCCATGTTGTAGGCTTGCGGGTCCTCGGCCATCTTTTCCACCAGCTCGGGGGCGACGTACTCGCCGAAGCGGGTGACCAGCGCCCTGCCCTTGCGGAATTCGAAGAAGTAGCCCCAGGCGAGGTTCAGCACGAACAGGGTGCCGACCAGCAGCAGGCAAATGAAGACGTTCAGCACCAGGTCGTGTTCGGTGTAGGCGTACCAGTTCAGCCAGCCGCAGCCGATGAAGACGGTGGAGGCGAGCAGCACCGCCCAGGCCGGGGCCAGCACCGGCAAGGCGAAGCTCAAGAGCAGCCCGACCACGACCGCCAGGCCCGCTTCGAGCGCCTCGGCGGACCAGGGGCGCGCCTTGAAACGCCCGTCCAGCATCGACTTGATCAAGTTGGCGTGAATCTCGACACCCGGATACTGGGCGCTCACCGGCGTGGCCCGCAGGTCCTGCAGGCCCGGGGCGGTGGTCCCGACCAGCACGATCGTCCCTTCGAGCAGCGCTTTCGGCACCTTGCCCGCCAGGACGTCGGCCGCCGACACGTAGGGGAAGGCCCCGCCGTCCGGCCCGCCGCTGCCGCGAAACTGGACCGTGCTGACCATGCCGTAACCCACCGGGAAGCGCACCACGCCGGCCTTGTTGGTGAACATCTGGATGGTGTCGAAAGCGGAGGCGTCGCGCTCGGCCTGGGACATCTGGTCCACGCTGGTGTCGAGGACCGGCTTGATCGCGCGAGTGTCCAGGAAGGCCGCCATGGTGGCCAGCGACAGCGAGGCATGGTAGCCGTCGCCAATGCGGAACACGAGCGGCGACGAACGCACCAGCCCATCGGGATCGGGGATGGCCGTGAACACGCCGGCGCCGGCCGCGGCCTGCTGCAGGCGTGCGATGTTGGCCTCGTACCCGGTGCTGAAGGCGGCCGTCGCTGCGCGGCCGTTGAGGAATTCGGTGGTGAACAGCGGCTCCGGCAGCACGCCCTTGGCCTGCTGGTCCGAAATATTAAAGCCGAGCACCACCGGCTTGCCTCGCATCGAACGCGCGAACATGCCGTCGTAATCCAGCGCCGGCTTGAGCGTGGCGAGCCGTTCGCGCAGTGCGCCCACGTCCTTCAGCTCGCGCGCGGCCAGGCGCTCCAGCACCTCGTAGCCGGAACTGGTGTCCGGCTCCGGGAACGAGACGTCGAAGCCCACCGCGCCGACCCCGTAGTGCTCGGTCAGCTGGTCGACCAGCCGGGCCATGACGTTGCGGCTCCACGGAAAACGGCCCACCTCGGTCAGGCTGCGGCTGTCGATGTCGACGATCACGATGCCTGGTTCGAGCTCGTAGGGCTCGAGGCGCATGCGCAGGTCGGCGATGATCGTGTCCTGGCGCTCGATGGTGTGGCTGGTCCAGGCGCCCCAGACGTAGAGCACGGCGGCGAGCGTGAAGAGCAGCCCGAGCGCCCAGCGCGCACCGTACCGGGAGAATGCCTGGCGAAGACGCTTCATGACCGGCTGCGGGTGTTACGGCCGGTAGCCCGGAATCGCCGACTCGTCCACCTCGTCGATCTGGTGCGCATCCATGTTCTTGTGCGCGAACTGCAGGTACACGCGGTTGCGCACGAAGATGTCGAACAGGTCCGGGTCGATGTGGCCGTTGAGGGCGAACTTGCCGAGGATCTGCAGCGACTCGGACAGCTTCTTGCCCTTCTTGTAGGGCCGGTCGCAGGCGGTCAGCGCTTCGAAGATGTCGGCGATCGCCATGATGCGCGCCTGCACCGACATCTGGTCGCGGGTCAATCCTTTCGGGTAGCCCTTGCCGTCCATGCGCTCGTGGTGGCCGCCCGCGTACTCCGGCACGTTCTTCAGGTGCTTCGGCCACGGCAGCGACTCGAGCATGCGCACGGTGACGTCGATGTGGTTGTTGATGATCTTGCGCTCGTCCTCGGTCAGGGTGCCGAAGCGCACGGTCAGGTTGCGCACTTCGTCCTCGCTCAGGAAATCCTGCTCCTCGCCGCTTGGTCCGGTCCAGCGGTACCGGGCGATGCGGCGCACGCGCTCCTGGTCTTCCGGCAGCATGCCCTCGCTGCCCACGTTGGCGCGGCGCAGGAAGTCGCGGTCGGCGCGAATGCGCGTTTGTTCCGACACCAGGCGGTCCTCGATCGCCGCCGGGTTGGCGCCCGGCTCGATTCGCGCGCGCAGCGCGCGGATCTCGCAGTCGCGCAGCAGCACCTCGAAGCGGGTGTCGACCAGGTGGATGCGGTCGAAGATGGTTTCCAGCTTGGTCGACTTGTCGACCACGTGCACCGGGGTGGTGATCTTGCCGCAGTCGTGCAGCAGGCCGGCCAGCCACAATTCCTTGCGGTCGGCGTCGTTCATGCGGAACGCGGCGAGCGGCCCCTGGGTGGTGTCGTGCACCGCCTCGGCCAGCATCATGGTCAGTTCGGGCACGAACTGGCAGTGGCGGCCGGTATAGGGCGACTTCTCGTCGATGCCGATGTTGATCAGGTTGACCAGCGCTTCCAGCAGGTTTTCCAGTTGCTGGATCAGGAGCTGGTTGGTCAGCGCCACCGCGGCCTGCGCCGACAAGGCCTCGATGAAGCGCTGGTCGGTCGGGGAAAACGCGCGGATCTTTCCGGGCTCCGGGTCATTGGCCGAATTTTTTGCGTTAACCAGCTGGAGCACGCCCACCAGCTCGCCCTCGTGGTCGGTCATCGGCACCGTCAGGATCGACTGCGAATGGTAGCCGAAGGTCGCGTCGAACGAACGCATGCCGGAGAAGTTGAACACGTCGGCCTTGTAGACGTCTTCGATGTTCACGGACTGGTTGAAGTTGGCCGCGTAGGCCGCCACCGAAGCAATGTTCTTGTTGCCGTAGTTGTCGTAGAGCGGCACCGGCGCGATGTCGATCGGCTTGCCGCTCACCCCGCCCTGGTAGATCTCGAGGGTGTCGTTGATCGAGATGTGGAAGCACAGGCTCTTCCTGTCTTCGCTCGGACGGTACAGGGTGCCGCCGTCGGCATCGGTCATGTGCTTGGCCACGCGCAGGATGCGGTCGAGCAGCGCGGCGGTGTCATGCGTGTCCCCGAGCGCCACGCTGACTTCGGTAAGCTGGTGCAGGCGTTGCGCGATTTGGGTGGGATTCAGCTCTTGCATGGTCTTCAAGCCGGAAGCGGCCGCATGCATACGCATCCAGCAACTTTTTTTCCAATAAGTAATGTTTCCGGAGTGTAGCTTCCTTACGACCCAGTGTATATCCCAGCGGTGGGGGGAGTTCAGAAAATGCGGATTTTTGATGCTTTTGGGAACAAAACCCTTATCATGCTCGGTATTCCAAAAACATAACAATGTTCGGCTGGGAGTCCCGATGAAATTCCGCTTCTGGGGGGTGCGTGGTTCGATACCGTCCCCAGGTCCACGCACGGCGCGCTACGGCGGCAACACCACTTGCATTGAAGTGCGCAGCGACGACCGCACCCTGATCATCCTCGATGGCGGCACCGGCCTGTTCCCGCTGGCCCAGCACCTGCTGGCGCGGCCGCAGGCGCCGGCGATCCAGGCCAACATCTTCATCACCCACAGCCACTGGGACCACATCCATGGCCTGCCCTTCTTCACGCCGCTGTTCATCAAGGGCAACCGCGTGCGCCTGCACGGCGCCCACGACTCGGTAAGCGGCAAGGGCATCGAGCACGTGATGGCGGTGCAGCTGCAGAACAGCTACTTCCCGGTCAGCGAAACCCAGATGGGCGCCACCATCGAGTACCGCACCCTCGACATCGGCACGCCGGTCGCGGTCGGCGATGCGGTGGTCGGCAACGTCCTGATGAACCACCCGGTCACCAACCTCGGCTACCGCGTCTCCTGCAACGGCCGCTCGCTGTTCTTCACCGGCGACCACGAACCCTGGCACAACCCCTATCCGCCGGGCGACCCGGCCTTCGACGCGTTCGAGGCGCACCTGGGCGAGCGCCAGCGCGCGATCGACGCCGCCATGGCCGGCGTGGACGCGCTGATCGTCGACTCTTCCTACACCCGCGAGGAATACCCGTCCAAGGCCGGCTGGGGCCACGGCACCTTCGATGCCGCCATCGAGATGGCGCTGCGTGTGGGCGCGCGTGCCCTGTACTGCACCCATCATGAGCCGACCCGCGGCGACGACGAGCTCGAGGCCGCATTCGCCGCCGCGATGGCGCGCTACCGCGAGCATCTGGGCGAGCTGCAGGTGCGGCTGGCCTTCGAAGGACTGGAAGTCACGCTGTGATGTTGGCGTGGCTCAGTCACATCAAATTCGATAAATTTATTGCGCGATACATAAACAAACGGTACTATCCTTAAAGAAACATTATTGACAGAATAGCATTCTGACCGCTTGTCTCTCCACCAGGGATTCCAATGATCGCTCGCACTTCCATCGCACTCGCACTGGGCCTGTGGTTCAGCGCTGGCCAGGTCCAGGCCGTACCGCTGACTTCTACCGAGATGCTGCAGCAGTTCAATGTTGTCGTCAGCGGCAACCTGAACTCGACCTCGCACGTCGACGGCCGTACCTATGTGGGTGGCGATGTGAAGGGTGGCGCATATGTGCAGCACGCGGGCAGGACGCCGGCTTCGCAGTACGCCGGCCTGACGGTGGGCGGCAACGTGAGCGGCAATGTGCACGTGAACGGCCTGGGGGCTGTCGTCGGCGGCAACGTCAAGAATGCGAACGTCAATTCCGGCGAAAGCCATGTCGGCGGCACGGCCTCCGATTCCAGCTTCAACGGCAATGTCTATGTCGCCGGCGCCGCTTCCAACGTCAATTTCGGCCAGAAAATCCATGCCGCCAGCTATAGCGGCATCAACCTGAACGGCAAGGTCCTGAACGCGACCACCAGCACGATGAACGGCGTGCTGGCGGCCTCGACCTCCACCGATTTCTCGTCGCTGATGACAGGGCTGTCCACCCAATTGTCGGCACTGCAGGCCACCCCCGGCACCTCCGTCATGTTCAGCAATAACGACCGCCAGGTCACCTTTAACGGCATGCCGGTCGACGGCATGCTGGTGTTCGACCTGACCACGCTCGACAGCAAGATCTTCTCGTCCATCACCTCCGATCTCAGTTTTAACCTGAACGGTGCCAGTACGGTCATTTTCAATACCAACGACAGCATCCTGAACCTCAACGCCAACTTCGCCCAGCCCCACAACCTGGCCAGCTCGCTGATCTGGAACTTCGCTGGCGCAAGCAGCGTCAGCGTCGGCCGCACTTTCGGCGGACAGGTGCTGGTGGCAAACGGGACGTTCAGCAACACCGGCGGCGCCAACGTCGAGGGGGGCGTATACGCCAAGAACCTGAATCAGGGCGGCGAAATTCACTTGCAGAAGTTTACCGGCTCGCTTCCCGCGGAGGTGCCGGAACCGGGAACCCTGGCCTTGCTGATGGCCGGTGCAGGGATGATTGCCTTCACGGGTCGGCGGCGCAAGCTTTCAGGCCGCTGAAACAGACGCCGGCAACAGCACAGCAGGGCGCTCATCCCGCCCAGGCCCGGGCAAGCGGCGCCCGGTGCGCTTCGGGCGCCACCGGACGCGAAAAGTAGAAGCCCTGCCCTTCGTCGCAGCCGAGGGTCTGCAGCAGCTGCATCTGGCGGCGGCTCTCGATACCCTCGGCCACTACCCGCATGCCGAGCGCGTGGGCCATCGCAATCATCGAGGCGATCAGGGTGTCGCCTTCCGGGTGTTCGATGCGCAGCACGAAGGCGCGGTCGATCTTGAGCACGTCGAAGCGCAGCTTCTGCAGCTGGGACAAGGACGAGTAGCCGGTGCCGAAATCGTCGATGCACAGCTTGATGCCCAGTGCGCGCAGCTGGCTGAACACGGCGGACTCGCCGATCCCTTCCTGCATCATCGACGATTCGGTCACCTCGATTTCCAGCATTCCCGGGTCGATGCCGTGGCGCGCGACCGCGTCGCGGAACATCGCGATGACATCGGACTGGCTGAACTGGCGCGGCGAGATGTTGACCGAGACCGGCACCAGGGCCGCGCCGTGGCGCGTCCAGCTGGCCAGCTGGCGGCAGACGCTGTCGATCACCTGCTCGCCCAGGCGCACGATCAGGCCGGTCTCTTCCAGCAGCGGGATGAAACGGTCGGGCCCGACCAGGCCCTGGCCGGGGCGTTCCCAGCGCACCAGGGCTTCCATGCTGGCGGCGATGCCGGTAGCCAGATCCACCCGCGGCTGGTAATGCACCACGAACTGCTGCAGGTCGAGCGCCCGGCGCAGCTCCATTTCCGTCTCGAGCCTGGCGCGGATGGCCTCGAAGAAGCGCGACTGGAAGAAGCAGAAGCCGCCCTTCCCTTCGGTCTTGACCGAGTACATCGCGATGTCCGCATTCTTGAGCAGGGTCTCGGCATCCTCGCCGTGCTCTGGAAACAGGCCGATCCCGATCGAGGCGCCCAGCACGTGGGTCGCGTGCTGCACGTGGAAACCGTCGTGGAAGGCCGCGAGGACGCGGCCAGCGACGTGCTCGACGTCTTCCCGGCTGCCGACCTGCTCCAGCAGCACCACGAATTCGTCGCCGCCCAGCCGCACCACGTGATCGCGCGGGCGCACCGCCAGTTTCAGGCGCTTGCCGACGGTACGCAGCAGCTCGTCGCCGGCCGCATGTCCGAGCACGTCGTTGACGGCCTTGAAGCCGTCGAGGTCGATGAACAGCACGGCCAGTCCATGCCCGCCAGCGCGCGCCCGCGCGATCGCCTGCGGCAGGAATTGCTGGATCCAGTAGCGGTTCGGCAGGCCGGTGAGCTCGTCCGAATTGCTCCTTCGCTCGAGCTCGGTCAAATGCGCCTTCGATTCGCTGATGTCGCGGATCGTGACCGCCAGGTCGCCGTTGGCGCGCACCGCCTTGTAGCGGATCCAGCGGGCCCGCAGCGGCTGGCCGGGCCCCTGCTCGACCGCCAGTTCACGATCGTAGAAGCCGCTCTCGAGCGCCTTGCACAGCCGCTCGCAGGCCCGGCGGAACACCTCGCCCTGGTAGAACTCGGACAGGCGGTGCCCGATCAGTTCCTCCGCCTGCTTGCCGAACATGGCGGCGCCGTGCTGGTTGCAGTCGACGACGCTGAAATCGCGGATCACGCCATGCCGGTCGCGCAGCGGGCGGTTGATGAAGAAGCCGTCGCCGGCGTCCTCGGTGGCCAGGCGGTAGGCGGCGCGCAGGGCGTCCATCTGATGCTGGCGCCAGCGCGCGTGCATGAAGACACCGGTGGCCAGCAGCCCGGCCAGCATGATCCATGCACTATTCCACCAGGCGGCGACCAGCCGGGCCTCGCGATGGACCCGGTAGGCTGCCATGGCGCTATATTCGTCGATACCGACGATGCCGATCAGCCCGAGGTCGGGAAACGGCCGCCAGCCGACCACACGCTGCCGCCCGTCGGCGAACCAGCGCCGTCCGCCGAGCAAGGCCACGCCCTGCGCATCCCGGCCGGGCATGGGCGCGCGCAGGAATGGCTTGCGGTAGGAATGGACGGTGTCTCCCGTGCGGGTGGCCAGCAGGGCGCCGTCGGTCCGGGCCACGGCGGCGAAGCCGTATTTCCCCAGGATCGGCTCGGCGTAGTGCTGCGTAAAAAACGCAGGCAGGACGTTGATGAGCACAATGCCGTCGAAGCGCCCCTCGGGGGTCAGGAGCGGACGCGAGAATGCGACCACTTCGCGCCCGGTCAGCTGGCCGTCCAGCGGCCCGCTCAGGTACAGGCGATCCTCGAGGGCATGTTGCTGTGCGACGAAATAGGGCCGGTTCCCAAAGTAGCGGCCGACGGCGGCCGGATGCGTGCTGGTGACGACGATGCCATTGCGGTCGATGAACGCTACCGCAGACATATATTGTTGAGAAAAGATCCCTGCTTCCAGGGTGCCGGCGAGATCGCCGCGGTTGCCCGAGCTGGTCCAGCTGTGGCGCAACAGGAGCAGCAGGCGGTCGGTCTCGTCGATCGAGCGGCGCGTGCGGATGACGAGGCTGTGCGCGTAGGCCCCGGCCTGCTGTTCCAGCTCGGCGCCGCGCTCGCGCTCTTCGTGCCCCAGCCCGCGCAACACATGGCTCCACAGCAGGGCGATGACGACCAGGACGATTGCCGGCCACACGAGCAGGAGCAACATCCGCTGGCGCAGGAAGGCCAGGAAGGGACGCAGTGGGCTGTTCACACCGAGACCAAGCGTGCTCACAGCCGGGATCGCCTTGTCGATACGCGGATTCATGGTTCCTGCGCGGCATGGCAGCGGCAAACCAGTATAACCCGCGCGGCCCCAGGGACGTAAAAAAGCCCGGACGAGCCGGGCTTTCTATACAGCAAGCGAGCAGGCGCTGCTTACATGATGTGGGTGCCGATCCACCAGGCGATCGCGGCCATGAAGGCCGAGGCCGGGATGGTGAAGATCCAGGCCCAGACGATGTTGCCCGCCACGCCCCAGCGCACCGCCGACATCTTCTGCGAGGCGCCCACGCCGACGATCGCGCCGGTAATGGTGTGGGTGGTCGAGACCGGGATGCCGAAGTAGCTCGACATCAGGAGAGTCATGGCGCCGCCGGTTTCCGCGCAGAAGCCGCCGACCGGCTTGAGCTTGGTGATCTTCTGGCCCATGGTCTTGACGATGCGCCAGCCGCCGAACAGCGTGCCGAAGGCGATCGCCGCATAGCAGGAGATGATGACCCAGGCCGGCGGATGGGTGTCGTTGACGCTGACGTAGCCCGCCGCGATCAGGAGCATCCAGATGATGCCCATGGTCTTCTGTGCGTCGTTGCCGCCGTGGCCCAGCGAGTAGGCCGCGGCCGAGGCCAGCTGCAGGCGACGGAACCAGGTGTCGACCTTGCGCGGCGTCGACTTCACGAAGGTCCAGGACACGATCAGCATGATGATCGACCCGAGCGCGAAGCCCAGCATCGGCGCGACCACGATGAAGGCCACGGTCTTGAGCAGGCCGCCCGAGATCAGCGAGCCGGTGCCTGCCTTGGCCACCGCCGCGCCCACCAGGCCGCCGATCAGCGCGTGCGAGGACGAGGACGGGATGCCGTAGTACCAGGTGATGATGTTCCAGGCGATCGCCCCGACCAGCGCACCGAAGATGACGTAGTGGTCGACCACGTGCGGGTCGATGGTACCCTTGCCGATGGTCTGCGCCACCTTCATGTTGACCACGAAGATCGCGATGAAGTTGAAGAAGGCCGCCATCGCCACCGCGTGCTGGGGTTTCAGCACGCCGGTCGACACCACGGTGGCGATCGAGTTCGCCGAGTCGTGGAAGCCGTTCATGAAGTCGAATACCAGTGCCAGCAGCACCAGGAAGCCCAGCACGTAAATGCTGATGTTAATAGTTTCCATGTTTATTCTTGTTGTGCGTGTGCGCTGTGCACGTTACGCGTTCTCGACGATGATGCCTTCGACGATGTTCGCCACGTCTTCGCAGCGGTCGGTGACGGTCTCGAGGATCTCGTAGATCGCCTTCATCTTGATCAGGTTGCGCACGTCCGGTTCGTCGCGGAACAGCTTGGACATGGCGGCGCGCATCACGTGGTCGGCGTCCGATTCGAAGCGGTCGATCTCTTCGCAGATGGCGACGATCTTCTGGGCGTTGCCCATGTCGTGCAGCAGGGAAACGGCTTCCTGCACCTTCTTGCAGGCCGACAGGCACAGTTCGGCCAGGCGCGCGGCTTCCGGGGTCACGGCGTGCAGGTCGTACAGCGAGACCGTCTGGGCCGCGTCTTCCATCATGTCGAGGATGTCGTCCATGCTGGTGATCAGCTTGTGGATGTCATCGCGGTCGAGCGGGGTGATGAAGGTCTTGTGCAGCAGGTCGACGCATTCGTAGGTGATCTTGTCTGCTTGTTTTTCGATGCTTTCGACGGCGTGGGTGCGGTTTTCCAGGTCGTCGAAGTTGGTCATCAGGCCAACCATTTCCTGCGCGCCCTTCACGCACAGGGCGGCGTGCTGGTTGAACAGGTCAAAAAACTTGCCCTCCTGGGGCATCAGGCGTCCGAACATATTATTCTCCGTTGTGAATCTCTTGGGACTTCGAGACCGCTGCCACGGCTGGCAGCGGCGAGGTGGTAATTCGCGGCTTATTGCTTCTTAATCGCCCTGATAGATGCTCAGGTTGCCGCTGTAGTTGCCGAACTTGGTGTAGGAGCCGATCCAGGTAAGGCGAATCGCCCCGATCGGGCCATTACGCTGCTTACCGATGATGATCTCGGCGGTTCCCTTATCGGGCGAGTCGGGATTGTAGACCTCGTCGCGATACAGGAAGATGATAACGTCCGCATCCTGTTCGATAGCGCCCGATTCGCGCAGGTCGGACATGACGGGTCGTTTATTGGGTCGCTGTTCCAGCGAACGGTTCAGCTGGGACAGTGCGATGACGGGGCAATGCAGCTCTTTCGCCAGGCCTTTCAGGCTTCGCGAGATCTCGGAGATCTCGGCCGCGCGGTTGTCGCCCGGCTGGCTGCCCTGCATCAGCTGCAGGTAGTCGACGATGATCAGGCCCAGCTTGCCGCACTGGCGCGCCAGGCGTCGTGCCCGTGCGCGCATTTCGATCGGGTTCAGCGCCGGCGTCTCGTCGATGTAGAGCTGGGCGTCGTTCATCTTTTGAATGGCGTGCGTCAGGCGCGGCCAGTCTTCGTCGTTCAGGCGGCCGGTACGCAGGCGGTGCTGGTCGAGCTGGCCCACCGAGCCGAGCATACGCATGGCCAGCTGGGCGCCGCCCATTTCCATCGAGAAAACAGCGACCGGGAGGCCGGCTTCGATCGCGACGTTCTCGCCGATGTTGACCGAGAACGCGGTCTTGCCCATCGACGGACGGCCGGCGACGATGACCAGGTCGCCCGGCTGCAGGCCGGAGGTCATGCGGTCGAGGTCGATGAAGCCGGTCGGCACGCCGGTGATCTCGCCCTGGTTCTCGCGCGAGTACAGCTCGTCGATGCGCTCGACCACTTGGGTGAGCAGCGGCTGGATCGGGTTCCAGCCCTGCTGGCCGCGGGCGCCGGTTTCGGCGATGGCGAAGATCTTCGATTCGGCCTCGTCAAGCATCTGCTTGACTTCCTTGCCCTGCGGGTTGAAGGCGTTGCCCGAGATTTCGTCGGCGACCGTGATCAGGTTGCGCAGGATGCCGCGGTCGCGCACGATCTCGGCGTAGCGCCGAATGTTGGCCGCCGACGGCGTGTTCTGCGCCATCGCGTTCAGGTACTGCAGGCCGCCCACCTCCTCGGCCTTGCCCAGCATGTTGCAGGCTTCGTAGACCGTGATCACGTCTGCCGGCTTGCCGGCGTTGATCAGGCGGACCATCTGTTCGAAGATGATGCGGTGGTCGTAGCGGTAGAAATCCTCTGCGTGCATGAAGTCGGCAATGCGGTCCCAGGCCGCGTTATCGCGCAGCAGGCCGCCGATGACGGACTGTTCTGCTTCGATGGAATGCGGCGGGATGCGCAGGGAATCGACTTGCGGATCGGATGGGGAATTCATGGCGGGCATTATACCGTTTCCGGTCACACGGCTGACATAATTGGCGAGATTTCCAGGGATAAAAAAAGCCGGGCGAACCCGGCTTTTTCATTAAAACAACAGTTGCCTGTCGTTATTTGAAGCGGCTAACAAACCCCCAGGGCAAGGCGCATCGTCGAAGACAGTACGCTAGTACGGCGAGACGATGCAACGCCGCCATGGGGGAATTGTTAGGCGCTTAGGCAGCTTCGCCGACGACGGCGATGGTAATTTCCGAGACGACGTCGGTGTGCAGCGCGACGGCGACCGGGAATTCGCCGGTGGTCTTCAGCGGACCGGTCGGCATGCGAACCTGCGACTTCTCGACCGGGAAGCCTTGCTTGCTCAGGGCTTCGGCGATGTCGAAGTTGGTGACCGAACCGAACAGACGGCCGTCCACGCCCGCCTTCTGGGCGATGGTGACGGTCATGCCGCTCAGCTTGTCGCCTTGCGCCTGGGCAGCCGACAGCTTTTCAGCTGCTGCTTTTTCCAGTTCGGCGCGCTTGGTTTCGAACTCGGCCACGGCGGCCTGGGTAGCGCGGCGTGCCATTTTTTGCGGGATCAGGAAGTTACGTGCGTAACCGTCCTTGACTTTGACGACGTCGCCCAGGTTACCGACGTTGACGACTTTTTCGAGCAGAATAACTTGCATATTTTTTCTCCAGGATATCTAGCTGACGTGCCGCGATTAAGCGTTGTGCAGGTCGGTGTACGGCAGCAGCGCGAGGTAGCGTGCGCGCTTGATGGCGGTGTCGACCTGGCGCTGGTAGTGCGCCTTGGTACCGGTCAGACGTGCCGGCATGATCTTGCCGTTTTCCTGGACGAAGTCCTTCAGGGTGTCGACGTCCTTGTAGTCCACCTGTTCCACGCCTGCGGCGGTGAAGCGGCAGAACTTCTTGCGCTTGAACAGCGGGTTCTGCTGTTTGCGCTTCATTTTTTCTTTAGCTTTGTTTTTGTCGAACTTTTTACCGAATGCCATTTTGAGGCTCCTGTATCTGTAATCTAAATAGGCCGAGTACTGTTACGCGGCACTGAAATCAATGATGTGAAACACCAAGGCTTTGCTGTTGCGGTTTTTCCGTGCGAGGAATCCTTCGAAGCGGTAGGCGGCGCCGAGTTCGGCGCTTTCCAGCCTGCCTGAAATTTCGCCCGCGCCAAGCGCAGGGATTTCAAACGCGACCTGCCTTGCCACTCCGGCCTCGACCTGCTGCGAATCGTGCATCAGGATCGCGCCCACGATGGGGACGCCGGCCGGGGTGAAACGCAGTACGTCTCGCTCCGCGATGGTCGCGATGAGCTGGAACTGATTCACTGCGTTCTACGAATTCCCGAGAAAAAACTTAGGCAGCTGCGGCCGGAGCAGCGGCTGCTGCTTCTGCGCGGTGGCTCTTGGCTGCGTCTTCGCGCTGGACCGACTTCATCATCGGCGACGGTGCGGTTTCGGCCTTCTTCATCTTGACGGTCAGGTGACGCAGGACGGCATCGTTGAACTTGAATGCGGTTTCCAGCTCGACCAGGGTCTCGTTGTCGCACTCGATGTTCATGCAGATGTAGTGAGCCTTCGGCAGCTTCTGGATCTGGTATGCCATCTGGCGACGGCCCCAGTCTTCCACGCGATGGATGTTACCGCCGCGGCTGGTCACCGTGGTCTTGTAACGCTCGATCATCGCCGGAACTTGTTCGCTCTGGTCCGGGTGGACGATAAAAACGATTTCATAATGACGCATGCAACACTCCTTGAGGACGTTTAAACAAATGCCCACCTCGGCGTCAAGACGAGTGTGGGAAGGGAAAGCCTTCGATTATAGCCTGAAAAACCGGTGAATGGGAACCCATGGCATGGCCCAGCCCGGCGGATCGCGGCGAAAAGGGGGCATCGGCGCCACGAATACAGACGCACTGCACAAATTTTTTACAGTTTTCCCGTGTTTGCCCTTGCGCATATCAGAATACTGTACAAAAATACAGTCTGCTCTTACAACTAATGCCGTACAACACCCATGCTCAAGCTCACTGCAAGGCAAGAACAGATCCTTAACCTGATCAAGGAAGCGATCGAAAACACCGGCTTCCCGCCGACCCGCGCCGAAATCGCGGCCGAGCTGGGTTTCAAGTCGGCCAATGCGGCCGAAGAACACCTGCAGGCCCTGGCGCGCAAGGGCGCCATCGAGATTTCGCCGGGCACCTCGCGCGGCATTCGCCTGGTCGGCGCCTCCGTCGAACAGGTCCCGATGGTGCCTGCCGCCCTCATGATGTCGCTGCCGCTGGTCGGCCGCGTGGCCGCCGGTTCGCCGATCCTGGCCCAGGAACACGTCGAAGCCACCTACTCCGTCGACGCCGCCATGTTCTCGGCGCGCCCCGACTTCCTGCTGAAGGTCAAGGGCTGGTCGATGCGCGACGCCGGCATCTGCGACGGCGACTTCCTGGCCGTCAAGAAGATCGACAGCGCCAAGAACGGCCAGATCGTGGTGGCCCGCCTCGGCGAAGAAGTCACGGTCAAGCGCTACCGCAAGACCGGCAACCTGGTCGAGCTGCTGCCGGAGAATCCGGACTTCAAGGTCATCCAGGTGAACCCGGAAGACGAGTTCGCGCTGGAAGGTTTGGCCGTCGGCCTGATGCGCAGCTGGCACTAAGCCTGCGCCCACCAAGCCGCCGGCTTGCCCGGCGGCTTATTGAATCTTCTTGTCCGCCCAGTGGGAATCCTTAGGGGCGGATTTCACGATCGCGTTGTGCTGGGACACAAAGGCATCGGTGGCCGAGCGCCATGCGGCGTAGTCCGCCAGCACCAGCTTCGAACTCACCTTCGCTTCCTCGGTCAGGTTTTCCTGCAGCTGGGCCAGGTAGGCGTTTGATTTCTCCATCTCCTCCTTGTTCATCAGCTTCTGGATGTCGCTCGGGACGCGCTTGGTCAGCGGCAGCGCCGCGTTCAGGTTGGTGACGTACTTGTTGTAGCACTCCTGCCACGCCTGCACGGCCGCGCTGATGCGGTCGATGTCGGCATTGACCTTCGACATCGCCGGAATGCGTGGCGCGGTGCAGCGGAACTCGCCCGACTTCAGGTCTTCGCCGTCGTAGCCCTTGATCCAGTAATCGATGTCCTTGCGGCGCTTGACGCGCTGGTCGATCAGTTCGAGCGAGGCGATCGCGACCTTGTTGCCCTTGGCGGCGGATTTCTTGAACAGATCGACCGCCCTGGCTTCGTCGACCTCCCCTGCTTCGCCATAGAAATACATCTGGCCCAGCGCCTGCTGCGCGGCCGGATTGCCGGCATTGGCCAGCTTGGTGTAGATCTTCATCGCGCCCGCGTAGTCCTTCTTCTCGAACAGGGCATTGGCGTCTTCCAGCTCGCCGGCAAAGGCGGCGCCGCACAGCAGCAGGGATGCAAGGAACAGCTTGGTCTTCATGGGCGGATGGGTGTGATGAAAAGAAATCCCATGATAGCGGCAATTCGGCGCCCGGCTCAACCGCTGAAACAAAACGGTGCCAGTGGCGCCGTTTTGAAGGAGTGGGAGACTTTTTCCGTAGGGTGGGCGGCTCCACCTCGAAGGCCGGCATATCGACAACGCGACCGCCGCCCACGCGTTCAACGCTCGGTCGAGCAGTGGCACTGCTCACCTGCTGTTTGAACGCGTGGGCGGCGTCCACGTGAGCGGCTGATCCAGCAATGTGGCGGAGCCGCCCACCCTACGAAAAAAAACGGCAACCGAGAGGTTGCCGTCATGCTTATGCGTCGAGCGCCTGGCGGAAATCCGCCAGCAGGTCCTCAGTATCCTCGATGCCCACCGAGACGCGGATCAGGGACTCGGCGATGCCCATGCTGGCGCGCCGCTCCGCCCCCATCTCGAAGAAGATCGTGTGCGCCACCGGAATCACCAGGGTGCGGGTGTCGCCCAGGTTGCTGGCCGGGATGCCGAGCTTCAGGCGGTTCAGGTAGTCGAAGCAGTCGATATCCTCGCGCAGCTCGAAGCTCATCAGCGAGCCGCCGGCGCGGAACAGTTCCTTTGTGATGCCGTTCTGCGGATGCGAGGCCAGTCCCGGGTAATGCACGGCCGCCACGCGCTCATCCGCCTCCAGCATCTGCGCCAGCGCCAGTGCATTCGCGCTGGTGCGTTCCATGCGCAGCGCCAGCGTCTCGGCGCCCACCGCGATGTGGTGCGCCGCTTCCGGCCCGAGGGCCGCGCCGAAGTCGCGCAGGGCCTTGGCGCGCAGCTGAGCCAGGCCCTGGTTGGCAGCCGGCTGCTTGCGGAAGTTGGCCGCGATGTGCGGGTAGGCGCTCCAGTCGAACAGGCCGGTGTCGGTCAGGGCCCCGCCCAGCGCAATGCCGTGGCCGCCGATCGACTTGGTCAGCGAATTGACCACCAGGCCCGCCCCCACCGCCTTCGGGCGGAACAGCCAGGGCGTGGTCATGGTGTTGTCGACCACGTACAGGATGCCGCGCTCGCGGCACAGCTCGCCGATGCGCGCCAGGTCCGCCACCTGGGTGCGCGGGTTGGCGATGGTCTCGACGAACACCATGCGGGTATCCGGCCGGAGCACCGCTTCCACATTGGCGACGTCAGTCGCATCGACGAAGTCCACCGCCACGCCCTGGCCGGCTACCGTCTGCCACAGGCTGTTGGTGTTCCCGAACAGGAAGGACGACGAGACGATGTGGTCGCCCGCCCTCAGCAGGCCCTGGAACAGCGCACCGATGGCGCCCATGCCGGTAGCGAAACAGATGCTGCCGACGCCGTCTTCCATCTTGCTGATCTTGTCTTCGAGCGCGGCGACGGTCGGGTTGCCCTGGCGGCCGTAGCGGAAACCCGGTTCCTTGCCCTGGAAGACCGAGGCCAGCTGGCGCGCATCGTTGTAGCCGAAGGCCACCGAAGTGTGCACCGGCTTGTGCAGCGAGCCCTGCTCGATGCTCTTCCTGCGGTCGTTGTGCAGGATGGTGGTCGTGAAACCGTACTTCTGCTCGCTCATGGTCTTACTCCGCCGTGGCCGGACGATTGAGATTGAGCTGGTTGGTGGCCGCATCCTCGACGCCCTTGCTGCCGCCATTGTGGCGCGCGGATTCCTGGCGATCCAGGTATTCCGGGGTCACGTCGCCGGTCACGTAGACGCCGTCGAAGCAGGATGCCTCGAAGTTCTTCAGCGCCGGGTTGACGTCCGAGATCGCCTTCTTGAGCGAATCGACGTCCTGGTAGACCAGGCGGTCGGCGGTGATCTCCGCGCAGATTTCCTCGTTGGTGCGGCCATGGGCGATCAGCTCGTCGCGGGTCGGCATGTCGATGCCGTACACGTTCGGATACAGCACCGGCGGCGCGGCCGAAGCGAAGAACACCTTGCGGGCGCCGGCGTCGCGCGCCATCTGCACGATTTCGCGGCTGGTGGTGCCGCGCACGATCGAATCGTCGACCAGCAGCACGTTCTTGTCCTTGAATTCGGAGGCGATCGCGTTGAGCTTCTGGCGCACCGACTTCTTGCGCATGCCCTGGCCCGGCATGATGAAGGTGCGGCCGATGTAGCGGTTCTTGATGAAGCCTTCGCGGTACTCGACGCCGAGCTTCAGGGCCAGCTGGATCGCGGCCGGACGCGAGGAGTCGGGGATCGGCATGACGACGTCGATCTCATCGACCGGGATCTCTTTGCGGATCTTGTCGGCCAGGTATTCGCCCATGCGCAGGCGGGTCGCGTAGACCGAGGCGCCGTCGATCACCGAGTCCGGACGGGCCAGGTAAACGTATTCGAAGGCGCAGGGATTCAGCGACGGATTCTCGGCGCACTGGCGCTCGTGCAGCTGGCCGTCGTTGGTGATGAACACCGCTTCGCCCGGCGCGATGTCGCGCACGAAGCGGAAGCCCAGGCCTTCCAGCGCCACCGATTCGCTCGCCACCAGGTACTCAAGGCCGTGCTCGCCTTCGTTCACGCCCAGGCACAGCGGACGGATGCCGAACGGGTCGCGGAAGGACAGCATGCCGTGGCCGGCGATCTGCGCCACCACGGCGTACGCCCCGCGCACGCGGCGGTGAACCGCCGCCACCGCCTTGAAGACGGCGTCGGTGTCCAGGTTGTAGCCGTCGGCCGCTTCCTGGATCTCGTGGGCCAGCACGTTCAGCAGCACTTCCGAATCGGAGTCGGTGTTGATGTGGCGGCGGTCGTTCTTGAACAGCTCTTCCTTGAGCTGGGCCTGGTTGGTCAGGTTGCCGTTGTGGGCCAGGGTGATGCCGAACGGGGCGTTGACGTAGAAGGGCTGCGCTTCTTCCTCGCTCGAGGAGCCGGCGGTCGGATAACGGCAGTGGCCGATACCGGTATTGCCCTGCAGCGTACGCATGTTACGGGTACGGAACACGTCGCGCACCAGGCCATTGGCCTTGTACATCGAGAACATGCTGCTGTGATTGGTTGCAATACCCGCCGCGTCCTGGCCGCGATGCTGCAGCAGCAGCAAGGCGTCATACAGAAGCTGGTTGACGGGATTGTTCGAGACGACGCCGACGATGCCACACATGGTGCGCTCCTAAAACTGGATTGCTGATTACGAAAGATTAGTAGTTCACGTGCTGCGCCAGGGCAGCAGGGAGAAATGGTTTGACGATGCGCGCTCCGGTTTCCGCCATCGGCGAGAGCAGCGCGTTCCTCCAGAAATCCTGTTGCGGGATGGACGTCATCCCACACAATATGACGGCGGCCAGCACGATTACAATGCCGCGCGCCAATCCAAATAATCCACCGAGGCCGCGGTCCGCGAGGCTCAGGCCGGTGGCCGTGATCAGGGCCCCGATCGCCAGCGACAGCAGGCCCATCAGGATGCGCACGCCGAGGAACAGCAGCACGAAGGCCATGATCAGGCGCGCGGTCTCGCCGGGCAGCAATTCCGGCAACATCGGCGCCAGCGTCGCCCCGTAGGCGTTCGCCACCACGAAGGCCACGATCCAGCCCAGCAGCGACAGGATCTCCTTGACCAGCCCGCGCAGGGTGGAAATGATGACCGACGATACCAGTACGAACAAGACCAGGTAATCGAAAATCGTCACGCCGCCAGCCCTTGCCTGCTACTGTGGATCAGAGCGGCACCATGGTGCCGGACAGGCCCATGGCGATGAGCTTCGAGCGGATCTTCTCGCCCTCTTCCTTGCTGTACGGCCCCACGCGCACGCGGATCAGGTCACCGGACCGTTCGGTGAAGGAAGAGACGCCGGCGGCGCGCAGGCGGCCCTGCAGCTCATCGACCTTTTGCTGGGTCGCCAGCGCGGCCACCTGCACCACGTACTTCTGCGACGGGCCGGTGGCCTTCACGACCGGCTTGCCCTCCAGGATGGCCATGGCGCGCGCGGCGTCGTTCTGTGCCGGGACCGGTTTCAGCTCGACCGGCTTGACCGGCGGCTTCTCGGCAGGTTTTTCAAGCTTCTTCGGCTCCAGGTCGGCGACCTTCGGGTGCGTCTCGAGCTTCGGCTCGCGCTTGGGCTCCGGCTTGACCGGTTCCGGCTTCGGCTCGGCCTTGGCCACGGCCGGCTCGGTGCGGGCGGTGTCGAGGGTGCGGACCGGCGGCGGATCGGCCGGGGGCGTCGCCACGCTGGCCGCAGGCGCCGGCGGCTGGGCCGATGCGAGCGTCGGGTCGTCCATCGGCTCGACGATTTCCTCGCCGCTGTCGACGCTGGCCGCGGCGGGCACCGGCAGCGCCGCCGCCTTGTCCTTCGACGGAATGTTGATGGCGATGTCGGCGCCAAGCGGCTTGGGCTCGGAATCGAGCAGCATCGGCAGGCCGACCGCCGCGGCGAGGGCCAGCGCGATCGCGCCTACCAGGCGGCGGCGCGCGCGCTTCTTCTCGGGGAGGATCGGATCGGCGCCGGCGCGGCCACGGCCGCGGGTGGCGCCGTCGCCGGCGTTGGACGCGCGCTTGGCGCGGGCCTGCTGCCCATAGGCGGCGTCATCGTCCTTGACGAAGTGGCCGCTGTTCCGGACAGTGTCTTGCTTGTTTTTGCTACCGAACGAGAACAAGCCCATGCGTATCTAGAATCAGTGTAGTGAGTTTTTGCGGGCCGCCATGACGCCGGCGACCGTGTAGAACGAGCCAAAGACCACAATTCTATCATTCTCCCCAGCCCGGCTCACGGCATTCGCATAGGCATCAAGCGGCGTGGCGAACATGGTGACCGAAAAATCGCCCTCTTTCGCGTCCGCGGGCCCGATCGCCGCGAGCTTTTCGGCCAGTTGTTCCGGCTGCGCCGAGCGCGGCGACGGCAGCGCGGTGACGCACCAGTGGTCGACGATGCCCTTCAAGGGCGCGATCACGGACTCGATGTCCTTGTCTTCCATGATGCCGAACACCGCATAGGTGTAGCGGTGGAAGCCCATGTTGCCGAGGTTGTGCGCGAGGGCCGCCGCGGCATGCGGGTTGTGGGCCACGTCCAGCACCTGGGTCGGACGGCCCGGCAGCACCTGGAAGCGTCCCGGCAGCTCGACCATGGCAAGGCCGGCACGCACTTCCTGCGCGCCGCAAGGCAGCTGCATGCGCAGCACTTCGAGGGCAGCCAGCGCGGCCGCGGCGTTGAGCAGCTGGTTGGCACCGCGCAGGGCCGGATAGGCCAGCGAATTGCGGCGCTGCCCACGGCCGCCATAGCTCCATTGCTGCTGGTCGCCCTGGTAGTTGAAGTCGCGGCCCAGCAGCCACAGGTCGGCGCCGATGCTTTCCGCGTGCTCGATGAGCGATTGCGGTGGCACCGGATCGCTGCAGATCGCGGCCTTGCCCGGACGGAAGATGCCGGCCTTTTCAAAACCGATCTTCTCGCGGGTGTCGCCCAGGTAGTCGGTATGGTCGATGTCGACGCTGGTGACGATCGCCACGTCGGCGTCGACCACGTTGACCGCATCGAGGCGCCCGCCCAGGCCGACCTCGAGGATGGCGACGTCCACGCCGGCCTGCGAAATCAGGTGCATGATCGCCAGCGTGGTGAATTCGAAGTAGGTCAGCGAGACCTCGCCGCGCACGCTTTCCACCGCATTGAATGCCTGGATCAGCGCCTCATCGGACGCCATCTCGCCGTTGATGCGCGCGCGTTCGTTGAAGTCGAGGAAGTGCGGCTTGATGTACAGGCCGACGCGGTAGCCGGACTGCAGCAGCATGGCTTCGAGCATGGCGCAGGTCGAGCCCTTGCCGTTGGTGCCGGCCACCATGATCACGGGACAGCTGAAGGCGAGCCCCATGCGTTCCTTGACAGTACGGACACGGTCGAGGCCCATGTCGATATGGGTTTCGGCATGGCGCGACTCGAGCAGCGCCAGCCAGTCGGGCAAGGTGGTCGGGAGTGTAGGCATTGGAATGGGACTTCAATGTACGTGCCGGGAAGCACGGGTGCGAACGCGTGGGCGCCCGCACCGGGATGGAATCAGGCCAGCGCGTCGGCGGCCTGGTTTTGCAGCAGCGCCAGCAGGCGGGCGATTTCTTCGCGCATCTTGCGGCGGTCGACGATCATGTCGACGGCGCCCTTCTGTACCAGGAACTCGGCGCGCTGGAAGCCTTCCGGCAGCTTTTCGCGCACGGTGTTCTCGATCACGCGCGGGCCGGCGAAGCCGATCAGGGCTTTCGGCTCGGCGATGACGACGTCGCCCATGAAGGCGAACGAAGCCGAGACGCCGCCCATGGTCGGGTCGGTCAGCACAGAGATGAACGGCAGCTTTTTCTCGGACAGCTTGGTCAGCATGGCGGTGGTCTTGGCCATCTGCATCAGCGACAGCAGGCCTTCCTGCATGCGCGCGCCACCGGTGGCGGTGATGCAGATGAAGGGCACCTTCTGCTCCAGGGCCACCTGGGCGCCGCGCACGAAGCGTTCGCCGACGACCGAGCCCATCGAGCCGCCCATGAATTCGAACTCGAAGCAGGCGACGACGACCGGCAGGCTCATGATCGAGCCGCCCTGCACGATCAAGGCATCGGTCTCGCCGGTGGCGTCCATGGCCTGCTTGAGGCGATCAGGGTACTTCTTGCTGTCCTTGAACTTCAGGGTATCGACCGGCAGGGTTTCCTGGCCGATGTCATAGCGGCCGCCCTCGTCGAGCAGCGCATCGAGGCGCTCGCGGGCGCGGATGCGCATGTGGTGGTCGCACTTGGGGCAGACGTGCTGGTTCGATTCCAGGTCGGCGCGGTACAGGACCGATTCGCACGACGGGCATTTGACCCACAGCCCTTCCGGCATGGTCTTGCTCTTGGCGGCATCGGAGCGCTGGATCCGTGGGGGCAGCAGTTTTTCTAGCCAACTCATCTTTTCTCCTTGCGGCAAGTCTTCGAAGTGGCGGTAGTGTAGCCGCAAGCGTGCCGCTTGTCGAATCATGTCGGCCTGCCAATTGCCATTCCGACATCAAACAAAAAGGGACGCCAGATGGCGTCCCCGTGTTTTCTGCTCATGGGCCTTCAGGTCTTGGCGGTCGCGTCGGATATGTCTGCGATGCTGTATTCCAGACCGCCGACCCGCCGGGCGACAAGGTTGTAGAGCCATGCCACCAGGCCGGCAAAAAGAAAGGTGAGCAAGCCATACACAAGCGGAGCAATCAACAGCGTCATGATAGCCACGCCAATGCCCGCACCAAGGCCTCCGCCAACAAATCCCGCTGCTGTGACGAACAGCATGATGGGCAGAGACATGACTGTGTACAGCACTGCCAGGACCTTCGCCGTCTGGCCTACCGACACGTTTACAATTTGTATTTTCATCGCAAGATCCAAAAATTGTTTATCGAAAACAACGGATCTACTGTACCGCGATGAACCCCTTTCTCAGACGCGGCAGCGCAAGCCGCGTCTTGCGTGAAGGCAAGCTTTGCTCAGGCGTCCAGCGCGCTGCGGATACCCGAGGTGAAGCTGCGCACCGCGTCCACAGCCTGTTCCTTCGGCACCGACTCCAGCTCCTGAATGATGCGACTGCCGATCACCACCGCATCCGCCACTTCCGCCACCGCACGCGCGGTGGCGCCGTCGCGGATGCCGAAGCCGACGCCGATCGGCAGCTTGACGTGTTCGCGGATCGCGCCCACGCGGCGCGCCACGTCGGCGGTGTCGATGCTGCCGGACCCGGTCACGCCTTTGAGCGAGACGTAGTAGCTGAAGCCGCTGCCGTACTGCGCCACCTGCTGCACCCGCTTCGTGGTCGAAGTCGGGGCGAGAAGGAAGATCAGGTCGAGGTCATTCGCCCGCATGGCCTCGGCGAAGGCCGCGCACTCTTCCGGCGGATAGTCGACCACGATCGCGCCGTCGGCGCCCGCTTCCTTCGCGCAGCGAATGAAGTTGTCGGGGCCGATGCGCTCGATCGGGTTGGCGTAGCCCATCAGGACTACCGGCGTCGTCGCATTCGTCTTGCGGAATTCGCGCACGAAACCGAAGACGTCCTGCAGGCCGACGTTGAACTTGAGCGCGCGCTCGCAGGCGCGCTGGATCACCGGGCCTTCGGCCATCGGGTCGGAAAACGGAACGCCCAGCTCCAGGACGTCGGCGCCGCCCTCCACCAGGGCGTGCATCAGCGGCACGGTCAGTTCGGGACCGGGGTCGCCGGCGGTGATGAAGGTGACGAGGCCGGTCTTGTTCTGCGCCTTGAGGGCGGCAAAGGTCGATTCGATACGGGACATGCTGTTCTTTCTTTCAAAGGTTCACGAGGGTGCGGGAAGACGGTCAGCTGAAATCCAGCCCCATCCTCTGCGCCACCGTGTGCATGTCCTTGTCGCCGCGGCCCGACAGGTTGACCAGGATGAGCTGGTCCTTCGGCAGCGTGGCCGCCAGCTTGGTCGCGTAGGCGATCGCGTGCGAGGACTCCAGCGCCGGGATGATCCCCTCGATGCGGCAGCAGTCGTGGAAGGCCTGCAATGCTTCCTCGTCCGTGATGCTCACGTACTCGGCGCGCTTGATGTCCTTCAGCCAGGCGTGCTCCGGCCCCACGCCCGGATAATCCAGGCCTGCCGACACCGAATGGGTCTCGATGATCTGCCCGTTCTCGTCCTGCAGCAGGTAGGTGCGGTTGCCGTGCAACACGCCCGGGATGCCGGCGCTCAGGGACGCCGCATGCTTGCCCGTCTCCAGGCCCTCGCCCGCCGGCTCGACGCCCACCAGCTTCACGCCCGGCTCGTCGATGTAGGGATAGAAGATGCCCATCGCGTTCGAACCGCCGCCGACGCAGGCCAGCACGTAGTCGGGCTGGCGGCCGGTCATGGCCGGCATCTGCACGCGGCATTCCTCGCCGATCACGGACTGGAAGTCGCGCACCATCATCGGGTACGGGTGGGGCCCCGCCACGGTGCCGATGATGTAGAAGGTGCTTTCGATGTTGGTGACCCAGTCGCGCATCGCTTCGTTGAGCGCGTCCTTCAGGGTCTTGGAGCCCGATTCCACCGGCACGACGGTCGCGCCCAGCAGTTTCATGCGGTAGACGTTCTGCGCCTGGCGCTTGACGTCCTCGCTGCCCATGTAGACCACGCACTCCATGCCGAAGCGCGCGCAGATGGTGGCGGTGGCCACGCCGTGCTGCCCCGCGCCGGTCTCGGCGATGATGCGCTTCTTGCCCATGCGGCGCGCCAGCAGGGCCTGGCCGATCACGTTGTTGATCTTGTGCGCGCCGGTGTGGTTCAGGTCTTCGCGCTTGAAGAAGATCTGGGCGCCGCCCACCTGCTCGGACCAGCGCTTGGCATGGTAGACCGGCGAGGGACGGCCGACGAAGTGGGCCAGTTCGTAGCGGAATTCCTCGAGGAATTCGGGGTCGTTCGAGAAGCGCGCATAGGCCTCGTTCAATTCGGCCAGCGCATGCGACAGGGTCTCGGCGACGAAGCTGCCGCCGTAGGGGCCGAAGTGCCCGCTCTGGTCGGGCAGCTGGTAATCCGGGGTCTGGAACAGCGGGGTGTTCCCGCTAGGACGATCTTTCATGATGGTTCTCACTCGATGGGGTGGCGTCGGCGGCCCGCACTGCCTGAACGAAATCGGCAAGCTTGCAGGCATCCTTGATGCCCTTCTGCGCTTCGACGCCACTGCTGACATCGACCGCGAAGGGACGAACACGTACCACCGCGTCAGTCGCGTTGTGTGCGTTCAACCCACCACTCAAAACGACCCGAGGCGCGAGCTCTTTTGGGACGAGAGACCAATCGAAGACCTTTCCTGCGCCGCCGTAGGCGTCCACCCAGGTATCCAGCAACAGGCCGGAGAACCAGGGGCTGGCGGCGCGGTATATACCTTCGTATTCTAGCAGTTCATCCGGGCTTGTGTCCGGCCTGACGCGGAAGGCTTTCACGAAGGGCCGCGCTACCTCCGCGGCGAGCGCCGCGCACTGCTCGACCGTTTCGTCGCCGTGGAACTGGATCAGCGACAGCGGCGCGCGTTCGGCGACCGCCCTCACCTCGTCCACCGTCGCGTTGACGAACAGCGCCACCGCGCTGATATAGGGCGGCAGTGCCCGGCACAGCTCGGCCGCCTGTTCCGGCGTGACGTAGCGCGGGCTTTTCGGATAAAAAACGAAACCCAGCGCGTCGGCGCCGGCACTGACGGCCGCGCGCAGGTCTTCCGCGCGCGTGATGCCGCAAATCTTGATACGGGTGCGTTGCATGTCGATGTCCAGGTAGTGGCTTAAAGCCACGGGAGCGGATGGGCGGGCTCCTGCGGCAATCCCCACTTCGGATCGTAATCGATTTTTGCCAGGTACAGGCCGTCCGGCATGAACGTGGGCGCGGCCACGTCGCGCGAGCGGCTCTCCAGCACTTCTTTCATCCAGCCGGGTTCGTTGCGGCCCGTGCCCACATAGACGAGCGAGCCGACGATGTTGCGCACCATGTGGTGGAGAAAAGCGCTGGCCCGCACCGTGAACACGAGCACGTCGCCATAGCGCTGGATGCTCACCTCGTGCATCTGCTTGACCGGCGAATTGGCCTGGCAGCCCGAGGCGCGGAAAGCCGAGAAATCGTGCTCGCCGATCAGGTACTGGCCGGCCTCGCGCATCCGGTCCACGTCGAGCGGACGGAATACCCACCCGGCCCGATCCGCCAGCAGCGCCGAGGGGTTCGGGTTGTTGTACAGCACGTAGTGATAAGTGCGCGAGCGCGCCGAGAAGCGCGCGTGGAACTCGTTACCCTCGGCATCCGGCTTGACCTCGTGCGCCCAGCGCACCACGATCGAGTCGGGGAGGAAGGCGTTCACGCCGCGCACCCAGCTCTGCATCGCGCGGTCGAGCTCGGTGTCGAAGTGGACCACCTGCTCGATGCCGTGCACGCCGGCGTCGGTGCGGCCGGCGCAGGTGGTGCCGAGGAAGGTACAGGCGAACTTCTCGAGGGCGATCTCGAGCTGGTCCTGGACCGTATTGCGCGCCGGCTGCTTCTGGTAGCCGTTCCAGGCGGTGCCTACATACTGGACACCCAGTGCGATGCGCCTCACGCGAGCAGGGAGCGCATTGCGCTGGCCTTGCTCACCTGTTCGCTGCTGCCACCCTTGATGACTTCATCGAGCAGCTCGCGCGCACCCTCCTTGTCGCCGATTTCCTGGTAGGCGATCGCGAGATCGAGCTTGGTTTCCATTTCCATGTGCTCCGGCGACAGCGCAGCCGGCTCGAGTGCCTCGCCCGGCACCGGCAGGTCTGCCGCGCTCACCGCGGGCTGCTCGAAGGACGGCAGGTCGAGGTCGATGTCGGCCAGGTCGAAGCTCGGTTCCACCGGCGCGGCGGCAGGCACGGTCGCCGGGAACTCGTCCAGAGCGAACGGGTCTTCGTCGGCGGCCGGGCTGGCTGCAGCTGCCGGCGGCGCGTCGAACTCGAAGGGCTCGACCGCAGGCTGGGACAGGCTCGGCGCGGCGGTCGGCGCGGCCGGGCTGCCGAAGTCCATGGTATCGAGGTCGAACAGCGGATCGTCCGCACCGTTCGAGGTCGCCGTTGCGCCGAGGATGGCGGGCACCTCTTCGTGGAACGGGGTCGCCTCGGCCACGGCGGCGGGCGTCGCCGCGGCAGGCGGCAGGCCGAAGTCCATGGTGTCCAGGTCGAACAGCGGGTCCTCTTCGGCGGCCGCCGTGGCCAGCACCGGCACCTCGTCTTCGTCGACCGCGGGCAGCGGCGGCAGCTCGAATTCGGCGGCCAGGCCGGCCATGTCGCGGTCGGTTGCGCCCGGGACGGCGGCGGCCACATCCGGCTGCGCGGCGGTTTCCGGCTCGCCGAAGCTCATGTCGAAGGCGAGATCGAAAGGTTCTTCGCCGGCCGGCGCAGGCGCGGCGCTGAGGTCGGGCGGCGTGATCGGATCGAGCGCGAAGTCGAGGTCCGGCACGGCGGTGTCGTCAAGCGCGGCGTCGCGGCCGGGGCCGGCCATGGCGATCGCTTCGGTGCTGGCGACCGGTTCGAAGCTCAGGCCGCCGAGGTCGAAATCGAGCGAGTTGTCATCGAGGCGCTGCTCGGCCACCGGAGCGGCGAGCACATCGGATTCCGGCACGGCAGTCGCGTCCTGCTGCTCGTCGTGGTCCATCGCGGCGTAGGCCGCACCGGCCATGGCGCCCGCGCCGAGGGCCGCCATCGGGGCGCCGCCGCGGAACGAGGCTTCGAGCTGCTGCGACAGCAGCGACTGTTGGTCGCGCTCCTGCGGGCTCGGGTTTGGTGCGACCGGCGCCGCGCCGGCGGCAGCGGCATACATGGGATTGGACGGGTCGATGCTCAGGCCGAGCGCGGCCGCCTGGGCCCACTCGTCACCCATGCCGCGCGTCAGGCTGTACAGCTCGCTGGCCTGGGTCTCGAAGGCGCGCAAGTCCTTGCGGGCGGCATAGATCTCGAGCAGCTTCAGGCGCACGGCATGGCGTTCCGGATGGGTGCGCAAGGCTTCCTTCAGGATCTCCTCGGCCTGGGCGTCGCGGCCGTAGGCGATGTAGACGTCGGCTTCCGCGACCGGGTCGACTTCATTGGTGTCGAGCTGCGAGGCCGACGGGGCGAAGCTGGAATTGAACACGCTGTTGCTGGTGTCGACGCTCTGGCCGCCCGCTTCCGCGAACAGCGAGTGCGCCCCCTGGGTCGGCACGCCCAGCACCGAGGGCTCGGCGACGACGGCCTTGGCGCCGTCCTGCTTTTTCCGGCGGCGCTGCGAGATGCCCAGCGCGCCCAGCAGCAGGATGACGGCGCCGGCGGCGACGACATTAATGTTGTCCATCAGGGTATCGGCGAAGCCCTTCTCCGCGGGCTTGGGCTCGGCCGGTGCTGCCGGCTTGGCCTTCGGGGCCGGCTTGGCTGCCGGTGCGGCGGGCGTGGCGGTGGCGGCGCCGGCGACGGCGCCCGCCGCGGCGGCGTTCTGCACCTCGCTGCCGGAACGGCTCTTCACCGTCATCAGCTGTTCCAGCTCGTTGACGTTCTTCTCGAGTTCCTTGACGCGGGCCTGGGCCTGCTCCAGTTCGCGCTCGCGCGCGATGCTGTCTTCGGCGCTCGCGGTGGCGGCTCCTTGTGCGCCGGTGGCCGCCTGGGTGGCTTTCGACAGGCGCAGCTGGTCCTGCGATTCGTTGGCGGCGGTCGGGCGTTCCTCGACCTTGGCGCTGATCTTGCCGGCCGCGCTCTGGCCGGCCTGCGGCGTACGCTGCGGAGCGGCGTTGGCCACCTGCCCTGCCAGCTTGTTGCGGTAGGCGTTGAAGTCGGCCGCGTGCGCGACCACGATGCCGCGCGCCTCGGCGTCGCCGCTGCCGCTTCCTCGAATTGCGCCGGAATCCGGCACCGACAGGATCTGGCCCGACTTCAGGCGGTTCATGTTGTTGCCGATGAAGGCGTCCGGATTGGCGCGGTACAGCGCCACCAGCATCATGTCGAGCGAGATGTCGGCAGGCTTGAGCTTGGCGGCGATCTTGCCCAGGGTGTCGCCCTGGCGCACGCGGTAGCTCGAAGGGGTCTCGGCCGCGGCAGCTGCAGGCGCGGCGGCGCGCGGCGCCGGAGCCTGCTGGGCCTGCTGCGGCTGTTGCGCGACCGGCGCTGCCGGCTGCGGCACCGCTGGACGCGGCTGGGCAAGCGGCGCGGACGGCTGGGCCGCTGCCGGGCGGGTCTCGGCCGCCGCCTGGGCCGGCTGGGTGTTACGCAGTTCGGCCGGGTCGAGCAGGAAGGTGTACTCGCGCACCAGGCGGCCGCTGTTCCACGACAGCTCGATCAGCATGTCGACGAAGGGCTCGTTCAGCGGCTGGGTCGAGGAAACGCGGATGAACTGGCGGCCGGCGCGCTGCTCGACATTGAAGCGCAGCGACAGCAGGGCCGGGTTGAATTCGATGTTGGCCGCGCGGAAGGCTTCCGGCGAGGCCAGCTTCACTGCCAGGCTCGATGCATCCTCGCCGGCGGTCGTCGTCAGTTCGATTTCGGCACGCAGCGGTTGGCCGAGTGCCGACAGCACCGTCAGCTTCCCGAGGCCCGCAGCCGAGGCAGCGGACGACAGGAGCACGGCACTTGCCACGGCCGCGGTGACTGATTTCAGCGCAAATGCCATGAGCGGAGGACGGTGAGGAAATTGCATAATCGGCAGTGAGAGAAAGTTGGCCAGAGGAAAGACGATTTCCTAGGAGTCTCAACATATCATCATGCTCTGGAGCATGCAAGCTCCCAGCGCACAAGCTTGTCGAGGGAGCTGGAGATATGTGGCCAGAATGACCGATGCGGGGCGTGTTCGATAGCGTTTGATTACAAGCGCTTAGCAGTATTACAGCAGGTGTGGCAAGGCTGCCAACACGTTACGCAGGGCCAATCGAGGATTGGCCCTGCAGGGTCTTGCTTGTTACTTGTCCAGCACGATGCGCAGCATGCGGCGCAGCGGCTCGGCCGCGCCCCACAGCAACTGGTCGCCGACGGTGAAGGCCGACAGGTAATCATTACCCATCGACATCTTACGCAGGCGGCCGACCGGGATGCCTAGTCCACCGGTGACGGCGGCCGGCGACAGGTCGCGCATCGAGGCTTCGCGGGTGTTCGGCACCACCTTCACCCACTGGTTGTGCGAGGCGATGATGTCGTTGATCTCGTCGAGCGGCACATCCTTGGTGAGCTTGATGGTCAGCGCCTGCGAGTGGCAGCGCATTGCGCCGATGCGCACGCACAGGCCGTCCACCGGAATCGCCCTGGAACCAAAACCTTCGCCGCGGCCGAGGATCTTGTTGGTCTCGGCGCCGGCCTTCCACTCTTCCTTCGACTGGCCGTTGCCCAGGTCCTTGTCGATCCACGGGATCAGGTTGCCGGCCAGCGGCACGCCGAACTGCTTGGTTTCCTCAGCGGAGAGGCCATGCTGGGTCGCCAGCACGGTACGGTCGATCTCGAGGATGGCCGAGGCCGGGTCGTCCAGCAGCGGCTTGACGGCGCCGTTGATGGTGCCGAACTGGGTCAGCAGCTCGCGCATGTGCTGGGCGCCGCCGCCCGATGCCGCCTGGTAGGTCATGGAGGTCATCCATTCGACCAGGCCCTGCTCGAACAGGCCGCCCAGGCCGATCAGCATGCACGACACGGTGCAGTTACCGCCGATGAAGTTCTTCACGCCGCGCGACATGGCGTTCTTGATGACTTCCTTGTTGACCGGGTCGAGCACAATGACGGCGTCGTCGTTCATGCGCAGGGTCGAGGCCGCGTCGATCCAGTAGCCGTTCCAGCCGCTGGCGCGCAGCTTCGGGAACACTTCGGTGGTGTAATCGCCGCCCTGGCAGGAGATGATGATCTCGCACTTGGACAGTTCGGCGATGTCGGTCGCGCTTTTCAGGGTGGTTTCGTTCTTCGCCATCTTCGGCGCGGCGCCGCCCGGGTTCGAGGTGGTGAAGAACACCGGCTCGATGTGGTCGAAATCGCCCTCTTCCTGCATGCGCTGCATCAGGACCGAGCCCACCATGCCGCGCCAGCCAACCAGGCCTACTAGTTTCATTTTGCTTTCCTTGGAATGTGAATTATTGGAGGGCCGCGACGACCGCGTTGCCCATGTCTTCGGTACCGACCTTCTTGGTACCTGCTTCGTAAATGTCGGGGGTGCGCAGGCCTTGAGCCAGCACGCGCTTGACCGCGTTCTCGATGCGGTCGGCCTGTTCGGTACGCCCGAACGTAAAGCGCAGCATCATCGCGGCGGACAGGATGGTCGCCAGCGGATTGGCCACGCCCTGGCCGGCGATGTCCGGCGCCGAACCGTGCGAGGGCTCGTACAGGCCCTTGTTGTTGGCGTCGAGCGAGGCCGAGGGCAGCATGCCGATCGAGCCGGTGAGCATGGCTGCGGCATCCGACAGGATGTCGCCGAACATGTTGCCGGTCACGATGACGTCGAACTTCTTCGGCGCGCGCACCAGCTGCATCGCCGCGTTGTCGACGTACATGTGCTCGAGCTCGACATCCTGGTATTCCTTGTGCACCTCGGTGACGATGTCGCGCCAGAACTGGAAGGTTTCCAGCACGTTGGCCTTGTCGACGCTGGTCACGCGGCGGTCGCGCTTGCGCGCGGCCTGGAAAGCCACGTGGGCGATGCGGCGGATCTCGCCTTCGGCATAGCGCATGGTGTCAAAGCCCTCGCGCTGGCCGGCGAACGGGCCGTCCGGACATTCGCGCACGCCGCGCGGCTTGCCGAAATAGATGTCGCCGGTGAGCTCGCGGATGATCAGGATGTCCAGGCCGGAGACGACCTCGGGTTTGAGCGTCGAGGCGCCCGCGAGTTCCGGGTACAGGATGGCCGGACGCAGGTTGGCGAACAGGCCGAGTTCGCGGCGCAGGCCGAGGATGGCCTGCTCCGGGCGCAGCGCGCGCTCGAGCGTGTCGTACTTGTAGTCGCCGACGGCGCCGAACAGCACCGCGTCGGCTTCCTTCGCCAGCCTCAAGGTGCCTTCCGGCAGCGGGTGGCCGTGGGCCGCGTAGCCGGCGCCGCCGACCTGGGCGGTTTCCATCTCGAAGGGCTCGCCGAGGGCGTTCAGGACCTTGACCGCCTGGTCCATGATCTCCGGGCCGATGCCGTCACCCGGCAGGATTGCGATTTTCATGCGGTCTCTCTTTATCAGATCGTGTTGGCCAGCCACGGCTGGGCTGCCAGGTGGCGCTGCTCGAAGGCGCGGATGTCGTCGGCGTGGCGCAGGGTCAGGCCGATGTCGTCCAGGCCGTTCAGCAGGCAGTACTTGCGGAAGTCGTCGATGGCGAAACCGTAGGAGATGCTGCCGTCCTGCGTGCCGATGCGTTGCTTCTCGAGGTCCACCACCAGCGTGAAGCCCGGATTCGCCTCCACCGCCTTGAACAGCCCATCCACCTCTTCTTCCGACAGGACGATCGGCAGCAGGCCGCTCTTGTAGCAGTTGTTGAAGAAGATGTCGGCGAAGCTCGGCGCCACGATGGCGCGGAAGCCATACTGCTGCAGGGCCCAGGGCGCGTGCTCGCGCGAGGAGCCGCAACCGAAGTTCTTGCGCGCCAGCAGGATCGAGGCGCCCGCGTAGCGCGGCTGGTTCAGCACGAAGTCCGGGTTGACCGGGCGGGTGCTGCAATCCTGGCCCGGCTCGCCGTGGTCCAGGTAGCGCCACTCGTCGAATAGATTCGGGCCGAAGCCGGTGCGGCGGATCGATTTCAGGAACTGCTTCGGAATGATGGCGTCGGTGTCGACGTTGGCGCGATCCAGCGGCGCCACCACGCCTTCGTGTACGGTAAATTTATCCATGGCCGCTCCGGCTCCCTTTTCTAGATTGTTATTTGCCGCCGGCGCTGGTGACGACCTGGCCGACTTTCTGCACGTCCTTGCCGATGCCCGAGATGGTGTTGCAGCCGGTGAGGACGATGGCGGTCAGGGTGAGTGCGATTACTTTCTTCATGATGTTCCTGTAGTACGGTTAAAACGGTATTAACGCTCTAGAAGGCGCGTACGTCGACAAAGTGGCCGGCGATTCCCGCGGCGGCGGCCATGGCCGGCGAGACCAGGTGGGTGCGGCCGCCCTGCCCCTGGCGTCCCTCGAAGTTGCGGTTCGAGGTCGAGGCGCAGCGCTCGCCCGGCTCCAGGCGGTCGGCGTTCATGGCCAGGCACATCGAGCAGCCCGGCTCGCGCCATTCGAAGCCGGCTTCCTTGAAGATGCGGTCGAGGCCTTCGCGCTCGGCCTGTTCCTTCACCAGGCCCGAGCCCGGCACTACCATCGCCAGCTTGACGTTGGCGGCGCGCCGGCGGCCGCGCACGACCTCGGCGGCGGCGCGCAGGTCTTCGATGCGCGAGTTGGTGCAGGAACCGATGAAGACCTTGTCGATCTTGATCTGGTCGATCGGGGTGTTCGGCGCCAGGTCCATGTAGGCCAGGGCCTTTTCGATGGCGCCGCGGCGCACGGCGTCGTTTTCCTCGCGCGGATCGGGCACGCGGCCGTCCACGGAAACCACCATCTCGGGCGAGGTGCCCCAGGTGACCTGCGGGCGGATCTCCGCTGCGTCGAGCTCCACGACCGTGTCGAACACGGCGCCTTCGTCCGAGTGCAGGGTGCGCCAGTAGGCGACGGCTTGGCTCCACTGCTCGCCCTTGGGCGAGAACGGACGGCCCTTGACGTAGTCGATGGTGGTGTCGTCCACCGCGACCATGCCGGCGCGCGCGCCCGCTTCGATCGCCATGTTACAGACCGTCATGCGGCCTTCCATCGACAGGGCGCGGATGGTCGAGCCGCCGAATTCGATGGCGTAGCCGGTGCCGCCGGCGGTGCCGATCTTGCCGATCACGGCCAGCACGATGTCCTTGGCGGTCACGCCCGGCGGCAGTTCGCCCTCGACCTGCACCAGCATCGATTTCGATTTCTTGGCCAGCAGGGTCTGGGTGGCCAGCACGTGTTCGACTTCCGAGGTGCCGATGCCGTGCGCCAGGCAGCCGAAGGCGCCATGGGTGCTGGTGTGCGAGTCGCCGCAGACCACGGTCATGCCGGGCAGCGTGGCGCCCTGCTCCGGGCCGATCACGTGGACGATGCCCTGGCGCTTGTCGTTCATGTCGAAGTAGGTCAGGCCGAAGCTCCTGGCGTTGCGGTCCAGGGTCTCGACCTGCAGGCGCGAGGTCGCATCAAGGATGCCGTGGGACCTGTCGGTGGTCGGCACGTTGTGGTCGGCCACGGCCAGGTTGGCCGAGGTACGCCATAGTCCGCGCCCTGCTTCGCGCAGGCCTTCGAAGGCTTGCGGGCTGGTGACTTCGTGCACCAGGTGGCGGTCGATGTAGAGGACTGTGGTGCCATCGGCGTCGGCACGCACGACATGGGAATCCCAGAGTTTGTCGTAGAGCGTTTTTTGCATGGTCTATCCGGTGAACGCGGTACCCCCTTATGCGGGGACGATTTTTGATTATGCCATAATTGTGCACTGCCGCACCAAGCCGGGGCAACGCATTTTTCTGCCAATCAAGCGGAAAGTATGCAAATATTATTTGCATAGACAACTCACCATGCAAATAAAAAAAGCCTGAGCGGGAAAGCTCAGGCTTTTGTATGCGATTTTGTCACAGAGCGGCGCACTGCCGACTTTGCGCGCTGCGGTAACTACTTATGCGGCCAGGCGCACGTTCGAACGGCAGCCGTCCATCAGGAAGGACAGGCCGACCACCAGCACCAGTTCGCCTTCGGCCGAACGCGCGGTACCGGTGATGCCTTCGACCGACAGCGCGGTCATCGGCTTGATCACCAGGTCGGCCGTGCCGTCCACGGCGTTCACCGCCAGGATGTAGGGCTGCGGGGCGTTGATGACGATGCCGACGCGTTCCGAGCAGGCTTCGTAGCCCAGCGCCAGGGCCAGTGAACGCACCGGCAGCGGGCGTCCCTGGTCCTTCAGCACCGGGGCTCCGCCCACGCACTGGAACTCTTCCGGCAGCTCGACCACGCGCTCGACGACGGCCATCGGCAGCGCCAGCGAAGCGCCCGAGGTCGACACCAGCATGGTCGGGACGATCGACAGTTCGATCGGCAGACGGATCGCGAACTTGGTGCCATGGCCGAGCGAAGAATCGATGCGGATCGCGCCGCGGTTCTTCTCGACCGCCGTCTTGACCACATCCATGCCCACCCCGCGGCCCGACACCGAGGAAGCCACTTCCTTGGTCGAAAAGCCCGGCAGGAACACCAGCTGGTAGGCGTCGTCGTCGTTGGGGGCGCCGTTCTCGCCGATCAGGCCCTTGTCGATCGCCTTGCGGCGCAGCTTGACCGGGTCCATGCCCTTGCCGTCGTCCTGCAGCACGATCATGACGCTGTTGGCTTCCTGCCAGGCCTTGAGCAGGATGAAGGCCTTGGCCGGCTTGCCGGCGGCGACGCGCTCTTCCGGCGACTCGACGCCATGGTCCAGGGCGTTCCTCAGCATGTGCACCAGCGGGTCGTACAGGCTGTCCACCACGACGCGGTCGACTTCGGTCTCGGCGCCTTCGATGGTCAGTTCGACATCCTTGCCGAGGTCCTTGGCCAGTTCGCGCACCAGGCGCGGGAACTTCTGGAACAGGCGGCCCACCGGCTGCATGCGGGTGGCCAGCGTGGCGCGCTGCAGTTCGGCCGAGTAGCGCGAGGCGCGCTCCAGGGTCTCGGTGAGCGTCGCCATCAGGGCGGCGGCCGGACCTTCGAACTTGAACTGCTGCAGGCGCTCGAGCAGCACAGCGGCCTGGTTGGCGGCCTGCACCGATTCGCCTGCCACTTCCAGCAGCGCGTCGAGCTTGACCGCATCGATACGGATGCTTTCGTCCTTGGCCGGGGCCGCGGCGGCGCGCGCATCGGCGACCTTGTCGTTCTGGCGGCGATCGACGCCATCCCAGCCGCCCTGTTTCGCAGCCGGCGTGGCTTCAGCGACGGACGCGGCGGCAGGCGCGGCGACGGCAGGCGCAGCGGCCACGGCCGATCCGGCCGCAATCGCGCAGCCCGCAGGCACCACGGCGTTGTACATGCCGACCCAGTCCAGGCCATCTTCGCCAGCAGCGGCCGGAACCGGCGCCGAGGCGGCGGCCGGCGCTGCCGCAACCGGGGCGGCCACGGTGGGTGCCGGTGCGGCCACAGGCGCCGGCGAGGCTGCCGGCGCGCTGGTCGCGCCCTTGCCTTCGATCGCGTCCTTCAGGATGCGTTCGAGGGCTTCCGGCATTTGCGCCAGGCCTTCCGGCGGGGTGCCGTTGTTCAGGTCATTGAGCTGGTCGGCCACGAAGCCCGAGGCCTCGAGCGCGGCTTCGATCGCCAGCGGCGTCACCGGCGCGGCGCCGGTGCGCAGGGCGTCAAACAGGTTCTCGGTCAGGTGGCAGGCGGCGACCAGCGCAGGCAGGCCCATGAAGCCGGCGCCGCCCTTGATCGTGTGGAAGGAACGGAACACCGCATTCAGTGTTTCCTTGTTGTCCGGATCGCGTTCGAGGCGCAGCAAATGTTCTTCAACATTCACCGCAAGGTCCATCGCCTCGACGACGAAGTCCTTGAGCATATCGTCCATTAGAACCCCAGATCGGCCAGAAGATCGTCAACGCTATCCTGGTTCAGCGCCGTATCCGGCACCGACGGGCCTTGCATCAGCGGCGCGGGCGCGGCCGGCACTTCTTTCTTCGCCAGCTTTTCCTTCAGGTCGGCCGGCGCGCTGTCGCGCAGCAGCTGCGCCAGCTCGGCTTCCACGGTCTGGGTGATCTTGACCACTTTCTTGATCAGCTGGCCGGTGATGTCCTGGAAGTCCTGGGCCATCATGATCTCGAGCAGGCGCGCCTTCTCGGCTTCGGTGGCTTCGTTCACGGCGGTGGCGAACTGGCGCGAATCGCCGGCCAGGGCCTTGAATTCGTCCAGGCTCAGCTTGCCCGAGAACAGGTCGGCCCAACGGGTTTCCATGTCCTTGGCCTGCTTCGACAGCAGGTCCTGCGCCGGCATGCCGTCGTCCAGGGTGTTCAGCACCTTGTTGGCGGCCTGTTCGGTCAGGGTGGCGACGTATTCCAGGCGGTCCTGGGCGTCGACGATGGCCGAGGACGCCTCGGTCAGCGCCTTGTCATAGCCGAGCTCGCGCAGCGAATCGTGCAGCAGGCGCACGATGCCGCCGAGGCGTTCGAACATGGCGTGTTCGCCGTCGCTGGCCACGGCCGGCACGGACGCCGCAGCCGGCGCAGCTGCCGCGGCCGCCACCGGAGCGGCAGCTGCGATCGCCGGCGCGCTTGCCGCCGATACCTGGTCGAACAGGGAGTCGAGGTCGTCTTCGTCTGCGACAGCTGCCGCAGCTGGGGCCGGTGCGGGCTCGGCCGCCGGCGCCGGGGTAGGAGCGTTGGCGCGCTGCGCCGCCACTTCCTCGAATAGTGCGTCGAAATCGTCAGCGGCGTCGGTCATAATCCCTGCTTCTCCATGGTGTATAAGTTCGCAATCAGCGGTATTCAGTAGTGTTTACTGCGACCATCCGGGATGGTCTAAAGTCTGCATGCGAGTGTAGCAGCGTAGTTGCCACAGGTAAATCTCGGCGACGGAGACACAACAAAATGGACAGCGAAACTTAATTCCGCGACAATTAAATGGCACGGTTCCTGAATGTTTACACAAGGGAGGTGTTGTTTTTCGTAACTCGATGGTTCTTCTTATCACGGCGCTGCAGTTGCCGAGCAATAAGAACCCAGAGTTTGATCAAGCTCAACAGTTTGCGTTCTTGCAATCGCCGCCGCGCCCGCTACGTCCCAGAATGGCGTGGCCATTGGAGGAGTCATCATGTACCGCAAAATCCTGATCACCACCGACGGCTCGGCCGTGTCGCAGCATACGGCCTGCGCCGGCGTCAAATTTGCGCAACAGATGGGCGCCGAGGTGCTGGCCCTGTTCGTCGCGCCCGATTATCAGTATCCCGTGTACGTGGAAATCATTCCGCCCTCCTATCCGAGCGAAGAAGAATATATCGCGCAGATGCGCCGCATGGGCGAGGAGTACATGGGAAGAATCATGCGCTCCTGCGCCGGCGCCGGCCTGAAGCACAGTTGCATGACCGCGTTTTCCGACACCGCGGCCCTCAAGATCGTCGATATCGCCGAGCAGGAAGGCTGCGACCTGATCTTCATGGGATCGCACGGCCGCAGCGGCTGGGGCCAGCTGTTGCTCGGCAGTGTCACCAACAAGGTGTTGTCGCACACGACCAAGCCGGTGCTGGTGCACCGCCTGATCAGTGAGCCCGCACCCGCTTGACAAGAGGGCGCCTCAAGAACCGTCGCGGGCGGCAGCAGGTTTCTCGATGTGCCCGGAGCCGGCGTGAAGAAAGTACGACAAATGCCGCTGCCGTCCTGTGTTAGCCTGCATTGGTCATCGTTGCTTTCACCGAGAAGGATGGTTTTATGATTCGCATCGTCATTGCCGACGACCACACGATCATGCGCGAAGGACTCAAGCGCATCCTCGATGGTGCGCCGGATATCGAGATCGCCGGAGAGGCCACCAACGGTTTCGAAGTGCTGGCCCAGGTACGCCAGGGCGGCTTCGACCTGCTGCTGCTCGACCTGTCGATGCCGGGCCGCAGCGGCGTCGACCTGATCCGCCAGGTACGCAGCGAGGCGCCCAAGCTGGCGATCCTGATCCTGACCATGCACGAGGAAGAACAGTACGCGGTGCGGGCGATCCGCGCCGGCGCCCAGGGCTACCTCACCAAGGAAAGCGCGGGCACCCAGCTGGTGGGCGCGATCCGCAAGGTGGCGTCGGGACGTCCCTATATCAGTACCGAAGTGGCCGAGCAGCTGGCGCTCAATATCATGGCGCCGAACGAACAGCTGTTGCATAAACAGCTGTCCGACCGTGAATTCGAGGTGTTTTCGCACCTCGTCGGCGGCAAGTCGATCACCGAGATCGCCAACAGCCTGCACCTGTCGGTCAAGACGGTCAGTACCCACAAGACCCGGATCATGCAGAAGATGGGCATGAACTCGCTGTCGGAAATGGTCCAGTACGCCGTGGCGCACCGGCTGTTGTCCCCGATGAAAGCCTAGGATTAAGAAGTCTTAGACACGCCGCCGGCGGTTTTGTGCCGCAGGTGGCCCCCACCAGGGGGGCGCCCGCCTCCCCCTCGCACTGCCCCTCCTCCTACAGCGCCTCGCCGACCTTTCCTCTGTAGTTCAACATCGCGGGTCGGATTATTCCTACAAGCCTGTCAGCCTTCCTACCTACATATTCAGCCATCGCTGATATCCGTGCCGGACTCGTGTTGGCATACTGAATTCAGCGTTTCGACTTGCTTGCGATCCAAGTCCCAGCGTGAGCCAGATGCTCCGCCCCGTGGTCGCCGAAACCCTGAGTCTTTCACCTGGAGATGAGCATGCAGTCCCAGCCAACGTCAGAACAACGCAACGTCACCCAGCCGACCATGCACTCCCCCATGGAAGCCGGCCGCCAGCGCCAGGGCCGCCTCTGGTCCAACCTCAAGGAAGTCTGCGACCTGCTCCGCATCCCGGCCAGCGTCTCGGTGACCTCCGAAGAATTGCTGTTCCAGCATGTCCAGTTCAAGACCGGCCAGCGCGTCCACACCATCGGCCAGGCCTTCGACACCCTGTACATCGTCAACTCGGGCTTCCTGAAAACCGTACTCATCGACGAGTTCGGCAACGAACAGGTGCTGAGCTTCCCGATGAAGGGCGACATGCTGGGCGTGGACGGCATCCACACCCGCCATTACGCCTCGGAAGCGGTGGCCCTGTCCGACTGCGACCTGATCCTGCTGCCGTTCAAGAAACTCACCGCCCTCGGTCGCGTCCACGCCGAGCTCGAGAACATGATGTACGGCGTCATGAGCCGCGAACTGGTGCGCGAGCAGACCATGATCGGCATGCTCGGCGCCCTCTCGGCAGAAGCGCGCGTGGCCCGCTTCCTGGTCTCGCTGGCCGACCGCTTCGCCGCGATGGGCTACTCGAGCAAGCTGTTCAACCTGCGCATGACCCGCCACGAGATCGGCAGCTACCTCGGCCTGACCCTGGAAACCGTCAGCCGCACCCTGTCGGCCTTCAACGAGATCGGCCTGATCACCGTCGACCAGCGCACCATCGGCATCAAGGACGCAGAAGCGCTCAAGACCCTGCGCCGCCTGCCACCCTCGCGCTCGCGCACCAAGGGTGGCGCCAAGCAGAAGGCCGAGAGCGAGCAGCCGGGTGACGACCAGGTGCTGGCCACTGCCTGAACAGCTCGTAGCTAGAAAACAACAAGGCCGGTGCCCGTGGGGGCTCCGGCCTTGGTTCTATATGTTGTGTTGCTTTTGTAGGGTGGTCGGCTTCGCCGACCGCGCGTTCAAATCACAGTCGCACAGAGACGACCGTTGCGTCTGTTTGCGTACGGCTTGAACGCGCGGCCGGCAGAGCCGGCCACCCTACCGATCACTGATCCCGCGACAACACCCCATTGTTCACCCGAACCCGGTCGCCCTGGCGGAAACCCGGATCGTTCTCGAACTGCAGGGTCTGGGTCGCGCCACTGTTCGCATAGCGCACGATGACTTCATAACGCTGGTCGCGGTTCATGTTGCGCTGGACATTGCGTCCTGCCAGGCCGCCGGCTACTGCGCCGGCCACGGTGGCCGCGGTGCGGCCGCTGCCGCTGCCGACCTGGCTGCCGAGCAGGCCGCCGATGACGGCGCCGCCCGCCGTACCCAGGTAGTTGCCATTACCCGACACTTCGATCACATTGACCGCCTCCACGGTGGCGCAGTTGGTGCAGTAGCGCGCCTGGCGCGGTTCGCTGACGCGCGCACCCGCCAGCAGCGGACGGCCCAGCACCGAGGTGGTGGTGCGGCCGTTGGCGCGGATGGTGGCGGTCACGCGGCTGTCCGGGGCAATGCGGTCGGCGTTGCGGATCGTATACACGCCGTCGTACTCGCCCGGCCGGACTTCCGGCAGGAAGAACACGCCGCGGGCGCCGGCAATCGCCACTTCGGCACGGCCGCCTGGCGTGCCGAACACCGTGAAGCGCAATTCATTACCCGGGCTCAGGTCCGGACTGCCCTGCACGTTGAAGCGCTCGATTGCCAGGTTAGTCGCCAGCTGGCCGCGCTGCTGGCGCGGCGCGTTTGGCTGCAGCAGCGATTCGCTCAGCAAATTGGTGGCAACCTGGTTGCCCAGGCGCAGGTTGGCGGTGACGCCGCTTTCCGGACGGATGCGGTCGTGGGTGCCGATGGTATAGGTGCCGGTGTACTGGCCAGGCTCGACTTCGGTCAGGTTCAGGTTGCGGGTGGCGCCGTCGATGCGCAGGGTAGCGATGCCGCCGGGGCTGCCGTACAGGTCGAAATGCAGCTCGACGCCCGGCGTCAGGCGGCGCACTTCTTCCACGTTGAATCCGTTGATGACCGGCCCGTAGGCGCGGTTCTGGTATTGCTGGGCCTGGGCGGTAGCGCTACCCGTCAGGACCGGTCCAAGCATCATTGCCGCAGCGAACGCGGCCTGCAGCAGCTTACTGAAAACCATGGCTTCGCCCCCCTTGTCGATTGGCAGTACAGGATCACCTTTTATCTGCAGAGAATTGTCGCTCGGGCACGACAAGGGGTCGGTACGCTATCGTACGCAGTGGACGGCGTCCCCGGATGTCACATAGATGCTGTCGCCCGGCTCCGGGCGGATCGCATGGCCGCCCGTGAAGGCGCCAAAGGATGGCAGGATCATGCGGTCCTGCCCGACCACGAAGCACGGCAGGCGCAGCGCATCGAAACGGGTCGCCAGCACGTAGACCGGGTGGATGTGCCCGGCCAGGGCGTAGCCCGGAGTGGCGAGATCCGGATGGTGGCAGAAGGCGAAGGGACCGAGCGCGTGCGGCTCGTCCACCAGGTCGATGCCCAGCGCCGCGGCCGGGTCGCCCGCATGGCGGTCGTGGTTGCCGCGCACCAGCGTCAGCTGCAAGTCGCGGCGGCGCTCGCGCCAGGCCAGCATGGCCTGCTGGGTGGCGCTGGCATGGGCGGCGCGCGCATGCAGGAAGTCGCCCAGGAACGCGATGTGGCGCGCACCGTGCGCCTCGATCAGGGCGTCGAGCCCTGCCAGGTTCTCGGTGGTGGTCCCGCGCGGCACCGGCACCCCGAGGGCGCGGAAGGCCGCCGCCTTGCCGAAGTGGATGTCGGCGATGACCAGCATCTTTTCATGCGGCCAGTACAGCGCCTTCTGCGGCAGCAGCAGGAGCGTCTCGCCGGCGACACGGACCGCGACGCTGCTCATGCCGCTGCCGCCTTCTCGAGCTCGCGCACCATGCGTGCGACGCGGTCGGACAGCTTCTCGGTGCTGACCTTCTCGCGGAAGCGCTCGACCATCAGCGCGAAGCCGAAAGGCGTGGCGCGCTTGACCTCGCGGTAGGCGACGCGGCGGCCGTGCAGTTCGACCAGCGTCTCGCGCAGGCGCGTCAGTTCGAGCTCCTGCTCCAGCACTTCGCGCTGTGCCTGGGTGAGCAGCAGGTTGCCCGCATCGTGCTTGCGGAAGACCTCGAAGAACAGCGAGGACGAGGCCTGCAGCTGGCGGTTCGATTTCGGCTGGCCGGGATAGCCCTGGAACACCAGGCCGGCGATGCGCGCCACCTCGCGGAAGCGTTGCTGCGACAGCTGGGTCGCATTCAGGCTGCCCAGCACGTCTTCCAGCAGGCAGTCGGTACTGAACAGATCCACCTCGGAACCCATTTCCGCGGCAAAGATGCGGGTCCAGTCCACCGGCTCCGGCGTGAGCAGCTCGAACCCGTAGTCGTTGATCGCGATCGAGAAGGTCGAGGGCTGCATGCGTCCGATCCGATAGGCGAACAGCGAGGCCAGTCCCATGTGCACCGAGCGCCCCGCGAAGGGATAGACGAACAAATGCCAGCCTTCACGGCTCTTCATGCTCTCCAGGACCAGGGTTTCGCTGGTGGGCAGCGCCGACCAGCGGCACTGGATCTCGATGAGCGGCCGGATCGCTTCCATCTCCGGGCTGTCGTAGATGCCTTGCGAGGCCAGGCGCAGCTCTTCCAGCGCTGCGTGGGCCAGCTCCGAGGACATCGGCATCTTGGCCCCGCCCCAGCGCGCGATCGCCCCGCGGTTGCTGGTGGCGCGCTTCACGAAAGCCGTCATCTCGTGCACGCGCACGAACTCCAGGATGCGCCCGCCGAACAGGAAGTGGTCGCCCGGCTTCATGCGCGAGATGAAGGATTCCTCGACGCTGCCGATGCGTCCTCCGCTCATGTACTTCACCGAGATGGTGGAATCGGACACGATGGTGCCGATGCCCATGCGGTGGCGCCGTCCGATCGCCGTATCCGGCACCCTGTACACGCCCTCCTCGTCCGGCAGCACACGTTGGTATTCCGGATAGGCCACCAAGCTTTGACCGCCGCGCGCGACGAAGTCGAGCGCCCATTGCCATTCTTCCTCGTCCAGGTTGCGGTAGGACCAGGCGCGCCTGACTTCCTGGTACAGCTCACTGGAAATGAAACCGCCGCCCAGCGCCACCGTCACCAGGTGCTGCACCAGCACGTCGAAAGGTTTGTTGGGCACGTAGCGCCCCTCGATGCGGCGCGCCGCCACCGCCTTCTTGGCGCCGGCCGCCTCCAGCAGTTCCAGGCTGTTGGTCGGCACCAGGGTCACGCGCGAGACCCGGCCCGGCGCATGGCCGCTGCGCCCTGCGCGCTGCAGCAGGCGCGCGATGCCTTTGGCGCTGCCCACCTGCAGCACGCGCTCGACCGGCAGGAAATCCACGCCCAGGTCCAGGCTGGCGGTGCAGATCACCGCCTTCAGCTCGCCTTTCTTGAGCCCCATCTCGACCCATTCGCGCACCTCGCGGTCGAGCGAGCCGTGGTGCAGCGCGACGATGCCGGCCCAGTCGGGGCGCTCGTCGATGATGTTCTGGTACCAGATCTCGGACTGGGCGCGGGTATTGGTGAACACCAGGGTCGCTTCGTGCTGCTCGATCTCGCGGATCACCGGACCGAGCATCTGCAGGCCCATGTGGCCGCCCCAGGGGAAGCGCGCCACGTTCTCGGGGATCAGGCAGTCCACCTCGATTTTCTTGCGCAAATCTCCCTCGACCAGCACGCCCTCGTCGCCACCGAGCAGCACCTGGCGCGCCAGGTCCAGGTTGCCCATGGTGGCCGAGACGCCCCATACCAGCAGTTCCGGGCGCCAGTGGCGCAGGCGCGCCAGCGCCAGCTGCACCTGCACGCCGCGCTTGCTGCCCATCAGTTCATGCCACTCGTCGATGACGATCATGTCGAGGTGCTTGAACTGCTCGGCGGCCGCGGCGTGACTGAGCATCAGGGACAGGCTCTCGGGCGTGGTCACCAGGGTGGCCGGCATCTTGCGCGTCTGGCGCGCCCGCTCGGCGGAGCCGGTGTCGCCGGTGCGCGCGCCCACCTGCCATTCGGGCATGAGCTGGGCTGCCGACTCTTCCAGCGCGCGCATGGTGTCGGCGGCCAGGGCGCGCATCGGGGTGATCCATAGCACCCGCAGGCCGGCCGTGTGGCGGCCGGTCTTGAGGCCGGCGCGCTGCAGGGCCGCGAACCAGACGGCGAAGGTCTTGCCGGCGCCGGTATTCGCGTGCAGCAGGCCGGACTGGCCTTTCAGGGCCGCTTTCCACACATTGCGCTGGAAGGGGAACACGGTCCAGCCGCGCGCGGCGAACCAGGCGTCGATGCGTTCGGTGACAGGATTCTTGCTCATGCACCAGCCGCGGCCAGCAGGCCTTTCAGGGTGTCGAGGGTATCGGCCTCTTCCACCGGCTTGTCGAAGCGGCGCCGCAGGATGCGCGGGAAGCGCACCGCGATGCCGGCCTTGTGCCGCGTCGACAGGGCGATGCCCTCGAAGCCGATCTCGAACACCATGGTCGGCTTCACCGAGCGCACCGGCCCGAATTTCTCGATCGTGGTCTTGCGCACCGCATTGTCGACCTGCTGGATCTCGGCGTCCGTGAGCCCGGAATAGGCCTTGGCGAAGGGGACCAGCTTGCGTTCCCCGCCCTCCCCGTCCCACACGGCGAAGGTGTAGTCGGTGTAGAGCGAGGCGCGGCGGCCGCTGCCGGCCTGGGCGTAGATCAGCACCGCGTCCACCGTGTAGGGATCGACCTTCCACTTCCACCAGGTGCCGACGTCCTTGGTGCGGCCCACGCCGTACTGGGCGCTCCTCGCCTTGAGCATCATGCCTTCCACGCCGCGCTCGCGCGATTCGCTGCGCAAGCTGGCCAGCGCTTCCCAGCTGTCGGCCCGGATCACGGGCGAGAGACGCAGTTGCGGCAGGTCGATCGCCGCCACTTCGGCTTCCATCAGCGCGCGCCGCTCGTGCTGGGGCAGCGCGCGCAGGTCGACGCCGCCGAATTCGAGCAGGTCGTAGCAGCACAGCACCGCCGGCAGTTCGCTCAATAATTTGGCGCTCAGGGTCTTGCGGCCGATGCGCTTCTGCAGGTCGGCAAACGGGGCTGGCGCCTCACATCCCGGCTGCCAGATGAGCACCTCGCCGTCCAGCACCGTGCCTTCCGGGATGTGCACGTTGGCCAGCTCGGGAAAGCGCTCGGTGATCAGGTCTTCGCCGCGCGACCACAGGAAGTTCTGGCCGCCACGGCGCACCAGCTGGGCGCGGATGCCGTCGTACTTCCACTCCACCTGCCAGTCGTCGATTTCCCCCAGCGCTGCGGGTTCGCCCTGTAGCTGGTGCGCCAGGAAGAAGGGATAGGGCTGGCCGCCGCGCAGCTTGTGTTCTTCATCGGACTGCGCGGCGATCAGCTGCAGGAAGCTGGTGGCGGTCGGCCGCACCGAGTTGTCGGTCCAGCCCATCAGCCGCTGGGCGATCAGCTTGCTGTCGACGGCGGCGATCGCCGCCAGTGCGCGCGTCACCAGGAGGCGCGATACGCCGACGCGGAAACCTCCGCCGATCAATTTGACGAACAGGAAGCGTTCGCGCCAGTCGAGTTCATCCCAGGCCGCGTACAGGGCCTCCCTGATCGTGCCCGGGTCGGCGCCGCGCAGGGGGCCGATCCTCTGCTCCATCCACTCGGCCAGGCCGACGTCGCTGCGCCGCGTGGGCGGCGGCAGGATGTGGGCGATGGTCTCGGCCATGTCGCCCACCGCATGGTAGGACTCGTCGAACAGCCACTCGTCCAGGCCTGCGTACTCGATCGCGTACTGGCGCAGCAATTTCGTCGGTACGGCTTGCCGTGGCTTTCCTCCGGCGAGGAAGTACACGGCCCAGGCCGCGTTTTCGGGGGCGGCGTGCGAGAAATAGGATTGCAGGGCGTCGAGCTTGCGGGTGGTGGAGGTGGTTTCGTCGAGTTCGGCGTAGAGGCGGGCGAATTCACGCATCGGGCGCTCCTTCCGCTTCCCCTTCCTTCGGCGCCTTGTTCGCCGCCGCGCCTGCCGGCGCAGTCGCCTCGTCCTCTTCCTCGTCGCCGTATTCGGTATCGAAGCCCTTGGCATCCAGCCCGTTCTGGCACAGCCAGCGCACCATGGTCGGGATCGAGCCGTGGGTGACGATGATCTGCTGGGCTTCGGTGGCCTTGATGGCGCTCATCAGGCCGGGCCAGTCGGCATGATCCGATAGCACGAAGCCGCGGTCGACGCCGCGCCGGCGCCGTGCGCCGCGCAGCAGCATCCAGCCGCTGGCGAAGGAATCGCTGTAGTCGCCGAAGCGCTTCATCCAGGGCGAGCCGCTGGCGGACGGCGGCGCGATCACGATCGCGCGCCGCAAGGCCGCCTTCTCGATCTCGCTCACCATGACGGTCTCGGGCAGCTCGACCCCACCTGCCCGGTAGACCCGGTTGAGCGGCTCCACCGCTCCATGGCAGACGATCGGCCCGATCGACGCATCCAGGCGCGACAGGATGCGCTGGGCCTTCCCAAACGCGTAGGCGAACACCACGCTGCAGCGTCCTTCCTCGGCATTGCGGCGCCACCAGGCGTTCATCTCGTCGATGACCTGCTGCTCGGGGTCCCAGCGGTAGATCGGCAGGCCGAAGGTGGATTCGGTGATGAAGGTGTCGCAGCGCACCGGCTCGAAAGGCGCGCAGGTCTTGTCCGGCTCGACCTTGTAGTCGCCGGACGCGACCCAGACCTCGCCGCCGCATTCCATGCGGATTTGCGCCGAGCCAAGCACGTGGCCGGCCGGGTGCAGCGAGATGGTGACGCCGTTATGGGTGATCGTTTCACCGTATTCCAGGCCCTGCACGTGGATGTCGCCCAGGCGCGATTTGAGCACGCCGACGCCGGGCGCGGCTGCCAGGTAATGTCCATGGCCATAGCGCGCATGGTCGCCGTGGGCATGCGTGATCACGGCCCGGTCGACCGGGCGCCAGGGATCGATGTAGAACCCTCCAGGTACGCAATACAAGCCTTCCTTGCGGACGACGACCATGTCCCCCATGCGGTCCCTTCACATAAAATGCGCGGCTTATGCCGGCTCGAGAAACTCGGCCAGGAAGGTTCGCGGTTCTTCCTGGTCAGGAAATTCCAGTGTCACCTGGTCTCCGGCGACGGCGACGATCACGCCTTCGCCATGCTTCGGCGCCTTGGCGCGGCTGCCGACCTCGAACTTCGGGCCGGATGGCGCGGGCGCCGGTTCGCGGTCGAACTCGTCGTCGCGGATCTCGATTTCTTCGAGCGCCAGCGCCGGCGGGTTCAGGCAGTTGTCGCACTTGCAGCACTTCTCGAAACCCTCGACTTCGTCGCCAAAATAATCCAGCAACAGCTTCCAGCGACAGAAGCCGCTTACCGCATAGCCTACCATTTGCTCGAGCGCTTCGCGGTCCCGTTCAGCCTTCTGAACATATACCTCGGCCAGTCGCCCGAACACTTGCGGGTCAGGCTCCCCCTTGGTCAACACGTACTCGAGCTTGCGGTTCTGGCGCAGCAGCTTGCCGTCCTTCAACAGCTTGATGCAAACCTTGAGCTTGGCTTCTCCCGCCTCTTCCAGCGCTTCTTCCAGGCGCTCGGTGGTCACGGCCGCCTCTTGCGCCAGCTCGCGCACGACGGTGTAGACCGTCTGCAGCTCGGCCGCCGCCGGATAGTGCTTGACCAGGAAGAATTGCTGGATCCGCTTGTCGTCCTGCAGGAACAGCAGCGTGCATTTGGCGTCGAGTCCGTCGCGTCCGGCGCGGCCCGACTCCTGGTAATAGGATTCGAGGTTGGCGGGAATCTGCAGGTGGATCACGAAGCGGGTATCGCTCTTGTCGATGCCCATGCCGAAGGCGTTGGTGGCGACCATCACGCGCCGCTCGCCGTCCATGAACAGGTCCTGGTTCAGCTTGCGCTCGGCGCTGGACAGCTTGCCGTGGTAGATCGTGACCGATTCGCCGGCCTCTTCCAGCACCGCCAGCATCTCTTCGGCCATCTTGACGGTGGCGGCGTAGACGATGCCGGTTCCTTCCGTCTCCTGCACCAGCTTGCGTGCCTGCATCAGCTTTTCCTGGGGATTGGTCACCTGGACCACGCTGTAATGCAGATTCGGCCGGTAGATGCCGGTATTGATGACGTTCAGCTTGCGGCCCAGCTGCTTGCCGATGTCGGCCATGACCTCGTCGGTCGCGGTCGCCGTCAGGGCCAGCACCGGCGGCTTGCCGAGGGCATCGAGGGCGGCGGACAGGCCGATATAGGCCGGGCGGAAGTCGTGCCCCCATTGCGAGATGCAGTGGGCTTCGTCGACCACGACGATGTCGAGCGTGACCTGCTGGAGGACCGCGATGAATTCGGGCGAGACCAGGCGTTCCGGGGTGCAAAACACGATCTCGCAGGCTTCGCTGGCGATCGCCTCGATCGCGGCCGCCTCTTCCTCGGCGTTCAGGCTGCTGTTGACCTGGACCGAACGGATGCCCAGCTCCTCGAGTTTTTCGAGCTGGTCCTTCATCAGGGAAATCAGGGGCGAGACGACGATGGTGATCCCCTCGAGCATCTTGGCGGGGATCTGGTAGCACAGCGACTTGCCGCCGCCGGTGGGCATGATCGCCAGCGTGTCCTTGCCGTCGAGGACGCTGTCGATGATGCGTTGCTGGCCGTCGCGCAGCTGTTCGATTCCGAAGGTGGAACGCAGCAGGCGACGGATGGTATTGCGGCGCACGGCGAGCAGGCCGCGGTGCAGGAGTTTAGGTTCGAGTCGGGTCATGATGGAGGCTACTCTATGCCCGCCGCATCATGGCACCTATAGGACGCAGCCTACCTCACCCGTAGGAGCTCAACTTTTGAGATAGCCAGCGCGGCAACCGAAATTCATCGTGACAATGTCACAAGGTTTACTCCTACAAACCCACGGAGGTTTTGCCGATGGTTACCGTCGAGAGGAGTGACTAAGATGACACCATCCTCACTACGCATCTCAACCGATCAGGAGTCTCATCATGGCACGCCGTCACCCAATGACCTGGACCGCAGTCCACCTGGCACTGGCCAGTGCGGCCACCTGGCTGCTGTTCGAGACCGAGGCGCTGACCGGCTCCCTGCTGCTTGCTTTTCACTAAACGGCAGTCGCTGAATGTGCCGCCTGCATTGAACGGCGAACATCGCTAAGTTTCTCCCTTGGCGCCTGTCCGTATATTTTATGACGTCAAAAGCCGGATGACCGTATCGATTGAATAAGGTTTTTCGACGAAAGGAAAACGGCGAGTGTGCTGCTCCCAATAGGCACGCGCAGTAAATCCTGATGTCAAAACCATTTTGACAGACGGGTAAGCGTCGGCGACAATTTCTGCGAGATCAAGCCCGTTCATGCAGGGCATCATTACGTCGGAAAAAACCGCATTGATATCCGCATTCGCTTTCAGGAGGTCGAGTGCTTCACGCGCCGAGTAAACCACCCGGACATCGATGCCGTGGTAGGTCAGCAATTCTCCCGCTATATTCGCAAGATCTGGCTCGTCGTCGACGACCAGGGTTATGAAGCGAGGTCCTGCAAGTTTGTCGGTTTCTTCTACGCAGCGGGTATCTTCGATCATGGCTGCCTTGTCTCAACGCATCCTGATATCTGCCACAGCATCGGGAAGGCTGAATCCCACCGGCAAGCGAGGCATTGTCACGGTGAACGTCGTTCCATCTTCCGGATTGGACGTAACGTGAATCTTCCCCTCATGTGCATGGATGATCTCGCGGGCAATGTAGAGACCGATACCCAGGCTGGTGCGCTCCGTATAGTCATGCTCCATGTGGCTGGCGTGCGACGCGATGCGTACCATGGGATCAAAAATGCTTGCCATCTTTTCTGGAGGGATGATTTCTCCTCGATTGGTCACGGAGATGCTCACATGATCGCCATCACTGGCAAGCTGGACGCTCACAGGTAAATCCGGGCCGCTGTACTGGATCGCGTTGCCGATCAAATTCGACAGCGCCTGCGCCAGGCGCCCCTCATCGAAGATGGCGTCAAGCTTCCCCGGCACCTGCAGATTGATCGAGCGCTCGGGATGGAAGGTGCGTGCCTCGTTGACGACCTCTTCACACAGCCCGACCAGGCTGCTTTGCTTGACGCGGATAGGGATGCCGGGACCGAGGTGGGTGCGCGTGAAATCGATCAAGTCATTGATCAACTTGCTCATGCGTTTCCCACTGTTGAACATCCGTGTTGCAACCAGAATGTATTTCGGCGGCAGGTCGACCGCTTGCATAAGAAAACTCGATCCCGAGACCACGGTACCGAGCGGATTGCGCAGATCGTGTCCAAGAATCGCAAGGAACATGTTCTGCGATTGCTTGACCATGAATTCGTAGCGGGCAATCGATTCAGCCAGCGCTTGGTCGACCGCTTCATTAAAACGGGTAATGTCGGCAAGATCGCTGCGCTGATGCCCTCCCGTGTCGGCCGCCCACAGCATCAACACGCTCGAACGCAATGCGCGGTACTCAGAGACGAGCTGGACAACCGTATAGCCCGACAAAAGGCGCGCCTCGGCATGTGTTTCGGCGGCCGTATCGTCGGGGCCACGCTTTCCGAGTCCGCGCGACTTGGCGATCTGCTCGTATTCGGATTGGGGTGTTGCCAAATCGGCAGCAAAGGCATGCAGCATTTGCTTGGCATGGTCGCGCAGTTCGACATCGTCCATCGTCAGGGCCGGCGGCTCGATCGTTCGCGCAAAATCCTCCCACGCCTGCATGATGGGCTCCATGTTATTTTCGATGAAACGGCTTAATCCATATTGGATCATGAGTAAATACCTTTATATTGCCGATTCAGCGAGATTCACCTAGAGCGGAAATTCATATTAACACCCATTTGATATGGCAGTTTCTTTATCGGGCAATTCTGAATTAGGCGGGAATTACATGTTAAATAAGGAAAAACACCTGTACAATATTGGCCCGTAAATTCCCGCCCTGATTCGACAACATTTTCTCAGGCTTTTTAATCGGGTGGCGATGCGAGGAAAACAAGCCTATCGAGTTTCGCGGCGATTTGCAGGGCAATGCTAGAGATGCTTGTAGAAGAAAGTTGTCGCACAGAAACCGCCATCGGGCATGAGCGCAAACTTCGGCACCACGCCGGCGCGCTGCCATCCGGCCCGCTCGTACAGGCGCTCGGCGTCGCCGCCCGTGACCGTATCGAGCACCAGCACGGTTTTTCCCTCCGCTTTCGCCACCTCATCGAGCGCCGTCAGCAGCCGCCGCCCCACCCCGGCACGGCGCGCACGGCGATGCACCAGCATCTTGGCGACGTCGGCCCGGTGCGGTTGATTGTCCGGCATTGCCATGACAAGCTGCACGGTGCCGACGATCCGGCCCGCGCCGTCTTCGGCCACCAGCAAGGCGCGCTCGCCGCGTGCGACGCCGTCGGCCACGCCACGCCAGAAGGCCAGCGCCTTGTCGCGTGCCAGCGGCAGCATGAAGCTCACGGAAGCGCCGCCTTCGACGCAATCGACCAGCACGTCCGCCAGCGCCTCGACGGCGGACGCGGCTTCCCCGGCGCCGAGGCGCCGCACGATCAGGTGTTCGCTCATGGGTTCCTCCTGTTCGACGTCACCAGCGCCACCAGGTAGCGTGCATCCCTGGTGCCGGGGTTGTGGAAGCTGACCGGGCGGTCCACGCGCATGGCCAGGCAGTCGCCGGTCGCCAGCTGCCAGCGGGCGTCGCCGACCGTGATGTCCATCTGTCCGTCGATCATCCATACCTGCTGCTGGATGTCGGCGTCGCGCATCGAAGTATCGAAGGCCACCCGTTGCCCGGCCGGGAACACGACCTCGACCAGCTGGATCGGCGAAGGCGCCGCCGGAGACAGGTGGCGGCGCCGGTAGCCGCTGACCGGATCGGTCCACACCGGCTGGTCGGCGGCGCGGGATAGCGGCGACGGCGGGGTGTCGCCCTCGCCGCCCCCCTCGAACAGCGCCGCCAACGGGACGCCGAGGGCGGTGGCCAGCTTATCGAGCACGGTGGCGGTGGCGCTGCTCTCGCCGCGCTCGATCAGGGAGATGGTCGAGCGGCCTACCCCGCTCAACTCGGCAAGGGTGGCCAGGGATAAGCCCCGTTCCTCGCGCAGGGTCCGCACGCGGCGGGAGATCAGTGCGTTGATGTCCATGAATCCATTATAATGGATTTTAGCATCCAGTAAACTGGATATCGCGACCGTAAAAAAACGCCATCCCCATGACGGGAATGGCGTTCATAGTGTTGCTTAAGCTGCCTTGGCTTCCTCGGCAGTGCTCTCTTCTTCCACCGGCAGGCGCATCAGGTAGTCGAAGGCCGCCAGCGAGGCCTTGGCGCCCTCGCCCACCGCGATCACGATCTGCTTGAACGGCACCGTGGTCACGTCACCGGCCGCGAACACGCCCGGGATCGAGGTCTGGCCCTTGGCGTCGACTTCGATTTCGCCGTGCGCAGACAGGTCCAGCGTACCCTTCAGCCATTCGGCGTTCGGCACCAGGCCGATCTGGACGAACACGCCTTCCAGGTCGACGCGCTTCAGCTCGCCGCTGTTGCGGTCCTTGTACGACAGGCCGTTGACGATCTTGCCGTCGCCGTGGATCTCGGTGGTCTGGGCCGACTTGATCACGGTGACGTTCTTCAGCGAGTAGAGCTTGCGCTGCAGGACCGCATCGGCACGCAGTTCGGCGCCGAACTCGATCAGGGTCACTTCCTTGACGATACCCGCCAGGTCGATCGCCGCTTCCACGCCCGAGTTGCCGCCGCCGATCACGGCCACGCGCTTGCCCTTGAACAGCGGGCCGTCGCAGTGCGGGCAGTAGGCCACGCCCTTGTTGCGGTACTCGCGCTCGCCCGGCACGTTGATCTCGCGCCAGCGGGCGCCAGTGGCGATGATCACCGACTTGCTCTTCAATACCGCACCGGTTTCGGTGTGGACTTCGATCATCTTGCCCTCGACCAGCTTGTTGGCGCGCTGGGTGTTCATGATGTCGACTTCATAGTGCTTGACGTGCTCTTCCAGGGCGACGGCGAACTTCGGGCCGTCGGTTTCCTTCATCGAGACGAAGTTCTCGATGGCAAGCGTGTCCAGCACCTGGCCGCCGAAGCGGTCGGCCAGCACGCCGGTACGGATGCCCTTGCGGGCGGCGTAGATCGCCGCGGCCGCGCCGGCAGGACCGCCGCCGACGATCAAGACGTCGAACGGGTCTTTCTGGTTCAGCTCAGCCGCCTTGCGGGCGCCGGCGCCGGTGTCGATTTTCGACAGGATCTCTTCCACGCTGGTGCGGCCCTGGCCGAAGTGCTGGCCGTTCAGGAACATCATCGGTACCGCCATGATCTGGCGCGCTTCGACTTCGCTCTTGAACACGCCGCCGTCGATGGCGACGACCTTGATGCGCGGGTTAATGACCGACATCGCGTTGAGGGCCTGCACCACTTCCGGGCAGTTATGGCAGCTCAGTGAGATGAAGGTTTCGAATACGTAGTCGCCGTCCAGGTTCTTGATCTGGTCGATGACAGCCTGGTCCAGCTTGATCGGGTGGCCGCCCACCTGCAGCAGCGCCAGCACCAGCGAGCTGAATTCGTGGCCGAGCGGGATGCCGGCGAAGTCCACGGCAACATCGGTTCCGACGCGCTTGATCGAGAACGAAGGCTTGCGGGCATTGGTGCCGTCGGTGCGCACGGTGATCTTGTCGCTCAACGCGGCGATTTCGCGGAGCAGTTCATCCATTTCGCGCGCTTTCGGCGAATCATCCAGCGATGCAACGAGCTCAATCGGCTGCACCACTTTTTCCAGATAGGCCTGCAACTGCTTCTTGAGGGTTGCGTCCAGCATGATATTTTCCTCGACTATGACGTTGTTGTTTGAGTATATGGCGGTGCCTGGGATCGCAACGGATCCCTGAAATGCACCGGGCCGCCCACGGCGGCCCGGGACAGTACTACTGAACTGCTATTTAGATCTTGCCGACCAGGTCCAGCGACGGGGTCAGGGTTTCTGCGCCTTCGGTCCACTTGGCCGGGCACACTTCACCCGGGTGCGAAGCGACGTACTGGGCAGCCTTGACTTTGCGCATCAGTTCCGACGCGTCGCGGCCGATGCCGTTGTCGTGCACTTCCATGACCTTGATCTGGCCTTCTGGATTGATCACGAAGGTGCCGCGCAGTGCCATGCCTTCTTCTTCGATCATGACTTCGAAGTTGCGCGACAGGGTGCCGGTCGGGTCGCCGATCAGCGGGTAGTTCACTTTCTTGATGGCGTCCGAGGTGTCGTGCCATGCCTTGTGCGCGAAGTGGCTGTCGGTCGACACGCCGTAGACGTTCACGCCCATCTTTTCGAATTCAGGCTGGAAAGCAGCCAGGTCTTCCAGTTCGGTCGGGCAGACGAAGGTGAAGTCAGCCGGGTAGAACATCAGGATCGACCAGGTGCCCTTGAAGTTCTCTTCCGTCAGATCGATGAACTTGCCGTTGTGGTAAGCGGTGGCTTTGAACGGCTTGATCTGGGTGTTGATGAGGGACATGTAATCTCCTGTTTTCGGGTGGTTAAAAGATTTGATAGACGCCAGTGTACCGAGCTGGACGTCTTTTGTGAAATTGATTGATGCGATACTGCCGATTGATTTTAACTATCGAACAAGTATGGCTCCCCCTTGCAAGGGACTTATCGAGCCGGCAAGCCAGCCCAATCCGTGAGTGTGGACGAAATGACAGTGACGTGCAACCCGTGCTTCGATTGAGCAGGATACGTGTGCTGTGTTACAGGATGGTTTCGTGGGGTGGGCGGCAAAGCCGCCCACCCCACGGTATGGAAGAGCTCAGGCCGTGGTGGCCGTATCGGCTGTCTGCTCGCAGGTCGGCAGGATCAGGCTGAAGGTCGAGCCCTCCCCCGGCTTGCTGGTCACGCGCAATTCGCCGCCGTGCGAAATCGCCAGCTGGCGCGAGATGTACAGCCCCAGGCCCAGGCCCTTCGGCTCGCCGTTGCGGGCGCCGCGCTCGTAGGGCTCGAAGATGCGTTCCAGGTCGCTCGGCACGATGCCCTTGCCCTCGTCGCGCACGTCGATCCGCACCGTGTCGTCGGCGTACTGCACGCTCACCTCGACCGGCTGCCCGCCGCCATAGCGCAGCGCATTGGTCAAGAGGTTGACCACCACCTGCTCGATGCGGAACTCGTCCCAGCAGCCCTCCACCGGCGGATGCGGCTGCAGTGACAGCTTGCAGCCGGTGGCCGCCGCCTGCAGCGACAGGTCGCTGACCACGCGTTCCAATAGATCCATCAGTTGTACCTGGCCAGGGCGGATCGACAGCTGGCCGCTGCGCATGCGCGAGACGTCGAGCATGTCGTCGATCAGGCGGATCATGGCCTTGATCTGGCGCTCGTCGCGCTTGATCATCGCTTCGAACTGGTCGGGCTTGATGGTGGCCAGCGTGCCGCGCTTGAGCTGCAGGCTGCGCATCTGCGCTTCCAGAAACAGGGTGTTGAGCGGCGTGCGCAGCTCGTGCGCCACCAGCGACATGAATTCGTCACGCATGCGCAGCGAACGCTGCAGCTCTTCCTGGGTCTGGTTCAGTTCGCGCAGCAGGGTTTCCTGTTCCTGGCGGCTGCGCTCGATCGCGGCCATCTGGCGCTGCATCTGGCGGCGCTGCTGGTCGAGCGTGACGAACACGTTGACCTTGCTGCGCACCGCGTCCGAGTCGAGCGGCTTGTAGAGGAAGTCGACGGCGCCGGTCTCGTAGCCCTTGAAGGCGTAGTTCAGCTCGCGGCCGGCGGCCGACACGAACACGATCGGGATGGCGCGGGTACGGGACGTGGAGCGCATCATTTCCGCCAGTTCGAAGCCGTCCATCCCCGGCATCTGGACGTCGAGGATGGCCAGCGCGAAATCGTGTTCCAGCATCAGCGCCAGCGCTTCCTCGCCCGTGGAAGCCTGGAAGACGAGGCGTCCTTCGCCGCGGATCAGAGCGTCGAGGGCGCGCAGGTTTTCCGGCAGGTCGTCGACGATCAAAAGTTTGCTAGGGTCTTGCGAGCTCATAAGTTCCTCAGCATGGGAAGCAGTGTCCGGATACCGGACAGCGGCAGCACGAGATGGGGCGCGCAGCGCCGGATCGCCTCGATCGGCATGGCGCTGGCCTGGGCTTCGTCCGGGTCCTGCACGACGGTCAGCCCGCCGCGCTCGCGGATATGGCACATGCCGTCGGCGCCGTCGTGGTTGGCGCCGGTCAGCAGGATGCCGGCAAGTAGCGGGCCGTAGGCGTCGGCAGCGGATTCCATCAGCACGTCGATCGCCGGGCGCGCGAACTGCACCGGCGGCTCGCAGCTGAGCGAGAAGCAGCGGTCGCGCTCGACCGACAGATGATAGCCCGAACCGGCGAAATAGATCACGCCGGGCGCCAGCGGCTCCTTGTCGCGCGCCTCGCGCACCGGCAGCGCGGCGCGCAGCTCGAACAGCTCGGCCAGGCGACTGTCGCGGTCGGGCGGTACGTGCAGGATGCACACCACCGTCGAGCGGAACGTCGCCGGGATGCTCGGCAGCAGCCCGATCAGCGCATCGACGCCGCCGGCCGAGCCGCCGATGACGACCAGCTCGACGCGGCGGCCGCGCAGGGCCTCTCCCAGCTCCGCCAGGGTGCTCGTGCTCACAGCGCACCCTTGCGGTAGATGCGCTCGCGCCGGGCCAACATGTCGAAGCGGTCGGCATAGCTGGAGAAATCGATGCTCTCCTTGCTGCCCAGGCCCAAAAAGCCGCGGTAGCACAGCGATTCGTGGAACAGGCCGAGCACGCGGTCCTGCAGCTTGCGGTTGAAATAGATCAGCACATTGCGGCAGCTGACGAAATGGGTCTCCGAGAACACGGTGTCGGTGGCCAGGCTGTGGTCGGCGAAGGTCACGTTCTCGATCAGGGCGCGGTCGAACAGCGCGCCGCTGTAGGCTGCCGTGTAGTAGTCGGAAAACGCGCGCTTGCCGCCGGCCTTCTGGTAGTTCTCGGTGTACAGGCGCATGCGTTCGAGATTGAACACGCCGCGCCGCGCCGCCTCCAGCGATTCCGGGTTGATGTCGGTAGCGTAGATGATGGTGCGATCGAGCAGGCCTTCTTCCTGCAGCAGGATCGCCAGCGAATACACTTCCTCGCCGGTGCTGCAGCCGGCCACCCACATTTTCAGCGAGGGATAGGTCTTGAGAAAAGGCACCACGTGCTCGCGCAGCGCCAGCCAGTATTCCGGGTCGCGGAACATCTCGGTGACCGGAATCGTCAGGTACTGCAGCAGCTGGGCGAAGCCGTCCGGCTCGTGCATCACCTTGGCCTGCAGGCTCGAGACGGTATCGCAGTCCATCTCGCGCATGGCCACCAGGATGCGCCGCTTCTGCGAAGCACCCGTGTAGTCCCTGAAGTCGTAGTTGTACTTCAGGTAGACGGCCTCCACCAGCATCTTCAGCTCGATGTCGAAGTCGTCCGGCGGTGTCGGATCGATGGGGCTCATTGGCGTGCTCAAATGCGTTCCAGTGTCGGCATCCACACCCGCAGCAGCGAGTACAGGCGGGAGAGGTCGATCGGCTTGGCCAGGTAATCATTGGCGCCGGCGGCCAGGCACTGCTCCTGGTCGTCCTTCATCGCCTTGGCCGTGATCGCGATGATCGGCAGGCGGTCGAAGCGGCCGTCCGCGCGGATGCGGCGGGTCGCTTCCAGCCCGTCCATGCCCGGCATCATCACGTCCATCAGCACCAGGTCGATGCCCGGCACCTCGTCGAGCTTGGCGATGGCTTCGAAGCCATTGCGGCCCACCTCGACCTTGGCGCCGCGCGATTCGAGCGCGCTGGTGAGCGCGAACACGTTGCGCACGTCGTCGTCCACCAGCAGGATGGTACGCCCTTCGAACACGCGGTCGCGTCCACGCACGGCCTTGAGCATGGTCTGGCGCTCGGACGAGAGCTCGCTTTCCACCTTGTGCAGGAACAGGGTCACCTCGTCCAGCAGGCGCTCGGGCGAACGCGCGCCCTTGATGATGATCGAGCGCGAATACTTGAGCAGCTCGGCCTCCTCGTCGCGGGTCAGGTTGCGGCCGGTGTACACGATCACCGGCGGGAAGGAGCAGACTTCCTCGCTGGCCATGCGCTCGAGCAGCTCGCCGCCCTGCATGTCGGGCAGCTTCAGGTCGATGATCATGCAGTCGAAGATCTGCTCCTTCAGCAGGGCCAGGGCGTCGCCGCCCATGCCGACCGCCCGGATCTCGACATCGGTGTCGGCGATCAGCTGCACCACGCTCTCGCGCTGGCGCTCGTCGTCCTCGACCAGCAGCACGCGCTTGATCTTCTGGCTCGATTTCTCCTGCAGCTTGCGGAACACCTCTTCCAGCTGCTCGCGGCTGGTGGGTTTCAGCGCATAGCCGATCGCGCCCAGGTGCAGGGCCTCGCCGCCGTTTTCCATGCTCGAGACGATGTGCACCGGGATGTGGCGGGTGGCCGGGTTGTCCTTCAGCTGCTGCAGCACCGACAGGCCGGAGCTGTCCGGCAGGCGGATGTCGAGCAGCACCGCGTCCGGCTTCTGGCTGGCGGCCAGCGCCAGGCCCTCGCCGGCACTGAGGCCCACCAGGCAGCGGTAGTCGAGCTCGTGCGCCAGGTCGAACAGGATGCGCGCGAATTCGGGTTCATCCTCGATCACCAGCACGGTACGGGTGCCCGCCGCAGGCAGGTCGCGGTCGTCCGCGAAACTGGCGGCCGGTTCGATCGGCGCCGGCGCAGCGGTGGGCGCTGGGGTGGCCGCGATGGCCGGCTGCGCGGCATGCAGGGCCGGGGCCGCCGGCGGAGTCGCCGCCACCGCGCCGTTGCGCGGCAGGCTCAGGGTGAACAGGCTGCCCTCGCCCGGCTGGCTCGATACGCTCAAGTTGCCGCCGAGCAGGTTGGTGAGGTCGCGCGAGATCGACAGGCCCAGGCCGGTGCCGCCGAAGCGGCGGCTGGTGGTGCCGTCTGCCTGGTGGAAGGCGTCGAAAATCTTGTCCTGCTGGTCCTGGGCGATGCCGATGCCGGAATCGCGCACCCCGAACTGCACCCAGCCCTCGGGCGTCACGCCCACGGTCATGGTGACCCGGCCTTTGTCGGTGAACTTCACCGCGTTGGACAGCAGGTTCTTCAGGATCTGCTCGACGCGCTGGCGGTCGGTGGTGATGGCGGCCGGCACGTTCGGGTCGATCGCCACGCTGAACTCGAGCGCCTTCTGGCGCGCGAGCGGCTCGAAGGTGCGCGCCAGGCCCTCGACCATGCGGCGCAGCGGCACCTCTTCCGGCACCAGCTCGAGCTTGCCCGCCTCGACCTTCGAGATGTCGAGGATGTCGTTAATCAGGTGCAGCAGGTCGTTGCCGGCCGAGTAGATGGTCTGGGCGAAGCGCACCTGCTCGTCATTGAGGTTGCCGCTGGCGTTGTCGGCGAGCAGCTTGGCCAGGATCAGCGAGCTGTTGAGCGGCGTGCGCAGCTCGTGCGACATATTGGCCAGGAATTCGGACTTGTAGCGGCTGGCGCGTTCCAGCTCCAGCGCGCGCTGGCGCAGCTGGTCCTGGGCGCCGGTCAGGGCCGCGTTCTTCATGTCGAGGTTCAGCGCCTGCTCGGCCAGCTGGTCGTTGGTAGCGCGCAGCTCGGACTGCTGGTTTTCCAGCGCGGTCTGCGATTCTTCCAGCGCGCGCGACTGCTCTTCCAGCTCCTCGTTGGCGGTGCGCAGTTCTTCCTGCTGGACCTGCAGTTCCTCGTTCAGGGTCTGGGTCTCTTCTAGCGCATGCTGCAGGCGCAGGCGGTACAGCACCGCCGCCATCGAGGCGCCGACCGCCGAGGCGATCAGTTCCATGAACTCGCGGTCGCGCGCGCTCACGGGATGCAGGAAGCCGATCTCGATCACGCCCTTGATCTTGCCGTGGTTGTGCACCGGGGAGATCAGCAATTCGCGCGGCGGCGTTTCGCCCAGGCTCGAGGCCACCTTGATGTAGCCGTCCGGCAGGTCGTGCAACACCAGGAGGCGGCCCTCGATCGCCGCCCGGCTGGCCAGCGAATGGCCCGGCATGATGACCTGGGCGTCGTCGGCCTTGTCGAAGGCGAAGCCGTAGGCGCCGATCCGGCGCAGGACGCCGTCCTCGCCGTGCACGTACATGGACGCCACCGCACCGTCCAGGTAGCGGACCAGGTAGCCCAGCACGGCCTCGGCCAGCGGTTCCAGCGAATGGATGCCGGCGCACAGCGCGGCCAGCTCGGTCTGGCCGGAACGCAGCCAGTCCTGGTGGCGCAGCTGGGCGTTGTGCTCGGCCTCGTGCTCCAGCGTCTCCTGGTAGGAATTCGACAGCATGACCAGCTGGCGGCGCCCGAACATGGCCAGGCCGCCACCCACCAGCAGGCTGAGAAGCAGGAAGGAGATCACCGACCAGGTCGTGACACGGCGCGCCTCGTCGTTGCGATCGCGTAGCAGGCGACGCTCGACGTCGAGGAAGTCGTCGAAGGAACGACGGATCTCGTCCATCAGGATCTTGCCGCGGCCGCTACGTACGGCGTCGAGGTAGGTCGGATCGTTGCGGCGGCGCCGCTCGATCATCTCGGCGGCGAAGGCTTTCCATTGCATCTGCGAGGCCTGAATGCGCTTGATCCGGTCAATCTGGGCCGAATTGTCCGCGACCATCTCGCTCATGGATCCGAGTCCGCTCTGTACACGCTGCAGGGCGAGTAGATAAGGCGAAAGGAAAGCCTCGTCGCCGGCAAGCAGGTAGCCGCGCATCCCGGCTTCCATGTCGGCCGCAAGCTTGCTGACCTCTTGCGCATTGCCGATCACGCGCTCGGAGTGCTCGACCCGGTTCAGTGCATTGATCAGGTAAGCGATCAGGGCGACGAATACGATTGCGGTAACGACGCTCAATCCCAGCGGCAGGGCGACGTTGCGGCTCAGGATGCGGCGGAATTGTGAATTATCGATGGTTGGGCCGGCCATGCGTGACGAAAGTTAGGAGAAAAATATCCCAAGTGTAACGCATGACCCCTATTTTCCGTCACACAATTGGATGAATGATCGACATCTCAATTGTTAATACGGAAATTAGATTCCGACGAATCCTTTATACAAGATGGGGCGCGAGATACGGCGCCGTGCGGCTTGCCTTGCAACGCGCCACCTCTTCCGGCGGCCCGGCGCAGATCAGCTTGCCCCCCTCGTCGCCCGCTCCCGGGCCGACATCGATCACCCAGTCGCAGCCCGCCACCACGCGCATGGTGTGCTCGACCACGATCACCGTGTTGCCGGCGTCGACCAGGCGGTTCAATTGCGCCACCAGGCGGTCGGCATCGCGCGGGTGCAGACCGGTGGTCGGCTCGTCCAGCACGTACAGGGTGTTGCCGCGCCCGGCGCGCTGCAGCTCGGCCGCCAGCTTGATGCGCTGCGCCTCTCCGCCCGACAGTTCGGTCGCCGGCTGGCCCAGACGCAGGTAATCCAGACCGACTTCACGCAGCACCTCGAGCGAGCGCTCCACCAGCGGCTCGCCCTCGAAGAAGCGAATAGCCTCGCCCACCGTCATGCCCAGCACCTCGGCGATGTTCTTGCCGCGGTAGCGCACCTCCAGTGTCTTGGCGTTGTAGCGCGCGCCTTCACAGGTCGGGCATGGCGCATACACGCTGGGCAGGAACAGCAGCTCGACCATGACGAAGCCCTCGCCGGCGCAGTGCTCGCAGCGCCCCTTGGCCACGTTGAAGGAGAAGCGGCCGGCGTCATAGCGGCGCTTCTTCGCGTCCGGCGTGGCGGCGAACAGCTTGCGCACCTGGTCGAACAGGCCGGTATAGGTGGCCAGGTTGGAACGCGGAGTGCGGCCGATCGGCTTCTGGTCGACCCGCACCATGCGCCGTATTCCCTCCATGCCGGCGACGATGCGGCCTTCGAGCGGCAAGGCGGCTTCCTGTTCCAGGCCGGGTTCTTCGGCCTCCGGGGTATCGGTCTCCGGCGCGCCCTGGCCAAGGGCCCTGCTTACCAGCTCCACCAGCACCTGGCTGACCAGGCTCGATTTGCCGGAACCGGACACGCCGGTGACGGCCGTCAGCACGCCGAGCGGGAATTCGGCCTTGACCCCGTCGAGGTTATTGCGGCGCACGCCCTCCAGGCGCAGCCAGCCGGCAGGCTGGCGCGGCGCGCGTTTTTCCAAGGGCGCTTCGTCGAACAGGTAGCGCCGCGTCTGCGAATCCGCGACCTTCTTCAATCCGTCGGGTTCGCCGCTGTACAGCACCTGCCCGCCCTTCTCGCCCGCTTGCGGGCCGACATCGACGATCCAGTCGGCCTGCCGGATCACGTCGAGCGCGTGCTCGACAACGAACAGTGAGTTGCCGGCGCTCTTCAACTGCGCGAGCGCATCGAGCAGGGCCTCGGTATCGGCCGGGTGCAGGCCGGCCGAAGGCTCGTCCAGCACGTAGACCACGCCGAACAGGTTGGAGCGCACCTGGGTCGCCAGGCGCAGGCGCTGCAGCTCGCCCGGCGACAGGGTCGGCGTGCTGCGTTCCAGCGCCAGGTAGCCCAGGCCCAGGTCGAGCAGCACGCGCAGGCGCGCGCACAGGTCCTGGGCGATGCGCTGGGTGACGATCATCTGTTCGGGGTGTTCTTTTGCGCGGGTCTTGTCCTTGGCCGCTTCGCCCGCCGCGTAGGGTTTCAGCAGCTCGCTCAGTCGCGCCAGCGGCATGCGCGACAATTCCATGATGTCGATGCCGGCAAAGGTGACCGACAGCGCTTCCTGGCGCAGGCGCTTGCCGCGGCACAGCGGGCATTCGGTCGAGACCATGTAGCGCGCCACGCGCTTCTTCATCGAGGCGCTTTCGGTATTGGCGAAGGTCTGCAGCACGTAGCGGCGCGCGCCGGTGAAGGTGCCCTGGTAGCTGGGCGTGTCCTTGCGCTTGAGCGCCGCCCGCGTTTCCTTCGGCGTGAGGCCGGCGTAGACCGGCACGGTCGGGGTCTCGTCGGTGAACAGGATCCAGTCGCGGTCCTTCTTCGGCAAGTCGCGCCAGGGGGTATCGACGTCGTAACCCATGGTGACGAGGATGTCGCGCAGGTTCTGGCCATGCCAGGCCGGCGGCCAGGCGGCCACCGCGCGCTCGCGGATGGTGAGCGAATCGTCCGGCACCAGCGATTGTTCCGTCACTTCGTAGACCCGGCCCAGGCCCGAGCACTGCGGACAGGCGCCTTCCGGCGTGTTCGGCGAAAAGGATTCCGCGTACAGGAGCGCCGAGCCGGGCGGATAGTCGCCGGCGCGCGAATACAGCATGCGCACGGAATTCGACAGCGTGCTCACGCTCCCCACCGAAGAGCGCGCGGTGGGCGAACCGCGCTGCTGCTGCAGGGCCACCGCCGGCGGCAGGCCGTCGATCTCGTCGACCTCGGGCACCGGCATCTGGTGGAACAGGCGGCGCGCATAGGGCGACACCGATTCCAGGTAGCGCCGCTGGGCTTCCGCGTACAGGGTGCCGAAGGCAAGCGAGGACTTGCCCGAGCCGGACACGCCGGTGAACACTACCAGGCTGCCCCTCGGGATGTCGACGTCGACGTTCTTCAGGTTGTGCTCGCGGGCGCCGCGCACCCGGACATAGCCTGTGCGGCTCTCGCCGGCGGCGGAAGGCTGGTCTTGCTTGTGATGCGTCGGCTTGTGGCGCATGGATTCTCCGGCATCGTGAGATCGATGCTTAATTGAATACCATCGCGCGCGGGAACACCGTGCGCTTCCCAACAGTTCAGCGCAAGCGCCGCCGCGCCAGGCCCGCCAACACAGCCAGGCCGGCCGCCAGCAGGGACGCATGAGCTGGTTCGGGCACGGCGCTGACGGTCCAGCGTGCGTAGTTTGGCTCGTCGGCGACGAACCAGGTCAAGCCTTCGCGCACCCCACCGGGGCATGTATCACAGGCAAGGTTTCCGGTGATCCAGAGATAGGCGCTGGAAAAATAGGTTTCGCGCTCATCGCGCTCGTTGCGCACGCCCTCGAACAGCACGGTGTCGCGGTAATCGTCGGATACGACCACCTGCTGCGAACCCGGCTCCAGGTCCAGCACTTCGTTCAGCGAGACGTCGTGACCCGTTGCGCGGTCCAGGCCCGCGGCCGACATGCTCACCGCGTTGGCCTCGCGCGAGAACCAGGCCGAGGCGTAGGGGTCCACCAGGTTCCAGCGCCAAACCTGGCCATTGATCGTGGCGACGCCACTGGCGATGGCGGGGACGCCGTCCTGGTACTGGAACCATGCATAACCCGGACGTACATCGCCATGCAGCGGGCCAGTGTCGAGGGTAAGCGAGATCGTGAAGTCCAGGCCGTCGATCCGCTCGGTGCCGGGCGTGCCGAACAGGCCCAGCTCGTCGCTGATGAGCGCTCCCGTACCCCAGGTGCTGAGGGTCAGCGATTCCTGCGCGGCGGCCAGCGGAGCGGCGCACAGACCGCAGGCAAGGACCAACGAGGCCAAGGATGTCTTCATGGCGCGCTCCGATCGAAAGAACCACCAAGCTAGCACTGCCGGACCGGGGCTGGCGCACACCAGCCCGCTTTGTGGCGTTTACCTTACACGGCCAGCATGGCCAGGCGCTCGCACGCATGGTCGATTCCGTCTGGCATGTCGAACCGGCGGACCAGCTCTCGCGCCCGTGCGGCCACGCGGGGGCTCATGGTCCGGTCCAGCGCCTTGCCCAGCCGCGCGGCATCCAGGCGGGCCGCATGCACGCTGGCGCCGGCCCCCAGCGCCCCTACCCGCGCCGCGTTGTCGAACTGGTCGTGCGCCAGCGGCACCACCAGCTGCGGTGTGCCGGCGCGCAGGACTTCGGCCGTGGTGCCGATGCCGCCATGGTGCACCAGCGCCGCCACGTGGGGCAGCAAGGCGCGCAGCGGCACGTAGTCCTGCCACAGCACCGGCGTCGGCAGATGGGCCGGCAACTGCTCGCGGTGCGGCGTCAACAGGATGGCGCGCAGGCCGCGCAGGGCGCAGGCGTCCAGGGCGCAGCGGAAGTAATGGGCCGCCTGGCGGTTGCCGGTGCCGGGCGTGAACACCACCGGCTTGCCCCCCTCCTCCAGGAAGCGCGCCACTTGCGGCGACAGCTCGGCCTGGGGCGATGGGTCGAACAAGGGAAAGCCGGCGCGTACCAAAGGCTGCGGCCAGTCTGGCTGGGTCGGCGCAAACCATTCGGGGAACAGGGTCACGGACAGGTCGGGCACCTGCACGATGTGGTCGATCAGGCTGGCGACCGGCGCCAACCCATGCGCCGCCCGCGCCGCGTTCACGTCGGGCAGCGATACCGGATCGATCAGGGCTTTGCCGATGCCTCGCCACAGCCAGCGGCGCGCGCCCAGCGGAACCCAACGCGGCACCGGATACGGCCCGAGCATGAGCGGGTCATGCACGGTCGGCAGGTTGGATGGCGCCAGGTAGATTGCCGCTACTTTCAGGCCGGGCCGCTGCGCACGGCACAGGTCCGCTTCCGGCAAAGCGAGCGGATGCGCCAGCAGCACGATGCGCTGGTCCCGCGGCAACGCAGCCACGAAGGCGGGAATCTGCGCCATCGCCGGGCGCGTGGCGCGCCACACCACGGCCAGGCCGCGCGTGGGGTGCCACAGGTCGGGATGGTCGAGCACCGCTTCGTCGGCCGGCAGGCCGTGGAAGGCCAGGCCGGTCGGCTCGACGAAAGGCGCATGCTGTACCGGCCCGAGCATGCTGACCCGGTGCCCTGCCTCGCGCAGCGCCAGCGCCACGCGCATGAAGGGAAACAGGTCGCCGGCCGAGCCGATGGTGACGACGACGAAGTGCAGCTGCGGCATCGCGGAAAGCCGGCCCGTCAGAAGCTGAGCGTGCCCTCGATCGAATCGTCGAGCGTCTTGCCGAGCACCGCGCCCACCACCACCTTGGCGCCGGCCACCGCGTCGCCATGCTTGTTGTCCCAGTAGTAGCCCTGGCGCGGGATCACGCGGATGGCGGTGATGCGCGGATCGTCCTCGCCCTCGGTGAACCAGGTCTTGAGCATGAAGTTCCACAGTTCCTTAATACGCTGGCGATCGGTGATCACTTCCGCATAGCCGTCGAGCTCGAGAAAGCCGGAATGCGCGCCCTGCTGGAAGTACAGCTTCACGGCCGGGTGCGCCGCGATTTCTGCGTTCTTGTGGCTGTCGCTGGCGCTCAGGAACCAGAGCTGGCCCGCGTCGTCCACCTCGCGCACGCTCATCGGGCGCACGCCCCGGCTCGGCCCGGCGCCGCCCTGGGTGACGAAGAAGCAGCTGTCGGCATCGTCGGCCATGTCCTTGAGGCGCTGCACGGCCTGCTGGCCGCCGAGGTCGAGGCGGTTCTGTTCCGGCTGGTTGCGGTTGATCGAATCCATAGGGTCTCCGGTTGGCAGTTGGCGGATGAGACGACTCTAGCGGCGGTCTGGCTTCCGGTATGTGAGCACGCGTACGCTCGGACTCAACGCACCGGACAAGAACGGTTCACGGGATGAGACGTGCCGCGCGCAGCTGGCCGAACAGGTCGAAGAAGGAGTCGTCGGTGGCCTGGTAAGCCGTGAAGCCGAGCTTGCGGCTGCGCGCCATGTCGGTCATCACCTCGATCGGGCGGCCCAGGTCGAGGTCGGTATGCCAGGGCGACGTCAGGCGATCGAGGTCGGTTTCCGCCAAGCCGTGGCGCGCGGCGATGTCGCGCCACAGCGCATGGTCGTTCGCCATCGCGCTTTCCAACGGCTGCACCGTGCCGTTGAAGCCCGCGGCCTGCACGCCAAAATAGTCGGCGATGCGGCCCCACAGCCAGCTCCAGCGGAACAGGTCGCCGTTGACGATGTTGAAGGCTTCGTTGCGCGCCGCGTCGGTATTCGCCGCCCAGACCAGCTGCCTGGCCAGCATGCGCGCGTCGGTGACGTCGGACAGGCCGTTCCACTGCGCGCCGGAGCCGGGGAACTGGAACGGACGCCCGGTCTCCTTGCAGATGGTGGCGTACACGGCCAGCGTGGTGCCGAGGTTCATGGCATTGCCGACCGCCATGCCGATGACCGTGTGCGGGCGGTGGACGGTCCAGGTAAAGCGGTCGCGCTCGGCGGCCGCGTAGACCTCGTCTTCCTGGGCATAGTAGAAGTTCTCGACGGGCAGGCGCGGCTGGCTTTCGCGCAGCGGCGTGTCCGGCAGCGTGCCGGAAGCGGCATAAGCTTCGAAGGGGCCGAGGTAGTGCTTCAGGCCGGTGACCAGGGCCACGTGGCGCAGCGACTTCTTGCTCGACAAGGCGGACAGCAGATTGCGCACCATGGCCGCGTTGACGCGGATGTTCTCGCTTTCCGTCGCCTGGCGCATCCAGGTGGTGATGAAGACATGGGTGGGCGCGATATCCGCCAGCGCGGCGGCCAGCCCTTCCTCGTCGAGCAGGTCGGCCGCGACCGGGATCACGCCCGGAACATCATTGCCGGGACGGCGCGCCAGTCCGTAGACCTGCCAGCCGTCCGCCACCAGCGCGCGCGCCGTGTAATTCCCGCCGATCCCGCTAGCGCCCACTACCAGTGCAGTTCGTTGCATTGCCGTTTCCTTCCGTATCAAAGGAAAAACGGTAGCACGGATGGACGAACCGGGTCGTCTTACAGGAAGCGGTCCAGGATCTTGCGGCTGTGCTTGTCGATATGGAACATGTCGCGCACCAGGAAGTTGATGCCGTGGTTGTCCGCAATCAAGAGCGAGGCTTCGCCGATGCGGCGGATGTCCTCGTCCACCTTCAGCACGAACTCGGTATCGCCGCGATCGGTCGTCACAAACCAGGTGCAGGGGGTGGCGAAGCTCGACACATCCTTGATCGTCAGGATCTCGGGAATGAATTCGCGGCCCTCGATCTCTTCCTGGATCAGGGCGCGCACCTGCTCCGGCACCTCGGCCAGGTCGTCGATCCAGGCCACTTCCTTGCCGCCCTCGCGCACCAGCGAAATGCCGCGCGTCGGCGCCTGGATCGGGAAGGCGCGCACTGGAATGACGCCGACGTGTTCTTCACCTTCGGCGGTGGTCAACACCAGCCTGCCGAAGCTGTCGCGCCGTAGTTGGAAAGTACTGCTCATTTAATCATCCTTGTCGTCCGGTTCCCCGTCCACGTTGCGCGCCTGCGCTTCGTAGAGGCGGTGGTAGGCACCTTCGCGCGCCATCAGCTCGTCGTGGCTGCCCTCTTCCACCACCACGCCGCGGTCCAGCACCACCAGGCGGTCGGCCCGGTGCAGCGTGGACAGGCGGTGCGCGATGGCGATCGTGGTGCGTCCCTGCACGAGGTTGTCGAGCGCCTTCTGGATCTCTTTCTCGGTTTCCGAGTCCACCGAGGACGTCGCTTCGTCCAGGATCAGGATCGGCGGGTCGATCAGCAGCGCGCGCGCGATCGAGATGCGCTGGCGCTCGCCGCCCGACAGGCCCTGGCCGCGTTCGCCCACCATCGAGTCGTAGCCCTGCGGCAGGCGCAGGATGAACTCGTGCGCGTGGGCCGCGCGCGCCGCCGCGATGATCTCTTCGCGGGTGGCGCCCGGCTTGCCGTAGGCGATGTTCTCGGCAATCGTCCCGAAGAACAGGAAAGGCTCCTGCAGCACCAGGCCGATGTGACGGCGGTAGTCGCTGACCGCGAAGGTGCGGATATCCTGGCCGTCGAGCAGGATCGCGCCCTCGGCCACGTCATAGAAGCGGCAGATCAGGTTGACCAGCGTGCTCTTGCCCGAACCCGAATGGCCGACCAGGCCGACCATCTCGCCCGCCTTGATTTTCAAGGAGATGCCCCGGTTGACCGCGCGATTGCCGTAACGGAAACCGACTTCGCGCAGCTCGATGTTGCCGGCCACCTTGTCGACCTTCACGGGGTTAACCGGGTCCGGCACGCTCGACACGTGGTCGAGGATGTCGAAGATGCGCTTGGCCGCCGAGGCCGACTTCTGCGTCACCGAGACGATACGGCTCATGGAATCGAGCTTCACGTAGAAGCGGCCGCTGTAGGCGATGAAGGCGGTCAGGGTGCCGACCGTGATCTCGCCGCGCGAGACCTGCCAGATGCCGAAGATCCAGATCACCAGCAGACCCATTTCGGTCAGCAGCGAGACGGTCGGCGAGAACAGCGACCAGACCTTGTTCAACTTGTCGTTGACGGCCAGGTTGTGCTTGTTCGCTTCGCGGAAGCGCGCTGCTTCGCGCTTTTCCTGGGCGAAGGCTTTCACCACGCGGATGCCCGGGATGGTGTCGGCCAGCACGTTGGTCACCTCGCCCCATACCCTGTCGATCTTCTCGAAGCCGGTGCGCAGCCTGTCGCGCACCACGTGGATCATCCAGGCGATGAAGGGAAGCGGAACAAGCGTCACCAGCGCCAGCCAGGGATTCATGCTGAACAGGATCACGCCCGTCATGATGATCAGGAGGACGTCCGACAGGAAGTCGAGCAGGTGCAGCGACAGGAAGACGCTGATCCGGTCGGAGCCGCTGCCGATGCGCGACATCAGGTCGCCGGTGCGCTTGCCGCCGAAGTATTCCAGCGACAGGCGCAGCAGGTGTTCATAGGTGGTCGAGCGCAGGTCGGCGCTGATGCGCTCAGAGGCCAGCGCCAGCACGTAGGTCTTGCCCCAGCCGAGCGCCCAGGCCAGCAACGCCGCCCCGAACAGGCCGCCCATATATAAATAGACGAGCGAAGTATCGATCACCTGGCCGTTCTGGTACGGGATCAGGACGTTGTCCATCAGCGGCTTGGTGAGATACGGCGGAATCATGTGGGCGCCGGTCGAACCCACCATCAGCAGGAAGCCCAGCAGCAGCTGCCCCTTGTAGGGCCGGGCGAAGCGCCACAAACGGAACAGGGTCCAGGTCGACGGCGGAGTGTGCAGCACCTTGGCGCACACCGCGCATTCGGCGTCGTCGGCCTCGAGCGGGGCCTTGCAGCTCGGGCAGGTGTGCTGCTCCGGCGGCGTCACCGGCACGCCGGTCACGACGCTTTTCAGCTGTTCGTTGAAATGGTCGACCACGCGGATCGCACCCAGGTTCTGGCCCAGGGTGAAGCGCCAGGCTCCCAGGCGGCCCTCTGGATCGACCAGTTCGAGATGGCCGACACCCGCATGGTCGTGGTGGCGCAGCTGCAGGCCGGACCGGTAAGTCCAGTCGCGCCAGGCATCTTCGCCAGGGCTTCTCGCCAGCAAGCGGCGGCTGGTGACCACCACCAGGCCCTTCCGGAAATGTAATTTCGCATCGAGGTCAACCTCGACGCTGCTTAAAACGTTTTCCCCTGGTGCAAGCTGTTTCGTAACGTCATTTTGCCAGTGTTCGGGCAAAAGATTGGCGGCGACCGCCAGGGACGACGGAATAGCAGGTTGTTGAGTTGTCATGTGTTGCGCCCGAGATCAGGCATTTGGTTCTGGTGGGGTACAAACAGCGGCGGGGCTTGGCAAGGCACAGGACTGCCGGGATGCCCGCTTGCGTGAAGCGTTCCACAAACAGGCTTAACGTTTCTGCGTATCCTTTGGATGACAGAAGGTGGCGTTCTGGCAGAAAAGGAAGCGACTCGATAAGCTTCGGGCCGGCAAGTATATATGAAGTGCGCTGCGGGGAACCGGCTTTGGGTACCGTAGCAGCAGGCAGGTAATTTAAGGTAACGCCAACGTTGCGCGCAACAGTCGCGGCTGGCAAAGACATTTTTTCATGAACAAGAAGAACGACATCAAGTTCCTCCGCGTGACCCACCTGCGCGGCCCGAACATCTGGACCTACCGACCGGTGATCGAGGCCTGGCTCGACATTGGGGAGCTCGAAGACTTCCCCTCGAACACCCTGCCCGGCTTTACCGAGCGCCTGACCGCCTGGCTGCCGGGCCTGGTCGAACACCGCTGCGGCGTCGGCAGCCGCGGCGGCTTCCTGGAACGCCTGCGCGACGGCACCTGGGCCGGCCACATCCTCGAGCACATCGTGCTCGAGTTGCAGAACATGGCCGGCATGAAGACCGGCTTCGGCAAGACCCGCTCGACCGGCCAGCGCGGCGTCTACAAGATGGCGTTCCGCACCCGCGACGAGATCGTCGGCCGCGCCGCCCTCGAAGCCGGCCACCGCCTGATCATGGCGGCCATCAACGACACGCCCTTCGACATGGCCGCCACGGTGCAGGGTCTGACCGAGCTGGTCGACCGCTATTGCCTGGGACCGTCGACCGCCCACATCGTCGATGCCGCCACCGACCGCCGCATCCCCTCGATCCGCCTCACCGAAGGCAACCTGGTGCAGCTTGGCCATGGCGCCGCCCAGCGCCGCATCTGGACCGCCGAGACCGACCGCACCAGCGCCATCGGCGAAGGCATCGCCAGCGACAAGGACCTGACCAAGACCCTGCTCGCCTCCTGCGGCGTGCCGGTGCCGGAAGGCGCCCTGGTGCGTAGCGCCGAAGAGGCATGGGAAGAAGCCCAGGACATCGGCCTGCCGGTCGTGGTCAAGCCGGTCGACGGCAACCATGGGCGTGGCGTGACGCTGAACCTGATGAGCGAAGCGGAAGTGACGGCCGCCTATGCGATCGCCGCCGAAGCCGGCGACAGCAGCGCGGTGCTGGTCGAGCGCTTCATCCCCGGCAACGAGCACCGCCTGCTGGTGGTCGGCCGCGAGGTGGTGGCCGCCGCCAGCGGCGAATCGCTTTGGGTGACGGGCGACGGCAGGCAAACCGTGCTTCAGCTGTGCGACAGCCAGATCAACACGGATCCGCGCCGCGGCGAGAGCGAAGAACACCCGCTCGGCCGCGTCAACCCGCACGACAGCGAAATCATGCTGGACCTGAAGCGCCAGGGCCTCATGCCCGAGTCAAGGCCGCAGGCCGGCCAGAAGGTGCTGATCCAGGTGAACGGCAACGTCGCCGACGACGTCACCGACCTGGTGCACCCTTCGGTTGCCCATGCCGCCGCGCTGGCGGCGCGCATCGTCGGCCTGGACATCGCCGGCATCGACCTGGTGTGCGAAGACATCTCGCGTCCGCTGGAAGAGCAGCGCGGCGCCATCATCGAAGTCAATTCGAGCCCGGGCCTGCTGGCCCACATCAAGCCGGCCAGCGGCCAGCCGCGCAACGTCGGCAAGGCCATTGTCGACCACCTGTTCGCGCAAGAGGAAACCGGACGCATCCCGGTGGTCGGCGTCACCGGCACGCTCGGCACCAGCCTGATCGCGCGCCTGGTCGGCTGCCTGGTCCACATCACCGGCAAGCACGTCGGCGTGGCCAACGGCGAAGGCCTGTACCTCGACGCGCGCCAGGTATCGAACCGCGACTCGACCGGCTTCGAAGCCGGCCAGCGCCTCCTGATCAACCGCACCGTGCAGACCGCCGTGTTCGAATCGAACGCGCGCTCGATCCTGTCGGCGGGCCTGCCCTACGACCGCTGCCTGGTGGGCATCGTCACCGACATGGAAGGCCTGGCTGACGTGGCCGAGTTCCACATCAATGACCAGGACGCGCTGCGCAACGTGATCCGTAGCCAGGTCGACGTGGTCCTGTCGGAAGGCACCGCGGTGCTGAACGCGGCCAACGAACAGGTCGCTGCGCTGGCGGAACTGTCGGACGGCCGCGTGATCTTCTACGCGCTCGACGAAAACAACCCGACCGTGGCAAACCACCGGGCGCAGGGCGAACGCGTGGTGTTCGTGCGCGACAACCGCATCGTGCTGGCGGAAGGCTTCGATACCGAAGACGTGCTGCTCGACCTGGCCAGGATCCCGCCGGCGACGGTGAAGCACCCGGACAGCGTGCTGGCCGCCGTGGCGGCGGCCTGGGCACTGGGCGTACCCTCCGACCTGATCTGCGGTGGCCTGCGCGCCTTCGACGCCACCCCGAAGAAAACGACCCACTCAATTTAAGACTGAAGGTTTATGGAAGTATCTCGTGTACGGGCCCTGCGCGGCCCAAATCTGTGGAGTCATCACACCTCGGTGGAGGCGATCGTCTCCTGCACGCCAGACGAAGAATCGATCCGCGGCCTGGCCGGCTTCGAGACGCGCCTGCGCGCGCGCTTTCCGCAGGTAGGCGAACTGCAGCCCTACGGCCACGACGACACCGTGCCGCTGGCCCAGGTGCTCGAACGCGTGGCCCTGGCCCTGCAGGCCGAAGCCGGCTGCCCGGTCACCTTCAGCCGCACCACCGCTACCGTCGAGCGCGGCATCTACCAGGTCGTGGTCGAGTACAGCGAGGAAGACGTCGGCCGCCTGGCCCTGGAACTGGCGCAGGAACTGGTCGAGGCGGCGCGCAATGACGCCGCCTTCGACCTGGCAGGCGCCCTGGCGAAACTGCGCGAAGTCGACGAGGACGTGCGCCTCGGCCCGTCCACCGGCGCCATCGTGCAGGCCGCGGTGGCCCGCAACATTCCCTTCCGCCGCCTGACCGAAGGCAGCCTGGTGCAGTTCGGCTGGGGCAGCCGCCAGCGCCGCATCCAGGCCGCCGAGATCGACGCCACCGGCGCGATCGCCGAGACCATCGCCCAGGACAAGGAACTGACCAAGAAGCTGCTCGACGCCGCCGGCGTGCCGGTACCGATGGGCCGCAGCGTGAGCGACCCGGAAGACGCCTGGGCCGCCGCCCTCGAGATCGGCCTGCCGGTCGTGATCAAGCCGAAGGACGGCAACCAGGGCAAGGGCGTGACCGTCAACGTCACCACCAGGGAGCAGCTGACCGCGGGCTTCCACACCGCCTCCGAGTTCCGCGACGACATCCTGGTCGAGCGCTACCTGCCGGGCCACGACTACCGCGTGCTGGTCATCGGCGACAAGATGGTGGCTTGCGCCCGCCGCGATCCGCCGCAAGTGGTGGGCGACGGCGTGCACAGCGTGCGCCAACTGGTCGAGCAGGTCAACAAGGACCCGCGCCGCGGCGACGGCCACGCCACCTCGCTGACCAAGATCCGCTTCGACGACATCGCCTTGGCTACGCTCGCCAAGCATGGCATGGATGCCGACTCGGTACCCAGCAATGGCCAGCGCGTGGTGCTGCGCAATAATGCCAACCTGTCCACCGGCGGCACCGCCACCGACGTGACCGACGACGTCCATCCGGAAGTCGCGGAGCGCTGCATCGCCGCCGCCCACATGGTCGGCCTGGACATCTGCGGCGTCGACCTGGTGTGCGACAGCGTCTTGAGGCCCATCGAGGAACAGCACGGCGGCATCGTCGAAGTCAACGCCGCGCCGGGCCTGCGCATGCACCTGTCGCCCTCCTTCGGCAAGCCCCGTCCGATCGGCGAAGCCATCATGGATACCCTGTTCACACCCGGCGACGACGGCCGCATCCCGGTGGTGGCCGTAACCGGCACCAACGGCAAGACCACCACCGTTCGCCTGATCGCCCACCTGTTCACCGCATCGGGCCTGCGCACCGGCATGACCAACACCGACGGCGTCTACATCGAAGGTCGCCGCATCGACAGCGGCGACTGCTCGGGTCCGCGCAGCGCCCGCAACGTGCTGCTGCACCCGGACGTCGATGCGGCCGTGTTCGAGACCGCGCGCGGCGGCCTGCTGCGCGAAGGCCTCGCTTTTGATCGCTGCCAGGTGGCGGTGGTGACCAACATCGGCGCCGGCGACCACCTCGGCCTGAACTACATCACCACGCTCGAAGACCTCGCAGTGCTCAAGCGCGTGATCGTCCAGAACGTAGCGGTCGGGGGCATGGCCGTGCTGAACGCGGCCGACCCGGCGGTGGCCGCGATGGCCGAAGTGACCCGCGGCGACGTCACCTTCTTCGCGCTCGACGTCGGCCACCCGATCATGTCGATGCACCGCGCCCAGGGCCGCCGCGTCGTCTTCGTCGAAGACGGCCAGCTGGTCGCCGCCCAGGGCAATATCGAACACCGCGTGTCCCTGGCGGAGGTCCCGATTACCCGCGGCGGCAGCGTCGGCTTCCAGGTCGAGAACGTGCTGGCCTCGGTGGCCGCGGCCTGGGCCGTGGGCACCGACTGGGACAAGATCCGCCTTGGCCTCAAGACTTTTGTGGGCGAGAGCGACAACGCGCCGGGCCGCTTTAACGTGTTCGACTACCGCGGCGCCACCGTCATCGCCGACTACGGCCACAACCCGGACGCGATCGCCGCGCTGGTCAATGCAGTGGAAGGCATGCCGGGCAAGCGCCGCTCGGTGGTGATCAGCGGCGCCGGCGACCGCCGCGACCAGGACATCACCCAGCAGACCGAAATCCTCGGCAAGGCTTTCGACGAGGTGCTGCTGTACCAGGACCAGTGCCAGCGCGGCCGCGCCGACGGCGAGGTGGTCGCCTTGCTGCGCAAGGGCTTGAGCGGCGCTACCCGCACCAGCCACGTGGAAGAAATCAACGGTGAGTTCGTCGCGATCGACCGCGCGCTGTCGCGTCTCGAGAACGGTGACCTGTGCCTGATCCTGATCGACCAGGTGGACGCGGCGCTGGCGCACATCAAGCAACGCGTCGCCGAGGCTTGAAACCTGCCTCTCCCGCTACCCATGCGCCGGCGCTGCCGGCCATGGGGCCCGGCATCCTGCTGCGGGCGCTGCTCAAACGTCCGCAACGCCCTCTCCCCGCTTTGCTGCCGGAACTCGTCACCGAGTACCGCCTCGACAGCCTCCCGCTGGACGACATTGCGCGCTATCGCGTGGCCTTCGGTTTCGCGGGCGACCGTATCCCGCTGACCTGGTGGTACCTGCCGGCCCAGCGCGCCCACCTGGCCACGATGCTCGACCCGCGCTTTCCCTTCCGGATCGCGGGACTCGTCCACATGGACAACGTGATCGAGGAGCACGGCAGCGTCGCGCCCGGCAAGGCCCTGTTGTTGCGCACCGTGTTGCGGATACTGCCGCCATCGGCCAGCGGCGCCCTGCGCTGCGTACTGGAGACCACCGGCATGGCGGCCGGGTCGCCGGTATTCAGCTGTTCCAGCACTTACCTCATCCGGCGGGGCGAACGCGGCGCCGCCAGGCCGCCCGAGGCGGGCCCCGAGCTGTCCGGCCGGGCATTGGCGCAGTGGACGCTGGCCCCGGCAGCGGGCCGCCGCTACGCCCGACTTTCGGGGGATTGGAACCCGATCCACCTCACCCGCTGGAGCGCCCGCCTGATGGGCATGCGCAAGCCGATCATCCATGGCATGCACACACTCGCATCGTGTTGCTCGGTACTGGAAAACGAGAGCGGCCGCAGCGCTGTCCGCATCGAATGCCGTTTCCGCTCACCCGTGGTCCTGGGCAGCGCTGTCATCCTGCGTGCGACTGCAGGGACCGGCGGATTTGTGGTGGAAGCGGATGGCAAGCCGGCAGTCACGGGCCACTGCGCGCTCGCATGAGCACGGCGGTGGACCTTGTTACTGCTTGCGCCCCGGCTCGACAGCGACCTTGATCGACTTGTAGAACACGGCGCTTCTTGCCTCGAAACCGGAGTCGATCCCGAAGAAGACCCAGATGTCACCGTTGGCATTGCTGGTGACCGCCAAGGGAGCCGTACTCTTGAGTACCTTGGTCTGGAAAACCTGGGGGCCGCAATCCGGCACGGCGTTGGCGACGTTGCCCAGCACCTGGGACGCAGCGCCCGGTGTCGCCTGGTTGCCGCGGTCGAGGTCGACCCTCCACTCGCCATTGACCTGCACGGTCTTCGGCTCCGTCGGTGCCGCGCCCGCGACCACGTAGACGCTTTCGCCCGGCGCGCCGCCGACGCCGACGCAACCGGATGACTGGTTGGTGGCGATCTCGATTTCAAAGCGCAGCAGGTAGGAGGTCGACGGCGCATAGCCGCTGAATTTTTTCCTGCTGTAGACAAACAGGTCGTCGCTGCGATTGGTCCCGCCCGTGTAGTAGGCCTGGCCCGACAAGGGCGCCGGCAAGGGGCGCAACTCCCACACGAGCTCGGTCGGCGCCGTCGCCTCCTCATAGTCGGCGAACGCGCCCACCCAGCCGTCGAGCGAGGTGGTGAAGCTGGTGCTGATCTGCGGCGGAGGAGCATCTTCGAGCGTGTCGCCGCCACATGCGGCAAGTAGGCAAGCTGAGCTGATCATGCCCAGGACGAGTGTCTTTTTCATGGTCATCGGCGTTCCTCCATGTGTTTTGGAAGTGACCGAGCATAAGCCTGCGGCATGTCTGGAACTAGGCGGTTTTTGTCGCGGAATTGTAGAGTTTTTACAACTTTCGATACTGTCCATACATACCCCGCGCATGTTCACCGCACGTCAAGGCAAGCGCCGCCACACTACCGGCATGTCCGTTTTACAGCGCCGGCTTGACCGATCGGGGTAAAATGACGAGCCCGGGCAACACCTGCCCTGCCGTACCGAATCACGACCACATGAACGCTCCCAACGAAATCAATGCCGCCGCCCTGAAGACCGGCGCGGCGGAAAAAGTCACTCCCATGATGCAGCAATACCTGCGCATCAAGGCCGATTACCCCACCATGCTGGTCTTCTACCGCATGGGCGATTTCTACGAGTTGTTCCACGACGACGCGGAAAAGGCGGCGCGCCTGCTCGGCATTACGCTGACCGCGCGCGGCACCTCGAACGGCCAGCCGATCAAGATGTGCGGCGTGCCCTTCCACTCGCTCGACGGCTACCTGGCCAAGCTGGTCAAGATCGGCGAATCCTGCGCCATCTGCGAGCAGATCGGCGACCCGGCCCTGTCCAAGGGTCCGGTCGAGCGCAAGGTGGTGCGCGTGGTCACCCCGGGCACCCTGACCGACAGCGACCTGCTGCCGGAAAAGGCCGACCGCCCGCTGCTGGCCATGTGCATGCTCCCCCAGCGCAAGAACTTCACGGTCGGCCTGGCCTGGCTGTCGCTGGCCAGCGGCGTGCTGCGCCTGATGGAATTCTCGGGCGAGGGACGCGCGGTGGAGTCGCGCCTGGCCCATGAACTCGAGCGCATCGCGCCGGCCGAGATCCTGCGCGCCGATTGCGCCGACCTGTTCGCATCCGAGCCGGTGGCGCACACCAACCGCGTGCCCGAGTGGCATTTCGACGTCCTCAAGGGCCATCAGTCGCTGCTGGAGCAGCTGGGCGTGGCCACCCTTACCGGCTTCGGCGCGGACGGCCTGGGCGCCGCCTTCGGCGCGGCCGGCGCGCTGCTGCGCTATGCGCAGTCGACCCAGGGCCGCGGCCTGCAGCACGTCAAGAGCCTGGCCTGCGAGACCGAGAATGAGTACATCGGCCTGGACGCGGCGACGCGCCGCAACCTGGAACTCACCGAAACCATCCGCGGCCAGGAAGCGCCGACCCTGTTCTCGCTGCTCGACGGCTGCCGCACCGCGATGGGTTCGCGCATGCTGCGCCACTGGCTGCACCATGCACGCCGTAACCAGCGCGTCGCGCGCTCGCGCCACGAGGCGATCGCCGCGCTGGCCCAGTTCGATGCGACCCGCGGTTTGTCCAGCACCCTGGCCAACGTCCCCGACATCGAACGCATCACCACCCGCATCGCCCTGCTGTCGGCGCGCCCGCGCGACCTGTCCTGCCTGCGCGACGGCCTTAAAACATTGCCGGCCTTGCGTGAACAGGTGGCGCGCTGCTTCGTCCCGGGCGACACCACGCTGCTGCGCGAGGTCCACGATCTGCTCTCCCCACCCCAAGCCTGCCTCGACCTCTTGACGCGTGCGATCATGGAAGAACCGAGCGTGATGGTGCGCGACGGCGGCGTGTTCGCACGCGGCTTCGACGCCGAGCTCGACGAGCTGCGCGCGCTGTCCGAGAACGCCGGCCAGTTCCTGGTCGACCTGGAGGCGCGCGAGCGCGCCCGCACCGGCATCGCCAACCTGCGCGTCGAGTACAACCGGGTGCACGGCTTCTACATCGAAGTCACCAACGGCCAGGCCGACAAGGTGCCGGAAGACTACCGCCGCCGCCAGACCCTGAAGAACTGCGAGCGCTACATCACGCCGGAACTGAAAGCCTTCGAGGACAAGGCCTTATCGGCCCAGGACCGCGCCCTCGCCCGCGAGAAGATGCTGTACGACCAGCTGTTGGGCGACCTGGCGCCCTTCATCGGCTGCCTGCAGTCGATCGCCGGCGGCCTGGCCCAGCTCGACACCCTGGTGGCGCTGACCAGCCATGCGGTGCGCAACAACTGGTGCGCGCCGCAATTGGTGGACGAGCCCTGCCTCAGCATCGTCGAAGGCCGCCACCCGGTGGTGGAAAACCAGATCGAGCGCTTCATCGCCAACGATTGCCGCCTGGCGAACGAGCGCCGCATGCTCCTGATCACCGGCCCGAACATGGGCGGTAAATCGACCTTCATGCGCCAGGTGGCATTGATCACGCTGCTGGCCTACGTGGGCAGCTACGTGCCCGCTACCAGTGCCACCATCGGCCCGATCGACCGCATCTTCACCCGCATCGGCGCCAGCGACGACCTGGCCAACGGGCGCTCGACCTTCATGGTCGAGATGACCGAATCGGCGGCCATCCTCAATGGCGCCACCGAGCAGTCGCTGGTGCTGATGGACGAAGTGGGCCGCGGCACCTCGACCTTCGACGGCCTGGCGCTGGCCTGGGCGATCGCGCGCCACCTGATCGAGACCAGCCGCAGCTTCACGCTGTTCGCGACCCACTACTTCGAGCTCACCCAGTTGCCGGAAACCCACCCGAGCGCGGTGAACGTGCACCTGTCGGCGGTGGAGCACAAGGACAGCATCGTGTTCCTGCACGCGGTACAGGACGGCCCCGCTTCGCAAAGCTACGGCCTGCAGGTGGCGCAACTGGCGGGCGTCCCCCCTGGCGTGATCCGCGCCGCGCGCAAGCACCTGGCGCGCCTCGAATCGCAGGCGCTGGACACGACGCCCCAGCTCGACCTGTTCGCCGCACCAAGCGAAGAGGTGGAAGAAGTATCGGAGAGCGTTCCCCTGCCTGCGAGCGGCGCGAACGACGAGCTGCAGCAGGCCCTTGCGGCCATCGACCCGGACGCCCTGAGCCCGCGTGAAGCGCTGGAACGGCTCTACGAGCTGAAACGGCTCGTCGCCTGATGCCGGCGCGCCGTCCCTTCCTCCTGGCGAGCATGCTTGCGGCGGCCCTGGCGGCGGCGCCGGCCTGCGCCCGCGACAGGAAGGCGGCAGAGGTGATCCAGGATCCTGATACCCACCGCTTCATGGTGGTGGGCCAGCGCGCGGCCGAGGGTGGCGAGGCGGCGCTCAAGGAGGTTCTGCTTGAAGCAAAGGACCCGAACCTGGCCTTCCTGGTCGTCACCGGCATCAAGGGGGCCGCGGAATCCTGCGGCGACCGCCTCTACCAGAAGCGGCGCGATCTGTTCGACAAGGCCAGGCGTCCCGTGATCCTGTCCTTGAGCGACGACGACTGGACCAGCTGCCGCAATTCGGCAGGCCGCACCAATGCCATCGAACGCTTGAACCGGCTGCGTGAGTTGTTCTACAGCGAGCCGGAATCGCTCGGCAAGGACAAGCTGCAGGTGACCCGTCTGTCGAGCAGTCCGCGGTTTCGCAGCTATGCCGAGAACGCCCATTGGCAAGTCGGCAAGGTGCTGTACGCCACCATCAACCTGCCCGAGGCCAACAACCATTACCTGGCGGCGGCGGGACGCAACAGCGAGTACGAGGACCGGACCGTGGCCAACCGCTTCTGGCTCAACCGCCTGTTCGCCATTGCTAAACAAGATAAGGTCGATGCGGTAGTGCTGTTCGCCGAAGGGAATATGCAGCCCCTGCTGCAGCCGGCCAACGGGCTGCGCGCCCTGCTGCAGCGCACGCCGGCGAGCCAGGACGGTTTCGCCCAGACGCGCCGCCAGCTGCAGCAGCGGGCGGCCGGTTTCAAGGGACGTGTACTGGTGGTCGACAGCGCCGGGCTACCGGAAAATGCGCGGCCGGCGATATCCTGGCGCGGGAACCTGGGTCACCTGTCCGTTGGAGCGCACGCGGTGGAGGTCCGGGTGGCGGGCAAGGGGGAAAATGTGTTTTCGCTGGGAGCGGCCTCACGCTGAGCCCGGCACGCAGCGACGGCGCCGCAAGGGCACCGCAGCTGCGAACGGAAGATTACAGCGGCTTGCTGCGGAAGTGGTCGCCCTCTTCGCTGTCTTCCATCTCTTCATGATGGTGACCATGCGCACCGTGCACGTGGCCGTGGGCGATTTCTTCCGGCGAGGCTTCACGCACGTCGATCACCGACAGGTCGAAGCGCAGCGCCATGCCGGCCAGCGGGTGGTTGCCGTCCAGGACCACCTTGTCGTCCGCGATGTCGGTCACGGTGAAGATGGTCGGCTCGTCGTCCACGCCTTCGGCCATGCCTTCGAACTGCATGCCGACTTCGAGCGGCTCCGGCAGGCGCTTGCGGTCTTCGACCTTGACCAGCTCCGGATCGTAGTCGCCGAAGGCATCTTCCGGCTCGACCTGGATCGTCGACGAATAGCCGGTTTCCTTGCCGTCGAGCTCTTCTTCGATTTTCGGCAGGGTGTTCTCATAGCCGCCGTGCAGGTACACCATCGGCTGGGAACCCTCCTCGATCAGGTTGTTCTGGGCGTCCGACAGCTTGTAGTTGACCGACACGACCGTATTCTTGGCAATCTTCATCGCAGATCCTTTCGTTGTAAGCCCCGGATTATACCCTTACCGAACCATGGCACTTGCCAGTTTGTCTCATTTGGCTGGTTATAATGGCGCATGAAAAAATTACAGCTTCTCGGGAATATTACTCCCGCCCAGTTCCTGCGCGATTACTGGCACAAGAAACCGCTCCTGATCCGCCAGGCCATCCCCGGCTTCAAGCCGCTCCTGAAATTCGAGAAACTTGCCGAGCTCGCTCGCCGGAATGACGTCGAGTCGCGCCTCGTCACCCTGCGTGGCGGCCAGTGGGACATGCAGCACGGTCCGCTGGAAGAACTGCCGTCCCGCAGCGAACGCGAGTGGACCATGCTGGTCCAGGGCGTCAACCTGGTCGACGAGCGCGCCGACGAACTGCTGCGCCAGTTCCGCTTCGTGCCGGACGCCCGCCTCGACGACCTGATGGTGAGCTACGCCAGCGACGGCGGAGGCGTCGGCCCGCACTTCGACTCCTACGACGTGTTCCTGCTGCAGGCGCAGGGCAAGCGCCGCTGGCGCATCAGCGCCCAGCAGGACCTCGACCTGGTCGAAGGCCTGCCGCTCAAGATCCTCGCCAACTTCGAGGCCGAAGAGGAATTCGTGCTGGAGCCGGGCGACATGCTCTACCTGCCGCCGCACTATGCGCACGACGGCGTGGCCGAGGGCGAATGCATGACCTATTCTATCGGTTTCCGCTCGCCCTCCTTCCAGGAAATGGGCGAAGCCTTCCTGCAGTTCATGGCCGACTCGATCGACCTGCCGGGCCGCTACGCCGACCCGGACCTGCAGCTGGCCAAGAACCCGGCCGAGATCCCGCGCGAGATGCTCGCGACCATTGTCGAGGAACTCAACAAGGTGCGCTGGGACGAGGAAGACGTCTCGGTATTCCTGGGCGAATACCTGTCCGAGCCGAAACACAACGTGTACTTCACCGGTCCGGCCAAGCCGCTGACGGTCGGCCGCTTCATGGAAAGCGCGGCGAAGAAGGGCTTGAAACTGTCGAGCAAGACCCTGATGCTGTATCGCGGCAAGAGCGTCTTCATCAATGGCGAGTCCTTCGCCGTCAGCCGCGCCGACAAGGCGGTGCTGGACGTGCTGGCCAACGAGCGCCGCATCGGCGGTGAACTGCTGGGCAGCGCCACCGACGACGTGCTCGAAGCCTTGTACACCTGGTACCAGGACGGCTGGGTGGAACTGGGCTGAGCGGGAGGCGCCATGCAGGAACCGGCAAGGGAAGCAGTGGTTCGTTTCGACACCCGGGCGGAATTCGAGAGCCAGTTCCGCGCCTGCCTGGCCGCCGCGCGCACCCGCCTCGACCTGTTCGACCCCGACTTCGCCGTGTTCCCGCTGGGAAGCAGCGAGGTCGATGCAAGCTTGCGGGAATTTTTCAAGCGTGGCGGCGTGCTGCGCCTGGCGATGCACTCACCAAGCCACATCGAACGCCACTATCCGCGCTTCCTGCGCCTGCTGCGTGACTACAGCCACCTGCTCAGTTGCCGCAACACGCCGAAAGGCTTGCGCAATCTTACCGATTCCTTCTGCATCGCCGACGACCTGCACCTGGTGCGCCGCTTCCATAGTGCGCACATGCGGGGCGAAGCCAGCTTCGCGCTTGCGGAAGCGGTGGAGCTGCCGCGGCATCGCTTCGACGCGATCTGGATCGAATCTTTTTCTATCTTGCAGTCAACCACAACAGGCTTATGAACGTTATAAGCCTGTTGCTACCAGCTGGCGGCCTGGCCGTTTCATCTTGTAACAATATGAAGCTTGTTAAACCGCAAAATACTTTCGCCAAGGAATGAGTTCGCTATTGCGATTCAGTAAATTTGGCTATAATATCAGGTCAGGAAGGTTCCGTTGCCTATCTGGCAGTATTGCTTTTAACGAAAGCACGAAAATTCCTCTGAGCAATAATTACCGGTAATTATTATTCAAACAAGCAGTACTTACTTTTGAAATATTAAGGAAAATCATGAAAAAATCCCTGCTGATCGTTTCCCTGATGGCTGTTGCTCTGGCTGCTTGCAGCAAGAAAGAAGAAGCTGCTCCGGTCGCTCCGGCTGCTGTTGAAGCACCTGCTGCTACCACCGACGCTGCTGCTACCCCGGCCGCTACCGACGCAACCACCGCTGCTCCGGCTGCTGACGCTGCTGCTGCCGCTTCGGCTGCTGCTTCGACCGCTGCTGACGCTGCTGCTGCTGCTTCGACCGCTGCTTCGCAAGCTGCTGACGCTGCTGCAACCAAGTAATCAGCGCGATCTGATTCAAGACCGGCCTGCGGGCCGGTTTTTTTTTCGCCCCTACTCTTTGCGTGCAAACCACCCGCGCATAAAAAAACCGGCCGCTCGGGCCGGTTTCGAGGATATCGTCAAGCTTCTGATTATTTCAGCTCGTCCGCCAGCAGCTTCAGGATCTTGGCGCCGGTCTCGCCGGTTTCAAGCTTGCCGTCATTGGTCTGCACGCTCACCTGGCTGGTCGAGGCGCCCTGCTCCGCCTTGACGATCACGCGGTAACGCTGGGCTTCCTTGGCCTTGTCGTCCGCGCCGAAGGTGAACAGCTTCTTGAAGAAGCCATCCTTGTTGGCCGCATCCGGATCGACGTAGCGCACGAAGTACACGCCTTGCACGCGGTCGCGATCTTCCACGGTGAAGCCGACGCGGTCGAGCGCCAGGCCGACGCGGCGCCATGCGCGGTCGAAGCCTTCGTTCAGTTCCACGGCATTGCCGACCAGCGTGGCCTGCTGCGGCGCCACCGGCGCGTTCGCGACCATGGTCTCGGCCGGCTTGGTTTCCTTGACGCCGGTCAGCTGGGCCACCAGGCGGCCCAGGAACTGCGCTTCCAGGCCCGGATCGTTCGGACGTACGGTCCAGATCGTGGTTTCCTTCTGGGCGCCCTGCAGCACTTCTTCGGCGCCGCGGTGGCTGATCCAGATCTCGGTCGAGCCGTCCGGCAGGCGCTCCAGGCGGGTGCGGAACTTGTCGCGCTCGCCGGTCGAGTAGGCGCTGTCGAATACCTTGCCGATCGAGCGGCGGATGAAGTCTTGCGGGATCTTCGAACGGTTCTCGACCCAGTTGGTTTCCATGGTGCCGGTCGTGGCCGACTCGGTCTCGATGGCGAAGCCCTGGTTTTCCCAGAACTGGCGCAGCTGCGGCCACAGTTGTTCCGGGGTCTGCTTGACCACCAGCCAGCGCTGGTCGCCGTTGCGCTGCACGCTCACGGCGTCGGTCGAGACCGGGCCGATCGGCTGCAGCGAACCGGCCACCGGCGCCATCGCACCCTGCGCGCCCATCTGCTGCTGGAAACCGGATGCAGTCGCCACGCCCTTGCCGTCCGGGACGGCATAGCGGTTGTCGCGCTGCAGCGCGGTCAGGTCCGGCGGAACTTCCAGGTTGGCGGCCTTCTTGGCGCCACGGTAGTCGACCTTGTCCGATTCGAAGATGGTGGTGCAGCCGGCGAGGCTCAGCGCGATCGCGGTCAGCGCGACGGTCTTAGTAGTGCGATTTGTCATGTCGTTCGATATCAGGTACTAGGAACCGGAACCCTTGCGGGTTCAGGCAGGGAGAAGGCCCGCCTGGGCCAGTGCGCCACGCACGGTATCGTGGAAGGATGAGCCCAGCGGCGCCAGCGGCAGGCGCAGGCCGGTCGGGATCCGGCCCATTTCGGCCAGGGCCCATTTGACCGGCACCGGGTTCGGTTCGACGAACAGCTTGGCATGCAGGTCGAGCACGCGGTTGTTGATCTCGACCGCGCGCGCCACGTCGCCGGCCATGGCGGCGGCGCACAGCTCGTGCATCGCGCGCGGGGCCACGTTGGCGGTGACGGAGATGTTGCCGGCAGCGCCGCAGAACATCAGGGCCATCGCGGTCGGGTCGTCGCCCGAGTACACGCCGAAGGACTTGTCGACCATGCGCAGCAGCTCGATGCCGCGGCCGATGTTGCCGGTGGCGTCCTTGATGCCGACGATGTTGTCGATCGGCGCCAGGCGCGCGACGGTCTCGTTGCTCATGTCGGCAACGGTGCGGCCCGGGACGTTGTACAGGATGACCGGCAGGTCGACCGCTTCGGCGATGGCCTTGAAGTGGCGGTACATGCCTTCCTGGGTCGGACGGTTGTAATACGGGACCACCTGCAGCGAGGCGTCGGCGCCGACGTCCTTCGCGTGCTGGGTCAGCGCGATGGCTTCCACGGTGGAGTTGCCGCCCGCGCCGGCGATCACCGGGATGCGGCCGGCGGTATGATCCACCGCGATCTTGATCAGTTCGGCGTGCTCCTCGGGGGAGACGGTGGCCGATTCGCCCGTGGTGCCGACGATGACGATGCCGTCGGTGCCTTCCGCGATGTGCCAGTCGATCAGCTTGCGCAGAGAGTCGCGGTCAAGACTGCCGTCCTCGAACATCGGGGTGACGATTGCTACGATGCTGCCCTTAATCATATGCGTTGGCCGTGCCGGAAAATAAATAAAAGTCTGATTGTAGCGGATCGCCCGCCTCTATGGTTCATTCGAACCCACATTATGGTCGAGCTTTGCCTCGGTTTTGGCAAAGCCGGGACCGGCCGCGCACAGGCGCTGCACCTGCGCCGGGTGGGGGCGGTCGACGTGGCCATCCTCGTAGGCCAGCACCTGCAAGCCGCTCCCGTGCGCCAGGCCCAGCAGTTCTTCCGGGGCCAGCAGGAAATCCGGGTTCGAGGGCTTGCCGTAGACCTGGTTGCCCTGGGCGAAGGTCTCATAAATGAGGATGCCGTCCGGAAGCAGGCTGGCCGCCAGCTGCGGGAACAATGGGCGGTACAGGTAATTGGTGACGACGATCAGCGCGAAGCGCCCCGGTTCGAAGGGCCAGACCGCGTCCTCGGCCTCGAGGTCGTGCTGCAGCGTCGCCACGTTCGGGCCCGCGAGCGCAGCCAGGAGCTCGGCGTTGCGGTCCAGGGCCAGCACCTGCATGCCGCGCGCCGCCAGCAGGCGCGTGTGGCGGCCGCTGCCGCAGGCCAGGTCGAGCGCCTCGCCGGCTTTTGCCAGCGGCGCGAAGCGTGCGACCCAGGGCGAAACCGGCAGGTTCATCATGTTCATGTGAGCAGCAGGGTCAGGGGCGAGGCGATCAGCTGCAGCAGGATGCGTCCCAGGTTCATCACCGGCATCACCCAGAAGGCCAGCAGGTTCATGAAGATCAGTCCCAGCACGATGAAGAAGCCGTACGGCTCGATGCGCGCGAACTTGTAGGCCAGGGAATTCGGCAGCATGCTGGTGAGCACGCGGCCGCCGTCCAGGGGCGGAATCGGCAGCAGGTTGAAAGCGAACATCAGGAGGTTGGCGAACAGGCCGGCCTGGGCCACCTTGTGCGGGAATTCCTCGCCGACGCCGAAGGCGACCAGCAGCACCGCCAGCACCAACCACAGGAAAGCCATGATGAAGTTGGCGGCGGGACCGGCAAGCGCCACCCAGGCCATGTCGCGCTTCGGATTGCGCAGGCGGTTGAAGTCGACCGGCACCGGCTTGGCATAGCCGAACACGAATCCGGTGGTGAGGTACAGGGCGATCGGAATGACGATGGTGCCGAAGATGTCGACGTGCACCAGCGGGTTGAGCGTCATGCGCCCGGCGGCATAGGCGGTGTTGTCGCCGAAATAGCGGGCGACGTAGGCGTGGGCGGCTTCGTGCAGGGTAATCGCAAAGAGGACGGGCAGCGCGTAGACGGCAATGTTGCGTATCAGTTCAGGATCCATGTGCGCGATTCTATCAGGTCCGCAGGACCCGGCTGTTAGGAGAAACTGAAGCCCTACAGCCCGAACGCGGCCGGATCGCCCCTGCCCTCGCGCACCAGTTCCGGCGCCGGCCCGGTCAGGTCGATCACCGTGGTCGCCTCGAGCGTGCCGGCCCCGCCGTCGATCACCAGTTCGATCTGCTTGCCGAGGCGCTCCAGCACTTCGTCGGGATCGGACAGCATGTGGTCGTCGCCCGGCAGCTGCAGCGTGGTGCCGATCAGGGGCTCGCCCAGTTCCTCGATGAGCGCCAGCATGATCTGGTTTTCCGGGACCCGCACGCCGATGGTCTTGCGCGACGGGTGCGACAGGCGGCGCGGCACTTCGCGCGTGGCTTCCAGGATCACGGTGTAGGGGCCCGGCATGGTCGCCTTGAGCAGCCGGTACTGGGTGTTGTCGACGCGCGCGAAGTGCGCGATCGCGGACAGGTCGCGCACCAGGAGCGTCAGGTGGTGCTTGTCGTCGACGCCGCGGATGCGGCGCAGCTTCTCGACCGCGGCCTTGTCGTCGAGGCGGCACACCAGCGCATAGGCCGAGTCGGTCGGCGCGGCCACGATGCCGCCCGAACTGATGATCTGGGCCGCCTGCTTGACCAGGCGCGGCTGCGGGTTCTCGTGGTGGATCTGGAAGTATTGGGCCATCTGGATTCTGCCTTTCTTTTTATCTGATTGCCTGCAGCGCCGCGATGCGCTGCTCCATCGGCGGATGGGTCGAGAACAGCGCGCCCCAGCCGCCGCCGCTGCCCGAGATGCCGGAAGCGGCCATCGACGAGGGCAGCGCACCCGGCGCCAGGCCGCCGAGGCGGGCCAGCGCATGCTGCATCGGCACCGGGCTGCCCAGCAGCTTTGCCGAACCGGCGTCGGCGCGGAACTCGCGCTTGCGCGAGAACCAGGCGACGATGATCGAGGCCAGGATGCCGAATGCGATCTCGCACACGAACACGGTGACCATGTAGCCAATGCCGGGGCCGCGGTCCTCGCTGCGAAACAGCAGCTTGTCGACGAAATAGCCGACCACGCGCGCCAGGAACACGACGAAAGTGTTGACCACGCCCTGGATCAGGGTGAGCGTCACCATGTCGCCATTGGCGATGTGGGCCACCTCGTGGCCGAGCACGGCCTCGACCTCGTCCTGGTTCATGCTGGCCAGCAGGCCTGTGGACACCGCGACCAGCGCGGAATTCTTGAAGGCGCCGGTGGCGAAGGCGTTCGGTTCACCTTCGTAGACGGCGACCTCCGGCATGCCGATGCCGGCGCGCTCGGACAGCCTGCGCACGGTGTCGACCAGCCAGCGTTCGGTGGCGTTGGCGGGGGTCTCGATGACGCGCGCGCCGGTCGACCACTTGGCCATCGGCTTGCTCATCAGGAGCGAGATGAAGGAACCGGTGAAGCCGACTACCAGCGAGAACACGGCCAGGCTGCCGATGTCGATTCCCTGCCCCGTGACGGCGCGTCCCACCCCGAGCAGGTTGAGCACGAGCGACACCACCAGCACCACGGCGAGGTTGGTGGCAAGGAACAACACGATACGTTTCATGGACAGCCCTCCTGGCAACAAGATGATGTCAGGCTGCAAAGATTGGGCTGACGAGCGAAAATTTCAAGCCAAAGAAAAAGCCCGCATGAGCGGGCTTGGCATGTTCCGATAGGCGGGTTTCCGCCCCGCCGGCTTAGATGGCGCGGATCTCGCTCGCCTTGTCGCCCTTCGGGCTGCTGGCGCGGGTGAAGGACACGCGCTGGTTTTCCGCGAGGCTCTTGAAGCCGTCCGACTGGATGTCCTTGAAGTGCGCGAACAGGTCGCCGCCGCCTGCGTCAGGGGTGATGAAGCCGAAGCCCTTGGAGTCGTTGAACCATTTGACGGTGCCGGTTTGAGTAGTCATGTGTATACCTTGAATGTGATGAGGCAAAGATGCCGGAACGCACAGGCAAGCAAGAAGAATGCAGCAGGAGGGAATCAAACAGGAATGCCGGATGGCGAAACGGGAAAGAGACCAACTAGAACGACGACTTGATGTTGTGCCCGATTGAAGATACAGGACTTCTTCCCTTCCACCTAATGATTTCGTTTTTATTTACCTGTCGCGTGCAGAACTTGCCACCCTGCACACGCCTCAGAACCAGTCGTGCCAGACCGGCGTGAGGCCCGCCGGCAGCGGCGGCAGTTCGGCAAATTCCACCCGGGCCTCGCCCGGCGCGTGGAAATCCGTTCCGCGCGAAGCCAGGAAACCGTAGCGCCGCGCGAGCTCGGCGTAGGTCTGGTACTGGTCCGGCGTATGGCTGCCGGTCACCACTTCGATGGCATTGCCGCCCAGCTGGCGGAATTCGTCGAACAGCGCCCCTTCGGCCGTGTCGCTGAACGGGTAGCGGCCCGGGTGCGCGATCACCGGGATGCCGCCGGCGCCGCGGATCCAGCCGACTGCGTCGGCCAGCGTAGCCCAGCGGTGCGGCACGTAGCCCGGCTTGCCTTCGGTGAGATATTTGCGGAACACCTCGGACGTCGAGCCGCAGGCGCCGATCTCCACCAGGTAGCGGGCGAAGTGGGTGCGCGAGATCAGGTCCGGGTTGCCGACGTAGCGCAGCGCGCCCTCGTAGGCGCCCGCAATGCCGGCACTGTCCAGCTGGGCCGCGATTTCCATGGCGCGTGCCTGGCGGCCGTTGCGGGTGGCGGCCAGGCCGGTCGTCAAGGCCCGGTTGTCCTCGTCGATCTGCAGGCCGACGATGTGCACGGTCTCGTTGGCCCAGGTCACCGAGATCTCGACGCCGGCCACGAAGCGCATGCCGAGCTCCCCGGCCGCCTTGCGCGCGGCCTTGATCCCGCCGACCTCGTCGTGGTCAGTCAGTGCCCAGACGTCGACCCCGCCCTTGCGTGCATAGGCGGCGACGGCGGCGGGTGCGAGCACGCCGTCAGAGACGTTGGAGTGGCAGTGGAGATCGGCTTTCATGGCGCGGCAGCTCGGCTTGTTGTCGATAGCGATGGAGCGGAACATTGTACGCGCGTATTGCCTGCCGTGCTGTTGCGGGCAAGTCCGCTGGCGCTTGCAGCGGGTGTAACACATCTTTAGACTGGACAGGCAAACCCACCAACCAAGCCATCGAGGACGCCTGCGTGCCGAATTGCGATTTCTACGCTACCGAACATGACCATGAGCAGGTGCTGGACTGGCTGTTCGCGGAAGGAAGCTGCAGGGTCTTCGAATTGTATTCGCAATCCGAAACGCCGCTGCAGGAGTTCCACTCGCCCAGCGAGGTACTGGCCCAGTTCGAGCGGGTCTATCGGGGCGGTACGCCCTGGCATACGGTCTATCTGCAACTGTACGTGATCGGCGCCGGTCCGCCGTTCGCGCCGACGCGCATCAGGCTCGATCCGGAGAAATGCGACGGGGCGACGTTCCGCTACCGGGCCAACGGCTTGGGATTGATCCAGCTTTATCTGGCGAAAGCCACACCCGAGGGACTACAGGCGTCTCACACCAATCACCACTCGGCGGCCGGCGCCAGGGCGTCGGCAGGACTGGTGGAGGTCTCGGATACCGTCGAAGGATGGGATTTCAAAAAAATCACGGCCTTCTCGTCCCGCTTGAATCGCTACATCAGGAAACTGGGCGTCGCCAAGCTTGAAAGTCGCGCCGTGCTGCCCGGTGCGCTCGCCTTGTGGAACGAGCGCGTCCCGCTGCGTCCATACACCCACGAAGAAAGCGAGCTGCGCCTGAATCCGCCCCGCGGCCGGGGGCTTGCCGCTTAATTCGACTGCAACATCGAGCGCACCGTGCCCTCTTTCGCCAGCACGTAGTCGTGGCCGGCAAGAACGAGGTTGGTGGTCGGCTGGATCACCTTGACGTTGATGAAGACGGCGTCGCGGGTCTCGGCATACGAGCCCACCACCACCGCCTGGGCATTGTGGGCGCTGGCCACCTCGCCGATCTCGCGCGTGAGCATCAGCTCGCCCTGCCCGCGCTTGAGGTAGACGCTGTTGCGCAGCTTCATCTCCAGCATCTTCATGCCGCCTTGTGCGAGCCGGGTCGAGAGCTGTTCCGACACCAGGCGGCCCAGCATCGAGGTCTGCTCGAGCGCGTCGATGTTGACGATGGTGGCCATGATCAGCGGCTTCTCGTCCGCCAGCTTGCCGCGCAGCTGCAGCGCCAGCGCGTCGGCGGCGCGGTAGTTGGCGGCCACGAACGCGTTGGCAGAGACCGCTGTGTAGTCGGTACTATCTTCAGGATTGGTGGCGCAGGCGCCGAGCATCAACGGCAGCGCCAGCACGGCGGCGCGAAGGAGCGTGGATTGCATGACGGGCCTCAGTGGTTGCGGACCGCGTAGGTCTTGGTGGGTTGCGCCGCCGCGTCGTACAGGACACGATCGCTATCGGTGGTGTAGTACACCGAGGTGGTGCGCGCGTAGTAGCGCGCGTCGTCGGCCAGCGACAGGTTGACGACGATCTCGGTCTTCGGCGTGTCGCCGGTGGCGAACTGGGAATGGAACCAGGAATAGGCGTCCTCGGCGAAGATGGCGGCGGTGGCCAGCCACTCGACGGTGTGGTCGATTTCGGTCAGCACCCATGCGCCCGCCACCAGCAGGCTGCGCTCGCCGGCGAACTTGTACTGCGGCCGCTTGGCCGAGAAAGCCACCACCTGGGTGTCGAGTTCGATGCGCAGGGTGTTCGCGTCCGGCACCTTGACCACGATGTAGCCGTCGTTGACGAGGGCCGTGACCAGGTGGCTGCTCACGCCCTGGGCGAAGGCGCTCGACTGCTGGGAAGTGACGTACAGCGGGCGCTTCGCGTTCACCTTCAGCGAAGGCGCCAGCTGGCCGGCCATGTGGCGTGCGATGACACCCCAGTGCGCGGCCGCCTGCAGCTTGGCCTGCTGGGTGCTGGGGAAGTTGGTGGCCACCGGGGCCGGGCTGTAGGGGATGGCGCAGCCTGCCGCCAGGAGGGCGCCGCAGAGCGCGAGGCCGGCTCGAAATCGCATGTGTGTCCTGTCAGTCTATCGAAGGGCGCACGGGGCGCCAAGTCGGGTGGGACTGTAGCACAGGCATTTCCGTGCGGCAATTAATGCCGCTTCGGTGAGGGGTGATTACAACGCTAGGCCGGAACCTCGGCTCCGGTCAGGAATGCCTCGATCATCCTTGCCAGCAATTCCGGCTGATCATGATGCAGCATATGCCCCGCTCCCGGCATCATGCGCGCCGTGACCTGGGCCAGGTGCTCGCGCCGGCGGTCGATCTCCGCCCGGGCCTGTTCCTTCGGCCCCATCCAGCGCCACATCTCGGTCTCTTCCGCCTCGACCCACAGCACCGGCGCCGTGATCTGGGTCCAGCAGGCCAGCACCTCGTCGGCGTGGTACAGCAGCGGCCCGGTCATCTTGTGGGCCGGGTCGCCCAGGATGCGCCACTGGCCGTCCGCGTCCAGCGCCGCCCAGTGTCCCGCCAGGAAGGCAGCCCGCTCGCCGGAAAGACGCGGATTGGTCTTCTGCAGCCGCGCCGCCACCTCGTCCAGGCTGGCATAGCCGCGCATCTCCGGCTTGGCGCGCAGTTCGTCGAGCCACTTGGCGAATCGGCCCGGCGCCTGCGACGCGCGGGTTGCCGGCAGGCCGAAGCCTTCCAGGTTGATCAGCCTGGCGATGCGTGCAGGGCGCACGCCCGCGTACAGGCTGGCGATGTTGCCGCCCATGCTGTGGCCCAGCAGGTTCACGGCCTCGCCGGGCGCGTAATGGTCGAGCACCGCTTCCAGGTCGGCCAGGTAGTCCGGGAACCAGTAGGTGTCGGAATGCGAGCGCTCGCTCAGTCCGAAGCCGCGCCAGTCGAAGGCGATCACATGCCACTCGCCCTTGAGTGCATCGGCCACGAACTGGAACGAGGCGGCGACGTCCATCCAGCCGTGCTGCATGAAGATCTTGGGGGCGCCTTCACGGCCCCAGTGGCGCACGTGGGTGCGCAGGCCGCGGATGGTGAGGAATTCGGAACGGGATGCTTGCATGGGCTTCGGCGAAAAGGAAGACGAAAAAAGTACGATCGTTCGCATTATACCGCGTCCATCTTGATTTCGTCTTGCCCGGCCCCATTTGGCATCGGTCGGACGATGGCGGACGCAGGGTTTACAATAGCTACATTTCAATCTTCCGCGAGCACATCCATGGCGATTTACCAGCTGGGCGAGCATGCGCCCGAGATCGACACCTCAAGCTTCGTGGCCGATTCGGCAACCCTGATCGGCAAGGTCACGCTCGAGGCGAACGCCTCGGTGTGGTACGGCGCGACGCTGCGCGGCGACAACGAGCGCATCACCATTGGCGAGAACAGCAACGTGCAGGAAGGCACGGTGATGCACACCGACATGGGATTCCCGCTCACGCTGGGCAAGAACGTGACCGTCGGCCACCAGGCCATGCTGCACGGCTGCACGGTCGGCGACGGTTCGCTGATCGGCATCCAGGCCGTCATCCTGAATGGCGCCCGGATCGGCAAGGGCTGCCTGGTGGGCGCCGGCGCGCTGGTTACTGAAGGCAAGGAGTTCCCGGACGGTTCGCTGATCCTCGGTTCGCCTGCCAAGGTCGTGCGCACCCTGACGGAAGAAGACATGCTGCGCCTGCAGGCCAGCGCCGCGAGCTACGTGGCGCGCGGCCAGCTGTTCAAGGCGCAGCTCAAGAGAATCGGATAACAGAATGACAGACACTCGCGACACCCTCCAAAAATTCATCTTCGATAACGCCGCCGTGCGCGGCGAGCTGATCGAGATTTCCGACACCTGGCGCGAGATCCAGGCCCGGCATGCCTACCCGAAGGCGGTGCGCGCCGCCCTCGGCGAAATGGTGGCCGCGTCTGCCCTGCTGTCGGCCAACCTGAAGTTCAACGGCGCCATCGTGATGCAGATCTTCGGCGATGGCCCGGTGCGCCTGCTGGTGGTCGAGTGCGACGCCCAGCTGCGCATCCGCGCCACCGCGAAGCTGGCGCCGGACGCCGAGCTGGCCGACGACGCGACCCTGGAGCAGATGTTCAATGCGCACGGCAAGGGCCGCTTTGTGATCACGCTCGACCCGGTCGACAAGGTGCCGGGCCAGCAGCCCTACCAGGGCGTGGTGCCGCTGATCGGCGACAACATGGCGACCGTCATCGAGAACTACATGCTGCGTTCCGAACAGATGGACACGCGCCTGTGGCTGGCGGCCGACGACCAGGTGTCGCGCGGCCTGCTGCTGCAGAAGCTCCCGCGTCACAGCGGCAAGGACGACCAGCAGAAGCAGGCCTCGGAAGCGGAAGACCTGGAAACCTGGAACCGCGCGGTCATGCTGGGCCAGACCCTCAAGCGCGAGGAACTCCTGAGCACGAACATCGAGACCCTGCTCAAGCGCCTGTTCTGGGAAGAGACGATCCGCGTCTTCGATCCGCAGCACCCGCAGTTCCACTGCAGCTGCACGCGCGAGAAGGTGGGCAACATGCTCAAGATGCTGGGCCAGCCGGAAGTGGAATCGGCGCTGGCCGACCTTGGCGAACTGGGCATCAACTGCGACTTCTGCGGCAAGCACTACGCCTTCGACAAGGTCGATTGCGCCCAGCTGTTCGCCAGCGACACGCCGGTGGAAACCATGATGCCGGCCAGCGGCAGCATCAACTAAGCGTCGTAGCGGCGCTTTGCGAAGGTGGGCGGCGCTGCCGCCCACTTGTCGTTTACGGCGCAGGGGCCTGCGGCGCCTCGGCAAATTCATACACGACCAGCGCATCGTCGTCCCAGCTCTTGTCGCGCAGCGGCGCCATGTAGGCGGCGCCGTTCAAGTGAAGCGGGAGCCCCGCCTTGCGCTCGCCCGACACGATCATGGCCGAGGCCAGACGCCGCGGTGCGCGGTAGGGATAGGACACCATCGGCAACCTGCACAGACCGCCTGCTGCCACCGCCCCGGCGCGGTACAGCAGCGGAATGTCTTCCTTGCGCACTGCCACGCCTACCTCGCACTCGAGGCGCAGGTCGCCCAGGCGCCGCGCATTCGCCGGCACGCCAGGCGTGCGTACGCGCGGACGCCAGCGGATTTCAGCCTTCTTGCGGTTCGAAACGAGATCGGCCTGTTCGTCGAAAGCCTGCTGGCTGCGCGGCAGCACGAAGCTGCCCTCCTGGTCGAGCGGCAGCGCAATATCGACCGTATCGCCGGCGATGCGCAGCTGCAGGCCGTCGGTGCCGGCCGGCTTGCCGTCCTTCGTCCACAGTTCGAAGCGCAGGTCCGCCTTCGGCGCCAGCGCGCGCTTTTCTTCCCATGCGTCGAGGCCGCGCACCATGCGGCGGTAGGGAAGCAGCTCGGGATCCTTGATGCTGCTGACTTCGACCTTTTCGGTGGGCGGCGCTTCTGGCAGCGTACTGTCCTGGGCAAATGCGGGTGCGGCCATCGCCAGCAAGGCGGCGATGATGGAGAGTCGCTTCATGTGGGTCCTTCATCGGCAAGAGGTGCCTGCATTGTAAAGACAGCAGGATTGCCAATGTGCGCACATTCTCACGCCCCGCATTTGAACCGTGACACTCAAAAGACGCATTTTTTTCAGCGGTGCTAAGCTGATGCATCTTTGACAGTGTTGTCATTTCCTTACAAACACTGCACTTACCCACAGGAGAAAAACGATGCACATGGATACCGGAATCAGCACCGAAGACCGCGCCAAGATCGTCGATTCGCTCTCGACCGTCCTGGGCGACGCGTTCATGCTTTACCTGAAGACCCACAACTTCCACTGGAACGTCACCGGGCCGATGTTCTCGACCCTGCACGTGATGTTCGAGGAGCAGTACACCGAGCAATGGAATGCGCTGGACGAGATCGCCGAACGCATCCGCGCCCTGGGCCATTTCGCCCCTGCCACCTCCAAGCGCTACGTCGAACTGTCGAGCATCAAGGAAGAGCCCGAAGTCCTGTCGGCCAAGGAAATGATCCGCCAGCTGGTCGAAGGCAACGAAATCCTGGTGCGCACCATGCGCCAGGGCGTCAAGGTTGCCGACGACCTGGACGACTTCCCGACCGCCGACATGCTGACCACCCGCATGGAAGTGCACGAGAAGAACGCCTGGATGCTGCGCTCCTTCCTGGAGCAGGGCGCGGGCTCGATGCAGGGCGAGGCTTCGTCGGACTGATGTGAAAATGGCCGCGGTCGCCGACCGCGGCACCTATCAAGCCTGGAGTTGGACGCGCCAGGTGTTCAACCGCGGCCTGACATGTGCAGGTCGACCACCTTCATGATCTCGAGCGTCAGGTCGAGGTTGAATTCCTCAGCCACCAGGGCGGTCTGCAGTTCATCGCGCGGCATGCCCACGGCAGCCGCCAGGGCACCGAGGCCGGGCGCCTGCGCCACGGCCTGCATGGCCACGGTGATGACGGCGCCGTCGCCGTCCTCGAATGCGTCAGCGAGACAGTCGGCGATGGCGTCGAGCGAATCGAGCTCCGCAGGATTCGGAGGGGTATTTTCTTGGGTCATGCTTGGTTCCATGAAGTCATTCTGATGATCATACACTGCTGTGCGCCTACCCTGTTTGCATTCCAATACCCCAATTGTGGTAAATGCTCTGTAGTCCCAGTCCTACATAGAAGTTGACTTGAGGAAAGTCAAACACGCCCTAGCCTTGAGGGATTCCAATACGCTTCGCCATATCGAGAGTAAGACCGCGTCGAGCACGTCTGGCAAGCGTGGAAGGATCACTCGCCGGTCACATCCATAGGAGCGTCAATGAAGCGTATGTCCGCAGCGGCAGCAGCGTCGGTCGATCAAGCATGCAATCCCGTACCGGCTCGCCGAAAAATCACGGCCCGTTATCCCATCGCGACGATCGGGTCGCGTACCGTACAAGGCGGGGAGGTCGTCGTGGCCGATAACGTGGTGCACATGGACGGTTTCCGCATCGCCTGCGTCGGCGACCGGGTCCGCTATCCCGATGGCAGCGAAAGCATCATCGTTTCCGGCGCGGGCAATGCGTCCACGTTCGGCGACCGGCCGGTTGCGCTGGTCGGCAGCCACGTCGAGAACGGCGACCGGATCGCCCTGAGCCGGCAGAACATGGGCGAAATCGTGCTGTTCGAAGGGGATGCGCCGATCACGGGGCTGCTGCAACCCGGCTATATGCCGGCACGGGGCAGGAGCGAAGCCTGAACGCGCCGCCGGGCGCTGCCGCTGATACGGGAAAGGCGGAGATCAGCGGCCGCCCTTTTTTTCCTTCGGCGGCGGCGGGGGCGGCGGCACCGTCATCGAGACCGCTGGTTGTTCGTCCTTGCGCAGCACCTGCACGAAGATCTCGTTCTGCTTGATCATGCCCAGTTCGTAGCGGGCACGCTCCTCCACCGCCCCGGTGCCGTCGCGCAGGTCGCGCACTTCCGATTCCAGCTTGGCATTACGCGCTTCCAGCAGTTCGGTCTTGTTGCGGGTCTTGTCGACCTGCTCGCGCATGTCGGCGACGTTCAGCCAGCCGCCCTTCCCCAGCCACAGCGGGTATTGGATCAGCAGCAGCAGGACGGCAAGGGCGATGGTGATGAGTCGCATGAATGCAGTGAGACGAAAGACGAGGCCGGACTGCCCGCGGGGGCAGTCCGGCCAAGGGCCCTTGCTTCGGGTTTACTTCAGATTATAGAACGCGTCGCGGCCCGGGTAGGAAGCGACATCGCCCAGGTCTTCCTCGATGCGCAGCAGCTGGTTGTACTTGGCCATGCGGTCCGAGCGCGACATCGAGCCGGTCTTGATCTGCAGGGCGTTCAGGCCGACCGCGATGTCGGCGATGGTCGAGTCTTCGGTTTCGCCCGAACGGTGCGAGATCACGGCGGTGTAGCCGGCGCGCTTGGCCATCTCGATGGCGGCGAAGGTCTCGGTCAGGGTGCCGATCTGGTTGATCTTGATGAGGATCGAGTTGGCGATGCCCTTCTGGATGCCTTCTTTCAGGATCTTGGTGTTGGTGACGAACAGGTCGTCGCCCACCAGCTGCACCTTCTTGCCCAGGGCGGCGGTCAGGGTCGCCCAGCCTTCCCAGTCGCCTTCGGCCATGGCGTCCTCGATCGAGATGATCGGGTACTTGTCGCACCAGGTGGCCAGCATGTTGGTGAAGTCCTGTGCGGACAGCGCCAGGCCGCCCTCGCCTTCGAGCACGTACTTGCCGTCCTTGTGGAATTCGCTCGCGGCGCAGTCCAGGCCGAGGGCGATGTCCTGGCCGGCCACGTAGCCCGCCTGCTCGATCGCCAGCATGATCAGCTTGATTGCTTCTTCATGGTTCTCCACCGACGGGGCGAAGCCGCCCTCGTCGCCGACGGCGGTGTTCAGGCCCTTGGAATGCAGGATCTTCTTGAGGGTGTGGAACACCTCGGCGCCCCAGCGGATCGCTTCCTTGAACGACGGTGCGCCGACCGGGATGATCATGAATTCCTGGATGTCCAGGTTGTTGTCGGCGTGGGCGCCGCCGTTGATGACGTTCATCATCGGGACCGGCAGCTGCATCGCGCCCGAGCCGCCGAAGTAGCGGTACAGCGGCAGGCCGGCTTCCTCGGCGGCTGCCTTGGCCACGGCCATCGACACGGCCAGCATGGCGTTGGCGCCCAGGCGGCTCTTGTTCTCGGTGCCGTCGAGATCGATCAGGGTGCGGTCCAGGAAGGCTTGCTCATTCGCGTCCAGGCCCATGATCGCTTCGGAGATCTCGGTGTTGATATTCTCGCAGGCCTGCAGCACGCCCTTGCCGAAGTAACGCTTGGGGTCGCCGTCGCGCAGCTCGATCGCTTCGCGTGAACCGGTCGAGGCGCCCGAAGGCACGGCGGCGCGGCCCATCACGCCCGATTCCAGCAGGACGTCGCATTCCACGGTCGGATTACCGCGCGAATCAATGATTTCGCGGCCGATGATATCAACGATAGCACTCATGTTTTTCAGTCTCCGGAAAGGTAAAAATCTGTAGCGGCCGCCTGCTCGGCAAAGCCTGGCAGCCAAATCGCTTGACATTGTAACAAATGCGCGCGTCCGCCCGGCCGCCGGGCGCACGCGCGCATTTTGCTGATGCTGTGCTTACTTGAAGTCCGCTTCCAGGAAGCCGGTCTTCTTGACGATGCGGTCGAGCTCGACCAGGGTCGTCAGCAGTTCCTTCATGCGGCCGAGCGGGACCGCGTTCGGGCCGTCCGACATGGCATTGGCCGGGTCCGGATGGGTCTCCATGAACAGGCCCGCGATGCCGGCCGCCACGGCCGCGCGCGACAGCACCGGCACGTGTTCGCGCTGGCCGCCGGACGAGGTGCCCTGGCCGCCCGGCAGCTGCACCGAGTGGGTCGCGTCGAACACCACCGGGCAGTTCGATTCGCGCATGATGGCCAGCGAACGCATGTCCGAGACCAGGTTGTTGTAGCCGAAGGAGACGCCGCGTTCGCAGGCCATGAAGTTATCTTCCGGCAGGCCCGCTTCGCGTGCGGCAGCGCGTGCCTTGTCGATCACGTTCTTCATGTCGCCCGGGGCCAGGAACTGGCCCTTCTTGATGTTGACCGGTTTGCCCGAACGCGCGCAGGCGTTGATGAAGTCGGTCTGGCGGCACAGGAAAGCCGGCGTCTGCAGCACGTCGACCACGCTGGCCACCTGCGGGATCATCTCTTCGTCATGCACGTCGGTGAGCACGGGCACGCCGATTTCCTTGCGCACGTCGGCCAGGATTTCCAGGCCCTTCTCCATGCCGGGGCCGCGGAAGGACTTGCCGGACGAGCGGTTGGCCTTGTCAAAAGAAGACTTGTAGATGAAGGGGATGCCCAGCGCGCTGGTGATTTCCTTCAGCGTACCGGCGGTGTCGAGCGCCATCTGGCGCGATTCGATCACGCAGGTACCGGCGATCAGGAAGATCGGCTTGTCGAGGCCGACGTCGAATCCGGCGAGTTTCATGCTGCGTCTCCTTGCAGTGCCGGCGAGCTGTTCGCCGCCACGTTGGTATTGCCCGCCTGGTGCTTCAGGGCGGCCTGGATGAACGAGGTAAACAGCGGGTGGCCGTTACGCGGGGTCGACTTGAACTCCGGGTGGAACTGCACGCCGATGTAGAACGGGTGCACTTCGCGCGGCAATTCCATGATTTCCAGCAGGTCTTCGTTCGGAGTGCGCGCCGATACCACCAGGCCGGCCGCTTCGATCTTCGGCAGGTAGTAGTTGTTGCCTTCGTAGCGGTGGCGGTGGCGCTCGGTCACCACGTTGCCGTAGATCTCGGCGGCCAGGGTGCCCGGATTCACGGCGCAGGTCTGCGCGCCCAGGCGCATGGTGCCGCCCAGGTCGGAGTTGACGTCGCGCTTCTCGACCTTGCCGTCATGGTTCTGCCACTCGGTGATCAGGGCGACCACCGGCTGGTCGGTTTCCGCATCGAACTCGGTCGAGTTGGCGTTCGGCAGGCCGGCCATGTTGCGCGCGTATTCGATCAGCGCGACCTGCATGCCCAGGCAGATGCCGAGGTAAGGAATCTTGTTTTCGCGCGCATAGCGGGCGGCCAGGATCTTGCCTTCCACGCCGCGCTTGCCGAAGCCGCCCGGGACCAGAATGGCGTCGTACTTGGCCAGGTGGTCGCAACCCTTGCTTTCGATTTCTTCCGAGTCGAGGTATTCGATGTTGACGCGGCTCTCCGTATGGATGCCGGCGTGGCGCAGCGCCTCGGTCAGCGACTTGTACGATTCGATCAGGTCGACGTACTTGCCCACCATGCCGATGGTGATCTCGTGCTTCGGGTTTTCCAGGGTGTGGATCAGCTTGGTCCACATCGACAGGTCGGCTTTCGGCGCTTCCAGGCCGAGCGCTTCCAGGATGATGTCGTCCAGGCCCTGGTCGTGCAGCACCTGCGGCACCTTGTAGATGGTGTCCACGTCCCACACCGAGATCACGGCCTGCTCTTCCACGTTGGCGAACAGCGAGATCTTGCCGCGCTCGTCGTCGGGGATGCGGCGGTCGGCGCGGCACAGCAGCGCGTTCGGCGAGATGCCGATCTCGCGCAGCTTCTGCACCGAGTGCTGGGTCGGCTTGGTCTTGAGTTCGCCGGCCGAGGCGATCCAGGGGACCAGGGTCAGGTGCACGAACGCGGCGCCCTTGCGGCCCGAGCGCAGCGACAGCTGGCGCGCGGCTTCCAGGAAGGGCAGCGACTCGATGTCGCCGACGGTGCCGCCGATCTCGACCAGCGCCACGTCCACGCCTTCGGCGCCGCGGCGGATGTAGTCCTGGATTTCATTGGTGATGTGCGGGATCACCTGCACGGTCTTGCCGAGGTACTCGCCGCGGCGCTCTTTACGAATCACCGACTCGTAGATCTGGCCCGTGGTGAAGTTGTTCACCTTCTTCATGCGGGTGCTGATGAAGCGCTCGTAGTGGCCCAGGTCCAGGTCGGTCTCGGCGCCGTCGTCGGTGACGAACACTTCGCCGTGCTGGGTGGGGCTCATGGTGCCCGGGTCCACGTTGATGTACGGGTCGAGCTTGAGCAGGGTGACTTTGAGGCCGCGCGATTCGAGGATCGCGGCGAGGGAAGCGGCTGCGATCCCCTTGCCCAGGGAAGACACGACGCCGCCAGTGACGAATACGAATTTGGTCATTTGTACTGAAGGTGCCGAATGGCACGCGCGGGAAATAGAAATTATACCTTAAACCGCGCAAATACTTCTGGTCACCATGCCAATGCCGCGGCAAAAGGCGCGTTTGGATGCCATTGCCGGAGAAAAACGCGGCATCTGCAAAACGCCAGGGATCGAGAATATGCCCCATCAATTGACCGACCGCCAGGGGTGCTGCCTATACTGGGATTTTTTGGCCGATCCATGCATACATTGACCGACCCGCCCGCCGGCGCGGCCGTCTTGTCCGACACCGGAACGCTTGCCGCGCCGCCGCAGCCGCGCACCCTGGCGCTGAGCTTTACCGGCGACGGCCGCGAATACTTCCGCATCTGGGTCGTCAACCTGCTGCTCACGCTGGCTACCTTCGGCATCTACTCGGCCTGGGCCAAGGTGCGCCGGCTGCAGTATTTCGACCGCAATACGGTCCTGGCCGGGGCCAGCTTCGATTTTCATGGCAATCCAAAGGCCGTGCTGGCCGGGCGCGCGCTGTCGGTCGTGCTGCTGGTGGCTTACCACTACGCCTTCGGCTTCTCGACCACCTTCGGGGTGATGGTGATCGTCGGCCTGCTGCTCGCCTTCCCTTACCTGATGCGCGGCGCCCTGCGCTTTCGCCTCGGGAACACCAGCTACCGCGGCCTGCGCCTGGGTTTCGATGGATCGGTGGGCCAGGCCTACCTGGCCTGGCTGCCGCCTGCGCTTGCGGTGGTTCTGCCTGGCACCATGCTGGCCCTGTATCCGGAAAAACCCTTGCTGGAAGTGCTCGTGCTGCCGCTTTACCTGGCATGGCCGCTGATGCATGCCCGTATCCGGCACTTCCAGCACGCCCACCTGCTGTTCGGCGACCAGCATTCCCAGTACGAGGTCAAGGCGCGCCGCTTCTACCGTTTCTACCTGGTCTCCAGTGGACTCGTCGTGGTGGTCACTATCGCCGCACTCGCGGCGGCCCGGCTCGCCGGCAACGCCGCCGGGAGCGACGACCGCACGTCCGCCATGGCCGGCTACCTCATCGGCATCGTCATGCTGTACCTGTTCTACCTGCTGACCATCCCCTACATGATGGTGCGGGTGTCGAACCTGGCCTGGTCGAATACCCGCTTCCCCGGCATCCGCTTCCGCTCCACCCTGCCGGCGCGCGCCTTCATGAATCTGCAGACCTGGAATGCCCTGCTTACCGTGCTGAGCCTGGGCTTGTACCGCCCCTTTGCCGTCGTCAACGTCTACCGTTTCCGGCTGGCGCACCTGCACATCGACGTCGACGGCGACATCGACGCCGCCTGCGCCCATGTGGCGCCTCGTGGCGGCGCGGCCGGCGACAGCGTCGCCGACGGCTTCGGCATCGACCTCAGCTGGTAGAAAGACATCATGAGCGCAACACACTATTTCGATGGCCGCACTGCACGCCTGCACGTGGTCGAACTGAGCGCGGGCGATGGCGCCATCCACCTGTGCGGCGAGGCCACGCGCAGCTACCCTGCGTCCAGCACGCGCCTGGCCGAACCTTTCCGGCGGGCTCCGGCCGTGCTCTACTTTGAGGACGGCGGCCGGGCCGAGGTCCATGACCCGGCCATGCGCACGGTGCTGGCCGAGGCGCTCGGCTACCGCAAGTCCTGGGTGGTGCGCTGGCAGGAGCACACCGCCGCCGCGCTGCTGGCCCTGGTCCTGCTGGTGGGCCTGATCGCGTCAGGCTGGCATTGGGGCATTCCGGCGGTGGCCGATCGCCTGGCGAGCCGGGTTCCGCCATCGGCCGACCAGGCGCTCGGACGGAATGCCCTGGACCTGCTCGAGCGCCAGGGCATCCTCAAGCCTTCGCGCCTGAGCGAGGACCGCATCGCGGCACTGTCCGCCATCCTGCAGCGGGTCCAGCCTGACGCGCCGCGCATCCCGCTGCGCCTGCGGGTGTACGCCGCTCCCGAACTCGGTCCGAACGCATTGGCCTTCCCCGACGGGACCATTGTCGTCACCGACGAGATCGTGCGCGCGGTGATGGGCAGCTCCAACGACTTCGATGCAGAGGCGGCGGCGGCGCTGGCCGGCGTGCTGGCGCACGAGGTCGGCCACATCGAGCAGCGCCACAGCGTGCACACGCTCACGCGCTCGTCGCTCACGGCGGCGTTGTCGGCCACGCTGTTCGGCGATTTCAGCGCGGTTGCCGCCGGCCTGCCGGCCGTCGTGAGCAACATGGAGTATTCGCGCGCGATGGAACTGGCCGCGGACGACTACGCAGTCGAGGCGCTGCACGCGCGCGGCATCCCAGTGAGACCGCTGGCCGACCTGTTCGACCTTCTCGAGGCGCGGGCCGACAAGACACCGGCATTCCTGCGCCGGGCGATGTCGTATGCGTCCTCTCATCCCGACGCCTACGCCCGCAGCCAGCGCCTGCGCAAGTCGGCGACCGGACAGGGGAAGTAACTGTTGTAAATCATCTATAAAGCCGAGGCCGCGTAAAGATAAAGCATGCATCACTGTTACAAATGGGCAATAATTGTTGCTTTCCATTGGTATGTTTGGCAGAGTCAGTTATGCGCACTTTTAACAATCTCGGCATCGGCATCCGCCTGACCGTCGGCTTTACCCTCACCCTCGTCATGGCGGTCCTGATCGCCGGCTCCGGCATGTGGCGCCTCGAACAGGTCTCCAGCGCCGCCCGCGACACCTTGGCAGCGCCGCTCACCAAGGAACGGCTGATCGCCGAGTGGTATACCCAGATTTTTGCTGCCGTGCGCCGCACCGCTGCCATCGTCAAGAGTAGCGATCCCTCGTTGACCGCCTATTTCAAGGAAGACGCCGCGGCCACCGCCAAGACCTCCGCCGACCTGGTCAAGCAGATCGAACCGCTGATCGCGGGCGAGCAGGAAAGCGCCCTGTTCAAGCGCATCACCGAGCAGCGCAAGCTGTACGGCGCCGCGCGCGACAACGCCGTCAAGGCCAAGGCCGAGGGCAACCAGGAGCTGGCCGACCAGATCCTGGAACAGTCCTTTACCCCGGCCGCCAAGGCCTACCAGGAATCGATCAACGAACTGGTCGCGATGCAGCGCGACCACATCACCGCCACCGCCGCCGGCATCGATGCGACCGCCACCCGCGGCCAGATGATCATCGCCGGCCTGACGGCCGGCGCCGTGCTGCTCGGCGCGCTGTTCTCGTGGATGCTCACGCGCGGCATCACGCGTCCGATCCGCGCCGCCGTGCAGGCCGCCGAGACCGTGGCCGCGGGCGACCTGAGCAGCCGCATCGACGCCGACACGAAGGACGAGACCGGCGCCCTGCTGCGCGCCCTCGGCCACATGAACGACAGCCTGGTCAAGATCGTCAGCGAGGTGCGCAGCGGCACCGACACCATCGCCACCGCGTCCGGCGAGATCAGCGCCGGCAGCCTCGATTTGTCGAGCCGCACCGAACAGCAGGCGGCTTCGCTGGAAGAGACCGCGGCCTCGATGGAAGAGCTCACGGGGACCGTGCGCCAGAACGCCGACAACGCGCGCCAGGCCAACCAGCTGGCCATCACCGCATCCAAGGTGGCGCTCGACGCCGGCAGCGTGGTCGACCAGGTCATCACCACCATGGGTTCGATCAACGACTCCTCGAAGAAGATCGTCGACATCATCGGCGTGATCGACGGCATCGCCTTCCAGACCAACATCCTGGCGCTGAATGCGGCCGTGGAAGCGGCGCGCGCCGGCGAGCAGGGCCGCGGCTTTGCGGTGGTCGCGTCGGAAGTGCGTACGCTGGCCCAGCGTTCGGCGGCTGCGGCCAAGGAAATCAAGACCCTGATCGGCGCCTCGGTCGAGAAGGTCGAGGCGGGCACCAGGCTGGTGGACCAGACCGGCGACACCATGGAGCAAGTGGTTAGCTCGATCCGCCGCGTGACCGACATCATGGCCGAGATCGCGTCGGCCAGCCAGGAACAGATCCACGGCATCGAGCAAGTCAACCAGGCCATCGGCCTGATGGACGAATCGACCCAGCAGAACGCCGCGCTGGTGGAGGAATCCGCCGCCGCCGCGGGCGCCCTGCAGGACCAGGCCGCACGCCTGGCCGGCATGGTGAATGTGTTCAGGCTCGAGGCGCAGGCGAGCACACCGGCGACGCCGGCGCCCCGTTCGCTCGCAGGCGGCGCAGGAATCGGAAAACTTCTGATTTCCTGACCATTTGGTAAAAAAAAGGCCGGGCTCTGTGCATGACAGGGCCCGGCCTTTTCATTTGCTACGCAGGGATTACTTCGCGCCCGGCTTCATCAGGTCGAGCAGCACCGCGGTTTCGGCCGCGATGAAGGAAGTCACGGTCGGCTTGAAGTCCGGTGCCCACTGCGGCGAGTGGGTGCCCGGCGGGTACTTGCCGGCCTGGCGCGCTGCGGCCAGCTTGCCCGGCTCCACGGCGCCGACGTGCAGCAGGATCGCCTTGACGCCGGCCTGCCCGTAGTGGGCGAAGTCTTCCGAGGTCATCTTGGCCGGCATCTCGCTCACGTTCTGCTCGCCGATGGCGCCCTTGATCGCGGCGACGGCGCGCGCGGTCAGTTCCGGATCGTTGAACACCGGGAAGGGGCCCGGCTTGACGTCGATGGTCGGCTCCTTCGGTGCGCCGGCCGCGATGGCTTCGCCCTTCACTTCGCGGGCAATGCTGGCCAGCACGCGCTGGCGCACTTCCGGACGGAAGGTACGCACCGTGAGCATCAGCTTGACCTGGTCCGGCACTACGTTGGCCTGGGTGCCGCCGTTGATGCTGCCGACGGTGATCACGACCGGGTCGGCCGGGTTGTTCTCGCGCGAGACCAGGGTCTGCAGCGCCATCACGATACGCGCCGACATCACGACCGGGTCGCGGGTCTCGTGCGGGGTGGCGCCATGACCGCCCTGGCCGTGGATGGTGATGGTGACCGTATCGGCCGAAGCGCGGAACGGGCCGGCGCGGTAGCCCACGTGGCCGGCCGGCAGCGTGCCTTCGTCGTGCATCGACAGCGCGTAGTCAGGCTTCGGGAAGCGCGTGAACAGGCCGTCCTTGAGCATGGCGAGGGCGCCGGTCAGCGGCTCTTCGGCCGGCTGGCCGACCAGCATCAGGGTGCCGCTCCAGGCCTTGCGGTTGTCCGCCATCAGCTTGGCGGTGGCGTACCAGGCCGACATGTGGACGTCGTGGCCGCAGGCGTGCATGGTCGACACGGTTTCGCCGGCCGCGTTCTTCTGGGTATGGGTGCTGGAGAACGGCAGGCCGGTCTTTTCCTGGACCGGCAGGCCGTCCATTTCGGTACGCAGCATCACGGTCGGGCCGGGGCCGTTCTTCAGGATCGCCACCACGCCGGTGCCGCCGACGCCGGTGGTCACGTCGAAGCCCAGCGCCTTGGCGCGCTCGGCAAGCTTCTTCGCGGTCTGGTGTTCCTGGAAGGCCAGTTCAGGCGTGCGGTGCAGGTCCTGGTACAGGGCTTCGACCGACGGGAACATCTTGTCGAGCTGGGCGCGCATTTCCGGCGGCAAGCCGGCGGCGTGGGCGGAACTGGCGGCAAAGGCACCGGCCAGCAGGAGTTGTCGGATGAGACGGGCGGATTGTTTCATGAATCTTCTCGAAAAACGGGGGAACGAAGGCGACTCCGATGGACTGTACTGGCAATCATCGGGGCCGGAACCATAACAGACGCATTTCCATGCAGCAATATTTAACAATTAACATAGGTAGTTCTACGTAACAAAAGTGTCGTAAAAATTTCTCAATTTCATTTTTTATTTCTACAGAGAATTGATTTACACGTAGAATCCGTCCCTCAAGTGATGTCGGACTATTCCTACGCGCCGCACGTGCCACGCCTTCGGACGTCGCCTGCAGCCGCCGGCGTTCACGCCACCCTCGAATACCACAAGGACGCTGTAATGGGTTTCATCTCGAATATTCGCATTGGACGACGTCTCGGTCTCGGTTTTGCCGTGATCCTGGCGATGACGCTCTTGATCGCCGTGGCCGGCATCTCGCGCATGAACGACGTGGCGGCATCGACCCGCGACATGATGGCGGCGCCCCTGACCAAGGAGCGTCTGATCACCGACTGGTACAGCCTGAATTTCGCCTCGATCCGCCGTACCGCCGCGATCGTCAAGAGCGCCGACCCGGAACTCGGCCCTTACTTCAAGGAAGACGCGGCCGCCTCGGTCAAGAAGGCCGCCGAACTGCTCAAGCAGATCGAGCCGCTGATCGCGGGCGAGAAGGAAAAGGCGCTGTTCGCCAAGATCCTGGAACAGCGCAAGACCTACAGCGCCTCGCGCGATGGCGCAGTCAAGGCCAAGGCCGACGGCAATGCCGAGGAAGCCGCGCGCATCCTCGAGCAGGGCTTCACGCCGGCGGCGCAGAAGTACCAGGACCTGCTGCAGGAGCTGGTGCTCATGCAGCGCAACAGCATCGACCAGACCGCCAAGGCGATCGACGAGAGCGCACGTTACAACAGCACCGTCATCAGCGTGCTGGCCGCCGGCGCGGTGCTGCTCGGCGCCGCCCTGTCGTGGCTGCTCACCACCGGCATCACCCGCCCGATCCATGCTGCCGTGCAGGCTGCCGAGACCGTCGCCGCGGGCGACCTGACCGCCCGCATCGACGCCAACACGAAGGACGAAACCGGCGCCCTGCTGCGTGCCCTGCGCAACATGAACGACAGCCTGGTGAAGATCGTCAGCGAAGTGCGCAGCGGCACCGACACCATCGCCACCGGCTCGGCCGAAATCTCGGCCGGCAACTTCGACCTGTCGGCACGTACCGAACAGCAGGCCGGCGCGCTGGAGGAAACCGCGGCGTCGATGGAAGAACTGACCACCACGGTGCGCCAGAACGCCGACAATGCGCGCCAGGCCAACCAGCTGGCGATCACCGCGTCCAGCGTGGCCCTCGATGCCGGCAACGTGGTGGACCAGGTCATCACTACCATGGGTTCGATCAACGACTCCTCGAAGAAGATCGTCGACATCATCGGCGTGATCGACGGCATCGCCTTCCAGACCAACATCCTGGCCCTGAACGCAGCCGTGGAAGCGGCGCGCGCCGGCGAGCAGGGCCGCGGCTTCGCGGTGGTGGCTTCCGAAGTGCGTACCCTGGCCCAGCGCTCCGCCGCCGCGGCGAAGGAGATCAAAACCCTGATCGGCGACTCGGTCGAGAAGGTCGAAGCCGGCACCAGGCTGGTGGACCAGACCGGCGACACCATGGAGCAAGTGGTCACCTCGATCCGCCGCGTCACCGACATCATGGCCGAGATCGCATCGGCCAGCCAGGAACAGACCGGCGGCATCGAGCAGGTCAACCAGGCCATCGGCCAGATGGACCAGGTGACCCAGCAGAACGCTGCGCTGGTCGAAGAGTCGGCGGCCGCAGCGGCCTCGATGCAGGACCAGGCGGCTCGCCTGGCCCAGGTGGTCGGCGTGTTCAAGCTGGACGCCCAGGCCGCGACCGCAAGCGCCAGCCCGGCCGCCCCGGCGCGCACGCTGGCACTGGCGACCAAGCCGGTCAAGCCGGCAAAGCCGGCCGCGCGGGCAGCCAAGCCGGCGCCGGCGCGTCCCCGCACCAGCGCACGCGCCGAAGCCGATGAATGGGAAACCTTCTAAGCCTGCTGCAGACGGATGAAACGCCCGGTCCATGGACCGGGCGTTTTTATTTCCAATTCGCAAATCAACGTGTCAGACTGCCTAGAATTTGACGATTTTGCGCGACACTGGCGTGTGCAGCCTTGATGTTTCCTTGACGCACTACCCCTGCTAAGGCAAAGTTTTGCCTGCCATTCCCGTCTCTTTCATTCTCACCCATGCCCGTCGATTACCAGCTTCCTCCCGCCGAAGTCGTCCAGGTCCAGCCTGCCGCCACCGCCTCGTTCGAACAACAGTATGAAGCAGCGCGCACGCTTGCCAACACAGGCCAGCCGGCACTCGCGCTGGCCGCCTACGATGGCCTGCTGGCGCGCTCGCCGGGCAATGTCGACGTGCTGCTCGGGCGCGGCATCGTGCTCAGCCGCCTGGAACGCTGGACCGAGGCCGAAGCCGACCTGACGGCTGCCGCCAAGGCGTCGCCTGAGTACGCCGACGTCTGGTTCGCGCTCGGCAAGCTTTACCAGTGGCAGGGCCAGCCCGCGAAGGCGGCCGAGGCCTATGGCCGCGCCGCCGCGCTGCGTCCCGACGATGACGCCACCCGGGCGGCGCATGCGCAAGCGCTGCAGTCCATGCAGCCGCAGCAGCCCCAGGCTTTCATGGGCAGCCCGGAAGCGGCGATCGCGGCGGGCTACACCTGGGTCGCCGGCTTGAGCGGCAGCTGGCAGGACGTGGGCGCCAGTCCGACCTGGAACGACCAGACGCTGAGCGTGCGCCATTACATGAAGCGCGGCTCGATCGGCTTCGAGGCGCTGCGCGCCCACCGCTTCGACCAGACCGGACGCGCCTGGGCCATCGACGCCTATGCCAGCCTTTGGCAAGGCGCCTACGCCAACCTGCGCTACCAGCATGCGCCAGGCGAACGCCTGTTCCCGGCTCATTCCGGACGCATCGAGCTGTATCAATCGCTCGGCAACGGCTGGGAAGCCTCGGTCAGCGACGACCTGCTCGGCTTCGACGCGCGCGTGAACATCTACGGTGTCAGCCTCGCCAAATACACCGGCAACTTCTACGTGCAGCTGCGCCACCAGAACATCGTGTCGCAAGGCTCGCACGGCTCGGGCGACCGCCTGCTGGCGCGCTGGTACTACACGGGCGACGCCGACAGCTACCTCGAGGCGGCCGTCAACCGCGGCCGCAGCGACGATCCGCTCTCGCTCACCGGCGGCCGTGCGCGTTCGGGCGGCGGCAGCCTGACCTGGGTCCACTACCTGTCGCGCGAGTGGGGCGCCAGGGTCGGCGCCAGCTTTGCCCGCAGCGGCGGTAGCGGCGATGCCCGCGAACGCGGCCTCACGGTCGGCCTGTATCGCCGCTGGTAAGCCATGGAAGGCACCAGCATCCGCCAGCGGCTGAAGGCCGCACTGGAAGCGGCATCCGACGCCGCCGCATTCGCCCTTTCTGCGCTGCCGGCGCTGATACTGGCCTGGCTGTGCTTGCGCGTCGCCGACGGCATCCATGCGGGCGCCGCCGGAGTGCCGCAATCGACCCTGTTCGGCGTCGGCGTCGGCAACGACGCCCTGTCGCTGCTGCGTTACGGCTTCGTGTTCCTGCTCGGTTCCCTGCCGCTGGCCTTCACCACATCGCAGCGCCTGCGCATCGCCTACCTCGGCACGCTGTGGAGCGCGCTGCTGTGCCTGGACGCGGCCCTGCTGCAATACCATTGGGTGGCGGGCGTGCCGCTCGGCGCCGACCTGTTCGCCTACAGCGGCAACGAGGTCGCGGCCACCGTGGCCGGCGGCTGGCAGGCCAGCCTGCTGCTGCTGGGCGCGCTGGTCCTCGGCCTGGGCGTGCTGTGGGGCGTGCTCCTGCTGTCGCGGCACGAGCTGTGGCCGCGCGCCGGCGGGCGCACGGCCGGCATCGCCGTGGTAGCCAGCCTGGCCGCCTTCGCCTTCCTGCCGGGACGCATGACGCCGGCCGTGGTGCGCACCGACGCCGACCTGAACTTCGTCGCCAACAAGGCCGCCTTCTTCGTCGACAGCAACCTGGCCAGCCTGCGTGGCGAAGCATCGCAGGCGCCCGCACATTCCTCTCCGCAGGGCCGGGCGCCGTGGGACGGCGCGGACCCGCGCTACCCCTTCCTGCACGCCGAGCGGACGCCCGACACGCTCGGACCGCTGCTGCGCCGCGCCGACGGGCCACCCAACCTGGTGTTCGTGATCGTCGAAGGCCTGGGCCGCAGCTTCTCCGGTCCCGGGGCGCGCCTGGGCAGCTTCACGCCCTTCCTCGACGAACTGGCTGGACGCAGCCTCTACTTCGAAAACTTCCTGGCCGGCCAGGGCCGCACCTTCGGTGTGCTGACCACGGTCTTCGGTTCGCTGCCCTTCGGCGAGCACGGCCTGGCCGCGCTGGGCGAGCGCATGCCGCGCCACGACTCGCTGCTGTCGATCCTGAAAGACCAGGGCTATGACCTGCGCTTCTACTCGGGCTCGAACATGGAGTTCGACAACGAAGGCCTGTTCCTGCGCCGCCAGGGCGTGCAGAGCATCGTCAGCGAGAAGGACTACGGCCCGGGCGCACAGCGCGCCAACGACTGGGGCTATGCCGACCGCGACCTGGTCGAGATGGCGCTGCGCCGCGAAGCGGCGGGCAGGCCGCTGCCTTACGCCAGCATCATCCAGACCACCAGCATGCACACTCCGTTTACCTTCCCCGGAAAGGAGGCCTATCTGCGCCGGGTAGACGCGCACGTGGCGCGCCTGGGACTGCGCGAGCGGCCGGAATACCGCACCCAGCGCGAGGTCTTCGCCAGCATCCTGTACACCGACGACGCACTGCGCATGTTCTTCGAGCGGGCCGCCGGCCTGCCCGGCTATGCCAATACGGTGTTCGTCATCACGGGCGACCACCGCCTGCCGGAGCTGCCGATGGACACCCGCATCGAGCGCTACCACGTGCCGCTGATCGTCTACTCTCCCCTGCTCAAGGCGCCGGCCTCGATCAAGGCGGTGTCTTCGCAGTTCGACATTGCGCCCGCGCTGCTGGCCTGGCTGTCGAAGGACTATGGCCTGAAGACCCCGCGCCAGGTGACCTGGCTGGGGACCGGCCTCGACACCGAGAAATCCTTCCGCAACCTGCATGCGATCCCGCTCAAGCAGACCAAGACCGAGATGAGCGACTTCGTCTCCGGCACGGCCTACCTCGCCCAGGGCAACCTCTACACCCTGGGCGACGGCATGAGCATCGACCGCGCCGACGACCCGGTGGCGCAGTCGCAGGCGCTGGCCCAGTTCCGCGCCTTCCTGAAAGCCAACCGGCAGGCCGGCACGGGAGCGGCGCTGGCGCCGGAGGGCGGACAGCTCGCCGGCTGGGGCGGGGAACGCAGCCTGCACGGCGTGCCGCTGGTAAGGCTGGGGGGCGAGCTTGCCGTGCGCGGCGTGCGTCCGCGCGCCGGCAGCGGCCCGCTGGCGATCGAAGCGACCTTCAGCAACAGCGCCGCCACGGCGTCGCGCACTTTTGCGCCGCTGCTGGTGATCACCGACGAGCGTGGCGCCGAGATCGGCGAGACCACCTTCGCGGCACGCCGGCTTGGCGCCGGCGAGTCGGCCTCGGTCACGCTACGCCCGGATGTGACACGGATCGCCCCCGGCACCTATTACATCTCCGTGATTCCCTCCCATCCAGACACCGGCCGCTCGATCGGCATCGGCCAATACCACGTGGAGCTCAAACTGTGAAACCTGTCCTCGCCAGCCTGGCGCTGGTGCTCGCCTGCGCCGGCAGCGCCGCCCATGCCGCAAATGCCGCCGGACCGCGCGCGATCTGGACCTGGGAAGAGGACAGCACTGCCATGCTGCAGCAGCCGGCCTCCGCCGGGCGCGCCATCGCCTTCCTGAAGGAAAAGTCGGTGGACACCGTCTTCCTGTATGCCGACGCTTACCAGGGCCGCAACCCGCTCGTATCGGACCCAGTCCAGTACCGGCGCCTGGTGCGGCGCCTGCATGCGTCCGGCTTGCGCGTCTATGCCCTGCTCGGCTCGGCCCCCCTGCACACCGAACGCTACGTGCTGCCCGCGCAGCATGCGAATGCGGTGGCGATGCTGCAGCGCGTGCTCGACTACAACCGCACGGCGGCGCCTGAAGAACGCTTCGACGGGGTCAACGTCGACATCGAGCCGCACATCCTGCCCGAATGGCCGGCGCACAAGCTGGCGCTGCTGGCCGGCTTCCTCGACATGTCGGATGCCTTGATGCGCACCGTGCGGACCTCCGGACAATCCCTGCCCGTCGGGCCGGCGATTCCGTTCTGGCTGGACGGCATCGAGCTGGAGTGGAAAGGCAAACGCAAGCCGGTGAGCCAGCACGTGCAGGACACCTACGACTATGTGGCGCTGATGGATTACCGCGACCGCGCCGAAGGCGGCGACGGCATCGTCAGCCATGCAATGGACGAACTGCAGTACGGCGCCGCCATCGGGCGCCGCGTGCTGATCGGCGTCGAGACCATGCCGAACGCGATCAGGAAGGTATCCTTCCACCATCTGGGCGAGGCCGACCTCGAGCGCGAACTCGGCAAGACCCGCGATGCCGTCGGCAACATGCCCTCGTTCGGGGGCTTCGTGGTGCACCACTACGGTTCCTACCGCACATGGCTGGGGCTGGACTGAGGGCGGGCATGTCGCCGGCGCCGAATACATCGGCTAAAATATACGATGTATAAATCAGGAGCCGCCATGATTTCTGGACACGTTTTCATCGCTACCAGCCTGGACGGCTACATCGCACGCCCGGATGGCGACATCGGCTGGCTGCTGCAGCGCGACGACCCGGCCGAAGACCACGGCTACGCCGACTTCATCGCCGACAAGGATGCCATCGTGATGGGAAGGGGCAGCTACGAGAAAGTGCTGGGCTTCGATCCCTGGCCGTATGAGCTGCCGGTGGTGGTGCTGTCGGCGCAGCTGGCGGGCACGCCGGTGCCCGCCGCGCTGCGCGGAAAAGTCCGCTTCTCGAGCGCCGCCCCGGCCGATGCCATGGCGGAACTGGAAAGCCAGGGCGTGCGCCGGGTGTATGTCGACGGCGGCCGGCTGGTGCAGTCCTTCATCCGCGCCGGGCTGGTCGAGGACATGGTGCTCACCACCGTGCCCGTGCTGATCGGCGCGGGCCGCCCCTTGTTCGGGACGCTGCCGCACGACCTCGACCTGAGCCTGGTGGCCAGCCGCAGCTTCCCGTCGGGGCTGGTGCAGTCCACCTATCGCTTCCTGCCATGACGCGGCCACGGGGACGTCCTGCACGCGGCGAAGGCGTGACGCGCGACGGGATCCTGTCCGCCGCACTCTCCCTGCTCGACGAGGACGGCGCCGGCTTCGGCATGCGCGCGCTGGCGGCGCGGCTGGGCGTCACGCCAATGAGCCTGTACCACCACGTCGGCGACCGCGCCAAGCTGCTGCAGGCCCTGTCCGACCACGTGTATGGTGCGGTGCTCGGCCCCGACGCTGCTCCGGCCGGCGGGCTGGCAGAGATACGCGCCCTGCTCACCCGCTACCACGAGGCCGTCGGCCGGCATCCGCAGCTGACCCTGGCCATCTTCGCCGAGCCGGCCGCCTTCGCCGGGATCACCCGCGCGGTCACCGGGCGCCTCACCCTGCTGCTGTCGGCGCTCACGCCGGAACACCTGCTGTGGCGCGACATCCTGGTCGACCACGTGCACGGCAGCGGCCTGGCCCTGTGCGCGGCGCGCGGCGACCGGCAACAGCTGGACGCCATGCGCGAACGGTATGGGCAGGCGCTGGGCTGCATGCTGGGGCGGATCGCGGCACCAGGCAAGGGTAGCGCCAGCTGAGCCCACCCAAGGCAGGCGGCGCTACCTTGCCGGTTACGGATGCGCCCGCCAGGCAAGGGCGCTATGATCGGCGCCGCCTTCAACCCAACCCCGACGAACCCCATGTACCAGCCATTCCCGCTCCGCCCGGCCGCCCGTGCCGCCGTATGTGCCGCCCTGCTGCTGCCGGCCGCCCTGCCCGCGCGCGCCGGCGTCCTGGACGAAGTGCCGCTGCCCGACATCAGCGCCGTCACCGACTACCGGCCGAAGATCCCGCTGCGGGTGTACTCGGCCGACAAGGTCCTGATCGGCGAGTTCGGCCTTGAACGGCGCGACTTCGTGCCGATTGCGAAGATCCCTCCCCTGATGAAGGCCGCCGTGCTGGCGATCGAGGATGCGCGCTTCTATGAGCACAGCGGCATCGACTGGATCCGCGCGCTGGGCGCCGCCAAGGCCAACCTGGCGTCGCTCGGCAGTTTCCGCCAGGGCGGCTCCACCATCACCATGCAGGTGGCGCGCAACTTTTTCCTGTCGCGCGACAAGACCCTGCCGCGCAAGCTGACCGAGGTCGCCCTGGCCTACAAGATCGAGCAGGCCCTGTCCAAGGACCAGATCCTCGAGGTCTACATGAACCAGATCTACCTGGGCCAGCGTTCCTACGGCTTCGCCAGCGCGGCGCGCACCTATTTCGGCAAGCCCTTGTCGAGCCTGAGCCTGGCCGAGGCCGCGATGCTGGCCGGCCTGCCGCAGAACCCGTCGCGCCACAACCCGGTGGCCAATCCGGAACGCGCGCAGCAGCGCCAGCAGGTGGTCCTCAAGCGCATGCTGGCGCTGGGCAGAATCACCGAGGCGCAGTACCGCCAGGCGCTGGCCGAACCGCTGCGCGTGCGGCGCGACGGCGGCGGCCCGGGTGCGGGCGCCGAATACGTCGCCGAGCTGGCGCGCCAGGCCGCCCATGCGCGCTTCGGGCAGGCGGCCTACGAGCACGGCTACACGGTCACCACCAGCATCAACGCGGCCGAGCAGACCGCCGCCTACGAGGCGGTGCGCCGCAACGCCATCGCCTACGACCGCCGCCACGGCTACCGCGGACCGGAAGCGCGCATCGCGCTGCCGAAAGCGGAACAAGAGCGCGAAGAGGCGGTCAACGAGGCCCTGCAGAAGCGCCCCGTGGTGAGCGGCTTCACGCCCGCCGTGGTGCTGGCGGCGTCGCCCAAGCGGGTGCGCGTCGTCACCCGCGACGGCGACACCATCGAGATCAAGGCCGGCGGGCTCGCCTTTGCCGCCCCTGCCCTCCTGCCTTCGGCCAAGGCCGGCCTCAAGCTGGCCCCGGGCGCCGTGGTGCGCATCGCCCCCGGTGGCAAGGATGGCTGGGCCATCACCCAGCTGCCGCAGGTGGCCTCGGCCTTCGTCGCGATCGATGCCCAGACCGGCCTGGTGCGCGCCATGGTGGGCGGGGTCGACTACCAGCTGCAGAAACTCAACCACGTGACGCAAGCCTGGCGCCAGCCGGGGTCGAGCATCAAGCCCTTCGTGTATTCGGCGGCGCTGGAGCGCGGCTTCTTCCCGGGCACGACCATCCTCGACGAACCGCTCGATTTTTCGAACGAGAAGGCCTATGCCAACTGGTCGCCGCGCAACGACGACGGCCTGTTCGAGGGCCCGGTGACGATCCGCCATGCGCTCACGCACTCGCGCAACGTGCCGACGGTGCGCATGCTGCGCGCGCTCGACGTCGACTATGCGCGCGAACACCTGGGTCGCTTCGGCTTCGACATGGCGCGCCACCCCAGCAACCTGACCCTGGCGCTCGGCACCGGCGCGGTGACGCCGCTGCAGATGGCCGGCGCCTACGCGGTGCTGGCCAACGGCGGCTACCGGGTCGAGCCCGGCCTGGGCATGACGATCCACGACCGCGACGGCAAGCTGCTGTTCGAGAGCGGCAAGCCGCGCCCGCTGCAGGAGAGCGCGCGCGTGCTGGATGCCCGCAATGCCTTCATCGCGGACAGCATGCTGCGCGACGTGGCGCGCTTCGGCACCGGCGCCCGGGCTTCGCGCCTCTTGAACCGCACCGACCTGGCGGGCAAGACCGGCACCACCAGCAACGCCATCGACGGCTGGTTCGCCGGCTATGGCGCCAATGTGGTGGCGGTGGCCTGGATGGGCTACGACGAGCCGCGCTCTCTGGGCACCCACGAATTCGGCTCCACGCTGGCCTTGCCGGTATGGGTCGACTACATGCGCGTGGCGCTGGCGAAGACGCCGCAGCGCGAGCGTACGCCGCCCGAGGGCGTGGTGCGCGCCGGCGGCGACTGGGTGTACGCGGAGTTTGCCGAACCGGTGCCAGTCGTGGAGGACGGCACTGCTGCACCTGTGGCGCCGCAGTCACCGTAACAAGGCAGGGCGGGTGCCGGAGCTTGTATCCGGCACGCCGCCGTGTGATCGTTTATTTCGCTGGCGGCGCCGGGAACAGGATCGCCGGACCCTTCGGCGCCACGCCCGGAGCGAGCGCGGCGGGCGCCGGCTTGCCGGCCGGGCCGAGGTGGCGCACGAAGCGGTAGATCGCGCGCAGGTCTTCCTTGTCCATCTGGTGCAGCGTGAACCAGGGCATCGGCGGGCGTGCCTGCATGGTCTGCGCCATCCTGATCCAGTCGTCCTCGCTGAGCGCATTCATCGACAGGCGCAGGTTGGTCGGGTAGGTCGTGCCCCAGGGGCCGTGCCAGCCCAGCTGGTCACCCTGGAGCCAGTCCTTTTCGGGCACCTTGCCGGCGCTCATGCCATAGCCGGCGGTATGGCAGTCGTTGCAGCCGCCGACCTTGACGAGGTAGCGCCCGCGCTCGACGTATTTGCCTTGTGCCGTAGCGTTCGCCGCCGGCTGGTGGGGCTTGTTCTGTGCGGCGTGCACGGCAGGCGTGGCGAGGGCCAGCAGCACGGCGGCGGCACAGGCTGTGTGAAGAGCTGCGATCATGTGGTCGGTTCCCGATAATGGCCGGCCCATGATGCAGCAAGTAGCGTGGCGCCGGCTGTTTCTTGTCAATAGGCGACAAGATAGCCGGCGCTCGCCGTCGATGGCAGCCCCATGGCTGGGGGGATCGTGCATACCTCCTTACGGCAGGCCCTGTACCGTCCCCTCTTTCGGATAGTCGATCACGTAGTCGACGTTGAAGCGCGCCGTCTCGTTCGGCTTGAGCGTGCGCTCCCAGCCGACCACGCCGCGCCGCTGCTGCCAGTCCTTCACGGTCGGCTCGGGATTCAGGGTGATCTTCGCGCTGATCTTGTCCGACTGGCTGACCGGAGTCGGCTCGAGCACCAGGATATCGATCGGCTGGCGGTGCAGGTTCGTCACCACATAGGTGTCGGCGATGCGCTTCTGGTTCTCGCGGTTGAAGAAGCCCGCCTCACCCGATTTCTCGTTGCGGCGCTCGGTACTCACGCGCACCAGCGGGTCGCGCCCGAAGGCCATGTTGAAGCGCTCGCCGGCCTGGGGATCCCAGTGCAGCGCGCCCACGTAGGAACCGTCGCGGCGCAGCTGCACCTGGCCCGGCAGCCAGACGCCGTCGGGCCGCGCCGCGTCGATGGTCAGCACCGCCATGTCCTTGTTGTCGCGCGGCGCAATGCGCACCAGCTGCTTGACCGCCAAGTCCTGCTTGGCCAGGCCGACCGAGATCTCGCGGCCGTCCGATGCCAGGTCGACCCGGGCCGGTACCTCGAATTCGGTGGTGAAGCTGCCCTGCGTCTCGATGACCGGCGCGATGTAGTCGTCGGCGGCGACGCGCGAACCCGTGACCGTCACGGCCCTGGGCCCCGGAGGTGGCGGCGCGGCAGGCGCACTCCGCCGGGCATACTGGAAGTTGAGCATTTCCTGCGCCTCCTGCGGCGGCCGGTGGGTCAGCAGCCACGGCAGTGGATCGGGCGCGTAGGCGGTCAGGTTCGGCTGGCCGGTCGACAGGCGCAGCCTGACCTTACTCCAGTCCTCGCCGGTCTTTTGCGAGATCGCCGCCATCCGCTCCAGTTCCACCGTGGACGTGTTCGAGTCCAGCGTGGCGCGATAGGTCGGTTTCCAGCCGGCGCGGTTGACCTGGTAGGACAGCAGGATCTTGCCGGGCTGGCGCACCGCGACCGCCACCGTCATGCTGCGGCTCTCGCGCGTGCTGGCCTGGACCTTGGCGAGATCGCCCTTGAGGGCCTCCAGCTGCTTGGTCAGCGCCCGCTTCTTCACCTCGGCCTCGTGCATGCGGGCCAGGGCCTCGCTGCCGCCCTTGCGGATCGCGTCGAGGGTCCCCAGCAATGCCTTGGGATCGCCCGCGGAACGTCCCGGGGCGTTGTCGCCGCCGCCGAGGCGCTCGAGGTAGCCCTGCACCAGCTGGGACGATTTGATCTCGGCATCGACCAGCGCGACCTGGTCCTGCAGCGCCTGGATCTTTGCTTCCAGTTCCGCTGCGCGCGGGCTCGGGCTGTCGACGGCGCGCTGGTCGCGCGTGAGCACCTGCCCGACCTGGATGCCTGGATCGGCCTGCAGGCGCACGGTGTCGGTATTGAAGTTGGCGAGCAGGCCGGTGATCTCGACCTGGGTCATGCCCGGCGTCACCTGGACCAGACGTTCCACTGTGGCGCTGCCCGGATACAGGGTGACGCTCTGGATCGGCGCCTCGACGGCGGATGCGCCGGATGCGGCCAGCGCCAGGAGGATGGTCCACTGCTGCTTGATTGTCATGGAATCTCTTTCAAAAGTGAAATATTTCCGCGAGCGTAGCAGATGTGGCCTAGCAAAAACCATCACAAAACCACGAGATAGCAAGGACTGTGTAACGAGACGTTTCAGGAAGCGCCGCGTGTCGCCAGGACCTGCTCCACCAGGCGCTGCGGCGGCTCGCGCACGTCGAGCGTGACGCCGCGCTCATCCGGCTGGAGCGGTTCGAGGGTGCGCAGCTGGCTGTCGAGCAGCGACACCGGCAGGAAGTGCCCGCTGCGCGCAGCCATGCGCTGCGCAATGAGTTCGCGGTTCCCGTGCAGGTGCACGAAGCGCACGTCGCCGCCATCGCCGCGCAGCACGTCGCGATAGGCGCGCTTGAGCGCGGAGCACGACAGCACGACCACCGGCGCCGTCTGCCAGGCCCGCTCGATCTCGGCGCGCAATGCCTCCAGCCAGCCGCGCCGGTCTTCGTCGTCGAGCGGAATCCCGGCCGACATCTTGGCCACGTTCTCCGGCGGATGGAAGCGGTCGCCCTCGATGAAGGGTGCGCCCAGCGCCTGCGCCAGGCGCGTTCCGACTTCACTCTTGCCGCAGGCGCTGACGCCCATCACCACCCATGCCGTCCGTTTGTCCATGTGCTCGCTTCGTCCTGGTTCATTAAGGGATGGCGACTGTCCGCTTGGGATGGGAGGCGCTGTGCAAGCTCATATGGGGATTGGCACACACTTCCTTGAACAGTCTCGCATACTCGGCCAGCGGCGGCAGGCCGACCGCGCGCCGGCGCTCGTCGACCCTGGCGATATCCTCGATCTCGAAAGGCTGCCACTCGGTCCTGCTGACGCAGCTGCCCTGGGTGCCGAAGCGTTGCGGATAGTGGGTGCGGTCGTGCAGGTAGGCGAAATTCTTCCCGGATGCCTGCCCTTCCTTCACCAGGGGCTCCATCAAGGCCAGCACCTCGCGCTGGAAGGCCTGGTCCCGGTCCGCGTGCTGGGCGATCAGCCAGGCGGCCGTGGCGCCGTCCTGGCCGACCATCGCGACCGTCGGCCAGCCATGCTGCGCGACGATCTCCTTCAGGCGGAACCGGTTGGCGTCATCGACGGTGGCCCAGCGGCTGACATCGCCCTTGCGCGCGAGCTGGCGGACTTCCTGGTCGCTGGCCGCCATTTTCAGGAGTTCATCGCGCAACGCGGCGTGCGTTGGGCCGGCGGCGTGGGCGTCGACAGAGCCCACGAACAGGATGGCGGCCGTGAACAGCTGTCCCAGGATTACGCGTTGCATGCTGTCTCCGAAGTCGGTGGATTGCCCCCAGCTTACCGAAAACTGAGACACCGGATATGCGCGCATTTTCACGCTTCGGCCGCCCTCAGCAGAAGTCCCGGCTCGGCGCGCGCAGCTTCCCGAGCAAATGCGACATGTCCACCAGCCGCTTGGCCACCAGGTGCCGCACCTCGCCCTGCTTCTGCCAGATGCCGTACACCCCCAAGAGCGGGGCATTGAGCACTTCGCGCCGCTGCTGCTCCACCAGCGTCGGCCAGACGATCACGTTGATGTTTCCGGTCTCGTCCTCGAGCGTCATGAACAGCACGCCCTTGGCCGTCCCGGGGCGCTGGCGCACCGTCACCAGGCCGCAGGCGCGCGCCAGTTGGCCGTCGGCATAGTCGGCGAGAACGGAGGCCGGCATGAAGCGCCTGGCCAGCAGCTGTTCGCGCAGCAGCGCCAGCGGATGGCGGCCCAGGGTCAGGCCCTGGGTGCGGTAGTCGCCCACGATCTCGTCGGCTTCGGTCGGCGCCGCCAGCTGCGGCAGTTCCTCCTGCGGCGTGGTCGGGCGCAGCAGGTCGCGGTCGGGCACCGCTCCCACCGCCTGCCATAGCGCTTCGCGCCGGTGCCCGGCCAGCGACTGCAGCGCATTGGCGCCGGCCAGCACCTGCAGGTCGCCGCGGTCGAGCTGGGCGCGGCGCGCCAGGTCGGCCACGCTCTCGAAGGGGCGCACCGCACGCGCCATCTCGATGCGCAGGGCCACTTCCTGTTTCAGCCCGCGCAGCAAGCAAAGACCCAGGCGCACCGCGGGCTGGCGCGACCGGCTTGTGGGATGCAGTTCCTCCAGGGCCGAGTCCCAGCCGCTGATGGCGACGTCCACCGGGCGCACCTCGATGCCGTGGCGGCGCGCGTCCTGTACCAGCTGCGAGGGGCTGTAGAAGCCCATCGGCTGGCTGTTGAGCAGCGCGCAGAGAAAGGCCGCCGGCTCGTGGCACTTGAGCCAGGAACTGGCATAGGCCAGCAGCGCGAAGCTGGCCGCGTGCGACTCGGGAAAGCCGTATTCGCCGAAGCCCTGGATCTGGCTGAAGATCGCCTCCGCGAACTCCAGCGTGTAGCCGCGCTCCAGCATGCCGCGCACGATGCGGTCGTAGTATTTTTCGAGCCCGCCCTTGCGCTTCCAGGCCGCCATCGCGCGCCGCAGCTGGTCGGCCTCGCCCGGCGTGAAGCCGGCGCCGAGGATCGCCACCTGCATCACCTGCTCCTGGAAGATCGGCACGCCCAGGGTGCGCTCGAGCGCCACCTTCATTTCCGGACTCGGATAGTGGATCGGCTCCAGGCCCTGCCTGCGCCGCAAATAAGGATGCACCATGCCGCCCTGGATCGGGCCGGGGCGCACCACGGCCACTTCGATCACCAGGTCATAGAAGCGGCGCGGACGCATGCGCGGCAGCATGCTCATCTGGGCACGCGACTCGATCTGGAACACGCCCACGGTATCGGCCGCGCAGATCATGTCGTAGGTGGCCTTGTCGTCGGGCGGAATGTCCTGCATCTCGAACAGGTTGCCGTAGCGCTGGCCCACCAGTTCGAGGCCGCGCCGCATCATCGACAGCATGCCCAGCGCCAGGACGTCGACCTTCATCAGGCCGAGTTCTTCGAGGTCGTTCTTGTCCCACTGGATGACGCTGCGCTCCGCCATGGTGGCGTTCTCGATCGGCACCAGGCGCGACAATTTGCCGCGCGCGATGACGAAGCCGCCCGGGTGCTGCGACAGGTGGCGCGGGAAGTTCAGCAGCTTGTCGGCCAGTGTCGCCCACTGCTGCGCCAGGCGCGATTCCGGATCCAGTCCCGCCTCCGCCAGGCGCCCCAGCAGGTCGGCGCGGCTGTCGAACCAGTGGTGGGTCTTGGCCACCTTCTCGACGATGGCCAGGTCGATGCCGAGCGCGCGTCCGCTGTCGCGCAGCGCGCTCTTGGGGCGGTAGCTGATCACCACCGCGGCCAGCGCCGCCCGCTCGCGCCCATATTTCCGGTAGATGTACTGGATGACTTCTTCGCGGCGCTGGTGCTCGAAGTCGACGTCGATGTCGGGCGGCTCGTTGCGCTCCTTCGAGATGAAGCGCTCGAACAGCAGGCTGGCGCGCGCCGGGTCGACCTCGGTGATGCCGAGGCAGTAGCACACCGCGGAATTGGCAGCCGAGCCGCGCCCCTGGCACAGGATGTGCTGCGAGCGCGCGAATCTTACGATGTCGTATACAGTGAGGAAGTAATGTTCGTACTTCATCTCGGCGATGAGCTGCAGCTCGTGCTCGATCTGCGCCTGCACCTTGGCCGGAATGCCCTCGCGGAAGCGCCGGTGCGCGCCGATATAGGTTTCCTGGCGCAGGAAGCTGGTGGCATCCATGCCGGGCGGGATCACTTCGTCGGGATATTCGTAGCGCAGCTCATCCAGCGAGAAGGTGCACAGGCGCGCGATGCGCAGCGTCTCGGCCAGCGCCTCGCGGCCGTAGATGTTGGCCAGGCGCAGGCGCGAACGCAGGTGCTGCTCGGCGTTCTGGGCCAGGCCATAGCCGCATTCGGCCACCGGTTTCTTCAGCCGGGTGGCGGTGAGCGTATCCTGCAGGGGCTTGCGGGAGCGCACGTGCATCACCACGTGGCCGAGCGCCGTGATCGGCAGGCCGTGCTGCCAGCCCACCTCTTCCACCGCCTCGCGGTGCGGCTCATCAAAAGCGCGGTGCAGCAGGACCAGGCCGAGCCAGGCGCGGCCCGGGAAGGTGCTCGCCATCCAGGCGGCTTGCCCGTGCAGGCGGTCGACGTCCGCCGCTTCGTGCGAGGGATAAGCGGGGAGCAGGATCGCCAGGCAGTCGGGCATGTGCTTCAGGTGCGCGTACGCGGGCGCGGGCCGGGCCAGGTCGTCCGGCGTGAGGAAGTAGGTCCCCTTCTCGCTGCGGGTGCGGCCCAGGGTGATCAGCTCCGCCAGGTTGCCGTAGCCGTTGCGGTTCTTGGCCAGCAGGATCAGCGACAGCGCCGGGCTGCCGTCCGGGTGCTTCAGGTGGAAGTGGGCGCCGATCACCAGGTGCAGGCCGGCCTTCTTGGCCTCGGCATGGGCGCGCACCACCCCGGCCAGCGAGCATTCGTCGGTCAGCGCCAGGGCAAAATAATCGAGTTGGACCGCGCGCGCCACCAGTTCCTCCGCATGCGAGGCTCCTTCGAGGAAGGAGAAGTTCGACAGGCAGAACAGCTCCGCATACGGAGGCAAAACCTGTGGTGGCGGAGAAAGCGGATCGGTCATCGGCAGAGGACGGACAAAAGCGGGGCGAACGGGATACAATGCTGGACAAACCGGCAATACTGTATAAAAACACAGTATAACCGAGACTTCCCGCTCGACAAGGAGAAACGCATGCAGATTCGTGCACTGAGCTGTTTTGGCGAACATGCCGGCGACGGCAACCCGGCCCTCGTGATCGAAGGCGACCATTCGAACGAGGAAGCACGTCGCGCACTGGCGCAGTCGCGCAACACCACCTGCGTCTTCCTCGACGGCGAGGTCGTCGATTTCTATTACCCGCACATGCGCAGCCCCTTGTGCCTGCACGCGACGCTGGCCGTGGCGCACGTGCTGTTCGCGCGCCATCCCGATGCCGCCCTACTGTCGGTGACGACGGCGATGCGCGGCCAGCGGCTCGATCTGCTGCGCGGCGATCATGCCTTCTATGTTCGCCTGCAGGCGCAGGAAGTGGCGCAGCCAGTGATGGCAAGCGGCCTGCTGGGGCACTTGCTCGCGGCGCCCGGCTTCGTGCCGGCATCGCCGCCGCGTGTCGCCTCGGTCGGCAGTCCGAAGCTGCTGGTCGAAGTGCCAGATGCCGCCACGCTGCTTGGCCTGCGGCCGGACCTGGAAGCGATCGCGGCATGGGGCAAGGAGGCTGGTATCAACGGCATCTACGCCTGGTGCCGCCTTCCGGACGGCCGCTTCGAAGGCCGCAACTTCAACCACCTCGACCCGGCCCTGGAGGACAGCGCCACCGGCGTGGCGGCGGGTGCGCTCACCGCGCTGCTGGGACATGGCATCGTGCTGCGACAGGGACGCGCCACCCGCCAGTCATGCATCATCAGGACCCGGGCAGAAGACGGCGCCATTCTGGTCGGCGGCCGCACCGAGCCGGCCGCCGTGGTCGAATCTGCGGGGTGGCCCCGATACGTTTGGTAGCATTCCTTACCAGTTGGCTTCACCTGCCCGGCCCGGTTTGCGGTGTAATGGACACATCGCGAAAGCACACCGCGTCACCAGGAGAACAGCATGAAACCAAGTTTGATCGCATCGGCACTGATCGCCCTGACCCTGACTGCCAGCGGCAGCGCGTTCGCCCAGCGCGGCGACCATGGCCACGACGGCCGCAACGGCAACGCCTATGGGCAGGACAGCCGCCGTGGCGACAAGCATGACAACGGCCGCTATGACAATGACCGCCATGACGGCCCACGCGGCAACGCCAACCAGCGCGCCAACGACCGCAATCACGATCGCTACTACGACGCCCGCCAGTTCCATCGCGACGACCGGCGCGGCGCCGGACCGCGCCACGACCTGCGCCGCGGCCAGCACCTGAGCAAGGAATACCGCGGCAACCGCTACGTCGTCACCGACTGGCGCGACCGCCACCTGAGCGCGCCGCCGCGCGGCCACCACTGGGTCCGCGCCGGCAATGACTACATCCTGGCCGCCATCGCCACCGGTCTGATCGCACAGGTCTTGCTGAGCAACTGATACGACACCGGATCAGTCCCGGAAAGGCCGCGCCCTGTAACAGGGCGCGGCCTTTTTTCGCATGGCCAGGACGTATTGACGCCGCCAGCAAGGGCTGTCCCCCGTCCGCGAGCTGGTATACACTTCCGCGCACGCTCTACCGGAGCTCATCCATCCTGCGGACATGAAACCACAACTCCTGACCTACGCCCTCCCCTTGATCCTGCTCGGCGCCAGTGCCACCGCACGCGCCGACGTCGATTACCAGCTGCGCATTACCGATGCGGCACAGCACCTGGCCGAAGTGCGCGCCACCTTCCCGGCAGCCACCGGCACCACGCTCGACGTGCAAATGCCGAACTGGCGCACCGGCCGCTACAACATGCTCAACCTCGCCAACGGCGTGCGCCTGTTCAAGGCCTTCGACGCCAAGGGCCAGCCGCTGCCGGTCGCCAAGACCGACAAGGGCACCTGGCAGGTACGCACGAAGCCGGGCGACGCGGTGACGGTGCAGTACGAGCTGTACGCCAACCTGCTGGGCGAGCGCACCCGCCACATCGACGACACCCACGCCTACCTGGATGCCAGCGGCGTGTTCGTCTACGCCGCGCCCTTCCGCCAGGAGAAGGTGACGGTCAAGCTGGACGTTCCGCAGGGCTGGAAGTCGCGTTCGGGCATGGATTCGGGCAGCTGCGACCACTGCTTCGTGGCGCCGAACTACGACGTGCTGATCGACGCGCCGATCGAGACCGGCATCCACGAGTTCTACACCGACAAGGTCGATGGCCGCAGCATCGAGCTGGCGATCTGGGGCCGCGGCAACCACGACGGCAAGCAGATGATGACCGACCTGAAGAAGATCGTCGTCGAGACCGCGAAGATGTACGGCAACCAGTATCCGTTCCAGCGCTACCTGTTCATCGTCCACGCCACCGACGGCGTCGGCGGCGCCACCGAGCACGCCAATTCCACCGTCATCCAGAAATCCCGCTGGACCTTCGCGCCGCGCAAGGACTACCTGAACTTCCTGCGCGTGGCCGCGCACGAGTTCTATCACACCTGGAACGTCAAGGCCTACCGTCCGAAGGAGATGGTGCCCTACGACTACCAGAACGAGAACTACAACCGCCTGCTGTGGGTCGCCGAAGGCCACACCTCCTACTACGACGAGCTGATCGTCCTGCGCGCCGGCCTGCAGAAGCGCGACGAGTTCCTCGAAGGCTACGCCAAGCTGATCGACGACTACCTGCACCAGCCGGGCCGCTTCCAGCAGAGCGCGGCCGACGCCAGCTTCGACGAGTGGATCGCCGTCGGCGGCGAGCGCGCGCGCAACGCCTCGGTCAACATCTACTCCAAGGGCCAGGTACTGGCGCTGATGATGGACATCGAGCTGCGCCGCCAGACCGGCGGCAAGCGCGGCCTAGAGGACATGCACCGCATCCTGTTCGAGAAGCACTCGACCGCGCAGGGCGGCTACGACGTGCCCGCCGTGCTGGCAGCGCTGCGCAGCGTGAGCGGCCAGGACTGGAGCGGCTGGTGGGTCCAGTACGTGGACGGCACCAACGAGATCCCGTTCGACACCCTGCTGGCCCAGGTCGGCCTGCAAAAGATCGCCGACGTGCCGAAGGACCAGGAGCAGAAGACCGAATGGTGGGCCGGCTGGACCCTGCGCGATGGCAGCGATCCGGCGGTGGTCACCGTCGTCGAGCGCGACAGCCCGGCATGGAAAGCCGGCGTGGTCTCGGGCGACACCCTGGTGGCCGTGAACGGCCTGCGCGTGTCCGCCAAGGACATCGGCGACAAGATGTCGCTGGTGAAGACCGCCCCGTTCAAGGTGCACCTGTTCCGCCGCGACGAGCTGGTGGAAAAGCAGCTCACCCCGCTACAGCAGCCGAAAGGCAAGGCCAAGCTGAAGGTCGCGGACAAGGCGACCGACGCGCAGAAGTCACTGAACGCGTCCTGGCTCGGCGTGGCATGGCCAAAGGAAGAATCGGCAGCGAAGAAACCGTAATCCACGGCGCCAGCCAACGAACCGCGGCCCCGGTCCCGACCGGCGCCGCGGTTTTTTCATGGGCGTTCTTCGCGCACCTCCAGCACCCGGTCGATCAGGCCGTACTCCGCCGCCTGCCCGGCCGACATGAAGTTGTCGCGGTCCGAATCTTTTTCGATCCGGCTCAGCGGCTGCCCGGTCCGCTCGGCCAGCAGACTGTTGAGGCGGTGACGCTGGTACAGGATCTCGCGCGCCTGGATCTCGATGTCGGCCGCCACGCCCTGCGAACCGCCATGCGGCTGGTGGATCATGATGCGGGCATTCGGCAGGGCGTAGCGCTTGCCGGGCGCGCCCGCGGCCAGCAGGAAGGAGCCCATGCTGGCGGCAAAACCCGTGCACAGGGTCGACACGTCGGGCTTGATGAACTGCATCGTGTCGTAAACGGCCATGCCCGCATAGACCGAACCGCCGGGCGAATTGATGTACAGCGCGATGTCCTTGTCCGGGTTGTCCGATTCCAGGAACAGCAGCTGGGCCACCAGCAGGTTGGCGGATTGCTCGGTGACTTCGCCGACCAGGAAGATCACGCGCTCCTTCAGCAGGCGCGAGTAGATGTCGAAGGCGCGCTCGCCGCGCCCGGTCTGTTCGATGACAGTGGGCACCAGGCCCAGTCCCATCGGTGAATGCAAGCTCATGTTCGTCCTTTCGCGCTAAAGTGATACTTGCATGACGCCCGCCGCCCGCCGGATGTGACAGCCCGAAAAAAATACCGCTGGCCTGTCACATCCGGGCCTGCCCAGGCGTCAAGCGGGAGACCCATCCGCCTAGACAGGAGTTGCCATGCCAAGCGCCACCGATCCAGATGCCGCCACCTTCGAACAGCTGCGCCCGCGCCTGACCGCGATCAGCCGCCGCATCGTCGGCAGCGCGGCCGAAGCCGAGGACATCGTGCAGGACTGCTACCTGAAATGGCATGGCGCCGAACAGGCCGCGCTGGCGACGCCGGCGGCCTGGCTGACCACGGTCGTGCAGCACCAGTCGATCGACCGGCTGCGCAGGCGTGCCCGCGACGCGGCGGCGGCGCAGTCCGCGCTGGAACTCGGACCCGAGCCGGCGCCGGCCCTGCCCGAGGATGGCCTGCTGCGCCATGCCGAACTGGGTGAAGCCTTCGCTTGCCTGGCGCGCCTGTCGCCGTCCGAGCGCCTGGCCCTGGTCCTGCACGAGGCCTGCGAGTGCAGCCATGCGGACATCGCCGCAATGCTGGGCACCAAGGCGGCGAACGCGCGCCAGCACCTGGCGCGCGCGCGGCGGCGGCTGCGCGATGCGGAAAGCGCAGAGCCGCCGCCGGAAGAAAAGCTGTGCCGCGAACTGGTACGCCGCTTCCAGGCCGCCATCAACGGCCTGGACCTGCCGTCGCTCGTCACGCTGCTGGCTGCCGAACAGCCGATGTCCGTGCATCAGGCGCCGCAGGCGCGCCTGCGCAGCGGCGCATGCGCCAACGATGCGCACTATGCGCTCACCCTTGCCGCATAAAATGCGGTCGCGGTCCCTGTTCATATTGAGGATATTGCAACTGGCTCACATATACTGCTGAGCAGCCGTTGATACGGCCCCGCCAACATCAGGGAAGGCAGGACATGGACCAGGCAACCCGGCTTCACGCATTCGACAACCTTCGCGCCGTGATGATGTGGCTCGGCATCCTGCTGCATGTGGCCATCAACCACACAACGGGTCCCTCGCCCCTGCCCTGGCGCGACTCCCAGACCTCCCCCGTCGCCGACCTGATCCTCCTGTTCATCCACGCCTTCCGCATGCCGGTGTTCTTCATCCTGGCCGGCTACTTCGTCGCGCTGCTGGTGGCCCGGCGCGGGCCCAAGGGCATGCTGGCGCACCGGATGCGCAGACTGGCCTTGCCCTTCGCGATCTTCTGGCCCGTGCTGATCGTGTGCACCACGGTCCTGATGCTGGTCTACGTGCACCTGATGGCGCGCGGCACCATGGGCATCGACCTGTCGCTGCTGGCCGGGAAAACGGCCGGTGCCTCGCCCTTCAACACGATGCATATGTGGTTCCTGTACTACCTGATCTGGTTCTGCCTGTTCACCGCGGCGCTGGCGCCGCTGTGGAAGGCACTGCCGGCGCGCATCCACGCCGCCGTCGACACGGGCTTTCGCGCGCTCGCCATGCACTGGTGGGGACCGCTCGTGCTCGCCGTCCCGCTGGCCATCGTCGGCTCCTTCTACCGGGCCGGCATGGTGGCCGTGAGCGGCTCCTTCATCCCCAACCTGCCCGAACTGGTGCACAACGGCCTGTTCTTCGCGGTGGGCCTGCTGGCCTGGCGCCACCAGGATGCGCTGCTGCCCTACCTCACCAGGACCTGCTGGAGGAACGCGATTGCCGGTGCCGGCGTGTTCGTCGCCGTGCTCGGTCTGTTCAAAACCTTCGTCAGCCATCGCGGCGCCGTTCCCCATATCGAAGCATGGATCGCCCTGCTCTACAACCTGACCAGCTGGCTGTGGAGCTTCGGCCTGATCGGCCTGTTCCTGCGCTACCTGGGCGAGCAGAACCGCGTGCTGCGCTACGTCTCCGACAGTTCGTACTGGGTCTTCCTGGTGCACATGCTGGGCACGATCGGTTTCGGCGCCCTGCTCTACACACTGCCTGCCGGCGTCGCGACCAAGATGCTGCTGAATATCCTGCTCACGACCCTGGCCTGCCTGCTCAGCTACCAGCTGCTGGTGCGCCATACCTTCATCGGCGCGCTGCTCAACGGCAAGCGCGAGCGCAAGAGCGGACAAGCGCAAACCGCCAGCGACCAAGCGGTCGCCTCCTGAACCATTTCATGCGTCCTGGCCAGGGACCTGCTCCAGCAGTTGCCGCGCCAGCAGGCCGGCATGCGGGGTCAGCGCGGAAAAGTCGCGCGCGCACAGGTAGAGCTGCCTGGCCGCCCAGGCTTCGGACAGGGTCAGGACGGCCAGGTCGCGTTCGATCGTTGCGGCCAGGGCACGGGAGAGGATCGAAATGCCGATGCCTGCCTCGACGTAGCTGGCCACCTGCCCGGTATGGCGCAACTGGATGCGGTAGTCGAGCTGGCGGCCCAGGCGCGCCGCCCGCTCCGCCAGGTGGGTTTCGAGCGCGGTGTCGGCCATGCCCACGATCGGCTCGGCGAGGATATCGGCAAAGCTCACCTGCGCCTGCCCGGCCAGGCGGTGCGAACGGCCCACCAGCACCACCAGCTGGTCGCTGGCCACCAGGTGGGTCTGCAGCATGCGCATGTCCGTGACGCCGGCGACCACGCCCAGGTCGGCGCGCAGGTCCACCAGCGCCTGGACGATGTCCGTACTGGGCCGCTCTTCCAGGTCGATCGACAGGTCCGGGTGCGCCGCCAGGAAGCGGCACAGCTGTGGCGGCAGGAAGGCGGCCATCGCCGCCGTATTCGAGAGCAGGCGGATGCGGCCCTTGAGGCCGGTCGCATAGGTGCGCAGCTCGCCGCGCATCTGTTCGACCTGGCCCAGGATCGAGCGGGCATGCCGCACCAGGGCCTCGCCGGCCGCGGTCGGACGCACGCCACGGCGGTTGCGTTCCAGCAGGGGCGCGCCCAGCGCCGCTTCCATGCCGGCGATGCGTTCGCTGACCGATGCCAGCGCCAGGTGCATGGCGCGCGCGCCGTGCGTCAGGCTGCCGCATTCGACGACGCTCAGGAACAGCCGCATGTCGGTCAGGTCGAAACGCACCGTACAGCCCTCTACTTTCGGAATCTCCGAAGTCTAGCACCGGAATTGCCAGATTGCGCAGGCCTACAGACTCGCCTACCATCATTTACATCGGTTCAGGCGAATGCTTACAGGAGGAAACCATGCTGGACGCCTTGCTGGCAACGATCGGCATACTGGGCCTGCTGGCCACCATCGCAGTCAAGTTCGGTAAATCGTGCACGGAAGCGATGGCGCGCCACGCAGAGCGCCACGAAGATCCACCCGAGACCGGGCCCGCGCCCGCTTCCGCACGCGCCTGCCCGCACCGCCGGCGTCGCAGGAAGGCGTCAGCCGGACGATAGACTCGGGTTATATATTGACAACGTTGTGTTAATGATACAGTGCCTTGGTGCTCCGTCATGGGATTGTTTAGTATTCAATTTTCCCTCGGAGTAACCAGTGCTCACACTCAAACGTCTACCCAAGTCGGTCCTGCTTGCCCTGTACGGCGGCGCCGCATTCGCTACCCTGGCCCCAGCCGCCTTCGCCCAGAGCACTGCGCAAGAGCCGTCCACGACCCCGGTCGCCGCCGGCACGCCGGCCGCTGCAGACAGCAAGGGTAGCGGCATCCAGAGCGTCAGCATCGTCGGCTCGCGCCGCGTCGGCAACGTCTCCGATATCGACACGCCGGTCCCGGTCGACTTCATCCCGATGACCAAGGCGACCGAACAGGGCGGCCAGTTCGACCTGGCGCAAGTCCTGAACAACGTCTCGCCCTCGTTCAACTCGACGCGCCAGACCGGCGCCGACGGCGCCGACCTGATCGACTCGGCCGCCCTGCGCGGACTGGGTTCGGACCAGACCCTGGTGCTGGTCAACGGCAAGCGCCGCCACACCACCGCGCTGGTCAACCTGTTCGGCGCGCGCAACCGCGGCAACACCGGCACCGACATGAACGCGATCCCGCTGATGGCCATCCGTAACGTGCAGGTGCTGCGCGATGGCGCCGCCGCGCAGTACGGCTCGGACGCGATCGCCGGTGTGCTCAACATCGAACTGAAGAAGAACCTCGGCTGCGAGATGGTGACCGGCTTCGGCCAGTACACCGAGGGCGACGGCGACAACTACCTGGCCTCGGCCTACTGCGGCGTGGCCGTCGGCGGCGGCGTGCTGGGCATCACCGGCGAATACTACGACCGCGGCCGCTCCAACCGCGCCGAGGAAGGCAGTCCGCGCATCATCGGCGACACCAAGTCGCAGAACAGCACCGTCTACCTGAACGGCGAATTCCCGGCGGGCGACGGCAAGCTGTACGTCACCGCCGGCGCCCAGAACCGCGACGCCTCGTCGGCCGCCTGGGCGCGCGAAGGCCTGGGCTCCGAGGACATCCCCTCGCGCAACTCGGCCGCCATGTACCCGAACGGCTTCGTCCCCTTCATCAACGGCGACATCAACGACCACTACGGCACCCTCGGCTACCGTTTCCGCCTGGGCGAATGGAACACCGACGTCTCGCAGACCTTCGGCCAGAACCGCATGCGCTACACCATCGCGAACACGCTCAACGCCTCGATCGCCAACCTCGACCTGTTGCGTGGCGGGCCGGGCAGGAGCGCCAGCATGTTCGACGCCGGCGGCTTCTCGTTCCGCCAGGCCACCACCAACCTGGACTTCTCGCGCTTCTTCGAGGGCATCGGCAGGGGCATGAACCTGGCCTTCGGCTTCGAGCACCGCCGCGAGAACTACCAGATCAAGGCGGGCGAGCCGGGTTCTTATGTCGACGCCGACGGCGTGGGCGTGGGCGGCAACGCCGGCAGCCAGGGCTTCCCGGGCTTCCAGCCGATCGACGTGACCGACAGCGACCGCCACTCGAACGCCGCCTACCTCGACCTCGAGACCGACCTCGCGGAGGGCTTCAAGCTGCAGGCGGCGCTGCGCCACGAGCGCTATTCCGACTTCGGCGCCACCACCACCGGCAAGCTGGCGGCCGCCTACCGCATCAACCCGGCAGTGCTGCTGCGCGGCTCGGCCAGCACCGGCTTCCGTGCGCCTTCGCTGCAGCAGGTCTACTTCTCCTCGACCTTCACCGACTTCGTCAACGGCCAGCCGCTCGACGTGGTGCTGGCCCCGAACGGCGGCCGCGTGGCGAATGCCGCTGGCATCCCGCAACTGAAGGAAGAAGAGTCGAAGAGCTATACCCTGGGCCTGACCTGGTCCCCCGGCCAGGCCACCTCGCTGACGGCCGACCTGTACCGCATCAACATCGACGACCGCATCGTGCTGTCGGGCCGCTTCGACGCCGACAACTACCCTGCCCTGGGCGCCACCCTGCAGCAGCTGGGCGTGGGCCAGGCGCAGTTCTTCGTCAACTCGGTGGACACCAAGACCCAGGGCCTGGACGTGACCCTGTCGCACCGCATGGACCTGGGCGCCGGCAAGCTGAACGCCTTCCTGGCCCTGAACTTCAGCAAGACCGAAGTGACTGGCGTGCATGCGCCGAGCGCCCTCACCGGCTTCGAGGACGTGCTGCTGTCCGAGCGCGAGCGCCTGTTCATCGAGGAAGGCGCGCCGCGCCGCAAGGCCACGCTGGGCTTCGACCATACACTGGGCAAGCTGGAAACCGCGCTGCGCATCGTGCATTTCGGCCCCCAGACCCTGGGCACCTTCTCGGGTCCGCCGGTGCCGAACCAGTACTACAAGCCGAAGACCTCGGCCGACCTGTCCGTCACCTGGGCCTTCACCGAGAAAACCAAGTTCACCGTCGGCGGCACCAACATCTTCGACGTCAAGCCGAGCGTGCAGGATCCGAACGAGACCGACAACGGTTTCAAGTACGAGAGCGTGCAGTTCGGCCTGAACGGCGCGGCCTGGTTCGCGCGGCTGTCGCACCGTTTCTGATCCGCGGTGCATATCCGCGCCTCGAAGGGTCCCAGCCGGGACCCTTTTTTATTACATGTAATGTTCGCATGTGTAACAATGAGAATTTGGCGAATTTGCTTGTGTATATAATGCCCAGCATATCCGTCTACCACCACCATGCACGCAATGACCAGCGTCCCAGATACCCGCATTTCCACCGGCATCGCCGGCCTCGACGACATCCTCGGCGGCGGCCTGACGCCGCAGCGCATCTACCTGGTCGAAGGTTCTCCCGGCGCCGGCAAGACCACGCTCGGCCTGCAATTCCTGCTCGACGGGGCGGCCAAGAATGAGAGCGGCTTGTACATTACCCTGTCCGAGACCGCCGACGAACTGGCGGCGGCGGCGGCCAGCCATGGCTGGGACATCGGCGCGCTCTCGGTGTACGAGCTGGCGGGCGACACCGACCTCGATCCGGACGCCCAGCAGTCGGTATTCCACCCCTCCGAAGTCGAGCTGGGCGAAACCACCCGCAACGTGATGAACCGGGTCGACGCGCTGCGCCCGATACGGGTGGTGTTCGACAGCCTGTCCGAGATGCGCCTGCTGGCGCAGAACCCGCTGCGCTACCGGCGCCAGATCCTGGCCCTGAAGCAGTTCTTCGCGGCGCGCGCCTGCACCGTCCTGCTCCTGGACGACAAGACCAGCCAGTCCGACCAGCACCTGCACAGCATCGCGCACGGCGTGATCAGCCTGGAGCAGATCGCCAAGGAGTTCGGCAAGGAGCGCCGGCGCGTCAACATCATCAAGATGCGCGGCATCCGTTTCCGCGGCGGCTACCACGACTACACGCTCGACACCGGCGGCATCACCATGTATCCGCGCCTGGTCGCGGCCGAGCATCTGCGCGACTTCGTGCCGGCGGTGCGCTCCACCGGATCGAGCGGCATCGACGCCCTGCTGGGCGGCGGCCTGGTGCGCGGCACCAATACCCTGATCGTCGGCCCTTCCGGCATCGGCAAGACCACCCTGTCGACCCGCTGCCTTCTGAGCGCCCTGGAACGCGGCGAGCAGGCCTCGTTCTACCTGTTCGACGAAGGACTCGGCACCTTCTTCGCGCGCAGCCGCGCGCTCGGCATGGAACTGCGCCAGTTCGTGGACAATGGCCAGCTGCGCATCCACCACATCGACCCGGCCGAGCTGTCGCCGGGCGAGTTCGCGCAGATGCTGCGCGACGCGGTCGAGCTCTCCAAGGTCGGCTTCATCGTCATCGACAGCCTGAACGCCTACCTGCAGGCGATGCCGGGCGAGCAGTACCTGATCCTGCAGATGCACGAACTGCTGTCCTACCTGAACCAGCAGGGCGTCACCACGGTGCTGGTGCTGGGCCAGCACGGCATGATCGGCGAAGTGAAGTCCGACGTCGACCTGAGCTACCTGAGCGACAGCACGGTCCTGATGCGCTTCTTCGAGTCGAACGGCCGCCTGCGGCGCGCCGTCACGGTCATCAAGAGCCGCGCCGCCGAGCATGCGCTGACCATCCACGAGCTGGAGCTGGGCGCCGACGGCATCCGCGTCGGCGAAGCGCTGGAAGGCTTCGACGGCGTCCTCACCGGCCTGCCCAGCTACCGGGGCCTGACGCCGATGATGTCGGACATTCCCGATGTCGCCGGCTGAGCGGCAGGACCAACGCATCCTGATCCTCGCGCCGCGCGGGCGCGACGCCGAGGTCATGTGCTCGGTGCTGGCGCAGGACGGCGCGGCCTGCGGCGTGATGCCCGATTTCGCCGCGCTTGCCGGCGCTATCGGCGAAGGCGCCGGCCTGGCCATCGTGGCCGAGGAAGCGCTGCATGGCGCCGACCTGGCGCCCCTGCACGCCTGGCTGGCGGCGCAGGAACCGTGGTCCGATTTCCCCTTCGTGATCCTGCTCGGCAAGGCGGTCGGGCCGGCCGCGGCCACCACCCGCTCCCGGCTGGAAGAGCTGGGCAACATCATCCTGCTCGAGCGCCCGCTCAACGCCCAGACCCTGCGCAGCGCCGCCAGCTCGGCCCTGCGCGCCCGGCGCCGCCAGTACCAGGCGCGCGACCTGCTGGCCGAGCGCGAGCGCGATGCCGCCAGCCTCAAGCAAAGCCGGCAGGACCTCCTGTCCCTCAACGAGACGCTCGAATCGCGCATCGAGGAACGCACCCGCGCGCTGGCCGGGGCCAACGACCGCCTGATGAACGAAGTCATCGAACGCGAACGGGTGCAGCAGGCGATGGTGCAGTTCCAGAAGATGGAAGCGGTCGGCCGCCTCACCGGCGGCATCGCCCACGACTTCAACAACCTGCTCAACGTGGTCCAGGGCAGCATGGACCTGATCCTGCTGCTGTCGAAGGACGACGTGGCCAGGCAGCGCGCCGAGATCGCGCGCCGCGCCTGCCAGCGCGGCGGCAAGCTGACCAGCCAGCTGCTGGCCTTCGCCCGCAACCAGAACCTCGACCTGCGTCCCGCCGAGGTGAGCGACCTGTTCGATGGCGTGCGCGAACTGGTGGCGACCTCGCTCGGCTCGCGCATCAATCTGCGCTTCGAGGTCGAGGAAGGCTGCGCGCGCGTGTTCGCCGACGCCAACCAGATGGAGATGGCGCTGCTGAACCTGGCCATCAATGCGCGCGACGCCATGGGCGACAGCGGGGAACTGGCTTTCCATGCGGCGAATGCCCGGCCGCCCGCCGGGCTGCTGCCGAGCGGCGAGTACGTGCGCATCGCCGTCACCGACAACGGCCCCGGCATGCCGCCGGAACTCGTGGCCAAGGTCTTCGAGCCCTTCTTCACCACCAAGGCGGTCGGCAAGGGCACCGGCCTGGGCCTGAGCCAGGTATACGGCATGGCGCAGCAGTCGGGCGGCGCGGCGCGCATCCTGAGCCAGCAGGGGTGCGGGACCACGGTGGAAATCTGGCTGCGCGCCTGGGACGGCGGCGAGCTCCCCGCCGCGGCGCCCCTGCCGGACGCCGTCCCGGCCGCCGGACAGGGTTCCCGTATCCTGGTGGTCGAGGACGACAACTTCGTACGCGAATCGATGGTGCAGTCGCTCGAAGCCTTCGGGCATGCGGTGACCCAGGCGGCGGACGGCGCGGCCGCCCTGCGCGAACTGGGACGCGGTCGGCCGGACCTGATCATCACCGATTACCTGATGCCGGGGATTACCGGGGCCGAACTCATGCGGCGTGCGCGCGAGGTCTTCCCCGGCATACCGATGATCATCGCCACCGGCTATGCGGACATGCATGCGATCGACCAGGTCCTGGGCGAGGATATCCTGCTGCGCAAACCCTTCCAGCTGGCCGAGCTGGCGCTCAGCGTCGAGCGCGCGCTCGGCCGCGACGGCTCATCCGCACGGCCTCACTGAACCGCGCCGGTAGCCCTCATCGAGCTGGACGCCGCCGAAAACGACTCTGTGCCACACTTTGTTCATCACCTCCAGGGGAGAACATCATGAGCAAGGAACAGAAGTCGCAGGAGAAGCAGGCCGCGCCGCAAGGCCAGCAACAAGGGCAGGAACAGGGACAGCAACAGGCGCAGCCCCAGAACCAGCAGCAGGCGCACGACGTGGACGGCCTGGCGGACAAGAAGCCCGAAGAGCTGACACCGGAAGAGCTGAGGCTGATGGCCGACACGATGCCGGGCGAAGGACCGGGCGATTGAGATGTTCTTATTCTTCTCGAACAAACTCGGCTGCCTCGGCTCCATCGCCGTCTCGATCGTGCTGACGCTGATCGTGCTGCTCCTGATCGGCGTGTTCTGAAGCGGCCCTACTTCTTCAGCGTACGCACGTAGGCCAGGACCTCGTCCTCGCGCCCCTCGCCCACCGCCTCGGCGGCAGTCTTGCCGCCGAGCGCAGGCTGCGGCTCGTTCATCCATGCGCTGGCGGCGTCATCGCTGCCGGCGATGCCGCGCACTTCGTGCATGACCGTGTAATAGGCCTGCGCCTTGCGCGACTGCTGGCCAAAGCGGGCCTGCAGCGCCGCAAAGGCATCCGGCTTGATGGAATCGCCTCCTGCCATGGCCGTGCTCCTTATTTGGTGACGGTGAGCAGCGAACGCTTGCCGCCCTTGAACGAATACAGCGTGATGGTGCCGTCCTTGACGTCGCCGCGCGCGTCGAAGGCGATCGGCCCGGTCACGCCCCTGTGCTGGATCTTCGAGAGGACCGGCAGGTATCTGGCCGGCTGGCTGGAGCCGGCCTTCACCATCGCCTCGGCCATGGTCATCACCGCGTCATAGGCATACGGGGCGTTGATCTGGACGTCGATGCCGAAGCGCTTTTTATAATCGGCGCGGAACTTGTCCATGGCGGCGCGGGCTTCGCCCTGCACGCCCCCCGCTTCCGCGCACACCACCTGGCCGTCCGCCATGGTGCCGCCGGAGAGCTTGTGGATCTCGTCCGAGCAAAGGCCGTCGCCGCCCATCATGCGCACGTTCATGCCGAGCTGCTTCATCTGGCGCAGCATGGGGCCGGCGGTGGCGCTCATGCCGCCGAAGAAAACCAGGTCCGGCTTGGTCGCGCGGATGCGGGTGATGATGGCGGAAAAATCGGTCGCCTTGTCGTGCGTGAATTCCTTGGCGACGACGCTGCCGCCCTGGCTTTGCAGGCTGCGCGCGAATTCGGTGACCAGGCCCTGGCCGTAGGCGGTGCGGTCGTCGACCACGGCCACGCGCTTGGCCTTCATGGTGCCGGTCGCGTAGCGGCCCAGCGCCTGGCCCAGCTGCACGTCGTTGGCCACCACGCGGAAGGTGGTGTTGAAGCCCTGGCGGGTGTACATCGGCGAGGTCGACGAGGGCGAGATCTGCGGGATGCCCGCAGCATGGTAGATCTTCGAAGCCGGGATGGTCGTGCCCGAGGTCTCGTGGCCGACCATGCCGTTGATCTTCGCGTCCACCAGTTTCTGCGCCACGGCGGTGGCCTGTTTCGGTTCGCCGGCGTCGTCCTCGGCCACCAGCTCGAAGCGCACCTTCTTGCCGCCGATGCTGACGCCCTTGGCATTGAGCGCCTCGATCGCCATGCGCGCACCGTTCTCGGTGTCCTTGCCGAAGTAGGCCACCGGGCCGGTCACGGCCGCCGCATGGCCGATCCGAACCACTTCCTGGGCCGAGGCCAGGCCGGCTGCAGCCAGGCCAGCCAACAGGACTGCTTGCTTCTTCATCGATTCCTCTAGATATCCGCTCAGGGCCCGCTGCCCTGTGAGCAAAGGGTGCATTCTACCGTTACCGTGCCGCGCCTGCCGAACGCCCCCATGGCGAATGTGACAATTGGCGAGAATTCAAGGACCAAAACGTGGGTATCCTGCGCGCCTTATACAAGAACGAGAGGGGCCGGCAGCGCCGAGCGACCCTCCGGCACCACGGAGACCACCATTCTTACCCTCGCCATGCGACCTGCCGCCTCCCTTGCGGCGTGCATCCTGCTGTCCTGCGTGCTGGCCCCGGCCGCGGCACGCCAGCCGGCGTCACACCATCTTGCTGCCGGCTGCGAGGCAGGCAAGGCCTGCGCCGCCGCTCGCCACCGCGGCACGAAGCAAGCGCCGGAATGCGGCCGCCTGCGCGCGGCCATCGTGGAAGCCAAACAATCGGAGCGGCGCGTGCGCGCCGCGATGATGGAATCGGTGCAGCTGGACCTGCTCAGCCTGCGCAAGCGCTACCGCAAACTGGGCTGCCGCGACTAGGGCCCAAGACCTACAGCGATTGTTCCCACACCAGGCGCCAGGTCGGGCGCAGCTGGTAGACGGTGGCGCGTTCGAGCGGCCTGCTTCCCTCGTAGGCCAGGCGTTCCAGGTAGTCGCGTTGTGACAGGCTGGCCACCGACAGGCGCAATCGCGAGCGGGCGTCGCGCTTCCATACCGCATACAGGTCGAGCTGGCGCCGGCTGCCGTCGTCGCTATGGATCAGCGCGCTCGCGCGGCTCGCCACCCGTCCCTGGTAAGTCCAGGTGCCGCCCAGGTCGAAGCGGCCGGCAGGCGCCGCGTAGTCCAGCCCGAGATTGCCGCTGTACGCCGGCTGGCCTTCGATACGGTTGTCCGGCCCCGGCACGCTGTCCAGGCGCGACCAGTTGCGCGCCAGGTTGATGCGTCCTGACAGCGCTCCGCGCGTCAGCTTGCTTTCGAACTCGATGCCGCGCACCAATGCGCTGCCCGCGTTGTCTGGGGTGGCGGTCCACACGCCGCGGCTCTCGCCGATGCGCGTCAGCGTGATGTCGCGGATGCGCTTGTGGAACAGGCTCACGCTCACCATGTCCGCCGCGCCGAAGTAGCGCTCCCAGGCCAGGTCGACGGCCAGGGCGAGTTCGGGCCGCAGACCGGGGTTGCCCTGCTGGTCCGGATTGGTGGCGCTGTTGTTGTTGTCGACCGTGTAGCGGCGCGGCAGCAGCTGGACGATGTTCGGCGCCTTGTAGGTGCGGCTGACCGCGAAGCGAAACCCGTCGCGCGCTCCGGTGTCGCCTTCCGCCCTCTGCGGCTTGAACAGGGTCTGGAACACGGGACTCCAGGCGCCCGCGTCGACATCCACCGGCGCAGCCGCATTGCCTTCGCCCGTCGTGCGCAAGTCTTCGCGCCGCAGGCCCGCGTAGGCGGACCAGCCTGGACCGATGTCCCACTCATCCTGGATGAAGAAGGCGCTGCGTACCACGCTGGCGCGGTAGTCCTCGTCGCTGGAGAACAGCAGCGTGCCGCGGGGATCGACATGCCGTTCGCGCCGGTATTCGCTGCGCCCCTTGCGGCCGAACTCCCATCCGGCCGCCAGGGAGTGGCTGCCCCACAGCGGGCGGCGCCAGCTGCCGCTGAACGTCCATTCGCGTTCGACCGGGCCGGAAGCAACCAGATGGGACTCGAGGGGGCGATCCTGCGCATCCATGCCCCGGTAGACGAAGCCGGCCTCGCGCTTCATCTGGAAGCCGGACAGCTTGGCGTTCAGGCGGGCGCCGCCCTCCAGCCTGCGCGTCCAGGCCAGGTCGGCGTAGGCGTGCAGGGGACGGGTCTCGAAGCTTTGGTACGCGTGCGGGAACGGCGTCGACTGGCCAATCTCGGTCGTCTCCTTTTCGCGCTTGACGTTGTCGATGTGGCGCCTGCGCAGGTAGCCCTGCGCGCTGATGCTGTCGACCGCGCTCGGCTGCCAGCTCAGGCGCGGCGCCAGTTCCAGGATGTCCTCGACCTGGTGGTCGGTCCAGGCGGTGCGTCGCAGCAAGGCAGGATCCGATCCCGCCTCGGTGCTGAGGGCCGCGACCGGATTCAGGTTGCGCTTGACGGTCGCGGCCACGGTGTAGGCGAGCGCTCCCGCGCGGCCGCTGTGCTGGGCAAGCAGCTGCGGCGCCGCATGGCCGCGCTGGAAGGCGCTGCCCGCCTTGATCTCGTTCGCGCTCTCGTTCCTTGCCGGGCCGGCGCGCCGCATGACGATATTGATGGCGCCGGCCACCGCCTGGCTGCTGGTTTCGGCGGTGGCGGCGCGCCCGATCTCGATGCGTTCGATCAGCTCGGGACTGATCGATTCGAGCGAGAAGCCGCCCGGCGCAGGCACGCCGTTCAGCAGGATCGCCACATAGCCGCTGCCCAGGCCGCGCATACGGATGGCGGCTTCCTTCCCCGGGCTGGCGTCGAGCGTGATGCCGGGCTGGCGTTTCAATACCTCAAGCAGGCTGGCGTCGCCCTGGCGCAGGATCTCGTCGCGCCCGACGACGATGGCGGTGGTGGTCGACTGCGCCCGGCTGTTCGCTGTGCCAGCCTTGACGACGACCTGCTGGATGGGCTGTGGAGCAGCGGTCTGGGCGGATGCGCAGGCGTGCGCCGCCAGCAGCAGCGCGCCTGCGCTGCGGGTTCGGGTCATTCGCATGGTAGGAATCAGTCAGGTGGATGGATGGAAGGTAGTTCGGCTGCGGCGGCGTTTCCTTCGGTGACCCAGAGGATCAGCTGGTCCAGCACGGCCCTGCCCCTGTCCTCGCCCGCCTGCGGGTCGCTGACGAAGGCCGTCACGATCCAGTCCTGTCCGCGCCGGTCGCGCACATAGCCGGCCAGCGCCGCGACGTCGCGCAGCGTGCCGGTCTTCAGGCGCGCATTGCCGGCCGCGGGGCCGGTCTTCAGGCGGTTTTTCATGGTGCCGTCCAGCGCCACGATCGGCAGGCTGGCGGAAAATTCCGGAGACCAGCGGCTTGCTGCGGCGGACTTGAGCAAGGCGGACAGCTGTGCGCTGCTTAACCGCTCGATGCGCGACAGGCCGGAGCCGTTCTCGATGACGATGCCGGCCGTGTCGACGCCCTGGGCGGCGATCCAGTCGAGGACGCGCCGGCGCGCCCGTTCGAGCGTCGGCAGGCCCGCGCTCCCGCGCGCCGTGGCGCCCAGCGTCAGGTAGACCATGCGCGCCTTGACCGCGTGCGAGTCCTTGTTGATGGCGCGGACCGTCTCCGCCAGGGTCTCGAACTGGCGCTCGACTAGGACGGTCGCGCGGGCGGGGACCTTGCCCTCGCGGGCGCGGCCGCGCCACTGGCCGCCCATCTCTTCCCACAGCGCGCGCACCAGGCGTTCGATGTAGAGGTCACGGTCGAGGGTGTGCAGGTCGACGGCCTTGCTGCAGTCGCGCGGAAAGCTTCCGTCCAGGACGATGCGCACCAGGGCGCCCTGTTCCTCTACCCTTGGCTGCTGCCAGGTCTCGCGCCAGTCCTTGCACGGCAAATCGTTCAGTGTCATCCGGTTCAGCACGGACACCCCGGACAGCGGCGGCGTGGCTTGCACCGCCACTGTCGATGCATCCGAGGTCAGCGTGTAGGTGACCAGGTAGTCCGACAGCGCCAGCGCGTCGGGGATGACGTTGTACGAGGCGTCCGGCATGTCGTCGAAAGGGGGCGCACCGATATCGAGCCGGGTCGGCTGGAACATGGTCCGGTCCAGCACCAGGTCCCCGCCGATGGAGACGATGCCGCTGTTACGCAGGCTGCGCAGCATGCCGCCCAGCCGCTCCCAGCTCAGGTTGGGGTCGCCCCCGCCCAGCAGGTACAGGTCGCCTTTCAGCTCGCCGTTTTCGAGCTTGGCGTCGGCAAGCATGGCCGTGGTCCAGCGGTGCGCGGGACCCAGCACATCCAGGGCCGCCAGGGTCGTCACCAGTTTCATGGTCGACGCCGGGTTGAGCGCGCGCCGCTCGCCGACTGCCTGCGCCGGCGCCGGCCTTCCTGCCAGGGTCTCGATCCGGTAGCTCAGTGCGCCGGCAGGGATGCCCTGGCGCGCCAGTTCCTGTTCGACCGCGGGAGGCATGGCGGCGGCATGCGCGGCCGCCAGGAAGACGGCCTGGATCAAACAAAGGATGCGAAGGAGCATGGTGGTTTCTCGATGCGCTCAACAATGGACCTGGCTATTCTGCGCACCCTCGCGCCAGCCGCCACCCGATATGTGACGAATGCCCGCTTCCGTGTGATGGCCTTCCCCAGCGCCGGGTTTGGCGGCGGTATCGCGCTGCTATACTTTTCCGATGAGCTCCTCCCCCTATCGCATCCCGCCCTTCGCCAGGATCGTGCTGTCCATGGTCGTCCTGTGGACCGCCATCAGCGTGCTCGGCGCGCTCCAGACCTACAGCGACAACCTGCGCGCCGGGCAATCCAGTCACTATCCGGCGCTGCTGGCGACCTGGTTCGTCGAGTATGCCGTGCCGCTGATCGTCCTGAGCTGCATCCTGTGCATCGCGCTCACGCGCTGGCCGGCCTTGCTCTCGCGTCCGCGCAACGTGGTGGCGATGTTCGCGTGCCTGGTGCTGCTGTTCCAGCCGGCCCAGTGGATGTACATGGCCTGGCAGCGCGGGATGCTGCAGGTCTCCAGCCTCGAGGACGCCTGGCATCTCTTGATGAGGATGCTGCTGGTCGGCTGGTTCTCGACCACCGGCACCTTTGCCGCGATCCTGGCCTTCTTCTACTGGCGCCAGTCCAAGGAACGCGAGCTGGCGTGGCAACGCTCGCAGACCGACATGCTCAACCTGCGCCTGGCGCTCGAGGAGCAGCGCATGCTGGCCCTGCGTGCCCAGCTCGAACCGCATTTCCTGTTCAACGCCCTGAACGCGATCAGCGCCCTGGTGCGCAGCGACGACAAGCGCCTGGCGCTGCAGGGCATCGGACGCCTGAGCGAGCTGCTGCGCTACGTGCTGTCCGCCAGCAGCGGAAGCATAGGCAACAGCGCCGCCACCGTCGCTGCCGAGCTGCGCTTCGTGCAGGACTACCTGGCCCTGCAGCGCCTGCGCTACGGCGAGCGGCTGCGCATGCACATCGACGGCGCCGGCGAAGCGCTGGAACACATCGCCTGCCCGCCGCTGCTGCTGCAGCCGCTGGTCGAGAACGCGCTGCGGCACGACCTCGATTGCAGCGAAGGGCCGAGCGACATCCACCTGTCCTTCATCCGGGAACACGACGCGCTGCTGGTGCGGGTCACCAATCCGGCGCGCGGCGACCTTCCTGCCAACCCTGGCGCCGGCCTCGGGCTCGCCAACACCCGCGACCGGCTGCGCCTGATGCACCCGGAAGCCGCGCTCTTCGCCGGGCGGCAGGGCGAGCGCTTCGTCGCCGAAGTGCGCCTGCCGCTGGCGCAGGCAGATTGACGCCATGGGAATCCGCTACCTGATCGTCGACGATGAGCTGCCAAGCAGGCTGAATCTGCGCCTGGCCATGGCCGCCCACCCGGGCTGGCTGCTGGCCGGGGAATGCGGCGGGGCCGCGTCGGCACGCGCGGCGCTGGCGAGCAATGATGTCGACGTGGTGTTCCTGGACATCCAGATGCCGGGCCAGTCCGGGCTGGTGCTGGCGCGTGAGCTGAGCCGCCTGCCCGAGCCGCCGCTGGTCGTGTTCGTGACCGCCTACAGCGAGCACGCGATCGAGGCCTTCGAGGTGCATGCCCTCGACTACCTGCTCAAGCCGCTCGACGATGCGCGCCTGGCGCAGGCCGTCGAGCGCGCGGGGAGCATGCTGCGCCAGCGCCAGCGCGAGGCCTATGGCGCGGCGCTGCGCGGCTTCGTCGATGCCGACGGCGCGCAAAGCCTGGACACGATCAGCGTGCGCTCGGTCGGCCGCATCGAACAGGTCAAGGTGGGCGACATCCTGCGCATCGAATCGGCGGGCAATTATGTAGAGCTGCGCCTGGCGGGACGCACGGTCCTGCACCGGATGACGCTCAGCCGCCTGGAAAGCCTGCTGGCCCCGGGGGAATTCGTGCGCGTGCACCGCGGAACGATCGTGCGGCGCAGCCAGATCGCGGGCATGGAAACCCGCGGCGACGGCAGCTACTGGCTGAGCCTGCGCGACGGCGAGGTGGTGGCCGTCAGCGAGCGCTATGCGGGCGCGCTGAAAAGCATCCTGACGGCGTGATGCTCCGTTGGCGGGTGCCGACCCGCAGCGCCCTTTTACCGTTATATTCGTCAAATATGCTATGGTTCGACCCATTGACTTTGAGTGAACCATGTTTTTGAACTTCCTCTCCACCAAGGGCGGCCATGCGTCATGAGCCTGCAGCGTTCGCGTCGGATGCCGTGCTTGCGGCAAGCGAGCGCGAGCTGCACTTCGCCACCAAGGCCGGGCGTCTCGGCACCTGGAGCCTCGATCTGAGGACGGGTGAACTCACGACCTCGGAAATCTGCCGGCTCAACTTCGGTCGCGATCCGGACATTCCTTTCAGCTACGCCGAACTGCGCGATGCCATCCACCCCGACGATAGCGTGCGGATGGCCGAGGCCGTCGAGCACAGCATTGCCGCGGGGGCGGACTATGACATCGAGTACCGGATCGTGACGCCTGCCGGCGAGGTGCGCTGGGTGGCCATTCGCGGGCAGCCCGGCTATGGGAGCGATGGCAGGCCGATCACGATGACGGGTGTGTCGATCGACGTCACCGACAGGCGCCAGACCGAGGAGCGCCTGAGCGAAAGCGAGGCGCGCTATCGCACCCTGTTCGACTCCATCGACGAAGGTTTCTGCGTGGTCCAGTTCATCGACGGACCGCGGGGGCCGCTCTCGGACTATGTACACCTCGAAGCGAACCCGGCCTACATGCGCCATGCCGGCATTTCCGACATAGTCGGCAAGACAGGGCGTGGCGAGCTGACGGAGAGCGAGGCGGACGCCTGGGTGGCGATTTTCCGCGACGTGCTCGAGACGGGCCAACCGGTCCGCTTCGAGCGCGAGCTCGAAGCCACCGACCGGCACCTCGAAGTAGCGTGCTCGCGCATCGAGCCTGCCGCCAAGCGCCAGGTTGCGATCATCTTCCAGGACGTGAGCGCCCGCAAGCGGGCGGAGCGGCGGCTCAAGGAGTTGAACGAGACATTGGAAAGCCAGGTGGTCGAACGCACGGCCGAGCGCGACCGCATGTGGGATACGTCGCCCTACCTCATGCTCGCCATCGACTTCCATGGCTACTTCAAGCGGGTCAACCCGGCGTGGATGGACTTGCTCGGCTATGCGCCCGCGGAGCTGGTCGGCCGGCATGTCAATGAATTCGTGATCCAGGCCGACCATGCCACCACAGTCGACGCTTATCAGGCCGTGGCGGCAGGCGGCCAGGCGAAGGTGGAAAACCGCTACCGGCACAAGAACGGCGCGATCCGCTGGATCTCATGGGTCGCGGTGGCTGCCGGCGAGCTCAGCTATGCTACCGGCCGCGACGTCACGGACGAGAAGGCGCGTGAAGCGGAGCTGGCGGCGCGGACCGCCGAGCGCGACCAGCTCTGGAACCTGTCCCAGGACATGCTCGCCCGGGCCAACTTCGCGGGAGGCATGTCGGCCGTCAGCCCCGCATGGACCCAGGTCCTGGGCTGGAGCGAATCCGAACTGCTGGCACGCCCCTACGCCAGCTTCATGCACCCGGAAGACATGCCTTCCACCCTGGAGGCCATCGGGCGGATGGCCGAGACGCACCTGCCGGCCCGGTTCGAGAACCGCATCGCCACCCGGGACGGCGGCTGGAAGTACATCGAGTGGACCGTCACGCCGGAACCCGATGGCCAGAACTTCGTTGCCATCGGGCGTGACCTCAGCCTGAACAAGGCCCGTGAGGCCGAGCTCGAACAGGCGCAGCAGTCCTTGCGCCAGTCGCAGAAGATGGAGGCGGTCGGGCAGCTCACCGGCGGCCTGGCACACGACTTCAACAACCTGCTTGCGTCGATCAGTGGCGCCCTGCAGGTCCTCAAGCTCAAGCTGCATCGCGGCCAGCTCGGCGGGCTGGAGCGCTACGTAGAGATCGGCGAATCCTCGGTACGCCGGGCCGCCTCGCTCACGCAGCGGCTTCTCGCTTTCTCGCGCCGGCAGACGCTCGATCCCAAGCCCGTCGACGTCAACCGCCTCGTCGCCGGCATGGAAGAGCTGGTGCGCCACTCGGCCGGTCCCATGGTCGAACTGGAGGTGGTCAATGCGCACGATCTCTGGCTGACCAGGGTCGATCCGTCGCAGCTCGAGAATGCCCTGCTCAACCTGTGCATCAATGCGCGCGACGCGATGCCGGACGGCGGGAAACTGACGCTGGTGACAGCCAACGAATGGATCGACGAGCGCAACGCGCAGGGCGATATGCCGCCGGGACAGTACATTTCGCTGTGCGTGTCCGATACCGGCACCGGCATGCCTCCCGAAGTGGCCGCGCGCATCTTCGACCCCTTCTACACCACCAAGCCATTGGGGGAAGGCACGGGTCTGGGGCTATCGATGGTCTACGGCTTCGTGCGCCAGTCCGGCGGCCAGGTGCGCGTGTACTCGGAGCCGGGACGCGGGACGCGCATGTGCCTGTACATGCCCCGCTATTCCGGTACGGCCGGGATGGAGGCGGCGGCCGACAGGCCATCTGCCGGCTCGGGCCAGGGCGAGACGATCGTGCTCATCGAAGACGAGCATGCGTTGCGCGACATCGTCGAGGAGGTGCTGCGTGATGCCGGCTATCGCGTGCTCACGGCGCAGGACGGTCCCACCGGCCTGCACCTGCTGAACTCCGATACGCAGGTCGACCTCCTGATCACGGATGTCGGCCTACCCGGCGGGCTGAACGGCCGCCAGGTGGCCGATGCCGCAAGGCTGCGCCGACCCGGCCTCAAGGTGCTGTTCGTCACCGGGTATGCCGATACCGCGGCAGTCGGCAACGGCCGGCTCGCGTCGGGCATGGAAGTGATCACGAAACCTTTTGAGATCACTGCGCTGACCCATAAGGTCCGTGCCCTGATCGACGCGCGGCTAGCGCATTGACGCTTCCTGGAAGCAGACCGTGGCCGACAGGCCGCCCAGGCGTTCCGACTCGCCCAGCGCCAGGGTGGCGCCGTGGCGTTCGGCGATCGCCTTGATGATCGCCAGTCCCAGCCCGCTGCCGGCCGCCTCGCTGCCGGCCACGCGGTAGAAGCGGTCGAACACGCGCTCGCGTTCCTCCGGCGGGATGCCGGGGCCGCTGTCCTCGACCGTGACCGTGACCGTGCAGCCGTCCTTCGCCGTGTCGCTGCGCACCGAGATATCGGCGGTGCCGCCCGCCGGGGTGTACTTGATGGCGTTGTCGACCAGGTTGCGCAGCAGGATGTGGAGCGCATCCGGCTGCCCTTCCACCGTGGCCGGATCGGCGTGGTGGATGCCGACGTCCACGCCCTTGGCGGCGGCCACGCCGGCCAGGTCGGCCACGGTGCGGCGCGCCAGGTCGGCCAGGTCGACCGGGCGCGCGACGGCGCCGGCGGCGGCGGTGGCTTCCTGGCGCGCCAGCACCAGCAGTTGCTCGACCAGGCGGGTGGCGCGGTCGATGCCGGCGGTCAGGCGCTGCACGGCGAGCTTGCGCGCTTCCGGCGTGTCGGCGCGGTCCAGGCTCTGGGCCTGCAGCCGCAGCGCCGCCAGCGGCGTGCGCAGTTCGTGCGCGGCGTCGGCAACGAAAGACTGCTGGGCGTCGAAGGCGGTCCGGACGCGCCCGAACAGCAGGTTCAGTTCCTGCACCAGCGGCTGCACCTCGTCCGGCAGGCCGGCGTCGGACACCGGTGACAAATCGTCGGCCTGGCGTGACGCCACCTGCGAACGCACCCGCGCCACCGGCTCGAGCGAGCCGCTCACCACCCACCACACCACCAGCATCAGGATCGGCATCATGACGGCGATCGGGCCGAGGGTGCGCAGCGCGAGGTTGCCCGCCATGTTGCGGCGCACGGCGAGGTCCTGGGCCACCTGCACGGTCTGGTTCTCGCTCTGGATCGAGAACACGCGGTAGACGGTGCCGTTGGCCTTGACGTTGGAGAAACCCAGCACCGCGCGCTGCGGCAAGCGGGCCCGCGAGACGCTGTGGAAGACCTGCACCCCGTCGGGCGACCACATCTGCACCACCATGTCGTCGTTGCCGGCGCCACCCGGGCTGGCCTCGTTCTTGGCCTGCAGGCGCTGCTGCGCTTCGCTGTTCGACAGCGGCGTGCTCGAACGCAGCGACAGCGCCATCTGCTGCATGTGGTAGTCGAAGATCTGGTCGGCGTCGTGCAAGGAGGTGCGGTAGGCGATCGAGGCTTGCGCCAGGGCGGCGATGGTGATCGCCGCCAGCAGGTACCACAGCAGGCGCCCACGCAGCGAGTGCGTGACCTTTGACCTGAATTTCATGCCTTGGGCACCATGTAGCCGACGCCGCGCACGTTCTGGATCAGGTCGCTGCCCAGCTTCTTGCGCAGGCCGTGGATGTAGACTTCCACCGCGTTGCTGGAGACTTCGTCGCGCCAGCTGTACAGTTTTTCTTCCAGCTGGGCGCGCGACAGCACGGCGCCGGGGCGCGCCACCAGGGCTTCCAGCACCGCCCATTCGCGTGCGGAGAGCGCCACCTGGGTGCCGTCGACCAGCACTTCGCGGGTGGCCGGATTGACGGTGATGTTCTTGTACTCGAAGACGGGTTCGGCGCGCCCGGCGGCGCGGCGCAGCAGCGCGCGGATGCGCGCCAGCAGTTCGTCGAGGTCGTAGGGCTTGAGGACGTAGTCGTCGGCGCCGGCGTCCAGCCCGGCGATGCGCTGGGCCACCGAATCGCGCGCGGTGGCGACCAGCACCGGGGTGCGGTCCTTGCGAGTGCGCATGCTGCGCAAGACTTCGAGGCCGTCCTTGCGCGGCAGGCCAAGGTCGAGCAGCACCAGGTCGTAGTTCTGGTTCTGCAGCAGGGCCGTGTCGGCCATCTCGCCGTCCTTGACCCAGTCGACGGCGTAGTGCTCGGCCCGTAACAGGTCGAGCACCACTTCGCCGATCATCGTATCGTCTTCTACCAGCAATAAACGCATGTATTTCCCGTTGTTTGAAACCAGCCGGTCGAGGACGCTACGCGCTCTTAACCAATCCGCACTGGAATGAAGATTCTTTCACTTCCGCGCTGGATCAGCAAGGCCACCGACTTGCTGGCCTTTGACACCACGTCGCGGACCTGCTCGAGCGAGTTGACCGCGCGGCCGTTGACCGAGACCAGCACGTCGCCCGGTTCGATGCCTGCGCTCGCGGCCGCGCCGCGCGCATCCTCGATCAGCAGGCCCGCGGCGATGCCGCTCTGGCGGCGCTCGATCGGCTCGAGCGGACGCAGGACCAGGCCCAGCTTGGCGCCCTTGCTGTCGCCACCGCCGGCAGCCAGCTCTTCCGGCATGCCACGCTTGGCCTTCTCGCTGGCGTCGGCGAGGACGGCGTCGACGCGCACCAGCTTGCCGTCGCGCCAGACGTCGAGCGCCACGCGCTCGCCCGGCTTGGACAGCGAGACGCTGCTGGACAGGTCGCCCGGCGACACGATGGTCTGGCCGTTCAGGCGGCGGATGATGTCGCCCGACTTCAAGCCGGCGCGCTCGGCCGGGCCGCCGCGCTCGACGTTCGCGATCAGGACGCCTTCGGGCGAATCAAGGCCGAAGGAGTCGGCGAAGACCTGGTCGATCGGCTGTACGTTCACGCCCAGCTTGGCATGCTGCACCTTGCCGGTGGCCATGATCTGGTCCTTGATCTTGACCGCGATGTCGATCGGGATCGAGAAGGACAGGCCCTGGTAGCCGCCGGTCTGGCTGTAGATCTGCGAGTTGATGCCCACCACTTCGCCGCGGGTGTTGAACAGCGGGCCGCCCGAGTTGCCCGGGTTGACCGCTACGTCGGTCTGGATGAAGGGCACCTGGCCGTCCGGCAGGTTGCGGCCGGTGGCGCTCACCACGCCGGCGGTGACGGTGCTTTCGAGGCCATAGGGCGAGCCGATGGCCAGCACCCACTCGCCCGGGGCCAGCGAACGCGATTTACCGAGCGGCACCACCGGCAGGTTCTTGGCGTCGATCTTCAGCACGGCGACGTCGGTGCGCGCGTCCGCGCCCACGACCTTGGCACGGAATTCGCGGCGGTCATGGAGCTTGACGGTGACTTCGTCGGCGCCTTGCACGACGTGGGCATTGGTCAGGATGACGCCGTCCGGGCTTACGATGAAGCCCGATCCGGCGCCGAAAACGGGCGCTCCACGACCGCTGCCGCGCGGGTCCTGGAACTGTCGGAAGAATTCGTAGAACGGGTGACGCGGGTCGAGCTGGGGCACGTTGCCGCGGTTGGCGGTCTTGGTGCTGCCGACCACCTGGATGTTCACCACCGCCTTGCCGTTCTGGGCGGCGATGCGGGTGAAGTCGGGGAGGGTCACGGTGCCTGCCGGAGCCGGGGCGGCGACGGCAGGAGCTGGGGCGGCGACAGGCGCCGGCGCTGCTGCGGCTGCCGCGGTTTCGGCTGCCACGTTGTTATGGTTGACGGCAAGCGCACCGACCGCTCCGCCGATGACGCCCGCGGCACACAGGGCCAGCGTGAGGCGTTTGGCAGTGATGGCAGTGACGGCACCTTCGTTACGCATGTATGTGCTCCTGATGAAAATGGTTGACCGATGATGTTCTTTATCGATGGGCTTATCTTCCCAAAGCTGGCTTAGACCATGCTTAAGCAGGCAACTTTTGGCCTTAGACCGCTCTTAAACCGAAGCCGGGCCCATCGTCAAAAAGGGCGCCCCGCGGGACGCCCTTCTTTCAAACGACTACCTGTACTCAGGCGGCGCGCTGTTCCAGCTGCTGCACGTTATTGGTATTGCCGTTGGCGTCGCCAATGGCGATCTTGCGCGGCTTGAACGCTTCCGGCACTTCGCGCACCAGTTCGATGGTGAGCATACCGTTGTCGAAGGATGCAGCGGTGACCTTCACATGGTTCGCCAGCTGGAAGCGCTGCTCGAAATCGCGGGCGGCGATGCCACGGTGCAGGAAGGTGCGCTGGGTCTCGTCCTTCTGCTTGCGGCCGGTGACGTGCAGGGTGTCACGCTCGGTCACGATTTCCACTTCGTCGCGGGTGAAGCCGGCCAGGGCCATCACGATGCGGTAGTTGTCTTCGCTCACCAGTTCGATGTTGTACGGTGGGTAGCTCGGCTCGGCGCGCTGCTCGAGCAGGCTGGCCAGGCGATCGAAACCGATGGCGGAACGGTACAGGGGAGTCAGGTCGAAAGTACGCATGATAAATATCCTCGTCGAGTTTAAGCGATATAGTTGCCGGACCTCATCGTGAGCATCCGGTGACTCCAATCTAGTGCCATGCCAGGCCAGTTTCAAGACATACGAAATATGGATTTTTAGGCATTTTTGCAAATATTATTTGCATCCTTGCGTGTGCGCAAATTTGCCAAATTTGCGTTAAGGTAAGCACCTTCGGCCACAGCATCCGCATCATGTTTTCGATCGTCCTCAATATCGTCGGTACCCTCTTCCACCTGTACGTCGCCGCCCGCCTGTACTCGCTCGATGCGGTCAAGAGCCGCATCCCGCGGCGCGCCTGGTGGATCGGCGCCTTCCTGGTCTGGCTGCTGTATTTCGCCGGCGTGCGCATCGGCGACCAGGCCCTCGACTGGCGCTGGTGGCCGGGCCAGTTCGCGCTGACCTGGCTGGGCATCACCTTCATCATGTCACTGTCCCTGCTGGCGACGGATCTCCTGGGCGGCTTCGGCCTGTGGTGGCGCGCGCATACGCAGAAGCTGCGCGCCATCGGCGCCGCCGCCGGCGTGCTGCTGGCAAGCTTCGCCATCTTCCAGGGCATGCGCGCGCCCGTCATCGTCGACCAGGAAGTCGTGATGAAGAACCTGCCACAGGCGCTGGACGGCACCGTCATCGTCGCCGTCAGCGACATCCACCTCGGCGCCCAGCGCCGCTCCGAATGGCTGGCGGCGCGCGTCGAACAGATCAACGCATTGCAGCCGGCCGCGGTCCTGCTGCTCGGCGACCAGGTCGAGGACGATCCGATCGGCGAGCCGCAGCTGGCCCCCACCTTGCGCGCCCTAGACGCGCCGTGGGGCGTGTGGGCAGTGACGGGCAACCACGAGTTCTACGGCGACGTTGAAACCACCGTGCGCGAATTCGAGGAAGGCGGCGTGCGCTGGCTGCGCGACCGCCAGGTGGAGCTGGCCCCGGGCCTGGTGCTGGCCGGGATCGAGGACATCGGCCGCGCCATGCGCAACGGGCGCGAGATCACGAGCGGGCTGGCGCGCACCATCCCGGTGCCGACTGGCACCGCCACCATCCTGATGTCGCACATCCCGGCCGCCGGCATCATCGAGGAAGCCAGCGCGCGCGGCGTCGACCTGATGCTGTCCGGGCACACCCACGGCGGCCAGATCTGGCCCTTCAGCTATGCGGTGCAGAAGCGCTTCGCGAAATACATCGGCGCCTACGACGTGAACGGCATGATGCTGTACGTGACCCGCGGCGCCGGCAGCTGGGGCCCGCGCATGCGCCTGTGGCAGCCGGGCGAGATCATTCGCCTGACGCTGCGCGCGCCGCGCTGAAGGAACATCCATGCATGACATGTCCACCGATCCGTCTGCCCTGAACGCCCGCTGGCGCGCCTTCCAGCTCAGGCTCGCGGACCAGCTCAAGGCGCTGTCCTCGCCCACCGCCATCGTCGAAACCGCGACCAGGCTGCTGGCTGATTATCTCGGCGCCTCGCACTGCTGGTACACCGAAGTCGACCGGAGCGGCAGCACCTTCCTCTCGCGCGCGGGATGGTTCGGCGCCGGGATACCGCCGATGCCCACCTCGGGACGCATCGACGACTTCGGGCCGGCGGTGGTCGCGACGCTGGGCACGGGAAGCGACTTCGTGGTCGACGACATGGCCGTCGATGCCAGGACCGCCGCCTTCGCCGCCAGCTACCGCGCCATCATGATCGGCGCACTGCTGGCGGTGCCGATCTTCAAGGACGGGCACTGGGCCGCCAACCTGAACGTCGCCAAGCCGGAGGCCTACGGCTGGACCGGCGACGATATCCTGGTCGCACGCGACGTCGCCGAGCGCACCTGGTCGGCGGTCGAGAACGCCCTGGCACAGGCCGCCCTGCGCCAGGAGCGCGACCGCAGCCAGTACATCTTCGACACCCTGAGCGAGGGCCTGGTGCTGCTGGCGGCGGACGACACGGTGGGCTATGCGAACGATGCGGCACTGCGTTTTTCGGCCCTGCCGCGCGCGGCCATCGTCGGCAAGCCCTACCGCGAGGCCTTCCCGGCGCTGGCCGGCGCCGAGATCCTCGCCCTCCTCGAGCGCGCGCGCGCCGGCCGGAAGGCCGAGTCGGCCGAACACGCCTGCCTGCTGCCGGATGGAAACCGGGCCTGGCTCGAGGTCCGGGCCAATCCCGCGCTGGAGGGCGGCCTGGCCGTGTTCTTCGACGACGTCAGCGCCCGCAAGCTGGCGGTGCTGGCGGCGCAGAACGCCGAAGCGCACAAGTCCATGCTGCTCGACCTGGACGAACAGCTGCGCGGCGTCGCCGACGACCCGGCGATGATGATGACCGTGGCCACCCGGGAGCTGGCACGCATCCTCGGCGTGCCACGGGTCGGCTACGTCAGCATGGACGAGGCGGTCGAGTACGGCGTCGTCGGGCACAACTACAACGACGTGCGCCGGGTGCCGGAACTGCCGGCCCGGGTCGAGCGGCTCGACGATTACGGCCTGGCACTGGCAGCCGATATCCGCGCGGGACGCGTCATGCGCGTCACCGACCTCGCCAGCGATCCGCGCACCGTCGGCGCCGCCGCCGCGGCCCACGCGGAGATCGGCGCGCGCGCGTCGGTGGCCGCCCCGATCCAGCGCGACGGCAAGACGGTGGCCTTCATGTTCGCCCACCACGACCAGCCGCGCGCGTGGAGCGACGAGGACGTCGAGCTGATGCGCCAGACCGCGGCCCGCACCTGGGATGCGGTGGCGCGCGCACGGGCGGTGCTGGCGCTGCGCGAGGCCGACCGGCGCAAGGACGAATTCCTTGCCATGCTCGCGCATGAGCTGCGCAATCCTCTTGCCCCGATCAGCTCCGCTGCCGACCTGCTGCGCCTCGGCCGGCTCGACGAAACACGCGTGCGGCAGACCAGCGGAATCATCTCGCGCCAGGTAAAACACATGACCGGGCTCATCGACGACCTGCTGGACGTGTCGCGCGTCACCCGAGGCCTGGTGAGCCTGGAGCGGAGCGAGGTCGACGCCCGCAGCGTCGTCAGCGAAGCGGTCGAGCAGGTCAAGCCGCTGATCGAATTGCGCGGCCATCGCCTGGAAGTGCACGTGGCGCCGGGGCCGGCGCATGTGTGGGGCGACCTGAAACGCCTGGTCCAGTGCGTTGCGAACGTCCTGAACAATGCGGCCAAGTACACGCCGGAAGGCGGCAGCATCGTGCTGCACCTGCGTACCGAAGCGGGACAGGTCGTAATCACGGTGGCGGACAACGGCATCGGCATGACGCCCGACACGGTGGCCCATGCCTTCGAGCTGTTCGCCCAGGCCGAGCGCACGCCCGACCGCGCCCAGGGCGGCCTGGGCATCGGCCTGGCGCTGGTCAAGAGCCTGGTCGAGCTGCATGGCGGCCGGGTCGCGCTGCACAGCGCGGGACTGGGACAGGGCAGCAAATTCAGCATCCATCTGCCGCGCCACCGGCAGGCGCCGGCTCCCGCCGTCGCGCCTGAGCAGGCGCAGGCGGCGCCCGCCGAGCGCGCGGGACAGGCGCGCGTGATGGTCGTCGACGACAACGTCGACGCGGCCGAGGTGCTGGCAGCCTTGTGCGAACTGCTCGGGTACGTGGTCACGGTCGAACATTCTTCCCTGCGCGCCATCGAGCGGGCCAGGCAGGAGCGGCCGGAAGTCTGCCTGATCGACATCGGCCTGCCCGACATGGACGGCAACGAGCTGGCCAGCCGCCTGCGCCGCCTGCCCGAGACCGCGGGATCGATGCTGGTGGCGGTGACGGGCTATGGCCAGGAAAAGGACCGGGAAGCCGCCCAGGCGTCGGGTTTCGACCATTACCTGATCAAACCGGTCGACGCGGAACAGATCTGGGCGCTGCTGCAGGCACGGGACGGCGGCAAGGCCTGAGGTCCCTTCTCTTGCGGCTCAATCGGGCAGGCGCGCGTCCCTGGCAACCATCTCCTGCAGCGTCTCGCGCGGCAGCGCGGGGCTGAAGTAAAAGCCCTGCATCTGGTCGCAGTCGTGTTCGCGCAGGAAGGCGATCTGCTCGCGCGTCTCGACGCCTTCGGCCACCACCTTCAGCTTGAGGTTGTGGCCGAGCGCGATGATGGCGCGCGTGATGACCAGGTGGCCGTCGTGGCCGACGTCGCCCAGGAAGGAACGGTCGATCTTGATGACATCGACCGGGAATTTCTGCAGGTGGCTCAGGCTCGAGTACCCGGTGCCGAAATCGTCGATCGACAGGCGCACCCCCAAGGCCTTGAGCTGGCCCAGCGCGTCCAGCGCTTCGTCGGGATGGTCCATCAGCTGGCTCTCGGTCACCTCGAGTTCGAGCGAACGCGGGTCGACGCCGTGGCGGCGCAGGGTCGCGCCGAGGCGCTCGGCGAACTGGCGCTGGCGCAGCTGGCGTGCCGACAGGTTGACCGCGATGACGAAATCCTTCACGCCGAGCGCTTCCATGGCCTTGAGCGCGCCGCAGGCCTCGTCGATGACCCAGTCGCCCAGCGGCACGATCAGGCCGGTTTCCTCGGCCACCGGAATGAAGCGGTCGGGCGGGATCACCCCCTCGACCGGATGGCGCCAGCGCACCAGGGCCTCGGCGCCCACCACCTTGCCGCTGCGCAGGTCGACCTTCGGCTGGTAATCGAGCACCATCTCGTGCTCGCGGATCGCGCGGCTCAGGTTCGCCTCGAGCATCAGGTGCTCGTGCACGATCTGGTTCAGGTCGGTGGAATAGAACTGGAAGTTGTTCTTGCCGAGGGTCTTGGCGTGGTACATGGCGGCGTCGGCTGCACGCATGATCTTCTCGGGACTGTCGCCGTCGTCGGGGAAGATGCTGACGCCGATGCTGGTGCCGGGCAGGATGTCCCGCCCCTTCACCTCGACCTTCGCCATGACGCTGCGGCGGATGCGCTCGATCAGTTCGGCGATGCGTTCGTGGCTGGCCGGGTTGCAGATGACGAGGACGAATTCGTCGCCGCCCATGCGCGCGATGGTGTCTTCCTCGCGCACGTTCCCGCGCAGGCGCTGGGCGATTTCGCGCAGCACCGCATCGCCGGCATCGTGGCCGAAGTTGTCGTTGATGTGCTTGAAGTTGTCGAGGTCGAGGAAGGCCAGCGCCACCATGAAGCCGCCGCGCTTCGCGTTCTCGATGGCCTGGCGCAGCCGGTCCTGCAGCAGCGTGCGGTTGGCCAGGCCGGTGAGCGGATCGTGGTGGGCCAGGTGGTGCAGGCGGCGCTCGTAGTGGCGGGCCTCGGTGATGTCGTTGATGACCCCGACGAAGTGCGTGATCTCGCCGTCGCCGCCCGCCACCGGATCGATGCGCAGGTCGTTCCAGAACACCTCGCCGTTCTTGCGCTTGTTGCGCAGCACCACGCGCACGCTTTCCCTGCGCGCGAGCGCTTCGCGGATGCGCTGGCGCTCGTCCTCGTCGCAGCCCGGGATGGCCATGAAGCGCGGATCCTGGCCCCGGATCTCGGCAAGCAGGTAGCCGGTGATGCGCTCGAAGGCCGGGTTGACGTAGTCGATGCGGTGCTCGTCCTCTTCGCAGCGGGTGATGACGATGGCGTTCAGGCTCGAGTAGATGGCGCGCTCGCGCACCCGCAGGCCGATTTCGGCCTGCTTGCGCGCCGTGATGTCCATGCCGGTGCCGAACACGACCGGGACGTTGCCCAGGTGGGCCAGGGAACAGCGGAACAGGTAGGGCGTGCGCTTGCCGTGCTTGCCGACCAGTTCCGCCTCGTGCGTGGAGCCGCCGCCATCGAAGGCGGCGAGGATCTTGTCGACGATGAGGGGCCGTTCCTTTTCGTCGAAGAAGAACTTGACGTTGGAAGTGGGCAGCTCCTCGGCATCCATCTCCAGCGCTTCTTCCAGCTGGTGGTTCCACAGCAGCAGGTGGCCGCTCTGGTCGATCACGTAGAACACGCAGGGCAGCGACTCGAGAATGTCGGCCACCGGCAGGTCCTGGATCAGGGCATAGCGCGTCGGGAACTGCCTGGTGCGCGGGATGAGGATGACGCTGAAGGTGCCGGGCGTCTCGGTGTCGAAGGACTGCGGCGCCACCGTGATGCGCACCGGCAGGCGCCGGCCGTCGGCCGTGTGCAGGGTGCCCTCGTTCTCGGCGTCGGCGCGCGCGGCCATGCGCGGGTTAGCGCCCGCGGGATCGTCGAACTCGACGATGCGGTCCAGGGTCATGCCCTGGATTTCGCCCGGGCCGTAGCCGGCCAGTTTTTCGCAGGCCTTGTTCCAGCTGGTGACGGTGCCGGCCGCATCGACGACGAACACGGCAAGGGGCAGGGGCGACAGGTTCAAAGCTCCTCCGGGATGGCGGCGCAGCGGTGCGCGGCAGGCAGTGAGCACGTAAATACATGATAGCGCAGCAACCGATGCCCGGCCACACGAAACTCTTATGTCGTGCGGCAAGATCGCTGCGGAAGGAAGTGCCCTGCCCTTACAATATCGTCTGCAGCTTTGACAGGTGGGACATGGCAGTCATCGATCCGGCGGAAGTCGAATTCAGCGCAATCCGGGCCCAGGGACCGGGCGGACAGAACGTGAACAAGGTGTCGTGTGCGGTGCACGCGCGCTTCGACGTGGCCGCCTCGTCCTTGCCGCCAGCCGTCAAGGAGCGCCTGCTGGCCCTGCGCGACGCCCGCATCACGCAGGAAGGCGTGATCGTTCTCAAGGCGCAGGCCTCGCGCAGCCTCGAACAGAACAAGCTGGACGCGCTGCAGCGCCTGCAGGCCCTGGTCGACCAGGCCAGCGTCGTACCCCAGGTACGCCGCCCGACCCGGCCGACGCGCGGATCGCAGCTGCGCCGGCTCGATGCCAAGGCGCGCAGCGGGCGGGTCAAGTCCTTGCGCGGCAAGGTCAGCGAGTAGCAGGGAGTCCAGGCGGCCATGCCCTGGCCCGGTCTCGCTGCCGATACCAAGCGACGGCGCTATCATCTCGGTATCGACAACCGAGAGGATGCACGCCATGTCCCTGTCCCCTGCCCTGCACGCCAGCCTCGACCGACCGGTCTGGTCGGCCCTCGAAGGCGGCCACTGCCACCTGGCCCGCGGCGGGCCGCTGGCCAGGCGCTATCCACGCGAGATCGGTCCCTTCGCGGCAATCGCCGACGACAGTCCCGCGGCCTGGGAGGCGCTGGCGGCGCTGCTCCAAGCCGGCGAGGCGGCCATGCTGGTCACGCCCGAGGCGCCACGCCAGGCGGCCGCGCAGCGCTCCGGACTGGTGCTGACGCCGCTCGATCCGGTGCTGCAGATGGTGGCCACGCGCGCGCCAGCGCCCGGCACGCTGCCGTTCACGGTGCTGGGCGAGGCGGACGCCGGCGAGATGCGCCTGCTTGCCGGGCTGACCAATCCGGGACCGTTCGCGGAGCGTACCCACGAACTGGGCGAATTCCTCGGCATCCGGGATGGTGGCCGGCTGGCGGCGATGGCGGGGGAACGGATGCGTCCGCATGGCGCGGTCGAGGTCAGCGCGGTCTGCGTCCACCCCGAGCATCGCGGCAAGGCCTATGCGCGCCACCTGCTGGCCGAGCGCACGCTTCGCATCATGGCGGGAGACCTGCAGCCCTTCCTGCACGTCTACCCCAGCAACCTGGGCGCGATCGCCCTGTACGAATCGCTGGGCTATGTGCTGCGCCGCCAGCTGCACCTGACGCGCGTCATGCCGGCCTGAAGCGTCGGTGCGGCCTCAGGTGCGCAGCAGCCGGAGCAGCTGGTCGATGCGGTAGGGTTTGGCAATGAAGAGCTGCTTCATCGCCTGTCCATTGAACATGGATGGCGCCATATAGCCGGACGCGAGGATGACCTTGACCGCCGGATAGTTCCCGGCGATGCGTTCGGCCAGCTCCAGCCCGTTCATGCCGGGCATCATGACGTCGGAAATGACGGCGTCGATGTCGGGGTGGGCCGCCAGCATCTCGAGGGCCGCGGCGCCCGAATAGGCGACCATGGCATCCATGCCGTGGGCCGCCAGCAGCATCTCGGCCAGGTCCGCAACGTCGGCCTCGTCATCGACGACCAGTACCTTGCGCACCTCTCCCACCTGTGCTCGCGCATCCTGTCCATCCGCCTGCATATTGCCGGGCGGGAATCCGGGCCGCCCCTTGTCACTGCACCAGCGGCTGTTCATCAAGCCGGACACTCAGTCCTCCATGGAGTGAAATTGTTGGTAGCCAAAGCAGGCCCCAGGGGCCGCATGCGCCAGTATCGCGCAAGCGCGCCGAAGGAAGCGCCCGGTTAAGCCTTTGCAGGACCTTCGATCTGCCCGGAAATTTCTCCTTTGTATCTGCTAGCCGAACAGCCCGTGCAGGTACCAGCGCGGCTCGGCATCCTCGCCGGCGCCGACGATGCGTTCGCGGTAGATCCAGTACAAGGTATGGTCCTGCCCTTCGGCGATGAAGTAGTCGCGGGTCTGGGCCTCGCTCCACCAGCCGGCCTCGATGCGCTCGGGCGTCGAGGCCACCATCAGCGGCGAACCATAGAAGGGCCGGTGGTTGCGCATGAGCAGTGCGATCGGCTTGGCCAGCAGCCAGCTCGGGCGCGGCAGGCTGGTGACAATCGGCGGCAGCCGCGCCGCAGCCGCCGCCGTGCGCTCGGTCTTCTGCTGCACCGGCACCCATTCGTTGGCCACCTCGGGCCGGTAATCGGCCTGGGGCAGCGCCTGCAGCACATTCTCCGGTCCCAGCCGCGCCACCAGCAGCTCCAGCATGCGCATGCGGTCTTCCTCGGTACCGCCCGGCTCGGGGAACAGCGATTCGGTCGGCGGTGCCATCGCCCTCACCTGCCGCGCCTCCAGCCCGAGCCCGATCACCGGGCCCGGCAGCTCCTGCCGGGCCAGGCGTTCCTTCAACAGGCGCACCAGGTGCTCGTCGCGCCAGGCGGGCTCGGCCAGGACGATCTCGAGCGGCGTCGGCGGCATCGCCACCCGGCCGCGCTCGTGCTCCATCAGCAAGGTGAAGCGCTCCACCGCGAGCTGGCGCGCGCACAGCCAGCCGACCAGCTGCAGCACCAGGTGGTGGGCGCCGGCCAGCAGCAGATCGGCCTGCTCGATGCGGTCGAACAATTCCAGCCGGGCCCGGAAATGCTCGGGCGGCGCGACCCAGTCGAACAGCTCGGGACACATGCCGTAAGCGGCGTCGAGCATGTCGAGCAGCTCGCGCCCGCAGCGCCGCTGCAGTCCCGGGCGCGGCAGGCGCCGCAGCTGGCCCAGCGCCTCGCAGCCGATGCCTTCGAACCAGGACATATAGGGCCGGGCCGGCGGCAGCAGCGCCACCGGCAGGCATGCGAGGCGGCGCTCGAGCGAAGCCATGCGCAAGGAACGTCCGAGGACGCGCCTGCCACCCTGCCTGCCGCCGTACGCCATCGCATTCGCCCCCGCGCGCGCCAGCAGCCAGGCCGCGCGCGCCGTCGGTGCGCAGCTGACCGAGGCGCTAAAGCCGAGCGCGCGCAGGCTGGCGCGCACGCGGGCGCACAGGGCGCGGATGCCGCCGAACAGGCGCAGGCTGGCGCCGATGTCGAGCAGCAGCGTCGCCTCCTCGGCCAGCGCGACCTGGGGCGTGAACTGCAGCATCGCCAGCGCGACCGCATCGAGCGCCTCGGCTTCGCGCGCGGGATTGCGCTCGTACAGCCGTGCTTCGGGCATGAGCATGAGCACGCCGCCGCGCCGCATGCCGCGCCCGACGCCGGCCACGCGCGCCGCGCTTGATACCGCCAGCACGCGGTCCTGCTCGAGCACGACGCTGCCCGGGTCACTGCACCAGTTGGGGCTGAAGATTTCGAGCGCCAGCTGGGGTAGGGAGAGACCGATCCACAAACGCATGTCTTTGCAGGAAAGAAGAAGTGAGAGGTAAGCCGAGAGGCAGGAACAGCGGCGCATCGCGCTGCGGCCCCCGGCGCTTGACGAAATCGAGGTGCATGCCGCCGGCCGCGGGCCGCAGCCCCAGGCGCAGGGGCGCGGGGGAAGCGTCCTGCGCCGCGGCCAGCGGGCGCAGCATGAAGAACAGGGTTTCCCCGGCTTGGGCCGCCAGGTGCAGGCGGCGCAGGCTTTCTCCGCGCGCATGGTTGGCCCAGAACAGCAGCGCGCCGCAGCTGCCGCTGCGCAGCACCTGTTCGGCCGCCCACAGCGCGTCGGCGCTGCGGCTGGTACGCAGCCACAGCAGTCGCGAGGGCGGCAGGCCCAGCGCGGCCAGCGCCAGGGCCTGGGGCGGATGGGGCGGCTGAAGCAGGACGATGCGGCGCTCGGCGCAGGCCTGCAGGGCCGGGCGCAGCAGGCGCATTTCGCCGATGCCGGGCTGCTGTTGCAGCAGCTCGACCAGGGTGCCGACCGGCCAGCCGCCGCCGGGCAGCTGGGACGAGAGTGCGGCATGCCCGGTGTCGACGCAGCGCGTGCCGGAGCGTGCCAGCTGCGAGGCGCGCCAGAGCGAAGGGTGCAAGGCCTCCGGCGCCATAGGGGAAGCCCCTGCGGTAGGTGAGCAGTTCATATGGGTTGGTAAAAAAGTACTGTATAAACGTACAGTACTCGCTGAGCCCGGATTTGGCAAGATGTATTCATTTAGGCCATACCAGTTGGGCGATTGGTATTGACAGAACTTAAAGGTGCACCTTGCCTGGAAAACCGCGCCGGCATGGCGAATCATGAAATAATGGCGCTCTGTCCATTTACACCTAGACAATGACCAACCTGTCTTACGCACGCCACGGAGCCCATCCTTGAATACGCTCCAGCTCACCGGCGCCATCCTGTTCGCGATCGCCCTCGTCCACACCTTTTCCACCAAGCTGTTTCACTCGCTAGCCAAGCGGCACCCGCGCCATGCCGGGTTGTTCCACCTGCTGGGCGAAGTCGAAGTCGTGTTCGGCTTCTGGGCCTTCGTGCTGATCCTGGCGATGGCCCTGCTGGCCGATGGCGCCACGGCCATCAGTTATGTCGAGTCGCGCCAGTACACCGAGCCGCTGTTCGTGTTCGTGGTGATGGTGATCGCGGCCTCGCAGCCGGTGCTCGACGCCGTGCGCGACCTGCTGGCCCTGTTGGCCCGGCTGGCCCCGGTGCGCACCGAGGTGGCCTTGTGCTGGCTCGGCCTGGCGCTGGTGCCCCTGTCCGGCTCCCTGATCACCGAGCCGGCCGCGATGACGCTGGCGGCCCTGATGCTGGCCCCGCAGGTATTCCGGCCCGGCATTCCCGAATGGCTCAAGTACGGCGCGATTGGCGTGCTGTTCGTGAACGTCTCGATCGGCGGCACCCTCACCTCCTACGCCGCGCCGCCGGTGCTGATGGTGGCCGGCACCTGGGGCTGGGACAGCGCCTTCATGGCCTCCACCTTCGGCTGGCGCGCCGCGCTGGCGGTGCTGTTCAACGCGACCGTCATCACCCTGCTGCTGCGCCGCCACCTGACGCCAGGGAACACGGTCGAGGACGTGCAGCTGCCCTGGGTCGTCTCGATCGTCCACCTGGTCCTCCTGGGGAGCGTGGTGCTGCTGGCGCACCATCCAGTGCTGTTCATCGGCCTGTTCCTGCTCTTCCTCGGCTATACCCAGGCCTACCCGAAACACCAGTCGCGCCTGATCCTGAAGGAAGGCCTGCTGGTCGGCTTCTTCCTGGCCGGGCTGGTGGTGCTGGGCGGCATGCAGCAATGGTGGCTGCAGCCGCTGGTGTCGAGCCTGGAGCCGACTGCGCTGTTCTTCGGCGCGCTGGCCCTGACGGCAATCACCGATAATGCGGCACTGACCTACCTCGGTTCCCTGATCGAGGGCTTGTCCGATCACGCCAAGTACATGCTGGTGGCCGGCGCGGTCGCCGGTGGCGGCCTGACCGTCATCGCCAACGCGCCGAACCCGGCCGGCGCCGCGCTGCTGCGCGAGGGCTTCGAGGACGGTTCGATCGGCATGGGCGGGCTGTTCCTGGGGGCGCTGGGGCCGACCTGCGTGGCGGCGGTAATGTTCCTGATTTGATGGAGAGTGTGCGATGGACGATGACATCCTGGTGCAGAAGGCCGGCACCATCGAACGCTGCTGCCGGCGCGCGCGCGAGGAATACGAAAAGGACCCGACCACCTTCGTGAGCGACCTCACGCGCCAGGATGCGGCCACCCTCAACGTGATTCGCGCCTGGGAAGCCGCCATCGAGATGGGCGACTACGTGATCGGCAACGCCAGGCTCGGCCTGCCGCACGACGAACGCGAAGTCATCACCCTGCTGGCCGAACACGGCTGGATCTCTCCCCTGCTGGCCGAGGACCTCAAGCGCACCGGCGAATTCTGCCGCGCCGAATGGGATTACCAGGAAGCGCCGCTGCCGGCGCTGGTGACCATCATCAAGCGCGGGCTGGACGATTTCGGGGTGTATGCCCAGGCGCTGGTGAGCGGGGCATCCACCGCCTGATCCAGCACGGCCTTACGGCTGGGGGCCTTACGGCTGGGGCTCGTGCACGTCCGATACCTCCACATCCTCGGCGGCGATCTTCTCGTTCGCCAGTTCGTGGTCTTCCTCGTCCGCCACCAGACCCTCTTGATCGGCGCCGCGCGCACTGTCATAGGTGAGCTCGACCAGCATCGGGAAATGGTCCGATCCGAAGGAAGGCAGGCGCTCGATGTGCGAGAGCGTGAAATGTTCGCTGTGGAACAGGTGGTCGAGCGGCCAGCGCGCGAACCAGAAGCCGGCATGGAAGGTATTGAACATGCCGCGCCCGATGCGCGGATCGAGCAAGCCGCTGATCTTGCGGAACAGCCGGGTGGTGGTCGACCACGCCACGTCGTTCAGGTCGCCCGCGACGATCACCGGCGTTTCCAGGCCGGCCTCGGCCACGCTCTTGGCAACCACCAGCAGTTCGGCATCGCGCTGGGTCGATTCCATGTGCTCCGTCGGGCTGGGCGGCGTCGGATGCAGGAAATGCATGCGCACCTTGTGTCCGGACGGCAGGATGACCAGGGTATGGATCGACGGGATGTCGTCCTCGACCAGGAACTGGATGGCGCTGTCTTCCAGCGGCAGCCGCGAATAGACGTGCATGCCATACAGATTGTCGAGCGGACACTTGATGGCATGGGGATAGTCCTTCTCGAGCACATCCAGCCTTTCCTGCCACCACGCATCCGTTTCCAGCGTGACGAAAATGTCGGGCTGGTGCTGGCGGATCAGCGCGATCAAGCCATCGGTATTCCGGTTCGGCATCAGCACATTGGCCGTCAGGATACGGAACTGGCGGTTCGCCCCGCCAATCACCGCATTCTTCACCTCGTGCGGATAGGCTTTTGTGTACGGAAAGATCCACCAGGCCTGGTAAGCGAGGCAGGCGGCATTCGCCACCAGCAGCAGGTGGAAATGGCTGTCGCGCCAGTCGAGGAACACGAACTGCCCGACCAGCACGGCGAGCGACAGGATGGCCAGTTGAAGGCGCGGAAAATCAAGGTCGCGTATCCACCACCCTGTGCATCGCAACAAGGGAAGCAGCGTCGCGAGGACGATCACGGCAACCAGGGTTACGAATGTCGGCAGCATGGTCTCTCGAAAGCGGCAAGTAACTCATCATAAAACTGAGGCTTGCAGCATGCCCCTTTTCAAATGCCGTCGTCTGTACGCTAGCGTGCACAAGCGCCAAGATAATCGTCGTGCTCCCGCTTCCGGAACGCATCGATTGCCCGAAGTTTGCGCACATCGCTTGCAAATCCCGCCGCCGAACCTATCTTTGAGCTTGAGGGCGACATTCAGGTCGCAAGCCAGAAATGAATATCATCAGGCAAGTGCAGGAAGCAGACAAACGCCTCCGCGGCAGGAAGACGAAATCCAGGTTCAACCTGTATCCCCTGCTGGGCATCGTGCTGGCCATCGTGCTGGCCGTGCTGACATACGGCGCCCTGTTCGCCTTTCTCTTCTAAGAAGCGACCTTCACCACCAGCTTGCCGAAATTGCGTCCCTGCAGCAGGTCGATGAAGGCTGCCGGCGCCTTGTCCAGGCCCTCGACGATGTCCTCGCGGTAGCGCAGGCGCCCATCCTCTATCCACCCCTGCGCTTCCTGCAGGAAGGCGGGCCGCAGCTCGGCAAACTCGCGCTGGATGAAGCCGCGGATGTTCAGGCTCTTCTTCAGCACGTCGCGCATGAGCAGGGCCAGCCGGTCGGCGCCGGGCGCGGCCTGCGGCAAGGCGTTGTACTGGGCAATCAGGCCGCACACCGGCACCCGGGCGAAGTCGTTCAGCAGCGGGAATACCGCATCCCACACCTTGCCGCCGACGTTCTCGAAATACACGTCGATGCCTTGCGGGCAGGCGCTGGCGAGCTGCTGCGCGAAATCGGGCGCGCGGTGGTCGACCACGGCGTCGAAGCCCAGCTCGTCGCGCACGAAGGCGCATTTGTCGGGACCGCCCGCGATGCCGACCGCACGCGCACCCTGGATGCGGGCGATCTGCCCCACCGCCGAGCCCACCGCGCCGCTCGCCGCGGCCACCACCACGGTCTCGCCCGGCCGGGGGCGGCCGATCTGCAGCAGGCCCGCCCAGGCCGTAAAGCCCGGCATGCCCAGCACGCCGAGCGCCGTGCTGGGCGGCGCCACCGCGGGGTCGAGCTTGCGCAGCCCGAGGCCATCGGACAGCGCATAGCGCTGCCAGCCCGAGTGCGACAGCACGATGTCGCCCACCGCGTACTGCGCGTGGCGCGATGCGATGACGCGCGCCACGGTGCCGCCTTCCATGACGGCGCCGAGCGCGACCGGCTCCGCATACGACTTCGCATCGTCCATCCTGCCGCGCATGTAAGGGTCGAGCGACAGGTACAGGATTTCCAGCAGCAGCTGGCCATCGGCGGGAACGGGGCAAGGCTCGTCCACGATCCGGAAGTTCTCCGGCCGCGGCAGGCCCTCGGGACGGGAAGCGAGCAGGACCCGCTGGTTGCGTGCTGGTGTCATCGTCGGCATCCTCCGAAAAAATAAGGAACAGACAATCCTACGCCGGATACGGAAATTTTTCTTGCCAGTCCTTCGGCACAAAGCCCACATCCTCGTCGACGATTACAAGAACTTACAGAAATCCGACCATCGCCGCCTTCTCAACAGTTCGCGGCACTTGTACCATAGCCGTCATTCCCGTTTCATTACTCTTCATAAGAAAAGCACCATGACCTTCACCACCCTGTCCCGCGCGCTGTGCCTGGCCGCCTTCGCCGCCGCCGTCGCCGCTCCTGTCCACGCCACCAGCTTCACCTCGTCCGCCTCCAGCGCGGGCTCGGCCTCGTCGGGCAGCATCTCCGACTCGATCGGCGCTTCCAGCAACAGCTCGAGCGGCGATGACCGCGTGGCCGCGGGCGAATACCGCGTGATCGACATCGCCCAGGCGCCGGGCAAGGTGGATACCACCCGCATGACCCTGCGCGCGGTCGCCGCCGGCCCGGCCCGCGAATTCACCCTCGACGTGCCGAACCGTGCGCTGGCCGAACGCGGCGTCGGCAAGGGCGAACTGGTGCAGGTCAGCGAACGCGTGTACGGCTTCGACTTCGCCCATGCCGACACCAAGCGCTCCTTCTTCCTGGCGCTGCAGGACGACTGGTACCGCGACCTGGCTTCGCGCAAGGTCACGATCTAAGCAATGTTCAGGGAGTTCGCCGCTGCCGCGCTCCTGCTGGGCGCGAGCGCGGCAGCGCAGGCCGGGCTGCCGGCCTTCTGCCAGCAGTCAATCGACATCAGCGCAGCCGAGCAGAACCGCGTGCTGCGCTTCGCCGGCGCCGTTAAAAACGAGCTGGAACGTTCCGGTGCGCGCGTCGCCCTCATCGCACGCGCCGGCCTCGACCTGAGCCGCTTCGGCCAGCTGTACTCGCACGCCGGCGTCGCCCTGCGCGACAATCCCGGCGGCCCCTGGGCCGTGCGCCAGCTCTATTACGCCTGTGACGAATCGCGCCCACGCCTGTTCGACCAGGGCGTGGCCGGCTTCGCGCTGGGGGCCGACGCGCCCACGCGCGGCCATATCTCGCTGGTCTTCCTACCTAGCGAAGACGCCGCCCTGCTCGAAGGCGCGGCGCTGGACAAGCGCCTCGCCCTGGCCCTGCTGGGAGGGGAATACAGCGCCAATGCCTATGCCTACGGCACCCGCTACCAGAACTGCAACGGCTGGGTGGCCGAACTGCTCGCCAGCGCCTGGGGACGTCTCGATGGCGGCGCCGCCACGCACCCGCGCGAGGACGCGCAGGGCTGGCTGCGCGCGCAGGGCTACACCGCAGGCCCGGTGCGCATTCCCTCGCACTGGCTGATGTTTGCCGGGCAGTTCGTGCCGCTGGTGCACATGAACGACCACCCGGTCGACGACATCCACGCGCTCGCGCTGCATACGAGCGTGCCGGCCTCGATCGAAGCCTTCGTGCGCCGCCGGGCGCCGGAAGCGCGCCGCGTCGAGCTATGCCATACGCAGGACCGCATCGTGGTGCGCCGCGGCTGGGAGCCCTTGGGCGCCGCCTGCGAACCGGCGCCGGGCGACGACGTCATTCCACTGAACTGAACACCATCCAGGTCCTTCAGCCACGCACAACAAAAAGCCCCGCTCGCAGCGGGGCTTTTTGCAGAAACCGGTAGGGCTTACTTGGCGGCGTCGGCCAGCTTGCGCAGCACGGCGGGCGATACAGAGTCGCGGCCACGGCTGAGCTGGTAGAGGGTCCAGAGGTCGCCGCCGCTATTGTGGGCCGTGATGGGGGCCGGGGTAAGGAAGAGGCTGCGGAAGAAGTTGACGATGGTGGACATGATGTTATTTCCTGAGATCGCTATGGAGTAACTCCAGTATGCGCCCTTTCAGATAGAAATCAAATTGCGATCCATGATGATCGCCATTCACAAAGCAACTATCTGCCACACATGTTTTTTTGCTCACATATTTGTGCAAATGCATTGTGTGTTACACTCCAGCCCGCTGGCCAAGGCCAGCGTCAATACCCCTCTCGCCAGTAAGGGCCGTAGCGCGGTGCGACAGTCTCGCAGCGATTGGTCCATACTGAACGCCTGTCATGCAGGCGATCCGTTAAGGTCAAGGCGACAGTGCATGCCCGGCAAACCATGCCCAGGCTACTGCTTCGCCGACCCTGCCTGCGGCTACGCCCGGCCCTCCCTGCCGGCCTGCGCCCGCACGCATCAATAAGGAGAACTCATGCAACTGCTCTGCTCTGCGGGCTTTATTTTTCTTATCGTCCTATGGGGCATTATTGCCCCGGACAACATGGCCTCCGTCTTCTCGGCCATGCTCGCCGCACTCACCCGTAATTTCGGCTGGTTCTACCTGTGGGTCGTGCTGGCCCTGGTCCTGTTCGCCGCTTTCGTCGCCTTCAGCCGCTATGGCAACCTCAAGCTAGGCGGCGAGGACGACGAACCGGAATTCACGGTAGGCAGCTGGTTCTCCATGCTGTTTGCCGCCGGCATGGGCATCGGCCTGGTGTTCTGGGGCGTGGCCGAACCGGTTTCCCACTACGTCACCGCGCCGCCCGGCATCACGCCCGGCACGCCGGAAGCGGCCAACGCCGCCATGCGCTATGTGTTCTTCCATTGGGGCATCCACCCCTGGGCCGTGTACAGCGTGGTGGCACTGGCGATCGCCTTCTTCCAGTACCGGCGCGGCGGCAATTCATTGATCAGTACCGTCACCAGCTCGCTGCCCTGGCGCCCGATCCGCGCCATGTCGGGCCTGTTCAACGGCCTGGCAATCGTGGCCACGGCCTTCGGCGTCGCCGCCTCGCTCGGCGTCGGCGCGCTGCAGATCAACAGCGGCCTGAACGCCGTGTTCGGCGTCGCCATCAGCCCCACCGCGCAAGTCGTCATCATCATCGTGACCGCCGCCATGTTCATCACCTCCGCCATCAGCGGCGTGGAAAAGGGCATCAAGCTGCTATCGAACACCAATATGCTCATGGCTGCCCTGCTCGCCCTTGCCGTATTCCTGCTGGGGCCTACGGTGGCGATCATCGACACCTTCAGCAATACCCTGGGCAGCTACGCCAGCGAACTGGTCCGGATGAGCCTGCGTTCGACGCCTTTCCGCGACAGCAGCTGGGTCGGCAACTGGACCATCTTCTACTGGGCCTGGTGGATCTCGTGGTCGCCGTTCGTGGGCCTGTTCATCGCGCGCGTCTCGCGCGGCCGCACCATCCGCGAATTCATCCTCGGCACCGTGCTGGCGCCTTCGCTGGCGGCCTTCATCTGGTTCTCGATCTTCGGCGGCACCGCGCTCTACCTGGAAATCTGGCAGCACGTCCCGCTGGCCGATGCCGTCAAGGCAGACCTGGCCACGGCGCTGTTCGCGCTGTTCGACGCCATGCCTTTCGGCCAGATCATGTCGGTGGTGGCCACGCTGCTGGTGGTGATCTTCTTCGTCACCTCGGGCGACTCGGCCGTGCTGGTGCTGGGCATGATGAGCCAGGACGGCAATCCGAACCCGACCACCCGCGTCAAGCTGGTCTGGGGCGCCCTGATCGCCGGCATCGCCATCAGCCTGCTGCTGGCGGGCGGGATCGACGCCGTGCAGACCGCCACCATCCTGTTCGCCCTGCCCTTCGCCCTGGTGATCGTGCTGATGGTCATCGCCCTGTGGCGGGGCCTGCGTGACGACTGGGAGGAAGAAGCACGCCGCGAACGCGCCCTGCGGCGCAAGATGCGCGAGATGGCGGCGCGCTAGCCGCCCCGGGGAAGGGGCTGGAGGACGCGCGTGCCCGGGCTGTAGCCAAACTGGTATCATGCGCGTTTTCCGGACCCTGGCCGCACTTTGTCCGACAGCGCGCCCGTCCGCCACCCTACAGAACATCAAGAATGAACACATCGACCCAACTGCCTGGCTTCTTCGGCCGGCTTTCGATCGCCTTCGGCAGCTTCTTCAAATCGCTCGGCGATGCCGAGTTCGCCGCGCGCGTGCGCGATGACGCGGTAGGCCCAGCCGTGGTTCCCACTCCGGCGCCGACGCCTGCGCCGACCCTTGCGCCGACGGCTGCACCGACGCCGGCCCCTACCCCGGCGCCAACCGCCGCGCCGCTGCGCGCCCCGAGCGCCGAGTCGGCCCTGCAGCTGCTGAGCCTGCTCCAGCGTGAAGCCCGCCTGATCGACTTCACCCAGGAAAACCTGAGCGCCTATTCGGATGCCGACATCGGCGCCGCCGCCCGCGTCGTGCACGAAGGCTGCGCGCGCGTGCTGCGCGAGCACTTCACCATCGAGCCGGTGCGCAATGAAGCCGAAGGCGCCCGCGTCACGCTGGAAGAAGGCTTCGACGCCGCCAGCGTGCGCCTGACCGGCAACGTGGTCGGCCAGGCCCCGTTCAAGGGCACCTTGAGCCACCGCGGCTGGCGCGCCACCAAGGTCCAGCTGCCGCAACTGGCCGAGAAACACGACGCGCGCGTGCTGGCCCCGGCGGAGGTGGAACTGTGAGCGATCCACGCTATGCCATCGGCATCGACCTCGGCACCACCCATAGCGCCCTCTCCTATGTCGACCTGCAGGCCAGCGACGGCGAGAAGACCGTCGACGGCGTGCTGCCGGTTCCGCAGCTGAGCGGACCGGGCACCGTCGAGGCGCTGCCGCTGCTGCCCTCCTTCCTCTACCTGCCGCATCCGGACGAACTGGCCGCGGGCGAAACGGCACTGCCCTGGAGCCCAGGGGGCGAAGGCTTCATCGTCGGCGAAATGGCGCGCAGCCGCGGCGCCACCACCCCGATCCGCCTGGTGTCCTCGGCCAAGAGTTGGCTGAGCCACCCGAGCGTGGACCGCCGCGCCGCGATCCTGCCGCACGACGCGCCGGAGGAAGTCACGCGCGTCTCGCCGCTGGAGGCATCCACCCGCTACCTGGCGCACCTGCGCCAGGCCTGGAACGCCGCCCATCCGGACGCGCGTTTCGAAGAGCAGCAGGTCACCGTCACCATCCCGGCCTCGTTCGACCCGGGCGCGCGCGAACTCACCGCGGAAGCCGCGCGCAACGCCGGCTTCTCGCCTACCCTGCTGGAAGAGCCGCAGGCGGCCCTGTACAGCTGGATCCAGGGCAGCAAGGGCGCCTGGCGCAAGCAGGTCAAGGCCGGCGACATCGTGCTGGTCGTGGACGTGGGCGGAGGCACCAGCGACTTCTCGCTGATCGCCATCCTCGAGCGTGACGGCAAGCTCGAACCGCACCGCGTGGCGGTGGGCGACCACATCCTGCTGGGCGGCGACAACATGGACCTGGCCCTGGCCCACTTCGTGGCGCGCAAACTCCAGGCGAACGGCACCCAGCTCGATTCCTGGCAGATGCGCGCCCTCACCTACGGCTGCCGCAGCGCCAAGGAACACCTGCTGGCCGACGCCAACGCCACCGTGTGGCCAATCGTGGTGCCGAGCCGCGGCTCGAAACTCATCGGCGGCTCGATCCGGACCGAACTCACGCGCGACGAAGTCACCGCCTTCATCACCGACGGCTTCTTCCCGCGCGTGGAGGCTGCAAGCCGTCCGGCCACGCGCCAGCGCGCCGGCCTGACCCAGGTCGGCCTGCCCTATGCGCAGGACGCCGCGATCACCAAGCACCTGGCCGCCTTCCTGGCGCGCCAGGCCGGCGCTACTGCGGAGCTGGAAGGTTTCGCAGGCCGCGTGAACGCGGAACACACTTTCCTGCACCCGAGCGCGGTGCTGTTCAACGGCGGCGTGTTCAAGTCAGGCATCCTGGCCCAGCGCGTGATGGACACCATCAACGACTGGCTCTACATGGAAGGCGCGGAAGCCGCGCGCATGCTCGAAGGCGCCGACCTCGACCTGGCGGTGGCGCGCGGCGCGGCCTACTTCAGCTATGCCCGGCGCGGCGGCGGCGTGCGCATCCGCGGCGGCACGGCCCGTTCCTACTACGTCGGCGTGGAATCCTCGATGCCGGCCATCCCCGGCATGGAGCCGCCGATCGAAGCCCTGTGCGTGGCGCCCTTCGGCATGGAAGAAGGCAGCGAACTCGAACTGCCGGGCCAGGAATTCGGCCTGGTGGTGGGCGAGCCGGTTACCTTCCGCTTCTTCGGCTCCACCACGCGTCGCCAGGACCGCATCGGCGAGGTGCTCGAGTTCTGGGGTCCGGACGAGCTGCAGGAAATGAACGAAATCCAGGCGACCCTGCCGGCGGAAGGCCGTGTCGCGGGTGACGTGGTGCAGGTCAGGCTGCATGCGCTGGCAACCGATGCCGGCACGCTGGAACTGGCCGCGGTATCGCGTGAAGGCCAGCGCTGGAAGATCGAGTTCGACGTCCGCAACGCGCCCGACCAGCAGTGAAGCCGCAGTGACGCAATACCTTGTCAGCATCGACCTGGGCACCACGAATACGGTGCTCGCCTACGCCCTGCCCGGCGCAGGGCAGGTCGAGCTGCTGGCCATCGAGCAGCTGGTGGCGCCCGGCGAAGTCGCCGCGGCGCCGCTGCTGCCCTCGATGCGCTATCACCCCGCCGAGGGCGAACTCGCCCCCGGCGAACTCCAGCTCCCCTGGATCCAGCAGGACCCGGCCGGCGTCGAACGCGTCGCCGTGGGCCGGCTGGCGCGCTTGCTCGGCGCGCAAACCCCCGGACGGCTGGTGGCCAGCGCCAAGAGCTGGCTGTCGCATGCGGGCGTGGACCGTATGGCCCCCATCCTGCCCTGGGGCGCCGAGGATGCGGACGTCGCCAAGGTGTCGCCGGTCGCGGCCAGCGCCAGCTACCTGGCGCACCTGCGCGCGGCCTGGAACCGGCGCTTTCCCACCGCGCCGCTGGAAGCCCAGCAGATCGTCCTCACGGTTCCTGCCTCCTTCGACGAAGGCGCACGTGCGCTCACGCTCGAAGCGGCGCGCATGGCCGGCCTGCCCGAGCTGCGGCTGCTGGAAGAACCCCAGGCCGCCCTCTACGACTGGCTGTACCGCCACCGCGCCAGCCTGTCCCAGGACCTGGCGCAGACGCGCCTGGTGCTGGTGGCCGACGTCGGCGGCGGCACCACCGACTTCAGCCTGGTCAAGGTGGAACTGGAAGACGACGGCAAGCCCAGGCTGACCCGCATCGGCGTCGGCAACCATTTGATCCTGGGCGGCGACAACATGGACCTGGCGCTGGCGCACCTGGCCGAATCGCGCCTGGGCAATCCCGAACGCCTGTCCGCCGGCCGTCTTGCACAGCTGACGGAACGCTGCCGCGCGGCGAAGGAACAGCTGCTTGCACCCGATGCGCCGGAACAGGTGAACGTGACCCTGCTGGGCAGCGGCTCGCGCCTGATCGGCGGCAGCCGCTCGGCCACCATCACGCGCGAGGACGTGCAGCGCATCGTGCTCGACGGCTTCCTGCCGCCGAACGAGGCGCAGGAGCCGGCCAAGCGCGCCAGAACCGGCATCGTCGAATTCGGCCTGCCGTATGCGAGCGACCCGGCGATCACGCGCCACCTCGCCGGTTTCCTGCGCCAGCATGCGCAGGCGGCGCGCGAAGCGCTCGGCAAGCTGGACGGCACCGAGGACGACGGCAGGCTGCCGGTGCCCGACACCCTGCTGCTCAACGGTGGCGTGTTCCGCGGCCAGGCGCTGGCCCAGCGCCTGGCCGACGTGCTGTCACACTGGCGTGGCGCGCCTGTACAGGTGCTGCATAACGAGGACCCGGATGTGGCGGTGGCGCGCGGCGGCGTCGCCTACTCGCTGGCGCGCGCGGGCCAGGCGCCGTCGATCGAAAGCGGCTCGGCGCGCAACTACTACCTGCTGCTCGACGCGCAGCAATCCGGCGACACGCTGCGCGCGGTCTGCCTGCTGCCACGCGGCGCGCCCGCCGGCGAAGAAGTCCGCCTGGCGGGCCGCAGCTTCGCCCTGCGCCTGGGGCGGCCGGTGCGCTTCCACCTGGTCTCGTCCACCGCCGATCCGGGCGGCACGCTCCCACAGCCGGGCGACTTGCTCGACCTGCCGGCGGCCGACATCGTGCGCCTGCCCGCCATCTCGACGGTCCTGCGCAGCAAGCGCAGCACCGACATTCCGGTGCAGCTGGCCACGGTACTGTCCGAGGTAGGCACGCTCGAGGTCTTCTGCGTGGCCGAGGAAGACGCGACCCAGCGCTGGCGCCTCGAGTTCCAGCTGCGTGCGCAAGATGAGGAGCCAACGGAGGACCTCAATCTGCCGCTGGAACTGGACGAGGCCATCGCACGCATCGACCGCATCTTCGGCAACCGTTCGCAGCAGGTCGACCCGCGCGAGGTGCGCCAGCTGCGCGCCTCGCTCGAACACCTGCTGGGCGGACGCGAACGCTGGACCACGCCGCTGCTGCGCCGCCTGTTCGACGCCCTGCTGGTGCGCGCCAAAGGCCGCCGCCGCTCCGCCGAGCACGAACGCGTGTGGCTGAACCTGGCCGGCTACTGCCTGCGTCCCGGCTTCGGCCATCCGCTCGACGAATGGCGCATCGAGCAGCTGTGGGCGATGTTCGAGCTAGGTGCCCAGTACCACAAGGACAGCCAGGTGCGCGCCGAATGGTGGACGCTGTGGCGGCGCGTGGCCGGCGGCCTCTCCGTCGAAGCCCAACTACGCCTGCTCGACGACTTCGCCTTCAACCTGCAGGCCGACGAATCCGAGCGCGGCCGCCGTCCGGTGACGCTGGTGGACGGCACCGAGGACGACATGCTGCGCGTCGGCGCCTCGCTGGAGCGCATCCCGTCCGCCTACAAGGCCGAGATCGGCGACTGGCTCGTCCAGCAGATCATGGAGATGCCGCCAGCGGCCAAGATCGATGCGCGCGCCGCGGCGCGCTACGGACGCTACCTGTGGGCCCTGGGACGCGTGGGTGCGCGCCAATCCTTCCACGGCGCCGCCCACGAGGTGGCGCCCAGCGCCTCCGCCGAAAGCTGGCTGGGCCAGCTCCTGCAGCTCGACTGGAAGAAGATCGAGCCGGCCGGCTTTGCCGCCGCCCACATCACCCGCATGACCGGCGACCGCTCGCGCGACGTCAAGCAAGAGGTCCGCGACGAGGTGCTGCGGCGCCTGTCGTCCAGCGGCGCGCCGGCCAGCTGGTCGGCCATGGTGCGCGAGGTGGTCGAACTCGACCAGGCCGTCGAGACCCGCATGCTGGGCGATGCGCTGCCGCCGGGACTCAAGCTGCTGCGCTAGCAAAACACGAAATCCTCATTCGACTTCGGCAGCGCGCACATCACAGCACGTACGCTGAACCATGCAAACCCCGCAACGGGAACCAGCAGCAACCAGAACGCAGACATGATCGACTCCTTCAGCTCAGCTTGATTTCGCACAGGTGTGCGAAATCGGCTCAAAAAAAGGGACAGGCGTCGCCGGTCCCGCTTTGCACATCCCTACTCCAGATCGTTAAAGCTTTTATAGGTTGATATCAGGCGGTTGAACGCCCGCTGCGCCCGCCGCGGCACCGCGTTCGCGCGCAGGAAACGTGCGTCGTGCATCACCCCGATCGCCAGACTGTAGATCTCGAACACCAGCTGTTCAGGTTCTGTATCGGGCCGCAGGTGGCCGGCTTCCATCGCCTGCAGCACCGTCTTGCGCAGCGAGGCGCGCCAGCGCGTCACTCCGGCCTCGATGCGGTCGCGCAGCGGTCCGGGCACGTCGTCGAACTCGAAGGCGCCGGCGGTGTACAGGCAGCCCCCGCGCGCGGTCTCGTTGCCGATCTTCTTCAGCCACAGCTCGACCTGCATCGTCAGGCGCGGCAGGCCGCGCGGCGCCTGCAGCGCCGGCACGAACACTTCCTCGCTGAAGCGGCGGTCGTATTCGTCGAGCACCGCGGCCTGCAGGGCTTCGAGCGAGCCGACGCGCGAGAACACGCCGCTCTTGCTGATGCCGGTGCGCTTGGACAGCTCGCCCAGCGATACCTTGCCGATGCCCTCGCCAGCGGCCATGTCGTAGGCGGCCGTGAGGATCGTCGCGTAGGTGGCTTCGCTCTTGGCAGTGGTATTCATGAAGCCACTTTAGCACAGGTGTGCGAAACAACAAGGATTATTTATTTCTTTCCTTAGAGCTAGCGAATTCCCTGCCTTACCGATCATGGCTACCATCGTTGCGCCAGATGAGGCCAGCAGGAATGCATCCCATACCTTCAGGAGAAAAAATGGATTCGGATAACAAGCAAGACGGCGAGGCCGTGGCGCCTTCGCGCCGCCGCTTCGTCAGCACCGTCGCAACCGGCCTCGCGGCCGGCGCCGCGGCCGTCCCCGCGATGGCCCAGCAAACCGGCGCGGCCGCCAACCAGCCGCCGCCCGGCCGCGCCCGCGAAGCGGCGATGCGCTACCCGGCCCCACCCTTCCCCAAGCAGGAGCAGCCCTGGCCGGGCCTGGCCAGCAAGATGACGCCGCGCCCGGACCATGGCGAAACCACCTACCGCGGCAGCGGACGCCTGGCCGGACGCAAGGCACTGGTGACCGGCGGCGATTCGGGCATCGGCCGCGCCGCCGTGATCGCCTTTGCGCGCGAAGGCGCGGACGTGGCCATCAATTACCTGCCGGCCGAGGAACCCGATGCCCAGGAAGTGCTGCAGTTGATCCGGCAGGCGGGCCGCAAGGCGGTCGCGATCCCCGGCGACATCCGCGACGAAGCCTTCTGCCGCAAGCTGGTGGACGAAGCGGCGCGCCAGCTGGGTGGGCTCGACATTCTGGTCAACAATGCCTCGCGCCAGAAGTCGGCGCAGTCGATCGAGGACATCTCGACCGCGGATTTCGACTGGACCATGAAGACCAATGTATATGCGATGTTCTGGATCACCAGGGCAGCGCTGCCGCACCTCAAGCCCGGCAGCTGCATCATCAACACCGCTTCACAGCAAGCCTACGACCCGTCGGAGAACCTGCTGGACTATGCGATGAGCAAGGCGGCCGAGGTGGCGATGACCAAGTCGCTGGCCAAGCAGCTGGCATCGAAAGGGATTCGGGTGAATGCGGTGGCGCCGGGGCCGGTGTGGACGCCCTTGCAGGTGTCGGGTGGCCAGACGCAGGAAAACCTGAAGAGCTTCGGCGGGGACACGCCGATGAAGCGGCCGGGCCAGCCGGCCGAGCTGGCGGCAACCTATGTGACGCTGGCCTCGGACGAGTCGAGCTACACCACCGCGCACGTCTACGGCGTATCCGGCGGCGGCGGTACCCCCTGAGGAGGGCTCTGAGACTGGCGCGCGGGCCGGGGCCAGCCCGCGCGCTGCGCCCCGGTTCAGCGGCGGCCGAACCAGCTCAGGCGGGCGAAAAAGGAACCGAGCGAACGAGTCGGGATGCGTTTGCTGAACAGGCCGGTGTAGTTGCAGCGCGAATTGACGGTCATTTGTTTTGTCTCCGAAACATTACTTAGCACAATAACCACGTTGCAATTACTGTTCTGTGCGCCAGCTCGCATAGCGCGCAGGCTCATCCTTTCCATCCGCGCGCGCCCCTGCACGATTGCGCCATATCATGCGGCCAGCAGGGCGGCGTTCTACCCTGCTTCGTGGCCAACCAAGGACCCAAGGAGGTATGTGATGAGCTACGCAGATCGCGACAAATATGGCATGTACAGGAACACCCGCAGCACCGGCCCCGGGCCTGCCCTGATGGGCGCCGACACCTTGATCGGAGACAGCGTCGTCAACACGCAGGAGGAAGACCTCGGCGACATCAAGGAAATCATGCTCGACATGCAGACCGGCCAGGTCGCCTATGCGGTGCTGGCCTTCGGCGGCTTCCTCGGCTTGGGCGAAAAGCTGTTCGCCGTGCCATGGCAGGCCCTGCACCTGGACACCGCGAACAAGCGCATGGTGCTCAACGTGGACAAGGAAAGGCTGAAGAACGCGCCCGGCTTCGACAAGGATGCCTGGCCGGACATGAGCGACGTGGGCTGGGCCGGCGGCATCCACAGCTTCTATGGCACCGACCCGAATCGCTCCGGGGCGCCGACCATGGGGCCGGGTGCGAGGATGGGCGGCACGGCAGGCGCCATGGGCGCTGGCTCGGCAATGGGCAGCGGCATGGGTTCCAGCATGGGAGCCAGCTCGGCCGGCAGCACCGGCGGCGCCGGCAGCAGCCTGGGCGCCAGCGTCGGCTCGGGGAGCGTGCATGGCGACTCCTACGGCGTCGGCGGCAGCGCCGATCCGCGGCCCGGGCATGATGGGGACGACAAGGATCTGAGCCGGATTCGGGGCAGCAATATCGGCTAGCAATGATCTTGTCGGGTGGACGGCGAAGCCGTCCACCCGACAAACATCAACGGATCATCGATTCCCACACCTTCTGCAGGCGCTTGGCCGACACCGGCATCGGCGTGCGCAGCTCCTGTGCAAACAGCGACACCCGCAGTTCCTCCAGCATCCAGCGGAATTCAAGCATGCGCGGGTCGTTGTTCTTGCCGGCCTGGTTCTTGAGCGTGCGCTGGAACTGGCTGGCCGCGTTCTGCCACTCCGCCATCAGCTGCGCATCGCGCGAAGGATTGCCGCGCAGCTTCTCGATGCGCACGTTGATCGCCTTCAGGTAGCGCGGGAAGTGCGCCAGCTGGCTGTACTCGTTGTCCGCGATGAAGCGCTTGTGGATCAGGCCCTGCAGCTGCGACCCGATGTCCTGCTGCACCGCCGGCGGCAGGCTCTGGATGCGCTTCGGCATGCCGTGGAACTCCGCCAGGATCGAACCCACCAGGCGCGCGATCTCGTTGATCAACAGGCCGATCCGGCCCTTGCCTTCGTCCTTGCGCTTGTTGAACTCTCCGGAGTTGATCGGCAGCGGATCCTGCAGGCAGGCGATGTCGATCGCCTTGGCGATGATCTGGTCGCGCAGGTCTTCCTGCGTGCCCACGCTCATGAACTGCATGCCCATCCCCTGCAGGCCGGGGATGTTCTTCTCGGCGAACTTCAGTTGATCCTTGAGCTGCAGCGCGAACAGGCGGCGCAGGCCGATGCGGTGGGTGCGCGCCGCCACGTTGGGGTCGTCGAAGACTTCCAGGTCGCAGTGCGTGCCCTTGTCCACCAGTGCCGGGAAGCCGATCAGGGTCAGCTTGCCCTGCGTGATCTCCAGCAGTTCCGGCAGCTCGCCGAAGCTCCAGGTGCTGAGACCTGTGTGCTGGATCGCGCCTGGCGCCGGCGCAGCGGGCGCGGCGCCTGATGCTTGTCCGGCCGATTTCGTGACCGGCGCATTGCCCTTCCCCCTTGCCGGAACAGGAGCCGCCGGCGCCGCCTGCAGCTTCGCAGGCGCGGCCGTCGGCGTGGCTTCCGCCATCTTCTGGAAGCTCTGGCGCGCCTGGCCGCCCAGCTCGGCCTGCAGGGTCGCCAGGTTGCGGCCCATGTCGAGCTGGCGCCCGTGCTCGTCGATCACCTTGAAGTTCATGAACAGGTGCGCCGGCAGGGTCTCGAGCTTGAAGTCGCCCGTGAGCACGCGTGCGCTGGTATGCATGTGGATGTCGGCGATCAGGGCGTCGACCAGGTCGCCCTTGGCGAAGCGCAGCGGGTCCTGGTGGCGCTCGAAGAAGTTGGCGGCGTACTCCGGCAGCGGCACGCAATGGCGGCGCAGCTTCTGCGGCAGGGATTTCAGCAGCAGGTGCACCTTCTCCTTCAGCATGCCCGGCACCAGCCAGCCCGCACGCTCCTGGGGAATCTGGTTCAGGGCGAACAGCGGCACCGCCAGGGTCACGCCGTCGCGCGGGCTGCCCGGTTCGAAGTGATAGGTCAGACCCATCTCGATGCCGGTGACGTTCATCGTCTTCGGGAACAGCTCGGTGGTGACGCCGGCCGCCTCGTGCCGCATCAGCTCTTCGCGGACCAGGAACAAGAGCTTCGGGTTGTCGCGCGCGGCGTCCTTGTACCACTTCTCGAAACCCGCGCCGTTCACGACCGTGTGCGGGATTTCCTTGTCGTAGAAGGCGGCGATCAGCTGCTCGTCCACCAGCACGTCCAGGCGGCGCGACTTGTGCTCGAGGTTTTCGATCTCGCGCACCAGCTTGTGGTTGTGCGCGTAGAAAGGCGCGCGCGTCTCGTAGTCGCCCGCCACCAGCGCGTCGCGGATGAAGATCTCGCGCGCTTCAAGCGGGTTGTGCTGGCTGTAGTTGATGCGGCGGTTGCTGTAGACGACGATGCCGTACAGGGTGGCGCGCTCGGTTGCGGTGACCTGGGCCTGGCGCTTTTCCCAGCGCGGCTCGCCCCAGGATTTCTTGAGCAGGTGCGCGCCGATCTTCTCCACCCATTCCGGCTGGATCTGCGCGATGGTGCGCGCGTACAGGCGCGCGGTCTCGACCAGTTCGGCCGCCATCACCCAGCGTCCCGGCTTCTTGGCAAGATAGGAACCCGGCCAGATGTGGAACTTGATGCCGCGCGCGCCCAGGAATACCGGCTCGTCCTCGGCCTTGAAGCCGATGTTCCCCAGCAGACCGGTGAGCAGCGCCATGTGCAGCTGGTCGTAGGTGGCCGGCGCGGCATTGAGGCGCCAGCCCTGCTCGCGCGCCACGGTGAGCAGCTGCGAATGCACGTCGCGCCATTCGCGCAGGCGCAGCTGCGACAGGAAGTTGGCACGGCAGTTCTCCTGCAGCTGGCGGTTCGACTTCTTGTGCGCGATGGCGTCCTCGAACCAGGCCCAGATCTTCAGGTAGCTGAGGAATTCGGACTTCTCGTCGGCGAACTTCTTGTGCTTCTCGTCGGCTTGCTGCTGGTAATCGATCGGGCGGTCGCGCGGATCCTGGGTGGACAGCGCCGAGGCCACGATCAGCATCTCGGTCAGGCAATCGTTGTCGACCGCGGCCAGGATCATGCGGCCCACGCGCGGGTCAAGCGGCAGCTTGGCGAGCTTCCTGCCCAGCGGCGTCAGTTCGTTGGCATCGTCGACCGCGCCGACTTCCTGCAGCAGCTGGTAGCCGTCGGCGATCGCGCGGCCCTGCGGCGGCTCGATGAAGGGGAAGGTCTCGACGTCGGTCAGGTGCAGCGACTTCATGCGCAGGATGACCGAGGCCAGCGAGGAACGCAGGATCTCCGGATCCGCGAACTTCGGACGCTTGTTGAAATCATCCTCCTCGAACAGGCGGATGCAGACGCCGTCGGCCACGCGGCCGCAGCGGCCGGCGCGCTGGTTGGCCGAGGATTGCGCGACCGGCTCGATCTGCAGCTGCTCGACCTTGTTGCGGAAGCTGTAGCGCTTGACGCGCGCCAGGCCCGTGTCGACCACGTAGCGGATGCCCGGCACGGTCAGCGAGGTCTCGGCCACGTTGGTGGCCAGCACGATGCGGCGCGCATTGGTGGTCTTGAACACGCGGTCCTGCTCCTCCACCGACAGGCGGGCGAACAGGGGCAGGATCTCGACGTGCGGCGGATGGTGCTTGCGCAGGCTTTCCGCGCAGTCGCGGATCTCGCGCTCGCCCGGCAGGAACACCAGCACGTCGCCCGAGCCGATGCGGCACAGCTCATCGACGGCGTCGACCACCGCTTCCATCAGGTCGCGCTTGTCGCGCGCGACTTGCGCCTTATTTGACACATTCTGGGCTGGTTCGCCCGGCTTGACATTGGCGCCCGTGACCGGGTCGCGGTCCACCGGACGGTAGCGCACCTCCACCTTGTACAGGCGGCCCGAGACCTCGATGACGGGCGCCGGTTTTTCCGGCGTGCCGAAGTGGCGCGAGAAGCGCTCGGCATCGATGGTCGCCGAGGTGATGATCACCTTCAGGTCCGGACGGCGCGGCAGCAGCTGCTTCAGGTAGCCGAGCAGGAAGTCGATGTTCAGGCTGCGCTCGTGCGCCTCGTCGATGATGATCGTGTCGTAGGCGCGCAGCAGCGGGTCGGTCTGCGTTTCGGCCAGCAGGATACCGTCGGTCATCAGCTTGACCGAGGCGCCCTTCGAGAGGGTGTCGTTGAAGCGCACCTTGAAGCCCACGTGCTCGCCCAGCGGCGAGCCGAGTTCCTGCGCGATGCGCTTGGCGGTACTCGATGCGGCGATACGGCGCGGCTGGGTATGGCCGATCAGGCCCTTCTGGCCGCGGCCCAGCTCCAGGCAGATCTTCGGCAGCTGGGTGGTTTTACCGGAGCCGGTCTCGCCGGACACGATCACGACCTGGTTCTCGCTCACCGCCTTCGCGATCTCGGCGCGGCGGCTCGAAACCGGCAGGTCTTCGGGGAAGGTGATGGGCGGGAGCGGGTTGCGGAAAGGCGCTGCCTCCTCGCGCGTCGGACGCTCGCTGCGTTCGCCACGCTCGCGCCGCCGCCCATCGCGTTGGCCGCTGGCGGAAGGATTCGGGGATGCGGCGCGCGCCTGCTGGGGCGAAGGCTTGTTACTCTGTTCAGACATTGATTTTTACAAGGTATTTGGTGCGCACAACGCGCAGCGAATTATAATGCGGCAAATGGAAAATCCTACCCAATTCGTCCAGTGGCTGCGCTCTGTCGCGCCATACATTCACACCTTCGGCGGCAAGACTTTCGTCGTCGCCTTCCCGGGCGAACTGGTCGCAGCCGGCGCCCTGCCGGTGCTGGCCCAGGACCTGTCCCTGCTGCTGGGACTCGGCATCCGCCTGGTGCTGGTGCACGGCTCGCGTCCGCAGGTAGCGGAGCAGCTCGCCCTGCGTAACGTCGAAGGCCGCTTCCATAACGGCGTCCGGATTACCGACCCCGCCGCGCTCGAGTGCGCGAAGGAAGCCGCCGGCGAATTGCGTCTCGACATCGAAGCCGCCTTCAGCCAGGGTTTGCCGAACACCCCGATGTCGCATGCCCAGATCAGCATCGTCTCCGGCAACTTCGTCGTTGCCCGCCCGCTGGGCGTGATCGACGGCGTCGACTTCGAACTCACCGGCGTGACCCGCAAGATCGTCGCTGAGAAGATCCAGCCGATCCTGCAGACCGAGGATAGCCTGGTGCTGCTGTCGCCGCTGGGCTTCTCGCCCACCGGCGAGATCTTCAACCTGACAATGGAAGACGTGGCCGCCTCGGCCGCGATCGCCCTGCACGCCGACAAGCTGATCTTCATCACCGAGACCGGCATGATGAGCGACGCGGCCGGCACCGAGATCCGCGAACTGTCCTCACACCAGGCCGAAGCGGTGCTGCAGGCCGGTTTCCTGCCGCCCGACTCCGCCTTCTACCTGCGGCACGCCATCAAGGCCTGCAACAGCGGCGTGGACCGCGCGCACATCGTGCCCTTCGAGATGGACGGCTCCGCCCTGCTGGAACTGTTCACCCACGACGGCGTCGGCACCATGATCAGCCACGAAAACCTCGAGAGTCTCCGCCAGGCCACAATTGAGGACGTCGGCGGAATTATCAAGCTCATCGAACCGCTGGAAGCCGACGGCACCCTGGTGTACCGCGGCCGCGAGCTGATCGAGCGCGAGATCGACCAGTTCTCGGTGATCGACCACGACGGCGTGATCTTCGGCTGCGCCGCGCTCTACCCCTTCCCGGAAGCGAAGATGGGCGAGATGGCCTGCCTGACCGTGAGCCCGGACGCCCAGACCCAGGGCGACGGCGAGCGCATCCTCAAGCACATCGAGAACCGTGCCCGCGCGGCCGGCCTGACCAAGCTGTTCGTGCTGACCACCCGCACCTCGCACTGGTTCAAGAAGCGCGGCTTCGTGCCGGCCACGGTGGACGACCTGCCCAAGGACCGCCAGCACATGTATAACTGGCAGCGCCGGTCACAGGTTTTCATCAAGACTCTATAATGTCGGTCTGACCCGCATTAGCGCGTACTTAACAGATACAGGAGCAATACCATGGCCCGCACCGTCCAATGCATCAAACTGAACAAGGAAGCCGAAGGACTGGACTTCCCGCCGGTACCAGGCGAAATGGGCAAGAAGCTGTACCAGTCGGTCTCGAAAGAGGCCTGGCAGGCATGGCTGAAGCACCAGACCATGCTGATCAACGAAAACCGCCTGAACCTGGCGGACGACCGCGCGCGCAAGTACCTGGCGACGCAGATGGAACGTCACTTCTTCGGTGACGGCGCTGCCGACCAGGCGCAGGGCTACGTGCCGCCGGCCGCTTAAAGCTCTTGTACGATGGACGGCTTCGCCGTCCATCGTACGCAACACACTACATCTTCACGCACTGGCGCAATTCACAGCGCGCCATGAATACTTTCCCATCCTCGCAGCGCATCCGGTAAACCTCCACCGGCCCCGGCTCGGTTACCAGACCGGCGCCCTGCGCGCTCGCACAGCCCTGCTGTTTCGCCAGCTTCTCGACCGTCGCCGACGACACGCCGATCCTGAAGGGCACGCGCTCGATCGACGTGCCGTTCGGGTCCGCCAGGCCGGGGGCCGCGGGCTTGACGGCCGCCACAGGCGCCGGAGCCGGCTCCACCTTGCTCTTGAACAGCGTACAGCCGCCCAGCAGGACGGCGACCAGCAGCAGCGCGTGCTTCATGCGTTCTCCGCTCAGAAAGTCAGGGTCTTCACGCCTTCAGGCGTGCCCAGCAGGCAGACGTTTGCGCCCGCCTTGGCGAACAGGCCGACCGCGATCACGCCGACGATCTGGTTGATCCGCTCTTCCAGCGCCACCGGATCGGTAATGGACAGGCCGACCACGTCGATGATTTCGCCGCCGTTGTCGGTGATGAAGGCTTCATCCGAACCCGCCTTGGTGCGCAGGCGCGGCTCGCCACCCAAGGCCGCCAGCTGGCGCATCACCGAGGCGCGTGCCATCGGGATCACTTCCACCGGCAGCGGGAACTTGCCCAACGTTTCGACAAGTTTCGAACCGTCCGCGATGCACACGAATTTCTTTGCTACAGATGCCACGATCTTCTCGCGGGTCAGCGCCGCGCCGCCGCCCTTGATCATCGCGCCGCTGGCGGTGATCTCGTCCGCGCCGTCGATGTAGACCGCCATCGAAGTCACGTCGTTGAGGTCGAACACGGGGATGCCATGGCCGCGCAGGCGGCTGGCCGTCGCCTCGGACGAGGCCACGGTGCCCTTGATGCGGTCCTTGATCTTGGCCAGTTCGTCGATGAAGAAGTTGGCCGTCGAGCCGGTGCCGACGCCGATGATTTCGCCGTCCACCACGTAATCGATCGCGGCGCGCGCCACGGCTTGCTTGAGTTCGTCCTGGGTCATGATGCTGTCAGTGAGGTAAAAGGAAGCCGCCATTTTAGCGGATCGCTCCGCTCAGCCCTCGAAAACGACGCTTCGTCGCATGGTTTTGCCAGTCGATGCATCACGCATTGCCAAGCTGATATCCGTACAGCACACTAAGTCTTTCCGTAGGTTAAAGAACAGCACAATGAAACTCTTGACGAAGAAGCGCTTGGCGATCGCCGCCGGGGTGATCGTGGTGGGCGGCGCGGCCGCCGCCTGGATGATGCCGAAGGGCGAGCCGAAAGTGCCGCCGTCGAAATACCGTACCGCGGCGGTCGACATGGGCGCCATCAACCAGACCGTCACCGCCACCGGCACCATCAACCCGGTCGCGCTGGTGAACGTCGGCTCGCAGGTGTCCGGCACCGTGGTCGAACTGAATGCGGACTTCAACGACCGCGTCACCAAGGGCCAGGTGCTGCTCAAGCTCGACCCGACCATCTTCAACGCCCAGATCCGCCAGTTCGAAGCCAGCCGCGCGTCCGCCATGGCCAACCTGAAGCTGGCGGAGGCCAACTACCAGCGCAACCAGCAGCTGGTCACCCAAAGCTTCGTCTCCAGCACCGCGCTCGACCAGAGCCGCCGCGAAATGGACGTGGCCCGCGCCAACGTGCAGCTGGCCCAGGCCCAGCTCGACCGCGCACGTGCGGACCTGAACAACAGCGTGATCCGCTCGCCGATCGACGGCGTCATCATCAAGCGCACCATCGACCTGGGCCAGACCGTGGCGGCCTCGTTCAACACGCCGAACCTGTTCCAGATCGCGCGCGACCTCACTAAGATGCAGATCGACACCAGCGTGTCGGAAGCCGACGTCGGCGCCCTGAAGGACGGCCTGCCGGCGCGCTTCGTGGTCGACGCTTACCCGGACCGCGAATTCCACGCCACCATGCGCCAGTTCCGCCTGGCCGCAAACGTGGTGCAGAACGTCGTCACCTACAACGTCGTGCTCGACGTCGACAACCAGGACGAGATGCTGAAACCCGGCATGACGGCGCAGGTGCGCCTGGTGGTGGCCAACCGCGCGAACGTGATGCGCATTCCGACCACCGCGCTGCGCTTCCAGTTGCCGGAAGAGGAACAGGAAAAGCTGCGCAAGCAGGAACAGGAAAAGGCCGGCAAGGAAGGTAGCGTCAAGCAGGTGGCGCAAAAAGCCGCGGCGCCGAGCCAGGACGACGACCTCGCCTTCCGCACCGCCAACGAAACCGCGCGCCAGTACAAGGTGTACCGCCTGGATGCCAAGAACCAGCCGCAGCCGGTGGACATCCGCGTCGGCCTGTCGAACTTCCGCTATACCGAAGTGGTGTCGGGCGGCCTGAAGGCGGGCGACCAGGTCGTCACGCGCACGCTGGCACTGCCGAAAGAGGACATGTGAGCGCCGACGTGACTTCTTCTTCATTGAGCGCTCAGTTAATCGATATTCGCGGCGTTACCAAGACCTACGTCAGCGGCAGCGTCGAGACCCGCGTGCTGCACGGGATCGACCTGCAGGTGGCGCGCGGCGACTTCGTTTCCATCATGGGCCAGTCCGGTTCCGGCAAGTCGACCCTGATGAACATCCTCGGCTGCCTCGACCAGGCCACCGGCGGCACCTACCTGCTCGACGGCGCCGACACGCGCTCGCTGTCGCGCGCCCAGCTGGCCGACATCCGCAACCGCGCGATCGGCTTCGTGTTCCAGAGCTTTAACCTGATCAAGCGGATGAGCGTGGCCGAGAACGTGGCGCTGCCGCTGATTTACGGGGGCTGGGGCCGCGGCAAGGCGCATGCGCGCGCACTGCAGGAACTCGAGCGCGTCGGACTGGGTGGCCTTGCCAAGCGCACCCCGAGCCAGCTCTCCGGCGGCCAGCAGCAGCGCGTGGCCATCGCCCGCGCCCTGGCCACCGACCCGCCCCTGCTGCTGGCGGACGAACCGACCGGCAACCTCGATACGCAAACGAGCGACGACATCATGTCCAGCTTCCAGCAACTGAACAAGGAGCGCAGCATCACCATCGTGCTCGTCACCCACGAGGCCGACGTCGCCGCCTACAGCCGCCGCCTGGTGCGCCTGAAGGACGGCCGCGTGCTGTACGACGGCCCCTCCGCCGAGGGCCTGCGCCAGCTGAGCACGAACCACGCTGAGGTGCCGGCATGAACTTCATCCAGGTATTGATCGAATCCTTCCGCTCGATGGCGGCCAACCGCCTGCGCACGGCCCTGACCATGCTCGGCATCGTGATCGGCATTGCGTCCGTGGTCCTGCTGCTGGCGATCGGCGACAGCATGCAGCGCTTCATCGGCAAGGAACTGCAGCAGCTCGGCACCAACATGCTGTACGTGTTCCCCGGCGGCGACCGCACCACCGCCCAGCGCGCCCGCGCCGGCGCGGTGCCTTCGCTGTCGATCCACGACGCGGCCGCACTCAACGACTTGCCCAGCCTGACCGGCGCGGCGCCGGCGCTGCAGGGCAACTTCAAGCTCAGCGCGGGCAACGAGAACCTGAACAGCCAGGTGCACGGCGTGACCCCGGCCATGTTCAAGATCCGCAATTGGAAGCTCGACCAGGGCAACATATTCAGCGAAGCGGACGTGCGCGCATCGAGCCGCATGGTGGTGATCGGCCAGAAGATCGCGGACCAGTTCTTCTACAAGACCGATCCGCTGGGGCAGTACATCTGCATCGAGAACGTCGCCTTCCAGGTGATCGGCGTGCTGGCCGGCGAAGGCAAGCAGATCGACGGCTCCGACATCTCGGAATTCGTGCTGATACCGATCACGGCGGCCAGCGCAAACCTGATCAAGATGCCCTTCCCGCAGAACGTGCACTACATCGCGGCCCAGGGACGGCCCGACATGTCGCTCAAGGAGGCGGAAGAAGACGTCAAGGAAACCCTGCGCGCCCGCCACCGCATCCGCCTCGACAGTCCGGACGATTTCAAGGTGCAGAACATGGCCTCGTTCGCGGAGACCGCCAACACGATCAGCGCCGGCGTCGCCATGCTGCTCGGCCTGATCGGCGCGATCTCGCTGCTGGTGGGCGGCATCGGCATCATGAACATCATGCTGGTGTCGGTCACCGAACGGACCCGCGAGATCGGCATCCGCATGGCCATCGGCGCGCGGCCGGGGGCGGTGCTGCTGCAGTTCCTGGCGGAGTCGGTGGTCATCTGCGTGGCCGGCGGCCTGGTAGGCGTGGCGATCGCTGCGGCCGGGGCGGCGGCGATCACCTCGACCGGCAAGTTCGACGTGTTCCTGACCTTCCAGGGCGTGCTGGTGGCCTGCGGCTTTGCCACGGCCGTGGGCGTGTTCTTTGGATTCTATCCGGCGCGCCGGGCCTCGCGCCTGCTGCCGGTGGATTGCTTGCGTTACGAGTAGACATGAAGAAGTTGTACGATCCCGCCATGCCGCCGGTCGCGGCGCTGGCGGCCTTGATGGTGTTCACCGCCTTCGCCACCGTCCCGGCCCGGGCCGTGGCCCGTGAAGGGGTACCGGGGAAGGCCGGATCGGCCGGACTGCAGCTGGACGAGCAGGCGCCGGTCCACGTCCATCGCAAGACCAACCGGGGCGACCTGCCCTACAAGCCTTTCTTCCTGATCCAGACCTATCTGCAGTCGCTGCTTCCGCCCGAGCCGCGTTCGATCGACCTGCTGGGGCGGGTCGAGTTCGTCGCCAAGAGCGAAGCGGAGAAGGATTTGTTCGCGCCGGATTCCTGGGCAGTCGCCATCGTCGGGGACGAACTCGACCAGGTCGTCCCCGTCCGCCGCGGCGGCTACTTCCTGCTGCCGAAAGTGAAGCTCGGAATGCTGGAACTGGGCACCATCATGTTCAACACCCAGACCCAGAAGGGCAAGATGAGCGTCGCGTGGAAGGTCCGCGTTCCGCCCACGCAAACGCTCTCGTATGCCGAGTTCGCGAAAACGCTCGAGGAAGTCAGCTACGTCCAGAGACAGATTCCCACCTACCGCTACGACCTGCGCGAGATCCGGCGCCACGGCCACAACGCCTTGCGGGCCTGCTTCCTGGGTGGCCCCGGCCGCATCGAGATCGATGGCCGGCCGGCCACGACGATTCCCGACGGCGCCTGTCAGGTGCTGAAGCACGATGCTGCCATGGCGCGCGAAGGCAAGGCGCAGATTGCCTTTGTGGGAAAGCTCGATATCGTCACGCTCAAGGAAGTCATCAAGGGGGACTAGCCGCCGCAACGCGCGGCTGGCGCTCTTCCGGCTTCCATCCGCAGCCCTTCTCGCTCGCGAAAACTTAATTCATCGGCAAGTTTTCGTTTCCTAGATGCAACAATGTTCAAGATTATTCCCGGTCTGATAAGCCCGTTTCACCCTCAGATGGCCGTTCTTGAAGTAAAGTTCTGGAATAACTATTCTATAAACGGCATATTTTCTGACTAGGGCATCATGAAAATCAACAATCTCAACATCGGCATCCGGTTGGGCGGCGCCTTTGCCGCAGTCATTCTCCTGATGGCGATCATGCTCGGCAGCATGCTGTGGCAACTCGAACGTATCGCCGAGGCGAAAGAAATCATGGCGCAGACCGGCCAAAAGACGACACTCGCCAAGGACTGGCTCGAAGGCGTCTCTGCCAATAGCGTCCGCTTCGTTGCGAAACTCAGGAGCAACGTGCCTGGCGACGACCAGTATTACGACGAGCGAATCGCGACCGCCCGTGCCAAGGTCGCCAAGGTACAGGAACAACTGCAGGCCATGGTCGATACGCCGGAGGGCAAGACCTTGCTGGAACGGGCGCTCGAAAACGACAACAACTGGTATGCCTTGGGCGACGCCGGCTTTGAACGCAAGGCCGAGCTTGGCGGCGAGCACCCCGAGGTCCAGGCCTTCTTCAAGGACAAGGTCGCTCCTCAAATGCGCGCCTACATCGCCTCGCTGGACGAGATGGTGGCTTACCAGACCAGCTTGTCCGAACAGGCCCAGGCCGACATCGACGCCCTGCAGCGTACGGGACGCAAGCTGTTGCTCGGCGTCGGCGCGTTCGCCCTGGCGAGCGCGGCCCTGTTCGGCTGGCTGCTCACGCGCAGCATCACGCACCCGCTGGCCCATGCCGTGCGCGTGGCGCGGCGCGTCGCCTCGGGTGACCTGAGCGCCGACATCCGGGTCGAGTCGCGCGACGAGATCGGCGAGCTGATGGGAGCGCTGCAGGCCATGAACGCCAGCCTGCTCAAGACTGTGAGCGCGGTACGAGCCGGCACCGAGACCATCGTCGGCGCTTCGCAGGAGATCGCGGCCGGCAACCTCGATTTATCGAGCCGCACCGAGCAGCAGGCCGCGTCGCTGGAGGAGACCGCCTCGTCGATGGAAGAGCTGACCGGCACCGTGCGCCTGAACGCCGACAATGCGCAAGAGGCCAACCTGCTGGCCCGGCAGGCGTCCCAGCTGGCCACCCGCGGCGGCGAGGTGGTGGCGCAGGTGGTGAGCACCATGGCCTCGATCAGTGCCTCCTCGAAGAAGATCGCCGACATCATCGGCGTCATCGACGGCATCGCCTTCCAGACCAACATCCTGGCGCTGAACGCGGCGGTCGAAGCCGCGCGTGCCGGCGAACAGGGGCGCGGTTTCGCGGTGGTGGCGAGCGAAGTGCGCAACTTGGCGCAGCGCTCGGCCGCAGCGGCCAAGGAAATCCGGCACCTGATCGCCGATTCGGTGGACAAGGTCGGCGCAGGCGGGCGCCTGGTCGACGAGGCGGGCGACACCATGCAGGACATCGTGGACGGCATCGCGCGCGTGACCAACATCATGTCCGAGATCGCCGGCGCCAGCGCCGAGCAGACGGTCGGCATCGAGCAGGTCAATGCCGCCATCGTCCAGATGGACGGCGTGACCCAGCAGAACGCCGCGCTGGTCGAGCAGGCCGCTGCGGCGGCGGCCTCGATGCAGGAGCAGGCCCTGGCCCTGGCGGAACTGGTGCGCGTGTTCGAGATCGGCGATGGCGCGAACGGCGCCCACACGGCGCCGGCTGGCGTTACGCACCGGCCCACGCGCCTGGCCCTGGACTACGACCAGGCCGCCGCCTGAGGCTATCTCGGCCGTGCGCCGGTCGGCATTAGCCAGCGGTGCAGGCTGCGCCCATTGAACAGCCCGTTGATCTTCGTCGTCCCGCCTCCTGTCTCATGCCAAGTTCCGCCTGGCAGGTCCATGCAAGAATCACTTCTTGCCCAGCCCATAACGGAGACAGGAATGGCAAGCGACGCATATCTCAAGATCGAAGGCATCAATGGCGAGTCCGAAGACGAACGGCACCGCAACTGGATAGAAGTGAACAACGTTCTCTACGCAATTCATCAGCCACGGGCGGACGTGGTTTCGACCGCAGGCGGGCATACCACCGGGCGAGCGGACCTGTACCCAATTAACTTCAGCAAACTTGCTGACTTGTCCTCGCCCGTCTTGCTGCAAACGTGCGCCACCGGGAAAGCCATTCCCAAAGCCACTTTCGAGTTCATGCGGGCTGACGGCGACGGGAAGCCAATCCCGTACTTTAAGATTGAACTGGAAAACATAATGATTGCCAGCATCACGCCAGATAGTGGCGAAGCCGGGATCATTACGGAAAGAGTCCAGCTTGCGTACGCAAAGATCAAATGGAACTACACCCGTCAAAGCATCCGGGGCGGAGCGCAAGGGAATACTAGTGGTGGTTGGGATTGTTCAGCCCATAAGGTGTGCTAACCGGAGGCGATATGTCCCAGCCTTACGAAGGCGCAGCAATGATTCTCTGCCCGTTGGAAGAGCGCGATTTCGAGCACGTTTGTGCCGTCATTGTGACAGGGAGCGGGTTCAACGCATGCGGCCATACCTTACTGCACATCGGTGAAAGTTGGAGTTGGTATGTTCATATCGCTGGCCCATATAAACTGCCTAAGTGGATGCCTGAGAGTAACTACACGCGGTACTTGAAAGAGAACGGCAAGCGTGAAGTCCGCCGCTGGCCTATCAAGCTGCCCTATCCAAAGGGGGCGCATGAAAAGCTGCATGAACTGACACAAAAGCCATGGCTATGGGGTGCTGTAGTTCATAACTGCACTTCCTTTGCGGAAGAAGTTGTACGGGCAGGCGGTAGTAAAGCCGTGCAGTATTTCAACTGTCCTATTGCGGAGCCATTCGCATGAGAACCACATTCATTTCGCTCGGCGTCGCCTTGTTGACAGCCGCATTGGTCTGGGCTTCTATCATCCTTCTCGATCCGGGCATGAATCTCGACAAGGCGTATAACATCATCTTCAGCTCGTTCATTGGTTCGGCAGTGCTGACAGCATTGGTGTTACGGCTACGGAAACATTGCACCTAATTTGCAGATCAAGTTCCACGCCTTGCCAGGCGCCTCAAATTCAGCAAACCGCGGCCATACCCGCGCGACAGATTCGCCACGCTGGACGGATCGGCCAGAAAATCCTCCAGCACCCGTTCATACAGCGCCAGGCTGTCGCGATAACGCTCCTGGCGCATGGCGCCGGGGCGGCGCAGGAATTTCAGCACGAAGTAATCGGCCAGCAGGTCGCCCTGCGCCTCCATGTTGTAGTCGGAGAGAAGCGCGCCCTCGCGCAGCGTATAGGCATAGGACAGCCCGATGCGCACCGCCCCGCGCATCCGCACCGGATACCCCAGCTGGTGCTGCCACACGTGCACCATTTCGTGCATGAACCAGTGGATGGCGCCGGGATCGCCGCGCGAGTAATCGGGAAGAAAGCAGGACCGGTGAAAATACATGCTGCCGTTCGGCGTCATGCAGCAGTTCTTCGGCTGGAAGGGCATGTAGCGCCGGCCGTGAATACGGACGCGGCTGTAGTCGATGGCGTCGCGGAACAACAGCGACGCCATCGCGATCTCGTTCCCGGTGAGAGCCCGGGAACGAGGACGTTGCAAGGAAGGCTCAGGCAGCACGCAGCGCGGAAGCCGCTTTCGCCAGTTCGGTGATGCCGACCCAGTCGCCGTTGGCGATCAGGTCCTTCGGCGTCAGCCACGAACCGCCCACGCAAGCCACGTTCTTACAGGCCAGGAACTTCGGCGCGGTCTCGATCGAGATGCCGCCGGTCGGGCAGAAGGTCACGTCCGGCAGCGGACCGGCGATGGCGTTGAGCATGCCCACGCCGCCCGCCGGCACCGCCGGGAACAGCTTCAGTTGCTTGAAGCCGTGCTCGCGCGCCGCCATCACTTCGGACGGCGTCATCACGCCCGGCAGCAGCGGCAGGCCGCTCTTTTTCGCTGCCTCGATCATGGCCGCGGTCAGGCCCGGCGAGACGCCGAACACCGCGCCCGCGTCGCGCGACGCGGCAAATTCTTCAGGCTGGGTCAGCGTGCCGACGCCGACGATCGCGCCTTCCACGGTGCTCATGTCGCGGATCGCCTGCAGGCCATGCTCGGTACGCAGCGTCACTTCCAGCACGCGGATGCCGCCTGCCACCAAGGCCTTGGCCAGGGGCACGGCGTGGGCCGGATCGTCGATGGCGATGACAGGGATCACGCTCGCCGAGCGCATGATTTCAAGTAAAGTCATTTCTGCGTCCTAAAGAGAAAGTCTTCGTCGGAACCGGGCTGCACTTCATCGGTCTGGATACCGTCGTGCAGCGGCACGGTGGTCTGGATCGGCGATGGCAGCGGGAACGTTGCCGCCCCCTCCTCCGCCGGGCTGGAATGGGAACGGAACATCGCGAACAGTTCGCGGCCCATGCCGATGTGGCTCTTCGACAGGTCGGCGCTGGCCATGCCGCGCGCAGCCCACACGGTGTCGGTCACCAGCGCTTCCAGGGTGCCGCTAGTGGCGTCGACGCGGATGATGTCGCCGTCGCGCACCAGGCCGAGCGGGCCGCCTGCCAGGATCTCGGGTGACACGTGGATCGCCGCCGGCACCTTGCCGGAGGCGCCCGACATGCGGCCGTCGGTGACCATCGCCACCTTGAAGCCGGCATCCTGCAAGTTCGACAGCGCCGGGGTCAGCGCGTGCAGTTCCGGCATGCCGTTGGCGCGCGGGCCCTGGAAGCGGATCACGGCCACGAAGTCGCGGTTCAAGAGGCCGTCCTTGTAGCGCTGCATGAAGTCTTCCTGCGAATCGAAGGTGATCGCCGGCGCTTCCACCACGTGGTACTCGGGCTTGACCGCCGAGATCTTCATCACGGCGCGGCCCAGGTTGCCCTGCACCAGCACCATGCCACCGTTGTTGGCGAACGGATTGCTTGCCGGGCGCAGCACCGCTTCGTCGCCGCTCTTTTCGGCCACGTCGCGGAACACGACCTTGCCGTCTTCGCCCAGGAAGGGTTCCTTGCAGTGCGCGCGCAGGCCGCGGCCGAGGATGGTGTTGACGTCTTCATGCGCCAGGCCAGCGTCGAGCAGCTCGCGAATCACGAAGCCCGGGCCGCCGGCGGCCTGGAAGTGGTTCACGTCGGCTTCGCCGTTCGGGTAGATCCTGGTGAGCGAAGGCACGACTTTCGACAGCTCGTCGAAGTCGTTCCAGTCGACCACGATGCCTGCTGCGCGGGCGATGGCGATCAGGTGCAGGGTGTGGTTGGTCGAGCCGCCGGTCGCGTGCAGCGCGACGATGGCGTTGACGATGCTCTTCTCGTCCACGATTTCCCCGATCGGCATGTACTGGCCTCCCTGCTGGGAGATCGCGACGGCCTGCTGGCTTGCTGCGCGGGTCAGCGCGTCGCGCAGCGGCGTGCCCGGGGTGATGAAGGCGGAGCCCGGCATATGCAGGCCCATCATTTCCATCAGCATCTGGTTGCTGTTGGCGGTGCCGTAGAAGGTGCAGGTGCCCGCGCCGTGGTAGGACGCCGATTCGTTCTCCAGGAGCTCCTCGCGGGTGGCCTCGCCCTTGGCGTAGCGCTGGCGGACGGCCGCCTTTTCCTTGTTCGAGATACCGGTGGTCATCGGGCCGCCCGGCACGAAGATGCCCGGGATGTGGCCGAAGTGCAGCGCGCCAATCAGGAGGCCCGGTACGATCTTGTCGCAGATGCCCAGGTAGAGGGCTGCATCGAACATGTTGTGCGACATCGCCACTGCGGTCGCCATGGCGATGGTGTCGCGCGAGAACAGCGACAGTTCCATGCCCGGCTGGCCCTGGGTCACGCCGTCGCACATGGCCGGCACGCCGCCCGCGAACTGGGCCACGGCGTCGACTTCACGCACGGCTTCCTTGATCACTTGCGGGAAGGTTTCGAAGGGCTGGTGCGCCGACAGCATGTCGTTGTAGGACGAGACGATCGCTACTGACGGCTTCTTGTATTCCTTCAGCTTGAGCTTGTCGTTGGCCGGGAAGGCGGCGAAGCCGTGCGCGAGGTTGGTGCACGACAGCGCTCCGCGCTGTACACCCTGCACGCGGGCGGCTTCCATATGCGCGAGGTAGGCCGCGCGCGATGGGCGGCTTCGCTTGATGATCCGGTTCGTTACCTGTTCGACTACGGGGTGCAGCGCCATGATCGTTCCTTCGTAAATTTAGTACCTGAAATTTTACTACAGATTTGAAAGGGACGCAGCCAAGCCATTTTCGACTCGCCTGTAGAGAGAGTTCGTCCGAAGATGCACGAACCCGACTGCCGTACGCGTGGTCAAGCTGCCACTCTTTTATGTAGTGAATTTACGCACGCATCCTGTATTATTCGTTAATCTGCTATTGACAACATTGTGCCATCGACACCGCTCATTGACACCGACCTTATGCGCCAGCCAACCCTTACCAGCACCACCAGCTTCCAGGCCCTCGAAAACCACGCCGCCATGGCAGAAGACTGGGAGATGCGCGACCTGTTCGCCGCCGATCCCCAGCGCTTCGCGCGCATGTCCGTCGAAGCGGCAGGGCTGTTCCTAGACTATTCAAAAAATCGCCTCGACGGGCGCACGCTTGAACTGCTGGCGGCGCTTGCGCGCGAGCGCGGCGTGGAAGAACGCCGCGACGCGATGTTCGCGGGCGAACGCATCAACAATACCGAGAACCGCGCCGTCCTCCACACTGCCCTGCGCGCCCCGCGCGGCAGCAAACTGGTGGTCGAGGGCCAGGACGTCGACCTTGAGGTGCACGCGGTCCTCGACCGCATACGGACCTTCACCGATGCCGTGCGCAGCGGCGAATGGCTGGGCCACACCGGCAAGCCGATCCTAGATGTCGTCAACATCGGCATCGGCGGCTCGGACCTGGGCCCGAAGATGGTCGTGCTGGCCCTGCGCCACTACGCGCATCCGCGCCTGCGCATGCACTTCGTGTCCAACGTCGACGGCCATGACATGGACGCCGCCCTGTCCCAGGTCGATCCGGAAACCACGCTGTTCATCGTCGCCTCGAAGACCTTTACCACCGCCGAGACCATGATGAACGCGCAGACCGCGCGCAGCTGGTTCCTCGAGCGTGCACCGGAAGAAGCCCTGGCGAAGCACTTCGTCGCCGTTTCGACCAATACGGAAGCCATCAAGACCTTCGGCATCGACCCGGCCAACATGTTCCCGTTCTGGGACTGGGTCGGCGGCCGCTACTCGGTATGGTCGGCGATCGGCCTGTCGGTCGCGCTGGCGGTCGGTTACGGTTACTTTGCCGACTTCCTGGCCGGCGCCCACGAGATGGACCAGCATTTCCGCACTGCCCCGGTCGAGCAGAACATGCCGATGCTGCTGGCCCTGGTCGGCTTCTGGAACCGCGAATTCCTCGATGCGCACTCGGTCACGATCGCGCCCTACCACCAGGACCTGAACCGCTTCCCGGCCTACCTGCAGCAGCTCGACATGGAGAGCAACGGCAAGTGCGTCACGCGCGACGGCGACCCGGTCGACACCCCGACCTGCCCGGCGATCTGGGGCGAGCCCGGCACCAACGGCCAGCACGCCTACTTCCAGCTGCTGCACCAGGGCACCGACCTGACGCCGATCGACTTCATCGCCGCCCTGCGTCCCGCGCACGAGATGGAGCACCACCATACGGCCCTGCTGGCGAACTGCTTCGCGCAGTCGGAAGCCTTCATGAAGGGCAAGACCATCGACGAGGTGCGCACCGACCTGCAGGCGCAGGGCCTGGCCCCCGAAGAAGTGGAACGCCTGGCGCCGCACAAGACCTTCCCGGGCAACCGTCCGAGCAACACCATCCTGATGGAACGCCTGACCCCGTCCACCCTGGGCGCCCTGATCGCGCTGTACGAGCACAAGACCTTCGTGCAGGGCGTGATCTGGAATGTCAACAGTTTCGACCAGTGGGGCGTTGAGCTCGGTAAGGTGCTGGCGAAGAAGATCGAAGCCGAGCTGCTTGGCGAGCCGCAGCCGAAGGACGCTCAACTGAGTCACGACAGCTCCACCAACGGCCTGATCGCCCGCGCCAAGGCCGCATTCTGAACCTGATCACGACATACCATGGCAAGCGATAAATTTGAGGTGGTGCACGACGCGCCGATGCTGGTAGGCGAAGCGGCAACCTGGCACGAGGTCGAGTCGGCACTGTACTGGGTGGACATCAACGGCCTCACGGTCAACCGCGTGCACCCGGCCAGCGGCAAGTATTCGTACTGGAAGATGGGCTCGGAGCCTTCGGCGCTGGCGGTCGACGGCGACAACAACCTGATCGTCTCGCTGCGCTCCGGCCTGATCTGCCTGAACACGACCAGCGGCAAGGAAACGCCGATCGCCGACGCGCCCTACGATACGTCCATCGTCCGTTTCAACGACGGTCGCGTGGACCCGGCGGGCCGCTTCTGGGTCGGCACCATGTATGAGCCGCGCGACAAGCCGGCGGCCGAGATGTACGTGCTCGAGCGCGGCCAGCTGCGCCGTGCCTGGGCTGGCGGCATGACCAACTCGAACGGCCTGGCCTGGAGCCTGGACGGCAGCACGATGTTCCATGCCGACACCACCACGCACCGGATCGACTGCTACGACTACGACCCGGTCACCGGCACGCATTCGAACGCACGCACCATCAAGACCTTCTCGCTCGACAAGTCGGCAGCCGACTATGGCGGCCGCCCGGATGGGGCCACGATTGACAGCGAAGGGGCCTACTGGGTCGCGATGTTCGAAGGCGGCCGCGTGCTGCGCATCTCGCCGTCGGGCGAGATCCTGCGCGAAATCGCGCTGCCGCTGCGCTGCCCGACCTCGCTGGCCTTCGGCGGACCGGACCTGCGCACGCTGTACATCACCAGCGCCAGCCACGGGCGCTCGGCCGAGGAACTGGCGCGCTATCCGCTGAGCGGCAAGGTGCTCTCCATCCGCGTCGACGTGGCGGGACGCGAAGAGCCGGAATACGCACACCGCTGACCTGTAGGGTGGACGGCGGCTCCGCCGTCCACCCTACAAACCCCAGCAATTCTGTAGTAGATTTTCTTGCTTGACGTCCTTCTGTGTAGTAAATTTACACATCGCTGATCACTTCTCCCAGACATTCCCATGGCTCTTTCCGATTTCGACCTCGTTTTCTTTGGCGGTAGCGGCGACCTTGCGATGCGCAAGCTGCTCCCCGCGATGTACGCGCGCGACGTCTGCAACGACCTGCCCGACACGGCCCGCATCATCTGCGTGGGCCGCGACGACTTCTCGCAGGAAGACTTCCTCCAGTTCATCGAGAAGAATTCGAAGCCGCATATCAAGGAAACGCCGCAGGATGAAACCTGGGCCCGCTTCCTCAAGCGCATCGTCTACGTGGCGCTGAACGCCACCGACGTGTCCACCTTCGGCCCGCTGGTGGAAGCCCTGCGCAAGGACGACGCGCTGACCCGCGTCTACTACCTCGCGACGCCGCCGCATCTGTTCGCGACCATCTGCGACAACCTGGCCGAAACCAGGCTGGTCTCGCCGAACTCGCGCGTGGTGCTGGAAAAGCCCCTGGGCCGCGACCTGGCTTCGGCCAAGCAGATCAACCTCGACGTCGGCAAGGTGTTTGCCGAATCGCAGATCTACCGGATCGACCACTACCTGGGTAAGGAGACCGTGCAAAACCTGCTGGCCCTGCGCTTCGGGAACATCCTGTTCGAGCCGCTGTGGCGCCGCGAGTGGATCTCAGACGTGCAGATCACCATCGCCGAGAAGATCGGCGTGGGCAACCGCCTGGGCTACTATGACACCTCGGGCGCGCTGCGCGACATGCTGCAGAACCACCTGTTGCAGCTGCTGTGCATCGTGGCGATGGAGCCGCCCACCTCGATCGCGCCGGACGCCGTGCGCGACGCCAAGCTGCAGGTATTGCGGTCCTTGAAGCGCTTTACCCCGACCACACTGGCGCAGAACATCGTGCGCGGCCAGTACCGCTCCGGCCACATCGACGGCCAGGCGGTGCCGGGCTACCGCGAGGAGCCGGACGCGCCGAAGCAGTCCAGGACCGAGACCTTCGTTGCCATGAAAGCCGAGATCGACACCTGGCGCTGGGCCGGCGTGCCCTTCTACCTGCGCACCGGCAAGCGCATGGCCGACCGCCTGGCCGAGATTGTGGTGCGCTTCAAGCAGATCCCGCATTCGATCTTCAACCAGCCGACCTCGAGCTTCCAGCCGAACAGCCTGGTGATCCGCCTGCAGCCGGACGAAGGCCTGTCGATGAACCTGATGGCCAAGACCCCGGGCGACTCGATGCGCCTGAAGCAGGCCGAGCTCGAACTCGACTTCCGCGAGCAGTTCACCAGCCCGCGCATGGAAGCCTACGAGCGCCTGCTGGTCGACGTGCTGCGCGGTCAGCTGACCCTGTTCATGCGCGGCGACGAACTGGAAGCCGCCTGGGAATGGGTCGAGCCGATCCTGGAACACTGGGAACAGAACGACAGCGCGCCGGTGCCCTACACCTCGGGCACCTGGGGCCCTGCCGCCTCGAGCGCGCTGATCGGCCGCGACGGCCTGCAGTGGCGCGAAGAAGTGCTGCCCGAAGACTGATCGGACCTGACGACCATGCTGCTCGACTCCATCCGTACCCAGCTCGACTCGCTCTCGAAATCCGAGCGCAAGGTGGCGCTCGCCGTGCTCGCGGCGCCATCCAACACGGTGAGCCAGAACATCACGGCGCTAGCCAAGAGCGCGCAGGTGTCGGAACCGACCGTGGTGCGCTTCTGCCGCACCCTCGGCTACGACGGCTGGCACGAGTTCAAGCTCAAGCTGGCCCAGGGCCTGGCGCTGGCCCTGCCGGGCGCGAACGAGCAGCCGGCGCCGGACGACCTGGCGGCCGACCTGGTGAATAAAATCTGCAGCCGCTCGATCAACACCCTGCTCGACCTGCGCAACAACCTCAAGCCGGAACTGGTCCAGAAGGCGCTCGACATCCTGTCGCGCGCCAACAAGATCGAGTTCTACGGCCAGGGCTCGTCGGGCTTCGTCGCCGCCGACGCCCAGCACAAGTTCTTCCGCTCGGGCGTGCCGACGGTGGCCTACACCGATCCGGCGATCCACTCGATTGCCGCGGCCCTGCTGCGCGAAGGCGATGCGGTGGTGGCGATCTCGCAGCGCGGCAACAATCCGGCCCTCACCCGCTCGGCCAAGCTGGCGCGCCGTGGCGGGGCCGACGTGATCGTGCTGGCGCCCTCGGGCACGCCGCTGGCGGAGATCGCGACCCTGTTCATCCCGATCGACCTGGTGTTCGCGATCGACCCCTACACGCCGATCTCGGCACGCCTGGCCTACCTGGTCGTGATCGACGTGCTGGCGGTGGGGCTGGCGCTGCAGCGCGGGCCGGAATTCCGCAAGAAGATGCAGAATGCGCAGAAGGCGCTGCAGGAGTTCGATATGCAGTTCGATTCGTTCATCGGCTGACCCAACCCGCCACAGGTGTAAAATACCCGGTTTCCATAGCATCCCGGGTCTACGCCAATGCACATCAATCCCGAACGCAGCTCCCGCCCCGACTATCCCCTGCTGGAGCGCCAGGTCGAAAGCGTCCTCGAGGGCGAACGCAGCCTGATGGCGAATGCCGCGCAGTTTTCCGCCCTCGTCTACGACACCCTGGCCGACCTGAACTGGGCCGGTTTCTACTTTACCGTTCCAGCGCGCAAGGGCGACGGCCATGACCTGCTGGTCGGCCCCTTCCAGGGCAAGCCGGCCTGCGCCCGCATTCCCTTCGGCCGCGGCGTCTGCGGCGCCTCCGCCGCCGAGCGCAAGACCATCGTCGTGCCGGATGTGCATGCCTTCCCGGGCCACATCGCCTGCGATTCGGCGTCGAATTCGGAAATCGTGATCCCGCTGATCAAGGACGGCGAGGTCGTCGGCGTGTTCGATATCGACAGCCCGCAGCTCAACCGATTCTCCGACGAAGACCGTGAAGGACTGGAGCGCATGCTCGCCGCCTTCATGGATGGCACCGATTTCTCCTGACTCTTTACTTTGGCTCCCACCATGAACCAACTCGAACAACTCAAGCAGTACACCACCGTCGTCGCCGACACCGGCGATTTCCAGTCGATCAAGGCCTATGCCCCGCAGGACGCAACCACCAACCCGTCGCTGATCCTGAAGGCCGTGCAGAAGCCGGAATACCGCCCGCTGCTGGAAAAGGCCGTCGCCGACGCCAACGGCGCCTCGGTCGATGCGATCGTCGACAGCCTCCTGATCGCCTTCGGCGTCGAGATCCTGAAGTATGTGCCGGGCCGCGTCTCGACCGAGATCGATGCCGCTCTTTCTTTTGATACCGAAGCCACCGTCGCCAAGGGCCGCGAACTGATCGCCCTGTACGAAAAGAACGGCGTGTCGCGCGAGCGCGTCCTGATCAAGATCGCCTCGACCTGGGAAGGCATCCGCGCCGCCGAGATCCTGGAAAAGGAAGGCATCCACTGCAACCTGACCCTGCTGTTCTCGCTGTGCCAGGCCGTTGCCTGCGCAGAAGCCGGCGTCAAGCTGATCTCGCCCTTCGTCGGCCGCATCTACGACTGGTACAAGAAGTCGACCGGCACCGACTACACCGGCGCGGACGATCCGGGCGTGCAGTCGGTCAAGCGCATCTACCAGTACTACCGCAAGTTCGGCTACCAGACCGAAGTGATGGGCGCGAGCTTCCGCAACACCTCGCAGATCCTGGAGCTTAGCGGCTGCGACCTCCTGACCATTTCGCCGGACCTGCTGCAGAAGCTGGCCGATACCGAGGCCCCGGTCGAGCGCAAGCTGGTGGCGGACGCGAATGCAGACATCCAGAAGATCGCGATCGACGAGAAGACCTTCCGCTTCATGCTGAACGAAGATGCGATGGGGACCGAGAAGCTGGCCGAAGGCATCCGTGCCTTCGTGGCGGATTCGATCAAGCTGAAGAAGATGATCGAAGAACTGCTGAAGTAAAAACAAAAGCGCACCCGAGGGTGCGCTTTCTACATGGGGCTGCGCTCAGGCGTGTCAGCCGGCGCGCAGCCCCGCCAGGTAGGTATCGATCACCGTCCCCCCCAGTTCCCGCAGGTCGAACAGGGTCGGCTCGAAGATCCAGTTGCGGATAAGGCCGTCGACCAGGATCCAGCCGCCCTGGGCGGCCGCCAGCGTGCCGACGCCTGGACGCAGCATCCCCTTCTCCTGGGCCTGTTTCAGCTGGCCTTCCATCCGCTCCTGCCACAGGCCGATCGACTCGCGCCGGCGCGCGCGCACCGCGTCCACCTCGTCGATGAATTCCGTCTTCAGCGTGGCGATCTCGAACACGCGGCGTGCCTTCTCGTCCTCGACCACGATGCGCAGCACCGTCATCATGTCGTCGCGCAGGCATTGCAGCGGATCCTTCACGTCGCGTTCGTGGTCGAGCTGCTGCAAGGCCTCGTCCATTGGCAGTTTCGCCCGATCGAACATGGCGTTGAACAGCGCGGCTTTGTCCAGGAAATGCCAATAAATAGCACCGCGCGTGACACCCGCAGCGGTCGCAATATGCTGTAAAGTCGTTCTTGAGACGCCTTGTTCAGCAAACAATCTTTCAGCAGCATCCAGGATGCTGTCGCGGGTCGCCGCAGCTTCCGCCTTGGTTTTACGTGCCATTTTTTCAGTGCCCTCCCATTAGAAGGGGCTCTCCAGCAATAAACATACAGCCGTGATAGTATATAAAACTGTCCGTAAAATCCAGTGACAATTCCTGCGTGATCGAAAGGTGTGCGCCGGATATCGAAACAACAATGAGAAGGAAGCATACGTAATGCGCTCAGACCACTCCTCCCACTCCCTGACCCGCATCGCCGCAGGCACGCTGGTGGCCATCGCCCTGTTGTCAGGCTGCGGCAAGAAAGATGCCCCGGCGGCCGGTGCCCCGGGCGGCGGCATGCCGGCGCCGGAAGTCGGCGTCATCACCACCAAATACGAACCGGTCGCGCTGCTGACCGAACTGCCGGCGCGCGCCGAGCCGGTGCGTACCGCCCAGGTCCGTGCACGTGTCGACGGCGTGGTGCTCAAGCGCCTGTTCACCGAAGGCAGCATCGTCAAGCAGGGCCAGTCCCTGTTCCAGATCGACCCGGCGCCCTACCAGGCGCGCCTCGCGGCGGCCCAGGCCGACGTCGGCAGCGCCCAGGCGACCCTGAACCAGGCCACCGCCCAGGCCGAGCGCTACAAGCCGCTGGTGGAAGCCAATGCCATCAGCAAGCAGGAATACACCAACGCCGTCGCCGCCCAGAAGCAGGCGGAAGCGGCCGTGGCGGCCGCGAAGGCCCAGGTGCGCATCGCCCAGATCAATACCGGCTACGCCAACGTCTATGCCCCGATTTCGGGCCGCATCGGCCGCGCGCTGGTGACCGAGGGCGCGCTGGTGTCGGCGGCCCAGGCCACCGAACTGGCACTGATCCAGCAGACCGACACGATGTACCTGAACATCACCCAGTCGGCCAGCGAACTGCAGCGCCTGCGCAAGCAGGCCGGCAACAACGCCAGGGACGCCGCGGTCAGCGTGATCCTCGACGACGGCACCGAACTGGCGACCAAGGGCCGCCTGCAATTCTCGGACATCACCGTCGACCCAAGCACCGGCCAGGTGACCCTGCGCGCGACCGTGCCCAACCCGAACAATGCCCTGCTGCCGGGCCAGTACGTGCGCGTACGCCTGGCCCAGGCCGAAATCCCGAACGGCATCGTGGTGCCGCAGCAGGCCGTCACCCGCGGCGGCCAGCAGGGCGACACCCTGATGGTCGTCGGCGCGGACAACAAGCCGGCCCAGCGCGTCGTCAAGATCGGCTCGCAGCAGGGTTCCAACTGGATCGTCACCGACGGCCTGAAGGAAGGCGAACGCGTGATGGTCGACGGCTTCCAGAAGCTGCAGATGCTGCCGCCGGGCACCCCGGTCAAGGCAGTGCCATGGCAGGCCGCCACCGCAGCCGCCCCTGGCGCCGCACCAGCTCCGAATGCGGCGCCGGCCACCGCCAATGCCGGACAGGCCGCCGCCAACAACGCGCGCCAGTTGCCTGCATCGGCCCCGTCGGGCTCCACCGCCGGCGCCGCGCCGGCAGCCGCCTCGACGCGTAACTGAGCCGCCGCAGGAAAAGAACAGGACTAATTCATGGCACGTTTTTTTATTGACCGCCCTATTTTCGCTTGGGTGATCGCGCTGTTCATCATGGTGATCGGCGCGGTCTCGATCACCCAGCTGCCGGTTGCCCAGTATCCGAACGTGGCTCCGCCATCGATCGTGATCAATGCCGCCTATCCGGGCGCATCCGCGCAAACCCTGGAAGACTCGGTTATCTCCGTTATCGAACGCGAGATGAACGGCTCGCCGGGCCTCGTCTACATGGAATCGAGCAGCACCGCCAACGGCAGCGGCTCGATCACCCTGACCTTCGAAACCGGCACCGACCCCGAGCTCGCGCAGGTGGACGTGCAGAACCGCCTGTCGCGCGCGGCCCCGCGCCTGCCGGCGGCGGTGAACCAGCAGGGCGTGCGCGTCGACAAGGTGCGCGCGAACTTCCTGCTGTTTACCATCCTCTCGTCGGACGATCCGAAGTGGGATCCGATCGCGCTGGGCGACTATGCCTCGCGCACGGTCCTGCCTGAAATCCAGCGCATCAAGGGCGTCGGCACCGCGCAGCTGTTCGGTACCGAGCGCGCCATGCGCGTCTGGATCGACCCGGCCAAGCTGGTGGGCTTCCGCCTGTCCCCGGCCGACGTCAACAACGCGATCCGCAGCCAGAACGCCCAGGTGGCCTCGGGCACCATCGGCGAACTGCCGCTGGCGAAAGGCCAGGAGATCACCGCAACCGTGGTCGTCACCGGCCAGCTCTCCACCGTCGAACAGTTCGGCAACATCGTGCTGCGCGCGAATCCGGACGGCTCGACCGTGCGCCTGAAGGACGTGGCCCGCATCGAAATCGGCGCCCAGGCCTATGGCACGTCGGCGCGCCTGAACGGCAAGCCGTCCACCGGTATCGGCGTGCAGCTGGCGCCATCCGGCAATGCCCTGGAAACCGCGCGCCTGGTGAAGCAGCGCATGGACGAACTGTCGAAGTTCTTCCCGCCCGGCGTGAAGGCCACCGTGCCCTTCGACAGCTCGAAGTTCATCGACATCTCGATCGAGCAGGTGCTGCATACCCTGGTCGAAGCCCTGGTGCTGGTGTTCCTGGTGATGTACCTGTTCCTGCAGAACTTCCGCTACACGATCATCCCGACCATCGTGGTGCCGGTCGCCCTGCTCGGTTCGCTCGGCACGCTGCTGGCGCTGGGCTACTCGATCAACGTGCTGACCATGTTCGGCATGGTGCTGGTGATCGGTATCGTGGTCGACGACGCCATCGTGGTCGTCGAGAACGTCGAACGCATCATGTCCGAGGAAGGCCTGCCGCCGCTCGAAGCGACCCGCAAGGCCATGGGCCAGATCTCCGGCGCCATCATCGGCGTGACCGTGGTCCTGATGTCGGTGTTCGTGCCGCTGGCCTTCTTCGGCGGCGCGGTGGGTAACATCTACCGCCAGTTCTCGGTCGTCATGGTGTCCTCGATCGCCTTCTCGGCCTTCCTGGCGCTGTCCCTGACGCCGGCGCTGTGCGCGCACTTCCTGAAACCGGTCGCGGCCGGCCATCACCACGAGAAGCGCGGCTTCTTCGGCTGGTTCAACCGCAAGTTCGGCGCCACCGCCAAGGGCTATGAAGGCTGGGTCGGCAAGCTGATCCGCAACTCGGGCCGCGGCCTGGTGGCCTTCGTGCTGGTCTGCGGCCTGGTGACGCTGTTCTTCACCCGCATGCCGAATTCCTTCCTGCCGAACGAAGACCAGGGTTACGTCATTGCCAACATCCAGCTGCCGCCGGGCGCGACACTGGAGCGCACCAGCGAAGTGATGGCCACCGCCGAGAACTTCATCATGAAGCAGCCGGAAGTGGCCAACATGGTCAGCGTGCTGGGCTTCTCGTTCTCGGGCGCCGGCCAGAACATGGCCCTGGCCTTCATCCCGCTGAAGGACTGGGACGAGCGCAAGGCCGACGGTTCGGACGCCCAGTCGGTGGCCAACCGCATCATCGGCGGCCTGTCGGGCATCCGCGACGCCTTCATCTTCGCGCTGTCGCCGCCGCCGATCCCGGAACTGGGCCGCGGCACCGGCTTCAGCTTCCGCCTGCAGGACCGCGGCGGCAACGGCCACGAGGCCCTGCTGGCGGCCCGCAACCAGCTGCTGGGCATGGCCGCGCAGAGCCCGGTCCTGGCCGGCGTGCGTCCGGAAGGCCTGGAAGACGCGCCCCAGGTTCGCCTGGACATCGACCGCGACAAGGCGCAGGCGCTGGGCGTCACCTTCGACGCGATCAACACCGCGATCTCGACCTCGCTGGGATCAAGCTACGTGAACGACTTCCCGAACGCCGGCCGCCTGCAGCGCGTCGTGGTGCAGGCCGATGCCAAGGACCGCATGCAGCCGGACGACCTGCTGCGCATCAACGCGCTCAACGTCCAGGGCCAGCCGGTGCCGCTGTCCTCGTTCGCGACTACCAGGTGGGTGACCGGTCCGATGCAGACCCTGCGCTACAACGGCTACCCGGCGATGAGCATCTCGGGCGACGCCAAGCCGGGCTACTCGACCGGCGACGCGCTGGCCGAGATGGAGCGCCTGGCGGGCAAGCTGCCGGCGGGCTTCGCGTTCGAATGGACCGGCCAGTCGCGCGAGGAACAGCTCTCCAGCGGCACCATGGGCATCCTGATGGCCTTCTCGCTGCTGGCGATCTTCCTGGCCCTGGCGGCGCTGTATGAAAGCTGGTCGATCCCGGTGTCGGTGCTGCTGGTGGTGCCTTTCGGTATCCTGGGCGCGGTGCTGGCGGCGCTGATGCGCGGCTACCCGAACGACGTGTACTTCAAGATCGGCCTGGTGACCATCGTCGGCCTGGCGGCGAAGAACGCGGTCCTGATCATCGAATTCGCGAAAGACCTGCAGGCGCAGGGCAAGTCGCCGATGGAAGCGGCGATCGAGGCGGCGCACCTGCGCTTCCGCCCGATCATCATGACCTCGCTGGCCTTCATCCTCGGCGTGCTGCCGCTGGTGATCGCGGGCGGCGCCGGCTCGGCATCGCAGCGCGCGATCGGTACCGGCGTGATGGGCGGTATGATTACGGCTTCCACGCTGGGCGTGCTGTTCGTGCCGCTGTTCTTCGTCGTGGTGCGCAAGCTGTTCAAGGGCAGCAAGCGCCAGCAGGACAAGTACGCGCACCATGCCGACGCGGCGGTCGTCGAAGGAAAACAACCATGATCCAAACAATGAAAAAACTGACTCCGCTGGCACTGGCAATGATGCTGGCAGGCTGCATGTCGCTGGCGCCGAAGTACGAGCGCCCCGCGGCGCCGGTGGCCGAGGCATTCCCTGAACTGGCCAAGCCGGCCAGCGCCCCGGCCGCCCAGGTGGCGAACGAGGCGCCGGCGGCAATCGCGTGGCAGCGCTTCTTCCCGGACGCGCGCCTGCGCGGCCTGATCGAGCAGGCACTCAGCAACAACCGCGACCTGCGCGTCTCGATCGCCAACATCGAACAGGCCCGTGCGCAATACCGCATCAGCCGCGCCGACCGCCTGCCGACCGTGGGCCTGGGGATCAGCGGTTCACGCCAGACCACCGGCGAAGACCAGCCGATCGACAGCTTCTACCAGTCGGGCTTCTCGGTATCGGCGTTTGAACTCGACCTGTTCGGCCGCGTGCGCAACCTGTCGGAAGCCGCGTTGGCGCAGTTCCTGGCAACCGAAGAGGCGCGCAAGTCGGCGCAGATCAGCCTGATCTCGTCGGTGGCCAACGTCTACCTGCAGCTGCTGGCCGACGAAGAACTCCTGGGGATCACCCAGCAGACCCTGGGCACGCGCCAGGAATCGCTGCGCCTGACCCAGCTGCGCTTCGACAACGGCGTGGCCTCGCGCTTCGAGTTGCAGCAGGCGCGTTCGCTGGTGGAAACCGCGCTGGCCACGCTTGCGGCGCAGCAGCGCCAGCGCGCCCAAAGCCTGAACCTGCTGACCCTGCTGGTGGGCACCCCGGTACCGCCGACCGCGGCCGCCGGCGCCACCCTGGCCTCGACCGAGCTGTCCGACCTGCCGGCCGGCCTGCCTTCGGACCTGCTGGCGAACCGCCCGGACATCCGTGCGGCCGAGCAGCAGCTGATCGCGGCCAACGCCAACATCGGCGCGGCGCGTGCCAACTTCTTCCCGCGCATCACCCTGACGGGCAGCGTGGGCAGCGCCAGCACCGAGCTGTCGGGCCTGTTCAAGTCCGGCACCTACGGCTGGAGCTTTGCGCCGCAGGCGATCCTGCCGATCTTCGACTACGGCCGCAACACCGCGGTGCTGGGCTCGGCCCGCGCCGGCCGCGACATCGCGGTGGCGCAGTACGAGCGCTCGATCCAGACCGCGTTCCGCGAAGTGGCGGACGCGCTGGCCGGGCAGTCGACCTTCAGCGAGCAGCTGCGTGCACAGCGCGCGGTGGCCGAGGCGGAAGCCGACCGCTTCAACCTGGCGGACCTGCGCTACCGTAACGGCGCGGCCAGCTACCTCGAGCTGCTCGATGCCCAGCGCGCGCTGTTCCAGGCGCAGCAGGCGGCGGTGCAGGCCAACCTGCAGCGCCTGCAGAACCAGGTCACGCTGTACAGCGTGCTGGGCGGCGGATGGACGGAACCGGCCACGCCGGTGGCGGCGCGCTGAGCGTTTCCTGCGTCGTTCAAGATCGGGCCTTCGCGGCCCGATTTTTTTTGCTCGCACCCGGGGTCAGGTCTGACATCTGGATACGAACTCGAGCATTAGCTTGCTGCATTGCTCAGCCCGTGTCCGATTGTCAGACCTGCCCCTGATGGTGACCCGATGGTTTGAATTGAATCGCGGAATTGAAGCGATGCCGGATTGCGCAAATGGCTACACTGGAGCCATGAACGCTTGGGGGCTTGCCGCCCGACTGCCATGCGCAAATTCGCCCGCTCACACTGGAAAATCCTCATCGCGATCCTGCTTGCGATCGCGCTGGCGACACTGACCTTGGAAACCGATTCCGCCGCCCCTGCCCAGGACTTGTCCGTCCGCCTGCGAACGCATGTCGAGGCCATCGCCTCCAAAGAACACAATACCGCCACGCCGCGCGCACTGGAACAGGCCGCGCGCCACATCGAAACCACGCTGGAGGGCTACGGCTACAGTCTACGCCGCCAGGAATACGAGGCCGGCGGCCAGAAGGTGCGCAACATCGAAGTCTCGGTATCGAACACCGCGCCGGGCGCGAAACCGGAGCGCATCTTCATCGTCGGCGCCCACTACGATTCCGCGCGCGGCGCCCCGGGCGCCAACGACAACGGCAGCGGCACCGCCGCCGTGCTGGAACTGGCGCGACTGCTCAAGGCCATGCAGCCGAGCCGCGGCACCGAAGTGAAGTTCGTCTTTTTCGTCAACGAGGAACCGCCCTGGTTCATGGGCGAAGAGATGGGCAGCATGCAGCATGCCCGCGACCTCAAGAAGAACGGACACAATGTCGAAGGAGCCTTGATCCTGGAGACGATCGGATGGTATTCGCAGGCGCAGAACAGCCAGAAGCTGCCGCCTGGACTGGAGAAGCACTACTCGAGCACTGGCAACTTCATCGCCTTCGTGGGCACGCTCGAATCCTCGGCCCTGGTGCGCCAGGCGCTGGCGGCCTTCAAGGCAGGGTCGGATTTCCCGGCCGAGGGCCTGGCGGCGCCGGCCCACGTGATGGGCGTGACGCTGTCGGACCATTCTTCGTACAACCGGCACGGCTACCCGGCCCTGATGATTACCGACACGGCTTTTCTCCGCTACCCCTACTACCACACGGCGGAGGACACGCCGGACAAGCTCGACTACGCAAGCATGGCGCGCGTGGTCAAAGGGCTGGCGCGGACCATGGAGTTGCTCGCTGGCGCGGCAACAACCTGAGGTGTTGTAGGGTGGTCGGCTCTGCCGACCGCGCGTTCAACTGACGGACGCGCAGTGGCAGCGCATGCCGGAGCTGAACGCGCGGAGTGATCTGGTCCAGTTGCGTCAGGCAGCGAGGAACATCTCCTGCAGGTCGTTCAGGAAACGCTGACCAAGCTCGGTCGGCTTGATGAGCTTGTGGTCACGGTAGAGCAGTCCTTTGCCTTCAGCCTCGTTCAGCGCCTTGGCAATCGCGCTGATGCTCATGCCGGTGCGCTCCGCGAACAGGTTCGGATCGAAGCCGTCGACCAGGCGCAGGGCGTTGAGCATGAACTCGAAGCCCATGTCGCCGCGTGCGATCTCGTGCTCTTCCTGCACCGGGTTGCCGCGCTTGGCCGCCTCGATGAAGGAGCCCGGCTGCTTGTAGCGCGCCTGGCGCAGCACGCGGTGCGGGAAGGAGATCTTCGAATGCGCCCCGGCACCGATGCCGAGATAGTCGCCAAACTGCCAGTAGTTCAGGTTGTGCTTGGCCTGGCGGCCCTCCCTGGCGTAGGCCGAGACCTCGTAGTGCCGGTAACCCGCCGCGGCCGTCGCTTCCAGGATCATGTCCTGCATGTCGGCGCTCGTATCGTCGTCCGGCAGGACCGGCGGGTATTTTGCGAAGACCGTGTTCGGTTCCATCGTCAGGTGGTACATCGACAGGTGCGGCGGGGCGAAGGACAGCGCCGTCTCCAGGTCGCGCCGCGCCTCCTCTACAGTCTGCCCCGGCAGCGCGAACATCAGGTCGAGGTTGAAGTTTTCAAAAGTAGAGCGGGCGATCTCCACCGCGCGCAGGGCTTCGGCTTCGTCGTGGATGCGCCCCAGCGCCTTCAGGTGCGCGCCGTTGAAGCTCTGGATGCCGATCGACAGGCGGTTGATACCGCTCTCCCGGTAGGAGGTGAAGCGCTCGGCCTCGAAGGTGCCGGGATTGGCTTCCATCGTGATCTCGGCGTCCAGCGCCAGGGGCAGCAGGGTACGCACGTCGGACATCAGGCGATCCAGCCCGGCGGCCGACATCAGACTGGGCGTGCCGCCGCCGATGAAGATGGTGTGGATCTTGCGGCCCCAGATCATGGGCAGCGACTGCTCCAGGTCGAGGCGCACGGCATCGAGGTATTCCTTTTCCGGCAGCTCGCCCTTGGCCTCGTGCGAGTTGAAGTCGCAATACGGGCACTTGCGCACGCACCACGGGAAGTGGATGTAGAGCGACAGCGGCGGCAGGCTGGTCAGGTTCAGCGCGCCCGGCTGCAGGTATTGCAGGGCGGTGGCGGCGGGAGAGCGCGATTCGCCGGCGATTTTGCCAAGATCGGAACCGGCGACTTTAATGGGGATCATTTCAGTTTTTCTACCAGTGCACGCAGGGCCTGGCCGCGGTGCGAGTGGGCGTTCTTCACGCTTGGTTCGAGTTCGGCGGTGGTCTTGCCGAGCGACGGGATCAGGAAGTGCGGGTCGTAGCCGAAACCGTTGGCGCCGCGCGGGGTCTCGATGATCTCGCCGTGCCATTGGCCGTCGGCGATGACCGGCTGCGGGTCGTCGGCGTGGCGCACATAGACGAGCACGCAGTAATAATAGGCCGACTTGTCGGCGTGGCTGGCCAGGTCGGCCACCAGCTTCTCGTTGTTGCGGGCGTCGGATTTCGGCTCGCCGGCGAAGCGGGCCGAGTAGACGCCCGGCGCGCCGCCGAGCGCGTTGACGCACACGCCCGAGTCGTCGGCCAGGGCCGGCAGGCCGGTCAGGCGCGAAGCGTGCCTAGCCTTGGCCAGCGCGTTTTCCACGAAAGTGCCGAAGGGCTCTTCCGCTTCCGGGACGTTGAACTCGCCTTGCGGATGCAGCTCGAAACCGATGGGCTCGAGGAGCTGGGCGAATTCCTTCAGTTTGCCGGCGTTGTTGGAGGCGAGGATCAGGCGTTGGGTCATGGAGGGCTCGGGAATAGGTTTGCTGCGGAGGGTGGGTATTTTAGCGCGTCGGACCAAACGGCGCTTTGGCGGGCGCAGTCCGGAATGTGGGTCCGGACCGCGTCGGACGACGATCAGGCGGCCAGGCCGAGCGCCTGTTTTTGCAAGCGGATCAACTCCGTGATGCCCAGCTGCCCCAGGTCCAGCAGGCGGTTCATGCCCACGCGATCGAAGGCCGCGCCTTCCGCCGTGCCCTGCACCTCGATGAAATGCCCCTGGTCCGTCATCACGATGTTCATGTCGGTGTCGCAAGCAGAATCCTCGACGTAATCCAGGTCCAGCACCGGCGTCCCCTGGTACACGCCGACCGAGATCGCCGCCACGAAGTGCTTCACCGGCACCGCCGGGACCAGGCCCTGCCCCGCCAGCGCACTGAAGGCGTCGTAGGCCGCGACCATCGCGCCGGTGATCGAGGCGGTGCGGGTGCCGCCGTCGGCCTGGATCACGTCACAGTCCAGGTGCAGGGTGCGCTCGCCAAAGGCTTCCAGGTCGAAGGCGGCGCGCAGCGAGCGGCCGATCAGGCGCTGGATTTCCTGGGTGCGGCCGGTCTGCTTGCCGCGCGCGGCTTCGCGATCCATGCGCGTGTGCGTCGAGCGCGGCAGCATGCCGTATTCGGCCGTCAGCCAGCCCTGCCCTTTGCCCTTCAGGAAGCCCGGCACCTTGTCTTCGATGCTGGCGGTGCAGATCACCTTGGTGTCGCCGCACTCGATCAGCACCGAGCCTTCGGCGTGTTTGGTGTACTGGCGGGTGATGCGGATGTTGCGCAGCTGGTCGACCGCGCGCCCGCTCGGGCGTTGTGCAAACGTCATGGGAATCCTTATTTAAGTAATTGGGAGGATTTCTCGATCGCCTCGCGGATCTCGGCAATCGCTTTTTCGATTTCGTCTTCGTCGAAGGCATCGGCCGCGTCACCCGGGAGCAAGGGCTGGCCCGCCGTGATCGTCGAGCTGACCTCGTCTTCCGGCAGCATCTGGGTCGAGATCACATCGGGCGAGCTCACCCCTTTCGCGTCCGTGCCCTGCCAGGTGATCGCCAGCGCCGTCGTGTTGTCGGCGCGCGCGCCGCCGATCGCGGCCGCCATCGCCACCATGTCCGGCACCGCCTGCACGATGGTGGAGGTGGACAGCCGGTGCAATATCTCGGTCTCGGGCAGCATGCCCCACAGGCCATCGGAGCATAGCAGCAGGGTGTCGCCCGGCGCCAAGACGGCCTGGCGCGAGATGTCGATCTTCGGCGCCTGGCCGGCGCCGAGGCAGTTGTACAGCTTGTTGCGGTCCGGATGGGTGTTGCGGTCGGCCTCGGTCGCCCTGCCGCGCTCGATCAGGTATTCCAGGTGCGAATGGTCGCGCGTGCGCGCCAGCACCTGGTTGCGGCGCACCCAGTACAGGCGCGAGTCGCCGCAGTGCGCCCACACGGCGCAGTTGTGCTGCACCAGGCAGGCCACCACCGTGGTGCGCGGCGTCTCCGGCAGCTTGTGACGCTCCGCATAGGCCAGGATGTCCCAGTGGGCCTGGTTCAAGGCCTCTTCCAGGAAGCGCTCGGGCTTCTTCACATAGGGCTTGGCCTGCATGCGGAACATCATCGACAGCGTCTGCAGCGCGATGGTCGCGGCGATCTCGCCTGCCATGTGCCCGCCCATGCCGTCGGCCAGCACCAGCAGCAGCGCGTCGCGCGTGAAGCTGTAGCCCATCCGGTCCTGGTTGACCTTGCGCCCGCCGATGTGGGTCTGCTGGTAGACGGAAAACTGCATGCTGCCTCCTCGTGCTTAATTGGCGGTCTTGCGGCCGAAGCGCCCGACCAGGCCGCGCCAGCCCCCTGCCCGCGCGGGCGCCTCTTCCTCGGCATCCGGCTGCGGCGCCAGCGTCGGCGGCGCCTGCAGCACCTTCTGCATCGAGAACACGCTCTGCGGCCGCGTCAAGGGATCGAGCGCCATGCACGCGCGCACCATCTCGATCAGCTCGGGCGAATAGCCGCCTGCGAGCCTGGCGAACTGCGCTTCGGTCTTGTCCTCGTCCTTGCGCGCTTCGACCGGGGGCGGCATGCTGCGCGTCATGCAAGCATACATGGCTGCGCCGATGCTGTAGATGTCGGTCCAGGGCCCGAGCGCGGCCGCCCTGCCGTACAGCTCGGGCGCTGCGAAGCCCGGGGTGTACATCGGCGCCAGCATCGGCGCGTCGAGGTTGATGGTCTGTCGCGCCGCGCCGAAGTCGAGCAGCAGCGGCGAGCCATCTACGCGCAGGTAGATGTTGGCCGGTTTCAGGTCGAGGTGCAGCAGCTTGTTGGCGTGGACTTCGCGCACGCCGGCGCACACCCCGTTGAACAGCTGGCGGATCGAGGCTTCGCCCATGCGGCTGCCCCTGGCGTGCAGGCGCGCGATGTGGTCCTGCAGGGTATGGCCGGATTCGTAGGCCATCACCATGTAGACCGTTTCGTGGGCGCGGAAGAAGTTCACCACCCGCACCACGTTCGGATGGACGATCCGGGCCAGCGCCCGCCCCTCTTCGAAGAAGCACTTCAGGCCGATGCGGAACACCGGTAGATTGGGCTTCGAAACGACTGGTATCAGTTGGCCGGGCCCGCGCAAGGCGAGCTGGCTGGGCAGGTATTCCTTGATGGCGACCGCGTTGCCTTCGGCGTCATATGCCAGATAAACAATACTGAACCCACCGGACGCGATTTTCTTTACAATGCGATATCCGGCAAGTTCCAGGCCATCAGGCAGGGGGGCATTATTCTGTGCGGCCATTAGAGTCCTTGCTTAACAGGGCGATTGTGTGGGATAAATGTTGCCTTTGTAAAGGCCACCTCGATCCGCCTGTGACGGTTCTCGGGGTATCTAAAGAATAAAAAAGACGGGGAATTCTTTGAGCATTTCAAGCATGACAGGTTATGCGGTTGCCACCAGCGAAAGCGCTGCCGGCACCCTCACGATCGAGATCAAGAGCGTCAATTCGCGCTTCCTCGACCTCCAGTTCCGCATCAACGACGAACTGCGCGCGCTGGAACCCGACCTGCGCGCCGCCATCATGGCCGCCATCACGCGCGGCAAGGTCGAGGTGCGTTTGTCCTTCGGCCGCAAGACCGCGGGCGGCTCGCAAGTGCTCAACCAGGAACTGCTGGCCGACCTCGCGCGCCTGCAGGCGGAAGTCACCAAGCATTTCGCCCAGGCGGCGCAGATGACGGTGGCCGAACTGCTGCGCTGGCCCGGCGTGATCGAAGAGTCGACCGTGGGCCAGGAGTCGCTGCAGACTGATGTCGCCGCCCTCACCGCCACCACCGTGGCCGCTTTCGTCGACAGCCGCAGGCGCGAAGGCGCGGCGCTGGAAGCGATGCTGCTGTCGCGGATCGACGCGATGGAAGCGATCGTCAAGCGCATCACCCCGCTCATCCCGCAAGTGATCGCGCAGTTCCAGCAAAAGGCCATCGAGCGCATGCAGGACGCGCTGGGCCTGGCCGGACACGGCAACCCGTCGACCCTGACGCGCCAGGAAGTGCTGGAGCGTATTCGCCAGGAAGTGACGCTGTACGGCATCCGCATCGACGTCTCGGAAGAACTGTCGAGGCTGTCGGCGCATCTCAATGAGACGCGACACATCCTCAAGAAAGGCGGCCAGGTCGGCAAGCGCCTCGACTTCATGATGCAGGAGCTGAACCGCGAAGCGAATACGCTGGGCGCCAAGGCCTCGGTCAAGGAGCTGGCGGATGCGTCGATGGAGCTGAAGCTCTTGATCGAGCAGATGCGCGAGCAGGTGCAGAACCTGGAATAAATCGATTGGATTGTCGTCGTTGCGCAACAGCGCGACGGTGATTTGGACGCGCGGACGGGGGACCCGTCCACCCTGCGAATGCGATTTTGTAGGGTGGACGGGTTTCCCGTCCGCGCGTTCAAACTTATGATGAACACCACGCGGCCATTCAGGCCGCAATCGACAAACGCAATATGGAAAAAACAATGATCACTCCCGCCCTCTCCGGCAGCCTGTTCGTCGTCGCCGCACCATCCGGCGCCGGCAAATCGACCCTGGTCAACGCCCTGCTGAAGCTGGAGCCGGGCATCAAGCTGTCGATCTCGACCACCACGCGCCCGCCGCGTCCGGGCGAGCAGGACGGCCGCGAATACCACTTCACGACGGCGGAAGACTTCGTCTCGCGCGCCGACCGCGGTGAGTTCCTGGAATGGGCGGAGGTCCACGGCAACTACTACGGCACCAGCCGCCTGACCGTGGAACAGGAGATGAAGCTGGGCACCGACATCCTGCTGGAAATCGACTGGCAGGGCGCGCGCCAGGTGAAGAAGCAGTTCCCCGACGCCGCCGGCATCTTCATTTTGCCGCCGTCGATCGAAGCCCTGGAGGAGCGCCTGCACAAGCGCGGCACCGACGAGCCCCACATCATCACCCGCCGCCTGCTGGCCGCCGGGGGGGAGATGGCTCACGCTCCGGAGTTCGAATATGCTATCATCAACGAAGAGTTCAACGTCGCCCTCGCAGAACTGCAGGCGATTGTCAAAGCGACACGTTGCCGTTTCGCCCAGCAGGCGGCGCGCAACGCCGACTTGTTTGCCCAGCTGGGAATCCACGCGCAACAACCAAATTTGTAATCTAGCAGCGTGCGGCACCGCAAGGTCGTCGCACATTGTCCAATTCAGGAGTGACCTATGGCCCGCATTACCATTGAAGATTGCCTCAAGAACGTCCCGAACCGCTTCCAGCTGACCCTGGCCGCGACCTACCGCGCGCGCCAGCTGCTGCAGGGCCACACCCCGAAGGTCGAAGCCAAGGACAAGCCGACCGTCGTCGCGCTGCGTGAAATCGCCGCCGGCAAGGTCGGCCTGGAGATGCTGAAGAAAGTGCCGATGTAAAACCCTGGGGGCTCGATAAACCTACTGCGCGTTGCGCTGTCGGTTTGCGATGCTCGCTGTACTGCTCGTACAGCTGCGCTTCTCAACCAACATCGCCGCCGCTCGCTACGGTTTCTCGAGCCCCCATGTAAGTGGACCTGGAATCGTCATATCGATATTCTGTTATTCTGTGCCTACACTGGCTGATCGATATTACATATGAGTTTGTCTTCCCCGGATTCGACCCATCCAGGAACCCCTGCCCGCACCAAGCGTCCGGGCAAACCGCAAGACGCCGAGGCACCGGCGCCCGCCCCGGGCGTCGCCTCGGTCACGCAGCTCATCAACAAGCTGTCCGACTACCTCACCCCTGCCGAGCTGAAAAAGGTCAAGGAAGCCTACCGCTTCTCCGACGAGATGCATCTTGGCCAGGTCCGCAAGTCCGGTGAGCCGTATATTTCCCATCCGATCGCCGTCGCGGAGATCTGCGCCGAGTGGAAGCTCGACGCCCAGGCCATCATGGCAGCGCTGCTGCACGACGTGATCGAAGACCAGGACGTCAAGAAGGACGAGCTGATAGAGCGCTTCGGCGCCCAGGTCGCCAACATGGTCGACGGCCTGTCCAAGCTCGAAAAGATCGAGTTCCAGAGCCAGATAGAGGCCCAGGCCGAGAACTTCCGCAAGATGCTGCTGGCCATGGCCTCGGACGTGCGCGTGATCCTGATCAAGCTCGCCGACCGCCTGCACAACATGCGCACCATGGGCGTGATGGTCCCGGCCAAGCGCCGCCGCATCTCGCGCGAGACCATGGAAGTCTACGTGCCGATCGCGCACCGTCTCGGCCTGAACAACATCTACCGCGAGCTGCAGGACCTGGCCTTCGCCCACCTGTACCCGCTGCGCTACTTCACGCTGGCCAAGGCCATCAAGGCGGCGCGCGGCAACCGCCGCGAAGTCGTCAAGAAGATCCTCGAGGCGGTCAAGACCCAGCTGGCCACGGCCGGCATCCAGGCCGAGGTCTACGGCCGCGAAAAGACCCTGTACGGCATCTACAAGAAGATGCGCAACAAGCACCTGTCGTTCTCGCAGGTGCTGGACGTGTACGGCTTCCGCGTGGTGGTCGACACGGTCCCGAACTGTTACGTGGCACTCGGCACCCTGCACGCCCTGTACAAGCCGATGCCCGGCAAGTTCAAGGACTACATCGCGATCCGCAAGATCAACGGCTACCAGTCGCTGCACACCACCCTGATCGGCCCCTACGGCACCCCGGTCGAATTCCAGATCCGCACCCAGGACATGCACCGCACGGCTGAGTCCGGCGTGGCGGCGCACTGGCTGTACAAGACCGGCGACTCGAACATGTCGGACCTGCAGCAGCGCACCCATGCCTGGCTGCAGTCGCTGCTCGACATCCAGCAGCAGACCGGCGACTCGGCCGAGTTCCTCGAGCACGTCAAGGTCGACCTGTTCCCCGATTCGGTCTACGTGTTCACCCCCAAGTCGAAGATCATCGCCCTGCCGCGCGGTGCCACGGCACTGGACTTCGCCTACTCGATCCACACCGGCATCGGCGACCACACGGTGGCGGTCAAGATCAACAACGAAACCCAGCCGCTGCGCACCGAACTGCACAACGGCGACATCGTCGAGATCGTCACCGATCCGGAATCGCGTCCGAGCCCGACCTGGCTGTCGTTTGTCCGTACCGGCAAGGCGCGTTCGGCGATCCGCCACTACCTGCGCACGGTGAACGTCAACGAGTCGGTCGAGCTGGGCCAGGAACTGCTGGCCGGCGCCCTCGCCGCCCGCAACATCGGCGCCGAACTGCCGCCGAGCACCATCGAAAAGCTGCTGGCGGAATCCTCGGCCAAATCGATGGAAGAACTGTATGCCGACATCGGCATCGGCAAGCGCATGCCGCAGCTGGTGGCGCGCCACATCTTCGGCCTGATGGACGCCGACCCGGAACACAAGCCGTCCGACCTGCCTCTGCCTGCCAGCGACATCGACCCGGTCACGATCTACGGCAGCGAAGGGGTCTCGGTGCAGCTGGCGCCCTGCTGCCTGCCGATCCCGGGCGACCAGATCACCGGCCAGCTGCGCCGCGACCAGGGCCTGGTGGTGCATACCAAGGACTGCCTGCCGGCGGCGCGGGTCCGCTCCAAGGAACCGGACCGCTGGATCGCCGTGCAGTGGGGCGAGGAACTCAACCGCCGCTTCGACTGCCGCATTCGCCTGCTCATCAACAACGAGAAGGGCATTCTGGCGCGCGTGGCCGCCGAGATCGGCGAGTCCGACGCCAACATCACCTATGTCGGCATGGACGAGGACGACGAACACCTGATGACACAGCTGCGCTTCACCATCCAGGTGAAGGACCGGGTGCACCTGGCGCAGCTGATCCGCAACCTGCGGCGGGTGGCGGGCGTGAACCGGGTCGAGCGCGAGCGCTCCTGAGTTTCCAGCTTTGCCGCATGCCTTGAAAAAGGGTCCGACTCGTCGGGCCCTTTTTGCATGCCGGCGTCCTGCAATCGCAGAGCCGGCGAATGAACGGGACTCATCCATTCGTGCGCGACCATGCTCGTGTCCATATTACTATTCTTGCATTATTCACCCTCGAAAGCGCCACATGAACAAGCTGTTCCTCCGCCTCGCCGCTACCTCGCTGATGCTGTGTGCCCCGGTTGCTGTCTTTGCCAAATCCCTCGTCACGAAACCCCTCGTCATCTCAGGGGTGATACAGGAAGTGGTCGGCCCGTCGCTCCGCTGCGCATCGAAGTTCGGCGGCACGATCACCGGACACGGCGCCGATCCCGCCGTCGGACGCGTTGCCTTCATCGGGACCGATTGCATCACGCCCAGCGGCTCGCTGTTCAACTTCACTGACGGCCGCATCACCATCGTGACCCAAACTGGCGAACTGATCTTCGCTAACTATTCCGGCCAGTTCGTCCCCACCGGCGAAGGTACCAAGTTTGTTTTCAACAATGCGACTTTCCAGATTACCGGCGGAACCGGACGCTATTTCCGAGCCTCGGGGGGTGGCGGTTTTACTGGTGGAGAGGACATGGCGAGCGGCGCTGGCACGATCAAGCTGAACGGCCAGATCAGCTATCGTGAATAGGCGCCCGGGCTAGCGAGGCAGCCAGCCTGCCCCGCCATGCTATGCAACCAAGGTCCGGCTTGCCGGACCTTCTTACTTGAGCCGCTCGCGCTGAGCGAGAAGCGAACGCGATAGCCAAGCACCCGGCGCGTCATCAAGGCAGGTCTTCCAGTTGCCTGTTAGAATCCCCTGCTTAAACCGGGAAAACAGCATGAAGACGCGTACTTACCTTGCCGCGATCGTCCTGACCGTCCTTGTGCCGCTGCTGGCGCTGTCCGCCTGGGGCCTGAACCTCCTGCTGGAAGAGGAGAAGGAAGCGCGCCTGTTGACGGTGGAAGCGCGCGCACGCTCGATCGCGCTGTCGATCGACAAGGAGCTGGTCCGCGCCGAGGGCGCCTTGCGCGTGATCGGCCAGACCGACCAGATGTCCAGGGAAGATTTTTCGTCCCTGTACGAGCTGATGCGCAAAACGATCACCTCGCCGGATTCCTGGGCCGTGCTCTACGGCGCCGACGGCAGCATGCTGATGCACACCCACCATCCCTACGGGACCCGTTTCGACGAGGGGCCGAACACCTGGGTGCCGCAGGCGATCGCGCTGCAGAAGCCGAGCGTGACGAACCTGCGCGAGGGCCGCGCCGGCAAGTGGAAGGTCGTGTCGGTCAACCTGCCGGTGAAAAGCGCGGGCGGGCGCCAGTTCCTGCTGTCGCACACCTTCCACGTCAGCCACCTCACCGCCCTGCTGCACCGCCAGGAATTGCCGCCGAACTGGGTGGTGGGCGTGTTCGGCGACGACGGCATCTCGATCGCCCGCAACCTGCGCGAGAAGGAATTCGTCGGCAAGCCCGTCATGCCCGAGTTGTACAAGGCCTCGCGCGAGCGCGCCAGCGGCAGGCTGGTCAACCTGACGCGCGATGGTTTCTGGGCCTACAACACCTTCACGCATACCACCCGCGCCGACTGGACCGTCGCCATCGCCGCGCCGGAAGAAGAAATCAACCGGCCGGCGCGCACCGCCACCCTGATCGCAGGATGCGTGCTGCTGTTCGCCCTGGGCAGCGCCCTGCTCGGCATCGTCCTGTTCGCCCGTCGGCTCAGCGCTTCCTTCGACCTCGCCCTGGATGCCGCCAAGTCCCTCGAACTCGGCAAGATGCCGGTCGTCCAGCCCTCGGGGGTGGTCGAAGCCGACGTGCTGCAGCGCGCCCTGCACGACGCGGGCGCCAAGCTCGAAGCCGAGAACGAGGCCCGCCGGCGGCTCGAGCGCGAACGCGAGCAGCTGCTGCGCAGCGAACGGGACGCACGGCGCGCGGCCGAGAACCAGAACAACGCCAAGGACGAATTCCTGGCCATGCTGGCCCACGAACTGCGCAACCCGCTCGCGCCCATCGTCGCGGCCGCGCACATGCTCAGGCTCCCGGGACGGGACGAGGCGAGCGTGCAGCGCACCGGCGACATCATCATCCGCCAGGCCGACCACCTCAAGTCGCTGATCCACGACCTGCTGGACGTCTCGCGCGTGACCCGGGGACTGGTAACGATCGACCGGCAACCGGTCGAGATCGACGCGGTGGTCAAGAGCGCCATCGAACAGGCGCAGCCCCTGATCGATTCGCGCAAGCATGCGCTCGCGCTGGACCTGCGCGCGTCCAGGGCGGTCGTCCTCGGGGACAAGAAGCGCCTGGTCCAGGTCATCGCCAACCTATTGACCAATGCCGCGAAATACACGCCGCCGGGCGGCAGGATCGCATTGATGGTCGAAACGCAGGGCGAGCAGCTGGTCCTTGCCGTATCCGACAACGGCATCGGCATCGATCCGGAACTGCTGTCCCATGTATTCGACCTGTTCAGGCAGGCGGAGCGCTCGGCCGACCGCTCGCAGGGCGGCCTGGGACTGGGGCTGGCACTGGTGCGCAGCATCATGACCATGCATGATGGACAGGTGAGCGCGCACAGCGACGGTATCGGCAAAGGCGCCTGTTTCACCCTCACCCTGCCGCTGCATGCCGAGCGCGCCACCCAGGCGCGCGCGCCGCACGACGCCGCCCGGGGAGGCGCGGCGCCCGTGCACCTGATGATCGTCGACGACAATGTCGATGCGGCGCGCTCGCTGGCCCACCTGCTGGAGGCCAAGGGACACCATGTCACGGTCATGGCCAACGCCCATAGCGCCCTCGACGAAAGCCTGCGCAATCCGCTGCCGCTCTACATCCTGGACATCGGCCTGCCGGATATCGACGGCTACGAACTGGCGCGCCGCCTGCGCGCTGCGCCCGGCAGCGCGGGCGCGGTGCTGGTCGCGCTGACCGGCTACGGCCAGATGCACGACCAGCACAAGGCCTTCGCGGCCGGCTTCGACCACCACTTCGTCAAGCCGATCGATATCGCGGCGCTCGACCGCATCCTGGCGGACGCCGCGCAGTCGCAGCCTGGACAGGCCGTCTGCGACTGAAGAGCCGCCTCAGTGCCGGCCGCCTGCGCCCGGCGTGGCGGGAACCAGTTCGGTAAAGTCGAGCGTTTCCCCGGACAGGAGCGCCGCCTCGTCGTGGCGGTAGCCGCACAGCGCGGTGGCCAGCATCAGCGGCACTTCAAACAGGCAGTCCACGCCGGCATCGGCGCCGCCCTGTTCGTCCTGGGTCGCCTTCATTTCGGCGTGGATGGTCGCGAGCAGCGCGGGCGGCGTGCCGTCCACCGCCAGGTGGTACACCCCTTCTTCGGACAGGTGGACGACGTCCCAGAGCTTGGCCCCATCCTTGTACTGGAAGGCGGCACTGGCCATGACGTGTTCCTCGACCTGGCAGCCGAGCGCCTCGCAGCCCACAGACAGACGGGCCATGCCCTCCGCCTGGGTGGCCGGGTGCGCCATGTCGTTGAAGACCAGCAGATAGCCGCCTCCAGGCAGGTCCGCGCCGGATACCGGGCTCTCGTTCACCTCATCGGGCTCGCCGGTATCGGCCAGCGACAGCTGGGCAAGGATGTCGTCTTTCGATTTGCCGCGTATCGCGATCCAGGCAAGGGAAAATCCCATGTGCTGCGTCCTTTCGAAACCGTTGTCGTTGGGCGCCAGTGTGGAGCAATCCACATCGCTTGGCAAATCCCGGCAAGGCAGTCGTGCGCAGCGGGATTGGGGTTCAGGCCTGCACAGGGAGGGCGAGCTGCCCGCGCGCGGCAGGCTGCGGGCGCGCCGCATGCCCGTCGCGCTCCAGCCGGAAGGTGCCGACCACCTGCGCCAGTTCGGCCGCCTGCTCCTGCATCGCCACCGCGGCGGCGGCGGCCTCCTCGACCAGCGCCGCGTTCTGCTGGGTCACGCGGTCCATCTCGACGATCGCGCCGTTCACCTGCTCGATGCCGGCGCGCTGTTCTTCGCTGGCGTTGGCGATCTCGTTCATGATGACGGTCACCTGGCCGATGCTGCGCACGATCTCGTTCATGGTCACGCCGGTGCGGTCGACCTGGCTGCTGCCTTCCGCGACCTTCGACACGGAGTCGTCGATCAGCGCCTTGATCTCCTTGGCGGCGCTGGCCGACCGGTGGGCCAGGTTGCGCACCTCGGTCGCCACGACCGCGAAGCCGCGGCCCTGTTCGCCGGCGCGCGCCGCTTCCACCGCCGCATTCAGCGCCAGGATATTGGTCTGGAAGGCGATGCCGTCGATGACCCCGATGATGTCGGCAATCTTGCGCGAGGCTTCGTTGATGGCGCCCATGGTCGAGACCACCTCGGCCACCATCTCGCCGCCCTGGCCGGCGATCATGGCGGCCTCGCCGGCCAGGCGGTTGGCCTGGCGCGCGTTGTCCGCGTTCTGCTTCACGGTCGAGGTCAGTTCTTCCATCGAGGCCGCAGTCTCCTCCAGGGCGCTGGCCTGCTGTTCGGTACGCGCGGACAGGTCCTGGTTGCCGGCCGCGATCTCGCCCGATGCCACGGCGATGGTGCCGGTGCCGGCGCGCACGCGGCCGACGATGCCGGCCAGGCTGTCGTTCATCGCGCCCAGTGCCCGCATCAGCTGGCCGGTTTCGTCGCGGCTGCCGGCCGCGATGCGGCTGGCCAGGTCGCCGGAAGCGACCCTCTCCGCCACCGCCACCGCTGCGCGGAGCGGCACGGTGATCGAACGGGTGATCAGCCAGGCGCAGGCGATCCCGAGGACGATGGCGGCGATGCCCAGCGAGAGCAGCAGCACGCGCGTGCCCGCATAGGAATCGAGGATGGAACTGGCGACGCCGTCGGCCGCGGTGATCTGCATCTGGGCGAGCTTGGTGACGGCGTCCTGGAAACGCTTCGTATGGGGCAGCATCTGCTCGCGGTAGATCGCGGTCGCCAGCGCGTGGTCCCCGTCCAGCTTCGCCTTGAACAGCGCGTCGCGCGCCGCCAGGTAGCCGACCCGTTCCTGCTTGACGACCTTGAACTGCTCCTTGACGCCTTCGTTGCGCAGCGAGCTTTCGATCGCGCTCTGCAGTTCGTTCGAGCGGGCCGAGACGGCCTGCATGCGCTGCGCCATGTCGGCGTAGACGGCCGGGTCGGTGGCCACGAACACGGTTTCGATCCGGGCACTGTTCAGCTCAATGAGCTTGCCCCACTCCGCCACGTTGCGCTGGTTCTTGATGCTGGTGTTCACCAGGCGATGCGTCAGGTCGCCCGCCGACTGCATGCGCGCCAGCGCGGTCAGCGTCACGACGAGCAACAGGGACAGAACGATAGCGAACCCGATGCCGAGCCGGGCACCGATCTTGAGGTTTTTCACTGCTGGATTCCTTCTGGAGGTGACGGAATGCCGTCAAGGTATGAACACAGGTGGGCCGGGCGCCCTTGCTTGCGGTGGTACCAACGGTGCCAGCAACGCGACGACAGAGAATAACATTGCCGAGGGGCAATTACGGTTCAATGCGGCAATTGCACAACTCAGGGATATTACGTATTCCGGTGCAAGACGAATCGCGCCTGCCGCATTGCCAACAGGAAGCACGTGATGCTACTGTTGGTTTTCCCACGCACACAGCGTTCCCAGATCGGAGAGTACATGAAGCGGGTTACTGGCATCGGCGGCATTTTTTTCCACGCACAAGACCCGGTGGCGCTGCGCGCCTGGTACGGACGGCATCTGGGTGTCGACGTACTGGACTGGGGTGGCGCCGCCTTTACCTGGGACGATGCGGCGCGCAAGCCGGACGGCGGGGTCACGATCTGGTCGATCGGCCAGGCCGGCAACGAGCACTTCGCTCCCGGCAAGGCGAACTTCATGATCAACTACCGGGTCGCCGACCTGGACGCCTTGCTGCAGGCCTTGCGCGAGGAAGGCTGCAATGTCATGGACCAGACCGACGACTCGGAATTCGGCAAGTTCGGCTGGGTCATCGACCCGGAGGGCAATAAAGTTGAACTCTGGGAGCCGCCCGCAGCCCCTTAGTCAGCGCTCAGCCGGCCAGCGCTGCGCGCTGGCGCTCTTCCTGCTCGCGCAGTTCCGGGGTCATGGCCTCGCCGAAGTCTTCCATGTCGAAGATCTGGCGGATCTCGATCTCGGCTTCGCCGCCCGCCATCGGCATCGGGACGCGCTTGACCCACGCGATCGCCTCTTCCTTCGATTGGACGTTCCAGATCCAGAAGCCGGCCAGCAATTCCTTGGTTTCGGCGAAAGGGCCGTCGACCACGCGAACATTTCCACTTTTATCAAAATGAACGCGTGCGCCGCTCGAGGATGGGTGCAGGCCTTCCCCGGCCAGCATGACGCCGGCCTTGATCAGCTCGTCGTTGAAGTTGCCCATGTCAGTGAGCAGTTTCTCGTCAGGCATTTCACCCGCTTCGCTGTGTTTGTCCGCCTTCAGCAAGATCATGAATCGCATCGCATCCTCCGTTTGGTTGGTTGTTGACACTACGACGATCGGGAAGGCAGGCAATCGACATCGCCGCCCGGATTTTTTTAATTTTTTTCCAGCTGCGCCAGTTCAAGGATCGCATCGAAGGCCGCGCAGGCCCCGGCGCAGGCCTCCGCAATCTCCGCCGGGCCGGTGACGTGCGCACGCAGCGCCCCCATGAAGGCGCGCCAGCGCGGGCCCGGGCCGCCCTCGTCGCCGCGCAGGTAGCGCAGCGGATGCGGGGCCAGCGGCCCGACCAGCTTGCCGTACAGGACGGCGCCGCCCAGCTGCGAGCCTTCGATCACGTAGGCGACGCCCCAGCGCCAGGCGGCGCTGGCATCCGTTGGCCAGGCGGGGGCGGGACGCAGGGGTTGGACCTCGGGCATGCGCGGCTCGGCCAGGTCGGCCTGGATCAGGGCCAGGCGTCCGGTAGGCGGCAGCGTGGCTTCGGCCTGGGGGCCGTCGGCAAAGCCGGCCAGCCAGCGCTCGAGCGGCGCCAGCCAGTCGCGCACCATGTGCAGGTGCGCGGCGTAATCGTCGAGGGAAGGAAGAGGTGCGGACAGCGGCAGGCCGCTGTCGAGCCGCTCGTGCCGCGAGGCAGTCGCAGTCCGCAGCGCGGCCAGTACGTCGGTGTCGCGCGCGGAATCGTTGGAACGGTTCATGAAGGCTGGGAAAGCGGCGAATCGTCCATCTTACCAGTTAAGGAGGCTTAGTCGGTCACCGGCTCCGGATATTCCACTGAAAGAATCTCGAGCTCGTCCGTACCGAGCGGCGTCTGCAGCGTGATGACATCGCCTTCGCGCGCCTTGGTCAGCGCGCGCGCCACCGGCGAGACCCAGCTGATTTTGCCGCGCAGCGGGTCGAGCTCGTCGACCCCGACGATGGTCACGGTGTGTTCCTCGCCCGCCTTGTTGAGGTAGGTAACGGTGGCGCCGAAGAAGACCTGGTCGTTGCCATGATGCACGCTGGGGTCGACCACGAAGGCCGAATCCATGCGCTTGGTGAGGAAGCGGATGCGGCGGTCGATCTCGCGCAGGCGGCGCTTGCCGTAGATGTAGTCGCCGTTCTCCGAGCGGTCGCCGTTCGAGGCGGCCCAGTGCACCACCTTCACCACCTCGGGCCGGTCGACGTCGATCAGCTGCAGCAGCTCGTCCTTGATGGCTTTGTAGCCGGCCGGGGTGATGTAGTTCTTGGCCCCGGCAGGAATTGCCTGGGCCAGCGCCAACGCCTCGGCGTCGTCGTCCTCGTTGTCGGACTCTTTTACGAATGCCTTATTCATCATCTTATTGTAACGGCAAGCAGCGCCCACCGGCTCACGCTTCCCGTATCATGTACTCCATGAAACGAGCACACGCACGATCCCGGCTGCTCGCGCCCCTGGTCCAGCTGGCGGCGCTGGTGCTGCTCGCCGAGGCCTGGACCTGGGATGTCGGCAGCCGCGCCGGCGCAGCGGTGGCCGCCTGGCCACCGCTGCGCCGGCTCGAGGCGCGCGTCCGGGGCCTGCCGGCCTGGGCCGCCCTGTGCGCCTTCTTGCTGCCCGGATTGCTGCTCCTGCCCGTCAAGCTGCTCGCCCTGCTCGCCATCGCCCACGGCCATGCGCTGGCCGGCCTGGCCGGCTTCGTGGCCGCCAAGTTGGGCGGCGCCGTAGTGGTGGCGCGCGTCTACGTGCTGACCCTGCCCACCCTGCTCACCCTCGCCTGGTTCGCGCGCTGGCACGGCGGTTTCCTGCGGCTGAAAGACCGCCTGCTGGCGGCGCTACTCGCCAGCGGCTTCTGGCGCCGGGTGCGCGCGGCCATGGCCGATGCGCGGCGCCGCCTGCGCCGGCTGCTGCGCCACGCCGGGCGCCAGCCCAGCCACCTGGCGCGCGTACTGCGCCGCCTCAAGACCCGCGTCAGGTCACGATTCGCGGCGCGCGGGCAGGCGCGCCATCAAGACAAGACAGAAACCGAGCTTCCATGAGTCCCATCCTTGCCTTGGCCGCCGAAATGCAGGCGGCCGCTTCCGAAATCTTCCTGCTCGACGCCACGACCCTGCGGGTGATCGACGCCAACCAGGCCGCGCGCCTGCATCTCGGGATGGAGGCCGCCGCGCTGGAGGCGATGGACATCTACGCCCTCGCGCCCGGCCTCGACCGCGCCGCGCTGGGCGAGCTGCTGGCCGGGCTAGGCGAGGAAGTCGGCGCCCAGGTCAGCCTGCGCACCCGCTTGCGGCGCCTCGACGGCACCAGCTATCCGGTGCGGCTGTGCTTCCTGCGCATCGTGCGCGACGGCCGCTCGCTGCTGCTGGCGATTGCCGACGACCTCAGCCTGGAGCAGGCCTCCGCCCAGGCGCTGGCCCAGTCGCAGGCGCGCTTCGACGCCATCGTGCGCCATACCCCGGGGCTGGTGTTCCAGTTCGTAGTGTATCCGGACGGGCGCCAGGATTTCCCCTGGCTGAGCGAGGGCTGCTCCGCCCTGCTCGGCCTGTCGGTGTTGGAACTGCAGCGCGACGCGGGCTTGTTCGAGCAACTGATCCTGGCTGAAGACCGCAAGGGCTGGCAGGAATCGATGGCGGCCTCGCGCGCCGCCATGAGCGCCTGGAACTGGGAAGGCCGGATCTGGATCGACGCCTGGAAGGACGTCAAGTGGATCAACCTGCGCGCCACGCCGCATCCCGTCGACGGCGGCGCGGTGCAGTGGGACGGCATCATGACCAACATCAGCGCCAGCAAGGAGGAACAGGAAGCCAGCATGCGCTCGCGCGCCCGGCTGGCCGAACTGACCGAGCACATCGAGCAGGTCAAGGAACAGGAACGGGCGCGCATCGCGCGCGAGATCCATGACGACCTCGGCGGCAACCTCACGGCCATCAAGATGGCGCTGGCCATGCTGGCCGCGCGCCTGCCCGACGACCAGCCCGCCCTGCTGGAAAAGGCCAACTACCTCGACGACCTGGTCGACCGCACGATCGAGGCGGTGCACCGCATCTCGCTCGACCTGCGTCCCACGATGCTCGACCTCGGCATCGTGGCCGCGCTGGAATGGCAGGCGCGTGAATTCGAGAAGCAGATGGGCATCGCCTGCATCTTCCGCTGTCCCCTGGACGAGGGGGAGGAACTCCTGCTCGACGACGACCACGCCACCGCCCTGTTCCGCATCTTCCAGGAAGCGCTGACCAACATCGCCAAGCATGCCCACGCGACCCGGGTGACGGTGACGCTGCGGCCCCAGCGCGCCCACCTGACCCTGACGATCTGCGACAACGGACGCGGCATCAACCCAAGCGACCGCCTCAAGCCGCATTCCTTCGGCCTGCACAGCATGAGCGAGCGCGCCAAGGCTTTCGGCGGAACGCTGAGCTTGTCGTCCGCGCCCGGAGGTGGCACGATGGTGACTATCAAGACCAGGCTGGCAACAGATAAATGAGTGACAAGGCAACAATCCGGGTATTCATCGCCGACGACCATGCGATCGTGCGCGAGGGCCTGAAGCAGATCCTGGCCGAGCAGCGCGACATCATCGTCGCCGGCGAGGCCGAAACCGGGCTCGATGCCGTCAAGCTGGTCGGCAAGGCGCGGCCGCACGTGATGCTGCTCGACATCTCCCTGCCCGACCGCAACGGCATCGACGTGCTCAAGCAGATCAAGAAGGACCGGCCCGAGCTGGCGGTGCTGATGCTGTCGATGCACCGCGAAGACCAGTACGCGATCCGCTCGCTCAAGGCCGGCGCGGCCGGCTACATGACCAAGCAGAGCGCCCCGCGCGAGCTGGTGACGGCCATCCGCCAGGTGGCCGCCGGCCAGAAGTACGTGAGCGCCGCCCTGGCCCAGACCCTGGCGGCCCAGGTCGGCGAAGACCACGAGGCGCCGCTGCACGACGCCCTGTCCGACCGCGAATACCAGACCCTGACCATGATCGCTTCCGGGATGAGTGTCAGCGACATCGCGCGCGAACTGTCGCTGTCGGTCAAGACGGTGAGCGAATACCGGGCCCGGCTGCTGGCGAAGATGAAGCTCAAGAACAGTGCGGAATTGACCCATTACGCCATCCGCAATCAGTTGGTGGGATGACATCTGTTGTAGAAGTACAGAAATAACACAGTTTGTTGCTGTTTTTTAATTGATGGTTGGCAAAGAAGCTGCTTATCATGTCGCTCAACAGCATTCCGTGTCTTGACAGCCATGTCCATCTCGTCCCCGCCGGCCGGCACCGGCCAGAATCCCGCCGATATTGCTCGCGAAGCCTTCCGACGCCTGGCGACGCGCCGCATCGCGCCGACGCCGGACGCCTATAAAGCCATCTACGACGAGATCGCCGGCGTCCCCCCCGCCCCGCCCACTCTGGTCCTGAATCCCGCCGCCGAGGTGCTGGAAAGCTTCGCGCGCCGACTTAGCGAGACGCCCGGCGAAGTCTCGGAACCCGGCCGCCGCATGCTGCGCGCCGCCCGCACCGCCGACTGGACCGGCTACGCCCAGGCGCTGAGCCAGATGGCCGACCGCCACCTGCGCCGCAACACGCCGGTGATGGCCCTGGGCGACGAGGACCCCGATGCGCGCCAGCTGCGCGAGATGCTGGGCCGCTCGCTGGCCTATGCGCTGGCCACCCTGCTGGCCGGCAGCCCGCCCCTGGTCCAGGAGGCCGAAGCGCTCGGCGGGGCGGTCCGGCTGGCGCGCGGCGAGGAGCTGGGCGAGCTGTCCGGGCGCCTGAAGCAGCTGTGCTACCAGATCGAACTGCGCAGCGGCGACAGCGCCGAGCAGCAGGAACTGCTGCTGCGCCTGTTCCGCCTGCTGCTCGACAACGTCAACGAACTGCTCGACGATGACAGCTGGATGCGCGGCCAGATCGCCGCCGTGCAGGACCTGATCGCCGGCCCGCTCGACGTGCGCTCGCTGGAAGACGCGACCCGCAGCCTGAAGGACGTCATCCTCAAGCAGGGCCAGCTGCGCCACAGCATCTCGGACGTGCGCGCGACGATGAAGAACATGATGATGACCTTCATCGACCGCCTCGGCTCTGTGGCGGCCTCGACCGGAGACCACCATGCCAGGCTGGCCGGCTATTCCGACCGGATCGGCCGCGCCGCCAACATCGACGAGCTGAACGAGGTGATGGAGGAAGTGCTGCGCGAGATGCGCACTGCCCAGGACGAGGCGCTGGCCTCGCGCGACCGCATGGTGGCCGTGCACAAGGAAGTACAGGAAGCCGAGGAGCGCATCCGCACGCTGGAAGCGGAACTGCAGCACATGAGCGAACTGGTGCGCGAGGACCAGCTGACGGGCAGCCTGAACCGCCGCGGCCTGGACGACGTGTTCGAGCGCGAGAGCGCGCGCGCCGACCGCCGCAACACGCCGCTGTGCGTGGCCATCCTCGACCTCGACAATTTCAAGAAGCTCAACGACACCTACGGCCACCTGGCCGGCGACGGGGCCCTGAAGCACCTGGTGAAGGTGGTGCGCGACACCCTGCGTTCGATGGACGTGATCGCCCGCTTCGGCGGCGAGGAATTCGTGATCCTGATGCCGGAAACCCCGGTGGACGCCGCGGCGGCGGCGATGGTACGCGTGCAGCGCGAGCTCACCCGCCATTTCTTCTTGCACGACAACGAGAAGATGTTGATCACCTTCTCCTGCGGCGTGGCCCTGCGCATCCCGAACGAGGACCAGGCCAGCCTGGTGGCCCGGGCCGACCGCGCCATGTACCAGGCCAAGCAGAGCGGCAAGAACCGGGTCGTGGTGGCCGACTGAACCTGTAGGGTGGCCGGCTCCGCCGGCCGCGCGTTCAAACAGACGTCGATCCGCCGAACCATGCAACGGAGTCTTCGGCCTGCCTCGCATGATCTTCCGACAACGACACTCTATCTCTAACCACGCATTGCTCCAGCCCGAAGCCCGGCTTTACAGGAAAAAATAAATTATTTTTCGCCCTAAAGTTCCCGATCTCCCGGTCGTTTAGACGTGCCTACCCAGCAAACTTGAGCGAGATAATCGCGAATTTATTTTCATCTCCAGCCTCAAGTTCTTGCCGCAAAGCACGTTACCAGCATCAACAGCGGTGTGATCGTCACGGAACAGCGTGGCGCACCAAAGTGAACAGGGCACAGTGGCCCACCCCGAAATACAGTCTGGAGAAATACCATGGCATCCGTAATCAATACCAACGTTGCATCCCTGAACTCGCAGCGTAACCTGTCGACCTCGCAAGCTTCCCTGAACACCTCGATCCAGCGCCTGTCGTCGGGCCTGCGCATCAACAGCGCCAAGGACGACGCTGCCGGCCTTGCGATCTCTGACCGCATGAATTCGCAGATCAAGGGCATGAACCAGGCCACCCGCAACGCAAACGACGGCGTGTCGATGGCCCAGACCGCTGAAGGCGCCCTGTCGAGCTCGGGCGATATCCTGCAGCGTATCCGCGAACTGGCAGTGCAGTCGTCGAACTCGTCGAACTCGGCCAGCGACCGCAAGGCCCTGCAGACCGAAGTCACCCAGCTGAGCTCGGAACTGAACCGTATCTCGAACACCACCGAATTCAACGGCCAGAAGCTGCTGGACGGCACCATGGGTACCGCCAATTTCCAGGTCGGCGCCAATGCAGGCCAGCTGATCTCGATGACCGGTTCGAACTTCCAGACCAACACCTACGGCAATAACAACATTGCATCGAATGGTGTTGCTGCTGGCGCAACCAGCAAGGCTGCAGATGGCTCTATTGTCATCAATGGCTCGGCAGGTACGGCCACGATCACGACCAAGGCAAATGTTGCTGGTACTCCAGGCACGCCAGGCACCCCTGGAACCGACCCTGATGGCATTCCAGGGAACGGTGACGAGACTCCAGGAACTCCTGGTACGCCAGGCACCGCTGCGGTAGTTGGATCCACCGCCAAGTCGATCGCCGCCGACATCAACAAGGAAACCGCGAACACCGGCGTGACTGCCAGCGCGCGTACCGACATGAACCTGAAGATGGCCGGCGCTGGCGCTTCCTATTCGTTCACGCTGGCGTCCGACAACAGCGACCCCGTGACCGTGTCGTTCTCGGTCGAGGGCAGCGGCACCAACGCATCCGACTATGCATCGGCGATCAATGCTATTAACGCCCAGTCGGCCAAGACCGGCGTGACCGCTCAGTATGACAGCAAGAACAGCGGCAGCATCAAGCTGACCAACGCCAACGGCGAAGACATCAAGCTCGGCTCGAAGACCGGCAGCGGCAGCATCGCTGTGCAGAACTACAAGGCCGACGGCGACGTCGAGGGTACCTCGTTCGCGATGGACGGCAGCGCCGGCGCAACGACCGCGGTTGTCAACGGCCGTGTCACGTATGATTCGGAGAACAGCTTCTCGGTTACCGACACCACCTCGGGCCTGGCAACTGCCGCCGACGGCTCGGCTTCGAAACTGAAGTCGGTTGCTTCGCTGGACATCACCACCTTCGAGGGCTCCCAGGCAGCAATCAAGATCGCCGACGCCGCCCTGGCGAAAGTGAACGGCCAGCGCGCCCAGTTCGGTGCACTGCAGTCGCGCTTCGAGTCGGCCATCTCGAACCTGTCCTCGACCACCGAGAACCTGTCGGCATCGCGCAGCCGCATCGTGGATACCGACTTCGCCTCTGAGACCGCGAAGATGACCCGTGGCCAGATCCTGCAACAAGCGGGCACGTCGATGCTGGCCCAGGCCAACTCGCTGCCGAACGGCGTCCTGTCGCTGCTGCGTGGCTAAGCACCAGCGGTAATTACATGATGTGAGCGGTTCCCCGGCTGAAGAAATTCAGCCGGGGAATTTTTGCTAGGGAGATCGACATGCAAATCCAATCCACCGGCTTGCCACCCATTTCGCGCCTGGACGATCGTCCTGCTCCAACGGTCGAGAACAGCGCGGTCACCGGGCACCCCATGCGCGCCGATGCGGCTACCGCACCGCCAAGCAGGGAGGAGGTGTCTACAGCGATTGAAAAGCTCAACGGGGCCATGATGGCTTCGTCGCAGAGCCTGAAGTTCGAGATCGACGAGGATACCAGGCAGATCGTGGTAAAGATCATTGACCAGGTCACTGAAGAAGTAGTGCGCCAGATTCCGACTGAGGAAGCCCTGCAGATGGCCAAGTCGATCGACAGGATGCAGGGATTGCTGATCCGGCAGACCGCCTGACGCTCCAGACTTTAAGACGAAGGCGTTGCCCTTTCATGCCCCACCGCCTGTGTCCATAACAGCAGCGCTGTTCATGGCCCGTGCTGCAAAATTAAAATAGGCCTAGCTTTACCGCTCTTAAGTAGCGTTTGTTTCTGCCGATAAGCACTTATATTACCGCTTTCACCGGAGAAACAAATTGGCCATCGGAACCAGCGCACTCGACATTAACAGCATCGTCAGCCAACTGATGCAAGCTGAAGCGGCGCCCCTTGCCAACTTCGACAAGAAGTCCGCGGCGCTACAGGCTCGCAATACCGCGCTCGGCAAAGTCAGCGCGGCCGTCGGCACCTTCCAGGCCGCGCTGACCTCGCTGAACTCCTCCTCCACCTTCCAAGGCTTGAACGCCACCGCCTCGGGAAAAGATGTACTCACCGCCACCACGGGCGCGACCGCTGCTCAAGGCAAATACAACATCAACGTCACTCAACTGGCGCAGGCTCAGAGCCTGAAGACGGGCGGCATGGCCAGCAACACGGCGACCATCGGCGGCGGCGCCCCAACCACCCTTACCATCCAGTTCGGCACAGTCAGCGGCGGTAGCTTCGGTGTCGGCGGCGCTGCGCTAAGCGCATCGGTGGCAACGGGTGGCATGGCGAATGGATCGCTCAGCATCAACGGTACCGCGATTGCCACGGGCTCGGGCACTACCAGCGCTCGCGCCCTGGCCGAGGCGATCAATGCCCAGAGCGAGAAGACAGGCGTGGTTGCCACCGCCGGCACCACTACCACGGCCCCGAACCTGTTCGCCGGATTTGGCACGGTCAGCACGGGGGCTAACTCGAGCTACGCGCTGTCAGTCGGCGGCGTCCAGATCACGGCACTGAATGGCGGGGCCAGCCTGACAACCGCCAACCTCGACACGGCGCTGTCCAATGCCGGCACGCGTAGCGCACTGGCGGCGGCGAACATCACAGTCAGCGGCAACGCGGCCGATGGCTCGCTCAAATTCACGGCCTCCGATGGGTCGAACATCGCCGTCACTGAAACCGTTGGAGGGACCGTGCATGGCGGCATCAAACGTGCCGGCACCGAAGCCAACAGCGGTTCGAGCGTGACCGCCACCGCCGGCGTCACCTTGAGTTCGAATGGAGGCAAGCAGATCACCATTGGCGGCAACAATCCGGCGATGGCAGGGTTGAGCGCGGGTAGTCAAGGTAGCCACCTGGGTTCAGCGTTTGCCCTCAACGGCGCGATCGCAAGCAAGACCATTACCCTAGACGCCGGCAGCCAGTCGCTGCAGGGCATCCGCGACGCCATCAACAAGGGCGACATGGGCGTGACCGCGACGATTGTCTCGGACGGTAGCGCCAAGCCGTATCACCTGGTTCTCACCTCCAACAAGACCGGCGAAACGACGACCATGAAGATCAGCGTCGGCGGTCCCAATGGCGAAGCGGGCGATCCGGCCATTGCCGCCCTGCTCGGCTACGATCCGGCTGGCGTACAGAACCTGACCCAGACCGTCGGCGCCCAGAGCACGCTGCTGAACATGAACGGCATCGAGATCAAGAGCGACACGACCAGCGTCACCGGGGCCATCGAAGGCGTGTCGCTCGACGTCACGGGGCTTGGCAACAGCACGGTGACGGTTTCCAAGAACACTGCGGCGATCTCGACGGCAGTGGGCGAGTTCGTCAAGGCCTACAACGACCTGAACAAAACGATCAGCGGCCTGACTGCATACAACGCCGACACCAGGAAAGGTGGTGTGCTCCAGGGCGACGCCAGCGTCCGTTCGATCCAGAGCCAGCTGCGGCGCCAGATCGGCAGCGTGCTGGAAGGCACCGGCGGCAAACTCAATTCGCTCAGCCAGGTCGGCATCTCGTTCCAGCAGGATGGCAGCCTGAAGCTCGACTCCACGAAGCTGAACAAGGCGATCAGCGAAAACGCGGGCGACATCGGCAGCTTGTTCGCCGCCATGGGCTCGACTACCGACGGTCTGGTCAAATTCGACAAGTCAACCGCCGCTACCAAGCCCGGCACCTATGCAGTGAACATCACCGACCTGGCAACCCGCGGCACGCTAGCCAGTAGCACAGTCCTCAGCGGCTCGACCACGATCCAGCCGAATACCACCTGGCGCGTTACGCTGAACCAGACTGATCCGGTTACCGAGAGCAAGACTCAGGAGGTCAAGCTCACTGCCGGTACCTACAGCAATGCCGACCTTGCCGCAATGTTACGCTCAGCTATCAACGGCAACGCCGTCTTCGCCGGCGCCGGCGACACGGTCGAGAGCAGCGTCGATGGCGGCATCTTGTCGCTGTCGTCGAGTAAATACGGTTCGATGTCGAACATCGCGATCGAAGGCCTCAGCGGCAGCTCGATCAACAGCATTTTCGGCACCGCTACGCCAACAAAAGGCAGCGACGTAGTCGGAACGATCGGCGGCATCGCCGCCAAGGGCAACGGCCAGGCGCTGACAGCAAGCGAAAACTCGGGCGCGGCCGGCATCCAGGTCTCGATCACTGGCGGTGCGACCGGCGAACGCGGCACCGTCACCTTCTCGCAAGGCTTTGCCTACCAGTTGACCAATCTCGCAGCCGGCTTTATCGGCAAGAATAGTCTGTTGACGAGCAAGACCGACGGCTTGAACGCATCGATCAAATCGATTGCAGACCAGCGCTCGCGTTTCGAAGCACGCCTGGAGGGCATCGAGAAACGCTACCGCGCCCAGTTCGTCGCGCTCGACACCGCGCTGGCGTCAATGCAGAACACGTCCACCTATCTTACCCAGCAGCTGGCGGCGCTATCAGCCAACTGGGCTTGATGCACAAATCACTGTCAGGATTTTTTGGAGAAATACATGTTTGGAACCTCGAAACGCGGAGTCGGCGCCTACGCCACCGTCGGTCTTGAAACTGGTGTCGCCGCAGCTTCACCGCACAAGCTCGTCGTCATGCTGTACGACGGCGCAATGGTGTCGATCCTGAGCGGCATCAGCAACATGAAGGCCGGGAACATCCCCGCCAAGGGCGCCGCCATCTCGAAGGCCATCAACATCATCGACAACGGCCTGCGCGCCGCCCTCGACAAGAAGGTCGGCGGCGAGATCGCCCAGAACCTCGACGCCCTGTACGAATACATCAGCGCGCGCCTGCTCAAGGCCAATCTCAGCAACGACCCTGCGATCCTGGAAGAAGCGCATGCGCTGCTGTCCGAACTGCGCGAAGCCTGGAACGCGATCGACCCGCAAGCCGCGGCCACCGGCGCGACGGCCCCTGCCGCCACGGCGCCGATGCGCGCCCCGACCCTGATGAGTGCCTGAAGAACATGCCGCAGATGACCAGCGACGATATCGTCGATACCTATGAAACCATGGCGGTGATCACCGACCAGATGCTGCGCGCCGCCAGCGACAACGACTGGGACCGCCTGGCCGAGCTCGAACAGCAGTGCGCCCTGCACGTGCGCCAGCTGAAGGAAAGCGAGCCGCAGCCGCTGGCCGGCCCGCAGCGCGTCAAGAAGGTCGACGCGATCCGCCGCATGCTTGCCGCCGACCGCCAGATTCGCGACCTGAGCACCCCGTGGATGGCGCGCCTGTCGGCCCTGATCAACAACACCTCGACCGAACGCCGCGTCGCACGCGCCTACGGCGTCTAAGGCCGTAGAGCAGCATGCTGCCGCGCGAGCTCGTCTCCGCCGTCCTGCCGGCCAGTCCGGCCAGGCCGGCCGAACACCTGAATGACCCGCGCCAGCAAGCCTTCCAGCGCGCCCTTGCCCCCCAGCTGGGCAAGGCGCTGCACGGAGAAGTCCTCGCCAAACTGACCGACGGCAGTTTCGTCGTCAAGGTCGCCAACATCCCCGCCCGCATGCAGCTCCCGGCAGGCGCCCAGGTCGGCGCCGACGTGCCGCTTACGCTGGTGTCGGTGCACCCGCGCCCGACTTTCCAGGTCGGCCTCGGGACCAATCCCGTGTTCAGCGAAGCCGGCCCGCCGCTGCCCCAGGGCGCCGACCCGGGCAAGGCGCCGCTCGCCATGCGCGAAGGGACCGCCGTCGGGCGCGCGGCCGCGCTGCTGCAGGCCAGCGCGGCCGGCAGCGCCGTCCAGACCCTGGGCGCGGAAGCCAACAACACGACCCTTAGCCAGGCCGGCAAGACCATCGGCGGCGTACTCGCGGCGGCCCAGAAAGTGGAAACGCCGATGACTGCCGCCCTCGGCCGCACGCCGGTCGTGGCGGCGGCCGGCGCGGATGCCGCCAGCATCGCGGCCGGCCTGCAGCAGGCCGTCGGCAAAAGCGGCCTGTTCTACGAATCGCACGTGGCCGAATGGGCCCAGGGCGCGCGCGCCCTGGCCGAACTGAACGCCGAACCGCAGCAGCAGCTGGCGAAGGAAGGCGTGCGCCAGAACCCGCTCGACCCGGCCACCGCCCAGTTCATCAACCTGCAGCTGGCCACCCAGGAGCAGGCGCAACTCGCCTGGCAGGGCAAGCTGTGGCCGGGCCAGCCGATGCAGCTGGAAGTGCAACGTGACAGCCGCGAAGGACACGACGAGGCCGGCGAGGCCGAATCGCATTGGCACAGCCGCCTGCGCCTGCGCTTTCCCGAACTCGGCGAACTGGACGCGCGCCTGACGCTCAGCGGTGGCCGGGTGCAGGTGCAGTTCGAGGCCGGCACCGAAGAGACTGCCAGCCTGCTGCGCCGCCACATGGGCAGCCTGGCCGGCGCCCTCGACGCCGCCGGCACCGCGCTGGCGGGCTTCGAGGTGCGCTCGGCGCCCGTCAAGACGGCCGATGACTGACCCGAAAAAGGAGCAGGCCAGGCGCCAGAGCGCGGTGGCCCTCGCCTACGGCAGCGGCGACCCGGCGCCCAAGGTCGTGGCAAAAGGCCAGGGCCTGGTCGCCGAGCAGATCATGCGCCGCGCAAAGGAAGCCGGCGTCTTCGTCCACGAATCGAAGGAACTGGTGCAGCTGCTCATGCAGGTGGACCTCGACCGCGAGATTCCGCCGGCGCTGTACCGGGCAATTGCGGAACTGTTGGCGTGGCTATATCATATTGAGTCGGCTCGGAAACATGGAGATCCTTTACCGGATTCGCCCGATCCGACGCCCCACCTCAACCTGGACGAGGCGCCAAGCGCTGGTACAAGCAATGAATGATCAGGAACTCGATAATTGGCACGACTACGAGGTGGGGTCGCGCCGTGAAATCGTACAGCTGCTGCGCCAGATCGGCGAAAAGCACCAGCTGGTGCGCATGCTGGTCAAGGGCGAGGCCGACGTCTGCGTCACCACCGTCCTCGACGTCGACGCCGACACCAATTCCCTGGTGCTCGACCGCTCGATCGAGCGCATGCAGAACGAGCGTATCGTCGAAGCCGGCAAGGTACGCTGCGAAACCACGCTCGACAAGATCCGCATCCTGTTCACGGCCGAGAACCTGCGCCCTACCTTGTTCGAGGGCGAGGCCGCCCTGCGCGCCGACATCCCGCCGAGCCTGATCCGCCTGCAGCGCCGCGAGTACTACCGGATGGAGACGCCGGTCTCGAACCCGGTGCGGGCGATCCTCCCGCTGCCGCTGGAAGCCGGGGCCGGCACCGGCGTGTTCCCGCTGCATGACATCAGCTGCGGCGGCATCGCCGTGCTCGACAACAAGCTGCAGCTTGACACGACCATCGGCGCCCGGCTGCCCAACTGCCGCATCGAGCTGCCCGAGATCGGCCCGGTAACGGTGACGCTGGAAGTGCGCAACTCGCTCGACCTGACCCTGCTGAACAACAAGACCAACCGCCGCATCGGCTACCAGTTCGCCGACATCTCGCGCGGCGGCATGGCCGGCGTGCAGCGCTACATCACCAAACTCGAACGCGAGCGCAACGCGCGCCTGGCCGGCCTGGCCTGATCCACGGCATAGGCTATACTTTTTGGCAATATTTTTTATTGCTGGAGAGTAGATCGGCTACACTAGGGATATTCAGAGTTTCAGGTGTCCCGATGCCGCGCTCCTTTGCCTCCGACTATTTCATTGCGGCTTTTGCCGACTCAACGGTTGGCATGGCCTTGGTCGACATGGGCGGCCGCTGGCTGGAAGTAAACCCTGCACTATGCCGCATACTCGGCTATCAAAGCGAAGAGCTGCAGGCACGCACTTTCCACGATGTCACCCATCCGGACGACTTGCCGGCTGACCTGCGGCTGGTGGACCGTCTGCTGGCAGGTGAGATCGACTCCTATAATCTCGAGAAGCGCTACCGCCACGCTGACGGACGCATCGTCTGGGGCCTGCTCACGGTGTCGCTCGGCCGTGACGCCGTAGGAGACCAGGATTGCTTCATCTCCCAGATCGTCGACATTAGCGTGCAGAAGAAGGCAGTCGCCGACCGCAACGGTTTTTTCGAGCTGTCGTCCGACTTGCTCGCGATTGCAGGCACCGATGGTTACCTGACGCAGGTCAATCCGGCCTGGACCGCCGCACTAGGTTGGACCGCCGACGATCTTACCGCGCGTCCCTTTATCGAATTTGTCCACCCAGATGACGTTGCAAGCACCGAGGCCCAAGCGGCCATGATCTACGGCGGCGGCGAGGCAAAGGGTTTTCGCAATCGCTACCGTCACGCGAACGGCAGCTACCGCTGGCTCGAGTGGAATACGCAGCTAGTCAACGGGCTATTGTATTGTTCGGCGCGTGACGTCAGTGGACAGATCGAAAACGAAGAACGGCTGCGCAGCCAGGAACAGAAGATCAGCCTGCTGATCGAAAATGCCAACGATGCCTTCCTCGGCATGACCGAACAGGGCATCATCACCGAATGGAACAAGCAGGCCGAGGCCACCTTCGGCTGGAGCGCGCAGGAGGCGATCGGTCGGCCGATGTCGGACCTGATCACGCCGGCGCGGATGCGCCAGCGCCACCACGACGGCGTCCAGGCCTTCCTGCGCAAGGGCATGACCGCGGCCTCGCGCAAGCGGGTCGAGGTCCCGGCGCTGCGCAAGGACGGCAGCGAGATCCTGGTCGAGATCACGGTGGGCGTGGTGCCCGTCGGCGGTGAGCGCTACTTCCACGCCTTCATGCGCGACGTGTCCGAGCAGCGCCGCATGACCGAAGCCCTGCACCACCGCGCCACGCACGATTTTCTCACCGGCCTGCCCAACCGCTACGAGTTCATGGGCCGCCTACAGCACGCGATCGACATGCTGGAACGCGAACCGCGCCCGCTGGTGCTGCTGTTCATCGACCTGGACGGCTTCAAGGCGGTCAACGACCTGTGCGGCCACGAGGTGGGCGACGCAGTGCTGATTGCCTTCGGCCACCGACTCCGCCAATCGGTCAGGCTCAGCGACCTGGTGGCGCGCCTGGCGGGCGACGAGTTCGTGGTCCTGCTCGACCACCTGCACGATCCCTGCCACGACGCCACCCAGGTGGTCGACAAGATCCTGCTCGCGGCCAGCCAGCCCTACCCCGAAGTGGCGGGCCGCACCGAGCCCGGCGCCACCATCGGGATGGCGCTGCACAATCCGGGCGACAGCGCCGACCGGCTGCTGTCGCGCGCCGACGCCGCCATGTACGTGGCGAAGAATGCGGGGAGGAACCGCGCCGCCTACGAGCGCGACGGGCAGTGGGTGCTGCGCGGGGATTGAACCGGCCAGGCGGGGTATTTACAAAATGCAATCTTTCTAGTAACAAAAAAATAAATCGGCTACACTGGCGCCACCTCACGATGCGCACCGCCAATGCCGAGTTACGCCGTCCCCAGCCATTTTCTTGCGGCCTTCGCCAAGTCGGCTGTCGGCACGGCGCTGCTCGACCTGCAAGGCCGCTGGCTCGCATTCAATGACGCGCTGTGCCGCATCCTCGGTTACCCGCGCGATGTGCTGCTGACCCTGAGCTACCGTGAGGTCAGCCATCCCGCCGATCTCGATACCGACCTGACGCAGCTGGAGCGGATGCTGGCTGGCGATCTCGACTCCTATTGCCTCGAGAAGCGTTACTGCCGCCCGGATGGCGCCGTGGTCTGGGGCTTGCTCACGGTGACGCTGAGCCGTGACGATGCCGGCCGCCCGGAGTGCCTGATCGCCCAGGTGATCGACATCACTGCCCAGAAGAAGGCCATCGAGGACCGTGATGCGCTGTTCGCCCTCGCCCCCGACCTGCTGTCAATCTCCAGCCACGACGGCTATATCATGCAGGTCAACCCGGCCTGGCATGAACTGCTGGGTTGGGACGAAGCCATGCTGATGTCGCGTCCTTTCGCCGACTTCCTCCATCCGGACGATCGGGCACGCACCCTGGAGAAAGCCGGCGAGCTGGCCGGCGGAGGAGCGGTGCTCGGCTTTCGCAACCGCTACCTGCACGCCGACGGCAGCTGGCGCTGGATCGAATGGAGCACCCGGGTGGCTTGCGACGGACGCATGTTCTGTTCGGGACGGGACGTCACCGAGCAGATCGAATCCGAGGAGAGGACGCGCCGCCTATCCAGGGAGCTGCACCACCGCGCCACCCACGACTTCCTGACCGGCCTGCCCAACCGCTACGAATTCATGGGCCGCCTGCAACACGCGATCGATACGGCCGGGCGCGAGCCGCATCCGCTGGCGCTGATGTTCATCGACCTGGACGGTTCAAGGAGGTCAACGACCTCTGCGGCCATGAAACGGGCGATGCGGTGCTGATCGCCTTTGGCCGCCGCTTGCGCGAGGCGGTGCGGCAAGCCGATATCGTGGCACGGCTGGCGGGCGACGAATTCGTGGTGTTGCTCGACCGCCCGCATGGGGCCTGGCCGGCGGCGATCGAGGCAGCGCAAGCGATCCTGCAGCTTGCCGGCCGGCCCTATCCGGAGACGGGAGGGCGAACCCAGCCCGGCGCTACCATCGGGATGGCGCTGCATCGTCCGGGAGAGAGCGCCGACCAGCTGCTCTCGCGCGCCGATGCGGCAATGTACGTAGCCAAGAACGCCGGAAAGAAACGCGCAGCGTACGAGCGCGCGGGGCAGTGGGTGTTGCTCGGCGTCTGAAGAAAAACAGGCCGCATGTCACACCATGCAGCGCTGGCTCGTCCTGGATGCATGGAAGGCGCAACGGGCGCCTTCCCCATCCTGAAAGGACCGACACCATGACGCACGCTGCCCGCATCCCTCTGTACACCCTGGCCCCCGCCAACCTCAAGGCGATGATCGCCCTGTCCCAGTCCACCAAGAACAGCTCGCTCGGCGCGCGCCTGGTGGAACTGGTGCAGCTGCGGGTCTCGCAGGTCAACGGCTGCGGGGTCTGCGTGGACATGCACTGGCGCGACCTGGTCAGGCAGGGGCTCGATCCGCGCCACCTGAACGCGCTCGCCGCCTGGCGCGAGGCGCCCTTCTTCAGCGAACGCGAACGGGCGGCGCTGGCCTGGGCCGATGCCGTCAACGCCCTGCCCGGACGCGACGACACCGACAGCGCCTGGCCGGCGCTGCGCGAGCATTTCAGCGATGTGGAGATTGCGGAACTGGCTTATACGATTGCCGCGATCCGTGGCTGGAACGCGATCAACCTGAGCCTGCGCAGCCCGCTGCCGGAGCATCCGGCGCCGGGCATGTGATTCAGGCCGCTGCGCCGGCGCTGCCGCCGGGGCGGATCAAGCCGCGCTGGGTCGCGACCACCACCGCATGGGTGCGCGCGGTGGCGTCCAGCTTGCTCATCACGCCCTTCACATGGGTCTTGACTGTGCCCACGCCGATGCCCAGCTTGCGGGCGATCGACTTGTTGCAGCAGCCCTGCGCCAGCAGCTGCAGCACGTCGGTCTCGCGTCCGGTCAGCGATTCGCGGGTGAGGCTGTCGGCGACGCTGCGCGTCATCGACTCGCTCAGGTAGCGCTGGCCGCGCGCCAGCTGCTCGACCGCGTGCGCCAGTTCGTCGGTGCCGCAGGACTGCAGCAGGTAGCCGGCCACGCCCGCATCCATCGCCAGGCGCACTTCCCACTCCTTGTCGAACTGGGTCACCACCAGCACGACCGGCGCCAGGCTGCCGGCGGGCGGCTTGCGCGCCAGGTTGATGCCGGTGTCGTAATCGGTCACCAGCACGCGCGCGACACGCTGCGCCTCGGGCTGGGCCAGGTGCGTGGTGACGCGCAGGCCGGGCCGGTCGGCCAGGATGGCATGCAGCCCGACCGTCATGATCGGGTCGGCGTGCATGATGTGGACGGCGGAAGAGATCGGTTGCATGTGCATACTCCGGCAGAAGGCGGCAGACGACGGCGGCCTCGAGCGGCCAACAGCCGACATATTGAAACGACAAGAACGGCAAATCAAGTAATGGTTTGTAATGACCGGTCAATATGCATGCCATCCGCATAGTCACCTTATGCACACTGGGAGGAGGCATGGGATATACTTCCCGGATATGCGCCTGACTTCCTTTACCGACTACACCTTGCGGACCCTGCTCCATCTCGGCAGCAATCCGGGGCGGCTTGTCACGATCCAGGAAATAGCGGACCTGCACAGCATCTCGAAGAACCACCTGATGAAGGTCGTGCACGAGCTGGGCCGCAACGGCGTCATCGAGACCATCCGCGGCCGCAACGGCGGCTTCCGCCTGGCGCACAAGCCGGAAGACATCAACATCGGCGCGGTGGTGCGCCAGAGCGAAAGCGATTTCTACATGGCCGAATGCTTCGACCCGGGCGGCAACCCGTGCGGGCTCGTCAAGGCCTGTGCGCTCAAGGGCGTGCTCACCAACGCCACCTCGGCCTATCTCGCCGAACTGGACCGCCATACCCTGGCCTCGCTGCTGCCGGAACCGGCGCCGCGCGACGGCGCCATCCCGGTTACCTTCCACCGCAAGGAATCGCAGGCGGCCTGAGCCTGCATTCATGTCCCTGTGACATGAATGAATCGCTGTATTCAGTAAATCTGCTCAGCAATAAAAAAACCGGCCATGTGGCCGGTTGCTTTTGCACGGATTGTCAGGCTTACACCTGCATGTTCATGATGTCGTGATAGGCTGACACCAGTTTGTTGCGTACTTGCACCGTTCCCTGGAAAGCGATGCTGGATTTCTGCATCGCGATCATCGTGTCGGACAGGCTCACGGTATCATCCCCCATCGCAAAACGCTTGCCGAGTTCTTCCGCGTTCTTCTGGGTATTGCTGACCTGCTGGAGCGAGGTCTTCAGCGCATCGGCGAAGTCGAGCTTGGCAACGCCGCCCTGGGGCGCAACGTTGCCCAGGCCGGCAGGCGCAACCGGGCCGGCCGCCGGCTTGGTCGCCGCGGCTTTCAGCTGTTCCATCATCGCCTGGATGCGGCTGCTGTCGATGCCGCCGATTCCGCCAATACTCATCGCATTCTCCTGCCCGTGAGGTCATCCACTTTGTTCAGGCTGTCAGATTACCAGCGCCCCAGCAAATTCCTCGCGTGAAGAAGCATGGATTTCCACCCCTATTTCAGGGTTTGAATGTTGCCCTGTGGCTTCATAATGCGGCCTAACCTCTCCATCCTGGACATATACCCACACCATGGCAGCAGTTGCTGATGAACTGATCGACACCCCGGCGCCCGAGCAAGAGGCGAAACAGGGCTTTTTGCAGACCACCATGGGCAAGCGCGTCGCCATCGGCGGCGGGATCGCGCTGGTCAGCGCCATCATGATCGCATTGTGGATGTGGAGCCAGGCGCCGGAATACCGCGTGCTGTTCTCGAACTACAGCGACCGCGACGGCGGCGCCATCACCGCCTCGCTCGACCAGATGGGAGTCAAGTACAAGTTCTCGGATGGCGGCAGCGCGATCCTGGTGCCCGCCGAGCAGATCCACGACCTGCGCCTGAAGCTCGCCGCGCAAGGCCTGCCCAAGGGCGGCAACGTCGGCTTCGAACTGATGGAAAACCAGAAGCTGGGCGTGTCGCAGTTCCTGGAACAGGTGAACTACCAGCGCTCGCTGGAAGGCGAACTGGCGCGCTCGATCCAGTCGCTCGGCCCGGTCAGCGCCGCGCGCGTGCACCTGGCCATGCCGAAGCCCTCGGTCTTCGTGCGCGACCAGCAAAAGCCCACCGCGTCCGTGGTATTGACCCTGCAGTCGGGCCGCGCGCTCGACCCGGGCCAGGTCAGCGCCATCGTCCACCTGGTCGCATCGAGCGTACCGGAGCTCACCGTCGGCAACGTCACCGTGGTCGACCAGAACGGCAACCTGCTGTCGGACACCTCGAACAAGGGTCCCGGCCACAAGGGCCTGGACGCCACCCAGCTCAAGTACGTCGAGCAGGTCCAGCAGAACATCATCAAGCAGGTCGAGTCGATCATCGCACCGCTGGTCGGCAAGGAAAACGTGCGCGCCGAAGCGACCGCCGAGATCGACTTCGCCCAGGTCGATACCGCCGCCGAGATGTACAAGCCGAATTCGCCGCCGGAACCGCAGGCGATCCGCAGCCAGCAGACCTCCGAGTCGACCCAGCCGGGCGCCGGCGCTTCCGGCATCCCGGGCGCGCTGTCGAACCAGCCGCCGGGCGTGGCCACCGCGCCGATCGACGGCCAGGCGCCGCCAGGCGCGGCTCCGGCAGCCGGTGGACCGACGCGCAAGGACGCGACCACCAACTACGAAGTCGACAAGACCATCCGCTACGAGCAGCGCCCGATGGGCGGCATCAAGCGCCTGACGGTGGGCGTGGTGGTGAACTACCGCCGCTCGGTCGACCCGAAGACCGGCAAGATCATCGTCAAGCCGCTGGCGGCCGCCGAAGTCGCCCAGATTAACGAGCTGGTGAAACAGGCGATGGGCTACTCGCAGCAGCGCGGCGACACCCTGAACGTGGCCAACGCCCCCTTCGACGGCGTCGACCGCCCGGACGACACGCCCCCCAGCCTCGACTGGTGGCGCGATCCGGCCAACCTGCCGCTGGCCAAGGAGATCGGCAAGTACCTGCTGCTGTTCGCGGTGCTGGCCTTCCTCTACTACCGGATCCTGCTGCCGCTGATGCGCCCGGCGATCAAGAAGTTCGACGAGGTCACCGCCCTGCCGCCGGAACCGGAACCGGAAGAGGAGGAGATTCCCGAAGACGAACGCGAGCCCGATCCGGAAGAGCTCGAGGAACAGGAAGTCGAACGCCGCGCCCAGGGCTACCGGGCGAACCTGCAGATGGCGCAGGACCTGGCCCGCGAAGACCCGCGGATCGTTGCAAACGTAATCAAGGCATGGTTGGGATCAAATGAGTGACAAGGACAAGGAAGGCGTACAGCAGGCAGCGATCCTGATGCTGGCCCTGGGCGAGGCGGAAGCGGCCGAAGTGATGAAGTTCCTCGGCCCCCGTGAAGTGCTGAAGCTCGGCGCCGCGATGGCGCAGATGAAGTCGGTGCAGCACACCGAGGTGGTCAAGGTGCTGGAAGCCTTCGTGGAAGAGACCAACCTGCATTCGAACGTCGGCCTCGATTCGGACGAATACATCCGCCAGGTGCTGACCAAGGCGCTGGGCGACGACAAGGCCGCCGTGCTGCTCAACCGCATCCTGGGCGGCAAGGACGCCTCGGGCATCGAAAGCCTGAAGTGGATGGACTCGCCCTCGGTGGCGGAACTGATCCGCAACGAGCACCCGCAGATCATCGCCACCATCCTGGTGCACCTCGAGCGCGACCAGGCCTGCGAGATCCTGGCCCACTTCACCGAACGCCTGCGCAACGACGTGGTGCTGCGCATCGCCACCCTGGACGGCGTGCAGCCTGCTGCTTTGCGCGAACTGAACGACGTGCTGACCAAGCTCCTGTCGGGCAACGAGAACATCAAGAAATCCTCGCTGGGCGGCGTGCGCACCGCGGCCGAGATCCTGAACTTCATGAGCGGCGAGCAAGAAGCTGCCGTCATGGACAACATCAAGAACTACGACAACGACATGGCGCAGAAGATCATGGACGAGATGTTCGTGTTCGATAACATCATCGACATCGACGACCGCGGCATCCAGCTGCTGCTGCGCGAGGTGCAGTCCGAGATGCTGATCATCGCGCTGAAAGGCGCCTCGCAGGACCTGCGCGACAAGATTTTCAAGAATATGTCGCAGCGCGCGGGCGAGATGATGCGCGAAGACCTGGAATCGAAAGGTCCGGTGCGCCTGTCGGAAGTGGAAACCCAGCAGAAGCAGATCCTGCAGATCGTGCGCCGCCTGGCGGACGAAGGCCAGATCGTGCTGGGCGGTAAAGGCGAGGATTCGTTCATCTGATGATCCCGAAGGAACAGCAAAGCGCCTACCAGCGCTGGGAAATGACCTCGTTCGGCGACGAACGCCCGAGCACCCAGTCGCGCCGCGCCGCCATGGCCCCTCCTCCTGCGCCGGAACCGGTGGCTCAGCCGGTCGAGCTTGTCCCCCACGTGACGCTGCCGACCATCGAAGAACTCGAAGCGATCCGCGAACAGGCGCGCGCCGAGGGCTATGCCGAAGGCCTGGAGGAAGGCCGCGCCGCCGGCCATGCCCAGGGGTATGCCGACGGCGCCAGGGCCGGCCAGATCGAGGCGGAGAGCGAGCTGGAACACCTGCGCTCGATCGCCGCGACCTTCAGCGACGCCGTGATGCAGGCCGACGAGACCATCGCCCACGACGTGCTGGAACTGGCCCTGCGCCTGGCGCGGGGCATGGTGCGCACGGCCTTCGAGGTGCGTCCGGAACTGATCCTGCCGGTGGTGCAGGAAGCGATCGGCTACCTGCCGGTGCTGGCCCAGCCGGCCACCTTGAGCTTGAATCCGCTCGACGCCGAGATCGTGCGCGATGCCATGGGGCAGGAACTGGTCAAGGGCGGCTGGCGCATCGTCGAAGACGCGGCGCTTGCGCGCGGCGGCTGCAAGGTGGATACCGCCAGCAACCAGATCGATGCGCAGGCGCAGGCGCGCTGGGCGCGCTTGACCCACGCCCTCCAAAGTAACGTTGACTGGTTGTCATAAATGACGACAATGACCGACCGCCACACCGCCCGCTGGAAGTCCTTCATCAAGGACTGCGACTCCCTGGTCGGCCTCGCCGAGCCGATGCAGGTCTCGGGACGCGTCACGCGCGTGGCCGGCCTGGTGATGGAATGCGTGGGCCTGAAGCTGGCTGTCGGCAGCGCCTGCACCATCCCGGTGGCCAACGGCTTGAGGATCGAGGCCGAAGTGGTCGGCTTCGAGGGCGAGCGCCTGTTCCTGATGCCGCAGAGCGACGTCGAAGGCGTGGTGCCGGGCTCGCGCGTGTTCCCGGTCGAATCGGCGCTGCCCAAGCCCGGCACCGTGCAGCACCCGCGGCGGCGCCCGAGCGACCGCGCGCGCCACCTACCGGTCGGCATGCAGCTGCTCGGCCGCGTGGTGGACGGCGCCGGCCGCCCGCTCGACGGCAAGGGCCCGCTCGGCACCGACGAAGTGGGGCCCCTGAACGCGCGTCCGATCAACCCGCTCGACCGCGCACCGATCTCGGAAACCCTGGACGTGGGCGTGCGCGCCATCAACGCCATGCTGACGGTCGGCCGCGGCCAGCGTCTCGGCCTGTTCGCCGGCACCGGTGTGGGTAAATCGGTCCTGCTGGGGATGATTGCGCGCTACACCACCGCCGACGTGATCGTCGTCGGCCTGATCGGCGAGCGCGGACGCGAAGTCAAGGAATTCATCGAGCAGATCCTGGGCCCGGAGGGCCGCGCCCGCTCGGCCGTGGTCGCCGCGCCGGCCGACTCCCCTCCCCTGATGCGCCTGCAGGGCGCAGCGTATGCCACCGCGATCGCGGAACACTTCCGCGAGCAGGGCAAGAACGTCCTCCTGATCATGGATTCGCTGACCCGCTACGCCATGGCCCAGCGCGAAATCGCCCTGGCGATCGGCGAGCCGCCGGCCACCAAGGGCTATCCGCCCTCGGTGTTCGCCAAGCTGCCGGTGTTGGTGGAACGTGCCGGCAACGGCGTCGAAGGCGGCGGTTCGATCACCGCTTTCTACACCGTGCTGTCCGAAGGCGACGACCAGCAGGATCCAATCGCCGACGCCGCGCGCGGTATCCTGGACGGCCACATCGTCCTGAACCGCCACCTGGCCGAAGCCGGCCATTACCCGGCGATCGATATCGAACAGTCGATCTCGCGGGCGATGCACGGCATTACCAGCCACGAGCACCAGCTGGCGGCGCGCAAGCTCAAGCAGCTGTACTCGCGCTACCAGCGCTCGCGCGACCTGATCAGCGTGGGCGCCTACGCTGCCGGCAGCGACCCGGTGCTGGACCAGGCGATCGCCAAGCACGAGCAGATCGAACAATTCCTGTGCCAGGAAATCCACGACAACGCGGGCATGCTGGAAAGCTTGGGGCAATTAAGCTCTCTATTCCAGTGATTGGAATTTGCCGGGCGGAACTATACTCTGACCCAATATGGCCACTTCTTCCGCCCTCGAGACCCTGATCGACCTTGCGCAGCGCGATTCCGACGCGATCGCCAAGCGCCTGGGCGCCGCCCTCAAGGCGGTCGAGGAAGCCGAGCAGAAGCTGGTCATGCTGGATGGCTACCGCGACGAGTACGTGCGCAAGCTCGACGCGGCGCAGATGGCGGGCATCACGCCCTTCGCGTACCACAACTTCGTGGCCTTTATCGGCAAGCTGGACAACGCCATCACCGGCCAGCGCGAAGTGATCAAGCACGCGCAGTACAAGGCGGACGTGGAAAAGAAGGCCTGGCAGGAAAGCGAACGCAAGCGCCTGTCCTACCGCACCCTGAACGAACGCGCAGCCGCCGAGGCATTGGCGATCGAGAACAAGCGCGACCAGAAACTGATGGACGACCACGCAGCCCGTGGCGCCCGCTACAAACAACGCTAATGTCCCCATGACCATGCAGACGACCACCCTTCCGTTCCAGGTCTCCGGCGCCAGCGCGCTGGCCCAGCCGCAGCGCAACGCCGCGGCCGGCGTGCAGCCCCCCGAAGCCGAGCAGTTCAGCGCCACGCTGTCGCGCGCCATGGCCCCGACCATGGCGCCGACGCCGGCGCCGGCCGCCGCGCCCGCCAACAAGCCGGCGGCCCCCGCCAGGCAGGCCGACAAGCCGGCTGCCCAGGGAGCGAAACCTGCAACGCGCGAGCCGGCCAAGCAGAGCGAAGCATCCTCGGATGCGCCGGCGACGGCGCAGGGGCCGGCCAGCGCCGAATCGGGCGACCCGGCCAAGGATGCGGCAGCCGCCGCCGAATCCGCCAGCGCCGCCGCCGAAGCGGCCACCACGCCGGTGACCGACATGCTCGCCTTCATGGCCGCGCTGACCCAGGCCCCCGCGGCCGCGCCGGTCGCGGCCGAAGCGGCAACGGCGGCCGGCGGCGCCGAGCTGCAGCTCGCCGCGCTCCAGTCCGCGTTCGCGAAACTCGATACCGTGGACGGCGGCGTGGCAACTGCGGACCCGCTGGCCGCCGCCGACAGCGACGCGGCCGGCTTCTCGCTGGCAGCCGGCGTGCAGACCACGGCCCAGGAAAGCGCCGACCTGCGCGCGCAGGCGCAGGCGCTGGCGCCTCTGGATGCGGGCAAAACCCAGCCGCAACTGCGCGATGCCGCCGCCAGCACCGCGGCGAATCTCGAGGCGCCCCTGCCTACCGCCACCCAGCTGCAGGCCCAGGCCGCCAAGCTCGAGAGCTTGCCGAACCCGGCCGCCATGCCGGGCGACCGCATCCCGGCGCGCCTGGGCACCCAGGCCTGGGACAACCAGGTCAGCCAGCGCATCGTCTACATGGTGGGCAAGGAACAGGCCGCGACCCTGACGCTGAACCCGCCGGACCTCGGTCCGGTGCAGGTGGTGCTCAACGTGACCAACGACGGGGCCAGCGTGGCCTTCTCGTCGAACCAGCAGGAAGTGCGGCAAGCCCTGGAAAACGCCCTCCCGCGCCTGCGCGAGATGATGGGCGAGAGCGGCATCGCGCTCGGTAACGCGACCGTCGATGCCGGCATGCCGGACGGACGCCAGGCGCAGCAGGATGGCGAGCGCCGCCATGGTGGCGCTGGTGGTCCTGGCAACGCGGGCGGGACGGTGGCGGTGGGCGATGACGCTGCTGCGCGGCCGGCTACCCGGACCGTGAGCCTGGGTGACAACGGGTTGGTCGATACGTTTGCGTAATCCACCCTACCAAACCGTCAAGACGAAGGCGCAACAATTACCGGGATTAACCACCGTTCTCCCCTCTTTTCCAGGCTTGGCGGGTTGGGTTTCCCCGCGATAATGCCATAATGACGGAATCATTCTTTTAGGCAGTAAAGAGGCATCTCGATGGCGCAAGCAAAACCAAAGGCCGACCCGAAGGCGGACGCAGCGGCAGCTCCGGCCGGCTCCAAGAAGAAGCTGATCGTTATCGCGGCGGCGGCCGTACTGCTGCTCGGCGGCGGCGGTGGCGCGGCCTGGTACTTCATGCAGGGTGGCGACGGGGCGGCCGCGCACGAGAGCCCGAAGGAATCGAAGAAGAAGAAAAAGAAGGACGCCGGCGTCAAGCCGGAGTACGTGCCGGTCGAGGCCTTCACGGTCAACCTGCAGCCGGAAAACGGCGAACAGTACCTGCAGGTGCAGTTCACCCTGCAGGTGGCGGGCACGGAACAGGCGACCCTGGTCAAGGACAACATGGCGATCGTGCGCAACCGCGTGCTGCTGCTCCTGTCGGGCAAGCGGGCATCGGAGATCAGCACGGTCCAGGGCAAGCAGCAGCTCGCCGCCGAAATCCAGGCGATCGTGCAGGAACCCTTCGACAAGGACGGCGACGAGCAGGACGTCACCGACGTATTGTTCACCTCCTTCATCATCCAGTAACCGAAGCACCATGGCCGATAATTTCCTCTCACAGGAAGAAGTCGATGCCCTCCTCAAGGGGGTCAACGGCGATCAGGACGACATTGCGGCGCCTGAAGACACCTCGGGGGTACGCACCTATAACCTGGCAACGCAGGAGCGGATCGTCCGCGGCCGCATGCCGACGCTCGAGATCATCAACGAGCGTTTCGCCAGGTATCTGCGGGTTGGCCTGTTCAATTTTCTGCGCCGCAGCGCCGAGGTATCGGTGGGCTCGGTGCGGGTCTCGAAGTACAGCGAGTTCATCCGCAACCTGGTGGTCCCCACCAACCTCAACCTGATCCACATGAAGCCGCTACGCGGCACGGCGCTGATGGTGTTCGACCCGGGCCTCGTGTTCCTGCTGGTCGACAACCTGTTCGGCGGCGACGGCCGCTTCCACACCCGCGTGGAAGGCCGCGACTTCACCCAGACCGAGCAGCGCATCATCATGCGTATCCTCGACATCGTGTTCGAGGCCTATGCCAAGTCGTGGGAGCCGGTGTACCCGATCGAGTTCGAGTACATCCGTTCCGAGATGAACACGCAGTTCGCCAACATCGCAACCCCGAACGAGGTCGTGGTGTCCTGCACCTTCACCATCGAACTCGGTTCGGTGTCGGGCCAGATCCACTTCTGCATGCCCTACTCGATGATCGAGCCGATCCGCGACGCGCTGACCTCGAGCATCCAGGGCGAAGCCCTGGAAGTCGACAAGCGCTGGGTGCGCCTGATGACCCAGCAGATCCAGGTCGCCGAAGTCGAGCTGGTGGCAGTGCTGGGCGAAGGCCGGGCGAACTTCGACGAGATCCTCAACATGAAGATCGGCGACATCATCCCGATCACCGTCCCGGAAACCCTGCAGGCGACCGTGGACGGCGTGCCGGTGATGGACTGCAGCTACGGCGTCTTCAACGGCCAGTACGCGCTGAAGGTCGAGAAGCTGCTCGCCAACAGCGACAACTTCAAATAACAGAAAACAGAACACACCATGCCGGCCTGCGGGGCCGGCAAGCAACAGGAGAGCACCATGTCTGACACCCAGGACGACCAGAGCGCACTTGACGACGATTGGGGCGCGGCGATTGCCGAGCAGGCCGCGGCCGAAGCGGCGGCGCTCGAACGCCAGCAACAGCAGCAGGCCACCGCCACCGCGGCCGTGTTCAAGGATTTCTCGAACAAGGGCACGCGCAACGACACGCCGAACGACATCGACTTCATCCTCGACATCCCGGTCCAGCTGACCGTGGAACTCGGCCGCACCAAGATCGCGATCAAGAATCTACTCCAGCTGGCGCAAGGCTCCGTGGTCGAGCTCGACGGCCTGGCCGGCGAGCCGATGGACGTGCTGGTCAATGGTTGCCTGATCGCACAGGGCGAGGTCGTGGTCGTGAACGACAAGTTCGGTATCCGTCTGACTGATATCATTACGCCATCGGAACGGATCAGAAAACTGAATAAATGACCTCGAGCAACGTCGCTCATCGCATTCGCCGGCTCGCGGCGGCGCTGCTGTTCGCGCCGCTCGCGGCCTGCGCCGCGCCCGTCGGCGCCGACCAGGCCCCGACCGCCCAGCAACAGCAAGCCGCGCCGGCCACGCAACAGGCCGCGCCGCGCACCGAAGCCGCCGCCCCCGAAGCCACCGCACCGGTTCCGGTGCCGGCCACTGCATCGCAAGACACCCAGCCCCTGCCACGCGGCGCCACCACCACCGGCCGTCCGGCCACCCCGGCCCGTCCCGCGCCGTCCGGCCCGGTCTCGACGCCGGTGCAGTCGCCCGGCCCGGCGCCGGCAGACGGCGTCCCGGCCGCGGCGGCCGAACAGCCCGCTGCCCCGGCAGCCACCACGCCCGCCCCTGCCCAGCGCCCGCCCCAGGTCGTGATGCCGGCGCCGAGCGCACCGGCCACCGGCAGCCTGCTGCAGACCATCCTGGCCCTGATGCTGGTGCTCGGCCTGCTGCTCGGCCTGGCCTGGTTCATGAAACGCTTCGGTGCGCGCGTCATGGGCGCCAGCGCCAACGTGAAGCTGGTCGGCGCGCTCAACATCGGCGGGCGCGAACGCATCATGGTCGTCGAGGTGGGCAACCAGTGGATCGTCGTCGGCGCCTCGCCGGGACGGGTCAATGCCCTGGCCACCATGCCGCGCCAGGAAGGGGCGCAGGCGGATGGCGCCACGCTGGCCCAGGATGCAACAGCGGGGGCGAGCGCCGGCAGCTTCGGCGACTGGCTCAAGAACACGATAGACAAACGTAATGCGAAATAAGAAATTCCTGCTGGGGGCGGGCATGCTCGGCCTGGCGCTGCTGCCGCTGGCCGTGCTGGCCCAGCCCGGCATCCCGGCCTTCACCACCAGCCCGGCCGCGGGCGGCGGCACGCAGTATTCGCTGCCGGTCCAGACCCTGATCCTGCTCACCGCGCTGACCTTCCTGCCGGCCGCGCTCCTGATGATGACGGCGTTCACCCGCATCATCATCGTGCTGTCGCTGCTGCGCCAGGCGCTCGGCACCCAGACCGCGCCGCCCAACCAGGTGATGGTCGGGCTGGCGCTGTTCCTGACCTTCTTCGTGATGGGCCCGACTTTCGATCGCGCCTACACCGAGGCCTACCTGCCGCTGCAGCAGAACCGGATCCAGATGAGCGAGGCGCTCGACCGGGGCGTGGTGCCGTTCAAGGAATTCATGATCAAGCAGACCCGCCAGTCCGACCTGGCGCTGTTCGTCAAGATCTCGCGCTCGCCCGCGCTGCAGGGTCCCGAGGACGTGCCGCTGCGGGTCCTGATCCCGGCCTTCGTCACCAGCGAACTGAAGACGGCCTTCCAGATCGGCTTCGCGATCTTCATCCCCTTCCTCATCATCGACATGGTGGTGGCGTCGGTGCTGATGGCGATGGGTATGATGATGATGTCCCCTGCCGTGATCTCGCTGCCGTTCAAGCTGATGCTGTTCGTGCTGGTGGACGGCTGGCAGCTGCTGCTGGGTTCGCTGACCCAGAGTTTCTACTAGGAGGCGCGCATGACTCCCGAATCCGTCATGACCATGGGCCGCACCGCGATGGAGATCACCCTGATGGTCTCAGCCCCGCTGCTGCTGGTGGCGCTGATCATCGGCCTGATCATCTCGATCTTCCAGGCCGCCACCCAGATCAACGAAGCGACCCTGTCCTTCATCCCGAAGCTGGTCGGCGTGTTCATCGCCCTGGTGCTGGCCGGGCCATGGATGCTGTCCGTGATGCTCGACTACATGCGCGGGGTCTTCACCGGCATTCCCGGCCTGATCGGGTAAGCGGGAGAACGCACGCGTGCTGAGCCTGACCACGGGCGAGATGAATGCCTGGATCGCGGGGCTGATATGGCCGCTGACGCGCATCCTCGGCCTGGTCGCGGCGGCGCCGGTGTTCGGCAATGCCGGCGTGCCGATGTCTATCAAGGTTGCGCTCGGCGTGCTGCTGGCCAGCGTGATCGCGCCCACCGTCCCGGAAATTCCCGCGGTCGACCCGGGCTCCTGGGCCGGCATCCTGATCCTGGTGAAGGAACTGCTGATCGGCGTGGCGATGGGCTTCGCGATGCGCATCGTGTTCGCCGCCATCGAATACGCCGGCGAGGTGGCCAGCATGACCATGGGCCTGGGCTTCGCGGTGTTCTTCGATCCATCCTCCAGCGGCCGCTCGGCGGCGGTGGCCCAGTTCCTGGCGCTGGTGGCGACCATGGCCTTCCTGGCCGTGAACGCCCACCTGGTGCTGCTGGCGGCGCTGGCCGAAAGCTTCCATGCGCTGCCGATCTCGAGCACCCCGTTCTCGGGCAACGCGCCGCTGGAACTGGCGCGCTGGGGCGGCAAGATCTTCGCGACCGGACTGCAACTGTCGCTGCCGATCGTGGCCGCGCTGCTGGTCACCAACGTGGCGCTCGGCATCCTGACGCGCGCCGCCCCGCAGCTGAACATCTTCGGTATCGGCTTTCCGGTGACCCTGGGCGTGGGCTTCCTGACCCTGAGCCTGGCCATGCCCTACCTCGGCATGCCGATCGTGAACCTGTTCAACGAGGGGATCGAGAAGGGGCGCGTGGTGCCGCGTGCAGGTGCGGTGCGCAATGCCGCGCCACCGCCGGCACCGTCGACTGCCAATCCGGTGCAGACGGCGCCCGGCTAGTGGGGCGCGCCCGCGAAGGCGGTTTTCGGTTAGGGTAGCGGCATGACGATGACCCGCCGACTGCTCGCGGCCAGCCTGCTGGCCGCCATCTCCCTGGGTGCGGCCGCAGCGCCCACCCCGCCCGCCGTGCGCGCCGAGATCGACGCCCTGATGGCGAAGATGAGCGCGTCGAACTGCCAGTTCGAGCGCAACGGCAGCTGGCACAACGCCCTTGAGGCGCGCAAGCACCTGCTGCGCAAACTGGACTACATCGAGAAGCGCCGCGAGACGCTTGCCAGCGCCGAGCAGTTCATCGACGTTGCTGCCTCCAAAAGCAGCTTTTCGGGCAAGCCCTACCGGGTCAAGTGCGGCGCCGCGGAACCAATTGCCAGCCAGGTCTGGCTGAACCGGGAACTGAAGGCGCTGCGCGCTGCCGGCCAGAAGTCCAGGCCCTGAGCGCGCTTGTGCCTGGACAAACGGTCCGTCGCGCCCCGCTCCCGAAAATTATTTGCCGCAATCAAATAGTGCTAAGGTAACTACTTTCACTACGCGAGGGCGATCATGTTCAAGAAACTGGCAGCGGAAGCACTGGGCATCAGCGATATCGGCGTCATCGTCGGGCCGGCCGACTACAACAAGGTCGACGCGGACGACTACCTGTTCAGCGAAGACGGCGAACAGATCTTCTTCCTCATCAAGAGCAAGAAGGACGAGTACTGCTTCACCAACCTGGCCCTGATCCACGTGGACGGCGATTCGGCCGTGTCCTCGAAGCGCTCGATCAAGCGCTACGACTATGCCTCGCACCAGATCTCGAACGTGAGCATCGAGACCGCGGGCACGCTGGACATGGACATCGAGCTCAAGTTCAGCCTGGACAACACGGTGTTCTCGATCGACGTCAAGAAGGCCCACATCGAACAGCTCAAGGACATCTACAAGGCCTTGATCACCATCGGCAAGCAGCAAAAGCGCGACGCGGTCTGCCGCGACAATGCGCTGCGCGCGCTGGACGCCACGGCCTCCGTGCACAAGCTGAATGTCGCTCCCGGCGAGAACGGTCTCGTCGGCCTGTACGGCGACCTGCTGGCGGCCCTGAACACCGCCATGTTCGACACCCACACCAAGCGCGATTTCAGTGACGTGTTCAGCAAGTACATCCACAACTGAACATGCGCAGGCGGGGCAAGCTATTGCTGATATCGGTCCTCAGCTACCTGGTAGCGAGCGTCGCCTGCCTGATCTACATCCAGTGGCCGAATCTCGCAGGCCACGTCCATCTGCCGTTATCGTCCTTCCCCAGCAGCCTTGTGCTCGCATCTTTCTCGCCCTGGATGGCGGTGTGGATGCTCACCATCCAGCCGCTGGAAGCAGCGCTGGCGCTCGCCGTCTTCGGCGCCGTTTTCGCGCTGGTGTTTTTCGTGTCGGCCCGGCGGCGCGCGTCGGACAGCGATTAGAGCCATAAGGCGGGCTTCGGAAACCTTGCCCGACCGCGTGAGCAGAAAACCCGCCCACCTACGAACTGCCCCCCATAACAAAAAGACCAGGCCGAAGCCTGGTCTTTTGCAATCATCTAAACCTTCAGACGATTAGTAGGTGTAACTTGCAGCGATGCCGAAGCGGCGGAACTGCTGGCTCCAGCCACCGCGCCAGTCGATCGGGGTGTCCTTGTTGAACACATTGTCGACGTAGCCGGTGATTTTCACGTGCGGGATGCCGGTGTAGGCCACGCTGTAGTCCCAGGTGGTGTTGCTGCCAACGCGGGCGCAGGTGTCCATGTACTGGGCGGCGACGTTCTGGGTCTTGCAGTACGTCGGTTGAGCGACACTGTTGGTGCTGTAGCCGCTCGAGAAGTTCGCCGTGATGCTGTGGTCGAAGTCACCCTTCTTGACATAAGCATTGGCCACGATGCCCAGGCGCGAGCCGAAGTCGTAGGTGCCGGTCAGGTTCGGGCCGTACGCATTGTCGGTGACGCTGAACTCCTGGAACTTCCACACGTAGGTACCGTCCATCTTCAGGCGGACGTTGGTGCCCAGCACGTTGACACGGCCGGTCGCGTCGAAGTCGAAGCCCTGGACGCGGGTACGGCCGCTGTTCACGTACGGGTTGTAGATCATGCCCAGCTGGCCGACGCCGCCATAGTTGACGGCATTGTTCGGCGCGTACTTGCGCACCAGAGCCAGGAATTGGTTGTCACTGGCGCTGCTGTCGATACGGATCAGCTGGCCGGCCGGCAGGCTGGCTTCGCCGCGCAGGATGTCGACCACCGCACGCGAACCGATTTCGTTACGGCGCTCGATCCAGTAGTAGTCCAGGCCCAGGCTCCAGTTCTTCACCGGCTCGAACACCATGCCGGCGGTCAGCGAGCGCGAGGTTTCCGGTTTCAGGTCAGGATTCGACGACACGAAGCTCGGCAGGCCGCCCGAGCACTCTGCATTGCGGAAGGTGTTGGCTTGCGACTTGTCGGCGGTGGTGGCGCCAGGCGCGTTCTGCACCAAGGCGTTCAGCTGGTTGGCGACTGGGCAGCGGCGCGGATCGTTGACCGAAGTCGCGACCGAGGAACGGCCCAGGCCATTACCCGATTCGACGATGTTCGGCGCACGGAAGCCACCCGATGCGGTAGCGCGCAGCAGCAGGCTGTCGGTCGCGGTGTAACGCAGGCCCAGCTTCGGCGACAGGTGGGCGTCGAAGCCGTCGGTCCTGTCGGCGCGCACTGCGGCCTCCAGTTCGAGCTTCTTGGTCAGCGGCGCACGCAGTTCGCCGAAGATCGCGTACTGGTTGACCACGTCATCGACTTGCAGGCCGAAGATGCCGACCAGTTCGCCGCGCAGGACATTGTCCGAGCTCTTCATCATGTACGCGCTACGGCGGATGTCGGTGCCGAGCGCGAAGGACAGCGGACCTGCCGGCAGCTGCATCAGCTCACCCGAGATGGTGGCGTCGAAGAACTTCACATCCGATTCGCCATCGGTGGTGCGGATCGGGAACATGGTGTTCAGCAGGGCCGGATCGTTCTGCTGGCCGAACTTGTAGGTGCCGTTGACAATCGCGTCGGTATAGCCTTTCTGGCTGACTGCGCGGGTTGCCTTGGAGGCGCTCGACTTGGCCCAGCCTGCGGCGGCCCGCCAATCGTAGCTCATCACGGTGCCGGTCAGGCTCAGCATCACGCGCGATTGATCCGACTCGGTGGTATTGAAGTTGAAGCCCTCGCCGGTGTCCATCAGGCGTGCGCGATACTCCACCGGGTAGTTGTACGGATTCTTCGGATGGCCAACCGGCAGTTTCGGATACGAGAACGGGCCGACCATCTTGCCGCCCAGTACGTTGTACCAGATCGACGACGAGCTGGTGGTGCTGCCGTTGCTCATGTTGAACGGCGTGACGATGTAGTCGCTCTCAGCGCCGGCGTACGAAACTTCCAGGTTCGCGTCGATGCTCTGGCCGATGCGGAAGCTGGTGTTGCTCAGGATCGCATGACGCTTATTGTCGGTGGTCAAACCGCTGAACGGCAGGATGTCCATCTTGCACAGCTTGTCGGACGCATCGATGTCAGCGGCCGGGCAGCCCGGAGCCGCGACATAGTTGGTCGCGCTGGTGTAGTAGTTGCCGGTCGGCGAGAACACGCTCTTCGCATCCCAGGTCGAGCGGCCCGGGGTCAAGCGATGCCAGGCTGGATAGAAGTGACGCAGGTCGTCGGTGGTGTAGCCGTTGCGCTTGTAGGCTTCCGCAGTCAGGTAGGTGTTAAAGCCGTTTTTCTCGATGTCGCCCCAGCCAACGATGGCCGAGACGTGGCTGTTGCGGTTTTCCTTCAGGTGCTCCGATTCACGGTAGCTGGCGCGCACGCGGGCACCGGTGAATTCCTTGCGCAGGATGATGTTGACCACGCCGGCGACGGCGTCGGAACCGTAGATCGCCGATGCGCCGTCCTTCAAGACTTCGATGCGGTCGATCGCGTCGGCGGCGATGGCGTCGAGGTTGGTGAAGTTCTGCTGTGCGCCGTCGGACAGGCCGTATGGAGCGATCCGGCGTCCATTGACCAGGATCAGGGTGTTGACCTTGCCCAGGCCGCGCATCGACACACCCGACGAACCGGTCGCGAAGCTGCCCGAACTGGCGGTCGCTACGTTAATGGACGAGCTGATCGAAGAGGTCGACGTCAGGATGCCCAATACCGTCGTTTCGCCGGTTTTCTCGATGTCGTCGCGGGTCAGGATCTGGACTGCAGCGGCCGCTTCGGTCGCGGTACGCTTGATGCTCGAACCGGTCACTTCCACGCGCTGGATCTTTTGCGGATCGATGGTCGGGACTTCTTGTGCGCCGACGAATGCCGGGAAGGCCATGCTCAGAGCGACAGCAATCGCGCTCTTGTTAAAAGTACTCTTGTGCTTCACAACGACTCCTGGACAATAAATTTTTCTAGTAAATCCGCGTGCCTCGTAGCATTTTGTTCACTGCTACCTCAGCACGCGCATAAATACTCTTACATAACATTGCTTTGCCGCAAAGCCTCAGTGTGAGTTTTTGTTAGGAAATTTTGCCAAACATTACATTCGTCGCGTGAATGATACGTTTTGTTACTTCAAGACAATAAGATTGTTACAGAACGGTCAATACAAGCATCGGCATTTGTCATAAACATATGTCCTTTTCTTATAAAGGACCGGGGGCAAAGCCAAATAATATTTGCAGTTTCATCAAAAACGCAGAATTATTCGCCATGGATAAGGCGTAAAAAAAGCCGACTTGCGTCGGCTTTTTTGTTCCTGATAAATCTTACAAGTAATTAAACAAAGACAACCCCGACATCGTCTTGAACGACATCTGCGCCGCCTGCAGCGTGGTTTGCTGCATCGAGAAATCGGAAATCGCCTTGACCACGTCCAGGTCCTGCAGGTCGCCCAGGGTGGCCGCGTACTGGACGTCGAGGTCGTCCCCGGCGCTGTCGAGGTAGTCGAGCTCCTTCATGTGGGCGCCGACCGAGGCCTGCACGGTCAGCACGTTGTCGTGGGCCGACTTGAGGTTGTCCAGCGCCGTATTCAGCCCGTTGGTCAGCGTCGCCTTGCCGGTCGAGCCGTCGGCCGGCGCGCGTAGCGCGGCGATCAGGTCGGTGACGGTGTTGAATACCGACTGCTTCTTGCTGGGCTCCACCGTGAACACGTCGGCATCGGCCGGTTCGCCCTTGATGTCGAAGCTCAGGCCGCCGAAGCTGATGGTCTTGCCCGGCTCGTAGGCCTGGTTGTCGTGGCCAGGGACGGCAGTGCCGGTGGCGCTGTCCACCACGGTGTAGGTGGTGACGGCCGGGCTGCCGGTCACGCTGAAGGTCAATTCGTAGCTGCGTCCCTGGTTCGCCAGCGGCCGGTCGACCACGGCGCCCGAGGAGATGATGGCGGCGCCCTTGTTGGCTTTGTCGGCCTGGGTCTGGAAGACACCGTTGCCGGTCGGGTTGTTCTCGAACACGGCGGCGCCCGAAGCCGACAGCGGGATCTTGCGCGAAGCGCCCACCTGCAGCTGGCGCTGGCCCTGGTCGCCCTGGTAGGACGCGCCACCCGGGGTGCGGGTGAAGGGCTGGGTGGTCGCCATGTAGCCGGAGAACAGGTAGCCCCCTGCCCCGTCGGTCATGTTGGACACGCCCAGCAGGTCTTCCAGGCGGCCTTCGAGTTCGGTGGCGAGCGCCTCGCGGTCCTGCGGCTGCATGGCGCCGTTGCCGGCATTGACCGTCAGCTGCTGGATGTCCTGCAGCAGGTCGCTCGCATTCTGCAGCGCGCCCTCGACCATCGCCAGCGAGGAACGCGCGCTGGCGCGGTTGGTGGCGAACTGGCTGTTCATCTCCTTCGACTGGCTCACTTCCAGGGCGCGCGCCGAGGCCACCGGATCGTCGGCCGGGGTCAGGATGCGGCGGTTGGTCGAGAGCTGGTTCTGGGTGCGCGCCAGGGCGCTCTGCAGCGTGTTGAGCTGCGAGGTGGCGTTGTTGTAGATCGACTGGGTGCTGATGCGCATGGGTGTCTCTCGTTACTCGTCTGGTTGCCTGTTAGCGGCCGATTGACAGCAGGGTGTCGAAGATGGTGCCGGCGATCTGCATGACCTTGCCCGCGGCCTGGTAGGCCTGCTGGTACTTGATCAGGTTGGTGGCCTCTTCGTCCAGGTTCACGCCCGAGACGTCGGCGGCGCTGGCCTTGGCCTGGGTCAGCAGCGCGCCGGCGGCGTCGCCGTTGACCTGCACTTCGCGGGTCTTGTTGCCGACCGTGCTGACCAGCTGGGCGTAGGACGACTGGATCGTGGCGCTGCCGTTGTTGAAGATGTTCTTGGTCTGCAGGTCGCCCAGCAGGCCGATGTTGCGGGTGTCGCCCACCCCGCCCGCATTGCCGGCGATGGTGAAGGTGTCGCCGTTGCCGGGTGCGCCCGTCATCGTCACGCTGATGCCGCCGAAGGTATAGGTGGAACCGGCGGCGAAGGCCACGTTGGTGGCCGGCGCCGGGTAGTTGGTCACCACGCCGGCGCTGTTCTTCACGCTCACGGCGCTGCCGGGCGGGAAGCCGCCCAGGTTGCCGCTGCCGCTGTCGAAGGTCAGCGTCACCGGCAGCGCGGGCGCGCCGGTCAGGAAGTCCTGGTCGACCTGGCCTTCGCTGATCTTGGCGGTGCCGGTATTGCTGACCGGGGCGCTGGTGGCGATCGGCGCGGCGGCGGCGATGCTCGCCACGTCCTTCACCAGGACGTTGAAGTTGGCGGCCCCGCCGATGGTCGGGCGCACCAGGAATTCGTCGTCCTTGGCCGCTAGGCCGGAAATCCGGAAGTCGACGCCGTCGATGGTCACGGTGGTGCCGGCCGCGTCGTAGGGCGTGACCGCGGTCGAGGTGTTGTCCGACAGGCGGATCACGTTGTAGTTGGTGCCGTCGAACTCGATCTTGTAGTCGCTGTCCACCAGCTTGCCCGGGTCGCTGACGACGGCCTTGATGTCGGTGGTACTGGACAGCGCATTGTTGATGTTCTTGCCCACGAAGGCCGGCGCCACACTGAAGAAATCCTTCCCGGCCAGGCCGTTCTGGTCGAGGCCGAGCTTGTGCTGGGCATTGAATTCGAAGGCCAGGCCGATCGCCACCTTGCCCAGGGCGCTCTGGGCCGGGTCGAGTGTGCGGCTGCGGAAATCGAGGGCGCCGCCGAGCGTGCCGCCGGACAGGGCGTTATCGGCCAGCACCGTCACCTTGCTGCCGGTGAGGTAGCCCACTTCGACGCGCGTCTGGTCGAAGGGCGACTTGGTGGCCGCCAGCTGGAAGGTGCGTGCGCCCACCACCAGCGGCTGGCCGCTGCCGATCGAGACCGTCAGGCTGTTGTTATCGCCGGGCATGACGTTGGCCTTGACCTGGGTGTTCAGTTCCATCACCAGCTGGTCGCGCTTGTCGAGCAGGTCGTTCGGCGCGTGCTGCTGGGCGGCGGCGAAGCTGCCGATCTTGTCGTTCAGGTCGGCGATCTGCTGGGCATACGAGTTGATCAGGGTGACGCTGCTCTCGATGGTGCTGTTCACGCCTTCGCGGATCTCGCCCAGGCGCGCGTCGAGGGCCTGGAAGCGCGTCGCCAGGGTGTCGGCGCTCGAGAGCATCGACTGGCGCGAGGGCACCGAGGCGCGGTTGGCGGCCATGTCCTGCACGCCCTTGAAGAAGCCCTGCAGCGACGGCGACAGGCCGGCGGTCTGGTCGGCCAGCATATTGTCGATCTGGCTGATCTGGCTGTAGTACGAATCCAGGCCGCTCTTGCTGGCCTGGGCATTGCGCACCTGCGAATTCAGGAATTCGTCGCTGTAGCGCTTGATCTGGGAAATCTGGGTGCCGGTGCCCTGGAAGCCCACGCCGGTATCGAGCATCGGCGCGGTGGCCTGCACCACTACCTGGCGGTTGTAGCCGGCCACGCTGGCATTGGTGATGTTGTGGCCGGTCGTGGACAGGCCCGCCTGTGCCGCGAACAGGCCGCTCTTGCCAATGCTGAGGAGGTTACCGGACATTTATTTTTCCTTCTTAACGGTTCTATCTACGGCAGCAAATCTGGAAACTTGACCGTGTCTTTATGCCAATGAATTCTTGATAACGCGGGTCAGCTTGGCCGCATACTGCGGGTCGGTGGCATAGCCGGCGCGCTGCAGGCCGTGGGCGAAGGCCGCGGCATCGCCGCCGCTGTTGAGTACCTTGTCATAGCGCGGATTCTTGGCCAGCATGTTGGCGTAGTCCTTGAACGAATCGGCCGGCGTGTCGTAGGCGCGGAAGCGCTCCACCTTCTGGCGCGCCACACCGTTGACGTATTCCGTGGTCACGGCCGTGGCGACCTTGCCCTTCCAGCCCGGGCCGGCCTTGATGCCGAACAGGTTGTTGCTGCTGCTGCCGTCGGCGTTGCGGATCATGCGCTTGCCCCAGCCGCTTTCCAGCGCCGCCTGGCCGAGCATGAACTTGGCCGGCACGCCGGTGGCGCGCTCGGCCTCGGCAGCGTGGGCATGCAGCTTTTCCTGGAAATTGCGCACGTGCGCAGGCTGGACACGGCCGCTGGCCGTGGTCAGGGGCAGCACCGGCGCGCCTGGCTGGGTGGCGCCGGTCTTGATCATCGTCGCCGCGTCCATGCCCGGACGCATGCTGCCATCCAGGGGCGCCATGGCCGATGCAGCCGCTGCCGCCTTGCCTGCGGCGACGCCGTCGGCGCCGATGGCCAGTGCCTGGGCGCCCATCTGGTTCGAGGTCAGCTGGCGGGTCAGCACGTCGGCCAGGCCCATGCCGCGCTTGGCCAGGTTCTGGCTCAGCTGCTGGTCCAGCATGCCCGTGAACATCTTGCTCTGCTGGTTGTCCATGATCCCCTCTTGCGGGGTCGCTTCGCGCATGCTCTTCATCATCATGTTGATGAACATGGCTTCGAACTGCGTCGCCGCTTCCTTCAGCGCGGCGGGCGAACCGTTCCTGGCGCCTTGCTTGAGTTCGCCCAAGCCCTTGGTGTCGAGGGCAAACTTGCTGGTCAGGTCGGTGGAGGGAGAGCCGATCATGGTTTCTGGAGCCTGGGTTAGATGATCTCGAGTTCGGCGCGCAGCGAACCGGCGGCCTTGAGTGCCTGCAGGATGGCCAGCAGGTCTTGCGGCGTGGTGCCGATCGAATTCATGGCTTTCACCACTTCGGCCAGCGAAGCGCCGCCCTTGATCATCAAGACGCGGCCCGGGTCTTTCTTGACGTCGACCGAGTTGTTGCGGGTGACGGCGGTGCCGCCCAGCGAACCCGGGGCCGGCTGGCTGACGTTGGTCTCGGCGCCCACCGTCACGGTCAGGTTGCCGTGCGAGATGGCGCAGCTTTCCAGCATCACGGCCTGGTTCATCACGACCGAACCGGTGCGGGCGTTCATGATGACCTTGGCCGAGTCCCTGGCGCGCGCGACGTCGATGCTTTCCAGCTGGCCGATGAAGGCCACCCGCTGGTCGCTCGAGGATGGCGTGCGCACGCGGATCACGCGGCCGTCCAGGGCGGTGGCGATCCCGGCGCCGAACTGGTCGTTGATGGCTTCGACCACGCGGGCGGCGGTCGAGAAATCGGTCTGGTTCAGTTCCAGGCGGATCTGGTTGTCCGCGCCCAGGTTCGAGGCGACGGCGCGCTCGACGGTGGCGCCGCTGGACACCTTGCCGACGGAAAGGTGATTCACCTGCACCTGGGCGCCGCCGGCCTGAGCGCCGACGCCGCCGACCAGCACGTTGCCCTGGGCCATGGCATAGACCTGGCCGTCGGCGCCGTGCAGCGGCGTCATGAGCAAGGTGCCGCCGCGCAGGCTCTTCGCATTGCCGATCGAGGACACCGTGATGTCGATGGTCTGGCCCGGCTGGGCGAAGGCCGGCAGCGAGGTCGTGACCATCACGGCCGCGACGTTCTTCAGCTGCAGCTGGGTGCCCGGCGGCAGGTTGACGCCCTTCTGCTGCAGCATCGCCTGGATCGACTGCACGGTGAAAGGAGTTTGACTGGTCTGGTCGCCGGTGCCGTCCAGGCCCACGACGATGCCGTAGCCGGACAGCTGGTTCTGGCGCACGCCGGCGATGCTGGCGAGGTCCTTGATGCGCTCGGCCTGGGCCAGGGGCGCCGCGCCCAGCAAGGCCGCGGCGAACACAACGATGGAAGCGAATTTCATGGTAAGCCTCAGAACGGCAGCATCGACTGGAAGAAGCGCGAGAACATGTTGCTCAGCTCGGCTTTGTCGACGCGGCTGTTGGTACGGTATTCGACGCGTGCGTCGGCGATCACGGTCGACGCGACGATGTTGCCCGGCTGGATGGTGTCCGGCGCGACCATGCCCGAGAAGCGGATGTACTCGACGCCCTTGTTCATGGCGACCTGCTTCTCGCCCGCCACGATCAGGTTGCCGTTCGGGAGCACCTCGGTGACGGTCACGCCGAGGGTGCCGGTGAAGTTGTTCGAGGCGCTCTGGGTGTCGGCGTCCGCAAACTTGTTCGCGCCTTCCAGTCCGACGCTGGCGCCGATGCGCGCCTGCAGCGGACCCGGCACCGCGAAGCTGGCGCTGCCCGTCTTGCTGCCGGTGCTGGCGCCCGACTTGCCGGCCGAGGTGCGCTCGCTGATGTTCACCGTCAGCAGATCGCCGATGTGGCGCGCGCGGCGGTCTTCGAACATCGGGCGGTAGCTGCCCGCGTTGTAGATGGCGCCGTCCGTGGCCGGCGCGGCCTGCACCAGCATCGGGCGGCTTGACGTGGGCCCCTGGACGATGGTGCTGGGAGTGGTCGAGCAGCCTGCCAGCAGGACTGCGGCGGCGACGACGGAGGACGCGATTTTCATGCTCATGTTCTTACAGTTGTGCCAGCTTCTGCAGCATCTGGTCGGAAGTGGTGATCGCCTTGCTGTTGATCTCGTAGGCGCGCTGGGTCTGGATCATGTTGACCATTTCCTCGACCACGTTCACGTTCGACGATTCGACGTAACCCTGCATGAGGACGCCAGAGCCATTAGTGCCCGGCACGTTCAGGTTCGGGTTGCCCGAGGCGCCGGTCTCGACGTACAGGTTCTCGCCGCGCGATTCGAGGCCGGCCGGGTTGATGAAGGTGGCCAGCTGCAGCGAACCGATCTGGGTCGGCGCCACGGTGCCCGGCAGCTTCACCGACACGGTGCCGTCGCGGCCCACGGTGATCGATTCGGCATTGGCCGGGATCGTGATGGCAGGCTGGACCACGAAGCCGCTGGAGGTGACCAGCTGGCCGTTCTGGTCGGTCTGGAAGGAGCCGTCGCGGGTATACGCCTGGGTGCCGTCCGGCAGCAGGACCGGGAAGAAGCCCGAACCGTTGACCATGACGTCCTTCGAATTGCCGGTCAGCTGGGGATTACCCTGGGTGTGGATGCGCTCGGTGGCGACGGTGCGCACGCCGGTGCCGATCTGCAGGCCCGACGGCAGGTTGTTCTGCTGCGAGGACTGGGCGCCGGGCTGGCGGATGTTCTGGTACAGCAGGTCCTCGAACACCGCACGCGAGCGCTTGAAGCCGCTCGTGCTCACGTTGGCGAGGTTGTTCGAGATGACGTCGAGGTTGGTTTGCTGCGCTTCGAGGCCGGTCTTGGCGATAAACAGCGAACGGATCATGGGATTCTCCTATTGGCGACGGACGAAGTCCGCCACGTACAGGAGAATTATGCTGGAGCAACTATCAATTCAAAGCGAGGATCTGGGTGGCTTTCGCCGCGTTATTCTCGGCGTTCTTCAACAGGCTCATTTGGGTCTCGAAAGAACGTGCCAGGCTGATCATGTTCACCATCGAATCGACCGCGCTGACGTTGCTGCCCTCGAGGGTGCCGCCGGCCACGCGCACCGCCGGGTCGGCCTGCGCCGTGCCGCCACCCTTCAGGCGGAACAGCCCGTCGTCGCCGCGCACCAGGTCCTGCGCCGGGGGATTCACCAGTTTCAGGCGCCCCAGGATGTTGGCGGCCGCCGGCTGGTCGGTAGTGGAGATGGTCGAGATGGTCCCGTCGCCGCCCACGGTGACGGTGACGTCCGGCGGGATCGTGATCGGGCCGCTCTCGCCCGCGATGGTGGCGCCGCCCGCGGTGGTGAGCAGGCCGTTCTGGCTGGTCTGCAGGGAACCGTTGCGGGTGTAGGCTTCGGTGCCGTCCGGCATCTGCACCGCCAGCCAGCCCTCGCCCTTGACGGCGACGTCCAGCTCGCGCCCGGTAACCTGCAGCGCACCCGGGGTAAAGTCGGCCGCCGCGGTCGAATTCACCACGAAGGCACGCGTCGGCAGTCCTTCGCTCTGCACCGGCACGGCGCGGAACACGTCCAGCTGGGCGCGGAAGCCCGTGGTGTTCACGTTGGCCAGGTTGTTCGAGGTCGTGGCCTGCTGTTCCAGGATGTGCTTGGCGCCGCTGGCGGCGGTGTAGATCAGGCGGTCCATCTTGTTCTCTCCATTGTGCGGCTGTGCTTGGGCCGGTTGACCGCGTGGGCGGGAGACCCGCCCACCCTACGCTTCGTGGCTGTTGTAGGGTGGGCGGCTTTGCCGCCCACGCGGTCAAATCACGTGTGCATCAACGCAAATTGACGAGGGTTTGCAACACCGAATCCTGCGTCTTGATGGTTTGCGCATTCGCCTGGTACACGCGCTGCGCGGTGATCATGTTGACCAGTTCCGCGGTCAGGTCGACGTTCGAGCTTTCCACCGCCGACTGCTGCAGCACGCCCATCCCACCGGTATTGGGCGTCCCGAGCAGCGGCACGCCCGAGCTGGACGATTCCGCCCAGGCATTGTTGCCCAACGGTTCGAGGCCGTTCGGATTGGTGAAGTTCGCCAGGATCACCTGGCCGAGCGGCTTGGTCTGGCCGTTGCTGTACTGTCCCAGAATGACGCCATCTGCGCCGGTCGTGAAGCGCTGCAGGTTGCCGGCCGCATAACCATCCTGGACCAGCCTTTTTTCGCTGGTCGCGGTGCCGTACTGGGTGGAGCCGTTGTAGTCGATGGTGATCGGCATGGTCAGGTCGGCGCCGGTCGGCGGGAACACGGGCAATCCGCCCAGCGGGGTCAGCACGCCGGCAACGCCGGACGTCGCCTTGTTCAGGGCGCCGTTGGAGTCGAAACGCAAGGTGTCGATCAGCTTTGCCGGCACCTTGATAGCGTCGGCCATTGCCTTGTCGATTTCGGCGGGCGTGGCGCCGGGTACCGCGGCTGCCTTGGTCGCGGCCGCGGCGATGTCGGTCTGGTTCTCGGCAGTGGCGCCGCGGGTGCCGGCGGCCGACACCACCATGCCCGAGGCGGCCGCGGCATAGTTGCCCAGCGCCGAAGCGATCGCCGCGGCCACCGGCGGCACCGCCTTGGTAGCGGCTTCCCAGGCGGCACGGGCATCATTTACTGCAGTGAATTCGGGACCGTTGCCCTGCGCCGCGGCAGCTGCCTCCATGGCCGCCATCTCGACACCGTCGACGGCGACGTACACGTTCCAGGCGCCAGGCTCGGCGCCCTTGACGTAGAAGGTCGACAGCACGTGCGGATTGCCGAGGGTGTCGTACACGCTCATCGGGCTCTGCTTGTTGTACGAGGTCGGATCGTTCGCATTGAAGGTCGAGGTGGTCGGCGGCAGGCTGCGCGAATCGAGGTTCATCTCGATCTTGACGGCCGTCGTCTTGACCGGCGCCAGGTCGGACGTGTCGATCCGCAGCGGAGTCGGCGCGCCGGCCACCAGCTGGCCGTTCTGGTTCAGGCCGTAGCCGGTCAGCTTGGCGCCTTGCGCATTGATCAGGAAGCCGTTCTTGTCCAGCGAGAACTGGCCATTGCGGCTGTACTGGACGATGCCCGAGGCTTCGGTACGGAAGAAGCCGGCGCCGTTGATGGCGATGTCGAGCGGATTGTTCGAGGCTTCGACGTTACCCTGCGTGAACTGCTGGGCGATGTTCGCCACTTTCACGCCGATACCGGCCGAGATGCCGCCGGCGCCGTTCAGCGAGTTCGCGTAGACGTCGGCGAACTGGGTGGTCGAGCCCTTGAAGCCGACCGTGCTGGCGTTGGCGATGTTGTTGCCGATGACGTCGAGGGATTTGGCTGCGCCGTTCAAGCCGCTCAGGCCTTGCTGGAAAGACATGGTGTACTCCTGAAGAATGAATGAAGTAAGCGGCTCGGCTTACAGTACTTGTTTGATATCCGCCATCGTGACGGCGCCCTTGACCGGCAGGTTCAGCTTGATGCCGTCCTTGCCGCCCGTGGTGACGCTGGCCACGCTGTCGAAGGACAGGGTGCGTGCATCCTTCAGTTCCTCGCCGCCGCGGGTGGCGACCACCTTGTAGGTATAGGTACCATCCGGCAGGGTCACCGGCTTGCCGTCTTCGCCCAGCTTGTCCGGGTCGGGCACGCCGTCCCAGGCGATCGGCACGACGCCGGCTTCCTGGGCGCCCAGCTCGATGGTGGCGACTTCCTTGCCGGTGGCATTGCTGGTGATGACCACCTGCACCTTGTCGGCTGCGCTGTCGAGTTCCACGCCGAGGATGGCCTTGCCCTCCTGCAGACCCAGCTTGTAGCCCTCGACCAGCACGCCGTGGCCGATCAGGTTGGTCGCCTGCATCGCTTCGGCCGACTGGTAGCTGCTCTTCAGGGATTCCAGGGTGGCGTTGAGCTTGTTGACGCCGGTGACGGTCGACAGCTGCGCCAGCTGGCTGGTGACCTGCGCGTTGTCGAGCGGGTTCAGCGGATCCTGGTTCTTCAGCTGGGTGACCAAGAGGGTCATGAACTTGTCGGTATCGGCCTGGACGCTGTCGACTTCGGCCTTCTTGCCGTTCATGGTCGACATCAGGTCGGTGACGTTGGCGCCCGGGTTCGCGGTGTTAATCGTGGTCATGGTTTATTGATCTTTATTGACCGAGGGTCAGGGTCTTGAGCAGCATGGTCTTGGCCGCATTCATGGTCTCGACGTTGGTCTGGTAGGAGCGCGAGGCCGACAGCATGTTGACCATCTCGTCCACCACGTTCACGTTGGGCATCGCCACATAGCCCTTCTCGTCGGCCAGCGGGTGCTTGGGGTCGTAGACCTGCTTGAGCGGCGACGGATCCTCGACCACTTCGCGCACGCGCACGCCGGTCGCGCCGGACTGCTGGGGCACGGCTTCGAACACGACCGCCTTGGCGCGGTAGGCTTCGCCGCTGGGGCTGGTGGCGCTGTCGGCATTGGCCAGGTTGGAGGCCGTGGTGTTCAGGCGCTGCGCCTGGGCGCTCATGGCCGAACCGGAGACGTTGAAGATATTGAAGAGCGACATAGTCTATTAAACCTTTTTACTGTCCCTGGATGGCCGCCAGCAGGCCCTTGATCTGGTGGTTGATCATCGTGATGCCCGCTTCATAGCGCAGCGCGTTGTCGGCGAACTGGTTGCGTTCCACGTCCATGTCCACGGTATTGCCGTCCACGCTGCCCTGCACTTCGCCGCGGTACAGCACCGGGGTGCCATTGGCGAGCACATCGCCGGTCGCGGCGCCGCGCGGCAGGTGCTTGGGCGCGGTGGTGGCCAGTGGGCCGCCGGCGCCCTTGGACGCGAGGGCATTCTGCAGCGCGTTCGAGAAATCGATGTCGCGCGCCTTGTAGTTCGGGGTGTCGGCGTTGGCGATGTTCGACGCCAGCAGTTCCTGGCGCTGGGCGCGCAGGGACAGGGCCGTTTCGTTGAAACTCAGGTACTGGTCGATCTTGCCGATCATGCCGCCTCCGCTAGAGACTTGTTGGGACAGCACCGATGATACGTACGGGCAACACTTCCCAATCGATCGATAAAGATGGGCAAACCCCGGCTATTCAAAGTTTCGCCAGAGAATCCTACTGCCTAAAATGGCAGCATCTCCCACCTGCATCTGCCGGATTGCCCATGAAACGCACCATCGCCGCCGCCCTGCTCGTCCTTCTCGCCCCGCTCGCGAGCGCGCAAGGCCGCCAGAACCTCCCGGCCCTGCGCACGGTCGTGGAACAGTATCTGCAGAGCCAGAGCGCCGGCCTGCCGGGCCAGGTGACGATCAAGGTGGGACAAGTCGACCCGCGCACCAGCCTGGCAAGCTGCCCGGCGCCGGAAGCCTTCCAGCAGCCGGGCGCGCGGGCGTGGGGAAAAACAACGGTAGGGGTGCGCTGCACCGCCCCCTCGCCCTGGACGGTGTATATTCAGGCCACCGTGCAGGTGATGGCCGACTACGTCGCCGCCGCCGTGCCGCTGGCCCAGGGCCAGCCGGTCGACGCCAGCCAGCTCGTCATGATGAAGGGCGACATTGCCGCCATGCCGAACGGCATCATCACCGACATGGCCCAGGCCATCGGCCGCACGCCGACCGCCTCCCTGCAGGCCGGCACGCCGCTGCGCCTCGACACCTTGCGGTCGCGCCCCGTGGTCCAGCAGGGCCAGGCGGTGCGCCTGGTGTCGAAAGGAACGAATTTCTCGGTATCGAGCGAAGCGAAGGCGATCAGCAATGCCGGCGAAGGCCAGGTGGCGCAGGCGCGCACCCAGTCGGGAACCGTGGTGAGCGGCACCGCGCGGGCGGGCGGGATCATCGAAGTGGCGATCTGAAACCGCCCCGCATATTTTCACTGGATGGCCTTTTCTGCACTAAAGTTTGTGAGGTCCTTGCCGTTACAGGATGCAGATCCCGGAGTTTCCGCTCCGAACAGAGAAGGATGATGCTGTGAAAATCAACGATACCCTCAAGGGCAACCCAGGCCTTCAGCCCACCAACACCAACGGCGCCGCGAACGCACGCGGCGCCGACAAGGCCGCAACGACCGCGACGACGACCCAGGTCGCGACCGACAGCGTGCGCCTGTCCTCGCAGGGCCAGGCCATGGCCAATGCCGTAGGCGGCAACAACCAGGTGTTCGACACCAAGAAAGTCGAGCGCATCAAGATGGCCATCGCCGATGGCCAGTTCCAGGTCAACTCCGAGAAAGTCGCCGACGGCCTGCTCGACACCGTGCGCGACTTGCTCCATTCACGCAAGCGATAATCCTTCATGCCCACCAGCCCAATCTCGACCGTCCTTCAAGAACAGCAACACCTCGGCTCCCTGATCGAGCTGATGAAACAGGAACAGCAGCTGCTCGTCGCAGCTGACGCCGATGGGCTGGCGGAAACCACTCCCCGCAAGAACGCACTTCTGCAGGCGCTCGCCGATTTGTCGGCCCAGCGCCACGCGGCACTGCTTGCGGCCGGCTGCGAAGCTTCGGAAGCGGGCATGGAACCCTGGCTGGCGGTGGGCGGCAACGACGAAGCGAGAACCCAGTGGGAAGCGCTGCTGGGGCTGGCCCGGGAAGCCAAGGAACTCAACCGCGTCAACGGCATGCTGATCAACAAGCAGCTGGCGCACAACCAGGGCGTGCTCAATGCCCTGCGCATGCCGGCCGGCGCGGACGCGGGCGGCGTGTATGGCGCCAGCGGCCAGGCTGTGGGAAGCGGGCCGTCCAAGCGCTACGTGATCGGCTGAGCGCTCCTTCTTCGACGTGTCCATGAAAAATGGCCGCTTGTGCGGCCATTGTCGTTTCTACGGATTCCCCGTTATTTGCTGAAGGTTTTCAGGTCGGTCTTGCGCAACAGCTCGACGTTGGCGCGCTGTTCCTTCGTGAACTTGGCCAGCATCTCGGCGGCCTGTTTCTTGTTCATGGTCGGCTCCAGCCCGACGAACATGCCGGCGTGCAGCATGGCGTAGCTGGTCAGCGCGAACTCGCGGGTGCTCATGCCGTGCCTAGCCAGGATCGCCCTGGCGCGCGGCTCCTTGTCGAGGATGCGTGCGAACTCTTCGGCCGACAAGTTGTTGCTCTTGCCGTCGTCCTGCTCTTCTTCGTCGTCCTTGTCAAGTTTCTTGAGCTCGGGGCCGGCGGCTTTCATTTTTGCCAGCAGTGCGGGCGTGAGCAGGAAGCGCTCTTCCGGATCGGCGGCGCGGGCGTGGCTGGCGCACAGCAGCAGTGCGACGAAGGCAGCGGCGAACAGGCGGGTCATCTTCATGGTGCGTCCTTTGAATGGTGCGAACAGGTGCGCAGTATAGGATGCCGCTCTTTCAGGGGAGACCCCCACGGGTGGTGGAATCGCTGCTCGTGTATGCGGGAGAAATACCTCTTGGTTCCGCTGCAAAATGCAACATACACTGCTTGAGAAACCTTCAGTTTAGAAATAGATGAGACTACGCGACAGAGTTTTTACAGGGCGGCACTTCAAACTACAAGCCCTGTTGTTGTGCGTTATAGGATGGTGCCTTGTCGTGTTTTCCTACGGAATCGTGGTGTACACGGACTCGCCGTATAAATTATGTGAAGGAGGCCCTTACTGCGGCAAGACAGGCACGTTTCATTCGTACGAAACCCATGAGGATTGGAAGCGTTGGCAAGCCATCCTGTTCGTCAGCTGGCCATGGGGCATACTGGCTTCGCTCGGCTTGAGCCGCTTGCGAAAATAAGCGTCATGATCTATCTCGACTGTTCCGGCGTGCGATTTTATCAATGAGCAGCTTCAATAGCATCAGGCTACCGATCATGCTGGCGATAGCGGGTATCGCCGCCTGTAGTAATGCTGACCGTGATGTCCAGGTAGAGCCCAAGCATGTATCGGATGTCGAGCGCAGTGGCCAGGCGTTTCGCGAGAAACTACTGACGCAGTCGAAAAACCTTCCGGCGCAGTCCTTCAAGGATATGGCTGAGCTCTGTCGCGAGACGTTCAATGGCAGGTCTTTGCAGGAAGCGAACGCCATGATGAGAGGAGCAGGACAGGCTTTTGACCTTATACCGACAAATCAGCCCGCAGTGCTGACACCGCCTGGCACGACGCCGTACGCCGGGGGATTTGGCCTACACAGTACCTTTATCTCGAGTGCAAGCTTTAATATAAGTTTTTACGCCATCAACACTGGCTCGCCCGCTAGGCTGATCGTCAAGGATGTGAGCTGTGGCATCAAAGAACTTTCGCTTTAGCGCCGAGGCTGGAATGGGTCCGCATTGCCGGCTGCGCTTCTCCTGATGCCCTCAGTCGCCGCCCAGCGCGATCCGCGTCGGCGCGTCGCGCTCCACCCGCAGCCGGTCACCCGACTGGATCAGCTCCGTTACCTGGAGCGAACTGCGGCGCTGCTCAGGGCCGTCGGTGCCGGTGCCGGCCCCGCCCTGCACGTTGCCGCGGCCCGGATGCGTGAAGTAGAACAGCCAGGCACGGTCACCGACCACCACGACGTCGGCATGCCCGCCGATGACGCCGTCGTCGACGCCCTTGCCCGGCTGCTGCAGCAGGTTGTCCGGCTGGCGGGTCCAGTTGACGGCGTCCTGCGAACGGTACACGGCCAGGCCGCGCCACACGTCGGTGATCATCCACCACGCGCCGCGCCACTGGAACACCTTCGGCCCTTCGCCGGCCTGGTCGGCGACCACCTTCCCGCGTCCGGTCCAGTTCTCGAGGTCGGGGCTGTCGGCGTAGTAGATCGACTTGCCGTCGCGCTCGTTGTTGTACCACATGCGCCAGCCGCCGCCAGGAAGCCTGGTGACGGCGGCATCGATGACGCGGTCCGAGGCCAGCGGGATGTCGCGCGCGTCGCGCCAGGTGCGCAGGTCGGTGCTGGTGAGCTGCACGATGTGGCGCGGGTGCTTCCAGTCGGTGAACACGCCCGGCACCACGGTCAGGAACATGCGGTAGCTGCCGTCGTCGGCGCGCACCACGTCCGGCGCCCAGTGCGTGGCTTCCGATCCGCCGAGCGCCGCCGGCAGCTCGATGTCGGCGGTGCCGACATAGCTCCAGCTGGCGCCCTCATCAACCGATTCGGCGATCCCGATCCTGGTGCCGTGCACCCACGACACGCCCGACAGGCCGGCCGCGTTGGCGCGGCGGTTGGTGTAGAACATCCACCAGGTGCCGCGCGCCGCGTTGCGAATCACGACCGGGTCGGCGGCGCCGTCGAAGACGGGATCGCGGAACAGCGGCTTGGCGGCGATGCGGCCTTCCGGGGATGCCGGCGCGGCAGCTGGTGCGGTTTGCGCGGCCGCGTGCGCGCCGGCAAAGAAAGATGCACAGACAACGATGCGCAGCAGGGTTTTCATCGGCAGTAGGCAGGAACGGGAAAGGCCCAGTATCCGCAGCCGCGTGCCTTGCAGTCAATCCTGGCGCCGCGGATCCGGCAAAGAATCACGAAGCTGAGCATATCGGGCCGCAGGCCGTGACCGTAAAGATTGCCACTGCCCGCGAACCCATGACAAGATGGCAGGATTGCCGACAACCCGGACCGACATGCCCCTGCTCCCAAAACTCCTGCTGGCCTGCTGCGCACTCCTCCCCTTGTCCGCCGCGGCCCAGTTCACCAGCCGCGACGTGACCCGTTTCTACCAGGTCTACGACGCCGCCCGCGGCCAGCCGACGGCCGCTGGCCTGCAGCAGGGCTACCTCGACGGCGGATCGGAAGGACTGCACGGCTTCATCCCGCACCGCATCGTCTCTGCCGACAACCTGGCGCAGCAGGTGCGCCGGCAACCCGCGGTGTATGCCGATGCGCGTAGCTGCCTGCCCGTCATGGATGCCATGAAGGACCGCGTGCCGGCCATGGTGGCGCGCATGAAGGCGCTGTATCCGGCGGGGCCCGATCCGCGCGTGACGGTCCTGATCGGCGGCGCCAACTCCGGCGGCACCGTGGCCGGCGCGGACGTGCTCATCGGACTGGAAGTGGCATGCGCCAACCGCGCCGGCAGCACCCTGCCGGCAGACGAGCGCTTTGCGGCCCTCATCGCGCACGAGCTGGTGCATACCCAGCAGCGCGGCTTCGCCGGCCGCACCCTGCTCGACGCGTCGCTCAACGAAGGGGTGGCGGAACTGGTGGGCGAACTGCTGTCCGGCCGCATCCTCAACGAACATCTGCGGGCGTGGAGCCGCGCCGACGCCGCGGCCGCGCAGGCGCGCTTTCGCGCCGCGATGCACGAGACCGAGCTGAAGGATTGGATCTACAACGGCGTCGGCACGCCGGAGTCGCCGGGCGACCTGGGCTACTGGTTCGGCTACCTGATCGCGAAGGCCTATTACGAGCACACGCCGGACAAGGCAGCCGCGGTGGCGCGCTTGCTGGAAGAGACCGACGCCAAGGCGCTGCTGCGCGACAGCGGCTGGTAAGAACAACTTGGGGGGAACAACCCCAGTGGGATTGTTCGCGCCTTCGCCGGTGCGACGGTTTTACAGCAAACGGCTAACGGATCAGCCCTACGCCGCCTTGCCCAGCATCGCCGCGATCGCCTGCGGCTCGACCGGCCTGCTGAAGCAGTAGCCCTGCATCTGGTCGCAGCCGCGCTCCTGCAGGAAGGCCAGCTGCTCATTGGTCTCGACGCCTTCCGCGATCACGTTCAGCTTCATCGAGTGCGCCAGCGCGATCACGGCGTTGACGATGGCCGCGTCGTCGGCGTCCTGGGTCAGGTCCATCACGAAGGAACGGTCGATCTTCAGGCTGTGGATCGGAAAGCGCTTCAGGCTGGCCAGGCTCGAGTAGCCGGTGCCGAAGTCGTCGATGGCCAGCTGCACGCCCATCGCGGCCAGGCGGCCCATGGTCTCGGTGGCCGCGCCCGGGTTCTCCATCAGCACGCTCTCGGTGATCTCGAGGGTCAGGAAGGCCGGGTCGCACGCCGTCTCCGCCAGCAGCGCGGCCACGCGCTGGGCCACGTCCTGGCCCAGGAACTGGCGCGCCGACAGGTTCACGCTGATGCGCACCGGGGGCAGGCCGGCGCGGCGCCAGGCCACCTGCTGGCGCATCGCAGTGGCCAGCACCCAGTCGCCGATCGGCACGATCAGGCCGGTCTCCTCGGCCAGCGGGATGAATTCGGCGGGCGAGACCATCGGCCCGCCCACCGGCTGCCAGCGCAGCAGCGCCTCCACGCCGGCGACCACGCCGCTGCCGATGTCCACCACCGGCTGGTAGTGCAGCAGGAATTCCTCGCGCTGCAGGGCGCGCTGCAGCGCCCCTTCCATGCGCAGGTGCTGGGCCGCCTGCTCGCCCATCTCGGCGGCGTAGAAGGAATGATGGTTGCCGCCCTTGCCCTTGGAGCCGTACATGGCGCTGTCGGCGTTCTTCAGCAGGGTGGCGCTGTCTTCGCCGTCGCGCGGATACATCGCGATGCCGATGCTCCCCGAAGGGAAGACTTCCTGGCCGCACAGGAGCATGGGCTGGAACAGGTTGTCGAGCAGCTTGCGCGCCACCTTGGCCGCGTCGTCCTGGCCCGCCAGGTCGGGCAGCACCACCACGAATTCGTCGCCGCCCTGGCGCGCCACGGTGTCGCTCTCGCGCAGGCTGCTCGACAGGCGGCGCGCGATCTCGACGATCAGGGCGTCGCCGGCATCGTGGCCGAGGCTGTCGTTGACGTGCTTGAAGCGGTCCAGGTCGATGAACATCACCGCCACCTGGCGCCCCGCGCGGTGGGCGTGCATGATGGCCTGGCCCAGGCGGTCCTGCATCAGCACCCGGTTGGGCAGGCCGGTCAGGGCATCGTGGTTGGCCAGGCGCAGCAGGGCTTCCTCGGCCTGCTTCTGGCGCTGGATGTCCTTGATGACGCAAATGAAGCGCTGGTTGCCGTTGGCGTCGCGCATGCGCGAAACGGTGACGCTGACCCAGACCGGGGTGCCGTCGCGCCGAATCAGGCGCTTCTCGCGCTGGTAGTCGCTGATCTCGCCGGCCTTCAGGCGGTTGATCAGTGCCAGCTCGTCCGGCAGGTCGTCGTCGCAGGTCAGTTGCTGGAAGAAGCGCTGTAGCAGCTCGATCTCGGAATAGCCGAGGATGTGCGACATCTTGCTGTTGGTACGCAGCACGCGGCCGTCGCTGCCCAGCAGCGCGATGCCGACCGCGGCCTGGTTGAAGGTGAGGCGGAAGAACTCCTCGCTCTCCTGCAGGCGCAGCCTGGCCTTGCGGCGGAAGGTGTTGTCCTGGCCGATCAGGAGCAGCATGTAGCTGCCGTCCTTGCGCGCGCGGCGGATGTTGAAGTCGACGTAGCGCACGCCGTCGGCGCGGCCGTCGAGCGTGACCAGCACCTGGTCGTGGCCCGCTCCGGAGGCCAGCGCCTCGGCGGCGCGGTCGGCCAGTTCGCGACAGGGAATCAGCTCTTCGAGCGCGGGTTTCTGCTCCAGCAGCAGGCTGTCCGGCACGCCCAGCAGGTCGGCCATGGTGCGGTTCATCGAGCGCACCCGCAGTTCGGCGTCCACCACCACCAGGCCCGCCGGCATGCCGTCGATGACCTGTTCCAGGTAGTTCTGGTTCTGCAGGATGCTGCGCTGGCTGGCATGGGTATAGGTGTCGAGCGCCAGGCCCATGTCGAAGCAGACGATCTTGAGCACCGCTTCCATGGCGGCGCTGTAGCGTTCCGGCTGCCCGCGCAGGCGGCGCCACAGCAGGCCGGACAGCTCCGACAGGTACTTGCGGTAGGCCCCGATGTACCACTTCGGATCGAGCCCGATCTGCTGGTGGGTCGCGCCCACGCGCAGGCGCTCGCGCATGTAGTCCTCGCCATACTCGCCGGCCGTCAGGCTGCTGAAGTAGGCGGCCTGCACGTGCCGCAGGCGCGCCTCGGCGCCGTCGCCCAGCATGCCGCGCAGCTTCGGGAAGGACATCAGGTGCGCGTAGAAGCGGTCCGAGAAGGCGTCACGATGGGATTCGAGCAGCGCATGCACGTCGCGCAGGGCCTCGAGGTCGGGCTCGTCCAGTTCCAGGTAAGCCTTGCGCGCCGCGACTTCCTCGCAGTCGAGCCCGATCTCGCGGGCGAGCTCGTCAACCAGGTCATGCAGGGCGTTCATGGCTTAAAAAGGGGAAAATATTTACGGATGGATAGTTTGATTGCATCATAGCAATGGGCCTGTCCCGAATCGAGCAAATAATCACCGATATTCACATCTGTTGTTAATAGGCCATACTCACAGTGTGGTTTTGTTGCTCACGGTAAATATACGCTTGGGATTGCTCAAGGTGCGGTCGCGCCGGCGGCGCACAGTAGGTTCCACCCCATCTGCAAGGAGCCCGCCATGCGCTACTCAACCCTGCCGCGCCCGCTGCTGTCTTTGACGCTGGCCCTGTCCGCCCTGCCCGCGCTGGCGCAGGACGTCAACGTCAGCGTGCAGCCCGTGCGCGAAAAATTCGCCCGCAGCGACGAAGTGCTGGTGCGCGTCACCCTGCAGAACAACAGCGCCACGCCGCAGTTCCTGCTCAAGTGGCACACCCCGGTGGCGGGCGTGCAGGCGCCGCTGTTCGAGGTGCTGCGCGACGGCCAGCCTGTGCGCTACCTCGGCATCAAGGCCAAGCGCCCGGCCCCCGGCCCGGACGACTACCTGCGGCTGGAACCCGGCGCCACGCTCGCCAGCACGGTCGAGCTGTCGGCGCTGTACGAGATGAGCGTCACCGGCCCCTACCAGCTGCGCTACCGCACCGCCTCGAGCGGCCTGTTCGCCGCCTCCGGCATGCGCCCGGTGCCCGGTGCGCTGGCGTCCAGCCAGGTCGGGATCTGGATCGACGGACGCCTGCCGCGCGGGGCCAGGCCGCCGGCCAAGCAGGCCGTCGCCGGCGCCGCCGGACTGGAGTTCAGCAAGTGCTCGAACGCCCAGCAGGAGCAGCTGGCGGCGGCCGTGGACGCGGGCAAGACAATGACGGTCGACGCCCACAATTACCTGGCGGCCGGCGCTGGGGGCGCGCAGTACGGCGCCCGCTACAGCACCTGGTTCGGCGCCCTCGATGCCGGCCGCGCCGCCACCGTGAACACTAATTTCACGGCGATCCGCGACGCCTTCGAGACCAAGCCCCTGAAAATCGACTGCGGCTGCAACGAAAACTATTTCGCCTACGTGTACCCGGCCCAGCCCTACGCGATCTATGTCTGCAAGGCGTTCTGGACCGCGCCCCTGACCGGCACCGACTCGCGCGGCGGCACCCTGCTGCACGAGCTGAGCCACTTCGACGTGGTCGCCGCCACCGACGACCACGTGTACGGCCAGCAGGGTGCAGCCGAGCTGGCCCGGACCAATCCGGCGCATGCGGTCAACAACGCCGATTCGCATGAGTATTTCGGGGAGAATACGCCGGCGCGGAACTGAGGGCGTGATCCTTGGATCTTTGTAGGGTGGACGGGTCTCCCGTCCGCGCGTTCAACTCCCCCATGAATGGATTCGGCGTCGACTGTTCCCGCACTGTTTGAACGCGCGGACGGCGAAGCCGTCCACCCTACGAGAGCGAAACGGGCCGGCATTGCCGGCCCTTATCATTGACTGAAGCTGAACTTCACCGGCGCGGCCGGGCTATGTTTCACCACGTCGAGCTGCGTGAGATCCGCCAGCCACGGCCCGTCGTAGCGGATCTCGTAACCCTGCTTCCCTTTCCTGAAAGCGTAGGACGGCGTGATGTCGATGGTGTTCATGTGCATGCTGTGCGGGGCCACTTCCTGCCAGTCGCCGGCCGTGAGCGCGCCGCGCTTGACCGTTTTGCCGGTGTAGTCGACCGGCTTGCCTTTGGCGCCACGCAGCTCGAAGCGGCGGCCGGTGATCTCGTCGCCGGCAGCGATTTCGCGCGGGATGTAGATCGCGGTGTCGCCGCCGTTCTCGACCAGCAGGCGCACCCGTACCGTCCCACCGCCGGTTTCGACTTCGATCTGGTGGCGCACCTGCCCTTCCTTCTCCTGGGCGCCGACGACGCCCGCCGCGCTCACCAGCCCTCCAAGGACCAGCAGGGCCGGCGGCAAGAAGCGTTTACCATGCATTGTTTCTCCTTGAAATATTATTTCAAAAGAACCGCAGAAACGAACTTTTATTTCACGCCTGCTATACACCCGCCGGCAGCGGCTCCGGCACCGACGCCAGGATCATTACCGCCACGCGCCGGTTGCGCGCCTGGTTGGCCGGCGTGTCGTTCGGCGCCACCGGGCGCGTGGAGCCATGGCCGATGGCCGACAGGCGCACATCCTGCACGCCGCTCTCGATAAACAGGCGCACCACGCTGGCCGCGCGCACCGCCGACAGTTCCCAGTTGGAGGCGAAGCGCTCGTTGGTGATCGGCAGGTTGTCGGTATGGCCCTCGACCTCGATGCGCTGCGGCGCGTCCTTGAGCAGGCCCGCCACCGCGCCCAGCACCTCGCGCGCTTCCTGTTGCAGGGTCGCTTCGCCCTGGTCGAACAGCACGCTGGCATTGAGTTCGATGCCGATGCCGCGCGCGTTCTGCGTCACCCGCACCTGGCCCGATTTCACCAGCGGCATCAGGGTGGCGGTGAGGTCCTTCGCCAGGATCTCCATGCGTTCGCGCTCGCGCCGTGCGGCTTCGAGCCGCTTGCGGTTGACGATGTGCGACAGCGGCAGCACCGGCTCGACGCTGGTGTGCGCCTGCGGCGCGACGCTGCGCCCGCCGAAGGCGTCGCCCAGGGCTTCGGACAGCACCGCGTATTTTCCCTCGTTGACGATCGAGATCGCGTACATCACGACGAAGAAGGCGAACAGCAGCGTGACGAAATCGGCGTAGGAGATCAGCCAGCGCTCGTGGTTTTCCTGGGCTCCATCGTCGTAGCGTTTGCGCGCCATGATGTCGTCAGTGACGCGTGAGCAGGCTCGCCACCCGTTCGTCGACCACGCGGGTGTGGTCGCCGGTGGCGAGGTCGTGGAAGACTTCGGCGAGGATCTCGTACTGGGCCACCTTGTCGCTGACGATGGCTTTCAGTTTATTCCCGACCGGGTAAAGGAACAGGTTGGCCAGCCCCACGCCGTACACGGTGGAGACGAAGGCCACCGCGATGCCGGAACCCAGGCGCGCCGGGTCCGACAGGTTTTCCATCACGTGGATCAGGCCCAGCACCGCGCCCAGGATGCCGATGGTGGGCGCATAGCCAGCCGCCGATTCCCAGATGCGCGCCGCCTGGCGCTGCGAGAATTCGTAGGCGTTGATCTCGTTCTCGAGCAGGCTGCGGATCTTCTCCGGCTGGATGCCGTCGACCACCAGGCGCAGTCCCTTCTGGATGAACTTGTCCTTGCTGCCCATGTACTGCTCGAGCGAGAGCAGGCCGTCGCGCCGCGCGGAGAGGCTCCACAGCGCGATCTCGCGCGACAGCAGCTCACGGTTCGATTTAGGCGGAAAAAACACCCAGCGCAGCATGCGCAGTCCCAGCATGAAGCTGCGCCGCTCGCTCTGCAGCAGGGTGGCGCCGAAGGTGCCGATCACCACGATGGCGAAGGCGGACGGATGGATCAGCGACGCGAATTTGCCGCCGTCCAGCGTATGGCCGATGAAGATGCCCGCGATCGCGAGCACCAGGCCGGCTACGCTGGCCCAGTCCACAATTGCTCCCGCAGCGCCGCGCGCAGGCGCGACACAGCCTGGGTGTGCAGCTGCGACACCCGCGACTCGCTCACGCCCATGACGGCGCCGATTTCCTTCAAGTTGAGTTCTTCCTCGTAGTAGAGGCCCATCAGCATCTTCTCGCGCGGCGGCAGATTGTCGATGGCGTCGATCACGGCCTGGCGGAAGCCGGTATCGAGCAGGCTGCGCAGCGGGTCGCTGTCGTCCACTGCATAGCGGTCGAGGAAGCTGTCGCTGCCGCCGTCCTCGCCCTGGTCGTGGAAGTCTTCGTAGTAGAGCAGCTGGTGTCCGCCGCCGTCGCCCAGCATCTCCTGGTAGTCGGCGAGGGACATCTTGAGCGACTTGGCGATTTCGGATTCGCTGGCCGGACGGCCCAGGCGCTGCTGCAGCGCCTCCATCGCGGCCTCCACCTTGCGCATGTTCTGGCGCGTACTGCGCGGCATCCAGTCGCTGTTGCGCAGCTCGTCGAGCATGGCGCCGCGGATGCGCAGCACCGCATAGGTCTCGAACTGGGCGCCGTGGTTGTCTTCGTAGCGGTTGATCGCGTCGAGCAGGCCCATCATGCCGGCCTGCACCAGGTCATCGACTTCCACCGAAGGCGGCAGCTTGGCCTTCATGTGGTGGGCAAGACGCTTCACCAACGGCATGTGCTCCGTCAGCAAATGGTTCTTGTCCGCTTTCCCTTTGACCGTGTACATGCGTTCTGCTTTTCTCTTCCGCTATCTTTGTTCTTCATCCCCTGCCCATGCCAGGCACCGCGTGCAACGCGAACTTGCCTGCCAGGCGACGGAAGGCGACCGAGGCCCCCGCCAGCGGGAAGGCATCGACCACTGCCCGGCCCAGGCGCGCGGCGCGGTGCAGGTACTCGTCGGCCGGCACCGAACCCATCGAGCGCAGGTTGACCGCCAGGTAGCGTGTTGCCGCAGCTGACATATTATCGTATACCACCTTGGCCTCCGCCTCTGTCGCCCCGGTCACCAGGATGCCGAAGGGACGGCGTCCCAGTTGCTGCGCCAGGCGCTTGATCAGCGCATAGGCATTCGTGATCGAGGCGGCGCTGGTAGAGACCTGCACCACGATCTCGGAGCTCGCCATCAGCGGCAGCGGGAATTCACCATCCGGTCCCAGTTCGCCGTCGACCATCACGATGCCGGCCTGCCCCACCAGCACGTCGAAGGTCTTGGCCAGGCGGCGCGCGTCGTTGCTGCCGAGCGGACGGCCAAGCGACGCCACCGAAAAGCCCTGCGGCACCGCGTGCAGCACCTGGTTCAGGCCATACTCCTGGCGCGCCACGGCGGCCAGGTTGGCGGCCCGGTTCAGGCCCAGGCGGCGCGCCACGCCGTAATCGCGTTCGCAGGCGTCGACGATCAGGACTTCGTTCCCCAGTTGGGCCAGCGAGGCGCCCAGGTTGACCAGCATGGCGCCCTTGTCGTCTTCGGGCGTGGCGGAGAGAAAAGTGACGATGCGCGGGCGCGGGCCCTGCAGCATCCGGCGCAGGCCTTCGGCCTGGTCGAAATCGAAACTAGCCAAGGTGCACCTCGCGCAGGCTGCGATCGTTACCGGCGGCGGCCATCATCATCGGCAGGTCGGCGTCGCCGAACTGGGCCCCTGCATTACGGTTGTTGCGGAAGGCGCGGTCGATCAGCATGGCGCGGTCGGCCAGGTGCAGGTCTTCCGGCACGCGCTGGCCATTCGAGATGTAGTGCAGGTTGAGCTTCTGCCGGATCACGACGTCGAGCACGTTGCCGATCGAGGCGGCTTCGTCCAGCTTGGTCATGATGCAGCCGGCCAGGCCAGAGCCTTGATAGGCGCGCACCACTTCGTTCAGGGTCTCGTTTGTCGAGGTAGCGTTCAGGCACAGCAGGCGCTTCACGTCGGCGCCGGAGTCGGAGAGCATGGCCACCTGTTCGGTCACCATCTGGTCGCGCTGCGACATGCCGATGGTGTCGATCAGGACGGTGTGCTTGTTCTTGAGTTCTTTCAGGGCGATGCGCAGGTCGGCCTCGTCCTTCACGGAGTGCACCATCACGCCGAGGATCTTGCCGTAGATGCGCAGCTGCTCGTGGCCGCCGATACGGTAGGCGTCGGTGGTGATCAGGGCCAGCTTGTCTGGGCCGTGGCGCATCACGCAGCGCGCCGCTAATTTTGCGGTGGTGGTGGTCTTGCCGACGCCGGTCGGGCCGACCAGGGCGAACACACCGCCGCGGTTCAGGAGGTCGTCTTCGTTGGCGATGGTGGTGAGGTTGCGGGCCAGGACGGTCTTGATCCAGCGCAGCGCGTCGGCCGCGTCCTTGGTCGCCGGCATCTTGTCGATCAGGTAGCGCGCCAGGGTAGCCGAGAAGCCGGCGGCCAGCATCTCGCGCAGCACGGCGGCCTTCTGCGGCTCGCGCTGTTGCGTCGCGTTCCAGGACAGTTCGGCCAGCTGGGTTTCCATCAGGCCGCGCATGGCGCGGATCTCGTTCATCATGCCGCTCATCTCGGCGGCGGCCGATTCCTTGGCCTGGGCGATGGCGGCGCTCATCATCTGGGTCATGGCGGCCATGTCGATGCCCGCTTCCTGTGCCGGGGCGCGGCGGTTGACGTAGGTCGGCGGGATGTCCGGTTCGATGGCGGGTGCTGCGCGGCGCTCGACGTAGGGTTGGCCGGCGAACGAATCCAGCTTGGGCGCGGCGGCGCGTGGCGCCGGCTGGCGCGGTTCCGGTGCGGCGGGCGCGAAGGCGGCCGGGGCGCGGCTGAAGACCGGTTCGGGGTCGAAATCGTTGTCGAAGGCCTGGAAGCTCGGCGCCTGCGGTTCTTCGATGGCCGGGGAAGCAAGTGCGGCGACGTCGTCGTTGTCGAGCGCGAGGATCTCGACCACGCCGTCCACCGGGCGGTTGGAAAGGATGACCGCGTCAGGGCCGAGCGCCTCGCGCACCTTGCGCAAGGCGTCACGGGAAGTAGCCGCTGTAAATTTCTTCACGTTCATCGTTTCTCTCCGCACTTCACTCAGCTGTACTGTTCTAGTCGTTACGAGCGCAATCGCCCATCCATAGCCAGCATTATTAAGGATGCCGTGAGGAAACCATCTGGGGAAAAGGCGGGGGATTCAGGTCTATTTCAAAGGCCAGAGAGTTGAGCACGACAGCTGAAACGCGCGACAGATCATGCCAGATATGCAACAATCATCTACAACGCTGATAACTGATATAAGTAGCGTGATTACAACGCAATGTTACGGCGAGCAATCAGTTAATGAAACTCAATTGTCTCAGATTGTAACTGTGACGAATTTGATGCATACTCGGTCGTACCGGGTTTCCGGAACAATAACGAAAGGCCCAACAGATGAAGTTCAGGATACCGAAGCGTCAAGCCGGCATGTCTGGAGAAGCCTTTTTGATCACCTTCTGCAAGACGCTGGACAGCAGCATCCCTGCCCTGAGGACGGCGTTCCTGATCGCAGGCGTCATCGCCGCGGGCCTGCGTTTGGGTCGTGTGGGAGATTTCCTGTTCGTCACAGGACTGTTGTTGCACTTCTCGATCTGGTTCGAGAACTGGTGGGTACAGCGGCGACGCCGCTGAGACCGCCATTGCCCGCACACGGACCAGGACGTTCAACATCATAGTCTGTGCGGGCATCCAGGCTAACACGACCGCCATTACGCCTACGACCGCGCATTAGACGACTGTAGAGTGGCTGTAGAGCGCTAGCATTAGCGCAGCCCCTAGCTGAGCGTTGTTAATGCTGCAGTGCTGCTTCGGGTCAATAACTTTATTACTGCAGACATTCACTAACGTCGCACAACGTCGACTTGAGAATGCTTCATGACCTGCAAGGTCATCAATAGCCTTCAAGCTAGCCGAGGCCGAGAAATAATTTGTAGGTTGGCAAGCGATGCTCGTTTTTAAGGCGATGCAAACTCAGCTACCCAAGCCGCGACAGCAGCCTCCGGATAGCCCCTATGAAAATGCTTCCGCCAAGGGTATGCACTTTCGCCGGATCCATCCTTGAGCTTGACGTCACTGGTGTTGCAAATAAATTTCGCCGGATTCCCAGCAACAACAGTATCTGGCTCAACATTCCTGTTAACCGAGCTGTGAGCGCCGATCAATGCTCCCGATTTCACGGTTACTCCCGGCAGAATTACCGACATAGTTGCGATAGCGGCGAAGTCTTCAATAGTCACGCCCATCATCACATTGCTAGGAGGATGTGGATCATTCGTCAGGACCACATACGGGAATACCCAAACATAATTCCCAATTATCGAATGCTGGCCGACATGAACATTGCTATGGAACTTGACGTAGTCTCCGATCTTACAATGTCCCTGAATATCGCCCAAGGTACCTACTTGGAAGCCGTCTCCTGCCTGCGTTTTCTCACGAACAGTCACGCGATGTCCAGTCGACAATTTCTCCCCAAACACGGAGCCTTCATAGAACACGCAATGGGAACGGATCAGGGACGATTTGCCAATGATGAGCGGAGCACCATCAGCTAAGGGTGATGGAACACCAATTTCACAATGGGAACCGATTTGCGTATCGTCGCCGATAATTACGTTGCCATGGATAATGGTATATGGACCAACACTAACCCCGCGGCCGAGTTGTGCTTTGCTATCAATTAACGCTGTCGGATGAATCATACGTAGTCTCCTTCTCAGGGATATGAAAGTGCTGGAGAAAACCTAAACGTATCCCCGGTTGGCTATAAAAATTTTGCCAATTGATAAGCGAGGCGGATACGAGATGAAGGTCAGACAACCAAGGCGGTGGCAGTCACAACTGGTGCGGAAAAACGCAATTGTGAACGAAGTCCATGGCGATCTGAGATAGGCAAGCGATCCAGCAGAAGCCGCCTACTTCACGTGCCCAAGATAACAGTCTAAGGCGATTTCACTATTGCAGGTCAGGACACTTCCGCGCTGGTTGTAATGACCGCGTTTCCACGAACACGTTTGGCGATAGCCCAATGGCCACGCACCAGTCGACCATACACCACGATGTAGAGCGCAAGCTGCGACAGCACGATCGCCAAGCTGACTGGCGCCGACGCGCCGGCAATCACACTCACCGCCACGCACATTGCCACCGCAGGAGCGATGAAGCACACCACGCTTGCATTCCGGTTCCACGGACGCGACGCGTCACGGCGGACATGCTTGAAGACAAGCCGGCGGTACACCAGCGTATGCAGGTGCAGCGCGTCCGGCGCGCCCGGGCTGACGTTCTTGATAACGCGACGGCGATACATGCTGAACAGCACCTCGATGACCGGATAGCCGCAGATCGCCAGCACCTGCCATGCATTCACCGACGGGTTGCGCACCAGGAGCAGCACGGCCATCTCCGAGACCAGGAAGCCCAGGAAGTAGGCGCCGCCATCCCCCAGGAACAACTTCCCGAACGGATAGTTCAAGGCCAGGAAACCGGCGGTTGCGCCAATGCACAGTGCGCCGATGGCTACCACCAACTGGTCGCCATGCTGCAGGCCGACGGCAGCCAGGCCGGCGGACATGATGATGATGGTGCTGCTCGACAAGCCGTTGAAGCCGTCAATGATGTTGATGGCATTCGAGCCGCCCGAGACGACCACGGCCGTCACGATGATGGCGAACGGAGCAAATGCGAGCAGCGTATCCACGCCCCACAGGTCGAGTTCGGTCACGGTCGCGCCCAGGGCGGCGCTGGCGATCATCGCACTCATGGCAGTTGCGGCCAGGCGCACCCGAACGGACACGCGCTTGGTGAAGTCTTCGATCAGGCCGGCGAGGAAGGCCGGCAGGCTGGCGAGCAGCAGCAGGCGGATGTCGGCCGAATGCAGGGGGTTGACGCCAGCCGGCGCCAGCATCTGGAACAGCACCAGGCCAAGCAGCACGCCTGCCATGACACCAATACCGCCGATGCGCGGCACCGCGGTCGTGTGCACCTTTTGCACGCCGTTCAGGTCGTGATCGTGGGAGAGTTTACCGTGCCATTTCTGCGACAGGACGATCAGCAGACACACAGCAAAACTCACGGCCAGCGCCGTCAAGCCAAGCCCAAATTGTTGATATTCCAGCATTATTAATCGCAAAGACACCGAACGTGTTCAATCCAACTGAACAACGTTGGCTGATCGGGAGGTGGTTGTAGGTGAGCCGCGATGACGTCACGACCCGGGAAATTTTCGTGCTCTGCTTTAAGAGCAGCGAGAATGTTATCACAAATCAACAGCTTAAGTTGACTTTGGGCACTGGTAACTTGCCCCATTTGAGGGTGATGATTCCAAAAAGAGACAGTTGTAGCTGCCACGCTTTCGACAACAGGTCTCTGCCGTCACATTCTGAGTGTTATTTGCGCAACTCAACGGTTCCAACCTGCTGACGCTCAGCTGTATGTCCTCATATCCGTGATCTCTCCTTCCTTCGATCGCAACTTGGTTCCATATCTTTTGTTACTTCGCTTCATCGGTTTCATGTAAACTAGAATGTTTCCCCTAAGGAACCGACGTCCAATCCACCTTAAGGTTGTTCTCGAGTTGAGGTGAACACCACATACCAAGGTGTCGATATCGGTGGCGTACAGCTTCGTAGTCTCCATCGTAACAAACCGCATTAATATTTAGCCAAGAAAGTCATCATGAAGATCTACCCCGTTATCCTCTCCGGCGGCGCCGGCACTCGGTTATGGCCTCTATCCCGGGCAGTGATGCCGAAGCAATTGCTGCCGTTGGTTAGCGACCAAACTATGTTGCAGGAAACTGCTCTACGGGTTCATGCTTGGCAGGACATTGCACGTCCTCTGGTTGTGTGCGGCAACGAGCATCGTTTCTTGGTTGCCGAACAACTGCGTGAGGTTGGAATTACTCCGCAAGGGATTCTTCTTGAGCCTGTCGGCCGCAATACTGCGCCGGCGATCGCTGCTGCTGCTCTTTACCTGCAAGCCCAAGACCCAGACGCCATCATGCTGGTGATGCCAGCAGACCATGTGATTGAGAAGAATGAAGCATTCCGTCAGGCAGTCGACCGTGCTACCACGCTCGCCCAAGACGGCGCGCTTGCTACTTTCGGCATCGTGCCTGATAGTCCAGAAACTGGTTACGGCTATATCCACCGTGGCCAACCGCTCTCAGGCAGCGCTGACAGTTACAGCATTGAACGCTTTGTCGAAAAGCCGGACTACAACACTGCCGAGGGATTCCTGTCCGACGGCGGATATTACTGGAACAGCGGGATGTTCATGTTCCGTGCCGACCGCTTCCTGGCCGAGATTGCGCAACATGCACCGGCGATTGCCGAGGCCACGAAAAACGCCATGAACAGCGCATACCGCGACCTGGACTTCTGCCGCCTGGACGAAACCGCTTTCACGGCCTGCCCTTCCGATTCAATTGACTACGCGGTTATGGAACACACGCACAACGGCGTAGTTGTATCCGCAGACATCGGCTGGAGCGACGTTGGCTCATGGTCGGCGCTGGCCGATGTGCAGCGTGCTGACGCTAACGGTAACGTGCAACGCGGAGACGTGTATCTGGACGGCGTCAGTAATACTCTGGTGCGCGCTGAAAGCCGCATTGTGGCTGTCGTGGGCGTCAAAGACCTGGTCGTGGTCGAGACACCGGACGCAGTGCTGGTCGCGCACAAGGACCAGGTACAACGTGTCAAGAACGTTGTCGAACACCTCAAGGTGAACGAGCGTACCGAGCATGAATACCATACCAGGGTCTACCGCCCGTGGGGCCATTACGAAGGCATCGACGCCGGCGATCGCTTCCAGGTCAAGCGCATCACTGTCAAGCCTGGTGAGAAGCTTTCGCTCCAGATGCATCACCACCGCGCCGAGCACTGGGTTGTGGTTTCCGGCACCGCCCGCGTGACCTGCGGAGACAAGGTAAGCCTGTTGTCCGAAAACGAGTCGACCTATATTCCGATCGGCATGACCCACCGCCTGGAAAATCCAGGCAAGCTTCCGCTGCATTTGATCGAAGTGCAGTCGGGGAGTTATCTGGGCGAGGACGATATCGTGCGTTTTGAAGACATTTATCTGCGCACTTAACCCCGTTCTGCCTCCGCCGGCGCTTTCCCTGCGCCGGCATCTACATTCGGGCAATCGGACAGTAGCGACGCAAGCGAGTGTCTAAACTGCGTCGCTCCCCCCTGTTACATCGGCACGCCCACCAGACTGGTCACCCGGATCGTCTTGGTCTCCGGAATTTCGTTATGCGATAGCACCTTCAGCTGCGGCACCGCGCGGCGCAGGAAGCGCGACAGCAGCACGCGCAGCGGGGCCGGCACCAGCAGTACCGGGCTCAGGCCCATCTGCTCCTGCTGGGCGGCGGCATTGGCCGCCTGCTGGGCGATGGTGTCGGCCAGGCCGGGCTCGATGCCGGTGCCGTCGCCGCCCGCCCCCATCGCCTGCATCAGCAAACGCTCGAGTCGATTATCGAGGGTCATCACCGACAACTCATTCGTGCCTGGGAACAGCTGCTGCACGATCGCCCGCCCCAGCGCCACCCGCACCATCGCGGTCAGCTCGCTCGGATCCTGGGTCTGCCCCGCGTACTCCGACAGGCACTCGATGATGGTACGCATGTCGCGGATGTGCACGCCTTCCACCAGCAGGTTCTGCAGCACTTTCTGCAGGGTCGACAGCGACACCACCTTCGGCACCAGGTCCTCGACCAGCTTCGGCGCCCCCTTGGCCAGGTGATCGAGCAGATCCTGGACTTCCAGGCGGCCCAGCAGTTCCGAGGCGTGGGTCGTGATCAGGTGGTTCAGGTGGGTCGCCACCACGGTGCCGGCGTCGACCACGGTATAGCCCAGGCTCTGCGCCTCGTCGCGCAGGCTGGCGTCGATCCAGGTGGCCGGCAGGCCGAAGGCCGGGTCGGTGGTGACCAGGCCCGGCAGCGTGCCGCTGGCCATGCCCGGGTTGATCGCCAGGAACTGGCCGTTGATCGCTTCGCCGGTGCCCACTTCCACGCCCTTGAGCGTGATGCGGTAGGCAGAAGGCTTGAGTTCGAGGTTGTCGCGGATATGCACCGGCGGCGCCAGGAAGCCGACTTCCTGGGCAAACTTCTTGCGGATGCCCTTGATGCGCTTGAGCAGTTCGCCGCCCTGGGTCTTGTCGACCAGCGGAATCAGGCGGTAGCCCACTTCCAGGCCGAGGGTATCGACCGCCATGACGTCCTGCCAGGTCGCCTCTTCCGATTCGGCGGGGGTGGCGGCCGCGCCGCCGCCCGCGGCCGTTGCCGCCGCTTCCGCCGCGGCAGCTTCCTTGGCCGGCTGCTCCTTCTTGCGCTTGGCGATCAGGTAACCGCCGCCGCACAGCGCGCTGCCCAGCAACAGGAACACCAGGTTCGGCATGCCCGGGATCACGCCCAGCGCGAAGATGATGGCGCCGGTGATGTACAGGGCTTCCGGACGGGCGAACAGCTGGTTGGTCACCTGGCTGCTGATGTCGTCCTCGTTGGCCACGCGCGAGACCACCATACCGGCCGCGATCGAGATGATCAGCGAAGGAATCTGGGCCACCAGGCCGTCACCGATGGCCAGCAGGGTGTACACCTCGGCGGCCTCGCCGAAGCTCAGGTCGTGCTGGATCACGCCGATGATCAGGCCGCCGATGACGTTGATCAGGGTGATCATGATGCCGGCCACGGCGTCGCCCTTCACATACTTGGACGCACCGTCCATCGCGCCATAGAACTCGGCTTCCTGCGCCACTTCGTTGCGGCGCTTGCGGGCTTCAGCTTCGCCGATCAGGCCGGCGTTCAGGTCGGCGTCGATCGCCATCTGCTTGCCCGGCATCGCATCCAGGGCGAAGCGCGCGCCCACTTCGGCGATACGGCCAGCGCCCTTGGTGACGACCGTGAAGTTAATGATCGTCAGGATGATGAAGACGACGATACCGACCGTGAAATTGCCGCCGATGAGGAAGTGGCCGAAGGCTTCGACCACCTTGCCCGCGGCCGCGCCGCCGGTATGGCCTTCGGTCAGGACGATACGGGTCGAGGCGACGTTGAGCGCCAGGCGCAGCATCGTCGAAATCAGGAGGATGGCCGGGAAGGCCATGAAGTCGAGCGGCTTGACCGTGTACAGCGCGGTCAACAGCACGATGACGGACAGGGCGATGTTAAAGCTGAAGAACACGTCCAGCACGAAGGCCGGCAGCGGCAGGATCATCATCGCCAGCAGGATGACGATGAAGATCGGGGCGGCGAGCGCGCTGGCGCCGCGCGACGCGAGCCCGCTCGTCCATGCCGGCAGTTTGATGCTGTTCATTAGTGCAGTGCTCCGTTATTCGGGTCCGTATTTGCTGCCCCCGGTCCCTTGTAGGCCGGGTCGTTCGGGTCCATCTCCGCCGGCACCGCCAGCCTGGTCGGACGATCCGGGTAGATGCCCTCGCCCTTCTTGTAGGCGCGCAGCTGGTAGACGTAGGCGAGGACTTCCGCCACGGCCGAGAACAGCTTCTCTGGGATTTCTTCGTCGATGTCGGTGTGCTTGTAGAGCGCACGGGCCAGGGCCGGGGCTTCCAGCAAGGTCACCTTGTGCTCGGCGCCGAGTTCGCGGATCTTGGCCGCCACCTCGTCGACACCCTTGGCCACCACCCGCGGCGCGCCCTTCTGGCCGTCGGCGTACTTCAGCGCCACCGCGTAATGGGTCGGGTTGGTGACGATCACATCCGCAGTGGGCACATTCTGCATCATGCGGCCGCGCGCCATTTCGCGCTGCATCTGGCGAATCTTCCCCTTAATCTGCGGATTGCCGTCCGACTCCTTCGACTCCTGGATCATTTCCTGGCGCGTCATCTTCATCTTGTCGTGGTAGTGCCATAGCTGCCAGGGGCCGTCGATGGCGGCGATCACGCCCAACGCGCCGGTGATGAACAGGAAAGCCTTGGCCACCAGCTCGCCCACGTGGGCGCTGCCGGCGCCCAGCGGCTCGACCGCCAGGCCGATCAGCGCATCCTTCTGGCTCATGATGACCACCCAGGCCACGGCGCCGACCACCAGGGTCTTGGCGACGGCCTTCAGCAGTTCGATCAGGGCATTGGTGGAGAACATGTTGCCGATGCCCTTGATCGGGTCCAGCTTCATGAAGTTGGGCACGAAGGCCTTGGAAGAGAAATTCCAGCCGCCGATCAGGAGCGGCGAGGCCAGGGCCACGAGCATGATCAGGCCGGCCAGCGGCAGGCAGGCGATGATCACCGCCACCAGGTCTGCGGTAATGCGTTCGATCAGGACGTTGGGGTTGAAGACCTGGTCGCGGCTGAGCGAGAGGCCGGATTGCATGGCCTGCTCCAGCTTGCCGATCAGCGAGCCGCCCGTCATCCACAGGCCGGCGCCGGCGGTCATCAGGACGGTGAACGTGGCGATTTCACGCGAGCGGGGGACGTCGCCTTCTTCGCGGGCTTTCTCCAGTCTTCTGGGTGACGCTGGTTCTGTCTTTTCTGCGTCGCTGTCGTCCGCCATCGTTTCTTCCCGTCGTTCTGTCTGTACTGCTACCAAAGCAGCATTGTCCCAGATATTGCTGCATGGCTATACTTTGAATAGGGGAAGAATTTGCCCGCAATCCTGGAGCCCGAAAGACCGCGGGTTAGCTGTTCACAATCTGTGTTCGCATGCGACGCGCATGGACATGTTGTAAAACATGCGCTACTGTTGGCTACTTTGTCGAAATGTAACGAACGGTTCCTCTTTTTTTGTCAAGGGGAAATGTTTTAGTAATATAATGTGCTTGCAATTGATACACTTGCACTTCTGTAATCTGAACAAATCAAGGAACTCACATGAAAAAGCTTCTCGTTGCTAGCGCTATCCTGAGCCTGCTGTCGACCCAAGTGCTGGCGCAGAGCACCACCACCCCGGCAACCAGCACCACCGGCGCAACCGGCACCACCGCAACCGGCACCGCAACCGGCACCACCGCTGCTGGTACTGGCGCTGCTGCTGGCACCGCCAGCACCGGCGGCCTGCTGGGCGGCACCGCCCTGGCTGGCCTGTCGACCACCACCCTGGTCGCCATCGGCGCAGCTGTTGCTGCTGTCGGCGTTGCTGCTTCGGACAGCGACTCGAGCACCTCGCACGCAGCTACTACCCACCACGGTCGTTAATCCGACTCGCTGAAACGAAAACTGGCCGCAATCGCGGCCAGTTTTTTTTGCCCGTCGCACGGAATGGCGGCTGGTGCCGCTATGCTATTTAGTAGCTCCCGCTCCAGGTGACGGCGATTTCCCTGGCGCCAGGTACGATCGCAAATTGCGACTTCGAATCGTCCCGCTGGGCCTGCCACAGCCAGCTGCCGATCGTATAGCCCACCACCCCGCCGGCCACGACATCGGACACCCAGTGCTTGCGGTCCGCAACACGTCCCATCGAACCGACTGCGGCCAGGCCGTACAGCCATGGCGCATCGTATTCCTGCGCGAAAGGTGTGACGGCCGCAAAGGCGACTGCCGCGTGATTGGACGGAAAGGAAGCATCCGAACGCTTGCTGCTATGGCTGAAGGTGCCCAGCTCTTCGTCGGGACGCGCGCGCCCGACGATGCGTTTGGTTGCCATCGACACGCCGGCGGCGCCTGCGATCGACTGCAGCGAGATGATGCCGATATTCTGCATGCGGCTGTCGCCGAAAGCGACCGCTGCGCCGGCGGCGCCGGCCAGCAGGATCGGCGTGGTTTTGCCAACTTTGCCCCATACCTCGACGACCCGCGACTCTTGACGTGGACGCATAAAGCGATCCACTGGCTTGTCGAGCAACGCGCCTGCCGCGATGGCGCCGCCGGCCAGCAACGTGCCCTGCGCCCACTCCGGCAGGGTTGGCGTGGTCGATGCTGCCTGTGCCAAGCGCCAGCGGAAGCGCGGCCACATGTCGGGCAACGGACGTACCGGCTTTGCGATAACATTGAGCCGCTGCTCGTCCTTGCGTTCCGCAAAATTGCCGAAACCATCATAGGCGTTCATGTCGCGGCGTGGGTCTTCAAACAGCTCGTAGAGATCGCCCGGGCTGGCTACCATCTGACCGACATCGCGCGTCCATGGCGAAATGGCGAACCCTGCAATTGCCTGGCTGTCCGATGGAAGCATAATATTCAACGGTATCGACAAGAAAATCCCCTTGTCGTTGTACGGATCAGCTGGGGAGCCAGGATTAGTGATGTCCTTGCCGTTGGTTTTGGTGTACCAAGCGCCGATCTCCACACCTGAGCGAAAACGACGTTTGAACTCTAAGCGTACGCCTTCGTCTTTTGCCAGGAAGCGCCCTGCGCGCCCGGTCACAGTGATGTCATAAGGCAGCTTGTAATGGAGTGCGCCATGAGCAGTCACCGTGCTGTAATCGCGCTTACCGAACCATCCCTTGTAGTCGCGCTGCTGGAGCGCATCGACGGTCAAATCAGCAGCCCAGCGCTTGTCCTGCGGCAGGTACAGTATTTGGCCACCCGCACCGCGGTACATCTCTTCATACAAGCCGGCTGAGGCGCGTGCGTACCAATGCTCGTCAAGAGTCATGTACTTATTGAACAAAGCGCGGTTCAGCTTGAAACGGCTACCGCGTTTGTATTCGGCGATATCAGTGCGCACGTGCGGAAGGATACTGTTCGACGGTTGGGTCACGCCGGAGACGTTCTCAAACAGGTTGAGTTTTAGGGCGCTGTTGAAATACAGACCTTCGCCCAGCCTCTTGTCATAGTTGGTTGCGACCGAGGTTTCATAGCGCAGTGCGCCACTCGGATCGTTGAAGAAGAACGAAACCTTGGGCACCAGCTTGAAACGGTTGGCTTCCCGATCTTCAGAACTGACCTGCACAAAATTGCCTTCATGCCCCACGCGCACTCCAAGCGCTTCACCCTCGTCGCGCATGGCGGCGAGCATGCCTTGCTGGTCACTCCCTATCTTGTCGCTCGGATTGGAGTAACGCACGAGCACGGTTTGAAGGAAAGACTCGCGATCGGTCAGCCCTGTCAAGTAATCGGTGAGGCGAGCAAGATCAAAAAACTCATAGGTCGCCAATGGCTGCTCGAGTTTCGTATAAGTGATGTGGATTGACTTGGTCCCGGTCGGAGCAAACGCCAGTGCCGTACGACTCGCGCGCCCTATCGCACGCCCAAGCTCTGAAATGCGATTATTGGTGAGCGTCAGGCGCAGCGTCGTGCCATTTAATTCAACTCGGACGTGCTGGAAATTCTGCTTCACGAGCGCCTGTACAAGCCGGGCGCCATGGCTGCTGTGCTGCCACTCGTCGATGCCCACCCTTGCAGGTGCGGATTTCGGCTGAAAGTATGCAGGCTCTATCAGCTTCGGGATGAATTCGCGCTCGTTAAAGGGGAAACCCACAAAGACATTTGCGCTGAAATGGTCGCGGTGTCGGGCGATTTGAGCACCGAGCCAGCCCCACCGGTATTCGACACCGACCGCGCCGCCTTTGCGACGCTTCCCCGCAAAAGTCTCGGCAGCCCGGAAATCGCTTGGGTAATCGTTGGCGTCATACTCGGCCACGAAAGCCAGTCCCGGCGTGGAAAGAGGCGCCCAGCGCGCGCCGGCAAAAACGCCGTTCGGACGCTTGTTTCCGTATCCGATGCTGGCCTCGAAGTTACGCCGTTCACCGAAGACCTTGGACGCTACGACATAATGGCCACGGAACCGCCCTGTGCCAAACAGGTCGGTCATGCCTACGGCAATGGACGGAAGCCACGTGGATTCCTTCAACAGGTTCAGCTTGGCATCGAACACCTTGTCCTTGTAGCGTCCGTATTCGCTGCCGTATTCTCCTTCGACATCCGTGAATCCGCTGGTGCCGTTGATTGCGACATAACGCCCACTGACTTGCACGAAAGGGAGGATAGCCGCGTTCAACCACATGCTCGCGTACGGGCTGTCATAGCTGTAGCCCATCGATACTGCACCATCGGCTTCCACCCATGCGCTTGGCATGTTGATGTAACCGGACTGTCCATTCAAGGAAGGAGTTCCAGCGAGAACATCGCCTGCGCCAATTGCAAGGCAACCGTAACACGCGAACTTAACGGAATTTATAAATACGTTTCGCACACTGGTAAATAGATTAAAGGCTGCGTTCTGGCCGCCACAGTACGGAAAGATTCCATCGCGTGCATTGCGGCGACAGACAAGGTGGAAGAAGGTTTCGATGACTAAAACGCATGGAGAGCGCCGCAACACTACACGGCGCTTGCTCCCAGCGGTGTCAGGCCCGCCTCAGTGTGAACGTTCGAGAGTCGGCTCTTCCATTAAGACCGATTGGGAACGCGGCGAGCCAAACAGGCAGCGCAGCATGCTCTTCATATGCCAGCGAAAATGCTTGAAGCTGCGCCGACTGGCCCGCTGCGCATCGTGAATGACCGTGACAGAAGGTATGAACAAGGTGGACTTCCCGATGCTCCCCAAGCGGCGGCAAATATCGGCATCTTCCAGGTACATGAAATACCCCTCGTCGAACCCGCCGATTTTCTTATATGACAGGGAATCGAAGACAAGGAACATGCCTGCTGCCCAGTCGACCTTCATTGGCTGCGCAGATGTGACATCGTAATCGGCCTTCAGGCGTAGGCCGAGCATGCGCCGCATGACCCGATAACCGATCCGCGAAGTCGACGGGAAGCGCCGAATGCTGTCCTCGTTTTCTCCCGTTGATGAAGTAACCCGTGGCGCGGCAACACCGATCGAGCTGTCCGCAAGCGCTTCCATCAATGGCGCGAAAACCGATGCGTCGCAACGGATGTCTGGATTGAGCACCGCAAAATAAGCGGCGCTGGTGCGAGCATAAGCATGGTTGTGATTGGCGCCGAAGCCTTGTGGAACCTGATTGCGGATGACGCGCGGCTGGTAGCCCAAGCCTTCAAGGAATGCTTCGTCTTCCGGAATATTGAGCGTGACGAGAATGTCGACGCCGCCCTGCCCCAAGACTGTCAAGTCCTCGAGCAAGGCGCGTACCAAGCGGCCCTGACCGTGACTAACGATGGAGATGGCAAGCGAACGAGGATCAAATGATACCGAATGCATGTTGTTTAGTAAAAGTGAATGATGTCTTTGATTAGGCCATAACGGCTGCATGGGTCTCTTCACCCCGCACCGCCTCTTGGTATTTTTCGTATGCCAGCCCAGGATCCAGCGAAGCGATATCCTGCAGCAGCGTCTCCATGTCCGAACAACGCTCTGCGATTTCTGCCGGCGAAACGCACTGGATTCCCCCAAGCTTCGTGATGGAAGCGGGAATGCCCGTAAAAGCTTGCTTGGTGCCGATTACCGGAATCCCGCACGACCACGCTTCGATTGTCTTAAGCTTGATTCCGGCCCCCCTCAGCAAAGGAGCAAGCAGGGCTGGTTCATCGAAATCAATGATGTCGCGGTAAAAAGCCGTTGCTTCGATCGACAGCAGCGAAGCGTCAGCCGACAATCTGCGGACCTCTGCCACGTAATCGACTGCTCCATGTCCGGCCACATGGAATTGCACTGCCTTGTCCACCGCAGGACCGTTCCTGAGACGCGAGGCATACGCCAGCAAAAAGGCGGTAGTCCCTTCCGTGTTTTCGATACGTGTCCAGTTTCCGATTAGGAGCAGGCGGCTGGCATGGACAGATAGCGCCCGCTGCCGCTGTGCATCGGCAATCACAGGGATGACTAGCGAACGTTCTCCATGCAGCCTGCGAAGGACCTTGCGGTCGTCGAGAGAAAACGTGAGGTTATGGTCCGCGTTGAGTAAAAAGCTGCGTTCGAGTCCTGCGCATCGCCGTGCGTCCACCATCGACCGCCCTCCGGCGTCGCGCTTGAGGCTCGGGACGTCGTGCCATACAAGAATGGTGCGACACCCTTTAAATGCAAAACCGTATAGAAAAGTCGCGTGATGGTTCAGAAAAACGCAATCAGGACGATAACGCAGGCGCCACCAGAGGCATTTCAAGAAGAAATAAGGAGAGAGACGGAGGAAAAATTCAAGCCACACCTTATGCGAACGCCGCAGCCAGTAAACGAACAGGACAGCGGGAAAGCTGGCGAGAATAAAGCACAGCATGCCAGCCATGGGGGACATGCCCTTAGCCGGGTTCAGTTCAAGATTATGGAAGGCGGAGGCGTGGCACAATGTCTTCTTTAGCTTTGCGGTCGCAGTATTCCCGCCCGATGGAATATCCGAGCGGATGGCGTCCACGAACAAAACCCGACGTCCTGCGACAACGTCGTTCAAAAGCATTTCCTTATCCATGGCGGAGTGTGTGATCGATTTTTTCAAGCAATGTTGATGATTAAGCCGTTGGCCGTTCGGCCGGCAAGAGTGGCGCCTCGTCTGCACCGGTGTCGGCAAGCGCACCGAACTCCCTGGCAATGTGCAGCGCATCGGCATCCGGATCCCCGCTCAACTGGTAGGAGCGCGGCAAAACTTCAGGAATGCCGCCAACAGGTAATGCGAAAAAGGGGATGCCGGCTGCGGCAGCTTCAAACAGGACTAGCGGAAGACTTTCCACGGTCGACGTATGGAGCACGAGATCGTGCTTGCGCATCGTCGGCTCCACATCGTCATGACTCACTGTTATTTGCGTCATGGACAAGTCATGACCAGACAAGGCGGCCCGTACTTCCTCGTAATAGCTGGGTTCGAAGATGGTACCAACCAATGTCACCGATACATGCGGGAAATAAGCACGTAAACGCACTGCAATTCGAGCGGCCAGCAGTTGCCCCTTGTTGGCCTCGATCCGGCCTATGTTCATAATGCGTAGTTTGACCGGTGCTTGCCCCTGGCGCGGCGCCTCAGGGATATCTGCGAAATAGTGGACGCTGGTGGAAGACAAGGCGCGTCCGACGAGCGGTACTGCCTGCCGCGCATGCTCGCACGCGAAATAACTATGGCGGGAGCGGAGGCAAATCATGCTGATCAAAAACCGGGCCTTACTGTTCAGGTAAGTGCAATTGTCGTGCATGAAGCTGTCACGCCGACCGGCGCGCCGAGCCACGAGCTGCATGGCTGCCGCCTTCAGGTTGCCAAACAGGATGCGTGCATCGGCGAGATGATGGTCGATCGCCTTGGCGCCTGCGCGCAGTGCAGGGATCCTGATCCGTGCCGCCAACGGTTCCAGTTCGTCGAGAACGAGTACGGGGATATCGCGGTATGCCGGGTCCGCATGAAGGCAGCTTGCCAGGGCCGGATTCATGACCAGCCTGCCCTTCCACGTACCGGAACGGATTTTCACCAAGGTGAATATCTCAGCGCCGCCGAGATACTCGCCGACCAGAACGATGTAGTTGTAATCCATGTGTTGCGGCACGCTCATACTGCTGGGGCGCCAGCTGGCGCGTAAGGGGAAAAATTCGTGGACGGCCTGGGGGTTCCTTTAGCAGGAACTGACAAGAAATGGCACATAAAGAACAGAATGGAAAACACGAAGAAGTCGGCAAAGCCCTTAAAATTCAACAAGATGAGATCGAGCACGACGAACCAGACGAAGAACTTGTCGAACTTGAAGAAAGGCAGCGTCGCTGTGATGGCCCGCAACTGGAAGAAGAAATACAGCAGCAAGCCTGGCAGGCCGAAATAGAAGATTAAGCGCAGGTAGCCCACGTCTACATGCATGTAATAGGTTCCCGCTTCGTACGGGTCGTAGAACATCGCGTCGCCGATAGCCCAAGGCAAGGCTCCGAAATTAATGCCGCCGTACATGTCCAACAGCTGGTCCGTCGATTCACTCGTGAGGCCGTCGCCAGTGAAATAATTAATCACCGGTTCGAAGGCCCAATTCAGCATCGGCTCGATCACCGAAAAATCGATCACGGTGAATGCCGCCGCGAGTCCGACGAGAATCGCCACGCCCAGCGAGGCCAGGAAGCGCCCGCCATGCCAAGCTGGCCCGGACCTACGTCCGGACAGCATCGACAGCAGGATGTACAAAAGAGCCAGCAGCAGGCCGACCGCCGTGGTGCGCGACATAAGCAGGCCGACGATGCCGATGAAAAGGAAGGCCACGCCCAGAACCGATGCCCCGGCCCGGGTCTTGACATGGTAACGGACGCAAAATGCGATTAGGAGCAGCGTGATGCCGTTAGTGATGCCGGCGCCGAAGAAAGTAGATCCGAATCCGACCAGCCTAAATTCTCCGGTCGAACTGATCAGGTCAGCTTCGACCTCGCTCGCGTTGATCAGGCTCATCAGCAATTCCTTAATCGGCTCGCTGACGAAGAGGACGATCGCCAGCATGCATTGCAGGCTGACGCAGGCGATCATGGTGAACATCAGGTACCTAGCGGTATCCTGACGATACGTGCGCGAAAAAGCGAAGCTGACGAAGTACGAGGCCGCGACGATCAGCATCATCGACACGAAGTATTTAACAAACTCGAGGTCGGTGGTCTGGTTGACCAGGATTGACATGATGGAAAGCAGCGTGATCGCCACCAGTGCGGCCATCATGTTGCCGAATTTTCCGGTCAGGAACTGCAGGCGGGCGCCGACGCACAGCCGGGCGGCCATGATGCCGAATCCGGCCATCGACAGGTAGACGCGGCTACCTAGGCTGATTGGCAGAAAACTGAAATTGATCGAGTATATGTATAGAAACAATATACCGAAGCAAAAAAGTTTAGGTGCGATCTTCATATCCGCGGATCAGTGCTTCCCCGACGGCGTCGCCGTCTTCATCCTGTTGAACAGCTTGCGCCATTGCAGCGGGCTGAAGACGTGCAGCAGGGTGGTGGCGGCATATGCCGAGGGCTTGTTGCGGAACAGGTCCAGCGCCAGGTACCAGCGCAGGGCATAGATGCCGCCGTCGATACGCTCGAGCAGCGGAAAATAGCGGCACTGGTAGCGCTGGTGGAAGGTAATCATGTCGCGCAGGTAGCGACGATCGATGGTCGGGGCAGAACGCCGCGCCGAGATCGATCCGCCATGCACCCGGTAACCGACGATGACGTCCTGGATCGTCTCGAAGCGCATACCGTGTTCCAGCATGTTGATCCAGAGGGGCCAGTCGTCCAAGTGGACGAATTCCTCGTCGGCGCCACCACAGGCCTCGAATGCGCTCTTGCGCACGAAGACCCCGGGGGCGGGGATGGTGTTGGTCCTGACCAGGCGTTCGAGCAGGTCTGCCGCCCTGCCCTGCAACTGCTCGAGCACCCCGGCCGGTGGCAGGATGTCGCCGAAGCTGCGCTCGGCGCCGTTCCCGGTGAAAGTGTGTACCCTGCCGATGATGGCGCCGACGTCCGGCGCAGCGCGGCGGCCGGCCTCGCAGAAGGCGAATAAGGCCGACGGCATGAGGATATCGTCGCCGGCGATCGGCTTGATCCACTCGCCGCGTGCGGCCGTGTACGCTCGCGTGACGTTCTGGCAGATCCCCGCGTTGACAGGATTGAACAGCATATGGCAGTTGACAAAGGCCGACGCATTCGCGTCGACCCATTGACGCACCAGGTCCTGTGTGCCGTCGGTCGAGCAGTCGTCGGCCACGACCAGTTCGATCGCGCAGCGCTCCTGGGTGCGAACGCTTTCCAGGGTCTCGATCACGGTCTTCGCGCTGTTGAAGGTGAGCACCACGACCGTGACGAATGGCGGGTTTGTAGGATCTTTGATCATGGCTGACGGCCGTGCTTGGGCAGATACAGGACGACGAAAATGAAATAGGCCAGGTAATTCAGTGCGAAGGCCAGCGTTGCGCCCTGCACTCCGATGGCGTTCACAAACACGAAGCTCAGCCCGACGAAGGTCGCGCTGAACAGGATTTCGCTGAAGATGAACAGGCCGGTGGCGCCGCGCGAGAGCATCGGATACGCGAACAGCCAGCTGAGCATCTTGACCACGTCGCCGATCAGCTGCACGGCGAACAGGTCGCGCGCCGGCGCGAACTGCTGGGTGAACAGCAGGCTGATCGCGACGTCGCGCAGCAGGTAGATGCCCAAGGCCAAAAGCGACACGATGGGCATGACGACCCTCGCGGTATGCAGGATTTCCTTGCGGATGTCACCCGCATCGCGCAGTCCGGACAGGCGCGGCAGGTAGTAGGTTGACAGAGCGACGGTGAGGACGCCCAGGTATATCTCGGAAATCTTGAAAACCGCCTGCCAGTGGCCCGTCTGCTCCCAGCCGAGGCTGGATACCAGGATGTTCCGCACCAGGATCACGCTGAGCGCCGCGCAGCTCGCGCTGCACACCGCCATCGCCACGTAGCCGCCGATCTGGCGCAGGTGCTGGCGGTCGGTCCGGCCCCACCAGAAGCGCAGGCGGAACCAGGGCTCGCGCATCACGCCGAGCCCCATGATGACCCCGGCGACACCAGCCGAGATTGCTGCTGACAGCAGCGCGCCATCGCGCCCATAGGCATAGATCAGGACCAGGGTCAGCGCGGTCGAGATCACCACCGAGATTATGCCCAGTCCGATGAAACGGCGGTACAGCTGCTGGCCGTTGATCACGGAAGCGAACAGGGTGTTGGCGCCGGCCATCGGCAGCGTGAGCGCCACCACCACCAGCAGCCAGGCATAGCTCGGGTCGGCCATGGTCCAGGTCGCGAGTTGCTTCGAAAAGAGCATGGTAACCGGGATTAGCAGGCAAACCATTCCGAACAGCCATTGCAGGCTCGCACGCCACCACGGGGCACAGGCATCGAAGCCGGCCTCGCGGTGCTCGGCCGTGAAGCGCACCACGCCGTTCCCGACCGGCGCCGCCGCGACGCCGTTGAGGGCCGCCACGATGCTCTGCACTTGCCCGAGCATGGCGATGCCGCTCGGACCCGCATGGATGGCGACCACCTTGGAAATCACGAAGCCGCTGACCATGCGCAGCAGTGTCAACAGCCCACTGAATAGGGTCACGGTCAGCAGTTTTTTCACGCTGCGCAGTCCAGTACGGCAGCGATCACCTGATCCACTTGCTCTTGCGACATGGTCGGCCCGATCGGCAGGCTCAGGACTTCATCATGGATCTGCTCGGCGATCGGGAAATCGCCCTGCTTATAATTCAGTGCGGCATACGCGCCCTGCAGGTGCGGCGGGATCGGATAGTGGATCATCGTCGCGACGCCGCGCTCGCTCAGCGCGCGCTGAAGTTCCGCGCGACGCTGGGTACGGATGACGTACAGGTGCCAGACCGGCTCGGTGCCTTCCATGACCTGGGGCAGCACGACGTCCGCGCCCTGGAGGCCTTGCGCATATGCGGCGGCGATCTCGCAGCGGCGTGCGGTTTCCTGCTCGAGATAGGGAAGCTTCACGCCCAGCAGCGCGGCCTGCAGCTCGTCGAGGCGGCAGTTGAATCCCTGGACCTGGTTGTGGTACTTCACTTCCGAGCCGTAATTGACCAGCACGCGGATCTTCTTGGCCAGTTCCGGGTCGTTGGTCGTGACCGCGCCCGCGTCGCCGAGCGCGCCCAGGTTCTTCCCGGGGTAGAAGCTGAAGCCGGCCGCGTGACCCAGGTTGCCTGCCTTGCGGCCGTGGTAGAGCGCGCCGTGAGCCTGGGCCGCGTCTTCGATGACCTTCAGGCGATGGCGCTCGGCGATTTCCATAATCGGATCCATATCGCAGGGCTGGCCATACAGGTGGACTGCGATGATGGCGCGAGTGCGCGGCGTGATGGCGGCTTCGATCCGGGCCGGATCAATGTTGAACGTGACAGCGTCGGGTTCGATCGGCACCGGCGTGGCGCCGGCATAAGTGGCGGCCAGCCAGGTCGCGATATAGGTGTTCGACGGCACCAGCACTTCGTCGCCGGCGCCGATGCCGTAGGCGCGCAGGATCAGGTGCAACGCGTCGAGGCCGTTGCTGACCCCGATCGCATGGTCGACGTTACAGTAGGACGCGAAATCACGTTCAAAGTCAGCGACTTCCTTGCCGAGGATATACCAGCCGGATTCCAGCACCCGGGCAAAGGCTTTCTTCAGGTCGGCCTCGTGGGCCGCATTGATCGCACGTAAATCGAGAAAAGGTACCATTTTATAATTTGATCTCATAAAAATCATGGAGGATTCCACGTCCGCCGAACCCTCTTTTCCGAATCAGGCCTTTGTTCAGAAGGGTTCCGTTCTGTTCAATGGAATCCTAATAGTGCGATAACGCCGCTGAGAGAACGTATTTTCGATAACATTCACCAGAAGGAAATCAAGCGAACCAGTTGCCTTTAACCGGGAAGCCAGTCCATGGTTGACCGGGATCGCTTGGTCTTTGCCAGAGATTGGCCCGTCAGCAGCGGAATTTTTCGCTAATAAAGGTAACGATGCCACCATCATGAATTACTCATGATCGCCACAAGCCACTTACCTTCCCCGAAATGCTCAGCGACTTCCGTATTCAGACTCGCTTCCAGCTGTAGCGCATCGCGACAGAGAACCCATGCCGAAAAGGACTAGCGGATACTGCAAACAACTATCTTGTCGCGCCATGAACAAGAACGCTTGCAAATTCATTTCGCGGCGTTTTTTACGAACTCGTCGTAGGAGCGCAAATAGTCTTCTTCTTCGTAGTGCGCATCTGCCAGAACCAGCAGCACGCAGTCTTCCGAGAAATCGTACATTTCGCGCCACATCATCGACTCGACGATGAGGCCCTGCGCCGGGTTATCCAGGGTCAGGGTGATCTTCTCTTTGCCGTCGTCGAGCAGGAAGCGGCAGGACCCGCGCACCGCGATGATCAGTTGGGTGAGATTCTTGTGGGCGTGGCAGCCGCGCCGCACGTCGTCCTTGGTGTTGAACAGGTAGTAGACGCGGCGAATGGTAAACGGGACATTCTTCTGGTCTTCGAGTGCGATCAGAGAACCGCGATCGTCGCCGTGCTTCTGTAACTGAATAAGTTTTACGTTCATTTTAATCAAACCTTTGCTTCACAATAAAAACTGGTTTAGCTGGAGCGACACCAGTTTTGAGTTGTTCAAATTTGCGGATCCTAAGTTCGCTCGCGTTGCAGAGACGGTTCAGGCTTTCAAGTTCCGGCTCAAATACCGCTTCAGCTCAGCCAGTCGCTCGGCATTTTCCGGCGCCTTCGATGCGCGCGCCCGTGCTTCCGCAATGAAGGCATAGGCGATTGAGGCCAGCACTGCGAGGATGCCGGTCAACAGGACGATGATCGCGCGTTTCGGGCCGTATTTTTTCTCCGGCACTACGGCCTCATCAAGCACCTGGATGATCGCCGGGTCCTTTGCCTCGTCCAGGCGTGCGACTTCATACTGCTTCGCTAGCAGTTCGTACAGCATCTGGTAGTACTTCACGTCGCGCAGGACCTTGATGTTCTCGAGCCCTTCCGACTTGACCGGCTGGTCGCCGGAGGCCTGGCCCGGACGGCCATTCTCCAGCCTCGACAGTTCCGCCTTCAGGCTGCTCAGCTCCTCCTGGGTCCGTCGGTACTCGGGATTCGCCGTGGTAACGAAGGCGCTCATCGAACTAAGTTCGATTTCCTTGGCTGATACGCGGGCGCGCAGCTGGCCGATCGTCTCGACGATCGCACGGCTGTTGGCATCCACGCTGATCACCCCGCGTGTGTCGAGCGCCGTCTTCAGGGACATCTCGGCCCTGGCCAGGTTGTCCTTCGCCATTTCGAGTTGCTTTTCGAAGAAGAGACGCCGCTTGCCGGCGTCCGTCACAGCTAGGGTCTTGGTCAGCTTGGTCAGTTCTGCGACATAGGCATTGGCCATGCCGGCAGTCATCTTCGGATCCTTGCCTTGGACTTCGATAGTGATCAGGCCATCCTTGCCGGAATTGACAAAGGTATTGTCCTGAAGCTCCCTCCGCGCCAGTTCACGCGAATCCGCATCGTAAACCTGCTCCAGCTTGAACTGGTCGATCAGCTTGTCGCCGATGGTGCGGCTGCGCAGCATCCCGACATACATCTCGTTAGGGTTCTTGAGCCCGCTGCTTGCAGCGAAAGCGCCTGCCACGCCGCCCAGCTGCGACAACAGCGAGGCCGCGCTCGATTGGCCTTGCGGCGGCAGGAGCTTAGTGTTGGCCCGATACACTTTCGGCAATGCGAAACTGATCGCCAGCGCAAGCAGCACGGCAACCAGCGGCAGGCCAATGATCAGCTTCTTGTGCTTCGCCAGGACGATCATAAAGTCGATAAGGCTGGGTTCGCGTTCGGCCTGCTCCGTAGCGGAGGGCGGTACGTTATACGCTTCGTTCATAATTTGATTCATTCAGTTTTACCCGGGTTTTGTTCCCGTCCGGGCGGGGCCGGGCGGGATAACCACATCAGTCGCGCAGCGTCTTGATCGCAGCCGCGCCCAAGCCGAAGTTGGCGAAGATCTGCGCCCACTCACGGGTCCCCTTGGTGAATTTCGTCCAGGCGGTTTCCTTGTCGAGCTTTTCTGGAATGACCACGCTGTCTCCCGGCATTACCTCGAGTCCGCCAATGCCGCCGAACATCCAGCTGCCGTTATCGCGCGACACGACGCTGCCGTCCGCGCGCAGCACGAAGATATTCTCGGCGTCGGCATCAGCGGTCATGCCTGCCAGCTTCAGGTAATCCTTGACGCGGGAATTCGGCTTCCAGAGCGACGAGGCCTCGACATTGACCGCGCCGAACACGTGGACGAACGCCGGCGTCGACGGAACGATCAGGCGGTCGCCATTCTCCAGTTTCACTTGCGGAATGCGGCTGAACGAGCGCTCGCCCGGAGCAAGGTTGAATGCGATGCGGCCGGTTGGCTTCAACTGGCGGAAGCGTTCGATTTTCTGCCGGGCCAGGTTTGCCTCGGCCTGTTGTTGGGCGGCCAGCAGTTGGGCCTGGGCCGGATCCAGGCCCTGGCGGTTGGCGACGGTACGCGCCTGCTCGTTCGACACCTGTGCTTCGAGACGGCGCGCAGCCTTCTCGAGATTGATTTCCTGTTCCTTGCGTACAGACTCGCGATGGAACGCGGTACCGAACAGATAAGCGTTGGCTGTCGGGCCACCGGCTTTCGCCAGCAGGCTTTGCAGCGTATCGCCCGCGTTCATCTGGTACACGCCCGGCACTCTGACCTCGCCTTCGACGCGCACCAGCACGCGGCGCTTGTCCATCGGCACGGCGACGTCCTGCTGCGAGAAGATCGTGACGGTATCGCCCGGCTGGAGTTCGATATTGTCCGCGCCTGCGGGATTGGTGAAGACATTCCCGAGATTAAAAGGAATCAGGCTGACCGACAGGTCCTTGCGGTTGATGCGCTCGACCACCGCGTAATCCCAGTTCACTTCGTCGACTAGGTCGCCGACGCGTTCCGCGATGGTACTGGCATGTTCGTTCGTCATCTGATCGTCCTGGCCGGTAGCGACCGCTTGGTTCTGGCGTTTGATGGAAGCACGCGTGATCAGGTAATCGCGGCTCGGAACCAGGTCGCTCACGCGCATGCCCGACTTGAAGGGTGCACGGACCGGCTGGTCGACATTGCCACGCAGGATGACCGCGTTCGAGAACTCGGGCGTGATCGACGTAATGTTCAGGACATCGCCATCCTTCAGCGGACGCTTCAGGCTGGCGCCGTCGAGCGCGAACTGCTCGACGCTCCGCGGGCGGTTCTGGCCCGGGTCGATACGCTCGAGGAAGGCGCGGCGGGGATCGGCAACCACCGGCATGCCACCGGCGAAGTCGAGCATCGATGCGATCGTGTCGCTGCCGGCCTTGATTTCATACACGGCCGGGCTGTTGACCTTGCCGACCAGGGCGACGTGGCCTTGCGCGGCTGGGATGTAGATCGAGTCGCCATCCATCAGCTTCACATCAGCCGACTTGTCGCCCTTCGCGATGAAGGCGTACAGGTCGAGCTCGGCCACGACGCGACCGGCGCGCTTGACCTGCACACGACGCATGCTGCCATTGGCATTGGGACCACCGCTTGCGAACAGGGCGGTCACGAGCGTCGACAGGCTCGACACCGTATAGGTACCCGGGCGCTTTGCCTGTCCGACGACGTAAACGGTGATGGCGCGCAGCTGGCCGAAGTTGACGTTAATGGTCACGCCCTTGTAGAACTTGCCGACCGCGTTGCGAATGACGTCGTCCGCATCACCCGCCTTCACGCCGGCCAGCACAACCGAGCCGATCGTCGGGATCGTGATCGTGCCGTTGCGGTCGATGGTGGCGCGGAAATCGATATCGATTGATCCCCAGCCGCGGATCAGCAGTTCATCGCCCGGCCCAAGCACATGTTCCGCAGGAACGGGCGAGTTGAGGATGGGCGCGAAGGTCGATGGCGCATTAGCGAAGAAGTTCGCACCGAACACAGGCAATTCTTCGCCCACGCTGTCGAGGATGAACTTTTGGAATTCGGACCTGACCCTAATACCGTTATCCTGTCCGGCTTCCTCGTAGGTTGCGCCTTGGGGAATCGCAGTACCCCTTCCATTGCGGGCCTCGCCCTGGCGCGGTCCATTGCCATTGGCATTTGCAGCGCTGGTAGCCCTAGCGGCATTGGCGACGGCGTCGGCGTCGCCATTGGTGATGGAGATCCTGCGCGGCGCGGCAGGCGGAGTGGTCGTGGCTGTCATCTCTGGGATGTTCTGACCAAACATCTCATCAGCACGGGGCGACGACTCTTGCGCGGAAGCGATAGTAGCGACAGTGCTGACTGCCAAGGCTAATGCGCGGGGGGAGAACTTAGACATATGGTAATCGAGATAGGGAGCGGGACGGTCGAATAACCTAGAATTATATTCGTTCCACGCAGCATCGTGAACCCCGTGCAATTACGCTGGATACATTTAACGCCTATCCGCAACAAAATACAGATAATTTAATAGATATCTGCAACATTCGTGCATATATTGCAATGGGTCAATATTTGAACATTATTTGCAGGTTTGATAGTGTTGTTACATTTAGTGAATGTTGCGCCAACTCAGATCATTCCATAACTCTAAGTTATGGAACACTTTCCTACCTAACCGGTGATTGAACGAGGAAGAGCGAGGCAAGAATCCACAGCGTACGCGGCCAGCTGTCCTGCCCGGCAAACGGCCACCTCAGATAAATGGAGAGGAAAGGCGAGAACTAGTGCCGGGCGACCGCCCCGTCATGGAGCAACCTAATGCTGGTTAGCGCTCAGTCGAAACAGTCGGCATCACGGAATGCCATGCCACGAACGTCCTTGGCGGATACCACAGGCGCGTCGCTGATCGGCCAATCGATTGCCAGTTCCGGATCATTCCACGCAATGCAGCGCTCATGCTCGGGCGCATAGTAGTCGGTTGTCTTGTATAGGAACTCGGCGGTCTGTGACAGCACGACGAAACCATGGGCGAAACCTTCCGGCACCCACAACTGGACCTTGTTCTCTGCGCTCAGGATGTCACCGACCCAATGGCCGAAGGTGGGCGAGGAGCGGCGCAGGTCGACCGCCACATCGAACACGCTGCCTGCGACGACGCGCACCAGCTTGCCCTGGGGTTGCCGCACTTGGTAGTGCAGGCCGCGCAGCACGTTGTGCGCCGACTTCGAGTGGTTGTCTTGCACGAAGTTCAGCTTGCGTCCGACTGCCTCGTCAAAACGGGCCTGGTGGAAACTCTCGTAAAAGAAACCGCGTTCGTCGCCGAACACGCGCGGCTCGATACGCAGGACATCAGGAATGGCCAAACGGGTAATCTGCATCAAAAAACCGTTTCATTCAAAACACGAATCAGATACTGGCCGTATCCGTTTTTCTTGAGCGGCGCGGCCAGTGCTTCCAGTTCGCTGGCGCCGATCCAGCCCTTGCGATAAGCGATTTCTTCCGGACACGCGACTTTCAGGCCCTGGCGGTGTTCGATGGTTGCGATAAACTGACTGGCGTCGAGCAGGGACTCGTGGGTGCCGGTGTCGAGCCAAGCATAGCCGCGGCCCATGATCTCGACGTGCAGCCTGCCCTGCTCCATGTAGATTTTGTTCAGGTCGGTGATCTCAAGCTCGCCGCGCGCGGACGGCTTGAGCGTACGCGCGATTTGAGAAACGTTCTCATCGTAGAAATACAGGCCCGTCACCGCGTAATTCGAGCGTGGGATTTCTGGTTTTTCTTCCAGGCTGACGGCCTTGCCACCGGCATCGAATTCGACCACGCCATAGCGCTGCGGGTCTTGCACGTGGTACGCGAAGACGCTGGCGCAGTCGGCCCGCGCGTTGGCGCAGTCAAGCAGCTGGTTGAAATCGTGGCCATAGAACAGGTTATCGCCCAGCACCAGGGCCGAGGGCGAATTGCCGAGGAATTCCTCGCCAATGAGGAAGGCCTGTGCCAGCCCATCGGGCGACTCCTGCACCGCATACGACAGGTTCAGGCCCCAGCGCGCGCCGTCACCCAGCAATTGCTGGAAGCGTGGCGTATCCTGAGGGGTCGAGATGATCAGGATGTCGCGAATTCCGCCCAGCATCAGCGTACTGAGCGGGTAATAAATCATTGGTTTGTCGAAAACTGGTAACAGCTGCTTCGAGATCGCGAGCGTTGCGGGGTGTAGGCGAGTGCCACTTCCGCCAGCGAGAATAATGCCTTTGCGCTTCATTGTTATCCTTAAAGCTTGTCCTGTGTCGCCAATTCGGCAACCAAGCGGTTCACGTGATGGCGCCAGTCGGGCAGCACCAAGCCAAAACTCGTGCAAAACTTGCTGCAATCGAGGATGGAATTTGCCGGGCGCATGGCTGGCGTAGGGTAAGCGCTGGCGGGAATCGATAACACTTGCTCCGGCCCTGCCTTTAGCACTGCACCATGTGCCTGTGCCTGCGTAATTACGTGGCGGGCATAGGCGTGCCAGGTCGTGCTGCCGCCCGCCGCCAAATGGTAAGTGCCAGACAGCGCATTCGCGTCGGCTCCAAGTGCGGCGATACGGTGAAGCGCCAGTGCAGTAGCATCGGCTAGCAGTTCCGCGCCGGTCGGCGCGCCATGCTGGTCGCCAACGACGTTTAGCGTCTCACGCTCCTTCGCCAAGCGCAGCATGGTCTTGGCGAAATTGCCGCCTTGCGGGGCAAATACCCAGCTGGTACGCAGGATCAGGTGGCGTGCCCCACTGGCGCGGATACGTTCTTCGCCTTCACACTTGGTACGACCGTACGCCGAAAGTGGGCGAGTTACATCGGTTTCGATCCAGGCGCCCTGTTTCGCGCCGTCAAAAACATAGTCTGTCGAGTAATGCACCAGCCAGGCATTGCAGGCCCGAGCTTCTTCGGCCAGCACGCCAGGCGCGATGGCGTTGACCAGACGCGCCATGGCTTCATCGCTCTCGGCTTTGTCGACAGCTGTGTAGGCGGCCGCGTTGACAATTATGTCAGGCTGTGCGGCACGCACGCAGGCGCGCAGCGCCTCGGGGTCACTGAAATCGGCTTCGCTACGCCCGAAAGCGGTCAATTCGCCAAGAAGCGCGAGCGAACGCTGCAGCTCCCAGCCAACCTGCCCGTCCTTGCCCAGTAAAAGAATTTTCATGCCGTGTACTGGCGTTCGACCCACTCACGGTAAGCACCACTCGTTACGTTATGCACCCATTCCTGGTTCGCCAAATACCATTCGACGGTCTTGCGAATACCGGTCTCGAAGGTCTCAGCAGGGCGCCAGCCCAGTTCGCGCTCGAGCTTGCCCGCATCGATCGCGTAACGTCGGTCGTGTCCTGGGCGATCCTTCACGAAGGTCATCTGAGCGCTGTACGGCTGGCCGTCAGTGCGGGGACGCAGTTCGTCGAGAATCGCACACAGCGTCCCCACGACATCGATGTTCGCTTTCTCGTTGCAGCCACCGACATTGTAGGTCTCGCCCAGCTGGCCGTCAGCCAGCACGCGGCGGATGGCGCTGCAGTGATCGGTGACGTACAGCCAATCGCGGATCTGCTGACCATCGCCGTAAATTGGCAAGGGCTTTCCAGCCAGCGCGTTGTGGATAACGAGCGGGATCAGTTTTTCCGGGAAGTGGTAAGGACCATAGTTGTTCGAACAGTTAGTGGTCAGCACCGGCAGGCCATAGGTATGGTGGTAAGCACGCACTAGGTGGTCCGAGGCAGCCTTACTGGCCGAGTATGGGCTGTTCGGCTCGTAGCGATTCTGCTCGTTGAAGGCCGGGGCGTCGGAGGCAAGGGAGCCGTACACTTCATCAGTCGACACGTGCAGGAAGCGAAACGCCACCTTGTCCGCGGCATCGAGCCCATTCCAATAAGCGCGCACCGCCTCCAGCAGATTGAAGGTACCGACGATGTTAGTCTGGATAAAGGCGCCCGGGCCCTCGATCGAGCGGTCAACATGGCTTTCAGCCGCGAAGTTCAGCACCGCGCGCACCTTATGCTCTGCCAACAGGCGGGCCACCAAGGTGGCGTCGCCGATGTCGCCACGCACGAAATGGTGGCGTGCATCGTCTTCGAGGCTAACGAGGTTCTGCAGATTGCCGGCGTAAGTCAGCTTATCGAGGTTGACGACCGGTTCGTCGTGGTTTGCGAGCCAATCGATCACGAAGTTCGAGCCGATGAAGCCCGCTCCGCCAGTAACGAGGATAGTCATCCTTGCGATTTCCTAGGTAATGTGTGAGAGCCGAGCAAGGACACGCGCCTTGCTCAAAGTCAAGAATTATAGTTGAAGAACGGTATTCGTTCTATTCCCAATAGTGGGAAGGAAAGAGGAACAGCGGCAAAATACCCGTATACGCGGCCAAGGTGTGGGCATCGCACCACAATTGTATTCAAGTACAATTGTCCGCTGAAGTGACACTTTTACAGCATCTTCGTGCTGTACCGATTACAGCTTTAAAGTCCACGCTGAACAAAGGACGAGCCCGGCTGCTCGTGGACTACCTCGGATAGGACTTCCGCGTGCTTGGTATGGCGCCGACGCGCATGCCAAGCCGACACCACGAAGGCATACACCGACAGATACAGCAGGAAACTGGCCAGCACCCCCTGCAACATCGCTTCCGGCACCGCAGCAAAGCGCACCGCCATCATCGCCGGCACTAGCGCCACCACCCAACACATCGGCGACACGCACGAATTGCGCAGCGACGCCGGCAACGCATGCAGGAAGCGCGCCACGATCGCGGTCTTGACCAGGCTATGCAGATGCCAGCTGTCCGGATGGCCCGGATGACGGCGGCACCACAGGCGGCGCAGGATAGTGAACACGGTCTCGAACACCGGGTAGGCGCAGGCCAGCAGTGGCGCCCAGGGCGATACCAGCGGATTGCGGTAGACCAGCATCACCGACATCCAGGCCAGCAGGAAGCCGAGCAGGTAGGCGCCACCGTCGCCGAGAAACAGTTTACCGAAAGGGAAATTGACGACGAAAAAGCCGGCGGTCACGGCGCACACCACGAAGCACAGCTGGGCCAGGTTGGGGTCGCCGGCGTCCTGGGCGATGATGCCGAGCGCCGCCATACCGATCAGCACGGTGCCGCTTGCCAGACCGTTGAAGCCGTCGATGATATTGACCGCGTTGGCCACGCCGCCCACTGCGACGGCAGTGAACAGCACCGAGGCCGGCAGCCAGGTCAGCATCATGTCGAGCGGGGAAATGCCGATGTGCAGCAGGGTGACGCCGGTCAGGCCCCAGCAGCACACGCCGCTGGCGATGGTGGCGAACAGGCGCGCGCGCACCGAGACCTTGCGCGTCAGGTCTTCCGCCAGGCCAAATACGAAGGCCGGCATGGCGGCGACCAGCACCGGCAGCAGCAGCTCCTGCTGCGCTTCAGGCAGTAAGCCGAGCGACAGCCACAGTCCCAGCATGATGGCGGCACCGCCGATGCGGGGCGTTGGGGTGATATGGAATTTCTGCACGCCGCGCGTTGCGTCCAGCGAATAGCGTCCGTGCCACCGCGTCGTGAGGACGAGTAGCAGCGAACAGGCGAGCGACACGGCAAAGCCAAGCTCGAGGGCAGTGAATGGCAAATTAATAATACTCATAGAACCACTTTGTTAACTCGTCAATTCTATCGCATTTCAATTTAACTAACGCCCAAAGTGTTACAGACTATTTCCTTGACGGACTCTGCAACTCATTGATCTGTCGAGCCAATTTTTCGATTCTAAGGAGGTTGATATCTCGCAATCAATCATCCTGAAACTTCTCCTACTATTCTCGACAACTCATTACATCTTTATTCTTGGCTATTATTCTTATTGAAGAAACCCAAGGATTCAGGAGCTGGCAATGGTCCTCACCTGCTGCATCGACCGGCCTCGCGCCCTGCTCTTCTTCCTTTTATGTGTACTGCTGGCCTCTTCCGCGAGGGACGCACATGCCCAATCCGCCGCCGACCTGGCCGAGCTCCGCACCCGCCAACTCGAGGCCGAAGCACGCCAGGCCCTCGCCGAAGCCGAACGCGCCGAACTGCTCGCGCGCCTGCCGCCAGCCCAGTCCAAGCCGCTGACAGGCAGCATCGACACCCGCCAGTTCGGCGCGGCCGGACTGGTGCGCGCCTTCGACCTGGCGCGCGAGCTTGCAACAACCCTGTGCGCCCGCCTGCCTGCCGGCCGCACCGCCGCCCTCTACGATCCGACTACGAGCCAGGGCATGGTGGCGGCGCGCAGCGTCGACAGCGCTCTCACCCGCTTTTCCAGCGACATGGCCGAGCGCAACAAGGCCTTGCAGCGCTACCTCGACACCCAGCGCCCGCCGGGCTCCGGTGCGGCGGCCCTGCCGTTGGCCGTGCTCACCATCGTGCCGGCCACGGTGCGCGCGGGCGCCGACATCGCCGCCCTGCTGCGCAGCGACGTGAGCGCGAGCGGGATCGGCTACGGCGAAGGGGCGCGCAGCCTGTTCGCCAGCGCCTTGGCGCAAACCTGCCCCGAGCGCATCAGCGGACTCGGGGCCGGATATCTGGGCGAACTCGACTGGGCTCGCTACGAAAAACTGCTGGGGCGCCTGAATGCCCTCGCCGTCCACCGCGCCGCCTATGCCCAGCGCATCGCCGAGCTGCAGGTGCTGCTCGATGCCGCCAAGGGCGAGCAGAAGAAGGAAATGGCCGCAGTCAGCCAGGCGGCGCTGGCGCAGCTGAAGGTGGTGGACGCCTTCGTCGAATCGCTCAAGGCCGGCGAAGCCAGCGACAGGAGCCCGCTGTTCAATGCCGCGCGCTTCCTCGGCTACAGTGAGCGCACTGCCGGCAGCCTGGTGCTCGACGCCGAGCTGCGGCTGGAAGGCATGAGCATCGTGAAGGAAAACCTGTTCACCGGCCAGCACCTGCGCCTGTCGGGGGTGGCCTTCCTCTGGTACCGGCTGCACGAGCCGGACGGGCGGCTGCTGGCGGCGGAGACGCTGCGACGGATCAGCAGGCCGGTGGAGGTGGACTTGCGTGGGGAGGGGGCGCCGGATTCATTTTGGTCAAGCAAATAACCGGATTTCGTAGGGTGGGCGGGGTAATTTCGGGCAATGCCCGGAATTACAGACGCCCACGCGGCGATAGTTAGCGGAAAAAAACCGTACGCGATGATCTTGAAACTGGTTGAACGCGTGGGCAGGAAACCTGCCCACCCTACGAAAACCCAATCACATCAGCGCTCGAGCCGCTTCGCCGCCTGCTCGATCGCCCCAAAAATCGACTTCCCCTTCTCATCCAGCATCTCAATCCGGATGGTGTCGCCGAAACGCATGAACTGCGTAACCGGCTCGCCGAACTCGATCATCTCCAGGCAGCGCTGCTCGGCGATGCAGGAATAACCCTTCGACGTATCCTTGTTCGACACCGTGCCCGAGCCGACGATGCTGCCGGCGCGCACGTTGCGGCTCTTGGCCAGGTGCGCGATCAGCTGCGGGAAGTTGAAGACCATGTCCGTGCCGGCATCCGGCTGCCCGACCAGCCTGCCGTTCCAGCTCGACCTCAGCGGCAGGTGGACCTTGCCGCCGCGCCAGGCATCGCCCAGCTCGTCCGGCGTGACCGCCACCGGCGCGAAGCTGGTTGCCGGCTTCGACTGCAGGAAGCCGAAACCCTTGGCCAGTTCGTCGGGAATCAGGTTGCGCAGCGAGACGTCGTTGGCCAGCATGAGCAGGCGGATCTGGCCGTGCGCCTCGTCGGGCGTCGATCCCATGGGCACGTCGCCGGTGACCACGGCCACCTCGGCCTCGAAGTCGATGCCCCACTCTTCATGCGCCAGCACGATGTCGTCCATCGGACCGATGAAGTCATCGCTGCCGCCCTGGTACATGAGCGGGTCTTGCCAGAACGAGGCCGGCATCTCGGCCTTGCGCGCCTTGCGCACCAGTTCGACGTGGTTGACGTAGGCCGAGCCGTCGGCCCACTGGTAGGCGCGCGGCAGCGGAGACATGCATTTGGCCGGGTCGAAGTCGAAGGGACGGCGGGCGTGTCCTTCGTTCAACAGCAGGTACAGGTCTGCCAGCTGGGGCGCGATGAAGGCCCAGTCGTCGAGCGCGGCCTGCAGGGTGGGCGCGATGCCGTCGGCGACGTGGGCGGTCTTCAGGTCGCGCGAGACGACCACCAGCATCCCGTCGCGGGTGCCGTCCTTGAGCGTGGCGAGTTTCATATCAAAGCGGACTTCGTTGGGAAACCCCTATTGTAATTCGTAGGGTGGGCGGCTTGCCGCCCACGCGGTCAACTGGCGGCGAGATCGTCGTGCATGGTATGTCATCTGATAACGATCACCGCGTGGGCGGGAGACCCGCCCACCCTACAAAGGCGGAGATTGCGGGTCTAGTATCGAACGACGACGCCGGCGCCGATGGTGCGCTGGAAGTAGTTGTAGTCGATCAGGCTCTGGCCATAGCCCGAGAACCAGTGCACATAGCCCTTGAGCGGACCGGCCAGCGGGAAGGCCCAGCCGAGTTGGGTCGCGCCCTTGCTGGTCGAGAGGTTACGGCGCAGCATGGCGCTGAACTCGTGGCCGTCCATCCGGTAGGTGCCGGACAGTTCGGCGCGGCCCATGTAGTCGATGATGTCAGGGTTGTCGTCGTCCTCGAACCGCTCGTTCAGGCGCTTCCACACGCGCGCCGTCATCGAGAAGCGCCCGCGCTCGATGCCGACCTGGGCATAGATCCGGTTCCAGCTGCGCGACAGGGTCGAGGTCTGGCCGTTCGACTGGTGGACCAGGCCCAGGTTCAGGTACTTCAGGTTGGCGCCGAAAGCGCTGAAGTTCAGCGGCGTCACCACCATCACCTCGGGCTGGTAGTTGGTCTCGCGGAAGGGGCTCGAGGCCTCGCTGTTGTCGGCCTGCCAGAAGCTGTTCTGGGTGTAGGCAAACCAGACGTCGATCGGCAGCTCGAAGGCCGTCTCGACCGCCTTCATCTTGAAGCCGAGCTGGTACTGCAGTTCGGCGTGCGAGAGCTTGCCGGTGAAGTCGGCCGCGCGGAAGGGTTCGTAGGGCGCCTCGTTGGGACGGTAGGTACGGGTCGCTATCAGGTAGTTGGGCCGGTGCGGGCGGAATACGAAGATGCCGCGGCGGTGCTTCTCGTTCAGTTCCCAGTGCGAGTCCATGGTGTACTCGGCGGCCGCTTCCACCGCCGGATCGACCGAAGCGGCCGGGTTCGGCTGCGGCTTGGCCGGGAACGCGGTCGGCTGCTGGCCGGGAACGGCGGCGACCTCCGCTCCCTGGGCCGGCGCGGCAAGGACGGCGGGCGCAGCGGGCGTGGCGCCATGGGCTGCGGCCAGGCTGTCGAAACAGGCCAGGCGCTCTCTGGTGTCGACCAGCCTGGTGCAGTCGGCCAGTTGCTGGGTTACCGTTGGAGTCGCTTGTTGGGCGAAGGCGGGAGTGGCGAGCAGGACGGGCAGCAGGGCTGCGGGGATCTTCTTCAAATGCATGGGCTTTCTTCGGAAACGGCTGTGCGGGCGCGATGACAGGGGCCTAAGCGTGCCCATGACATGACGGATTGTCAACGCTAGTTTCGCGGAAAAAGCGGGATGATGGCGCACCGTTTGTAGGGTGGGCGGCTTGTCCGCCCACGCGGCAATGGTTAACGGCTCCGCTTTCGTGCCGGATGATCTTGCTGCCAACGATCACCGCGTGGGCGGGAGGACCCGCCCACCCTACCGGTTCAGCCTGTTCAGCAATTGAATGCGCAGCGCGCGTGCACTGTCTGCATCCAGTGGCGCCAGCATCCGGCGCGCCCGTGGCGGAATATGGGCCGCCTCGCTACCGTCGCTTTCGAAGACGTAGTGGCGGAACAGCTCCTGCCAGGCATTTCGCTGGGCGGGCGGAAGCTCGCGCATGGTGAGCAGCGCCAGCATCAGGCTGCTGACCGGCGAATCCATGTGCGGCGCCGACTGGCGCCACCAATAGTTGACCAGCGCATTGAAAGGCGCGAGCGCCTCGATGTGGTGCCACCACATCGAAGGAATGAAGAGCGCGTCGCCCGGCCCCAGTTCGGCCGACCGGGCCTGCTCCATGGCCTGCGCGAAGCGCGGGAAGCGCTCCAGGTCGGGCTTGGCGAAGTCGACCAGGCTGATCGCCTGCCCGGCCGGGGTGAAGTCGAGCGGCCCGATGTACAGGTTCGACACCTGCTCCGGCGGGAACAGCGTGAAGCGGCGCCGGCCCGCGGCCACGACCGCGATGTTGTCCGGTACGTCGTAGTGGGCGGCGATGCGCGAGCGGTTGCCGATCCAGATGCTCACCAGCGGCACGCGCCCGCCCAGGTCGAGGTCGTTCTCGGAACGGAAGCCCGGCAGGTAGTGGTCGATCATGGTCGAGCCGACGTAGACCGAGGGCGGGCGCACGTCGTCCTTGTGGTCTTCCAGTTCTTCCAGCACCTTGTCGAGCGGCGCCTTGATGGCGGCGTAGTTGAAGCCGCTCAAGTCCTCGTTATAGAAGTAGCGCCCCGCCATCTCGGGCGCGCCCAGGAAGGCCAGCACCTGTTCGCCGCGGTAAAAGCGGCGCAGGTAGGCGCCCGCTTCCTGCTGCGAGTCGCGCGCCCTGGCGACCATCGGCCAGCTTGACGCCAGCCCGCGCAGCACCACCGGTTCGGTCGAGGTGAGCAGTGCGTCGCTGAGTACGCCCGGCACGCGGCCGTCGAGCTCGCGGATCGGCGTGGGCTCAGGCAGCATGGCGGCGCTCCCTGCGTGCGATCAGGTCGCGGAAGTTGGAGAGCGAAGCCAGCGCCATGTAGATGGGCTCCAGGTGGCCATCGCGGCTCAGGCGCTCGAGCGCGGCGCCCGGCAGCGCCTGCAGGCGCTCCTCGTTGATCGTATAAAAGCCCATCAAGCGGTGCTGCGAGCCGTCGCTCAGTTCGATGTCGGCAACGAAGGATTCGAGCAGCGCGTGCTCTACCAGCGCGCCCACGAAGGCCGGCATGGCAAGCAAGCCCTGATGCAGGGTCAGCAGCACCGAATGGATGCGTTCCAGGTAGGGGCTGGTGCCGCCGTAGGGCAGGAACAGTTCCTGCCCCTCAGTCCGGCTCACGCGCGGGTGCTTGACGTCGATGTGGATGTTCAGTTCGTCGCCATGGCGGCCGATCAGGAAGGGCCGGCGTTCGATGTTCAGCGGGACGTAGTGGGCGTCCCAGCCTTGCGGGCCGAGGAACAGGTTCTCGCCGCTTTCGAAGCCGAACAGCGCCAGCGCCTCGTAGCCGGCGGCGTCGCCGGTGGCGCGAAAGACGATCGGGTAATGGGCCTGGACCTGGCGGAACTCCTGCGGGAAGGTCAGGCTGAACATCACGTCGTCGCCCCAGGCGGCGCCGCGCTCGGGAATGACGCGCAGGTCCTTGTGCTCCAGGCTGTGCAGCAAAACGGATTGGCTCATGGTCTAAGTTTCGCACAGGAAAAGGCGTGCATGTGAAAAAAGACAGACCGCACAGAGAACCAATGCCTGTCATTCGTAGGGTGGGCGGGTCTCCCGCCCACGCGGTCAAATCACGGTACTGCAGCCTGTACGACTGCTTTTTACTGCAACTATCACCGCGTGGGCGGGGAACCCGCCCACCCTACAGAACCGCTTGAATGACCACCATCAGCCCAAACACGGCCTGTCGGAAAGGCGGCAGCGGGTGCCGCCCGGCACCAAGAACTTAGAACTTGTAGCGGGCGCCCACCATGTAGCGGCGGCCGCCGGTCGATACCTGCAGCACCTGCATCTCGGAGCGGCCATGGACACGCTGGGTCGCGTCGTTGACGTTGATCGCTTCCAGCGACAGGCTCAGGTTCTTGCTGAGGTTGTAGCCGATCGAGAGGTCCAGCTGGCCGTAGGGTTCGACGTAGCTCGGGTTGGGCTTGCCGTTGTCGGCGGTCGAAGACAGGAAGCGGTCGCGCCAGTTGTAGGCTGCGCGCACCGACCAGTTCGTATCTTCGTAGATGCCGACAATGTTGGCCGAATCCGAGAGTCCGACCAGCGCGAACTGGTTGCCCACGCCCAGGTCGTCATAGGTCAGGCCCGACTTCACATAGGTGTAGTTGGCCTGGAAGCCGAAGCCGTTGGCGAACATGTGCTGCCAGTTGACCTCCGCGCCCTTGAGGGTGTCGCCCTGCGAGTTGACCAGGGTGGACACCTGGTAAGGCAGCGCCGGATTGCCCGGGATCCCGGTGATCGTGCCCTGTGCCACGCCCGACGAGTTGTCGCCGGTATAGGTCACGCCCGGCTGGCCGGCGTAATTGCGCAGGATGTAGTTACGGATGCAGATCCGGTTCGAGACCGAGCAGCCGGAGGCCACCGCCGCATTCCAGTAGGCGCCGCCCACCGGCGTGGTCGCGCTCGGCGAACCCTCGGTGATCACGGTCGAACCCGTGTAGTCGGTGAGCTTCTTGTGGAACAGGCCCAGCGAGAGCATGCTCTGCTTGTTGTAGTACCACTCGGCCGACAGGTCCAGGTTCTTGGACTTGACCGGGGCCAAAGCCGGGTTGCCGCGGCTGACCGTCACGCCGGTGACGCTGGCGGTGCTGCCGTAGGTGCTGCCGCCGGCGATCTGGTCGTAGCGCGGACGGCCGATCGACACGCCATAGCTGGCGCGTACTTTCATGTCGGAGCGCGGCTCGATGTCCCAGTCAATGCTTGGCAGGAAGTTGTTGTACTTGCCTTCCAGCGTCTCGAATTGCTGGGAACCGAAGTCGACCGGCAGCTCGTTTTCCGAGATCCAGCGGATGCCGGTCGGCACCTTGGTCAGGCCGGTCGACGAGACCCGGGTCTGCTCGTAGCGGAAGCCGATCCCGGTGTGCATCGGCATCGCGGTGTCCCAGTCGGTGTTGAACTGGAAGTAGATCGACTTGGTCTTCTCGATCGTGGTGCGGTTGTAGGCCGGGTTGGCCAGGCTCGGGGTGTAGCCGGCGCGGTCGCCGGTGATGGCGATGGCGGCATTGCGCACCGCTTCGAAATCGAAGGGGTGGATCTGGGTGAACAGGGCCGGATTGTCCGCGCCGCCCAGCTTGCTGAAGTAGTTGCGCAGGTTATCCGCGTGCCACATGTTCTGGTCGTAGGCGTTCGACGTGACCGGCACCGTGCCGCCCCAGGTATCGCGCTGCACCTGCTGGAAGATCGACTCGTTCTTGTTCTTGGTGAAGGCCGCGCCGAAGTTCAGGCCCGAGCTTTCGAACAGTTTCAGCTTGCCGCCCAGCTGGGCCTGGTCGAGCGTCATCTCGTTGCGGCCATCCTGGAACCACGAGCCCGCAACCTGGTGCGGCCTGCCGACGAAGTCGGCGCCCTGGATCGACAGCACCGGCATCTCGCTGGTGAAATCGGCGCGCGTGATGCCGCGGCTGAAGCTGGCGGTGGCCAGGTCGTTGTTGAAGCCGTAGGGGCTGTCCGACTTCGCTTCAGCCACCGAGTGGTGGGCGTCGAAGCTCAGGGTCAGGTCCGGGGTGGCGCGCCACTGGGTGTTGAAGCCGAGCGAGTTCAGGGTCGACTTGCGGGCGGAGTCGCCGCCGTTCATCGAGATGTCCTGGGGGCTGGTGTAGCGCTCTTCGTAGTACAGCGGCGAGGACAGCGGACCGCCGCTGAACTGGGCGCCCTGGATGTCCATGTTGTGGCCGAACCAGGCCGACAGCTCGCTGTAGCGATGCTGGAGCTTGTTCTCGGCGAAGGTGTAGTCCAGGGTGGTGGTCAACTCCTTGACCGGACGGAACTGGAAGGTCAGCTGGCCATTGGTGCGCTGGCGCTGGTAGCCGTTCATCTTGTACGACATGTTCTGTGGCGACAGGTACAGGTCGTTGCCGCTCGGCGGGTTCTTGATGTTGACGAAGTTCGGGTTGTTCGGCTGCGGGATCGCGCCGTCGCTCGTATCGCCGATCTTGAACGGACCCATCCAGCCGTTGATGATGGCGGCCGTGTTGATGCCCATGTTGCGTTCCTGGTAGCTGGCGCTGGCGGACAGGCCGAACATGCCGTCGTTCCAGGTGTTGCTGTACAGGCCGGAGACTTCCGGGGTGGCCGAGCGCCTGGCCTTGTTCTGGTCGGGCAGGTTGTTGTTCGACTCGTCGTACATCACCTTGGCGCCGAAACTGGCCTGCTTGCCGAGATCGAGCGGACGGCCGGTCATGACATTCAGCGTGGCGCCGATGCCGCCCGGAGTGACGTCGGCGCGCACGCTCTTGTACACCTGGATCTGCGACACGGCTTCCGCCGCCAGGTTGCTGAAGTCGAAGGCGCGGCCGGACTGGTCACCCAGGTTCGCGGTCGGCATCTGGCGGCCGTTGAGCAGCACCAGGTTCAGGTCCGGGCCGACGCCGCGCACGGTGACCAGGGCGCCCTCGCCGCGGTTGCGGTCGATCGATACGCCGCTGATGCGCTGCAGCGCTTCGGCCAGGTTGGTGTCGGGGAACTTGCCGATGTCGTCGGCCGCGATGCCGTCGACGAAGCCGTCCGAGTTGCGCTTCAGGTTCAGCGTCGACTGCATGCTGGCGCGGATGCCGGTCACGACCACGGTGTTGGCGGCGGCAGGGGCCGCGGTGTTTGTCGGATCGGCCGCGTTGGCGACGGCGGCGGTGTTCGCTTCCTGCGCATGCGCCTGAGCGACCAGGGTGGCGCAGGCGCTCGCCACGGCCAGGGTGATCAAGCGACGTTTGGTACCCGGGTAGCGCGAATTACCCTTTGTTGGTTTGTGCAGCACTGTGTCTCCTCTCTTCTACAAATATGGCCGCGCCCGGGTGGGAACGTGCCGCTGGTGGTGTCATCGAAAACACCTGATTGGAACTTTGTAGTGGGGCCGTGTCCGTTGTGCCTCGTGCGACTGCTGCATCGCCTTGGCTTATAAATTGCCGCTCGGACTTTTTGTATTGACGAAAGAGTAAAGGCGATGTTTGAATTAGTCAATTCGTCGAACAAACGAACTGCGTGCGAAAACACCATGGGTCAATACAAAAAAATTCATTGTGGATGCGATCTGAGGGTCGCCGGGCCAGGTAATTGGCGCTGCCGACCGTGAGCTCGAGACGATTTATGAAATCGATTTCACAGCAAAATCAAGGACTTCGCGTTTTTTCGGATCAGTGATATTTCTGCAAGGAGGTGGTTATACTTGCCATGCTCCATCCGGCCATGCATGTGCGTAAAAAATTTTTTGTGTTACTGCTGGTGTTGCATAATCTTCACACTCACTTACCTTTACTTATCCATGCCCGTCACCGGTGACCACCAATTACTCAAGCAACTCAACCGGATGGCCCTGGTGCGGCAGGTCAGCACACAGCCCGGGCTGTCGCGTGCCTCGCTGGCCGAGGTGCTGGGGCTGACCAAGTCGACGATCAGCATGCTGGTGCGCGACCTGGTGGACGAAGGCTGGCTGACCGAGCGTGAGCTGATCGCCACCGGCGAAGTGGGCCGGCGCGCGACGCCGCTCCACCTCGACCCGGGCCGCCTGGCCCTGCTCGGCGCGGAGATCGGCGTGGACGAAGCGCGCGTGCTCGCCACCAACCTCCTTGGCGACGTGCTCGACACGCGCGTGGTCAGCTACGACGACAGCGCCGACCCGGCCTCCTGCATCAAGCTGGTGGCGGGCGGGTTGGTACGGCTGGCGCGCCGGCTCGGGCGCTCGACCGGCACAAGCGGCGCGCGCCAGGTGCTGGGCATCGGCGTCGGGCTGCATGGCGGGGTGGACGAGACGCTCGGGATGCTGCGCTATGCGCCCCACCTGGGCTGGCGCAACGTCGACGTGGACAGCCAGCTGCGCGCGCATTTCGCCGGCACGTCGCTGGAGGCCCTGCCGCTGTACATGCAGAACGAGGCGAACGTCGCGGCGCTGGCCGAGTTCGAATTCACCGGGCAGTCGGGCACCGACCCGCTGGTCTACCTGTCGATCGGCTATGGCGTGGGCGCCGGTGTGATCGTCGGCGACAACCTGCTCACCGGCCTGAACGGTTTCGCGGGCGAAGTCGGGCACGCGATCCTGCAGGCCAACGGGCCGCGCTGCTCGTGCGGGCGCCGCGGCTGCGCGGACGCGCTGATCGGGCTGGGCTCATTGCTGGGTGCCGAGAAGCCGAGCCGTGCGGCGCTCGAGCGGCTGTTCGAGAAGGTGGCGCAGGGACAGCAGCAGACCTGCGCGGCGGTGACCGCGGCCGGGGAACAGCTCGGGGTACTGCTGAACAATTTGTGGGCCGCCTTCGATCCGATGGCGATCGTCATCGGCGGGCCGGCGCTCAGCCTGGGCGACACCCTGATCGCGCCGGCACGCCGGGTGCTGGCCGGCTACGCGGATGCCGCGATGCTCAATGCGCCGGAGATCCGCACTTCGCGTTTCGGCGCGGATGCGGTCGCGGTCGGCGCCGCGGCGCTGGCGCGCCACCGGCTCACCCGGCCGCTCGACCTGCAGAGCATGGCGCGGCGGGTGGAAAAGGCGGGGCGCCAGGTGCGGCCGGCAGGGCTGGATCCCGTAGGGTGGGCGGGTCTCCCGCCCACGCGGTGATTGTTGACTGTTCCGCGTTCGTGCCGGATGATCTTGCTGCTAACTATCACCGCGTGGGCGGCGTAGCCGCCCACCCTACGGAACCAGCAATGCCAGCTGTTCCGCCTCCAGGTAGCACCACTCCCCTTCCTTCAGCCCGAGCGATTCCAGCGTCAGGCCGCCGATCTGCGAGCGGTGCAGCGCGCTGCAATGGTTGCCCGCGGCCGCCAGCATGCGCTTGACCTGGTGGTACTTGCCCTGCTCCAGCACGATCTCGAGCAGGTGCTCGCCGCGCTGCACGCAGGATACCGCCTTGAGCGGCGCCGGCTCGTCGTGCAACTGCACGCCGGCCAGCATCTGCTCGACCAGCGCATCGGTGACCGGCTCGGCGGTGGTGGCCTGGTAGACCTTGGGCACGTGGCGCTTGGGCGAGGACTGGGCGTGGATGAAGGGGCCGTCGTCCGACATCAGGAGCAGTCCGGTGGTGTCGTGGTCGAGGCGGCCGACCGGCTGCACCTCGCGCCACCCGAACTGCTCGGGCAGCAGGGTCAATACGCCGGGGTGGTGGCTCGGCTTGCGCGAGCACTCGTAGTTGGCCGGCTTGTACAGCGCAAGATAGAGGTGTTCGCGGTAGCGCCATTCCTCGTCGAACACGGTCAGCACCAGGTCCGTCGTATCGAAGCTGGCCTTGTAATTGTCTTTGACCGCGCCGTTGACCAGCACGTCGCCGTCCTCGATCAGCGCGCGGCAGTATTTGCGGGTGCCGAATCCCTGCGATTGCAGGATGCGGTCCAGGGATAGTTTGCTCATGGGGCGCCACTTTAACAGAAGGGGCTGTCCCGACAAAGCACCGCCCGCGCCCCGTGCCCTAGCACTGATTACCCATTTGAGGTAAGTAATATTCCAACAGGCCTTCGGATGCTTCCGCACATTTGATGCGCGTCAAGCCTAGGAAGATTCTGATTGATAGACTTCAACGCGTTAGGAATCCACCTAATGACACGAGGATATCTTTACAGCACAGATCCTCGCCCAGACTGATAGGACAAGACCGTGCATACCGACGCGCAACCGACCGATGGAGTTCTTCCGCAAGCAGCCGATCCTGCCGAGCGGCGCCAGATGGCCAGATTCCATGCTGCCCTGTTCCCCACCCGGCTGGCGCTGTCGCGCTGGCAGCATGGTGGCCACATTCCCCACCTGCATCATGGTGGCGCGTCGGACACGACGTGCGCCCTGCGTGCGGCCTGGTATGCCGCTGCCCAGCGCGATTTCCAGGCCTGGCTCGACCGCGGCGGCTTCAGCCAGTACGAGGATGTCTCCCGTGCGCTGCCCGCTGCGCGGACTGCCGGCCAGCCGGTGCGCGATGGCGATACCAAGCAGATCGGTACCTGCACGTAAATCCTGTCGGTAATCGGGATAGGGGCGGTCAGCATGCTGACCGGCCCCTCCCACACCACCCGGCATGCGGGTCCGCACCGGGCGGTTCGAGTAGTTGAGGTTAGGTGAGACGAGGCATGCCAAGACGGTCAAAG